>Ga0115549_1000014_pt1 | contig 218413 bp, 206 predicted proteins | sample COGITO_mtgs_1004_2_FD_87176 | JGI IMG/M metagenome (GOLD analysis project Ga0115549, IMG submission 87176) | Pelagic marine microbial communities from North Sea - COGITO_mtgs_100430 | ecosystem: Environmental > Aquatic > Marine > Epipelagic | place: Germany:Helgoland, sampling site Kabeltonne...
ACTCTTCCGTATATTTGGATACCATTCGATCCTCCTGTTTGTTTTGAACAGGTGGAGCTGGTCTAAAATAATTTGATTGATTAACTTGGAGATTCGGAAAGACTTTCGTTACACATTACACCCTTCAAACCCTTTTGCCTCATTGGTGAAGAGCAAAGAATTAACAGAAGAATGGAAAGGTTCTACGTCGCCAGTATCCCAGAGGTTAAGCTTTCAACGGGAACAAGCGCCCAGTTGATCGAACAACTCCTCAGCGATCTCAGCATGCTCGAAGGCATAGAACTTCATTCCAGCGGCGATGAGCCTTTCTTGTGCGGTTAGACGCCTCTTTACGATTTTAAATTGGGCCCGGCATGGCCGGGCTTTTTTTGCGTCTCTAGTCCCAGATATCTAACTCGATGCCATCGATGTCCGTGCGAACCGGCACTTCGTATGTCTTCCGCGGCCCGACCTTGAATTTTCGAGGCCCTTCGAACTTGATGGTCTCCGGCAATTCGACGCCGAGGAGCTTCAGCATCGTGGGATACATGTCGACGCTACGGGGATAGCGACCGAGCTTCTTCAAAACGGCAGCCGCTTTTTCTTGATCGAGCCGTGGGCTTGAGATCAAGAGCGGAATCATCATGTGCTCACGGCGCAGGGATCCGTGGAGACCGCTTTGCATCTCGTCCCAGGGCTCGAAGCCAGGCGCCGCATCGAAGATGATGTCACCCGATCTCTCGGCCTTCAGCAGCTGGACGATCTGCACCACGCAATCAGGATAGTTGGTGTCTTTCGTCGCCTCGGCCCACTGGTCACCCGAATAGAACTGGCCTGCTTCAATCATTTCAAGTGCCATCGGGGAACTTAGTTCCAACGGATCACGGCCGGAGAGTAAAACATAACGGTAAGTGTCGTCCTTGGCTTCGATCCTCACCTGACCGAGGGCGGAGGTCATGAAGAAGTGGTTCTTCTCAAGGTCTTTTGAAAAGACCTGCGCCACTTCGGGGTAATTCGCCAGGGTCGAAACGAAATTCGTCACCTGCCCGTGCGAGCTCTTTGTTTTAAAAAGGTCCACTGTCTTACACCCATCACAACTACCTTTCAGGTACAGCTGCACATTGGCGTTTCCGCTGACGGCGGCGATGCCGGAAAACTCCTGCTGCTTTGTTTTCCATTTTTTCGCAAACCCGAAGGTAAAGCGCTTCAAGGAGTCATGCAGAGGAAGCCCTGTATCGGCCGCGAGCCGCTTAATGATGGGCGCGTGGTACTGGGGCCCTTCCTCCACGGAGTCGGTCCCGTGATCCGAAGAAAAAATGAACGTGATATTATCGATCTCACCGCGCATGGTGAAGTACTTCACGACCCCACCGATCATGAGGTCCGTCTTGCGGAGCGCCTCGCGGTAGTCCTGGTTCGTGCCGAGCTCGTGCGACACCGTGTCGGGAGCATGGAGACCCACGAATGAAAACTTCGGCAGATGACCGAGCCCTCTGCCCTGGAAGACGAACTTCTCGAGAAACCCGCTGAACGTCACAGCGATCTTTTCCGTCTTGCTGTCGATGATTTTCTCATCGAGCGAGAAGAAGGCGCGCTCGGCCTCGAACTTAAAATTCAGGCGTGGACTGACGTGCGCCATGAAGGCCTGTAGATTTCGCAGGTCATTGGCCACGTGGTTTTTTCCGGCACCAAAGAAGATCCCTTTGTTGTGGAGACCCGAGATCGCCGTTTGATTTTGATGCTTGGGAGAGATTGCTTGACCGTTCTCTTTCCAGCCACGGCGCGTGACGAAGCCCTGCTGGTTGTAGGTCTCGTCCACTCCGAGGACCTCGTAGATCGTGGCAAAATCTTTCGTGAGGTCGTTGTTGATGTGGTGAATGTCGCTGCCCGGATACGACCGGAAGACGCCCTGATCACGCAGGTACTGGCGAATACCACTGAGTCCTGATTTGAATGGGTAGATGCCCATCAGGAACGGGGCGTAGGTTGGACCGGTGGTTGAGGGCCACACGCTGGTAGCTTTAGTGTAAAAGCCTTTGTGGCCTTCGATCAGAGTACCTTCTTGCAATTTTTTTAGGTACGGGAGTTCTCCGGCTTCGAGCATTTCATGGAAGATCCGCTCGTTGGTGCCATCGAGTAGGAAAAAAATAATCTTCTGCTCTTTCGGGTCACCGGCGGGCGTACGCACTGCGGGCGGAGTTGAACACGCCTGCGTGATGGCCAAAAGAACACAAAAGAGTAGTTTCAAAGATAGGTATTTAAAGAGCATTTTCCCTCGCAAGACTTATCGAAAACTTGCGAGCTAAGCATGAGTCAGAAATACCTGAGCAAAACTATTCTGGGTATTTTATGCGATAGAGGAACAACCCATTGGGCGACGCCACCTTCCAGAGCTGTTTCTCGGCCCTAGGACCGTTCAGGTAGCCGACAAATTCCTGCTCCGTAATCCGGCCACTTCCTACCATCCATAAGCTTCGGATGGTGTGTCTGATCATCTGCTTCAAGAAACCATTCGCTTCAATCTTGAGCTGGTGACATTCCGTAAGATCGGCCGGGAACTTAAACAGCTCCGAACTCGCAAACACCTCGTGAGGATTGATGGTGCTGAGCTCACACACATACACCTCGCGAATGGTCGTTTTCACGTTGCTGCCCATGGAATAGAAATTACAGAAATCATGCGTGCCAAGCATCATTTGCGCACATCGCTGCATCACCGCAAAGTCGAGCTGATGTGAGGCGTTGGTCACAAAGCGGCGCTCTTCTTCACTCACATGAGTCTTATTGGTGAACAGATAGCGATACTCTTTAGAAATCGTGTTGGTGTTGGGATTGAACTCTCCATCGCACGGTTTGATATCTAGGCAGCGGATTTGCGCGGGAAGAACTTTATTAAAATCTGCAGCTGAAAACGTGATGGCATACTCAGACGTGACCTTCACCACATGCTCAAAGGCATGAACCCCCGAGTCCGTGCGCGAAGCTCCCGCCGTGGTCACCTTCCCTGTCACCAGCTTCTTAATCGCCTGGGTCAACTCGTCTTGAATCGTCGCCCCTGTCGCCTGCCACTGAAAGCCTGCGTAGCCGGTGCCGTCGTATTGGATTATTGCTTTATAATAGTGCATGCCTTGAACAATATACCATGGCAATTGTAAGATGAGACCACACTGCGCTTACAAGGACTGCCATGTACACTAGCACTAAAGAATTCACCATTGAACCCCACTGCCCCTGGTACAAGGAACAGCAGGCCTACGGCCCGCCCAACGTGAATTGGTGCGAGCCCACACGCTGCGCCATCATCAATGAGCCGGCCAATACGTGGAGCAATCTGGGGTTGCTACTGGCCGGTGCGGTTATCGTTATGAAGCTCAACGAGGCCAAGGAAAAGACTCTTCGCGATTTCGGTTTCGCGGTCATTGTGACAGGGCTTTTTTCTTTCACCTACCACGCCACGAACAACTTCTTTTCTCAGTTCTTTGATTTCCTCGGGATGTACCTCTCCGTCTGCATTCCCCTCGCGATGCAGACACAGCGCTTGCGGGGCGAAAATCCTCGCCACTATCATGCTTTTTTCTGGTTCTACATGTTTCTTTCGACCTGCATGTTTTGGTTCTTCACGCTATGGGACATCCCGATCCAGCACACCATCATTCTGCAAACCGTGGGGATCATCGTGCTCGAGTTGATCTGTAAGGCCAAAGCGGGAGCTAAGCTTCCCATGAAGTGGTTCTGGACCTCGCTCGTGCTCATGGGCACGGCACAGACTTTTTCTCAGCTCGACATCAAACGCATCTGGTGTGAACCAGAGAATTTGATTCTCCATGGCCATGCGATCTGGCACGTGTTTTCAGGTCTCGGTTTGATGACGTTAGGTCTTCACCTGCGGGATGTACTACGGACTACAAAGTCGTAGGCCTTGGGCATCAGCGGATTGATGCCCCCTAGAAGGACTCTTTAATCGCGGCGATGGTCTGCTTGATGGAAATCTCTTTCCCGGGCGCTACGAAAATCGTGTCATCCCCGGCGATCGTCCCCAGGATTCCCCCCGGACGATTGATATCCAAGTGACGCGCCACCAGCGAGGCTGAGCCCGGCGAGGTGTGAATCACAATCATAGTGTCGTTGTGCGAAATGCTGCTGATGAGTTCGGGCACGGACTGAGAAACAAACGTCGCCTCTGAATAGGTATCCGACAAACGATAGACCGTGCGACCTTTGCTGTCGGTCCCCTTGATCGCACCGATCTTGCGCAGATCGCGCGAGATCGTGGACTGGTTGACGTCATGCCCTTTGGACTCCAGCATGTCGCGCAGTTCTTCTTGCGTCGAGTTCTTCCCCGATTCGAGGAGTTTTCGCAGGACACTGAGGCGATCGGACACTGAAGGGCTCATGAGTTTACCTTAGTAGCTCCCACAGGAGAGCTTTCTGCACGTGAAGTCGGTTCTCCGCCTGCTGATAAATGAACGATCTTTCGTGATCGGCCATCTCCGTGGTGATCTCTTGTTCTTTCACCATGGGCATACAGTGCATCACAATGGCTTCAGGAGCTGCTTTTAAGTACAGCGCCTTATTCACCTGGTAACCACTGAAAGCTTTGATTCTCTCTTCATTTTCGCTCTCAAAGCCCATGCTTGTCCAGACATCCGTGTAGAGGGCATTGGCACCGGCCACCGCGGCTTCCGGAGTTTCAAAGGCAGTCACAGTTCCCGTAACGCCTACGCGCTCTTGGCACCATTGCAAGAGCTTCGGGTCGGGTTTGTAGGCCGCGGGCGTAGCGAACTGCAAATGAATTCCCGCCATAGGGGCAAGGATCATGAGCGAGTGGAGAATATTGTTTCCGTCACCAATGTAGGTCAACACGAGGCCCTCGGTTTTTTGGAAGGCCTGCTTGATGGTCAGGATATCCGCCAGCGCTTGGCATGGATGGTGCTCATCCGTGAGCCCATTCATGACCGGAACAATAGAACGTGACACAAAACGGTCAAGCCCTTCATGAGCATGCGTTCTAATCATAATAGCGTGGGCGTAGCGAGACATGACTCCGGCGAGATCTTCCGGCTCTTCATGCTTTCGCAAGTGAGCGGGCACCTCAATCACGTGGCCACCCAACTCAGTCATCGCCATGGTGAAACTCATCCGCGTACGCAAAGAGGGCTTATCAAACACCAAGGCCAGAGTCTTGCCCTGCAATTCATTACGAACGACACCGTTGGCGCGCTCGGCTTTCAATTCCTCTGCGAGCGTCAAGAGATGACCCAAACGTTCAGGGGTCATCTCTTTGCCATCAAGAAAATGACTTAACATAGTTATTCTCCTTCAATTTCATGATGCTCTCCAAGCGGCTCAGCTCCACGCAAAGCGTGCCACCAAGACGAGTCTTGATGAGATCGGTCATCTCGAGGGCATGGGTCACACAGACTTTTTTCACGCCATTCAAAAGCGCTTTTTCAATACTGCGCGTTTTAGCGAGCATGCCGCCTGTGACGCCATTTTTCTTCATGAGAATTCTGAGCTGCTCAAGGGTCAGCGATTGATAAGGCAATCCGTTAATATCCAAAATGCCCCGTTGATCAGTGGCATAGATCAACGCTCTCGCCTCAAGATTCGTGGCCAAGCACGATGCTCCCCAATCTGCGTTGATGTTGTAGCTCGCGCCTGACAAATCGCTGCCGATCGGGGCGACCACCGGAACAAACCCCATCTCAAGCGCCTCAGACACTAAAGTCGCGTCAACGTCGATGATCTCTCCGACCTGACCCAAGCGCGCGTCCATCTGGCGGCACTGGAACATCGTCTTGCTGCTGCTCGGGATGCCCAGCACCTTGAGGCCAAACTCCGTGAAGACGTCGCAGAGCAATTTATTCACTTCGCCCAAAGCTGTCTCAATCACGCCCATCATCTCCGGCGTGGTGATGCGCTGACCTTCATGAAAGCTCCACGTGATGCCCTTTTCCTGCAAACGTCGATTGATCATCGGGCCACCGCCATGGACGACCACGACGCTTTGGCCTTCTTGCTGAAGAAGAACAATCGACTCCGCCAGATTTCTAGCAGCTTCAACATTGGAAAGAGCAGCTCCACCGAGCTTAATCACGAGAGGTTTCATTAGTTATAATCCGCGTTGATATCAACGTATTTCTTAGAGAAGTCACAGCCCCACGCCTTCACGACGGGGACGACTGTCTCATGCGGGAATAAAATTTCTACCAAGACCGTATCCGAGCGTAAAAGGCCGCGCACTTTGTCGCGATCAAACACGATGGGCGCACCGTTGACGAAAATTTCTTCGCCTTGCAGCTTCAGCGTCATCTGATTGAGTTGCGCCGCTGGAATGCCTTCGGCTCCGAGACGCGCGAGGATGCGTCCCCAGTTGGGGTCTTCACCGTGGATGGCGCACTTAAAAAGTGGACTCACGGTCAAACCCCGCGCGGCCTTGCGCGCCAGCATGACATCGCTGCCGCCATGGAGATTAACCTCAATGAGTTTTGTGGCCCCTTCCCCATCCCGAGCAATCGCTTGCGCCAGCAACTGTGAAAGTTCAGTGACCGTCGCTTGAAACAGCGCGACGTCTTCCGCTGACAAAACGTCTACGCCACTGGCCCCATTGGCGAGCAAAAAGGCGCAGTCGTTAGTCGAGGTATCACCGTCTACGCTCACCATATTGAACGACAGGTCTACCGCTGTCTTAAGAAAGGTGTGCGCGGCCGCTGCCTCGAGTTTTGCGTCCGTGAGGATGTAGCCGAGCATCGTGGCCATGTTGGGATGGATCATGCCCGAGCCCTTGGCGATGCCCGTGATCGTGATCTCCCCACCGGAAAGCTTCAGGGTTGTGGAAATAGTTTTCGGAACCAAGTCCGTGGTCAAGATCGCATTAGCGAAATGCTCGGCGGTGTTCGTCACCCGCGCCGCGAGTTCCGGTAACGCTTTATTGATCAGCTCCACATTAAGGTGCACGCCGATCATGCCCGTCGATGCCACCAAGACTTCTTCCGGAGCGCAGCCCACCACGGCCGCCGTGGCGTTCACCATCAATAGATTATTCGCAATGCCGAGTTCACCCGTGGCCGCGTTCGCTTGGCCAGAGTTGGTGATGATGGCGCGGATCTTTTTTGACGGGACTAATTTCTGTGACCACAACACAGGCGCGGCTTTGGCTTCACTCTGCGTGAAGACACCCGCGGCCGTCATGTCGCTGTCGGAGACGATCAATCCCACATCAGGTCGGTACGCGCGCACACCCGAGTTCACGCCACTCGCAAAAAAGCCTTTAGGAAGGGGTGTTTGAGCAATGCCAGGGCCTCGTTTCATATCATGGCCTCCAAATGTTCCAGTCCTGTGGTGACAGGAAACTGGTTGATCAGGTTAAAATTTTCCACTGCCTGAGACGCGGCTCCCTTGAGCAAGTTGTCGAGGCAGGAGAAGAGATAGAGCTTTTCCCCATTCACAGCAAAAGAGATGTGAGTCTTCGCTGTTCCCACGACCTTCTTGAGCGACACTGATTCCCGGGTGACCCCTGCGCTCACTTCTACCAACGGATAATTCGCGTAGCTGGTCTCGAATGCCTGCAACACGTCCCCTGCCTGCTTTCCTGGTTGAAGTTTCGCGTAGAGGCCTGCGATGATCCCGCGGCGCACGGGCAGTAAGCTCGTGGTGAGGAACGGGTCGATCTTCAGGCGCCCGAAGCGCTCAGCATAGAGCTTGATCTCCGGTAAGTGCTGATGCGTTCCCACCTTATACGGCATGCACTCGCCAGCAACCTCACTGAAGAGCTGCGACTCGACGGCCTTCTTGCCAGCACCCGTCGTCCCCGACTTCGCGTCGATCACAATAGAATCCGGGAGGACGAGATCGTTTGCGAGGAGTGGCAAGAGGCCCATTAGGATGGCGCTCGCGTAGCAACCTGGGTTTGAAATCAAGATCGCGTCTTTGATCTTCGGTGCGGCCCAGGGCACGAGACCGTAGTGCGCCTCTTTCACCCAGCCTACCGCAGGGTGATTCAGACCATACCAAGCTTGATAGCTTTCCTGGACGTTCTCTGTGGCCAGGCGAAAGGCCCCGCTCAAGTCAATGACGTCGACGCCGTATTCAAGGATCTTCGGCGCGAGTTCGGCGGAAACTTCCGCCGGTGTCGCCAAGAAGACCGCCTGGTAGTCGGCGGGGTTGAGGCCCGCCACTGTCTGCGAATTGAAGAGTCCCTTCAGTTCGACGAAGGGATGTTTTGCGAGGAGGCGCTGAAGTTCCTGCCCCGAATAACCGGAGCCTCCCACCACTGCAACCTGAATTTTTGATAACGAATAATTATGCATAGACTCGCATGATTATGCATAAATCTATTGCGGTCAATGCATTTTTATGTTAATTTATTACTTTTTATGCATAATTATTCACTTCTTTGCATATTCCTAACAGGAGCCAGCACATGACTAAAAAAATTCTACTCGCTTTCTCTGGAGGCCTCGACACCTCGGCCATCATTCCCTGGCTCAAAGACACCTACGGTGCTGAAGTCATCGCGTACTGCGCCGATCTGGGCAATGCTCCAGACGGAGTCTTCCTCAAGGACTGGGCCCACAAGCTCGGTGCCAGCGACTTCATTTTTGAGGACCTTAAAGATAAGTTCGCCAGTGAGTTTGCCTTCGTCGCCGTGCGCGCCGGCGCGACCTACCAAGACGACTACCTTCTTGGCACGGCCCTTGGCCGTCCTTTGATCGCAGAGCGAATCGCTCACTTTGCGAAAAAACTCGGCTGCGATGCCATCGCCCACGGCGCCACCGGCAAGGGCAACGACCAGCTGCGCTTTGAGAAATCCTGGGCCTACCTCGCTCCTGAAATCGAAGTCATCGCTCCCTGGAAGAAATGGGACTTCACAGGCCGCAAAGAATTGATCGCCTACCTCGCCACCAAAGGCATCGCCTTTGAGAACGTCGAGAAACTTTTCTCCGTGGACGTCAACCTCTTCCACCGCTCGTGCGAAGGGGGCGTGCTGGAAAATATCAGCAAAGAATACAACCCGGACGCAGTTTACAGTTGGGTCGCCACACCAGAAAAGGCGCTGAAAGATGCTGTGACGGTGAACCTCACCTTTAAAAACGGCCTGCCGACCGCCATCAATGGCAAGGCCATGGCCCCTGCGGCTTTGCTGACTCAGCTCAACCAAGTCGCCGGAGCTGCGGGCGTGGGAGTCTTGGATCTCGTGGAAGAAAGAACCATTGGCATCAAGAGTCGCGGCGTCTACGAAACTCCCGGCGGCACGCTGCTGCATCTGGCGGTCAAAAATCTCAAGCACCTGACGTGGAACCGCGAACTGCAAACCGTCGCACGCCACTTGGGGGAATCCTACGGTGCAGCTGTATATGACGGCCACTGGCACTCGGCCGTGCGCTTTGCTGCTGACGCGTTCTTCGTCGAAGCCGCGCAGACCCTCACCGGGGACATCACGCTGAAACTCGAAGGCGGCCAGGCGCGCGTGGTGGCACGGACGTCTCAGTACGCTCTCTACGACGAAGCAGGAGTGAGCTTCGAGATCGACCAGTACCAGATGAACAAGCACGCCAACGGCTACTCAAAAACTGTTTGCTACGGACCGTGGAAAGCGGGCCTGCGCGATCAAAGGACAAACTAATGTCCGTCCTCACTACGAGATACCAACCTACCAAAAGTGAGCTCCTGGCGAGCTTCACCAATGGCGTGCGCCCGGACCGAGAGCTCTTTTCTCAAGAGATCCGCGTGCAGAAGGCCTGGGCCAGGGGACTGGGGGAGCTCGGTGTCTTAAGTGGTGAGGAGCTGAAACACATCACGGTGGCACTTGATAGCGCGGCCGAGCTCATGCAGGCCGACCGATTTGAGTGGCGAGAAGCCGACGAAGACATCCACATGAACTTGGAACGCTTCGTGAACGAGCAGACGCAGGGTCTCGGTAAAAAGATGCATGCGGGGAGATCTCGCAACGACCTCATCGCCACAACGCTTAAGCTGCACGTGGCCGATAGCTCGAAGGAGATTCAGGCGCTGATCCAGGAACTCATCACTAAGATGATTTCCTTGGCGGAGCAGAATCTTGACGTCATCGTTCCGGGCATGACCCACTTGCAAAATGGTCAACCGATCCGCTGGTCTCACGCCCTTCTTGGGCATGCCTGGGCCTTCAAGCGGGATCTGCAGAAATTTAAAACGGTGCAAGCAAACGCACTCGCCGTGATGCCACTGGGATCGGCGGCGCTGAGTGGAACGACACTTAACATTGATCTCGCGGCGATCACCTCCGAACTTGGATTCACGTCTCCCCCTCTGAATAGCTACGATGCCGTGGGAGAGCGGGATGCCATCATTGATTTTCTCCAAGCGAGCGCACACTTTGGGGCGCATCTCTCGCGGCTTGCCGAAGACGTTATCTACTGGTCGTCTGCACCGGTGGGACTCGTGGAACTCTCAAAACACTGGTCCACCGGAAGCTCGATCATGCCCAACAAGAGGAACCCCGATGTGGCCGAACTCGCACGCGCCAAGGCCTCTCTTTGGATCGGTGACGCCCACGGTGTGCTCACGCTCGTGAAGGGGCTCGCGACGAGCTACGCCAGCGACCTGCACGAAACGAAGATCCCCTACCTGCGAGTCGTGACAGATCTCAAGCTCACGCTCAAGGTCTTCGGACATTTTCTCGCTGAACTGAGCTTGAACCGAACGCGTGCGGAAGAGCTGCTTGGTCAGGGCCACATCCTCGCCACGGAGCTCGCCAATCATATGACCGACAACGGCGTGCCCTTTCGTGAAGCCTACGGCACCGTCGCTGGGCTGGTGGAGCTGGCCGAATCGAAGCGCCTGCAAGTGCACGAGCTTTCGCAAGAAGACGTCAGCGCTCTTACGCAGAAAATCGATCCGACGTTTCTGCGGGAGTTAAGCTTCAAGACTTGCATCGAAAAACGCCAGCAGTCGGGCGGCACGGCCTTGGGCCAGCTCGAAAAGCAGATGCAACTGCTGCGAATGTGACGAATACTACACGGTCCCTAGCATCTTTTGCACATACCTCCGCTCTAAACTTGAAAAGGTGAATTAACCTCTTCAAAGGAGCTCCCATGAAACACCTCGCACTCTTCTCGCTCTTCTTTGCGGCCGCGGGCGCCCTCGCCTACGACGAGAACTACTCTTACCCAGGCTATCGAACCACTGAAGAACAGGCCCGCATCGATCGGAACGCCGCCGAAAACTTGCGCCAGGAGGAAGAAGACACCTACACCGACACGCGTGTCTACGATCAAGACAAGTATGATGACGACCGCAACTTAAGCGGTGGTGGCTCTGGCGCGAGCGCTCCGGAGTACTTGGATAAGGACTTGGATTAGCTCGTGAGTTGGTTTGGTGAAACGTTCACCAAAACGTCCCGCACCTATTGAAGCTTGTCTTTCATGCTTTTAACAAAAGCTTCAATCTCGTCTCTGACGCGGCGATAGACGGCCAGGACTTCATCTTCGTTTTGCATATCTCTTGTGAGCGCCGGTGGATCCTGGAACCCCACGTGCACGATTTCCCCACCGGGGAAGTACGGACAGCTCTCTTTGGCGGCGTCGCAGACGGTGACTACATAGTCGAGTCGCACGGCCGGGAGCTCCTCGACCGTCTTAGAGAATTGCGCAGAGATGTCCACTCCCGCTTCTTTCATGACCTTGATGGCGCGCTCATTTATGCCGTGTTTTTTGGTCCCGGCAGAGTAAACCTCAAACTCATGGCCCCAGTATTTTCGGGCCCAGCCTTCTGCCATCTGTGAGCGACAGGAATTCCCTGTGCAAAGGAACATGATCGTTTTTTTCATGATGGCATACTACGTCAAAGTCACGAGTCAAACAAAGGTTTGTAGCACCTTACCTATAACAACACCAAAACAACACGCTTGGCCTGTGGCGCCAACGGTCGTTTGGGTTTAACGTCAATTTATGGGACCCGTATTTCTCCATCAATTTTTTAACATCAAGCCGCGTCACCACGCCTCACAGGCCAAACTTAATGAGTGGCTTGCTGTCGCCCACCAACGAGTCCTCGACCTCACCCACAGCGGTGAGGGGAACCTCGCGGAAAACCTACGCTACATGATCAACGACTCGGCGATCCACCAGCGCTTCACGGAGCTCGCAGAAATTGATGCGAACTGGGACGACCACGAGATCTACCGACTAACCCGTGAGACTCCTCAAGGTGCCACCATTGAAAAACGCGGCCAGCTCTTTCAGCAGCGCGCCCTCGACGTGTTTGCCGGTTTCTACGCTCAACGCGAAAGCGCTCAGCATCTCATCCACGTGACCTGCACGGGCTACATCTCCCCGAGTGCTCCGCAGGTCTACTTCGCCGCTCGTGACCATGCCCCCGCCATCACTCATGCCTACCACATGGGCTGCTATGCCTCCATGCCAGCGACTCGCCTTGCACAAGCACTGGTGGCCTCCGGGACTAAAACTGTGGACATCGCTCACACAGAGATGTGCAGCCTCCACATGGACGCCGCCACTCACACGCCCGAGCAGCTTATCGTGCAATCGCTTTTTGCTGATGGGCACATCGTCTATCGAGCATCGGCGCAAAAAACCGCGAGCGAATCATTTAAGATTCTCCTGATCAAAGAGAAGCTCCTGCCGGACTCGAAGCAAGACATGACGTGGGTTGCCTCGCAGTACGGCATGCAGATGTCGCTGAGCAAGGCCGTGCCGACGAAGATCGCGCTTGCCTTGAGTGACTTCATCGCAGAAGTTTGTCAGGAGCTGAACCTCGATTGGGACCAACTGCAGGCCAACTCAGATTTCGCCATCCATCCCGGCGGCCCGAAGATCCTGACGCTCGCGCAAGAGCTCCTGCTCTTAAACGAGAACCAGATCAAGGCCTCTCAGGAAATCCTCAGAGAGCGTGGCAACATGTCCTCGGCGACGCTGCCGCACATTTGGCAGCGACTCCTCGAGCGGCCGAGTGATAAGAAGTACGTGCTGAGCTTGGCCTTTGGCCCAGGACTTACGATCTTTGGCGCTGTGTTTGAGCGAGTGTCCCCATGACGTGGTTGATCCCCGTTCCATTCCTATTGCATGGCCTTCTCATGGTGATCGACGAAGTCATCCACGAAAAACGTGGCCTCTCGACGTGGGAGCGCCGGGGCCATCCGCTCGACAGCCTCACGGTTATGGCGTGCTTTTTCTACATCCAGTTTTTCATGCCCACGCAGACCCACGTGCTCGTCTACCTGGGCCTTGCCCTCTTCTCGACGATCTTTATTACGAAAGACGAATGGGTCCACCAAAAAGAGTGCGGCCCGTTTGAGCAGTGGCTCCATGCCCTGCTGTTTATCCTTCACCCCATCGCCCTCTACCTCGCCTACCATCTTTGGACCACAGGCGAGCACGCTTGGCTCATGCAAGGACTCCCTGTCGTCGCCACGGTTCTTTTCCTCTACCAACTCTTACGCTGGAACATTCCGTGGAAACAAAAATAAATAATTCGATCTACGAGGACTACGGCGATCGTTGGTACACGGCCTACGATGATCCGATTGCACTCTTGCGCGCAGAGAACGAAGCGAAGTTTCCCTGGATCCTCGAGCGCATTCCCCACAAAGGAACCTTACTCGATGTGGGTTGTGGGGCCGGTTTTCTCACCAATCGGATGGCGCAAGAAGGTTTTCAAGTCACAGGAATTGACCTCTCACCAGAAAGCCTCAAAGTCGCTGAACGCTATGACAAATCTAAAACGGTAAAATACGTCAAGGCCGATGCCTGCCATCTGCCATTCCCAGATGAGAGTTTCGATGTGGTCACCACATTAGATTTTCTCGAGCACGTGCCCACCCCCGCGGACGTCGTCAAAGAATGTGCCCGCGTACTGAAGCCTGGCGGAGTCTTTTTCTACCACACCTTCAATCGCAATCCCCTCTCGCACCTCGTGGTGATCAAGCTCGTGGAGTGGCTCGTGAAGAACACGCCACCGCACATGCACGTGATCGAGCTCTTCATCAAGCCCAGCGAGCTCGTCGGATTCTGTGAAAATGTGGGATTAAACAATCACGAATTGATCGGGCTTCGGCCGAAGCTCAGCACGATCCCACTTAAAAATGTCTTCAGTGGAATCGTGCCGCCAGAACTTCAGTTCACCACAACAAATAATCTCTGGCTCTCCTACATGGGGATGGCCAAGAAACGCTAGATCTTTCCTTTCAAGGCCTTCTTCAAGAGCGAGCGAATCTTACGCTGACTTGGCTTGAACCAGTCGGTGAGATCCATCGCCGTTTTTCCGTCGGCATTGCTCAAGCGCGCGTCCGCACCGGCCGCGAGGAGCAATTCTACCAAGCGCGTGTTGCTCAACTTCACTGACAGATGAAGCGCGGTATTCATCGCCGCATCTTGTCCGTTCACTTTCACACCTGCCGCCACGAGGCTCGCCAAGACAGCTTCGCCGTCCGCACTCAAGGTCTTGTTGCCGGCCAACTGATGGATCGGTGTTTTATCTGAGAGATCGTTCAATTGAACGTCGGCCTTCACATTGATCAACTCGCTCACGATGTGGGCCTGCTGACCAGCGGCCGCTTTCGCTAAAATGGTGGCGCGAGCGTTGTCGTACATGTTCACCCAGCCCTTGGCCTTGAGGTACGCTGCCACGGTCTCCGCATCGCCGCTGGCCGCTGCCGCGAGGACCGAATCACGTTGCGCGAGCTCGATCACGTCGGTGATCCGCGTGACGTCTTCGCCGCGGCACTTGTCGTCGGCGCACACGAACACTTCCTGGCAGCCCTTCAGCACGTTGTACTTGTAGTCCGTTTCGCCGCGAACGAGGATCCCTTCAACCGTCAGGTCGGTGGTGTTGAAGACGGCAGAACCCGAGTTACCACCGAACGTGTCGAGGTTCGCCACGAAGTAGTGTGGATGCACGTTCGTGCGGACGTTCGCGCCGTCAGAGACTTTTGTCGGTAGGCCCATCGGGTGGCCGATCACGACGATCTCCGTGTTGTCTTCGATCTTGCCGTTGGCGCGGAACTTCAGGGGAGCTGCACTGGTGACCACACGATCGAGGCGAATCAAGGCATGATCCGTTCCTTCGAGAGTGTTTAATTTTTGATTCACGAGTTCTTTGCAGCGATAGACGTTTTCCGCTGGGATGTTGACGCCCGCCGTTTGTGTCACTTGATCGACGGCGAAGCCGAAGACCCAGGCATTCCCTTCGCACGCCGATTGGCTGCGCGTGCAGTGGCCAGCGGTGACGATAAGATCGGGGCCCACCAAGAAACCCGAGCAGCTGCCCGGATTGGGTTGATCGGCAAACCGGTCATCCGCACAGATGCCGTCTTCTTTAAGTTTATTTTGTAAGGTCGTGTAGCTGCGAGCAGCAGAATCAGTTTCGCTGGTGTTGAGTGTGAGGCGGTTCATCGGCAACATGGCCGCCGTGCTTGCAGCGACGACCTGCATAGAGCTCGGAGCTTCATAAACTTCAACGCGGTTGTCGGCGCCGTAGACGACTTTCGGTGTCACCTGGGCAAGAGAGCCGGTAGAGAACAAGGAGAGACCCAGTGAGAGACCGCGCTTGAGCAAAGACATGTGAACTCCTCTATTTCTAAAAATCGCAGAGTCTTATCTCGCACAAATGCGCGATGCGCAATAAGTCTTAGGTCTTGTGTAAAAAACTCTTGATTTGACGTGAGAGTGCCCCTAGGCGACACTTTTAAAGCATCGGAAACACGAGGTTATTATGGGAATATACGTCAATCGCACGCTTAATATGAAACACATCCAGGCCATTGGCTTTGATATGGACTACACGCTCGTGCGCTACAACTCCACGGCCTTCGAAGAGATGACCTACCGAGAGATTAAGAAGAAGCTCCTCTCCATCAAGAACTACCCCGCGCAGATCAAGGCGTTGGAGTTCGATTACAACCGGATCATTCGCGGACTCGTGATCGATAAGCCCCACGGCAACGTTTTAAAACTCTCGCTCCACAGTAAAGTGAAGCAGTCGCGCCACGGCGGCAAAGAGATGGATTTCAAGTCTCAACAGAAGATCTACCAGGGCCTCTCTATCGATCTCAACGATTCCGATCGCTACGCCATCGTGGACACGTCCTTCTCCGTCGCCTACGCCTGCCTCTTCATGCAGATCGTGGATTTGAAAAATGCGCAACCTGACTTGGGATTGCCGGAGTTTCATATCATTGAAAAAGACCTCATCGAAGCGCTCGACACGTCTCACCGCGACGGCACGCTGAAGAGTGAAGTTCGCAAAGACGTCAAAAAATACATCGTGCAAGACCCCGAAGCGGTGATCGAGCTCGAAAAACTCAAGAGCTTCGGCAAAAAACTGTGGGTCATCACGAACTCGGACTACGAGTACTCCAAATTGCTTTTGGATTACACCATGACGCCGTTCTTGAAGGAGCACAAACACTGGAGCGAGCTCTTCGATCTCGTCGTCACCGCCGCAGCGAAGCCGCGATTCTTTACGGACCGCTTGCCGTTCTTGAGCGTTGACCCGGCCACGGGCCTCATGAAAAATCACCATGGCCCCGTGTTGACGGGCCTCTACCAAGGCGGCTGCGCCTCGACGATTCAAAAAGACCACGGCCTTTCCGGCGAACAAATTCTCTACCTAGGTGACCATATCTACGGCGACATCTTGCAGTTGAAGAAAACCTGCAACTGGCGCACGGCCCTGGTGGTGGAAGAACTCGAGGGCGAGCGCCAAGCGCTGCAGGCAACCAAAGAGCTCGGCAGCGAGATCAATACGCTCATGGGTCGCAAGGTCGACCTCGAACATGCGCTTGATCGCCTCTACGACAAGGGCAAACCAGATAAGAAAAAATCACAGCCGATCTTTGACGAGATCGAAGGCATCGACAAGAAACTCGGCAAGCTCATTCGCGAGTACCAGGGACACTTCAACCCCCACTGGGGTGAAGTCATGCGCGCGGGCGTTGAGCCCAGCCGCTTCGCCGGCCAAGTCGAGAAGTACGCCTGCATCTACATGGGGAAGATCGCGGACTTCGCCGACTACTCTCCGCGGACCTATTTCCGTCCGAAGAAACGTCCGCTGCCCCACGAGTAGATGTTTTCTCATGGCCACATCCTCACGCACCTTCCGCTTCCGCACGACGCCGAAGCACTTGCATTGCGTGGTGATTGGCCAGCGCTCGACAAGGTCATGCGCGAAGCGATCGAGCTCCGCCTCCTCCCACTTCTCAAGACGCACAAGAACTTTGAAACAATAGAGCACATGCTCGCTCTTCGTGATGGCAGTGATCCCGAGGAAGAAGACGGCATCTGGCACGACGACGGCTCACGAGTCTTGGCGTTTTCATGGTCGCTCAATTTTTTTGGCAAACCTGGCGGTGGCACCTTGGGGATTCGCCCACGAGGGACGACAAATGAAATTGAACTCGGTCCGTTCGATCCAGGCACCCTCATTATATTTCAAACCGGCCTGGACGGATTCGAACACCGCACCCGTCGCGTAACCCACGGCAAACGCTTGGTTTGTGCTGGGTGGTGTTCGTAATTCTTACACACCCCTTTGCTGATCCCTCGACGACTGCTCTACCTTGCCGCCATGAAAAAACAATTTTTTGCATTCGTGCTCTTAAGCACTGTGAGCTTCGCTCACGCCTCGAGCCTCTTCGTAAAGGAGGGCCGTGCCTTGATTGACGTCGAAAAACTCATCAAAGAAGAGACCGACGTGCAAACCTACTATGGGTACGACAGCTTCTGCTACAAAGGCTCGGCCGATGCCGTGGTTAAGAAAATGCGCGCGTGGAAGAAGACCGACTTGTTCTTCAGCGGTGGCGGCGGCGGTTTCGAGCTCCGCACACTCAAGGTGATTCGCGGGATTGCGTCTTTTGACATCGTCATGGGCCTCGAAGACGAAGTGGTGCCGGAAGATGGCCTTCGCAAAGTCACGATCAAACAGTGTAAGTAGAAGAAGCGGTGGAGAGACTCTCCACCGCCTGTATAATCTAGAGTAGAGCTTTGACAGCTTTCACGATCGCCGTGCGATCAAGGCCGTGCTTCTGGTAGAGTTCTTGAGCGGTGTAGCTCGATTGACCAAACTCCCCTTTCACTCCCAGAGACTTCAATTTGAAATCCGCTCCGTGCAACATAAGTGAGTGCGCCAGCATCGCGCCCATGCCTCCGATCAACTGGTGATCTTCCACCGTCACAAGTTTGCTGCCGGATTTCTTCAGCATCGTCGCCATGAACTGTCCGTCCGGACGATTCACGAAGGCGTGCTGAACCACCGCGACACTTTTGCCTTCCGCCTTGAGCATTTCAGCGGCCGCACGGGCTTCCTCGAGAAGAGAACCGGTGGCGACGATCATCGCATCAGTGCCTGCCTCAATCACTTGCGGAGTGCCGATTTTATACGTGAGACCTTCTTTCGACTCTAGGGGGAAATTCTCACGGCCCAGGAAGAAGATGAAGCTTGGGGCGTGCTGGCCTGCTTCGCGCATCGTCGCGATCTCTTTCACGGCCTGGTACACATACTCTTCAGCTTCTTTGGCAGTCGCCAAATTCACGAGAACAGTATTGGGAATGGAAGCCAGCGCGCTCATGTAAGTCAAAGACTGGTGAGAGGCCCCGTCGGCCGCGTCTTGAAAACCGGTGTGCGAGAAAATTGCAATCACAGGGGCCTCGGAGAGAGACGCCATGATCAACGGCAAATTGCCCTTGGTCACACCAAACGCTGCGAAGGTATCAACGACGGGAATGTAGCCGAGCTTTGACATGCCTGCCGCCACGGACACCATGTTTGATTCGGCGACGCCGACATCTTGGAAGTGCGTCGGGTGATCGGTTTGGAAACCTTTCACACCGGTAGAACCAGCAAGATCACAAGAAACTGAGAATACCGGCAGTCCTTCTTTCGCAGCTTTTGAGAGCGCTTTCGATACACCGATTTGAATTTTATCTTTAGGAACTCCGGACGTTGCCTTTTTCTCTGGCTTCACAGTCAGCTCTTTCGCCCATGTCGTGAAGGCCGCCGGCACATCTTTGCTGCCCCAGATTTCTTCCAAGAATGCGTGAATGCCTTCATCGTGGGCCTTCAAAGGGAAACCATGCCCGCCCGAAGATGATTCCGCTGTGGCTTTGATGCCGAATCCCTTAGTCGTCTTCGCCCAAATCGCAATCGGCTTCTTGGCATCAACTGTATTGAGGGCTTTTTCGATTGAATGAAGAGCGGCCGTCAGGTCATTGCCGTTATCAACTTTCATCACCTGCCAGCCGAGGGTCTCGAGTGAGGTGAAGGTTGGGTTCATGCTGAACGCATCTTTATCGATGCGGCCGCCGAGTTTGGTGTTGTTATCACTTAGGATCATCACAAACGGAGCGAGCTTCCCTTTCGCTGCCAATCCTGGGATTGCGGCGAAAGCTTCTTTCGCTTCGCCTTCCATGCTGGCGCCATCAGAAACAGAGCACACTGTGATGCGATTTTTGCCGGCCAGGGCGTCGGCCATGGCGAGACCTTGCGCTTGAGGAAGTGCCGAAGCCAGTGGACCGTTTGAAAGCAGAACACCTTCAGGATAGAGATGCGACTCTCCGTGACCTGTGAGTTTCGATTTAATCGAGCGGAAACCTTTGAGTGTCTCAAGGGTCAGATCCCCGAAACCAAGATTCGCCCGAAGGGCGTAGATGCCGTTTTCCGCGTGACCGATGTCGTTCACAAAATTGTAGCGATCGAACCAGGCACTTTCGCGAAACATGATTGAATGAAGCGCGGTCCACATCTCTGTCATGGCCGAAGGACCACCCCAATGGCAGGCAGCTCCGCCGTTGACGGCCGCTAAATCCATCAACGCCAGCATGCAGCGAGTGGCGCGCGGATCGGCCAAAGTGACGTCTTCGCCCTTGATAGATTTCACAGTCACCGGGTAGATCGGCTTTGCAGAAGGAGCTTTTTGCAGTGCGTTTTTAATCTTCAATGGCTGAATCATGTGGGGTCCTTGAGGTTTAAGGCCGGTGATGGCGGGAATTAAACCCTAAGATTATCCATTTCTCAATTGCCAAAGACCGCCCGAGGGCGTTAACTTACCCAGACTTAAAACTAGCTAAGGATCCTTTATGTCACGCAAATGCGACCTCTCAGGAAAAGCCCGCCAGGCCAACCATAAAATTTCACACTCAAACATCAAGACTCGCAAGTTTAGCGAAGTGAACTTGAAGACTAAGAAAATCTTTGACCCAGAAACTGGTCGCACGATCCGTTTGCGCATCTCTACCAGCACTATGCGCACTTTGGACAAAGTCGGCTCACTCTCAGCTTACCTCCGCAAAAACATTCACTTGTTTCAGTAGTCTCTACTGACACTAAGTATTAAAAAAGCCACCTTCGGGTGGCTTTTTTAATTATTACAGCGCCAGATGGGTGCTGTGTCTTCTGGTATCAAGCATTGCACCCGATACCCCTGACTTTCCCCACACTGAAAATCCTTCGACGCCGGCATTCGTCCGCCCGCTAAGCGCGGCATGATCCCCTTGTCTTCACCGGCCTGATAGCAGGCCTCTTCCGCTGCTTGCCGCTTGCAGTGACCAAACACCCGCTCGTGGGCCATGGTGACCTTCACACCGATCAACCGCGTGCTGGTCGGCGCGCGCAGCATGTACTCCACTCCCGCCTTAATGCCAGGAGGAGGTTTGGGGATCAGACTGATTTTTAAAAAAACCGTGGCGACTCCCGGAAGTGAGCTCGGCGCCCGCTTCACTTGCCAGGCGATCTCGTCTTCCCGGCGAAGCACGTACATGTCCTTAATGAGCCAGCCGCTTTCATCCCACTCGCGGCCCACTTGTGGCGTCGCTGGAACACGGCTACCCAGCAAGCTCTCTCCGAGTTTTTTACGTTTAAGAAATTGGGTACAAACGGGATTGTCGCGGAAGAAGCGCTCGAGTCCCATCCACGCGGCATCCTCGCTGATTTTTTCTTCAGTGAACGCCGTGCTGTGCTCGAGGTCCTGACGAACTTGGAACATCACCAGCACAATGCTAGCACTTACAAAGGTTACGAGGACGGCCAGTAGAACCGCCGACCCGCGTTCCCCCACTCTAGAATTAGGAATTCCCACGAGTGTAGTTTAAGCCTGAAACAAGAAAATTCGTTTGCCCAGAGTTTGAGGCAGAAAAGGCGGAAGCAGCTGAAAAGCCGCTCCCGCCTCGAGGATATTAGCGTCGTCTTAACGGATAACTTGGACTTCTTCGACCAAAAAGCCCCAGGCGGCCTGCGAGCTGTCCGAGCTGAACTCGATCACGACCGACTCACCTTGGATGTAGTCCGTGGTGAAATCTTCGAGTTTGCCAGAGAGTTTTTCAATCACAGCACCGCTCGCGTCTTTCACGGTCAAGAAATCATAGCCCGACTCCGAGTCGAGTTTTTTTACCAGAACACGAATGTACTTAGCTCCTGCGACAGTGATCGTACGAGAGAGCTTCGCGCTGTTCGGGTACGGATGCACCGATTCAAACACGTCCGTCATGCGCTCAGACTGCCACTGATCTGCCGGCGGCTCTTGGCGAACAGGACGCGTGTTAGTCAAAAGGTTGTACGCATCAGCGCGACCACCAGACACAGTCGTGCGGCGGTAAGCTGAACTCGGAACAGAAGTCGCCATCAAACGCTCAAGGGTTTCAGCGTGAGGACGACGGCCTTCTTGGGCAAGGTACAGACCCAGCACGCCCGAGACGTGGGGAGTCGCCATGGATGTACCGCTGAACACTGAGTAGCCGTTGTTCGGCGTCGTCGACAAGACGTTGCGGCCCGGAGCTGCGATGTGCACCGTGCGCTTACCGTAGCTTGAGAAGCTCGCCAATTGATCCTGATGGGTGATTGCCGCAACGGCAATCATATTGTCAGTAGCGTAGTTCGACGGATAGTTGGCGCGCACGTCGTTGTTGCTGGTTGAGTTACCCGCAGCGGCAACGAACACGATGCCTTTATCAGATGCGGCCTTGATCGAATCGAAGAGCGCCTGCGTGTAACCGCCGCCGCCCCATGAGTTGCTCATCAAATCCACGTCCATTTTAGTGGCGTAGTCGATGGCTTCGATCGCATCTACCAATGAACCTGAGCCCGAGTCCGTGAGGAATTTAACCGCCATGATTTTCACATCGCCCATCACACCGGCCACACCGCCGTTACCGTGAACCGCGCCGATGGTACCAGCGCAGTGAGTTCCGTGGCCGTGACCATCAAACGGATTACCGGTATCAGTTGCGGCGTTCCAGCCGTAGATATCATCGATGTAGCCGTTTCCGTCGTTGTCGATGCCGTCAGCGGCCACTTCGCCAGCGTTCACCCACATGTTGGCCTTGAGGTCCGGGTGATTGTAGTCCACGCCCGTGTCGATCACGGCGATGGTGATGTCACGTGACCCCTTGGTGATCTGCCAAGCTTTGAGAGCGTTGACGTCGACACCCGCGACGCCGACTTCGGCTCCTGGAGCGCCGTTACGGTCGGGCTCGTTTCTGCCCGTGTTCGCAAGACCCCAGAGAAGACCAAAGCGATCATCGCCTTGCTCAACAACAGATTGAGCGAGCACGCGCTCAACGTTTGAGGTGTTGTTGATCGCTGTGTAGATGAAGTTCGGCTCTGCGTACTCAACCGCAGGGTTTGCTTCTAACTCCGCAATGGCCACCGCCACTGACTTTTGCGCTGTCGAGACGAGAGCGAAGCGACCGGCCAAGAGATTCAATTCTTTCTTGATTTGCACGCCTTGAAGAGCGGCAGTAGATTTTCCTTCACGAATCTTAACGAGGACTTCACCAGCAAGATAGGGAGCATCCGTGCTCATCTTCTCTTTCGCCAGGGCCATAGGGGAAAGGGCCAAAAGGCCTACCAAAACGCACAACTTATTCGATTTCATCCGCACTCCTTGCAGCTCAATCAACACTTCAATGTGTAGTTAGAGTGATTTTAAGTGAATTTTTTGCCGGAAGTTGTTTTAAAAGCCTAATTGCTCTGTTTGTAAGAAAATAAAAGCTGAGGAGAAAACTCGTGAGCCAAATTTTCAATAAAAGTTCCCATCCCGTTGCCGTCAAAAGAATTCCCGTGCGCATCTGGGCACTGCGCGATGAGATTGAAGCAGCGCTCGATCGCCGCATTAAAGAATGTGAAGTCGCCGGCACTCCCCTCTTCCTCGACGACATTAAAGAATTTTACGGCATGCGCACGGACAAGCCGCTCGCGGGCCAACCGCAGTTGCAACTTGTCTCTGAAGGAAGTTCCACGCAGGACTCCGTTGATGAAATGATGGATGCGCTCGCTGCCACACCCGAAGAGCCAACTCCTGCAGTCACTGAAGAGGCACCGGCCGTCGCCACCGAGGCAGTGGTGGAAAAAGCGGATGAGCTGTTGGCGTCTCAGACACCCGCCGAGAAAGCGGAAGGTCCGGCTGCCCCTCACGTCCAACGTCCCTACGCGCGACTCGCTCCCGACTCAGCGAAGGTATCCTACGGCTTTGCTCTGCTCGCTGACGTGAACATGGATTGGATGCTGACCTTCTCGAAAGAAAAGTTCATCCAAGGACAAAGCGTGATCGTGGAATTTCTGATTCCACACCCGTTCATGATGAGCGCCGAAATCATCATGTGCCACAACTATGCCATGCGCAGCCGCATTATCAGCGAATCGAAGCCCGACTTCCGTTTGCAGTGCCGCTTCACCTATCCCTTTCCTGGTGAGCGCACACGTTTGCGCGAATTCTTGACCTCGGTGGAGCCCGTCATCCCGAAAAAGGGAGCTGCTGCCAAGCCTGGAGCAAATGACACTGGCCCGGAAGTCTAGGACCCAGCTAAAATAGCTGCATGCTACAGAACCTCCGCATCCACTGGTCCACGCTGGTCGTCGTCTGCTTCGGCCTTCTTCTCGGGGCCGTCGGCTTCTTCGCTGAAGTCTTCCAAGCACCGCCCTTGCCGCAGGAACTCGCCCAGCTCATCAAGAATCCACTGCCCGTTGAAAAGATGCAGAGACTCAAGCGCATGAGCTTCACCAACAAGATGGGCAGCTTTAAGTTCGAGAACACCCACCCGGAAGGCTTCTTAGATGGCCCCTGGCAGATGACCAAGCCCACCACCATCAAGGCGCGCAAGGACTTCTTCAATAAGGTCGTGAGGGCCCTGAGCGACATTCAGGTGCGCCATTCCCATCGCAGCGACACCATCAATCGCCAGAGTTTCTCGTTGGACAAGCCGCTCTTCTCACTCACGCTCGAACTCAACGACGGCCCACCGGTCGAGATTGCTTTTGGTTTGATCAATCCCATCGACAACTCCACCTACTTCTTAGTCAAAGGTCAGGAGTGGATCTACCAGTGCACGACCTTGCCGATCTCACTCGAGAGCGTGACCCAAGAAGAGCTCTTGGACTCGAAGGCCCTGGCCTTGAATCCTGACCAAGTGAACCTGATCGAGCTACAGCAGGCACCGTTCGATAGCCAGGGCCTGCGCCTCATGCGGGTGGAAGGGAGCTGGCAAGATCCAGACGGTAAGAAGTTCGATGATCGCAAAGTCACGGCCTTCTTGCGTGACCTGCAAACGCTCAAGAGCACCATGGTGCTCGATAAACTCACAGAGACGCAGTCCACGGAGCTCACGCGCGTGATGACCAACCCCGCCTGGCGCTTGCGCTTAGGACAGGGACAGTTGCCGGAGACGTTCTATGTCTCGGCGCCGCTGGATCGTTTAGGTGATTTGAAATTAGAAAGAAGTCGCTCGTTCCTGTTCTACCGCGAAGGAACGCAGAATCCACTCGTGCTCGGTTCAGAGCAGCTGGGAATCATTACTAAGCGTGAGAGAGACTTCAGATAAGAAGAAGAGAAAAAGAAAGGGCCCGCAGACGCAGGCCCTTGAAAACTATTTTACTTCTTTGTGTACAGTCACGCGGCGAAGAGCAGGATTGTACTTCTTCAATTCAACGCGCTCAGGTGTAGTCTTCTTGTTCTTAGTTGTGGTGTAACGTGAAGGACTCTTGCCTTCTTTACGGGCCTCAGTGCATTCGAGGGTAATGACGTTACGTGGACCTTTTTTAGCCATGGTGATCTCCGGAAAGTTTTAACTGCAAAGTCCTGGTAAGTTAAACTAAGATGACCCAGTCGGCAACTGCTTGATTCAAAGAGATATTATGCAAAGCATTATCACACCTACTAACTGGACCTACTGCCGCTTCGAATCCGGCAATTACCGGGCCTTTGTCAGCTTTGGCGCCGACCCAGAAACCCTCGAAAAGGGCCAATACCTCTATTACGCCACTGTGACAGAGGGTGAAGACAAGGAAATCCACCAAGAAACCCACGCCACCCTCTCCGCGGCCTGTGAAGCGCTCAATGCTCGTTATGCGGATTGGTCGTTCTTGGATCAGTCTGCACCCAAATCTGGCTGCGGCACCTGTGTCGCGCACTAAACACCGAGAGCGTTCATCCAAGTCTGTTTATTGATCGTACAGCTCGAGAGCTCAAAAAACGTCGCTGAGTCCAGTCGTTTTTCTAAGCGTTCAAATTTCAATCCTCGCGTGGGCCATTCGAGCTCCAAGATCAAACCTTTGTGAGCGCTCAGGTGAACGGTCTCGCCCTCGATGGTAAATGACCATTTAAACAGCGGCGTCTCACCCATCACCCACTGCCAATCGCTCCAGGCCGCAGGCTTAAATCGAGCATCAGTCGCTTTGAGGATCTCTGCCTCGCCCCAAGATTGAATCCAGCTCTGGGGCGTAAGTGTGTCCAAGTTCATCACCACTGAACGAACTGAAGCAATCGAGCGCGTTTCTGTGAGCTTGTGAGGACTCGCCAGAGCGCGGTTGAGCTTCGTGAGATCACCGTTGATCAAAAGTGTGCCGTGATGAAGGGCGCGATCTTTAGTTTGCTTGTAGGCGCTGCCCGAGACTTTGCGGGTGCTGCCGTCGTTCTGTGACACCACCAGGTCATGACGTACATTGATGATGACTTCGACACCCAGGACGCTAAGGCGTTGTTTGACGACCTCGAGGGCCTTATCCTTATGGAAGCCCGCAAGCGGTCCCACCCAGCAGAAGTTCACATTGCCTTCATCATGCCAGACCGTGCCACCGCCGGAGGGCCTGCGCACTAACTGAACGCCATTCGTTTTCATCCATGAGAGATCGCACTCGAGCCATGGATTTTGAAAACGCCCCAGCACCACAGATGGGCGATTTTGGTAAAGGAAAAACGCCGTCTCGCCGCTTTCTCGCAAGAGCCATTCTTCCACCGCGAGATGAAAGAACGGATCGCGCTCAAGCGACGTGTAGAGTTTCATTTTCTTTTTTTATCGAGGAAGCACGGATGCCCAAAGAGGCACTTCTCGTTGATGGTCTTCGCGACTGAGTCCGGCACCAGTTTTTCCCAGCCCGGCTCGTTGCCGATGATCATGTTCAAGACTTTGCGCGAGTAGATGTAGAGCGATTCTTCCTTGAAGTCTTTGATGTCGTGAAGCTTTCCGCCGTCTTTCACATGGCTGTACAAGTGCGCGACTTCTTTTTTGACGGTGAGGTTTTCCATCTTCAAGAACTCTTTCTTGTCTTCGCTCATGTACGGGTACACGAACACGTGCACGTTCGGAGCGAAGAGCTGCCCCATGGCGCCCATCAATCCGCCTTCGACGTTAGTGTATTCCTCATCAAAGATTTGCTTGAAGTTATAAACACCCAAAACTAATCCCACGTGACGTGCACGGAATTTGGCGAGGTATTGGGTGAGGCGGTAGTACTGCGCGAAGTTTGAAATCAACACTTTCTGCCCGAGTGCGCACAAGAGTTCCACGCGCGCCAGGAAGTCTTCGTTGGCGATCACGTCGCCGTCTTCCTGCAGCGTCGAGATGGTGATCTCCGCGATGGTTTGCACTTCGTCTTCAGAAATCTTGGCTGATTTTGCGAAGTTCGTCAGACCTGTCTTGATCATGTCCATGCTGACCAAAGTCGGTGGGCGGTAAGAGCCACGCACCAAGAGAATATCTTTTTTGTAGAGGTAATCCGCCGGCAACACGATCTGGCCTTGTTCATTGAACATGACGGCCTGGGTGTACCCTTCTTTCACCAGTTGTAGATTAAGCAAACGGTTGTCGACGTTCGCGAAGGCCGGGCCTGCGACACGTACGTAATTGACTTCCAAGCGACCGGTATCGAGATGGTCCATCAACTGGCGCACCATCTGCTCGGGTTCTTTGTGAAGACACAAAGTGCCGTAGGTCAGGTTCACACCGATGATACCAAGGGCATCTTGCTGCAAAATATTTTGGGGATCGAGCATGCGCACGTGAATAACCACGTCACTGGGAGCTGCCCCAGGAGCGTCTTGAAAACGCACGCCTAACCAGCCATGGGCTTCATTGGTGCGCTGAAAATTGAGCGCCGAAACTGTGTTCGCAAAAGCGAAGAACTGGTGGTCTTTGCCTTTCACATCACTCAGACGTTCGGTGAGAAGTTCGAACTCTCGAACCAGCATTTTTTCCAAGCGGTTTTCACAGACGTAGCGGCCGCCAGTTTCTTTCCCGTAGATGTGATCGGAGAAGACCATGTCGTAGGCCGAGATGGTTTTTGCGATAGAACCGGAGGCGCCACCGGCCTGGAAAAAGTGACGGGCCACCTCTTGGCCGGCACCGATCTCGGCAAAAGTGCCATAGAATCGGCGAGCGAGATTGACCTTGAGGGCCTTCTGACGAATAGACAGTTGCTGATCAGGCATGGTCGTCCTTAGAGTTTCAGTGACTTAACCAGCATAGCATGGGGCCCGCCCCTGGGAAAATAAAAAGCCCTAGGAATGCCTCATGGCGCAGCGCTATAATGTAAGGGAGCTGACCTGCCGAAAAGCCTAGCGCGAGGTACCCATGCTTGATTTCATCTCATCTTTGATCAAAACCGCTCTCGACTTGCTCGGGCTCAACGAGAAGGAACTGGCGCCGATCCCTGTGAAAGCAGATCGACACCCCCAGCACCGCCGTTAGGCCTGTCCCAAGTAGCGGGACGCCACTTCGAACACATCTTTAGAAGGCTGCCCTTCGACCAATTTCTTGAGCGCTCCTTTCATTTTCTGCTTCCGCCCTTCATCCATCTTCTGCATCAAAGCAAACGCCCCTGTTAAGCGCGACGCCACCTGTGGGTTGAACTTATCAATGCGCGCGATGCGCTCCACAAAGAAATCATACCCACTGCCATCAGCAGCATGGAAGCTGACCAAGTTTCCTTTGGCGAAGTTCTGATAGAGGCCGCGCAGATCGTTGGGCACGTTCGGTCGGAAGGCCGGATCCTGCTCCAGCATGATCAAGCGACTGAGCACGCCTTCATGTATGAAGGCCGCCTGGGCGCCGAACCAGCGAAGCATGACGAGCGGTTCGTGTTTCCATTTTTTGTAGAAATGTGAAAGCGCAGCTTCCGCCTGGGCCTTCTCTGTGGGAGCGCCACCTTTTTGGCAAAAGAGGGCAAGCCCAGTGGCCTCTTCCGCCATGGTCGCCGCTTCATAGAAATGTTTTTCCAGAAGCTGGTCAGCCGACGGATCACCGCTCTTCACCAGCAAAGCGAGAGCGCGATTTTTTAGAGCGCGTCCTCCCATGGCCGCTGCCGTTGCATCACCTTTACGGGGATCGATGTGGCGCTGATAAAGTTTATGCCACTCACTTAGGAAGGTTTTCCCAATCAAAGATTGTAAACGCATGCAGCTCAAATGCACTTCATCAATCGCGGCCGTATCAAGCTCAAGGTTCATCTGCGACTCAGACGGAATCTCAAACAAGTGGGCCTTGAAAGCAGGATCCATCTTGTCGTCGCTAACGATTTTTTGCAGACCAGCGGCAAAGGCCCCCGGCAATTCGGTTGGAAGCGAAACCCCCTTGAGCAGATCCTGCGTCCAGGACTTAAGCACCTGCGTGTAGACGCGCTGGAGTGCCTCGTAGCTCGAAACGGGATCCGTGTCGAAAGCGACCAAATGCAAGAGTTCAGCTTCGGTGTACGGGTAGTCGACGATGACCGGCGCCGCAAAGGAGCGGTTCCATGAAGGTGTGGGCTGCGAAGTAACACCTTGAATGACAATTGTTTCTTCAAGCTTAGTGAGTTCATGTAGGCGCTCGCCGCCCATCATCTGGCCATCAACCCCAAAGAGCGCCATCTTGAATGGCACCAAAAGCACGTTATTCTCCAGGCGCTCATTCATGACTGAGGCGTATTTTTGTTTCACGTTAACGGTGTAGGTCTTCGCCGTTGCATCGAACGTCCCTCGAACCACCAGCGTGGGCGTTCCGGGACGAGCGTACCAGTTCTTAAACTGAGTCAGGTCTTTGCCTGAAACCGCTTCCATAGCAGCAACGAAGTCCTCGGTCGTGACCGCCTGGCCGTCGTGACGACGGAAGTACTCCGTGATGCCTTTCTTGAAGTAGCTGTCGCCGATCAGCGTGTGGATCATGCGAATGACCTCGGCGCCTTTCTCGTACACCGTGGCGGTGTAGAAGTTGTTGATCTCGATGTAGCTCGACGGACGGATCGGATGGCTCATGGGCCCTGCGTCTTCCGGGAACTGCGCTTCTTTCAAGCGCTTCACGTCTTCGATGCGCTTCACCGCACGAGAAAGCATGTCGCTGGAGAATTCTTGATCGCGGAAGACGGTGAGTCCTTCTTTGAGGGTGAGCTGGAACCAGTCACGGCACGTGACACGGTTGCCGGTCCAGTTGTGGAAGTACTCGTGACCCACCACCGCCTCAATGTTTTGGTAGTCGGCGTCGGTCGCGGTGGCGGGATCCGCCAGCACATAAGCGCTGTTGAAAATATTGAGGCCCTTGTTCTCCATGGCACCGAAGTTGAAACTCTCCACGGCGACGATCATGTAGATATCCAAGTCATACTCGAGACCGAAGGTATCTTCGTCCCACTTCATGGCGTTTTGTAGAGACAAGAGCGCGTGGCCCGTCTTACTGCCCTGCCCCTTATCCACGTACACTTCGAGCGCCACCTTGCGGCCGCTCTTTGTGGTGAACGTATCCGCTTTCATTTCGAGATCGCCTGCCACCGCGGCAAACAGGTAGGAAGGCTTGCGGAATGGATCGACCCACGAAACGAAGTGACGACCGCCGCCTGCGTCCCCTTGTGCCACGCGGTTGCCGTTCGAAAGGAGCATCGGATAGCGCTTCTTATCTGCGATCAACGTCGTTTTGAACTTCGCCATCGCATCCGGACGGTCGATGAAATACGTGATCTTGCGGAAGCCTTCCGGCTCACACTGCGTGCACAGGATGTCGCCCGACTTATAGAAGCCTTCCAGCGCGGTATTCTCTTCGGGTTTGATGCGGTTCTTGATTTCGACCGTGAGCTTATCCGTGGTGATCGCATGCAACGTGAGGCGATCCGTGCTTAGGGCGTATTCAGAAGCTGACAATAGCGCGCCATCGCGCGCTACAGAAACCAGTTCCATGCCTTCGCCCAGGAGCTCTAACTCCAGCGCTCCCTTAGGAGCAGACGGAGAACGCACGATGATGAGTTTTGACAGCACATCGGTATGGCCATCTTTGATATCAAGCGTGAGATCGATCTGATCCACGGTGAAGTTGGGCGCTTTGTAGTCACGCAGAAAAATCGCTTGGGGTTGTTTCATAGGACCTCCCAGCGCACCAGATACCCCGCATGGTTGCGGATATTGATCACGCCGTTTTCAAAAATAAGATACTGACCTTTGATGCCGACGAGCTTGCCTTCCAGAACTGGATTTTTATCCAGGCCAAGAGACTTCACTTTCTCGGGGTATTGAGTAACGGGATAGTTAAAATTATAGGCGGGCACATCTAGGCGCTCAGTGATGTGGGGCTTGAGCGCCTCGCCCACCTGCTCGATGATGGAATCCGCCAGGGCCCGCAGATCGATCGGCTCTGGATCACCTTTCAGCATGCGCTGCCAGTGGGTTTTGTCGGCGACGTGCTCGCCCAGCATTTTCTCCACCAGCCCTGAGTCCAAGCGCGTCTTCACTTTAAAAATGGGCAGCGCCTGCACGGCCCCCTGATCCATCCAGCGCGTAGGCACTTGCGTTTCACGGGTGATGCCGACCTTCGCTCCCGATGAGTTGGCGAGATAAACCACGTGAGTTTTCATGCAATGATCTTCGCCCCACTTCGGCTCACGACAGGTGCCTTGAGCGTAGTGGCACAGCTCCGGCTTCACGATGCACACGTCACACGACGCGAGTTTGAGCGTGCACGGATAGCAGTGACCTTGCTGCCAGGATTTTTTTGTGAGCTTGCCGCACTCGATGCAGTGAATTTTTTCTAAGAAACTCATGCGAATGCGCGATCCGAGCAGTTCGTTCAAGGAAATTTCTTGGTCGTCCAACAGCAAACCGTAGCGAACTGTTTCACCATGGCTTGTCCTCATTTTGCGTAGATGGCCTTCAATCAACATGCTGTTCTCCGAGCGGTGCGCCCCATTATGAGGAAAAATCATCCCTTTTTTTGGCGCGCCCTCAACTCTAAGGCAACCTCCACCGAAACTAAAGCACCAGTTCATTAAACCTTTCCAAAGGATGGAAACATGAAGAGTCTTTCTCAGATGATGCGTTATGGTGCGCTTGCACTCATGACAACCCTCGCCGTAAGCTGCGGCTCACAGCCTGAAGTACCTCAAATCGACGGTATCAAAGGTCCAACCTTCAACGTCATGGACGGCAAAGTCCTCATTTCTGTGACATTTGAAAACATGGAAGTTATCGGTGGCGCACGCTTCCCACTTCCGAAGATGGCGAACTCGTTCATGGAGCTTTCACCAGCTCAGTTGGGCGGAACCTTCTTCCAAGTTGCACTTGATATGCAAGACCTTGAATTGACCGATTGGAACTTGGTAGACCCGCACGCACTTCCAGGCGGCCGTCCGCTTCCAGGTGTTGTTGGCGGTCAGTTGCCATCAATCGCGGTTCAAGTTCCGGATTTGGGCGACGCAACCTTCTACGTGTCGAAGCAAGTTTTCGGTTTCTTCATGCCTTTCAAAGTTGATGCTCAAGGCGCAGTCGTGACTTTCCGTCTCTACATGCAGGACAAGCACATCGGTAACATCTCTTTGGTTGGTAACGACCAGAACGGTGAGAACGGCGGTCTCTTGCTTCTCATGAACCTCAACAAAGATGGCAAAGCACGCCTTCAGAAGTTGATCGACTACTCGAAGCGCAAAGAGAACAAAGGCAAGATGTTCTAATCTCGCTGAGTTAGCCATTCAAAGCTCATAAGAGGGCCCTTTCGGGGGCCCTTTCTTTTTTTCACGGTCCTCCCTTGCCCTTGCCTAAACAACTTAAGATGGGGGGATGAAAACCTTATTGTTAGTTTGCCTCGTGGCCCTGGTGGGCTGCGGAAAAAAAGCCAAGGACGACGGTTCACCCTCCGCCAGCTCCACCTCAGCGCGAAGTGCTGGGACCATTGGTGAACAGTTCATCAATGCGGTGGAAGCTAACAATCCCCGTACTGCCGAAACACTTTTGCGCCAAGGGGCGAACCCGAACGTTCTCTTAAATGATGGTTCGACTCCGCTCACTTACAGCATCGTCCGTAACAACGCTTCATTAGTCGATGTGCTTCTGCGTAACGGTTCCGACCCGGATAAAATCGACAAGAACGGCGAAACGCCGATCATCCTCGCCCTCAAAAATAGAAACGACCCTCTTGTCCGCATGCTAGTGGTCCACAACGCGAACATCAACACGCGCGACGCCCGCTTGCGCACGCCACTCATGCTGGCCGTCATTATGGAAGAAGCTGAGCTCGCCGAATGGCTCATTGATCGCGGTGCCGATATCAACATGCGCGACAACCGCGACCGTGATGCTCTCTCGATTGCCCGCGAAATGGGCCAGGGTCAGCTCGCGACGACAATTCAAGTTCGCATCCTCACCGTGCGCGGTGGAAGTGACGAAGAAATCCTCATCGGTCTTTTTGAGCGCTCGGAAGTCATGGCGTTGCGGGAGTTCTTACTTCGCCGCCCCGACGTCCTTAAAATCAAACTCGTGCCCGGATTCCTCGCCAGGGCCATTGCCATCCAAAACGAGAAGTCCTCGGTTGAAGCTCTCGAACTGTTGCTCGGCTACGGCCTAAGCGCCGAGGGCGACCAGCCAGAGATCATCACACCAGTGATCATGTCGGCGAAGGTGGGCAAGCTCGCTCAGCTGAAGACCCTACTCAAGAATGGCGCAGACATAGAGGCCATGGACGAAAGTGACAAGACCGCGCTGATCGTGGCGATCAATCATCGCCAGCTGGCCATTGTTGATTATCTTTTAGAGATGAAGGCGCAGAAAAACTACGAAGTTCCGGGTGCAGACGGTCGCGTGAAACACCAAGCATGTGTCTACGGACGCCAGGCCCGTGAAAACGCTCCATCGACCGCACTTAAAAAAGTCAGCGAAGAAATTCTTAAGAAGCTGGGCTGTGGTCTGCGGGGCCTTTTTTCGTAAGAAACGGAATGATCGCCATGCCCGGAATCGCGATCACAGTGCAGAACAAGAAGAACCCGTTCCAGCCCATCGCCTCGGCCATGAATCCTGTTGGAGTCGACAGGAATGTCCTGGGCAATGCCATCAACGCCGTCAACAGCGCATACTGAGTTCCGGTAAACTTCCTGTTAGTCATGGAGGCCATGAACGCAGCGTAGGCGCTGGACCCCAGCCCCGCCGAGAGATTCTCAAAAGCGATGACCAAAGTCAGATTGCTGATGTTCGTCTCCACCACCGATAGCCAACAAAATCCTGCCGTGGACACACCTTGGAGGATACCAAAGATCCACAGTGACCGAGTGATCCCCATCTTCATGGTCCCCAGTCCCCCGAGGATGCCACCGACGATGAGTGCGAGCAGACCGAACCCCTTCACCACCGTGGCGATGTCCGTTTTTGTGTAGCCTTTCAAAAGCATGAACGGCGTCGTCATGTTCGCCGCCATGGTGTCCCCTAGCTTGTAGAGAACGATGAAAACGAGAACGAGGATGGCCCCATCTCGCTTGAAGAATTCTAAGAAGGGGCCAATGACGGCTTCTTGCAGGGACTGCGGACTGTCGATCTTAGCGTCTTCCTGATAGGCGAAGACGGTGAAGAGGAAGCCCAGCCCCATCGCCGCCGACATGGCCTGATAAACGAGCGGCCAATTGGCGCCACCGTCGGGCAATTGAAACTTGTCGGCCATCCACAAAGCACCAGCGCCAGCAATCAAGAGACCCACGCGGTAACCCACGACATAGAGCGAAGAGCCCATGCCGAGCTCTTCATCAGACAGTATCTCGCGGCGATAGGCATCGATGGCGATGTCTTGGGTGGCACTAAATATAGCGACGATGAGCGCCATGAGCGCGATGCCGTAGATATTCGCGGCCGGTTCAAAGAGCGAGAGTGAGAAAATAGCGAGCACGAGAAGAACTTGCATCACCATCATCCAGCTGCGGCGGCGGCCGGGCCAGAAATGGAAGCGATCCATCAAAGGTGCCCAAAGAACCTTCAGAGAATAGGGTGTTCCCACGGAAGCAAAGAGACCAATAGTACCGAGATCGATCCCCGCTTCGGTCATCCACGCTTGCAGCGTCGAACCGATGAGGAGCAGTGGCAGACCGCCCGCATAGCCCGTCAAAAAGACAGAGAGCATCTTGCGACTAAAAATCTTCTGCCACATAGTTTTTCTCTTTCGCCTAGAGGTGAGTCGGGACAGCGTAGTCGAAGACGTTGTTCACAACCACTTTAGGGGTTGAGGGACGCTTTTTCTTAGCGACGCGACTGAACGTTATCTTCTTTATTTCATCTCCCAGCACTTTTCCTAAAAGCGGCGGAACGGCGTTGCCGATCTGGCGGAACTGCGCGGTCTGCGATCCTTCAAAGATGAAGTCGTTCGGGAAACTCTGGCACGCAGCCGCTTCCCGGGGCGTGAGGTAGCGTGCTTCTTTCGGGTGGTAGTAGCTCGTGCGTGCCGTGAGAATGGTGGGCGACGGACGATCCAGCGGCAAACGCTGCAAGCGCGTCTGGCGGAAGCGCCCTTCGCGCAGCTCCTTCCAGTCGATGTCATACCAAAGCTTCTTCGGTAGATAGGCTTTCTCGTCTTCCTGGTAACGAATGCCGGCACCGGCAGGAATGAACTTCAAGCGCTCGCGGTCTTCCAGGTTCTTGATCTGCGCCTGAGCGGGATTGTGGTTATGGACTTTGCCATCCAGTGCTTTAAGATTCTTCAGCGCCTGGGCCACGGTTACAAGCTTCTGGCTGCCGCGCTTTCCGTGAGTCGGTTTCGGGTAGCGGCACTCGCCGTTCAACACACCCATGATGATCGTGCGACGACGCATTTCCGGCACGCCGTACTCTTCAGCGGAGAGGACGCGAGCTTCCATGGTGTAGCCTAAGCGCTCGAACTGCGCGAAGACCTGCTTCATCACATGAGCATTCTTCTTCGCCACCATACCGGTGACATTCTCAAAGAGAACGATCTTAGGTTGCGTGACTTTTACGACCCGGACGAACTCGCGGAAAAGCTGGTTGCGAGTATCGTCCGCATCACCCTTCCCGACGGTTGAAAATCCTTGGCAAGGAGGGCCGCCGACCACCATGTCCACGCGATCCGTACCAATAAGTTTTTTTAATGTGCGGGTATCGAGCTTTTTAATGTCACCGTTCCAGGCCTGGGCCTTGGGGTGGTTGCGCTGAAAAGATTTGATCGCTGCCGGCTCCATATCCACACCGAGCAAGCACTCGTGGCCGGCCATTTCTAGACCGTAAGAAAGCCCCCCACATCCACAAAAAAGATCGATGAAGGTCATTCCATTTGTTCGTTTCATGCACAGGTCTCCATGGCAAAAAGCCTACTTAGACCAGTCTAGTTTTCGTGTCTGGAAGATGTCTAGTTTAAAGACCTTCGTTCGGTGTAGCGAACATTCCAGACGAGGACTTGGTGTCGTTGTATAATGCCCCTATAAAAAATTTTTCTTCACCAGGAGCACACACATGAAACGTAGAGATTTTCTTAAAACAACTCTTCTCGCAGGCGCCGTGATGACCGTTCTCGGTAAAGTCGCAGGTGTCGCGAACGAAGCCCTCGCAAACGTCGTGTGGGTGGCCCCAGGTAAACTGGGTTACAAAGAAGTGGCTCCTCCACTTCAAGTCAAAGCAGGCAAGAACTGCGGCACTTGTAAGCACTACCAAGCCGACGCGAAAACTGCAGGCGGCGGTAAGTGTGTTCTCCCAGCGATGAAGGGCGGATACGTAAAAGAGGCCGGCTACTGCACCATGTGGATGAAGAAAGCTTAGTCTTACCTGACATTGCAACGCATCAAGCCCTCGCATTCGCGGGGGCTTTTTGTTTTAACTGACAGTTTTTGTCAGTACACATCCTGAATGACACCACCTATAAACACACTCCCATCACACCAACAAGGAGATGTCGGTGGCCAACATTCTTTTCCTCGTAGCTTTGACCCTCTCAACCTCAGCGAGTTTCGCGAGTGAGAAAGTTATTTATGGTGCCGACAACCGTTTGGATGTCATGGGCGTGACGAACGCTCTTCATAAGCGCCTGGCCCTTTCGACCGCCGCTATGGTGGAAAATAAAAAGATCCAGAAGGACACCAACGGCAACTGCCGCTTGAACTTCGATGAGACCCTCGAGACCGGTGCCAATGTTTGCGAGAGCGAAGCTTTCAGCCAGCAGTCGATCGGTGCCATGTGCTCAGGCTTCTTGGTCGGTGACGATGTCCTCGTGACCGCGGGCCACTGCCTCAAGCTCCTGGGCGGCATGGGCTACCCGACAGCAGAATCGGTCTGCAAAGGCTTCTCATGGGTCTTCAACTACGCCGTAGATTCACGTGCTCGTGATCCACGCGTGGGCAAAACAAGTGATGTTTACGGTTGCAAGCAGGTTGTCGTCGCGACACTGAACAATACGCAAGACTTCGCTGTGATCAAACTCGACCGCAAGGTCGCGGGTCGGCTTCCTCTCAAATTCCGCGAATCAGGGAAAATCGCTGATCGCACGTCTTTGGTTGTGATCGGCCATCCTTCAGGTCTGCCAAGCAAGATCGCCGCCGGCGCACGAGTTTTGCAGAACCGTGACACCATGACGTTTGTGACGAACCTCGACACGTTCCACGGGAACTCTGGTTCGGCGGTGTTTGACGCCACAACGGGCGTTCTGGAAGGAATCTTGATCCAAGGTCAAACCGACTACCGTGCCAGTGACGAGCGCGACTTCGGCTCATGCCAAGTGGTGAATCGTTGCGAAGAAAACGGCCTGGGTTGTGAACTTCCGACCCTCAATCCGGCAGCTCCGAAGGGCGAAGTCGTGACTCGCATCACACAAGTCGTGAGCTTCATCAAAGCGGCTCGCTTGCCTGCCCGAATTCCTGCTCGTCGTTAACTATCTTTCTGAATGGGCCGCACTCACTAGCGGCCCACTTTAACAAGCTCCCACCCCAACAATCCCGCTTTAAGACTCCAGGCCACTGTTCTGATCCAGTTGGTGGAAACCAGCCGGTCAATCGCCGCGGGCGACACCCCCTGCGCGAGGATGCCGTGCAACGGCACTTGTAAAAAAACAGTGGAAAGCCAGATCACGGCCAAGAGAATCGCTGCAGACCACGCCCGGAGCGGGTTCACTGAGGTATCAAACAACAGCCCAGCTGTGAGCAGGAGCTCAGCGATCATCAGTGGTCCCACGAGCCACGTGATTCGACTCGAATGAAAGGCACTGAAGCGCGCAAAGTCAGCGGCCGTGACAAAGTGGAACGAGGGATAGTGCACCCATTGAATGGTGAATATCAGACCCGCAAGCATGCAGGTGATGCCGAAGTGAAGGATGAGTGTCATGTGACAAGAATCCGCTAGCGCTCTACGGGCCGTCATCAAACGAAGGTTCAACAGGAAAAGAAAAATGCTCGGGCATAGGCTTCTTGTCCCGTTCTCACTTACGGCCCTACAATAGGTGAATGCAGATATCCAACTGGGAACTATGGTGGCGACAGAGCCTCGATCTCACGATCGCGAGCATGAAATCCCGCTACCGCAAAACTTTCGCCGGCTTTTTGTGGGTGCTCCTCAACCCCATCATCATGTTCGGGGTGCAGGCGCTGGTCTTCAAGAAGTTTCTGCGTCTCGAGATGTCCGACTACTACTTGTTTCTTGCCGGCGGCTTGATCCCGTGGATCTTCTTGACCCAAACCATCCAGATGGGCACGGGAGTGCTGCTGTCGAATGCGACGCTGCTGCGCTCGTTTCGTCTGCATCCCCTCATCCTCGTGGCATCCTCGGTGCTGGATAACTTCATTAACTTCACGCTCACTCTCCTGATCGTTGTGACGCCTGTCATTTTACTTTCAGACACGGGGACGAACTGGACCCTGCTGTGGACTCCCCTCACTTTGCTTCCGTTGTTGCTCACCGCCGCCTCGCTGGCCACGCTCATGGCCGTCGTCAACGTCTTCTATCGCGACGCGAGCTTCGTTTTAAGTTTTGTGTTCAGCATCCTCTTTTTCCTCACGCCGATCTTTTATCCGATCTCGTATGTTCCCGAGGAGTATCGCTGGATGATTGAGCTCAATCCTTTCCTTCATGCACTCGAACCGTTCCGGGCGACATTGAATCCAGCAAGCTCACTGCCGTGGTTCCCGCTGTGGCTTAAGGCCATGGGCTGGAGCACCGGCACTGCACTTCTCGCAATCTTCTACTGGCGGAAAAAACGTAATGAACTCTTCATCGCAATCTAATGTTTTGTTGGAGGCGCAAAACCTCCACCTGGAATTTCCAGTCCGTCTCTACGCGCACACCGGTCTGCGCGACAGCTTCGTGAATGCGCTCCGAAATCCCTGGGACTTCATCATGAAATCCCCCGAGATACTCCCCGTCTTGCGTGGCGTGAATCTGAAACTCTACAAGGGTGATCGTGTGGGACTCTTGGGCGTCAACGGCGCAGGCAAAACGAGCCTCTGTCGCATTCTTAGCGGCATGGTGCAGCCGCAACTCGGGTCAGTGACCACGACAGGAACCGTAGAGGCCATCTTTGATGTGGGAACGGGGATCATGCCGGAGCTCACCGGACGCGAGAATGCGCACTTACTGGCGCGCCTTTTCTACAACAGCCGCTCGGTTCCAAAGGAAGAAGTCGAAGAGGCACTCAATTTCTCCGAGCTCGGGCCCTTCTTGGATATGCCCTACAAGAGCTACAGTCGTGGCATGCAGGCGCGCTTGGTGCTCTCTTTGGTGTCAACGACGCCGAGTCAGGTCTTGATCTTGGATGAAGTCTTTGACGGAGCCGACGTGTTCTTCCGAGAAAAGATCGCGGCCCGCATGATGAAAAAAATCGAAAAGTCCGAGGCCGTGATTTTCGTGTCTCACGGCCCGGAACAAATTTTACAACTCTGTAATCGAGTCATCGTCTTGTCGATGGGCCAGATAGTATTTGATGGCCCTCCCCAAGAGGGCATCAACCACTATCTCAATAATTCTTCAAACTCGTTCGGCAAGCACTGAAACTTCTTCATCTTCGTCGGCCTTCTTCTCCCGTGCCACTACTGAGTACATGGCCGGCACCACGAAGAGAGTCAGAATCGTTGAAACTAAACTTCCGCCAATGATCGCCCACGCCATCGGACCGAGCACTTCTGCTCCCGGGCCAATCGCTAAGGCCGGCGGCATCGCACCCGCGATAGTCGCAAACGACGTCATGAGAATCGGACGTAGACGCTTCGGACACGCTTCTTCCAGTGCCGTTCGAATACCTCTTCCTTCGCCCCGCAACTGGTTCGTGAAATCCACCAAGAGGATCGAGTTCTTTTTCACGATGCCCATCAACAGGATCAGGCCGATCGCCGAGTACATGTTCAAAGAAAGGTCCAGCGCCCAGAGCGCCATGAACGCCCCCGAGAAGGCGAACGGCAGCGCGAGCAAGACGACGACGGGATCGATGAAGCTGTTGAACTGGCTTCCGAGCACCATGTAAGCAATCAAGATCCCCAGCACCAGGGCAAACAAGAGGCTCGTGACAGCTTCGCGGAATGTCTCCGAGCTCCCCGACTCGACCAGCAGGTAGCCCGGCGGAAGATGCTTCTGCGTGATCACGCGCACCAGATCCAGTGCCTCGCCCTGGGATTTCCCTTTGGCGATGCCGGCAAAAATATTCACCGCCCGCGAGCGATCTTTACGAGTCACTGAGGTGGCACCGGCCTTTTCTTCAACTTTTACGACCTCCGTCAGGCGCACGAGCTCACCGCGGGTGTTTCGCACGAAGATGCGACCCAAGGTCTCTTTCTCGTTGGGAGACACGTCGGCCATTTTCACGCGGATGTCGTTTCTGTGACCGTCTTTCGAGAACTTACCGATCGCCTGTCCACCCACCAACGCGTTGATGGTACGACCGATCTCGTCGACGCTCACGCCGTATTTTTTGGCGGCGTCGCGATCGGGCGTAATGTGAACTTCCATCACCGCCGCTTTGTAGTCGGTATCGACGTCGGCGTAGACACCCGATGCCTTCATCTCATCCATGACGGCTTTGGTAGCAGGAACGAGGCCTTTCCACTCCGGGCCGGTCAGCGTGAACTCCACAGGAAACCCACGGCCGCTGGCCGAAAAGCCTCCTTGCGAGGTGTCTTGCACGAAGATCTGTCCGCCTTCGATGTTCTTGAATTCGGCGCGGTATTTATTAAGCAACTCCTGCTGACGAGGAGGCTTGCCGGTGTCCGGATCGATGGGGCGCTCGCTACGGGGTTTGAGGGTCACGAATAATTGCGCCGTATTGGATTCGCTGCCACCGAAGCCGCCAATGGCGACGAAGAAGCGCTGAACCTCTGGTTTGTTTTTCAACGCAGCTTCAATCTGCTTGGTAATGCCGTCAGTGAACTCGAGACTCGAGCCTTCCGCCGTCTTCAAACGCATCAAGAAGAAGCTCGTGTCCTGCGCGGGCACGAACTCTTTAGGGATTTTCGTCACGAGGAAAAACGTCGCAATGAAAAACACGAACGAGAGACTGAGCGTCAGCGCGCGATGATCGAGGACGTACTTCAACGAGCGCTGGTACCACGCGATGACGTGTTCAAAGATGCGATCAACAAACGCCCCGAGCTTCGACGAACGGCCCGGAGGGTCCATGAACTGCGAGCAGCGCATGGGGGTCAGCGTGAGGGCCTCGACGAGCGAGAGACCGACAGCGACGGAGATCGTCACGCCGAATTGGAAGAGGTATTTGCCGATGATCCCGTCCATGAGTGCGATGGGGATAAAGATCGCGATGATGGCCACGGTCGCGGCAAGCGCCGCGAAGGTGATTTCGTTGGCACCGTCGAATGAAGCTTTGCGCCGGCTCTTTCCTTCCTCATGGTGACGATAAATGTTTTCCAGCACCATGATGGCGTCGTCCACCACGATCCCGATCGCGAGCGAGAGTCCCAAGAGCGAGAACGTATTGAGGGTAAACCCGAGCCAGTTCAAAATAATGAAGGCACCAAGAATCGAGGTCGGAATCGCCAACACGACGTTCACGGTCGCTGCGAAAGATCCAAGGAAGAGCCAGCAGACAATTGCCGTCAAAATTGCCGAGAGGATCATGGTGAAGATCAGCTCGTGGATCGAGTCATCGATGAACTTCGTGCTGTCGAAGTTCACGCCGAGCTCCATTCCGGCCGGAAGACTCTTCTGGAGTTCCACAATTTTCTTCTTCACGCCCGCCGCCACGGCGATGGTGTTGGATCCACGTTGCTTTCGAATCCCAAGACCCACGGCGTTTTTTCCGTTGGTGCGCGAGATCCGGCGCACGTCCGCAAGTCCGTCTTCCACATCGGCAACCTCTCCGAGGAAGATCGGACTGAAGTTGGCGGCGCCACCACGACGGATCATGGGGAGCTTCTTGAATTCTTCGACAGTAGAGGCTTCGCCCAGCGTGCGTACGTTGCGCTCGCGCGTGGAGTCTTCAAGAAACCCAGATGGAGCTTCTTGGTGTTCGGTTTGGATCGCACCGATGACGTCGGTGACTGTCATCTGGAATTGGTTAAGTTTTTTCGAGTCGACCCACACGCGCAGGTTCGGATCCACATAGCCCCCGAGGAAGACGTCGGCGACACCTGGAACTGTTTGGAACTTGTCCTTGAGTTGGTCGCGCACGAAGGCCATCAGCGTTTTACGATCCATCTGCTCCGAACTCACGCCGAGCCAAAGGATCGGGCGATCGTCGGGGTTCACCTTCGTGATAACCGGCGGATCGATGTCTTCGGGAAGATTGCGCTGCGCCTGGTTGAGCTTCGCCTCGATCTCCGAGACGGCGACGTTGATGTCTTTTTCAAGACCAAACTCAACGGAGATGTTGGCCGATCCAAGGCGCGCCGTGGACGTTACTGACTTCACACCCTCGACGGCGACCACCGCGGATTCGATTGGATCGACTACGTCGAGTTCCATCACTTCGGGGGCCGCGCCCTCGTAGGCGACGGAGATGTTCACTACCGGGAAATCCACGTCGGGTAGCTGGCTCACGCCCATCTCGCGGAAAGCGAGGTAGCCGAAAACCATCAGCCCGAGCATCAGCATCCACGCGAAGACCGGACGGCGAATCGAAATATCTGAAAGGCTCATGGGCTCACTCCTGTCGCAAGTTGTAACTGCAACGCCAACATTTCTCGTTCAAGCACCGCGCGCTCAAAGCCGCGCTTGTTATCGATGTATTCATTCAATGACACCAGCACGTCGAGACTCGTCACCAGTCCGTAGCGGTAGTCTTTTCTGTTTTCCTGATACGTCGCTTCCGCTTTGCTTTGCGCCACCTTGAGATCGCTCACGACCTTGTCGAGGGTGTGGACGTTCTGCCAGAGAATGCGCACGTCGCGCTCCACTTCCCGCTTGAGGCGTTCGTAGGCGAGCACGTTCTCGCGCTTTCTTTCCGCCGCTTCGCGAGTCTGCGCCATGACAGTCCCACCCTGGAAGATGGGTACGCTGACGGCCACACCGACGTCCCACTCGGAGTCTTGCAAGATCCCGGTGCGCTCGAAATAGTAGTTCGCGTTGAAGTCCACCGTTGGATGGTGGCCCGCCTTGGCGAGGCTGATTTCTTTTTCGGTGAGCTGGATCGTCTGCGCGCTGGCCTTCACGTCGGGGCGCTGCTGCGCCTGTTGGAGGTACTCTCCGAGTGCTCCGGCCTTGTCCGCACTTTCTGGAAGCTTTCCGTAGGCGGGGCCGTATTCGGCGCCGGCCAAGAAGTTGACCCGTTCTTGGGCGGCCAAGAGCGTGTTCTCGGCACGAGAAACGTTCGCGTCGACGGAAGCGAGCTGGGCCTCTGCCTGCATGAGCTCCCCTCGGCGCGAGCGCCCGACGCGCACGCGTTCACGGAGTTCTTTCGCGCGATCTTCACTGAACTCGCGCAGCTTCTTAATGTTTTCCAAATCGTTTCTCGCCATCCAGAGGTTGTAGTAGGCCTCGGTGGTGGTCTGCCAAAGGCCCAGGCCTTCTTGCTCGCGCAGACGCTGCTGGAGTTCGACGTCGATCTTGGTGAACGAGTAAGCCGCGTAGGCACCCGCGCGGTAGATGGGCTGGTTGAGATTCACGAGTGCTGAGTACTGGTTGATGCGTCGGAACGCCGAATCCGCACCGGGCAACGGGTCAATCTCCGTGTAGTTGTAGCGGCCCGTCACAGTGGGGAGCAGGGTCCCACCGGCGCGCGACTTGCGGGCGTCGGCTTGCTCCTCGCGGGATTCGGCGATCTTAATCGTTTCCGATTGCGACTTCGCTAAGGTGTGGAGCTGCTTCAGGCCCTCAGGCGTGGCGGCCGAAGTTTGGGCGATGAAAAAGATGAAACTAAGAAATGTCATAAACCTGTCTCGCGGGTTAGAGAAAAAACTTTTTGCAAAAGAGCGAGTGCATCGGAAACCTGTTTCTGCTCCCGGGAACTGAGATCATTCAAATGGGTCTGCATGCGCTTCTCGACTTCGAGGCGGATGCGCTTCACGATCGCCTGGCCAGAGCGCGTGAGCTTCAAGACCACCTGCCGGCGGTCCGTGGCCGACGGATCACGCGACAAGAGCTTCGCTTGCACGAGGACGTCGACCATCTTCGACATCGCGGCCGGAGTCACGCCCAGGTGGCGCGCCAGGTAGCCCGAAGATCCGTGTCCGACACTCACAAAGAACAGCACGCGGAACTGGTTGATCGACAGACCTTCCGGTAAACCGGAATGCAGTTCTTTGCGCCACTCGCGCATGACTGAAGGAATTGTGTCTAAGAGATGAGAAGCCAACATAGTTACCTAAAACAATAGTTAACCTTGTTAACTAATAACAGGTTAAGTTGGGGCGTGTTTAAGAATTGATGAATTTGTTTATCTTCTTGGCGCGGCGCGCTCAATGTGCCATTCTTTGTTATGGCACTCGCTCTCATCACTCTATTTATAGGCATGGCGTCTGTGCAGTTCGGCGCCTCGTTGGCGAAGGGCCTCTTTCCTCTGCTCGGCCCCACCGGCGCCACCAGCTGGCGGCTTTTTCTCGCTTCACTCATTTTATTGATGGTCTGGCGGCCGTGGCGCCAGAAGATCACGCGCCAAGAATTGCAACTCATTCTTCCCTATGGTCTCGCGTTGGGTTTGATGAACGTGACTTTTTATGTCGCACTTTCACGCATTCCCCTGGGCATCGCTGTGGCCTTGGAATTCACTGGCCCGCTCGTCGTGGCGATCTTCACTTCGCGAAAGCCGCGGGATTTTCTCTGGGCCCTCTTGGCGACCGTCGGTCTCATCACGCTCTTTCCCACGCCGCAGTCGCAGCTCGATCCCTTCGGCATGCTGATGGCGCTCGTCGCGGGGGCGTGTTGGGCGGGCTACATCATCTACGGGCAAAAAGCGGGGGCGGCGTTGCACGGAGGACGCGCAGCTGCCTTGGGCATGTTGGTCGCCATGCTGGTGGCACTGCCCATCGGAATCATCGATCGTGGGGCCCAGCTGTGGCAGCCCACGCTTCTCGTGCTGGCCTTACTGGTAGCGGTTTTTTCCAGTGCGGTTCCCTACTCACTGGAGATGATCGCGCTCAAACGACTGCGCGCGAACACGTTCAGCATTCTCATGAGTCTCGAACCTGCGCTTGCGACCTTGATGGGTTGGCTTTTTTTGAAAGAGATTTTAACACCGTTGGAACTGGCAGCTGTGGCTTGCATCATCGCGGCCAGCCTGGGATCCGCACTCAGCTCTTCGAAGAATCCTTCAGCAGCATGAGGTAGAGACTCTCAACTTTCGTGCGCGCCCAGGGGGTCTTGCGCAGGAACTTCAAGCTCGACTTGATGCTGGGCTCAAACTGAAAACAGCGGATATCAACCTGGAAGCCCAGCTCGTCCCACCCGTAGTGCGCCACCAATTCATTTAAGATGAACTCCAGGGTTTTGCCGTGAAGAGGGTCGTTGCTCATTGGGGCCTCACAGAGCGTGGAATGGGCCAGGCAATTTTGTTCATAGGGCTCTCTAGCATCCCCCATGAAATCCCGCCTCACCGCTTGTAATTATTATCAAACCCGTCTCTTTGAATCCAGTTTGCGCAACGTCTTTGACGGGCGTCAGCAAAGCCGCGAAAATGGACCTATGAAGACTTCTTTTTTGTTCATGCTCTTTTTGATCACCAGCTGTGGCAGTGGCACCTCCGGTGACGGCATCTCGAAGTTCACTCCAGGAGGAACCGCTGAAGAGGTGGCCTGGACCAACGAGTTCATGGATCTTGTGAATGCCCACCGAGGCGCGAAGGGCCTGGATACCCTCACTGAAAACGATGAGATGAGCGAAATCGCTGAAGTTCACAGCCTCAAGATGGCGAGCGGTGAGGTCGGTTTCGGACACAACGGCTTCTCCGGGCGCTGCTCGGCGGCCCGCAGTGCTCTGGGCGGAGGCAACTGGTGCGGCGAAAACGTCGCCCGTGGCCAGGCAACCCCCCAGGCCGTCTTCGAAGCCTGGCTCAACTCAAACGGCCACCGGGATAACATCGAAAATCCCCGTGCCACCCACATGGGCCTAGGTTTTGCCCGCAGCTCCAGCGGTGGACTTTACTGGACCCAGCTCTTTCTCGAACGTTAGACCACTTGGCAGTGCACCATGCGCTGTGCTAAGTAAGCCTCATGAAAACACCCTCTTCTGTCAAAGCTCCCAAGTCTATGAAGCCTACCAAGGCCATCCCTCCGCGCGGTTATGTTGATAACAGCAAGAGCACCGTGTACCTCAGCAACCTGAGCTACCGCCGTGACCGCGCTGACATCAAGCGCCTGATGTCGGAGTTCGGTGAAGTGAAATACGTCAAACTCGTCATGGATCAAGAAACGCAAACCTCGAAAGGCATGGCCTTCGTTGAGATGAGCAATGCCGCTGAAGCTCAAGCCGCCATCCAGGCCCTCAAGGGTCAGATCATCGATGGTCGCACGATGAAAGCTGCTCCAGCGATTCCGATGGGCGGCCCCGTAACGGTGCGTTTGGATGCTACAGAGAAGATGCCCGAAGAGAAGAAGCCACGCACGCGCGAGCGCCGTGTGGGCAATTTGAGTTCTTTGCAAGATTACTTGGCGAAGAAGTCGAAGAAAGCCGAGAAGACCGAGCGCTTCCCAGGAAAATTCTAAACAAAAAAAAGCCTCCTTTCGGAGGCTTTTTCAATTAGATAATGTCGTCTGTCAGGAATTCCATATTCCGCTGTTCACAAACCACTTCGTCTTCTTCCGTGGTGCTGTCTTCACAGAAAGTGATGGCACTCAAATCAAGTGCTTTCAGTTGCGCCGCACTGAGGGCCGCCTCACAGCTTGTAGTCGACGCTGTCCCAGAATCTGCCGCGCTTGTCACAACACCATTTTGAGTCAATTTCACATTGTACTCACGGATTGATGAAGTGCTTGAGCAATGAAAAGCCTTAAGGTCTACCCTGAAGCTAAGATCGTATTTTGAAGCCACTGATGCGTTTTCGCCCAGTTCAAAATCAAAATCTTGCGTCATCTTCACATTGAAAATACTACCATTTAAACTTGCACCTGGCATACTCAAGGCTTCACGCATGGAGTCCGCCGAGAAGTCTTCCACCTCAACACTCTTCGTGACTGTGTCTTCGAGCAAATCTCTTTCTTCCACATATTTATAGATTTTAGTCCCATCGATTTTCAGGATCACAGAATACTCGTCTGTTTTCACCGGGCGAGTTTCCACGGTGTAGTTTCCATCGACGTCACCGCTATAGTGGTGCTCCGTCCCGTTCTTCGATTCGATTGAAACCAAGCCCCGCTCCACACTCAAGGCGGCTTCTTGAAACTGTTCAACATTAATTTTACTACCTGACGAGCCACCCGAACCGCCGCAAGAAGCAAGCGTAGCGAGCAGGGCCAAAGACATGATCTTTTTCATAAACGTCCTTTTTAAAGTTGTGTGCGGAGAGAAACTACCCCATTTCAGCGTTCTTCGGGACCAACCCTGGCAAAATTACTATTACAACAGTAAAACTGAAGTAAATCTGGGTATTTATCGATTTTTACGAAGGATGGTTTTCACGTAGGCTCTTTGAAAAGGAGAAACCTATGAAATGCCCTAGCTGCAAAGAAACCAGTCTGGTGATCTCAGAAAGAAAAGGTATCGAAATCGATTACTGCCCGGACTGCCGGGGGGTCTGGCTCGACCGCGGTGAACTCGACAAGATTCTCGAGAAGTCGAAAGAAGAAGATAGACCTCGGGCCGAGCGTGGCCATGACAGCGATCGCGACTACCGTCCGTCATCGTCTTACGATCAAAAACCCTACAAAAAGAAGAAATCAATCTTCGAAGAACTCTTCGACTAAGATTTCCTTGTGATTTGGGTCATCGCTCCCGCAGTGATGGCCCAAAACGCTGAGCCCACCCCGAACAAACTCAGTCCTGAAGCGGCGACGACAAACGTGATGAAAGCCGCTTCTTTATGGTGCGGATCCTCAAGCGCAGTCTGTAAACAACTGGCGGTGGTGCTCAAGAGCGCGATGCCAGCGATGGCGGTGACCATCTCCGCAGGAAAGGCAGCGAAGAGCGAAGTCACCGAGCCGGCCATGACTCCAACAATCATATACAAGACACCCGACACCACCCCCGCAACATAGCGCTTGTCCCGGTCTTCATGAGACTCGGGCCCCATGGCGATGGCGGCGGTGATGGCCGCAAGGTTGATGGCAAAGCCCCCAAAGCACGAGCTGACAAGATTCACGACCCCGGTCCACGTCAAAAGAGATGAAACCGGTGTAGGAAATCCATGGGCCCGCATGACAGCAAGACCTGGAAGATTCTGCGAAGCCATGGTGACAATGAATAGCGGCACCCCCACACTCAAAAGCACGTGCCAGCTCCACTCTGGAGAAACAAAACTCCAGGTGGTGGCCGCCAGCTCGATCTGTGAAAACTGCAGCTCCCCCATCCAAGCCGCCGCGATGGTTCCGGCCAGCAAGACGAAGAGCATGACCAAGCGGGGCTTCCACTTTTTTCCTAACAGGTAGGCCACCAGCATCACGCCCACGATCACGGGCTGGGACTTGATCGACAAAAAGGTATCGAGACAGAATTTTAAGAGGATGCCGCCCAAGAGCGCAGAGGCGAGCGCCATGGGAATGCGGTTCATGATCTTTGCGAACAAACCGGTGATGCCCGAAAGAAAAATCAACAACGCCGAAAACAAAAAAGCACCCGTGACTTCGGCGAGACTCACACCTGCGATCCCGCCCGCTAAGAGGGCCGCCCCGGGCGTCGACCAGGCAAGCAGCACGGGCATGCGATAGCGCAGGGAAAGGATCACGCCCAGGATTCCCATGCCGAGACAAAGTGCGCCCAACCAGGAACTTGCGCCTTGAGCATCAAGCCCAAAGGAGCGGGCCGCCTGAAACACCAAAACGCCCGAGCTCGTCACGCCCACGAGGAGCACGATGAAGCCGGCCACCACCGCCGACAATGAAAAATCGGCTTCCAGTTGAGAGAACTTAGTCATGGTGCATTTCTCTTTTTCAAATGCAATTCCACCACGTAATCTTCATAGCGCCATGTTTGAGATTCGTACTCCCCTTGCTGCATAGTCTTCTCTATCTCGTCATGAGGAATTTGCTCTGGGAAATTCGTCCACAGGATGGCTTCCGGCGGAGTCAGCGGTGACCAGGTGACGTTGAGCTTTTTCATGGGGCCGTAACCTAACTTGTCACTGCGTAACATCTCCATGAACGGCCAGGCGGTTTGAACAGTGTCGTCGACCTGGAGCGCGGCTTTCGTCTTCAGCAGGGCCTCTTGGTGGATCTTCACCAGCTGTGGGTATTCCAGAGTGTCTTGGTATCCCGTGAAGCGATAGAAGATGTTTCCATCTTTCACGTTCGGGTTACCAATGAGCAAAGGCACACCAAGAACAAATACTGTCAGCGCCGCAAATTGATACTTACTCAACGCAGCCACACAAAGCCGTAGGAGAAGGTAGATGAGAAACGGAATCGCCGGCAAAACGTAGCGCGGGAGACAAACCGACACACCCGAAAAGATCACGAAGTAACTTGCGACAAGGAGGATCGCAAACACGTCTAGCGGAACAAGCTTCACCTGGCGCCACCGAAGAGCGATGAACACCAACGCCAGTAAAAACAGGGGCAACAGTCGATAGGTGGCCAAGAAGACGCCGAAGATATTTCTCAAACGCAGATCGACGGAGGCCAAGAGATCGAGATGTCCCTCGAGGACAGTGTGGTGATTCAACAGTGTGCCGACACGCACGAGATTGCGCAGCATATGAACACTTAAACCCATGAGCGGCGTCAATGCCAGCAGGACACCTTTGGCCGTGAGCTTCCTATCGCGCCAAAAAAGATATCCGAGAGTCGCCGGAATGAGCGCCAGTGCCGGCTCGCGAGTAAGGCCTGCGAGAAAGCCCACCAGGGCGATCCATCCCCACTTCTGAGGATGTCGGCCTAGTAAATAAACATAGAGCGCAAAAAGAAAAAACAATTGCGGATCGCCCACGTACTGGACGGCGTAGACCTGCACGATAGGCGTGAGGACAAACAGCGCGACTGTGAGCATGCCAAGAGTTGTGCCCTGCCGAGCAATGACCCCGTAGAACAACGCGAGGCCCGCACTGAAATAAACTAAACTTAAAGCTCTTATAAGAAAAAGCGAGTCCCCGAAAAGCGCCATCCAGGGAAAATACAGCAAATGAAGACCCGGCGGACGATCACGCACGGTGATGGGGCCCGTAAAGTGGTAGGAAGCGTCATTCCAAATATTGTAGAGCTGCGACAGGTAGATCTTCGGTTCGTCCCAAAACGCCGGTAGCTGGAGACGGGCATAAGACGAGAACCCCAGGTACAAAATGACGACCGCCAGGAAGACAGCGCTACGGTTATTGAGCAGGATTTTCAATTTTGCGTCTTCCTATAGTATGATAGGCCCATGACCAGAATTTTATTCGTCAATCCGAGCTATTGCAATTCGTATGGTGGCAGCATCGGGGCGATTATCAATCCTATCTTCCCGATCCTCTCCATGGCGTCACTCACGGCCGTGGCACGAAAAGATGGCCATGAAACCCGCCTGCTCGACATGTCCTGGGACAAGTACAGTGTGTCGCGCATCGAAGACGAGGTCCGCGGCTTTAAACCCGACGTGGTGGCCTTCACGGTCCTTAGCCCCACCATGAACCAAGTCAAAGACATGAGCTATGCGGTCAAGCAGATCTCATCGGAGATCCTGTGCATCGCCGGCGGCTCGCATGTCTCTGCGCTCCCCCGCGAGTCGTTGCTCGAATCGGACCTTGATGCGATCGTCTGTGGTGAAGGTGAGCTGACCTTTGCGGAGATCATCGCTGGTCGCAAGCACCACAACATTCGAGGCCTCGCCTTTAAGAACGGCGACCAGATCGTCATGAACGAACGGCGCCCGGCCATCGAAGACCTCGACACGCTCCCCATGCCCGCCTGGGATATTTTTGATCTGCCCCTCTACGCCAAGCACACCTCGCGCTTGTTTGCGAAGAAGACGCCTTTCGTGTCCGCGGAATTTTCCCGCGGCTGTGTCTACAAGTGCGACTTCTGTGCCTCGAAGCTCACCATGTCGTTGGGCTACCGAAAAAAGAGCCCCGAGCGCTGCGCGGAAGAAGTGCGCTACATGGCGAAGCTCGGCATCCGCGAGTTCATGCTCGCCGACGACATCTTCACCTCCGACGTGAAGTGGGCCACGCAGGTCGCCGAGGCCCTGATCCGCGACAACAACAAGGTCGCCTGGTCCTGCACCAACGGCATTCGGGTGGAAAGTTCGTCCTTCGAGCTCTTTAGTAAAATGAAGAAGGCCGGCTGCTACCGCGTCGCCTTCGGGTTCGAGTCGGGCAACGATGAGGTGCTCAAGAAGTTCGGCAAGGGCGGTAAAGCGTCCCTCGAAAAAGGCATCATCGCCGTCAAGGACGCCAGAAAAGCCAAACTCGAAACCATCGGCTTCTTTCAAGTCGGACTCAGCTCCGACAACAAAGACACGATCTACGAAACCGTAAGCTTCGCGAAGAAGCTCCCCCTCGACATGATGAAGTTCGGTGTCACCATCGCCTTCCCCGGCACGAAAATGTTCTCCGACTACAAGGCGATGAACCTCATCAAGAGCTACAACTGGGACCAGTACCACATCTACTCGGGCTTCCACATGTTCAACCATCCGATCCTCACCTACGAAGACATCCAGAAGTGCATCACCCACGCTTACCGCGAGACCACCATCCTGAACCCGGCCTTCATCATCCGTCGCGCCTACAAGAGTGTGATCTCGGGAGACATCTTCCGGGACTTCTACGACTTCGTGCGCTTCGTGTTTTTCTCCTACACGAAAAAAGAAGATGAGATCCGCTACGGATACCAAGCGAACTGGAAGATCTACGATTTTAAGAACCAGGATTTCACGCCGGAGACCTACGCCTCAGCGTTTAAACAAGCGAGTGGCAGCTAGCGCCACTTCGCTCGATACAGTCCTTCCCCGTCATATCTCTCGGCCTGTAGTTGCGTGTTGAAGACGCGGTTGCGAGGATCTTGCCCCACGCCCGCAAGGTACGCCCAGTTTCCCCAGTTGCTGCAGGGATCGTAATCGATGAGCTGCTCCTCGAAGTAGCTCGCGCCCCACTGCCAGGGCACCTGAAGGGTTTTCGCCAAGTAGCTCGCCACGTTCTGTCGTCCGCGGTTCGACATCCAGCCGGTGCGATTGAGTTCGTTCATGTTCGCATCCACGAAGTCGTCCTTCGTTTTACCCGCGCACCAATTTTTAAAGCGCTTCTCCTGCTGCTCCAAAGAGAGATCCGATGTGCCTTGTAGCGTGAAGAGACTTGCGCCTTTCTTCAGTGCGACGAGGCGGAAGTAATCGCGCCAGAGGAGCTCGAAATAGAGCCAGTAGGTCGACTCGTTCGCCCCGCGCTCTTCTTCGTAGAGCTTGATCTGGCGGTAGATCTCGCGCGGCGAAAGGGCACCGATGGAAAGCCACGGAGACAGTTTGCTCGAGTCATTCCAGTCGAGCATGCCGTCGCGAGTTTCTTTGTAGACCTTGAGGCGATCGAGTTGCCAAAAGTACTCCTGGATGCGCGCCAGCCCCGCCGCTTCGCCGGGCGCAATCTGCGGATGAAAATCCTTTTCATGGTCGCTGTGAAAGAGTGTCACTCCAACAAGCTCCCAGGCAGGTGGAAGAAGCTTTGGGGCCCCAAGCGTCGGCCGCACGCTGACCTGCGCCTCCACTTTTTTTCGGTAGGAGGTGAAGACATCCGGTAGATTTGCAATCTTAAACGGCAGATCGCTGTCTGCCAGTAAGCTGTTCTGTTGAATGCCGTGAAGTCTTGCCGTCATGGCTAAGCGAAGAGCTGCCTCATCCTGCTGCTCTTCGGTGGTGGCCCCTGTGGTGAAATACACGTCTTGGACTTGGTTCTGTTGAATGAATGCCGCGAGATCCTCAAGCAAAAGCAGCTTCCCGCCACGCTGGGCCACCTCACCGGCAAATAGCTTGAGCGTCTGCAGTATGAAAGAGCGGCGCTTGGCACCCGCCCGCAGAAATGATCTGGAGGGGGCCCACACCAGGACACCCTCTTGTGAGTGCTCGGCAAATTGGCAGAGAGTATGGTTGTCGTGGAGACGGAGATCGTCTCTAACCCAGTAGATGGACCTCATGGGCCATGGAGTTCCTGCAAAAATCGCAAGGTATTTTCAACGACTGCGTTGGCCCCCGCCATCCCCAGGATCACATCCAAGTGGCCCGTGTCCATCAGGATCACATGCTCTACCCCACGGCGACGGGCCAGAGGGATCTGCTGATCCAGGAGAGCGAGCACATCCTCATCAGCGCTGATCATGAAAGTGGGAATTTTTGTTTTGTGATAGCTCGCTCGAGAGCGAAGCTGACTAATTGTTTCGTAGTTCACGCCACTTTCTGACTTGTAACCAACGTTGCGCATCTTAGCGATGCTGTCGCTCAGCGCCCGGGGCACATCGGACACACCGTACTCGAGCATCGCCACGTATTCGTCCACCGACATGTTCTGCAGATTCACGAGTCCCTGCACCAATGGATTGGCGCGCACGGCCCAGTAACCGGGGCCGTGGCGAAGACGATCAAACGGGAGGTCGATTCTATCGGAGCGGTCGCCGTTGATACCGATGAGGTTCAGCCAAAACTCGAAGTAGTCCAGCCCGGGATACTCTTTGAAGCGCAGAGAGTTGGGTGCGGAGATCGGGAGGTAGGCGGCGACTTTGCGCTCGAAGCTCTTCCCGACTTGCGGGGAGACTACGACCTCTAAATTTTCATCCAAGCTCACACCCGCGAAGGCGAGATTCGCCATCATGCCGCCCATGGAATGGGATTGGTAGATGACTTTCTGCTTTCCGCTGAGTTCAAAGGCGAAATCGATGACTGTTGGCACATCAATGGTCGCGAGGTTATGAAAACTGTAGCGCGCATCGTGTGTGTCGAAGCGCTCGTTCAGCACCACAGAGCGATGTTCACCCTGGCCATGGCCGCGCCAGTTGGCGATGAAAACGCGCAGCCCTGCTTTACGATACTGATCCGCAATGAGGTGCCAGCCGTTCCAATTGTTCGTGTAGCCGTGCATGAGCAGGATCGGTGGCGCGTTTTTCATCGCGCGAGCACCGGGGCCTAAAAGCTCGAGTACCTTAAGGCCAACCTCGTCGCTCGTTTTCACGGTGTGAATGCGATGATTCTTGAAAAGAATTTGTGGTGTCGCAAAACTTAGGGTGCTGGCCATGAGAAAGAACAGCAATGCCATAACGCCTCAAGTTTTAGATGGTGCCCAGGAAAGGACTTGAACCTTCACGCCTCGCGGCTCACGACCCTGAATCGTGCGTGTCTACCAATTTCACCACCTGGGCACAGACGGGGAATGCGCCTGATATTAAGGGAATAGCTGAGCCTCTGGCAATGACCCTTTTTGCCTCTTCCGAAATCCCTCCTGACAGTCTCAGTTCGGCCTTAAAATCTAACCTATGTCAGTCCTCAAGATTGTCGCAATAGGTCTACTTCTCCCCACCATATCGTGGGCCGCGACCCTACTTTCAACCCTGGTCAAACCGGGCGAAGATCTGACGATCCGCAAAAACGAAACGGTCATCATTGATCAATCAGTCGATGTCGGAAACCTGCAAATTGACGGGACCCTCCTGTGCGACGAAAAAGTACCCTACGCAGAACTAAAAACTACCAGCATTCACATCAACGGCCAGGTCCTTTGCGGATCGAAGGAAAATCCATTCAAGCAGAAGCTTGTCATCTCGCTCAAGGATTCAGCCAACAAGCATTGTGCGTATCGTGGCCTGAACGTGAACGCCGGTGGGTCTCTCTCTCTCTTCGGCGATCAGAAAAAAGCGCAGTGGCTGCGTATCACTCAACATGCTCGCAAAGGCCAAAACTTTGTGCAGGTCGATGATGAGACCATCACTCACTGGCAAGCAGGTGATCAAGTCATCCTTGGGTCCACCTCGTTTGATCCTACGGAAGCCGAGGAACTCACCATTGCGAGTGTTGATGCTCTTAAGAGAAGAATTTATTTTCAAGAAAAATTCGCGCACTCACATTGGGGAAAGCAGCAGGTACTCACAGGCAAGATCAACGGCACTGTGACCTTGGATGAGAGAGCTGAGATCGCGAACCTCACGCGAAACATTGTCATTCGAACGGATGGAGACGCCACTGATGGCCAAGGCGGCCACACCATGGTGATGAAAGGTGGGAGAGCTTTCATCGATAGCGTAGAGCTCTATGACCTTGGCCAAGCGGGCCAAATAGCACGCTACCCTTTTCACTGGCATATGGCCGGTGATGTGAAAGGCCAGTTCATTAAGAATTCCAGCATCCACAGTAGCCACCAGCGCTGCATCGTCGTCCACGAAACTGACAACGCCTTGATCGAGAACAATGTTTGCTTCAATTTCAAAGGGCATGGTTTTTTTCTTGAGACCGGAAATGAAGTGGGCAATCACTTCATCGCGAACCTCGGCATGAGCGCGAAGTACCCGGAGGCCAGCAAGACCCTGCTCGCCTCTGAAAGTCCATCGCGAGAGGTGGGTGGAACGAATCCGATCCGCTTCGCGGCCGTCGCCACGTTCTGGATCTCGAATCCCCGCAACACCCTCATCAACAATGTGGCTTCGGGCTCCGTTGGCTCTGGTTTCTGGATGTCATACGCCAAAAAAGTACGGCGCTTTAATGAGAAGACCCACAGATTTGATGGAGAGGTTCTAGCGACTCCTAACAAAGAAAATCATGCTCCCTACATCAACAATGTGGCCCACACCACACTGGTAGGTCATACATGGGATGGCACCCCTGCGCTGGATGAGAAAGAGGCCCCACGCGGCGAATTGATCAATCCACGCAATCCGATGGATCGGCGGGTTCACCTACGCCATTACTCTCCGAAAGAAACGCCATTGTTTAAAAACGTGACCGCGTGGAAAAACCGCAACACAGGTATCTACTTTAGAGGTGACACGGCGTTATTTGAAGGAAGCCTCGTCGCCGACAACGGCTGGTCCTGGTTCATGGCCGGCAACCAAATCATAAAAAACTCCGTGGCGATTGGTCGCAGTGACAATCGCTCTAAGTCGGATTGGAGTAAAAAGCAGGCCGGGATTGTGCTCTATGACGGTCCTTTCGAACTGCACTCCGTCGACTTCCTTGCCTTTCACCATGACAGTGTGGTGCCGATGCTCGCCATCGGTGGAATCGACAAACTAAGTAACATCTCAAAGAATGTCAGCTTCCATCCCCGACCACGCCACAGACTCTTTGTTTACGACCAGCTCCAGCAAGAAGATGAGTGGATCGACAGCAATACCACGCAACACCTCATCGACGTCGACGGGACTCTCACCGGCATCAAAGGGGCGAATGTCATCTCTGCCATGGTGGCCGACTCGCGCTGCAAGTTGGACAAACAGTTCCGGGGTTTTAAGATTTGTCCTCCGAGCACGGAGAGCATGATCCTGCAGCTGCAAGCGAGTTCCAATAAAACGAAGATTCCCTTCGTGGTCACGAGCGGCGACGCCGTCATCTCTTTGCCAAAAGACAAATGGCATCTGCTTCAAACGCCGCCGGATATTTACTATCAGAACAAGATCCGGCTGCTGCAAGATCGCAGCTACACCCTTTCGATGCCGCAGGAGTTTCGTTTGGCTCCGGGAGAAACTCTGTCCTTGCGCGTGAATGCCCAGGGCCTGCGACTCTCTCCCTTGGTGAAGCTCAGCCATTTCGGTCACTGCTCCCTGGTTCATCAAAAGAAATTTGCGACTCTCGCAGAGCTCAAGAATTCCCGTGAAGCGGGCCACACTCGTGATCAAGGTGATCTCTGGTTCAAGCTGAGTTCGGATCGGCCATTGGCGCACTCCGGGCGTGGCCCCGCCAGCCTTTCGCAAGAACATGATTCTGGCTGGCAAGAACTGCGCTGTGATTGAGTGAGATATTAACGGCTTCTCTCTGCGTCAATGGTGACACTTTTTGTCAGTTAACAGTCGCCAGTGAGTTGGCCAGACTGGTCCTACAACACAAAGGACCACTCTATGAAAAGCCTCATGAGCGTTATGCTTCTCACCACTGCCCTTGTTGGCTGCAACGAGAAATCTAGTTCAAATAACAACTCGCGTGAGCAGGAACCTATCTGCAAAAGTGGCAGCTGCCTTCCCAAGATTGATTGGATGCTACAAAGCAATCTTCGTCCTCTCGATTTTAAGACGACCATTACGATTAATGATTTTAAGGTGATCGATGAATGCAATGGCGTTCACCTGCCGACGGTTCATATTCCTGACCATCGCCGCTCAGTCATTATCGAGAAGTTCTACTACATCAGCGAAGAAAGCCGCATTCATGTGGAGATTCAGAGCTGGGATGAGTCGTGCACAGTGAGCACAGAGTTCTACAGCAACACCGACACACCTGTTCAGATGATCCGCGAAGAAGGCCAGCAGGCCCGCGTGGTCCTGGATCTCGATCGCTAACTTTCCCAGAAGCACTTCTATCGTTGAGCGCCGTCGAGCACCCAGGCCCGCAAGAATGCCACAGCTTCACGACTACGGTTGGTCAGTGGGTAACTCGGCGGCATGGTGCCCTTCTCCACCGATTGCAACAAGCGGCTCTGCTCAGGCGAATTCAAGTCGACGTAGTCGAGCGTCGCCGTGTAGTCATCGAGCTGCGGTTTGTAGGCATCGGGACCGAAGTGGCACGAAGCACAGTGGTTCTTGAAGACGTTGTCCTTCACGTTCTTGAAATTTTTCTCAAGAGTCGCGTAGTTGATGGCACGGACCTGGATCATCTTTTCTTCGATCTCCCGGCAGGCGCGATACTCCAAACCTTCGGCGGGTTCGCGCTCCGTGGTGATGACCGCGTGGGTGCAGGCAGCGACTAAGCAAAGCAGAACCGTGAGTCGTAGAATAAACATTAGAGGCTCCCTGCGCGAATGCGGTAGATGCGACCGTTATCACTGCTGACGTACACCAGGCCATCGGGGCCCTGCTTCACGTCCCGGATGCGCTCGTTCAACCCCACCAGCAAGCGGTCTTCGCAAGCGGTGGCGACGTCTTTCATGGCGACGAGATTTAAGTGCTGAAGCGCCAGCGCGCCGGAGACGAACTTATCCGTGAAGAGTTTGAGCTTATTCCCACGATAGATCATGAAGCTCGACGGGGCGATGGACGGCACGAAGTACTTCAGTGGTTGCTCCATCCCTGGACGAGCGGTTTCGCCGCGACCCACTTGACCGCCGGAGTACTCGCGGCCGTAGGTGATGACGGGCCAGCCGTAGTTCTTTCCTTTGACGATGAGGTTGATCTCATCCCCGCCCTTCGGGCCATGCTCTTGCTCGTAGAGGGTGTCGGTTTTCTTGTCGTAGAACAAACCTTGCGGATTGCGGTGACCGTACGACCAGATCTCAGGCAGCGCCTCGGGCGTGCCGATGAATGGGTTGTCTTGCGGCACGCGGCCATCGTCGAAGAGCCGGATGATCTTGCCGTTGTGAGCGTTGAGCTTTTGCGAGAGCTCCGCCTGGCCCCGCTCGCCGACGCCGAAGTAGATGTATCCCGCTTTGTCGAAGACGATGCGGGAGCCGTAGTGGTGCGCGGTCGAGAACGCCGGGCGCGCGACGAAGATGTCTTCCCATTTCTCGAAGCGGCCCTCATTCACGTCCAGGCGTGCCCGTGCCACCGCCGTGGTTTGCCCACCGGTGGTGAGTTTCTTTGCGTAGCTTACGTAGACATAGGAGTTCTGCGCGAACTCGGGATGGACAGCGATGTCGAGCAGGCCGCCCTGGCCAGCGTTGTAGACGCTCGGAAGATTTTTGAGCAAGCGAGCGAGACCAGTTTTCAGATCAAGCGTCTGGATGCGCCCGGTTTTTTCCGTGAAGATGATGAGGTCTTTATCGAGGAACTCCACGCCCCAGATGATGCCGTGACCATCCGTGAGTTTTTCCACCACGTAGGTGTCATTGCCGGCCTTGAACTCCATGACGGGCTGGGCCCAGGCAGAAAGGGTCATTAAAGAGAGGCCTAAGAGAAGAAGGTTTTTCATCCCCTAAGCGTGACATTTGAACCCCAAGGACGTCTAGTCCTAGGCAGTAAAGTCTCCAAAATTTGAACGCTTAGGCCTCAGAAAAAAAAGAACGTGCCGAGTCATAGCAAAATGTGGTTATCTGCCAGTGCATGATGATTTCTTTAGCTAAAAAAACGCTCTTCTTAGCTCTCGCTGCGGGCCTTCCGGGCGCGGCGCAGGCCGTGTCTGAAACTCGCAAAATCACCATTCCTACGCAACAAGCGGCCCTTCCCTCACTTGAAACAACTTCCGCAGCGACCTACGAACACCCCACGGCCACCCACATTCCCGTAGAAGACATCAGTGCCATTTCTGAAATCATGGACGAGGATACTGAAGTCGTGACCGAAGAGCTCGACACCAGTTTTCTCACGGCTACAGATCAATAAGCTTTTGCCTCCCCTTTCAATTAGGCCTACCATAAAGCCATGATCAGGCTTTTTATCGCCCTCATTCTTTGTGCCAGCTACCTCGTCAAAGACGGGATGCTCGCCGACTGGTCATGGGATGAATCCATCCATCATGCTGCCGTGGAACATGAACACACGGATCATGAATCAGACGAGGACGAGCACCGAAGTGATGATTGTTGTTTGGCCACTCATAGCTTCATTCCTATAAATGCTGACCGTGCGTTCGTTCCGGCGGCGACGCCCTTAATCACGATTCACCCACCCTACTCAGCAAGCTATCTTCCCTGGACTCTTGTTCCGCCGCTGCGTCCTCCGATAGCCTAACCAGCTGACATTCTCGTTTATTTAAATATTACTCAAGGGGGACCCCTTGTTAGATTCCGTCATTAAATTTGCCTTGAAGCAGCGACTCGCCGTCCTCGCGACGGCGATCCTGCTCATGGTGCTCGGCACGCGGGAGGCCATCGACCTTCCGGTGGATGTGTTCCCGGATCTCAACCGCCCGCTCGTCACCGTCATGACCGAGTCCGGTGGACTCGCACCCGAAGAAGTCGAAGCGCAGGTCACACTTCCTGTGGAAACCGCACTCAATGGATTGCCCGGTCTTTTGCGACTGCGCTCTTCCAGTGGCCCGGGACTTTCGATCGTCTACGCAGAATTCGACTGGGGCACAGACCTTTACCACAATCGTCAGTTGGTCTCCGAGCGCCTGCAGCTCGCGCGCGAAAAGATTCCCAAGGGCCTCAATCCAGTGATGGCACCGAGCTCGTCGATCATGGGTGAGATCATGTTCGTGGGACTGAGCAAAGGCACAAGCCAACTCAGCCCCATGGAGCTTCGCACGCTCGCCGACTGGACCGTGCGCCCGCGCCTCCTGGCGATCCGAGGCGTGAGCCAAGTGATCACCATCGGCGGCGATCTTAAGCAGTACCAGATTCTGGTGTCGGCGGAAAAAATCCAAAGTAAGAACCTCACGCTCGAGGATCTGAAGCACGCACTCTCTGAGATCGGCATGAACACCACGGGTGGCTTCATCGACATCGACGATAAGGAGTACCTGATCCGCGCGCTGGGACGGATCGAGTCTTTGGAAGACATCCAAGACGCGTTCGTCGGTCTGCACCTCGGCAGGCCCGTGCGCGTGAAAGATGTCGCCCAGGTGGTGATCGCGCATCCACCCAAGCGCGGCAACGGCACCATGAACGGTGAGCCGGGCGTGGTGATGACCATCCAGAAACAGCCCGCCGCCGAGACGGTGGAACTCACCCGCCGGATCGAAGCGGAGCTCGTTGTACTCGCAAAGAATCTTCCGGCGGGCGTGAAGCTCGAAGGAGATCTTTTTAAGCAGTCGCATTTCATCGAGAATGCTCTAGCGAACGTGAAAGAGGCCTTGCGCGACGGCACGCTCATGGTGGCCGTGGTCTTGATGCTCTTCTTGTTCAACTGGCGCACAACGTTCATCACGCTCACGGCGATTCCTCTGTCACTCGTGATCACGGCCCTGGTGTTTAAGTTTTTTGACATCGGCGTGAACACCATGACCCTCGGGGGGCTGGCCGTGGCGATCGGCGAGTTGGTGGATGACGCCATCGTCGACGTGGAGAACGTCTTCCGGCGCTTGAAAGAAAATCGACTCTTGAAGGAGCCGCGCTCGGTGATCCGCGTGATCTACGAAGCGTCGAGCGAAGTGCGCAACTCCATTGTGTTCTCGACGATCATCGTCGTCTTGGTGTTCATGCCGCTGTTCGCCTTGGATGGACTAGAGGGCCGTCTCTTTGCGCCGATGGGCTATGCCTACATTACTTCGATCCTCGCCTCACTGTTGGTATCTCTCACCGTAACTCCAGCGCTTTGCTATTTCCTCTTAGGCAAAGAAAGTATCCGCGAAGAACGCGACGGCGCCTTCGTGCGCACCCTCAAAAAGATCACGGCGAAGATCCTTGATCGCACGGTTGAGCATCCGAAGATGATTTTGGCCGGGTGTACGATCCTCCTCCTGGGGACCTTAAGTCTCGTGCCTTTCATGGGGCAAGACTTCTTGCCGGCCTTCAACGAAGGCAGCGCCACCATAGGCCTTGCGGCCTCTCCTGGCATCAGCCTGACGGTCTCGGATGCGAGGGGCCGAGAAGTTGAAAAAGCGTTGCTTGAGATTCCTGAAGTTAAAAGCACGGTAAGACGAGTGGGACGAGCGGAGATGGATGAACACGCTGAAGGCGTCCATTGGAACGAGATCGACGTGGATTTCAATAGTGAGGGTCGCCCTCGTGAAGAGGTCTTGCGCTTGGTGCGCGAGAAGATCAAAACCACCTGGCCAGAAGTCGCCATCAATCTGGGTCAACCGATCTCGCACCGCTTAGACCACATGCTCTCCGGCACGCGAGCCCAGATCGTCTTGAAAATTTTTGGCCATGACATCGCCGAGCTTCGGCGCGTGGGCGGCGAGATTTACCAGAACCTGCAAGACATTCCCGGCCTCGTGGATCTACAGGTCGAGCCCCTAGTGCAGATCCCGCAGCTCAAGATCTTCATCGATAAGGAAATCGCCGCCAACGCGCGTTTGAGCGCCGGAACCATCGCGCAGGATCTGCAAGACCTCCTCAACGGTGAGCTCGTCGGTCAGATGCTCGAGGATCAGCGTCTGGTGGGGATTGCTTTACGCTTGGACGATCAAACCCGTGCGGATCCTTTGCGGATCGAAGCGTTGCCGATTAAGCAACTGCCGACCGGTGAGAGAGTGAAATTGAGTGACGTGGCGAACGTCTACCAGGGCCACGGGCCCAATATGATCAACCGGGAGAACCTGCAGCGTCGCCTCTATGTCTCGGCAAACGGCGATGGTGTGGACCTCGGCAAGCTCGTGGCGGAAATTCAGAAGCGCCTGGAGAAAATTCCACTCAGTGAAGGGTACCACATCGAACTCGCCGGCCAGTTTGAAAGCCAACAGCGCTCGAGCAAGAAGATGATTTGGCTGGGCCTCAGTGCCCTCCTCGGCATTTTCCTCGTGCTCTACTTCCACTTCAACTCGACGCTCCTGAGTGCGCAGATCATGCTGAATATTCCGCTGGCGTTGATTGGCAGTATCGCCGCGATTTGGATGACCGATCGAAGCTTCTCTCTTGCCTCACTGATCGCCTTTGTTACGTTGTGCGGGATCGCCTCGCGCAACGGCATCATGATGGTGTCGCACTATCTCCATCTGATGGAGCATGAAGGTGAAAAATTCGGTCGCGCCATGGTGATCCGCGGAACGCTAGAACGGCTCGTGCCCGTCTTAATGACGGCACTCACAGCGGTACTGGCTTTGATGCCACTGCTCTTTGCTGCAGGTGAACCGGGTAAAGAGATTCTGCATCCTGTCGCCGTGGTGATCACCGGGGGTCTCTTGACCTCAACTCTACTCGATCTTTTCGTCACACCCGCTGTCTTCCTCGCTTATGGTGAGAAAGCGGCGATGAACTATTTAAAGAAACAAACCCAATCAGGAGAACTTCTATGAAACTTTTCGCACTCATTCTTTGCCTCTCTTTCAACGCTTTTGCTCACGACGAGGGCCATGGTCCGTCGGTTAAAGAGGGCGGCCTCTACGGCGGCATCCTCGCCTCGGTCATGAAGGAAGATGATCTCAAGCACGACCATCACAAGAAAGCCCCGGTGAAGTTCAAGGCCGAACTCATCCGTGCCCAAGACGGCACGCTCACACTCTACTTCCTCACCACCGACATGAAGAAACACGACCTCGCCGGTTTCGAGGATGAGATCACCGTGAAGATGGAAGTCAAGAAAGCGGGCAAGTACTCCTATGTTGGAGAATTTAAGCTCACCAAGAAAGACCACCTCTTCACGGGGAAGCTTCCCGCCGTGCGCACGCGTCCTTTCAACTTGGACATGTTCCCGGTTGTTAACAAAGAGAAGCTCTTCATCGGCTTCTCGAACCTGGACTAGTCGATGTTGATATTCATACTGATGGGGGTGCTGCACGCAGCTCCCCTGCCCTATAAGCAACTGCCCGAGCTCCTCACCACCAACGGTGAGTGGCGCAAAAGCCAGTCACTTCTCGCAGCCGCCGAGTCGCGCCGAGGAGCACTGAAACGTTCTTTCTTGCCGACACTGATGGCGCGAGCGGGCCGCGAGAGTTTTACCCTTGGCCCTGGCAGTGGCCGCACTCAGAACTACGCGACACTGGAAGCCTCGATCAACGTCTACAACGGTGGGCGAGATCAATACTTGGATCGTGTACGTGAAGCGAGCTACGCGGCCGGTGTGGCCGACAGTGAGGATGTGCGCCGTAACGTTCTCGCACGCACTCGCGAGCTGTGGAACGCCTGGCGCCACCATCACGAAGCGGTGAAGATTTTGCAGGAGACGCTGAAAGTTAACCAAGACCACCTCAAGGCCGCCGATAAGCGCGTGCGCGCGGGGCTCACCACGGAAGCCGACACTTTGGATTTCCGTCAGTACGCGCTGGAGCTCGAGCAGCAACTGGCGCGGGAAGAAGAAGAGGTCGATGACCACGGTAAACTTCTCGCGGCGGTGCTCGGACTCTCCGAATTGCCCACGCTGGCAGAAAGCGGTGCTCACGAGCACGACGACCAGCTTCTCACGGAGACATTCTCACCCGATGCCCACCCGAAAGCGCGTGCCGTGCTGGCCGATGCTGAAACGCTCAAGGCCAACTCCACTCGTTCGAACAGATGGTGGACTCCGCGCGTGGATGTCTACGGCGCCCTCACCCACTACTCGGATCGTCAGCAGTTCTTCGATTCGGCCGCTCAGCGCGAAGACGCCGCCGTAGGTGCCATGGTCACCGTGCCGCTGTTTGATGGCGGAGAGGCGCGCCGAGAAGCCCAGGCGCTCGAGCACACTCGCCGCGGGGAAGAACTCTACGCCGTCCAGCTCAAGCGCGAGCTCGCCGCCGAACACGAGAAGGCGCTGGTGCATGTGAAGCTCACCCACAACCTCTTGCACAAGGCCGGTGAAAGTAAAAAGCTGGCGAAGAAATACATGTCGCTCACGATCTCGGAGTACCAACGGGGCGTAAAAAACTCGCCGGACGTGCGCGAGGCCAACGAACGGTTGGCGAACGCGCGCCTGAGCGAGGCGCAGACCCGCTGGGACCACGAAACCGCACGAGCGAATTTAATGGGATTACTAGGAAAATGAACTTTTGGCTAAAGACTCTCTTGACCGCAGTCATCATCGCATCGGCCAACGGACTGATGCGGTGGTCACCTAGGGCATCAGCTGCTCTGGTTGCTCTTCCATTGAGTTCGCTGATCTATCTGACATGGCTCTGGAACGACACAAGAAACACGCAAGTCGTCGCGACCGCTTCGATGGATATCTTTCGCATCGTCATTCCTTCCCTCTTGTTCTTTCCTCTGCTCTCTTGGGGGCTGACGAAGGGGGCGTGGTCTTTTCCGGTCGCCATGGTCGTGGCGAGTCTCGCGGCGATCCTCGTGTACTTAGTGCAACGAAGCTTCGGCTGGGGTTGAGCTAGAAATAGAACTGCAAAGACAGTCCGCTCTCCAGGGGGCGGACTTGTCTTTCTAGCAAGCGCTGTGTGGTGAAAACCCGTAGGGCCCAGTCTGCGTTGAAGCTCCACGAGCCGGCGAGATCAAGCTGCCAAGGGAAGTCGCCCTCACTGATCCCCCACAATCGCTCGAGGGTGGTGAGAATTTTCCAGCGCTCGCCGGCAACCCCAAGAAGACTTTTAAAACCCGCCGCGGAGGTCAACTCATATCCGTAGGCGCGTGAGGCCCCGAAGAATCCAAGAACGACTCGCTCATCGATGAAACGCCAGGACGTCCCCAGGCCTGCGTGAAAAGCAGCGGTGGTGCACTTTTCACAATCCAGCTCTCGGGGAGTTTCTGCACCAAACCTTAAATACCAACTAGGACGCCAGCCGAGCTTATCCCAAGGGTGCAGCGACACCACATCGGCGAGCGTGAGTTCGCGAAGAATTCCGCGCCCCTTTTTTTCATCCACACTCGCGCGCAAGACATCCAACTGACTCCAGCGCTCATGCCCAAGGTCTTGATCCAGCAGATCGTGCTGCGCCAGTCGCAACTCTCCTCGCCTAAAACCATCTCCTTGCGTGAGGGAGAAACGACGCAACCCATGTCCTTGATCAGGACGATTGCTCGCCGCTGCCACCGACACCTCGGCCGGTCGCGTAGGGTCTTTCGCACGAAGCGTGAGCAATTGATGATAGGCCTCTTTATCAGTCTCGCTCAGCCCTTCAAGACGTTCCATTAAACGAAAGCGTTGCAGCTCTCCATCCATTTTCTCTGTAGCTGTTCGCGGTTCCCCACGGGCGAGCCAAGTTTTCCTAAGCGATGGCCTGAAAACGGGTTCGCCCAACTTGCCTGCTTTTTGCAGCACCTTCACGGTATCACCTGGAATAACATAAAACGGTTGGCGCTCCGTGAGTTTCCAGGTGGGATCGGCCGCCTCTAGTAAACGGAGAATCTGCCAGGAGCAGTTCTCATCAAAAAAATAATAATCAAAATGCGTGCTCGCTTCGAGCTCCCATAGATGAGCGAGTAAGAGATCAATCGCTGCAGGCCCCAAGCTGACAGGATACTCCCACAGGTCGCGCGCCTCGCCGTGATTGTACTCATTGACCTTAATAAAATACGGCGCCAAGGAGTAGTGGCCTTCGTAGCCCCCAAAGACGCCGAACAATGCGAATTCCACACCGCCCGCTTCCCCCGTGGTGGCGGCGAAGTTCACCACGTAATCCAGCAGCGCCTTGCCCTCGCCGGGACCGTTAAGTCTGAGAAAGGTATGTCCAAACATCGACGCCGGATTGTTAGGATAAGCGGTAGCGAACACCAATGAGAGCTTCGTGACCGGCAGACCCTGGCGCCAGCCTTGATAGTCCGGGCAGTCCACCGCTGGAAATGTGTGGCCTTGTCTCTCGAGCAGCAGTTTGCGCGCCGGAAACACGCAGGCCGCGGGTGCTTTAATTCGTCCGTAAGTTTTCGTGGTGTCTTGCAAGGCGTTGATGGTGGCCGCAAGTTCGGCTGCGGGATTCGTGCGGCCATCGCGCGCAAGAAAAAAACTGGCGCCGTCAGCTTCGCTTTTAAAACCTGTCAGTGTTTTTTGGTAGTGAACAAGATTGAGCCAGGCGGATGTATGAGCGAATGAAGAGGCCCGGGCGGAGTTGATCCACCCGGACAAGAGAAGGAAAAGCAGCAAACTAGATCATGGCGAGGTTGTCGCAAGACGCGGCAAGAGGCGTGGCTTTGAACTCGCGGCCAAGGCCCTTCAGCATTTCAGCAGGTGTCGTTTTCGCTGACGTGAACATGTCGCCGTAAGACTGCTGGGCCCACTGCATGAATTGCACTTGCGCGTCCGGCGAGCAGCCCAAGACTTGCGCAAACGTCGCCAGGTATTCGCCTTGGCCCGTCGCCATTTCATGACGAAGCTCAGGAAGGTTCGCTTCCGCGTAGTACACCGGGTACATGTCGCGCTTCACGATGCTGTGTTGAGAACAGCCTGATGTACCAGTGGTGATCCCAAAAAGTTGTGATGAGAAAGAGTGATTTGTGGTGGCGCGAAACAACGCCGACACGATGGAATTTTCTTTCCAGATCATGGTTCCCAAACCGCAACCCATACTTGAGTCGGCGCGAGCAATGGCAATTGAGGAAAGCATGAGGGCGATGATGATGAGAAGGCGCATGTCCACTCCTTGGATATGTTTTCTCTATTATCGTCGGCCTTTCATAAAAGGCAATAACCTGAGCTTTTTGCTTTCTGCTCGTTATTTCCCCACTCCTCTTCCATAATGACTCCTTCACCAAAGGAAATTCTATGTTGCGCCTCGTTCTCGTCGCTCTTTTCGCTGTCGCCTGTGCTCACCCACCGATTCCCTACAAACCCGGCGGCGCCATGGACGCGCAGATGACGGGCTTCAAGTACCCGCAAGCGGTGAAGTACTTCAAACTGAAATCGCAGAAGCATGATCTGAAGATGGCATACATGTTCGTGCGGCCGGCAAAAACCAACGGTCAGACTGTGGTGCTGTTGCACGGAAAAAACTTCGCGGGCTTCTACTGGCAGCCGACCATGAAAAAGCTTTTGAGCGAAGGCTACCAGGTCTTGGTACCGGATCAGATTGGCTTTGGGAAATCATCGAAGCCCACGCGCTACCAGTACAGCTTCCAGACGTTGGCGCTCAACACCAAGACCCTCATCGATCGCTTGAAACTCAAGAGTGTCACCGTCGTGGGCCACTCGATGGGCGGCATGCTCGCCACGCGTTTTGCGTTGATGTATCCGGACGTCGTCAGCCGATTGATCCTTGTGAATCCGATTGGCCTGGAAGATTGGAAACTCGTCGTTCCCTATAAAGGTGTGGATGCCACCTACGCTGCCGAACTGAAGCAGACACCCCAAACGCTCAAGGCCTACCAACAAGAGGCTTACTATGACGGCCAGTGGAAACCTGAGTATGACAAACTCATCGAGCCGGCCATCGCCCAAACGAAAGATCGTCATAACTTTGTGAAGCTCGCGTGGGCGAGTGCGCTGACGTCGGACATGGTCATGACTCAGCCAGTGCTCTACGAGTTCAAGAAACTCACCGTTCCGACATTGCTGATCATCGGAACCCGCGATCGCACGGCCCTCGGAAAACAGCTCGTTGCTGAAGACGTACGGAAGAACCTCGGCCAGTACGAAGCCCTCGGCCGCAAGGCGAACAAGGCCATCAAGGGATCAAAGCTCGTGGAGCTCCCCGGCGTGGGCCACATGCCCCAGGTGGAATCGTTTGATGCCTACATTAAGGCGTTGGTAGATTTCTTACCACGAGGGTAACTTCCAGCATCTCGGCGTGGAGTTTGCGTGGGGCCGCCTCGTAGAAGTAGTCCGGATAGCTATCCTTGATGAAGTACTTGAGCGGCGTGCCGGTGGCGTCGTAGCTCGCACCGTAGATCAGAATTGAGTGGCCGTTGCCCCCGTAGGTGACGGGCCGGTTATCCAGCAGCGCCTCGCGGATGAGCTTGGTGATTTTATCCAGGGACATCTCAAAAGCGCGAGTTTCCGGACGCGCATCGGGGTCGGGATGATCACCCCAGCCTTCCTTGTTCCCCGGTGCGAAGGCCACCCAGGTTTGCCCCGTGAGGACTTCTTCTGCGAGCATTAGAGGCGTGACGGCCCGTCCTTCGAGCAGCGTGAATTCTGGCAAGGGCGCAAAGACGCGGTCGAGCACGGCTTGCAGCGATGAGTTTTTGGCCGTGCGGTACAGACGGTCGTAACGCCCATCCACACCCTTGACGAGGTCCGTGTAATCCTCCCAGGCGACCAGTCCAAAACGACGGGCGAGTGCCAGGGCATCCATGGGTGTGCCTCGCTCCGACATGAAGTTGTCGGTGCCGTCGAGGCGACGCGAGAGACGGTCCTGCAGCGTGCGGCGCTGAAACGCGGTCCGCGAGAATTCGAGTTTTCTTTGGGGATTCTTGGCGAGCTCCATGGTTTCAAGGGCGCTCAGGAAAGAATGGGTCCAGCAGAGTTGGGAATCTTTTTGATCGAAGGCACGCGAGACCGGAAGCTTAATGACTTCGACTTCGCGACGCTCGAGGGCCAGATTTTTGAAGGGCGAGGATTCGATCGCCTGGCGCAAGTGCAGGGCATTTTCCCGCGGGCCCGCCCACGCAAAATTTACACTCAAGAGGATCAGAACAAGTATTCGCCAAAGCATGCTCCCATTATGCCCGGGCCCCCCTTTCCCTGAGCAAACCCTATAAACTCTTCATGCCCAGAGGCCAGAGTGTTTCGGCCCATGACATGAATCCTGCCCTAACCCCCTCTGGAGAGTTGCCCATGTTGCTTCCTCTGCTTTTTTCGTTAGTTCTCAGTAGCGCTCAGGCGAAAGGCCCCGCTCAGACGATCAAGGTGGCCGACGGCACGATCGCCCAATGCCAGAGTCACTCCGACGCCTTCACCCATCGCCGGGGTGCGCATACCATGCAAGTCGAGGGCCCGGAGATCAAGGGCGACTGGCTCTTCTTCAAGGTCAGCGTGGAGTTCCTAGCGTGCAAAGAGCAGCAGGACACGTGGAACTTCGTGAAGGTCGCTCCCTACGCAGCTCTTGGTTTGCAGATCGCCAATGATGAGATCACCATCAACACACGCAATATCTTTATTTCGCTCTCGCACAAGGGCCAGCTGATCACCAGCGCGCTGTTGACGGACGAGACGCAGATCATCGCCGTGGGCATGAGTGACGTGCTCTCGGCCACCGACCTCGAGAAGCTCAACAACGGCGAAGCGGTCTCCGCCGTGATCGATCTCCATCTCGAAAAAGATCTCCAGTACGCCAGCAAGAGCGGTCTGAACTCTGACGAACGCGCGACCTACGGGGTCTTCAGCCGTCAGTTCAAGCTCAAGCGGTAGAGTTCGAACTTTCGGCCGCTCTCACCCTTGAGCACGAAAGGAATTTTCTCGAGCTGTTTTTCCCAGCTTTGCCAGTAGGCGGGTGAGATTTCGTGGCGCAGGCCTTCTTCGAACACGACTTGCCCGGCTTCGGCCTCACTTTGAAACTTGGCACAGATGTTCACGGTGTCGCCGAAAAAATCCTGACCGTCTTTCGTCCCCACCGACAAACATGGCCCATAGTGCAGGCTGGCGCGCAGCTTCATGTCGCGACCACGGTTCGCTTCTTGGATCTCGATGGCGGCCTTGAGTGCAGCTTCGGCAGAACTGAACGCAAACATGGTGGCGTCCCCGATGGTCTTCACCAAGACGCCTTCATGGCGTTTGGTGACTTCTCCGATGAGCTGAAAACTTTCGCGCACTTTTTGAAAGGCGGCGGTGTCCCCGATCTTGTAGTAGAGCTCCGTGCTTCCCACCACGTCCGTGAACAGCAGCGCCCTGCGCCCCATCTCCATGGGAAAATCTGTCGCCAACGACTCGGCCGGAATGAGTTTCTCAAATTCGGGATGCAGGATCACTTCTGAGGCAATCAGGGCCCCGCGGAAGCGATCGAGCTGTTCCAGCATGATGAGATCCATGGGCTTCATCTGGTGTGAGCGAAGTCCCACCTCGGGATGCAAGCGCAGTGGCGCAAAGCTGGGGTCTTTCCACAATGAATCGACATCTAGTAAACGGCGCTCTGCGGATTCGTCGACCAGCAACGTGATGGCGCGCGGCTGGCCTCTTCTCTTGAGCGCGTACACTCCCGGCACGAGCGTTAAATCATCAAGCCAAACACCACCGAGCCGCTGGTAGGCGATGGTGGGCTTGTGAGTGACGTCGGCGCTACAGAAATCGACGTTCGCCTCTTCCGGTGAAAGGGTGTTGTCACTTAAAGACACTTCGATGCTTTCCTGTGTTCCAACGACAAAATCGATCTCACAGCTTTCGCACTCCATGCGCTCTGGCAAATCCGTCAAACGGGGGACACTTTTTTTAGCACCTCGGCAGTGCGGACAAACCGCATCGAAGCGCAAAGACAAGCGACCACCCAAGCCCGGCGACAGCGCCTGGCGAAGCACGTCTTGCCAATCGGAGCCCATCTCTCGCGCCGTGAGCTTCGGTGCGATCCGCGCCCGCGCTGTCTTCTGCGCTTCGCCCAACCACTGCTCGAGACTCATCTGGCCGGTGGTCTGGAAGTTTGGCGAATAGGCGTGAGCACCTTTTTCGACCTCATCGAGAAGTTTTTTGATAATCCCTTTGGTCGCGACATTAAGAAGTCCGGCCAAGAGTCCGTACTTGTGGTGAACAGAAAACTGCACCAGGACTTCGCAGCGATCTTCCGCGAGCGGTTTGATCTCGAAGTAACCTTCGATCTTATGAAAGAAGCCACTGGAGTAGACGCGCGCATTCTTCAGCCAGCGCTCTTGCTTCCATTCCCAAGGCGCCTCCGTCCAACGGATCGTCATGCCGAGCATCTTCTGTTGACCGTGGCGCACACCATTGATGGTCGTGAAGCTCATGGGCGCGAGTCCCATTTTGCGATTGACCGTCGCCGTATCAGAAAGAATCGGCCAGATACGGGAGGCCGCGAAGTTCATGACTCGTGTTTCAGATAAATTAATGTGCATGAAATAAGTATCACTCAAAACCGTCTCAGTTGCATCTCCGTTACCCGACTGAGAGAGTTTGTCTTGATGTGTGGTTTTCGCCACAAACACTGCACCCCACGCCGAAGAAGCAAATTCCCCGCGCACCTATGATGGATCTATCAGGAGATTTCTATGAAAGTGAACACGGCCTATCTACCTCAGCTTCAGACTCAAACCGGTAACGGCCAATACGTGGCCGATCACGGTAAAACCAAGGATCCTAGCAAAAGCCCCCCGGACAAGAATCTCTTTCAGCAGATCCTCAAAGAGTGTCTGACTAAATAACTTGCAAAAAGTTCATTCCAATTCGACTGCACTTCCCAACTCCCCTCGCAGCGCCTAATAAGGCTAAAACATTACAAGGGGCAATCTATGAAAACACTCATTCTCGCAGCGACTCTCATCCTTTCATCTCTCGGTGCTCAGGCGGCGGAAGTTCTTTCAGCGACGCTCGATGCGGCCGGAAAAAATATTCTCGTGGACGTGAGCTACGGCGGCGGCTGCAAGAAGCACACCTTCTCTCTCAAGGTCGGTGGTTGCCTCGAATCCTACCCTGTGCAGTGTACGGCGGTGCTGGTTGAAACCATCGAAGGCGGCGTGGATTTTTGTGAAGCGATCATCTTCACCACGGCGAAGATCAGTCTTAAAAAAGCGGGCCTGACAGATAGCTACTACAAAGGGGCTTCGCTCAAGATCGTGGGAGACAAAAACTTCCGCGGCGAAACGTCGCAGGCCACAGTGACTCTTCCCTAGTTTCTCTTTTGGCCCTAAGACTTTACAATGACTTAGGGCCAAACTCTTCTTTTTTATCCCCGTATGTGACATTTCCTGTAACTTAGTGGCTGTTTTTTCCGAAACAGTATGTGACAATAGATGTAACATACTGGAGCCCTTATGGACGTCCTCGAGCTACACCGGCGCATCCCCACCAAGCACTTTGATTACCAAAGGCTGATGGCCGCCACCCAAGAACTCAGTCACGCACGCCGCTTCGTGGGGCAGCTCATGAAGCGCGGCCACGTCATTCGCATCAAGAAAGGACTCTACGTGTGGGGACAGGACGTCGATCCGGCGCCGTTTTCTAACGAGATCTTGGCGAACCTGATCTACGGGCCGTCCTACGTCTCCCTCGAGTACGCGCTCTCATTTTACGGTCTCATCCCCGAGCGCGTCGCCACGGTGACGTCGGTGACGTTTAAGAAAACAAAAACCTTCGCTACGCCGGTGGGTCAGTTCAGCTATGAGCACATCAATCAAGAGGCCTACGCGGCGGGCATCCGCTTGCAGATCGAAGGCGCGCAGAGCTTCCTCATCGCCACACCGGAAAAGGCACTCCTCGATGTGATCGCTCTTCGTGGCGTGTCGGATTCGCTCTTGGAAGATCTGCGCATCGAGCCCGAAGAATTCGCGCGGCTGGATGTGAGCGTGTTGCAAACTCTGGGGGCCAGCTACAAGTCGCGCACCGTAAAAGCCTTCATCAAAGGACTCGCCTGTGGATAACGCCGTCTTACAGATGCTCGATGAGTACAAGTGCAAGTCCACCCAGGACTACGAGAACGCGCTGAAAGAAATCATGCAGGAGATCGCGCTCCTGGGTCTCTGGCGCGCGAAGTTCTACGAGCACGCGCTCTTTTACGGCGGCACGGCCTTGCGGATCCTCTATGGATTGCCCCGCTTCTCGGAGGACTTGGATTTCTCGCTGCTGAAGCCAGACGCGAAGTTCAATCTCGCGGCTTACCACAAGGCGATCAGTGAAGAGCTCGAGGCCTTCGGCTTTGAGGTCGAGGTGCAGGCAAAAACTAAAACTACCGAGTCTGCGGTGGAGTCGGCGTTCATCAAAGCGGAAACCAAGGTTCATTTGCTGAAGATTAAATCACCCAGTGCCATCACCACGCGCATGCAAGGCGGCCAGACACTTAAAATCAAGCTCGAGGTGGACACGCAGCCACCCGGTGATCATGGCATCGAGGTGCTCGATCTCATGCGGCCACTGCCCTTCCAAGTGAAGACCATGCCACTGCCCGATTTGTTCGCCGGCAAGCTCCACGCCGTGCTCGCGCGCGCCTGGGGCAATCGTGTGAAGGGCCGCGACTTCTATGATTACCTTTGGTACCTGGGCCGCAAAACACCGGTGCACTTGAAACATCTCGAAGCACGCCTCATCCAGAGCGGTCACCACCAAGGTGAACTCACGAAGGCGAAGTTTAAGCAGATGCTGCGAGAGAAATTCGAGTCGCTCGACATCGCTAAAGCGCGCGCCGACGTGGCGCCGTTCCTAGGGCAGCGAGAGATGGCGGGATTGGAGCTGTGGGGCCATGAGTACTTCGCGAAAACGGTAGAGCGGATTTCATTTACTTGATCGAGACGTAGTTCAATCCCGCGAAGGCAAACCCCACGCCGCTGTCACCTTTGGAGGCCTTCAGCGTCAGCTTGGCGAAGTCCTCGATCGGATACTGGTACTGGCTCCCCCAGTGATTGATCTTCAAAAACTTCTTTCCGTCTTTTTCTACCACGCCCGTTACCGTCACCCAGTGGAGCTCGGGCCCTCCGGGGACCTCGATCATGAACATCGTGGGATGTGACGACTTAGAAATCGCCGAGGCCACCATCCTCACTTGCTCGTCGATGACTTGGGTGAGGTCGGCGCGGTTGTCGTAGAAGTCATCGAGCTTTGCATTCTCTACTCTTTGCCCTGTGACTTTCCGCTCCGAACAATCGTTGAGTGAGAGAAAATCATTGTAATCACCGGCCATCGTCGAAGGGTGGACGCCGGGGAGAGCATCGTTGAAAACCCCGTCCTCTCGGGAGCAGGCGCCCATTCGACGCAACGATGGAGAGACCTTTCCGCAGAGAGAGTACAACACGTTTGTTGCCGCCGTTTGCCCACAGCGGCCTTCCCACCCCCCCATGCCCCAGGAATCGCCCTGCTCGGCACTGAGAGTGCCGTCGTTGCAGGTGTACCCTTTGAGCTTGGCGGTTGCCGGGATCTGTTGCATTGAGAATACAGGTCGCTGGACGAAGGTGTTGTCGATGGCGACGGTCGGCGCCACGCCGAACCCAGTCGCCGGAGTTTTATTGCTTCCAGCGCTCGGCCCCATGGACTGGAGCTGGCGGAAGCGGTCCCGTAAACTTTTTCGACAATCGGCATCTGACTGCCGTTCACCACACGCCACTTCGAGGGGCCGCAGGCTTTCACCACTCTGGTAGTAGCCGATGGCGGATCTATCTAGGAGGCCAGATCGGTAGATGGTGATTTCGTCGCAAGGATTTTTTACGACGGCCTTTGAAAATGAGGGCGTTCCTTGCAGGGATTTTTTTAAGAGGGCGTTGGGAGTATCAACCGCAGGAACTTCGCAGGACATTTCCGTTTGTAAACTCACGGCGGAATCAGACAGGATGACGTCAGCATAGACTGCTGCATCTTGCAGGGGATCGGCGAATGCCGAGCTCGTGAGAAAAAGAAAAAATAAAAGCATGGCACTCCAGTTCTGACCCTGGGCTACGTACACATTTATTATACCTAACTCACATTTTTTGATCGCATGAATCGGCAAAAACGCCTAGTTAAGGAACTCAGGTGCCAATAAAAAAAGCACCCCGGAGGGTGCTTTTCATCGGCGGAATAACGGCCGACCAGTATCTTGGTGCCCAGGAAGGGACTCGAACCCCCATACTTTTTACAGTGCTACCACCTCAAGGTAGTGCGTCTACCAATTTCGCCACCTGGGCAATATCAGATTTGGTGAGAGTCAAAATTAAGGGAAATCTGAGGGGTTGTCTAGCGCGGAATCGCTATCTGCGCACAGAATCATCGACGTCGGAGAGATAAAAATGCAGGCGCTGGATGCCTTCACGCAGAGAGCCAAGCTGCCCTCCGAGAGTGAGCCACATTTGATCATCACTCAAGCCATGGGCCACTTTCGGTGGCGCCACGATAAGTGCGGTGAGATCTGTTTCGGGAAGTTCGTATTCTTGGAATTCGTTGAGAAGATCAGCTAAGGGATCGTCACCGGCCGTCGACTCTTCAGGCATGACCATCGGTCGCACCAGCGTGAGCTTTTCGATCGTTCCAAAATCCTGCAAGCGTGACATCTCTCAACCTTTTTTGCCCAGGACCATCCCGCCCAGACATTGCGTCCTACGGGGAAGTGTTTTGCATCCCCCATGCCAGACCCACCTGGTTTCCCAAGTTTATTTCTGGCCACTTGAAGGCAACGCTAACATGGATTTTTGGGGTGTTGGGATGCGCTTAAGGTGACCATGGACTTTTTATATGACTAGGGCCCGAGCAGACTGCCTAAATACTCAACAACAGAGGCGTTTTTGCCCTCAAGACGTCCCCAGGCTTTCTCAATAAAATCGTATTATGGAAAAGCCCTTATGCCGTAACTGCCGGCATTACTTCATCACCTACGATCGCCAGCTGCCCTACGGCTGCCGTCGCTACGGCATCAAGAGCAAGGATGTCCCTTCTAAGGCCGTTGAAAGCGCGGGCTCGGGAGAATGTCAGGGGTTTGAATCTAAGCCCAACGGTAGCGCTGGCAACGCCGCCCCTAAGTCAAAGTAGCTCGGACTCGCCTCGAGGATCACGGCCCCCCCTAAGCAAACCTCACCTTGATAGAAGACCACGGACTGGCGTGGGGTCACGGCCCGTTGAGGCACGTCGAAAAGAACCGTGAGCACGTCACCGTCGCGGGTGACCAGGCAGTCTTGGTCTTGCTGGCGATAGCGAACCTTCGCCTTACAGCGCAGCGGGAACTCGGGAGTGTCTCCGCCGATCCAGGTGCTCTCGATGGCGGTGAGGCCATCACAATACAAGGCCGGGTGCTGCTCACCTTGCACGAGGACTACTTCGTTTTTTGCGATGTTCTTTTTGGCCACGAACCACGGTTCGCCCGGGCCGCCGACACCGAGGCCTTTGCGCTGGCCGTGAGTGTAGAAGCACACGCCATCATGGGGACCCAGCACTTTGCCGTTTAAGTCGACGAAACTACCTTTCGACGTTTCGATGTACTGCGAGAGGAATTCTTTGAAGTCGCGCTCGCCGATGAAGCACACGCCGGTGGAATCTTTTTTCTCCGAGGTGGCGAGCTCAAAGCGCGCCGCGAGTTCGCGCACGGTTTTCTTCGGCAAGTGGCCAACAGGAAACAGCACCTTCTTGAGGACGTCTCCTGTGATGGCATGGAGGAAGTAGCTCTGGTCCTTACCGGCGTCCAGCCCCTTCAAGAGTTTGCCGTTCTCAGTGCGACAGTAGTGCCCGGTGGCGACGTAGTGCGCGCCCAACATGGTGGCGTAGTCAGAGAACACTTTGAATTTGATTTCGCGGTTGCACAGGATGTCGGGGTTCGGCGTATGGCCCGCGCGGTACTCGCTCAAGAAGGTTGCGAAGACCTGTTCACGGTACTGCTCGCTGAAGTTCACGCTATAGATCGGAATATCCAATTCTCCCGCTACACGTCGAGCATCCAACCAGTCAGCTTCAGCGGTGCACTCCCCGCCCTCGGCCTCTTCCCAGTTCTTCATGAAGACGCCGATGGTGCGATAGCCTAAGAGTTTAGTGAGCAAAGCGGTAACGGAGGAGTCGACCCCACCGGACATGCCGACCACCACGGTTTCTTGGGCGCGACGATTCGTCGCCTCGTCGGAGACGTCAAAACCGAGTTCTTTTAAGAGGGGTAAATCACCCATGGCGCGACTATCGCGCTTGCCCCAGCGGCGGTCAAGGGGAAGGGCCTCTACTGAGCTTAGAAGTTGAAATCTTTATCCAGTTCCACCGTCTCACGGCCCTCTTGTCCCTTGGCTTCGATGCTGATTTTACTTGTGGGCCAGTGGCGCGCCAGACGGAACATGACGCCCGTCACGACGACCTTGGCGTTCTTGCCGCGCCGTCTGAATATCGTCAGGGTCTCACCCAACGGAAAATCGTGCTCTCCTTCGGACAGCTGAACCCAGGCACCGCCCAAGGTACGAGGTGACACCAACACCTCACAATCCGAGAGGCCTCCGCTGTGATGGATGTAGCCTTTGATGGGTATAGAAAGATCTGTGCCTTCTCCCCACGTGCAGAAGCGCAGGAAAATGGCTTTGTCTTTAAAATGGCCCACGGGCGCAACCCGCAACTCTCTGTCACGCCAATGACTCGCCACTACTTGGAGGTCCCTGCCTTTCTCGTCGCTGTGCCAGATGCTGCCGTACTCGACGGTATGGAATCCGTCGTGCTTCCCAAGCACCGCTTCATCATCAAGGGAGATCACATCACCTTCTCTTCGAAGCGCCTCAGGGAGACGCTGCGCCACCCACGCACTGACCTTCGGAGAGTCGGGTAAGCAGGCACCGAATCCGAGCGTGCGTGCCGTGGGATGGATCTCAAAGTTGTCGGCAATCTTGATGACCTCTTTGCGTTGCAACTCCGAGAGTGGCAGCTCTAAGTGCGAGAGAATTTCTTGCGGCAACCCTGCCAGTAGGCCGGCCTGGTCCGCTTCGAGATCATTGGATGAGTGCACCGCCGCCGGGGACCCGGGTGTCGAATGCACGAGCTTTGCGTAGTGGCCCGTGGCCATGGAACCGCAGCCCAGCTCCTTCATCTTTTTTACGAGGAGATGCATCCGGAACGCATGACAGTCATGGCACTTGCGCGGACGCTGGCCCTCGATGCGCGCACTCATCCACGGCTTCATCACATCGACGGTGAACTCGTCACGCGGCCGAAGGATGGTGAGCGGAATCTGCAGGTGCTCGCAGATCTTTTTTACGGTGGCGATGCGAGCGTCGGATTGGTGGCAGGCAAAGAGCTGGTCACCTTCGTCTTGCATGCTCTCCGGCGTGGCCGCGATGATGACGGCGTAGAGCTCGCGCTTTTGGATCTTCAGCAAGTAGGCAGCGACCAAAGAATCCAGTCCGCCCGAAAGGCCGACGAGAACAGGCTTAGCACGCTCTTTCCCGACCATTTTCATCTCCCACGTAAATGCCTTCAAAGACATCTTCTTTTATCATAATGGCAAGCTTTGCTCCCCGCCAGTCCTGTCTACTCAAGACCCGCGCAAGAGACCCGAAAAGACAGCATGAGCTCTCAGTCGCCTCAGCACGGAATCAGCCTTTGGATCGCCCCCCATGCCAACCAGGGCAATGCCCTCAAGCATTTCATGGGCCATCTCAAGCTCAAGAGCCCCCGCGCGCGCTTCAGTCATGCCGATGTGCACACCACGCTCCATCGAGAAATGTCGGTGGTGGAAAACTTGCTCATGGCGGCCGAGGAAACGATGGGAGACGAAAGCTACGACGTGAAAGTCGCTTTCCTCAATGCGCGGCTCGAAAGCGAGAACCTTCGTGTGCTCGCCTCGTGGTTCAAGAACCCCAGTCGTAAAATGGACGAGCTCTCGCAGCAAGAAAGGTTCATGGCCGCCGTGTGCTACGCACTCCTGCGTCCCGCCGAAGTCACCTTCATCGACATGAGCTCCGTCCAGCTCGATCCCCTCTGCGTCGCTCACCTGCAAAAACTCGTCCAGGAAAAATCCAGCTCGCGCCACATCACGATCCTTCTCGCCGATAAGGCCTCATGGGTTGTGGGCTTTGATCAAGAACTGGCCATGACACAAGACGGACTTAAGTTCGTCGCCTAGTAGCGCACACTGCAATTCATTTTGATCGCCGTGGTGGTGAATTTGTTCATCGGCTTCACGCGGATCTGGAGCATCCAGTCGGCGAGATCCATCTCACAAGACGCAATCGCCCCACTGGTGCGCCAGACCCGCTTCGCGAGATGCTCGCGGACCATGTGCTCATCGTGGATCCGCACGTCCACGACCGCCGGATGTTTACCGTGAATGTCGTGGAAGCAGATGACCTGCACGAGGTCCTCGGTCCCAAAACCACACAGTCGCAGGAGACCCGCTTCAAAAACAGCGGGATGATTCGTTTCGATCTTCTCAAGCGTCGCCCTCACAGCAAGAGAGACTCGCGCGTAGAACGCGTGCAAGCGCTCCCGCATATCACTGGCGAGTTCACCGGGCAGCTCCGAGAGTCCGGCACGGCGCCAGCTCGCCCAGTCCGCGTCTTCTGTGAGTCCTGCGATCTGGTGCAGCTCGAAGCGCATCACCGAGAACTCGGCGTCCACCAGTTGGTTAAACTCGTCTTGCAGGCCCTGGACATCGGCGGCAGGAAAGTAAGTCGTAAAAAAACTCTTGATGCCACCGGACTTGGTGTTCACTGCGCCTTGGCGTTTATTCAACTTGAGGCTCACGGCGCGACGGTGCTGGGAGGTGAGCGTGAAGTCCGCCTCCCCTTGGGTCTCCGCGGCGTCGGTGTGCGTGAGCTGGCCCGTGAGCTGCAGCGCTTCGATCTTCTCACCGGGAAAGTGCGTTTGCCACGCCTGCGCTACGCACTTGGCCCACACCGGAAGGTGCGGTAAGAGTTCAGGGTAGGCCTCGCGGGTCATGTGGTCTTGCTGCTCGAGGACGCGCTGGTAGTGGGCGGGGAGGCCGCGCAGGAAACTCGCCTCGAGCCCCGCCAGGCGAGCAAACTCGAGAGCGACGAGGTACTCGAACAAGGAGCCCTTGATTTCGTTGAAGAGCGCTTCGCGGAATTTATCGCTCACGCTACTTCGCCCAGTACGCTTCTTCCAAGCTGTCTTCGCGCTCCGGAAGGCCGCGCGCGAGGCGTGGAGAGTTCTGCGACAGCACCTCGAAGCTCACGCGGTTGGCGTACTTTGAAATTTGCCCGAGCGACGAGTAGGTCAAGTAGCTCGCGTCGTGCTTCGGAGAGTTCGGCACCATTTGACGATGGTAAAGATTCGCCGACATATCATGGAGGATCGCCGCAAGGGCCGCATCCCCTGCTCCGTTGGTGTTCTTGATCACGAGAGGCCCGCCCATGAACGGATTGATGTGCGTGTAGATTTTGACGGGATCCGCGCAGCGCGAGCGGCGCATGCCGCGGGAGTATTCCCACATGTTGTACTCGGGGATCGACTTGGAGTGGAGCGGATCTTTGGTAGGACGCAGCTTTTCGCGATCGCACCAGCCAGCGAGATAAAGACCTGACGAGCCGACGGTGAGGAGCACCATGTCTACCCACTCGAGGATCGCTTCCGAGGACAAGAGCGGGTCGTCGATGCCGTTCAAGGCGAGGGCCTCAGAGCGGTTCATCGCCAGCACGTTGGCGTACTCTTTGATGAACGGTAACAAGAGTTCTTTCTGATCCGTGACCAACCCCGAAGATCCCAACGAAAGTACCACGGGCACACCCGCATTCTTCGCGATAGCGGCCGCGCGGAGCGTGGCCCCATAAATAGGCGCCGTGGGATCGCGAAACACATACGCCGACAGTAAGAGCGCCGACGCCGCTTCGATCACGTCCGTTGGCACACTCTCGTCACGGAAGCTGTTCATGCAGCCTTTTGAGATCGCGAACGTTCTCTCCGCGTCTGGAGTCACGAACGTCAGCGCGCGTCCCATGGGCTTTTCTGAGGGCTGCAGGTACGTGAGGTTCACCTTCGAGCTGGTGTTGCAAATATACTTGAAGGCGTAGTCGCCGACTTGGATGACTTTGTTGATGGCACCCAGGGCCACGGACGGACTCTCCGAGAGCACAGAGAAATTATGGAGCGTGTTGCCGACGGCACCGCCCGGATACTCGCCGCGGATCTGGCCGCGATCTTTGAAGTAGGTGTAGATGCTTTCGGCAAGATTATCGTCGATGACGAGAGATTGGCCCTTGGTGAATTTGTGCTCGAGCAGGAATTCGTCGGTGACCGGAATTTCAATGTCGACTAAGAGCTGGTCGATGCCGACGACGTAGACGTTGCCACGACCAGAAAGTTCTTCGTTGAAAGACTCACGCGCGCGTTCAGTCACAGGGAAATAGTGCTTGGTTTTCCGACGCCCAGGAAATTTCATAGTGACCCCTCAAAACCGATAGAGGGCCGAGTTTAATCCACGGGCCTGCCAGGCGACTAGGGCCCCATGGACTCTTGGGGCCCGCTGAGGTAATTTTTACGTATGTTTCAAACAGAAAGACCCCCTCAAAGCCCATTATTTACTTTTCATCCCGCTCTGACGGAGCGCCCCGTGGGCCTCGTTTCGATTCCTCACTCGGGTGAAGACGTCCCCGCCGAGTTTCTCCCCTTCCTCGCCGCCGACCTGGCGACCATGCGTGAAGACGTGGATTTCAAGGTGGACGAGCTCGTCGACATTCCGCGACTGCAGGCCGCGGGTATCGGGGTACTGGTCGCGCACGTCCATCGTGTGTGCGTGGATCTGAATCGAGATGCGGAAAACTGCGTGCTGTTCTGGAAGGAAAATACCAAGGGCGTGCCGCTGGTAGCGAAGAATCCGAGCGTTGAAGAAACGCAGAGTTTTATCGCGCGCTACCACCAACCTTTCTTTGAAGTGTACACCGCGCTCCTGAAAGAGATGGAGCGAGTCCTTCCGGGGGCCGTGCCCGTCGTTGACCTGCACAGCATGCCGTCAGCACCGACGGCGTACCACATGAAGCAGAACCCGAAGCAGGCCACCCACCGTCCGGATTTCTGTGTCAGTGATCAGAAAGGAAAAACCTGTTCGCCGGCCTTCATCGGCCACTTCGCCAAAGCGCTTCGTGCCCTGGGCCACGAGACTGCGGTGAACGATCCCTACATCGGTGGCTACGTCACGACCTTCGTGGACCGCTTTCGCACGAACAACATTCAGATCGAGATCAACCGCGCCATCTACATGGATGAAAGAAGCAAGCTGCTCGTGACGAGCAAGGCGACGCCGCTCAAAGCGAAACTCACGACGGTGCTCATCGATGGACTCACGGAGTTCGCGCGCTAGTGAACGATGATCTTATCGCGCTTGCGTTTACCCTGCTGCAGCTTTTCTTCGCGCGCCTTCCTTAGGTACTCGTCCATGCGATCCCGCGGTGAAATGGGGATAACGACCTTCGGCGCTTCCTTCGGCTTCTCTTGCAAACGCTTTCTCTCTGCATTCGCCTCGAGCTCGATCTGGCGCTGAAGCCGGATCTCCGGTTCATCGTCATTGAGTCCGATGTCGCGCGTAGTGAACGTCTTCTTGTAGCGATCAAAGATGTAGCGGTAGAGCGGCTTTAACTGCGGGCCATTCTTCTGGCCGCGCTCCATGAAGTACACCATCTCCTTGAGCATCTCGACGTTCTCCATCTCGTGCGACCACGCGGAGAAGAGGTAGAGCATCCCCTCCTGGTCGGTCTGTCGATTGAACGTGAGCTGCTTGAACTCTTTGTAGACGATCGGCGAGATCGCGGCGTCCGAGGTGCGGAAGCTGATGCCTTTCAGGAAGCGCGTGCGGATCTCATCGGAGTCGACGTTATTCTTCTCGGTGACCAGGAGATAGGACAGCAAGAGGCCGCGCTCGAAAGTAAAAACAATCTCCGTGCGATAGTCTTTGTTTTGCGATGCGATTTCTACGTAGGCCATGCCTTCTTCTTCTAAAGGACCGTAGTCGATAAAACCCGGCGGCAACATCGAGGCGCGCAGGTGCAGAAGATAGAGGTTGTAGTACATGGTGGGAAACGGGAGATCCCAGCCTTCGATCTTGCGGCGGAAGAGATCGTGCCACACTTGCTCGGGAGTTTTCTTTTTCAGCTCGCGCCGGACCACCGGGAGCTGGAAGAATTTTTGTTTCTCGAACTGGTCGTTCCAGGCGCCACTCTTCAAGAGATACAGCCGCGCGATATCGCGGCCCGACGGGCCCTGGAAGAGCACTCCCATCTCGGGAGCTTTTCCTTCCGTGACGATCTTGATGATGGGAATCGTGCGGAACATGGGGTGACCCGTGGGAAGCGGGACGACGACGTCGCGGATGTGGAACTCGCGCCAGAGCCCAGGGAAATCATTTTTTAATTCAGTGATACCCAACTGAGGCCCGGGATTCAGGTAGCGCTGATCCCAACGGGGTAACTTATAAACATCGTTCGACCACTCGCCTCTGATCACTTTATCGTAGGTGAAATACGGCAGGGTCCGGTAGGTCACGATGACCCCCAGCACAGGCACGGCGAGAATAAGAACGAGCAGCACCAGCCGCTTCATGAGTGTTTAACCATAAGTTATGAATATCTATACGGCATTCTAGGGAAAAACTGGAATCCCTCAATAAATCTTTATTTTGACCGATAGGTTGAGTGAACTATGGGGTTTTACCCGGGATTCACTATGAAACAGACACTTTTGTTCTCTGCGCTTCTCCTCTTGGCCACCGCCTGCGATGCTCCTCAGCAGCGGCGCTTGGCGGGTACCTTTAATAACTCGAGCACATCGACGGGCGCCGTTGAAGGCACCAACGGTTTCACACCGAATCCATCGACAGGCACCACTAGCGGCACCACGGCCGGGAGTACGACGGGCACCACGACCGGCACCACCACGGGCTCAGCCATCAACTGCATTAAGAACGTCGTCGCCTATCACGCGGGCCTCGGCAACGTGGACGTGTGCGAAGATGCGGCCAACGAAGTTCTCTTCAAGCTTGGCTTCAGCACGACGGATCAATCTGACGGCACATGCATTGTCCCCATGTACAAAGATACCGCTGGCAACTCGACCTACCTCGGCACGGCCCAGTGTACGAAGCACAACCAAGGTCAGATCGTGACAGGAAGTGTCTCGAAGAACCGCAATGGCTACTCGGGCTACCAGATTAACAGTGTGATGGTTCTGAAGTACTCCGGCACCAACGCATTCTACCAATGCATGAACGCCTACGGTGTGCAGTTCCAGACTTGCATGGGCGCGTACGGGAATAATAATTTTTACCAGAGCTACTGCGATACGCAGGCGAAGAACTACATGACGACGTTGTGTAACACTTTCAAGTCAAACTACCCTTACGCCCAGGTCAGCACACGCTAATCAATGCATGTGCTGGGTCTGAATCTTCTGGCCCGTGAGCCATTTTTTTAACCAAACAGTTTGTCGCGTCGGCAAGACCAGTACGGGGACGATCACGTCGCCCTCTTCTTCTTCGTTCATGACCGGAGCCTTCATGCTCACAACGAACATCCAGACCGTCTCATCTTGTTCGAACATCTTGATTTGCACTTGGATAGGATGGCCATCCCACACCTGCTCCCAGGTCTCATCCGCCTGCGTGAGTGTTTCGGGCAGCCGCTCGGCGTAGTCACCGAATTCCTCGAAGGGAATGTCGTCGTCGTGACGGTGCTGGATGACCCAGGCGAGTAATTCACTCTTCTTTTGAGCGATCCATTCTACGGTCTCATCGGGCAGATAAAAATCGTCGGACATGGTTTTAGGCCCTCCTAGACCCCTATTTTAGCATAAAAGGAAAAACTTCCCCGCTATAGCACCTTCTTGCCGCCAGGTATAATCCTAGGAGTCAGGACAGGAAGTCCCGATGAACAACACAGGAAGTGACATGTCTCAGCCCCAACAAACTTTGCCAGCGGCACCTAAAGATGAACTCGGACTTTTGCTCTCGCTTGCTGCCTCAGGGCACTTGCCACTTTTCCATCAAGACTGGATTCGTGATTCGTTCACCGATCCTCGCCGCTTGAGTTTTGCCCGTGCCACTCGCATCGTAGAAGAAGGCATGAAGCGTCTCGAGCGTCATCATAGCTACGACCGCAAACAGACCGCACTCGCCGCGTTCTCGAATGCCGAGCGCAGCGAATTTATCCAATCATTCTTTAAGATGGTTGAGTACAAGACCTTGGACCAGTTGAAGGAGCTGCATTGATCACTAGACCCCTAGTCTTCATTGTTAGTTTTTTTGCGCTCTCAAGTGCACAGGCGGAATACCGCGTGTACCAGTATCTCGTGAAACCAAAGAACATGGCGGCCATGGTAACCCAAGTCCAGGCACGCCCCGTCCGCTCGACTCTCAACCCTGTCGCTTTTTTGTCCTACCACGGTGGGAAGAGCGCGGTCGACATCACTCTCATGCGCAGCTGGATGTGTCCCGGCAGCACGGCCCGCAAAGAGTACTGCATCCACCCCTCTGAGAGGCTCGCCTATGAGTGATCCCATTCGCGATCTCTCCAACGCTCAACGCAGCACCATGAATTCGCTTCAGCGAAAGAACAAGAGTGAGCTCGAGCAGGTCAAGCGCATCCATGCCTTGAACATTAACGAAGTGAGAAAAGAGCAAGAGCTCGATATCCATAATGTTCGCCAAAGTCACCAGCTTGATGTGGCCCAAGAGATTCAGAAGAAGGAAGAAACTCTTCAGGCCCTTCGCAAGTCACAGGAAGAGACCCAGCGCCTCACAGAGACGGAAACCAAGCGCCAAGAAGCCCACGCGCTCCAGCAACGCGAAAACGTTCGCCAGCGCAAAGAAGCCGAGATCGCCAAGATCAACATCCACCAAAGCGAAACCACCGAGGATCTCACGACTCGTCATAACGAAGCCATCCGCGACATCCACCAGGAGAACCGCGAGCAGCTCCACAACGTCGATTCAAACCACCGCGTGACCTTGAACGCGGAGAGCGACCAGTGGCGCACGCGGATCGAAGAACAACGCAATAAGTTCCAGGGCACCTACTCGACCGAAGGCCAGAAGTACGACCGTCTCGTGACGGACCAGAAAAAGAAGAACGAGACCCAGTCGCTCAACGTCCATCGCGAGCACGAAGCCAAGATGAACCAGATGAACAACCAGCAAGTGAAGCACGAAGAGAAAGTGAAGACGGTGCACCAGAAATCGTTGAACGATAAAGAAGTCTTCTTCGAGAAGAAGTACCAGACACAGCTGGCCCAGCATACTCAGTCCAACAAACTCCTCGATGACATCAATAAGAAAGTCGTCGATGCCAAGAAAGACGAACTGAACAAGCGCGTGGAAGTTGAGAAGAACCGCTCAACTGATCCCTTCTTCTCCTTCACCGAGATGCGCCCGAAACTCGAAGAGAAGCCCGATTCCTACGTGCTGAGAATCGAGATGCCCGAGTACGCAAAAGAAGAAGTGACTCTCACTGCTAACGGCAAAGAACTCGTGTTGACGTCGAATCGTCGCTACCAAGACGAGCGCAAAGATGAAGACGGGACTTTGAAGAAAGTAAGTAAAGTCGAATCGATGGTCAGCCGCATTCCCGTAGGCCAGGTGTTGGATCCACGCAAGATGGAGAAGAACTGGGTGGAAGGTGCCCTCGTCTTCACCGTCAAGAAAGCCTAGTCCATCGTAAAATCGTGATAGGTCGGCTTCTCAATCTCAATAATTTCCTGAGTCACCTCACGAACTTCAGCGCGCTCCGGGCCCTTCGTGGCAAACCGATGCAAATCCTTGAGTGATTCGATATCCCCCTCGGCGATGAGTTCGACCGATCCGTCCGGAAGATTGATGACATGGCCCTTCACGAGTAGGCCGCTGGTTTTGACGTGCTGAAGAACACTCCAGCGAAATCCCACTTTTTGAACTTTACCTTTAATGACCAAACGCATTTGTAGCATAGAAAAACTCCAGGAATCAGATTGTGGCCTAAAAAGCTCATCGGGGCAACCCGGAGAGCTATGCCCCCCAATGAAAAAGTCGCTATAATCTTAAGCATGCGTCGTCCGCAACTTTTGCATTTCACAGCGATTTCCACTGAGCACAATCTCACGGTGCGGGCTTCGCTGTCGTTTTCAAGACAGGCGCGCCACCAGTTTTGGCAAAACCCCTTACCGGGTCTCGCCCCCATTCGACCCATCGAGAGCCTGGGCCTCTTGCAGTCGCGGCGCTTTCGCCTGCGCATCATCGGCATGGATAAAGAAGGCCACGAACTCCTGAATCGCGAATACGATTCGGATTCCTTCGGTGATTTTAATCTGCGTCTGCCGCATCCGGTGGAAGGGCCTGTCGCGCGCTTGCTGGTTTTTGAGACGCGCACCCATCCGGGGCTCGATCTCTTGATCGGAAGTTTCATTCCCATGAACGTCCGCGAGGAGCGCAAGATCCTCATCACGGATTTCGATAAGACGCTCGTCGACACGCGCTACCACTCGCCGCGCGAACTCTACCTTTCCCTGCGCCGGCCCTTGGGCTACTTCCCACCGGTTCCGAACTCCATCGAGCTGGTGAAGAATTACGTGAAAGACGGCTTCCAGCCTTTCGTGGTTTCGGCGTCTCCGCATTTCTACGAAAACGCCATGCGCGACTGGCTTTACCGCAACCAACTTTTCACCAGCAACATCTATCTCAAAGACTACCGTCGCGTGTTCGCGCTTTTCGAAGGCGAGCTCGCACCCAAAGATCTCAAGACGCAAGGGTTCTACAAGCTCAACCACTTGGTGAACATCCTGCTCATGACCGGTATTCCAGATGAGCTCGTGTTGGTGGGTGACGGGTTTGAAAGTGACACCATCATTTATCTGACCTTGGCTTCGGTGCTCAACGGGCGCCAGGATCCGTGGGTGGTGTGGAATTCTGTCAAACAGGACGAAGGCTTTCGCCTCACGAACCGTCAGCACTTCCGCTTTTTGAGTAAGTTCTACCAATTGAAAAATCTCTGCGATACGTCAGGGCCCTGTCGCGTGAAGATTCATATTCGCTGCCGTAAAGAAATGTTGGCGGGCTGGAAGCAGCGCCGCTTCAAATACGAGTTTCTTAATCGCCTATTGCCGACGGTAGATTTTTACGAAGGTTGAGCTCAGGAGAGCAGCATCCCGGGCGCGAAAGTGATAAAATAACCCAGGCTCATGTAGAAGCCCATTTTGTGAAACCGTTGCGCCTGCTCTTGCGGCATTAAGCGCTGAGTGACCGGCAGACGAGCGAAGTCGAATTGAATGACCTCAAGGTAAATGCGAATGACGGCAAATAAAAGACCGACAGTAATAAAGGCGGGATCGTTCATCCATGTAGTCATGCGGAGGCTCCTTGCCAAACATTCCTGAACCTGTCCGACTCATCGGAAACCCCGAAGAAAACTTTTATATCTTGGGCAAAAAGCACCAAACGGCATTTAAGGCGCTTTGGCAGAAAGTCATGCCAGCGGAATCTCTGCGCGCACGCCTCGAAACACTGACCGAACGCTGGCGTCGGGCGGAAGCACCGACAATACCCGACAACACCTGGGGGGCATGGCTCAAGGCCTACTGTGAGGGTCTCGAGATCACTCCTGCGCGCTACCTGCAGTTCTTGGCACGCATCGAGGCCGGTGCCCTTCCGCACGTGCTGGCAGGCTGTACCAGCGTGTTCCGGTGGGACGAAGCCACGCAGGGGCCGCAGCACCTTCGGCTCCTCGATTGGCCCTTGGCACTCGCCGAGGGCGAAACGAGCGAACACCTCTTGATCGAAGCCCCCGGAAAACCTGCGCTCTTGCTGATCGGCATTCCCGGACTCACGTTTCTTCCCTTCACCGCCATGAACTCCCACGGCGTGACCATGGCGTTGCACGCCAAGTACCACTCGCTTCAGCACATGGACGGCAGGCCCGTGAGCGAAGCGATGATCGAAGGCCTCCTCACCTCAAAGAACGTGCTCGAGCTTCGACGTCATTTGAAAAGTTTTCAGACCCAACGTCTGTGGGGCCTCAACGCCTGCGACGCGGGCGGCATGGTGCTCGCCATGGACATCGGTGGGCCGCAGGTCGATGTCATCAGTGCGGACCTGCGCGAAGCGCGCCTCTTGGTGTTTAACAATGCTCCGTTGGTAAAAAATAAAGAACTGGAAAATGCCGAACCGCCCACCTTCACTCATTTCTGTAAAACACGTCGAGAGTGGTGTCTCGAGCGACTCGAAAAAGAATCCACCGAGCATCCGCTCGTCGTGCTTACTCGTGCCCACAAGCTCCATCGCGCCAGTGCGCCGGCCGTGACCCTTTCCACACTGCAGGCGCTGATGCTCGCTCCCGCGACACGCACGCTCGACTGGTCCGTGGGAACACCACCGCTGTGGCAGCAAGGGACCATGCTGCGCTGGCAGGATCTCTTCAGCACACACATGCGCCAGCCCCAAACTCTCACCGCGAGTTTTCCGAAAGAAGAGCGCCACGAGTGGTCGCTGCGACAGCACTACGCCCTGGCACAAAAATCCTTGGACCTCAAAGACATCACAGCCGCATTTCACTATTTGCAGATGGGCCTCGCGTCAGCAGAAGGCGAACATCGCGCGCTGGGGGCCTGGGTCTGGGCGTGGTGGCAGTGGCGGTTTCTTGAGAATAAACGCGACCGCCTCATGCTCTACAACGACACCCAGGAAACCTTACGACGCACGCCGGCCACTCACCGGGGCCATGTGCAATTGTTACGACTCATCCTCGAGCTCGAGCTGGGACTCGTGGCGACGGTCACCCCGTTAGATCTTCCGCCCCTTTTACGGCTGTGGAGCGAAAAGTACCTCACCACACCGGCCTCCGAGCGCGCCGCACTCTCAAAAGAGCTGCAGGTTCGCTTAGACTTACATGATCTGACGCCACTCAACACCTGGACGCAGCGACGCCCAGTGGGGTAAAAAAAGGCATGGGCCTTCTCTATCCTTTTCCTGTGTCTCCCGATGAAACGGACTTCGCTTCCCTCGAGAATGGGCCCTCTGGGCGCATCCAAAAAGTCGCCCTTAAGAGCTACGGACTCCCCTATCTTTTCTGGGGCTACGCCCTGGCGTCTCTCGCCGTGCTGTTCTTTTTGTGGCTCGCGGTTCGCGAACCCATGGAAAAGCTCGGCGCCTTAGGTGGACCCGATGCGGCCCTCGTGTGGGCCCTCAAAATCTTCATCTACTCGTTACCCGTCATCGTGCTGGGTTTTTTCTTCTACGAGAAAACCCTCATCGCCACGCCCGGCACACTGACCATCGCCCACCGACTTTTTGGTTTGCGCGTGAAGCAGGCAACATACTCTTTGGCCGCACAACCTTTCGCCGTCGACCACTTCATCGATGCACCCAATGTGGCGCGCTTAAAAGGTGGCCCCGAAGCGGTTGGTTTCCAAAACAAGGGCTACTTTACCTTGTGGCTCAAGACGAGCGACGACCGTACGATCCGTGTGGACCGTCACTCGCGTAAAGCTGATTTGGAAGCTCTCGCCGCGCTGCTGATGTTGGCGACGGAAAAAAACTAGAAGCGAAACACCATACCGGCGGAGAGCTGTGCTCCGACAAACAAGGGGGCAAACTCCTTGAAGGGCGAAGGACGTCTGATGTTGAAAATCTTGACCGCTTTCAGGCCCGCCGAAATTTCGAAGCCGACCTTGTCCCACGGATAGAGCAGCAGTGTTCCCTGACCCAGGCCTCCGGCCCCATAGCCGTTGAGCGTAAAGAGTGGGGCCGCTTCATACTGCGACCACGGAACGAGCAAGACCAGCGTTTCGATCTTCAAGACGAGGCGCCGGAAGTTCAGGAGCGACAAGCTCGGGCCGATGCCCATCTCGAAAATGCGAAAAGTTTCTTCCTGCCCTTCGATGGTGTTTTCGCCATAGAGATAGTCGAACAAGAAGGCGATACCGACTAAGGAATCCTGTTTCTGGATGACACCCTTGAGCTGGCCACCTTGAAAACTCCAGTCATCTCCCGGACGTTCTGCCGCTGAATTTTTTGACTCCTGGGCGCTGAACTGCACAGCAGAAAAACTCACGTACTGAGAAAAGACCTGCTTCGTCGACTCTCTGAAGCGCGTGGTTTCTTTGACGACTTCCTGGGCCTTGTCTTCGTCTTCAAACGCCACATCGTCGATGGAAATGTAGGCGAGTTTTCCAGACACGATCACCGTGATGACCTGACCTTTCGAGCGCTCTTTCTCACCGACACGCAAAACTTTCCCACGCCGGGCGTAGCCCAGTGGCGCGCTTCTTTGAGCATCCGCCCAGATCACGGCCTTCTCGCTCGTCACGACGGCATTGCGAGCGGCATGTGCGATGGGCAAAGCGAGAACGTAGAAAATGAGGGTGCCCAGGAGAACGGGCGAATAATGGGCAGAGAGACTTCGAAAAGCCTTAAAGTACCTGAGCAAATTCGAAAACTTATCGATCATTTACCCGACAACCCCGGTATGGATTTACAATAAATTGAAGGCCCTACCTTAGTCTAACGTGGGAATGCAGAAAAAGGAACGGGCACCTTAAACTCGCTTTGTTTTCAACCGATAGGACAAAGTGGAATTAGGTGAAAGGAAGCCTTATGTATAAAACATGGATGATGAAAACACTTCTTTTGAGCGCGTCTCTAGCGATGCTAGTCGCGTGTAACGAGAAGATCGCTCCTGAGCTTGCCGACCCAGCGTCGACGACGACCACGTCAGGGAGCGGCGGTGGCGGTCCCACTTCCACTTTGACCGAGAACGGCTTTCGACTCGAACTAGACAATACCCCCAACGGCGTTAATCCCACGTTGCTTGGCTACACTCTTCATAAGGCCAATGAACTTGGCACGGTCTCGTGTGAAGTCGAGGACGTGACCGATGTTCCCGACACACTCAACTCAACCCGTGACATCACCTGCTTCATGGAAGCCGAAGAGTTTGCTCTCCAGTTCAATGGTTTCAAGATTAAGGCCGTCTCGGATGCTGATACCTGTAACTTCATCTCAACCCAACCCTACACGTACTACAATCTTCAGCCTGGCGCGACCGCGCGCAAAGACGGCTCACCTCGTGAGGTGGTGAAGTTTGTTTGCACAGATACTGCGCTCCAATCATTTGGCAGTGGTGATCTCTATGCCGACGTGGCCCCCGCTCCAGCACCAGGGACCAACTCATCTGGCTTCACCACGGTGAGCTCTTTGTGCGGAAAGTACGTAAACATCGATGGCACGTCGCCAGCCACTTTTGGAACCCTGGATCTTTCGGCGACATCCGCGCCCGTTGCACTCGACTCGGAAGACGAGCTTTGCTCGTTCAACTACGTCGTAGACAACACTGAAGTGAACTGCGACGAAGGCCAAGTACGTATTCATACAGTCAACGTCGCCACTGCTGCCGATGGTTCGACCCCTCCGGTCCAAATTCTGACTGCCATCACGGGCGGCTCGGTGCTCAAGGAATGTGGTGGCAAGATCCGCAATTGCATCGGCGGTCCTGCGCCGGAGATCATCGGTGAAACCGATTTCATTGATCGAGGAAAAGACAATGTCGTGACATCCATTCCTCTTGCCGGGGGCACGACCGACGACATCTCCGTGAACGGTAACATCAATCGCGCTTACAACGTCTACTTCTCAAATTTCATGCGCCAATGTTCCGGCGTTCCAAATTTTACAACACCGGCCAACTTCAACACGGCACCGGTCTTTTCACCTGGTTACGATGCAGATGTCATGGAGGAGTACGTACGTTTAGGAACCTCTCCCGAAAACAACGGTATCACCCAAGAAAAAGACCGCATCCATGACCAGTTTGACGTGATCTATCTCGCGGATGACCCGTTCCGCGCAGGGCTTCCGGATAGCTTGCTTGCGTTCGGTGACATCAGAACGAAGTGGAACAACTCCAATCTGAAAGCTCAGCCGTTTTATACCTACGAGTGCCTCGATCAAGCGCTCGACGTGAAAGCGCGCATTCGCTTAGTCGTGCGTGAGTGGAACCGTAACTTCTCTCCCTCGAGTCAAGAATTCCGTTTCGTCTCTGACGTCTTCAGCGGTACGGCACGCATGGACGCCGGCTCAGCGCAAACGAATCCTTACCTCATCTATGATCGCTTTAACGACGTCGCGGACTGGGACGACCTTCTCACGTTTACCAACTCGCCAACCAATAGCTGTGCTTTGCAGACTACGGATCCCCTCGTGGCCCCCTTCAGAAGCGTGCTCTGGTTCCCGAGTGAAATCGAAATCGACTAATCCACCAAAAAAAAGGGCCCCTTCCGGGGCCCTTTTCATTTCACATCAATTCAAAAACTAGACGTTCATGTAGTTGCGGACTTTGTACTTGCTCGCCATGAAAGCGAAGATGAGCGCGAAGATCCCCATGGTGATCGCGAAGAACCAGAAGTACCCGGCCGAAGCCACTGGGTAGAGTTCGATCTTCGTGATGAACGACACCAGCTGGTTGCCGAAGAACACGGTCAAGAGCCACATCGACATGATCGACGACTTCATGCTCTTCGGAGCTTGCGTGTACGCGAATTCAAGACCTGTGATTGAGACCATCACTTCAGCGATGGTGATCACCAAGTATTGGAAGAACTGGAACATCACGTTCAACTGGTTGCCGTTATCCAATTGGATTTGGATCAAGGCGGCCAAGACGAAAGCGAAGCCCGTCATCAACATCCCCCACGTCATCCGACGGAGCGGAGTCATCTCATAACCCAAGGCTGTGATGCCCGGGTAAACGCCGAAAGAAAAGATAGGAATCAAGACCATAACCATGATCGGGTTCCAGGCAGAGATCTGCGAGGCTTCGAACTGGATGCCCATGAACATGAGGTCCATCTTCGTCGCCTGAATAACCCAGCTCGAACCGTGCTGATCGAAGAGGGCCCAGAAAACTGAAACCGCTGCGAATACCTTAGTGATATCCCAAACCGCTTTCGCGCCGTCAGCTGCTTCCTGGCCGTGCTTCTTAGCGGCTTTTTCCCAAACTGTGCCGGTGCCTTCTGCTGTGAGGCCGGTCTTGAGTGTGCTCAAGAAGCCGTTGCCGTCAGCTTTCGTCGGCGGCATGTGGACGTATTGCTTGCGGCCCATCCAGAAGATGACAGTCGCGATGAGCATCAAGACACCCGGAACGCCGAAGGCGACGCTTGGGCCGTAGTGCTTGAGAGTCCATGGAGTGATGAGCGTCGAGAAGAATGAACCGAAGTTGATCATGAAGTAAAACAGGTTAAAGACCTTCGCGAGAGCGGCTTCTTGGCCCTTCTTGAACTGGTCACCCACGTGAGCAGACACACACGGCTTGATACCACCTGAGCCCAAGGCGATCAGGAACAAACCAACGTAGAGACCCGTCGTGTTCTCCCAGATGGCGAGAACCGCGTGGCCGACGCAGTAGACGAGAGAAAGATAAAGAATGGTTTTGTACTTACCCCAGATGCGATCCGAGATGAAGGCGCCCAACAAGGGGAAAAGGTAACAGAGAGACGAGAACTGGTGGTAGACCCAGGTCGCCTGCGTTTCTTGCATGAGCAAGACTTGGATCATGAACACGACCAAGATCGACTTCATGCCGTAGTAGCTGTAACGCTCACAAGCTTCGTTGCCGACGATGAACTTAATCTGCGACGGAAATCCTCCCGCTTCGCTTTTGGTGCCCGTCTGGGCCGTGGCAGCTGCAGTTGACATGAAATCTCCTATTCTTTTTCCCCATCGGGGTCGTTGTATTCAGCATCATTAAAAGGCTTCGGACGCTTGTTTCCACCTAAGTGCTTAGGCTTCGAAGGATCCGGTTTTTCTGTCTTGTCCCAGTGACGATACCAATCGTCTTCCTTTTTTACCGCATCTTTTTCCTGACTTTTCAACGCGGTTTCTTGCAGAGATTCACGTGTCCGTTTAATGACAGTGGAGCTTTTTGGCACCGGCTTGCTCTTCGCGACCGGTTTTTTTGTATGCTCACTGATGTCGATGGATGCGTCGCCCGTGAGTTTCGTCTGGCAGCTCAAGCGTTCTTTAGTTATGTGGAAGATGTTCCCGAGGAGGCGCATCTCTTCGAAGGTCGGCGGCGTGAGACACGACTCCCCGCCTTTCACTTTGATGATGCAGTCGCTGCAGCTAGCATGGCCGCCGCAGTTTGACTTGATGAGCTTGCCGGCCTTGGTGAGTTGCACGAGCAGTGATTCGTCACCGTTCATTTCTAGAACTTCACCTTCTGGCCATAAAGTCAGTTTGTGTGACACGAAATCTCCCTCAGACGACTTTTTTGATTTGGCGCTCGAGCGCCTCGAGAACTTTGCCTTTGAGTGGCTTGAGCAGAAAACCGAGGTCGAGCTTGACCTGAGCGTCGGTCTCCGTGAACGTGATCTGCACTTCGAAGCCGCTGCCTTTGGCAGAAAGCTTCGTGGCGGCGTCGTCCGGCTTTACGTCAGCTTTGACGCCGAACTTTGCCAAGGCTTCGGGCACCAATTTCTTGGCGGCTTCGTAGGCCTGTTTTTTATCTGTGACGGTGGCGTAAGGAACTTTCAAATCCATTTAATTTACCCCTGTAGATCCGAAACCGCCCGCTCCGCGTGCAGTCTCCGTTAAAACTTCTGTCGTGACATACTTCGCCTGCCACACCGGTGCGAACACCAGCTGTGCGAGACGAAGACCATGCTCGATCACAAATGGTTCCGTCCCGAAATTGCCCACGATGATCTGCACTTCTCCGCGGTAATCCGCATCGATCGTACCGGGAGCATTCACCACCATGAGCGGTGACTTCAGCGACAGGCCTGAACGTGGACGAACTTGGATTTCGTGGCGTGGTGGAATCTCGAACGCGAGCCCCGTTGGAATGAGCACGCGCGCGCCTGGCATAACGGTGAGTGAATCACGGTTCGCAAAGGACGCGCGGATGTCTGCACCAGCGGCGTCGGCCGTGGCGTAAAACGGCAGCTCAAAGCTTGGGTCAAAGTGAGGAAGCTTCCTCACCTTGACTTCAAACGTTGCTGACATGAATTAACCTTTCTTCGCGAGTGGAGCGATGGCCTTGATCGACAAACGGATTTTACCGAAGCGATCGACTTCCATCACCTTCACTTGAACCTGGTCGCCTTCAGCGATGTACTGAGTGACGTCTTGGATACGGTCATCAGCAATCTCTGAAACGTGTACGAGGCCCGAGATGCCCGGAGCGATATCAACAAACGCGCCGTACTCTTTCACAGTCGCAACCGTGCCGGTGTAGACCGTGCCTGGCTTCGGACCTGTGAGCTGGAGTTCGATCAAGCTGATAACATCGTCCAAGACCTTAACGTCAGAACCGAGAACTTTAACTGTTCCGTCTTCTTCCACTTCGATCGAGACTTTGAAGCCTTCTTGAATGCCTTTGATGTTTTTGCCACCAGGACCGATGAGCGCGCCGATTTTATCAGGGGCGATCTTCGTCATTTTGATTTGTGGAACACCTTGCTTGAATGCCGCGCGCTCTTTAGAGATCGTTTTCGCCATCTCATTGAGAATGCTCAAACGGCCTTCCTTCGCCTGCATCATCGCTTTCTGCATGATCTCAGGAGTAATGCCCGTGATCTTGATGTCCATCTGGATCGCCGTGATACCGTCTTTCGTACCGGCCACTTTGAAGTCCATGTCGCCCAAGTGATCTTCATCACCCAAGATATCAGTCAAGATCTTGAACTTATCGCCTTCCTTGATCAAACCCATCGCCACACCGGCAACGGGAGCTTTCAAAGGAACACCGGCGTCCATCAACGCCATAGATCCTGAGCAAACAGAGCCCATGGATGATGAACCGTTTGATTCAAGAACTTCACAAGCAACACGTACGGTGTACGGGAAAGTTGTAAGATCCGGCATCACTTTCTTGATCGCGCGTTCTGCAAGATTTCCATGACCGATTTCCCGACGGCCAACGCCGCGGTAACCGCGGGCTTCACCGACAGAGAATGGTGCCATGGTGTAGTGCAAGTAGAACTTGTCGTAGAAAATACCGGTGATGTTATCTTTCATCTGCTCGCCGTCTTTACCACCGATGGTAACGGTCGCAAGAACTTGCGTTTCACCGCGCGTGAAGAGAGATGAACCATGCACGTTCGCGAGAACGCTGGTTTCAGTCTCGATCGGACGAACAACCGTCAAACCGCGGCCAGCAATACGCTGCTCTTTCTCGATGATGTCGTTACGCATGAGCTTGTAGAGAATTTCGTCAGAAGCTTTCGCGGCCCATTTGCCGAACTCGCCGTTCGCTTCGAGGCCGTACTTCGCCGGATCGGCTTTGAGTGCAGCTTTGATGGTCTTGGTGAAAGCGTTCGTCGCGCGCATGCGGTCAGTCTTCACCAACACGTTCAAGACGTTACGAGCTTCAGTTGAAAATTCTTTGTGAACGGCATTCATCAACGTTGTGTTCGGAGCGGCTGATTCGAAAGCGCGCTTCGGCTTGCCGACTTCTTTCGTCATGGTGTCGAGGAGAGCGCAGAACTTTTTGATCTGTTCGTGGCCGTAGTTCAATGCGCCCAGCATTTCTGTCTCAGAAACTTGGTTCGCTTCGCCTTCCACCATCATGATGGCGTCTTTCGTGGCAGCGATCAAAACTTCGAGTTCGCTTTCTTCGAATTGTTTTGTGGTCGGGTTCAAAAGGTATTCGCCGTTCACGCGGCCAACCTTCGCGAAGCCCAAAGGCCCTGCGAAAGGAACGTCAGAGATCGCCAAGCAGGCAGCAGCGCCGAGGCCGGTCAAAATTTCCGGGTCACCGTTTTCAGAAAAGCTCAAGACTTGAGCGGTGATGATGGTTTCGAACATGAACCCCTCTGGGAACAAGGGGCGGAGAGGACGGTCGATCAAACGCATGGTGAGAATCTCACTGTTTGATGGACGTGACTCGCGCTTCATGAAGCCGCCGAGGAACTTACCCGCGGCGTAGAATTTTTCTTTGTAATCCACGAGAAGTGGGAAGAAGTCCTGGCCGTCTTTCACGTCGAGAGCGCAAACCAAGTTCACGAGAACTTGTGTGCCTTCGCTTGAAACGAGGACGGAGGCGTCAGCTTGCTTCGCAAGACGGCCTGTCTCGATGACGATGTCTTTACCGCCGTAGTTAATCTTAAATTCTTTTTTGTTGTTGATCATACGATCTCCTAAAAATATACGCCCTACCCTCGGTGAAGGGGTAAGACAAAAACACTGTATTGAGGAGGAGAAGAGGGATGAAGATGGTGGAGTTTTTAGAGATATGTCAGTGTGAGACGATGTCGTCACGCTCATATATCCCTTAAATCCTCTTACCCATCATGACCCTTCTGCCTACACCGCCCCTATGAAAATACTTAAGAAACAATAAGGGCCCCGGAGGGCCCTTAATAATAATGCTACTTACGAAGTCCGAGTTCAGTAATCACTTTCTGATACTCAGTCTCACTGCGTGAGCCGAGGTACTTCAAAAGCGTACGGCGCAAGCCGATCATCTTCAAAAGACCGCGCTTACCAGAGTGGTCCTTTGGGTTCTTATCAAAGTGCGGCGCCAATTCATTGATGCGCTCAGTGAGAACCGCGATCTGAACAGCAGTTGAACCGCTGTCTTTCGCATTTTTGCCGAACTTAACTGTCAGTTCTGCGTTTTTTTGTGCTGTGGCCATGATGATCTCCTTACCCCGAGCCTTGATCGTTCGATCAAAACCAAGTTGTAGGTTCAAGAATCGCGAAATGCGACTCATGTTATTGAAACTTGTAGGAAGTTTTAACGAAGATGCTCTGACATGTAAATCTTTAATTGCTGCATCAGGCGCTCCTCGACTTGGCGGATCCGCTCTCGAGAAACCCCATATTGGTCAGCGATCTCCTGCAGACTGTCGGGCACTTCACTCAGAAGACGCTTCTTGAAAATTTCTTGGTCGCGGGGCTTCAGTCCCTTAACAAAATCAGTAAGATGCTCCTGGAGGATCTCGAGGGACTGTTGCTGGGCCAGGGTTTCTTCCGGGCCAGCGTTGGGATCTTTAAGGAGGTCACCGAGGACCGACTTGCCCCCTGCGTTATCTAGCGGCATGTCGAGACTGACTTCATGGCCTGACCCGGAAAGCCGCAGGTCCATCTCTTCCACGGCCTTTTCTGAGACGCCCAGATTTTCTGAAAGCAGCTTCACTCCCGGCTGAATCCCCAAAGAAGTGAGGCGCTCTTTTTCGCGCATGAGATTGTAGAAAAGTTTTTTCTGGTCTTGCGTCGTGCCGATTTTAATCAAGCGGAAGTTATCCAGGATGTACTTCAAAATGTATGAACGAATCCACCAGCTGGCATAGTACGAAAGCTTCGCGCCTTTGGAAGGATCGTATTTTGAGACGGCCTTCATCAACCCGATGTTTCCTTCCTGGATGAGGTCCATGACGTTTTGCCAGGCATGGCGGTACTCCATGGCGATCTTCACCACGAGGCGAAGATTGGCGACCACGAGTTTTTTCGCCACGTCGATGTCACCGGTGTCGAGCAATTCTTGCGTGAGTTCTTTTTCTTCTTCCGGTGTGAGCAGGTCGTAGCGAGAAATTTCTTTGAGGTAGAGGGCAAAGGAATCTTGCGCACTCCCAACGCTTGGCCGTGACGTCTCGCGGGCCACTGGCACCTGGGCACCAGACGCCGGTACGACTTCCACCACAGCAGGCTTCTGGGGAGTTTTCTTCATGAAGAGTAAGATGGACTCGAAGATTTATAAGTCAAGGGTCTTATGGCGCGCTTTGATCTGGGCCTTGTAACGCATATAGGAAAGGGCAAACATTCCGTAATGAAAACGCAGCGGCACATCGATCATCTTGTCTTCGTAGGTATCAAACAAACTACCTTGATAGCGCAGCACCTGCTCCAGCAACTCTTGCGCCAGCACATGCTCAAGCCCGTCGCGGAAGAGTGGCGTAGGAAAGTACTTGGCCTTGGCCTCAATCTGCGGTTTCAAATAGAGCGCGACCTCATCCATGAACGCTTCCAAGCTCTCAGGATTCGCTTCGAGGTTCACGGTGTTCCAGCGCGTCCGCAACCAGCGCAACCAGTTACGCGAGACTTTCAAGTCGAGATCTAAGCGAAGCTTGTCGCCGGTTTGCAGCAAGCGATCGAGCTCCCCCATGGTCACTGAGAGATCGACGGCGAAGAGGTTTTGCCGAATCGCAGTTGGATCCCGGCGCGGTCGCACCTTAATCTCCAACGACTCTTCATAAAGGAGATCTTTTGAGAATCCCGTGAGGGCGCGCTTCGCCCAGTTGTCCCAGCGCTCGTCGATGCCCGCGCGCAGGTCGTCGCGCAGCTCCGTGTACTGTTTGGTGGATACCATGATGTCCGGCACGCCGGTCATCAGCGCCACCATCTGACCGACCATCTGGCGCTCGTGCACCGGATCGATCTTCTTGAGCCACTCACGCACTTGGGGATGCTGGCGCTCGCTCCCGACGGTTTCTTGCATGCGGAAGTGGTTGCACCACATGCGGTAGAGATCTTGTTTGATGCCGCTCGAGCCGATCAAGCGCGGAAACGTCTTTACGAATTCTTTGTTTTCCACACGACGACAGATCAGGTTCTGGCAGGTCACTTGAATCGCGCCCTGCCCTTCGACCTGGCGGGCCTGCTGGGTTTTCACGTCCCACATGAGAAGCTTGTTTTCCAAATGGCGAAGCACGGTGATCATCACTAAAGGGTTGGCCAGCAGCGGGGGCAGCAACCGGTAGTTCTGCGTATCCCCGCCCCAGGAACATAGCGCACGGAAGTTCTGGATCGAGTGATGGAGCTCCTGCTCCTTCGTCGCGAGCGAGTTATTTTTTTCGGTGAGTTTGGTCGACACGTAGGGCATGCCCGGAAAACTTGGAACATTCAGGTCACCGCGCTCAAACACAGCCAGGAGGTTTTGTTTGATCAGCTTCAGGCCATAGACCGTCACGTTGGGTGAGCAGCTCGAAGCCACAAGGTTGTTGACTAGTTTGCTGTAGTCCTCAGAAGGCATTTGCAGCATCCGGGCGTACTGCCCGATCGCCTTGACGGTCATGTCGAGACCTAAGTACTGCAGACCGGCGACCACTGAACGTCGTGCTCTTTCCTCTTCTGAGGGCGAGGCATAGTCGGCGGTGCCAATGTAATCGCAGCTCTGCTGAAGGCCCTGGGCCTCGGCGTAGTGAGCAATGTAGAGCTTATGGAGAGCACGTGCCGGCTCGTCTGACGTGGACTGGTTTTGAAACACCAGGGACATGGGGTCTTGCTGAAACTCTTGTGAGACGTCACCTTGAAGCAAACCCTCGATCGGCACCAACGCGCGTGCCTCACCAAGTCCTAGGACCAGGATAGCAACGAGGCCGCAATACCCGAGCGCAGTCGTCATATAAAGTTTCTCTTCTTGTAACCTTCTCGGCGAGAAATGCCGAAGATTAAGTCATGAAGTTTTTAATCCTCATTATCGCCCTAGCGGCGAGTTCTGCCTGGGCACAGCTCAGGCCCAGTCGCGAACTTGTGAACAAACGTGGCCAGCTCACGGCACGAGACTTCGGCCTCGAGCAAGTTCTGATTGAGCGCATGCTGGGCGAAACCAAAACACTGCAAAAGAACGCCCTACGAGACGCGAAGTTTTTCATCATCAACGGTGAAACGGAGCTCGCCCGCAAAACTCTCAACGACCTCCTGAAGTCGTCGCCGGAAGATCTCAAGGCATCGCTTTATCGCTTTCTCGCCATCGCGGACTTCCAAGACGGGCGCTGGAAGCAAGCTCTCGCCCATCTCTCGCGCACCGAACTCACCGCCTACCCCAACTTCAGTCGCATCTGCCCGATGAAGGTCATTCTCCGAGTCGCCGTGAAAGACACCTTCACTCTGCGCGAGGAGTGGGAGCGCTGTAAGATCGAGAACACCAAGGATGTGCTGATCAAGGACATGGTGTGGATGGAGTCTCTCGTGACGCTGGCCACTCGTCGCACCAAGGGCGCCGGCGCGGCCATCATCAACAAGTACAATCCACTCAATCTCAGCAACGAAGACTTGAAGATCATCTTGAAACTTTCGCTCTACCTGAATCTTGAAGGAGAGCTGCTCGAGAACCTTGAGGAGCTGGACTACAGTGCGGTTCAAGACGAAGAGCTGCGTTCCCTGGTGGCCCAGGTCTACTTCCGTCGCGGCCGCTTGGCGGATGCCTGGCGCTTGATGGAAGACATCCCCAATCCAAACGTGGAAAACATGAAAGGTAATCTCTGGCTTCTGCGGGGCAAGCAAGAGCTTGCTTATGCGCAGTTCAAGTTGGCCCTGCAGCAGAAATCCAATTCCCACAACGCAGTCGAGCGCGCCCTGCCGCTGGCCTGGACCCTAAAGCAATGGAAGGAAGGGATCAAGCTCTCAGAGCGCATCTACACCCACGAAAGAAATCGACAGCAGAAGCTCACGACCGTGGCGGCGTTCGCGGTGGCCACTGGCCAGTGGAACGAAGCGCTGACTCGCCTCGAAGTCGTGCACCAGGAAGCCGGTGAATCGACGGCACAAGAAGTCTCACAGCTCTCGACCTACGTGGCGCTTCGGCAGAACGACAGTCGCCGTCTGGCGCGCTACGGGAAGAGTGCCTGCCAGGGCGGAGACCTCATGGCATGTTGGTTGATGAGTTCGCAGTTCATCTGGCCGGAGCTTCCCACGCTGCTCACGAAAGAAGACGCGCTCGAACCCATCGAGCCTCTCTGGCGCACCCTGGCTTCAACTGAAGCGGAGCCCTTCAAAGAGGACACGCTCATCGATCAGCGTGACATCGATGAGCTAGATGATTCCTTGATCCGTTTGGTGAAGTGAGCCTCAGTGAAGAGCTTTCATCTCTTTTCCATCAAAATGGAAGACCACTTCTTTTTCTTCGTAGGCCGTCGCTAGGTTCACCGGACGGCGCCAGATCCCATAGAGATTCTTGAGCGTCTCGTGAGCGTAGTTCACGTCCAAATCCACCCCTTGGTGGTTGTGGCGCAACAGCAACTCACGGCGGTTCTTGTAGTTGCCGTCTTCCACTTGAATGACCGGCTGACCGAAGTTCGTCAATTGCATCAGGAGCTTTTGCTTGATGGCATTGAAGTCGCGAGTGTCGATTTCGTTGCGGCCCGTGCGTGGGTTGAATTTATGGGTGAAGAGCTGCTGGCGCTCGCAGAAGTCCGGCGTCAGGAACTCGTCGATGAAGGAGATGTCGTTATGGCTCTTGCGAAGTTCAAAAATCTTCGCTTTGCCGAGACCCACGTTGCGATCCCACGCGGCCTTCTCTTTCATGTCCGTGCAATCGTTGTACTCCTTGCCAAAGCGGCCCGTGTTCCAACGGTACTCAATGTCACGATAGAGTTCGATGCCGACTTTGTAGGGATTGATGTTCTGGCGGCCCATCTGCATGACACCGGCGTGCTTGTCGGCAAACTCGATGATCTCTGCCGACGTGAGCGCACGTTCCGTCATGATCTTTGAGTGCCAGTAGCTCGCCCAGCCTTCGTTCATGATTTTCGTAATACGCTGAGGCAAGAAGTAGTAGGCCTCTTCACGCAAGCACGCGATGATGTCGCTTTGCCACTCTTCGCAAGGAGCGTGCTCCATGAGGAAGCCCAGGATGTCGCGCGTCGGACGCACGAGCGGCTTTTCAGGGCTGTCGTGGTGGGCCACGTCCTCTTCTTTCACTTTGTCTTTTTTCTCTGCGCGAGACTTTGTGCGCATGAAAGCCTTGAGGGCCTGTGAACGGTCATCAACTAAAAACTCACCCTCATCGCCCTCTTTAATTTTGTCATCCGAATCACGGCGACGGCGGCGCAGCTCCGGCGTTTCAAAGAGCTCATTCACATCAAGCAAGTTCTCCAGTGAGAGCACGCGATCGACGAACGTCTCGACGGCATCTTGCCCATAGCGCTCCATGTAACGACGGATCTTGGTGCCGTGGTTGGCCATGACGTCCATCATCTTGCGGTTGGTTCCGGAGAACCACGCATTGTTCTTAAAGAAGTCATTGTGCCCATAGACATGGGCCATCACGAGCTTCTGATCGACCCAATTGTTCGCCTGGAGCAAATAGGCATAACAAGGATCGGTGTTGATCACCATCTCATAAATTTTCTGCAGGCCATAGGCATAGCCTTTCGAGAGCTGGTCGTAGTCCATGCCGAAGCGCCAGTGCGGGTAACGGCTGGGAAAGCCTCCCTGTGCGGCCAAGATATTAATCGTGTCGTAATCACAAACCTCAAAAATTTGCGGAAAGAAATCGAGTCCATACTCGATGGCATAGCCTTCGATTTCATTTTTGAGCGCTAGAAGTTCACCGGTGATCGGACGGGTGCGGTTCATTACTTGCCCTTCCCAAGGAATTCTTTGATCGAATCAAGAATCCCCTCTTTATTCTTAATCTTACTGAGCGTGATCTTGTCGTGGCCCTGGCCGTAGCGGGCCGTGAGGTCTTTCAAGAACTGGCCTGAGCCGTAGCGACTTTCGACCTGGCCGTAGCAGAACTGGTTACTGGCCGGCAGGATGTGGTTATCTAAGAGATCGAGACACAGCTTGGTGTCGTCGGCGCTCCAGTTGTCGCCATCGGAGAAATGGAACGGATAGATGTTCCATTCACTGGGCGGATAATCCGCGTCGATGATGGTTTTACAGAGATTGAAAGCTGAAGAAATCAACGTTCCGCCTGACTCCCGCGTTCTGAAGAAGGTCTGCTCATCGACTTCTTTCGCCGTGGCATCGTGGATGATGTAACGGATCTCGATGTCTTTGTACTGAGACTTCAACCACAGGTTGATCCAGAAAGACTCGGTACGAACAATTTCTTTTTGCTCGTCGCCCATCGATCCCGACACGTCCATCATATAAATAACGACCGCGGCATTCTGCATCTCAACCTTAGGCTGAGAAGATTTATAGCGGAAGTCGCGGCGAATCGGCACCACGGTTGGGTTATTGGGATCGTAAGAGTCAGAGGAGATTTGGCGTTTAAGCGCTTGCTTGTAGGTACGACGCAGGTGACGAAGTGAATCAGGACCAGAAGTCCCGATGTTCGTGTATTTGTCGGTGGTCGAATGAAGACTTTTTTTGCCTTTCGGCTCGATATTCGGGAGAGCAAGTTCTTCGCCGAGAATGCGCGCGAGTTCTTCCAGAGAAAGTTCAACGTCGAGTTCCTTCTGCCCTTCACCCTCGCCAGCTTCACCTTGCCCAGGCTGCCCATTGGGATCGGGCTGACCTTGAACTGGATCACCGGCCTCACCTTGACCTTGTCCTGTTCCACCCTGTTGTTTGTCGCCAAACTTAAAGCGTGGAATATCAATAGAAGGCATCGGCACGGTGAACTTGTCCGTGCCTTTCGGAATGATCTGTTGGCCTTGCGAAACGTAGCGCCGCAGATTATCTCGGATCTTGCCCTTGATAATCTTGCGGAAGCGCGCGTGGTCTCTCTTGATCGGATGATCCATTGCTTACGCCTTAATTGAATCGCCTTTAGCGAAGATCGAAGCCACGAAGTTCAACGCATCCGTCGCGCAGATTTCGCAGTAGCCGAAGTTTTTGATGAGGCGGGTTTTCACCACTTCAATCTTCTCTTGGGTCTGCTTATCGACAACGTTTGAAATGATCGTTGTGAGCTTGATCGTGTCTTTTTGATCCTCGAAGAGCTTCAATTCAAGCGCGCGGTGCAAGCGTTCGTTCATCTTGAAATCGAACTGCTTGCCTTCGATCGCCAGGGCACCGATGTAGTTCATCAACTCGCGACGGAAGTCATCTTTGCGAGAATCAGGGATGTCGATTTTCTCTTCGATTGAACGCATGAAACGCTCATCCGCTTCTTCGAGCTTGTTCGAGTACTTGTTACGAATCTTCTCTTTCTGCGTGTGGGCCTTGACGTTATCGACGTAGTTCGCGCAGAGAGTCTGGATGGCGCTTTCGTCGACGCTGATGGCCTTCTGCACGTCGTTCTTCACGATGTCTTCGTACTCTTGGCGCACGATCGCGAGAGACTCGCGGTAGTGGTCAAGCTGGTCTGGCGAATTGATCAAAGCGTGGTGCTTCAAACCTGACTCGAGCTCGTTGAACACCATGAAGGGGTTCAAGCAGCCGACGTGGCCATTCTTCACGAGAGCGTTTGAAATTTTATCTTGGATGTAACGAGGAGAAATACCTTCGAGGCCTTCGCGGACCGCTTCTTTGCGAAGTTCTTTCACGTTGTCTTCGTTGTAACCCGGAAGCGTCTTACCGTTGTAGAGCTTCAATTTCTGAAGCTTCGTGAGGTCCGACTTCTTCGGCTCTTCTAAACGAGTCAAAATCGCCCACATAGATGCCATCTCAAGCGTGTGAGGGGCGATGTGAATATTTGGAATCGTCTCTTTATTATAATCTTTTTTGTAGATACGAGCTTCTTGATCAAGACGCGTGATGTAGGGCACGTCGATTTTCACCGTACGGTCACGGAGAGCTTCCATGAATTCGTTCGACTGCAATTTGCGATATTCTGGTTCGTTGGTGTGGCCAAGAATCACAAGATCGATGTGCGTTTGCGCGAATTTTTTTGGTTTGATCGATTGCTCTTGTGAGGCACCCAAGAGGTCATACAGGAACGCCACGTCGAGCTTCAGCATCTCGATGAACTCTACGACACCGCGGTTCGCAATGTTAAACTCACCGTCGAAGTTGAAGGCACGTGGATCAGAGTCTGATCCATAGATCGCAATCTTACGGTAGTTGATGTCGCCCGTGAGTTCTGTGGAGTCTTGGTTTTTCTCATCTTTGGGCTGGAACGTGCCGATACCCCGACGGTCTTTTTCAGACAGCAACAAGCGCTTCACGCGAACGTGTTTCATGACCTTCGTCCAGTCACCGCCGTACTTCACCATGTATTCATTCAAGATGTAACGGCAGGCAGGGTTCACTTCCCCTTTGATCTTAACTTTGTAGCCTTCCTTGCGACCTTTGTTGAGTTCCGCGAGGAACTTCTCGCGGACTTCCAAAGGCAAGAGTTTCAAAGGCTCTTCGTGCATGGGACTTGCGAAAAGTTTTTGGCCGCCTAAAATCTGCGACCCATCTTCGTCGACCCACTCATACGTGTAGAGCATCCCCTCGTCTTGGCGTGAGTAGTGCTCAATCCCCTTCTTCAACAAACGTGCGATCGAAGATTTAGCTGAGCCCACAGGCCCGTGGAGAAGAAGAACGCGTTTCTCAGTGCCGTAGCCAAGAGCGGCCGACTTGAAGAAGTTCACGAGCTTCATCAAATGCACGTCGATACCAAAGATCGCGTCTTTACCATTCTCAATGGGATCGTCAAAGAAGTGGTAACGAACGACGTCTTTTTTGTACTCTGTGTACTGAGACGTGCCGTAGGACATGATCATGTCGTAGATGCGCTGGAATGAGTTACGCGCAACCTGCGGTCGCTTCATCACCAGATCTACGTACTCTTGAAAACTTCCACTCCAATGGAGGTGGGAGAAATCTTTCGGGTTGTAGTTGGAAGTAATAAATTGCTGGATGTCGAAGGCCATGGATGCTCCCTGAGAACAATCATTGGAGGGTAAAAACCCCGGATAAGATTATTTTACACTCTTTTCCCGGCCGTCGCTGTGACAATTTTCTGACGAAACACTTGAGTAAAATCGTTCCTTTGACTTCGCCGCAACTGCGTCTAAAATAGATCTATAAACAAAGCAAAGGGATCTCGGTCATGGCGATCATTCACGCAGGTGCAACAGACATCGGTCGCAAGCGCAAAACGAACCAAGACTCGATCTGCATGGCCGACGAACATTTGTTTTTTGCCGTCGCCGATGGCATGGGTGGTCACAACGGTGGTGATATCGCGTCACAGACGACGGTCGCCCTCATGCCCCCTTTTATCAGCAAGCACAAAACACAAGTTGAACCGCGCGAACTCATGGCGAGATGCATTCAACATGTGAACTACGAGATCCATCAAAAATCAGAGAACCAGCCGGAGCTGAAAGGAATGGGGACAACCGTCTCTGCCATGATGTTTCAAGGCAACAAACTCCTGATCGGAAACGTTGGGGATTCTCGCGTCTACATGATTCACGACGGTCAAATTTACCAAATGACGCGTGACCACTCTTTCGTCCAAGAAAAGCTCAATATGGGAATCTACACTCGCGAAGAAGCGGCCCACGATAAACAAAAAAACGTGCTTGTGCGCTCTGTAGGCTTCGAACCCGAAGTCTTCGTCGATGTTTTCAGCTATCAAATTTGCAAGAATGATCTCTTTCTCATCTGCTCTGACGGTCTGCATGGCAAAGTGAGCGATGGGGACATCCTTTACATCGTGCAGAAGAATGTTCCACAGCCGGCCAAGGCGACGGAGGCCGATCTCCAGCGTGCCGTGCAGGAGCTTATTCATCAGGCCAACGAGAACGGCGGGCAAGACAACATCTCCGTCATCCTCTCCGTGGCCCAAGAATAAAAAGCATTCATCCCCTTCCCAACTGCAGCGGTGACGCTTACACTGATTGCTAGTCATTTTCCCTCTGGAAAGCAGGCATTCGCATCATGGATAACTACTACACAGTGATGATCATCCCGGAAAAAGAAAAAGGGGTGAAGTCCTACAAGATCCCCGCGCTTTTTTTCCGCTCGCTGGCCTTCATCATGGTGATGATCATCTTGCTCATGGGCATCTTGCTCTACGACTACTGGAAGATCCTCCAGCAGGTTTACGAGAACAAACATCTCGGCCTCGAAAACCGCCAGCTCAAAGAACAAGTGCAGTTGTTTCAGATGAAGATGAACTCGCTGGGCGACGACCTTCGCCGCATCAACACGTTCGAGCGCAAGTTGCGTGTCATCACCGGCCTTGAAGAGGCGACTGAAGAAGCTCGTCCCTTCAACTGGAGTGGCTCGGCTCCTCAGGACTCTCAAGAAGCTCCCCCTGCTGATCCACGACAGACCTCGGCTCCGGCGGAAGGAAGCCTTGAGAAAAGCTTAGACTTCAGTGAGATCGAAAATTTCCCTGAGTACCGCGAGCTCAAGACGGCCTACGACCAAAAGATCGCGGCGACCCTAGGCCTCGAGAAAAGTTACAACATCACCAAGCGCTGGAGTGAGCTCGCTCGTCGCAGCTTTGGTCTCTCAGGCGACTACGCACGCTTTGATTTTCAGTTCTCCCGCATCAAAGACGTGGTCTCAACGCTGGAAGGCAACATCCATCGTCTGGACCAACATTTGCTGGATAAAGAGTCTTACCTCGCTTCCACTCCGACGCTGCTTCCGACGCAAGGCTGGATCACCAGTTACTTTGGTCAGCGCATGTCACCCACCGCCGGCCGCATGAAGATGCACGAAGGCATCGACGTGGGCGCGCCCTACGGTACGGCCATTACGGCCCCAGCAGATGGGATCGTAACGTTCTCCGGCGAGAAGGCCGGCTTCGGCAAGTTCGTGCAGGTCGACCACGGCTTTGGCATCGAGACGATCTACGCTCACAACCAGTCATTGCATGTGCGCAATGGACAGAAGATTAAGCGCGGCAACCTGTTGGCGGCCGTGGGTAACACGGGCCACTCGACAGGGCCCCACTTGCACTACGAAGTGCGCGTGAATGGCATCGCGGTAGACCCATTGTATTTTATTCTTGAATAACGTTTAGCGGAGACCCCCATGATTAACAAGGCCCTCAAACTCTTCTTCGGCACCAAACAAGACCGCGACCTGCGCGCTCTCAAGCCCGTCCTTGAGCAGGTGAACGCTCTCGAGAGTCGCTACCAGGCGATGAGTGACGAAGTATTGCAACAGCAAACAGGTCTCTTCCGTGAGCGCTTTGAAAAAGGTGAGACGACGGACCAGTTGTTGCCAGAGGCTTTCGCCTGTTTGCGGGAAGCCGGTAAGCGTGTTTTGGGCATGCGCCACTTCGACGTCCAAATCTTGGGCGGCATCGTGCTTCACCAAGGTAAGATCGCAGAAATGAAAACCGGTGAAGGTAAGACCCTCACCGCGACGCTGCCGATGTATCTTCACGGACTCACCGGCAAGGGCTGTCACTTGGTCACGGTCAACGACTACCTCGCCGCTCGTGACGCCCATGAGATGGGCCAGCTCTACCAGTGGATGGGACTTTCGGTCGGTGTGATCCTGACCCAGATGAGCGACGAAGAGCGCCAGCAGGCCTACGGCTGCGACATCACCTACGGTACCAACAATGAATTCGCCTTCGATTATCTGCGCGACAACATGAAGTTCGACCTCAGCGACTACGTTCAGCGCGAACACAATTTCTGTATCGTCGACGAAGTGGACTCGATCCTCATCGACGAAGCGCGGACTCCCCTTTTGATCTCGGGCCCCTCGGAAGGTAACACCGCTCTCTACGCGGTGGTGAACAAGGTCATCCCGCAGTTGCAAAAAGAGAAGCACTACACCGTCGACGAGAAGAGCCGCACGGCCGTGCTCACCGACGATGGCATCATCAGCGTCCAGCAGATCATGAACATCAGCAATCTCTTTGATGTCCGCCACATCGAAACGCTCCACCACGTCCAGCAGGCCCTGAAAGCGCACACGCTCTTCCACCGCGACCAAGAGTACGTCGTGAAAGATGGCAAGGTCGTCATCGTCGACGAGTTCACTGGCCGCATGAAAGAAGGCTCTCGTTGGTCGGATGGTCTCCACCAAGCGGTTGAAGCCAAAGAAGGCGTGCAGGTCCGTTCAGAAAACCAGACTCTCGCGTCGATCACGTTCCAGAACTATTTCCGCTTGTACAACAAGCTCTCCGGCATGACCGGTACGGCCGATACTGAAGCCGAAGAATTCCAAAAGATCTACAACCTCGAAGTGGTCGTGATGCCAACGAACCTACCGATGGTGCGCGAAGATGCGCCGGACGTCGTTTACGCCTCGAAAGCGGCGAAGTACCAAGCGGTGGCAAACCTCATCGAAGAATGTAACAAAAAAGGCCAGCCGGTTCTCGTGGGTACCATCACCGTGGAATCTTCTGAGATCATCTCGACGGTGCTGACTCAAAAAGGCATCAAGCACGAAGTTTTGAACGCGAAGAACCACGCTCGTGAAGCAGAAATCGTCGCGAACGCCGGTCAGAAAGGCGGCGTCACCATCGCGACCAACATGGCAGGTCGTGGTACCGACATTAAGCTCACGGCAGAAACGAAAGCTGCTGGAGGTCTCTTCATCATCGGCACCGAGCGCCACGAATCGCGCCGGATCGACAACCAGCTCCGCGGTCGCTCAGGCCGCCAGGGTGATCCGGGTAAATCAAAATTCTTCTTGTCCCTTGAAGATGACCTCATGCGGATCTTCGGATCGGATCGCATCAAAGGCATCATGATCAAGCTCGGCATGAAAGACGACGAGCCCATCGAGCACAGCATGGTGTCGAACGCCATCGCCAAAGCGCAGAAGAAAGTGGAAACCCACAACTTCGATATCCGTAAGCACTTGCTCGATTTTGATAACGTCATGAACGAACAGCGGAAGGTGATCTACAAGCTGCGCCGTGAAATCCTCAGTGACGATGGCAACCATGAACTCGCCATGGAAATGATCGAAGACAGCGCGTACCAGCTCGAGGAGCAGTACCGCCCGGAGAAGAAGACCTCGATGTACGACTGGCCATGGGCGGAGATCAACCAGGGCTTCCGGAACATCTTTGACACCGACTACGAGCTCACCCCGAAAGAGTGCGCCGAGAAGTACAACAGCGAAGTGGCGCGCTACCTCAAAGAAAAAGGCCATGAGCTCTACAAAAAGCGCATGGACGCCTTTGACCCAGAACAAGTGAAGCTCACGCTGCGCGAAGTTCTGCTTTCAACCTTCGACTCGTTCTGGAAAGACCATCTCTTGGCAATGGACCACCTGAAGGAAGGCATCAACCTTCGTTCTCACGGCGGTAAAGACCCACTGGTGGAATACAAGCGCGAGGCCTTCACGATCTACGAAGAGATGAAGGGCACGATCAAGCGCTCGGCCGTCGATCGTTTGTTCCACATCAAGATGTACACCGCCGCCGAGATCGAAGAGATCAAGAAACAGCAACAGGCGCTCCTGGAGCAGCAGTTGGATGCCCATCGCCGCGCGCAGGAAGCCAACGCACAAACCTCGAGTGCTCAACAAGCCGCTCCCGCGCGCCCACAACGTGGTATGATGAAAGTAGGACGCAACGACCCCTGTCCATGTGGATCGGGGAAAAAATTTAAAAGCTGCCATGGGGTCTAAAACCGCATGACTCGAGACAAGAAAGATCTAACCCGGATCGAAGATCTGGGAGAATTTCTCCACGAGCTGGACGAGACAGAGAACTATCTGGACCTTCCTGCGTTGCCGACCGAAACCGAAGAAGAGAACCTTCTTCCCTCCCCTGAAATACCTGAGCTTCCGGCCGAAGAACCCTCTCTCGAAGAGTCGCTCACCTTCGAGCAAGAACCCGAAGAGCTGGTCATCGAAGAAGAACAACCCATCGAAGTAGAAGTCGAAGAAGAGAGCGAGCCTCTTTTCGTCGACGGCTTCAGCGCTGACAACGAAGACGAAGCCCCTCTTGACCTTGGAAGCGACTCTTCTGCTGAGGAAACGGCTCCCTTCACACTTTCTGAGCAAGAAGTTGTCGAAGAGAAAGAATCAGAACAAGACGAGCACTTCTCTGGATACGACGAGCCCGAAGAAACTCCTGCGCCGGCGGAACTCCATCCCCAGCCAGAGGAAGTCTTTACTCCAAAAGAAGACTTCGAAGAGACCCGCAGCTTCGCCGAAAAAGCCGTACTGGCGGAAGGTCCCGCGGAATGTAATCCGGCCTACAGCGTGATCGCCCGCAACATCCGCTTCCTCGAAGACTCCGAAGAAATTCTCTCGCTGCTCAAGGAAGTGGGTTTTCCCGAGGACATGATGGCCGGCTACCAGCGCCAGCTCGAGCGCGGCACGCTCCTCATACCGCGCGTCTCGGAATTCACCGCTATTTTCGTGTGCCATCGCCTGCGCCGCTTCCGCCTGGAACTGCAGATGGGTCTCTCCGACCTCTTGCACCCACCGAAGAGCGGCCTCGAGAGCGAGAAGGGTCTCGTGTCGCGCAAGTCGCTCGGACAAAATCATCAGCACCAATTCCTCTTCAAGGGTGACGCCGACGGTGCTCGCCACATCATCCTCTCCACCATGCCCCAGCTCGACGGTCACGCCATCGATCGCTACCTAGGGGTCGCCAGCGAGCACGCCTTCCTGGGCGCGGAAGTCGTGGAGAACGAGACGGCGGAAGCCATCCACCGCAGCTACGACGAACTGGCGCAGAAGCTCAAGGCCCATGCTCTCGAGCACAAGGCCAATGCCGTTCTCGGAATCAACTACCAGCTCACACCGATGCCTCACGAGAGCGCCATCGGTAACTATCGCTACAAACTCACCTGCACCGGTAACTTGGTGTGGGTTCACAAACCCACAGACTAGCTATGCTTCACGATGTGATCATTATTGGTGGCGGCATTAACGGTGCGGGACTCTTCCGAGACCTCGCACTTAATGGCGTCAACGTCCTCCTCCTCGAGAAAGGCGACTTCTCAGCACAGACGTCCCAGGGATCATCGAAGATGCTCCACGGCGGCATTCGCTACCTCGAGAACTTCGACTTTGCCCTCGTCCAAGAGGCGCTGGAAGAAAAGAATCTCTGGCTGAAGCTCGCCCCGCACCTCTGCTCCGAGCGGGAATTCCACCTGCCGGTGTACGCCGGCGGTAAGTGGCCCCTACCCTTTGTGCGCCTGGGTCTCTTCCTCTACGACCTGCTCTCGCATTTCCAAAATAAACCCGCCGGCCACGCCGACAAAGAAAAGCTTCTCGAGCGCTACCCGCAGCTCAACTCCAAGGGCCTCAAAGGTGCGGGAACCTACTTCGATGGCATCGTCGACGATCATAAGCTCGCGCTGGAGTGCCTGTGGGATGGCGAAGTGGAAAAGCAGGCGCGCGCCCTAAACTACCAAGAAGTTTTGTCTGTGGAGCGCGGTGAAATCGTCAAGATCACCACGCGCGATCGTTTGAGTGGCGTCACGCAAGAGCGCCAAGCGCGCTTCGTGATCTTTGCCACGGGCCCGTTCACTGACGATCTCATGAAAGAATGGAAGATCCCGTGGGAGCCGAGCCTTCTGCTCTCGAAAGGAATCCATCTCTGGCTTAGGCCTGATGCCCTCAAGCTCCACGGCCCGATGGTTCTGCCGTCGCAAGATGGCCGCGTGATTTTCGTGATTCCGCAGCGAGGCTCGATCCTCGTCGGTACCACCGAGACACCAGTAGATCAGGAGATGTTCAACATCAAGGCCACTGATGCGGACGTGGTCTATCTCTTGAAAGTGCTGAACGACTATTTTCCCGGTGCAGACGTGAAGCACAAAGACATCCTCAACACCTTCGCGGCGATTCGCCCGCTAGTCCGCTCGGCTTCGTCGAGTGACCGCGGAAAAACCAGCCGCACCCATCGCATCTTCCGACCGTCGCACAACATGTACGCCCTCTTGGGCGGCAAATACACCACCTTCCGTCGAATGGCGCAGGACGTGTGCAAAGAACTCGTGCCGCGCTTAGGTCTCCCCTACAATGCGAACCTCACGCTCAATGCTTTACGGCGCCCCAGCGTGGTGGGCACGTTCACTCACAAAACAGTGGATGCAGATAAGATCGAAGAGATCATTCTCAAAGAGCGACCGCGTTCATTTGAAGATTTGGTGCAGCGGCGCTTGTCTTGGCTGATGCCCCCAGAGGATCTCCAGGAGCTGGCCGGTAAACCGCGGAGCTATTGGGAAGAGCGGCTGAAAAATAGATAGTACTATAACGCGAAGTTTAATCGCAGCGGCGGTAGTTTCACTCTTGAAACAAAACTACCAGCGATACCCCATCCCCACCCACAAGCGCGGGCCAGAAACATTACGGGTCCACGTCGTATCGGTGTCGGCATCAACCATTTTGTCCGAGCGTACGTAGTAGTCCAGAATCGCACGCGCCCCCCAACCTTTGTTGGTGTAGAACTTGAAGCCACCGCCGAAGCTGTAGGCCAAGGTTGAACCCTGCGCTTCAGTTGAAGGGGCCCCTGGGTTTTCTCCCCCTGGCTCATACAAACTTTTTGCGGTTCCCACCGCCATGGAAAAGCCCAGATACGGAATGAAATCATTCACCACTGAAGGCATGCTCCAGGGATGCCAATTCAAACCAGCGCCAAACTCGGTGGCCGACTCTTCTTGCTTCGAGCCTTGGAACGCCATCTGCGCGCGGTTGTGGATATTCACGAAACCAAACGGCGAGAAGCGCGCCCACCATTGATTCTCGTCTTTGCCGTAGAACTCGGCGGCCAGGGCGAACTGTGTGCGGGCATCAGAGCCGCTGAAGCTATCAGCTCCGGCCGTGTCGGCGGTGCTCTTACTACCAAGACTTGATACACTGATGGCGGTCCAGAGTTCGACGTTCTTTTCGCGGATGTTACCAGGCCCCATGCTCTGCAAAGCCGCGAGCTCCGCGCGAGTGGTGGCGTCTGCCGAATTGGGATCCACGCCTGGTGGAAGATCGTTCGCACCATCCGCCATGGGAATTCCCAGACGGTTCGGATCGCCGACCGCCACTTCTGTGGGGACGTCTTCGACAACGAGCATCTTACTTTCGTCTTGCGTGATCTTCACGGGAGGTGTGATCTTCAAGCTCATCACCGCATCGGCGAGGACGAAGTCGGCGTTGACTAAACGGTAGATCGACCAGACCGAGCGCGACGGTGAAACCTTGACCGCCACACCCCGAGCTACGACGCCCGCAGAGACGTAGAACTTGGCATGATCGCCTTCGGCCAACCCGTCTTCGGTGCCGCGGTTCACCAGCATGGTTTTGCGTGTCTCGGAAAGCTTTATCACTCTAAGTGTGAGTTTCTCATCGACTTCGAGAGCGAAGGCCTGAGTGGCAACCAAGAGCGCGAGCAGCAGAGTTTTTTTCATAACATTTCCTAATAGAATTTAGTCACACCAAAGCTCAGGCGGCCTTCCAGAATTTCTTCATTCTGCGGGAGCGCTGAAACAGGTTGATTGGACTCTGTTTGTTCTAAACTTAATTTTTCAAAGGAGGCCGCCAGACGAAGGCCCACGCCCGAGCGGAAATTATACTTGATCCCGCCAGCGATGGTGGGGAACGACTCCATGGAGTAGTTCGCCTCTTCCCCGGCCGAAGTCAGTCGGACCACGCCGGTGCGCACACCAATCGAGAGGAAAGGAATGTTCGTATTGGAAGCAAACGGCGAATGGAGCATGTGCCAGGTAAGGCCCAAGGCGAGACTGTACTCGAGGGTCTGAGCATTAAGCTGGCCCACGGAAACTCCGTCGTTCACGTAGCGCGCGAATGACCACAGAGAAAATTTCTGAACGGTTACGTGCTGCGGGGCCGGGAACCACTCGCCTCCGAGCTCGAGGTTCCACTTCACCTTGCTCGAGTTCTCCGCGTCGGCGCGGTTCTCGTTATCAAGCATGTTGAGTCCGAAGCTACCTAGGAGCTGCCAGTTGTAGCTACGGGTGGCGACAGTGCGACGGCGGTCTTGTTCGTACACCACGCCGATCTGATCCATCATGGTGGCGAGTTCTTCATCAGAGTAATCTTCGGACCAGGCCTGGCCCTTCTCGAGCATCTTCCGGTAGGCCTGCGCCTCTTTACTGAGCGCGCGCTGTTCGTTCTCTTTAAATTCCTTGGCCACTGTCTGGCTCGACGACGTCCGCTTCAACTGTTCCCAGTAGAAGTCGCCGTAGTTGAAGGCCGGGTCATTCACGCGCTCAAGGTAGTTCGAAACGATTTTCTCGAAGGTCTCGAGGCGCTTGCGAAGTGCGAAGTCTTTTTCATACGGCGAGCGCCAAAGGCTGCGAGCGTATTTCTGCTGACCGGCCTTATCTACACTTACCCACTCATCGACGTCATGGAGCTGGCCATCTTTCGCCCAGCTCTCTCCGAGCTTGTGGGTGCGCTTCACGCTTTCGTATTCGTCTTTGCGAATGGCGAGCAGATCTTTGTCGCCCACTTCTTTTGATTTCAAATTGGCCGGCAGGTTTTTCTTCTCATCGATCACTCGCAATCGCGTGCTCTCGAGACTGCGGCGCCCGTTCATCGCCATGCTTTCGGTGGTGACCAAATACTTGTCGCGTAAAATGAGCTGCGTGGAATCCGGGACGTCGTAGAGGTACCAGAGAGAGCGATGGCGGGTGGAGCGGATCACTCGGCCCTTGGCGACCGGGATGATTCGAATCGCCATCACGTCTTGCGCGCGGACGCGGCGAAGAATGATGCCATGATCACCGGTTTTCACGTTATCGAGATCGCCGACATTGAGAAGAAGAGTGCTGCCGGAGGTGGACTTGGAAAGCAGACGAGTCTCAGCGACTCCTCCGCTTTGAGCGTGGGCGACGCCAACCATGGCAAGCCAAAGAGATGTTATGACGACCAGCATCCTTGTGATCCTCTTATACATAAGCGTGTCATGCTTAAAAGCTCTTGAAAAGACGTATTGACGCCGGCGGTGCACAATAATGCAAGTTCTTGAAAAGTCGTCTCGCTTCCATTACATTGTGTCACACAAAGGAATCACCATGAGACGTAAAAGAGAACGAGTTACCTACGAATACGAATGCTCACTCACCGCTGAGAAGTATGTTCGTACGGAAAAAGCGCAACACCCCAAAGAGCTTCTTTCTGTGAAAGCTTGGTACGAGATGAATCCCGACAAGGATGACCGTCCCGCCGTGGTGAAGAAGAAATTGGGTTTGCTCAAAGACGATAAAGAAACCATTCAGTAGGTAGGATCATCATGGATGTTCGTCCCGTCATTATCATTGGAACTGGACCTGCGGGTCTCACGGCTGCCCTTTACACAGCTCGCGCGATGATGAAGCCCCTCGTCCTCGAAGGCCACGAGCCCGGCGGTCAGCTTACACTGACGACCGAAGTGGACAATTTCCCCGGCTTCCCTGATGGCGTCTTGGGCCCGGAGCTCATGGCGAACATGAAGAAGCAAGCGGCGCGCTTTGGCGCCGAGTACATGGGTGTGAAGGCAACGAACGTTGATCTTTCAAAGCGCCCCTTCAAAGTCACCACGGAAAAAGGCGACGTCTTTCACGCACAAACCGTCATCATCTCCACTGGCGCCTCCGCGAAGTGGATGGGACTTCCAAAAGAAAAAGAACTCTCGGGCCGCGGCGTTTCGACCTGCGCCACCTGTGACGGCTTCTTCTACCGTGGCAAAGTGGTTCACGTCGTCGGCGGCGGAGACACCGCCATGGAAGACGCCACATTCCTCACGAAGTTCGCAACGAAAGTTTACGTCGTTCACCGTCGCGATACTTTGCGTGCCTCAAAGCCGATGCAAGAGCGCGCCATGAAGAACCCAAAGATCGAATTCATCTGGGACACCGAGGTCACGGAAATCCTCAGTGACACATCTGGTGTGACGGGCATCAAAGTTAAAAACCTTAAAACCAACGTCGTGACGGAACGTCAGACCGACGGTCTGTTCTACGGCATCGGCCACACGCCCAACACGGGCTTCTTGAATGGCCAGCTGAAGCTCGACGAGAGTGGCTTCATTCTCACGCACAACGGCCCGGAGACGAACATCCCCGGTGTGTTTGCGTGTGGTGATGTGCAGGACTCGTACTACCGCCAGGCGATCAGCGCGGCGGGGTCAGGGTGCCAAGCGGCCATGAAGGCAGAGCGCTGGCTTGAGTCTGAAGGTATTGCTCACTAGGATTTCTTTTTCAAAAACGCGTAGGCATTCTGCACGAGAAGATAGTTCTCGTGCACGCGTGCCGCCAGACGCTTCTTCGTCTTCGCATCAAACAAATCAAGATTGAATCGATCCGGATGGTACTCTTTCGAGCGCAGCTTGTAGGCGCGCTTCAAGATATCCGGCTTCTCGAGCTGCTTCATGTTCATGATGCGCAGGTAGTAGGACTCTTCGGATTCCTGCAGGCCGCGCTTGGTCTCGAGATCATAGATACGATGGAGCGTGAGCTTGCGCTGCTCTTCCTCCGGGCCCGTTTTTTCTTCCAGCTGCGGCGTAGGTGTCCCGCCGGTGAGAAGTGAGCGCTCGACCTCAGCGACCTTGGGCCTACCGCCTAGCTGGCGCGCTTTGGAGTCGATCAACTCATCGAGCGTACGATAGTTCTGCTCTTTTTTTTGCAGCACGAGCGTATCGAACCAGGCAAAGATCAAGTTCGCCACATAGCGGCCACCGAGCACGAGCCCGAGTGCGATCGCCCCATAGGTCACAAGTTTTTCTTTATCCATGCTCCCCTTATCGGGGTACCCGACCCTGGGACTTAAGCCTTTTACTGCCCCGATATCGCCCCAACGCCCCGTGATTACTTGACGGCAACAGTTTCCCCTTTGACGGAACATCTAGCGACTTGAAACAATGAGTTCGACGGAAGCCATGGATTGGTTTTTGTCATAACGAGCTCAAACCAAGGAAGGTTAGGCATGTTCCAGTTGTTCAACTACACGACGCTTTCAACTCGTCTCGAAAAGAGCACTCGCTCGCTCTACATCACGTTGAATCGTCCTGACCGTGGCAATGCTCTTCATCAAGAGATGCTGTTTGAACTGGAATCCCTTCTTGCTTGGTGCACATCACGGGTTGAAATCAATTCTATCTTTATTGATTCATGCACCAACTACTTCTCACCAGGTGTTGAAGCGGCTGCTCTCCCCCATATGAACGCCCAGCAAATTGAGAAGCTCTCCACTCGCTTGCACAAAATTATTTTCTCGATGATGCAGATGCCTCAGACCGTCTTGATCGACCTCGGCGACGGCGCGGCCAACTGGGCCATGGAACTCGCACTCGGTGCTGATATTCGCATCTGCTCGGTGAATGCCGAATTGAAATTTGATCACGCACGCTTAGGTCTTGTTCCTGCGGCCGGTGGTATGAGTTTCTTGTCTCACCTGGTGCCTGCAGCGTTTGCACGTCCTTGGTTAGCGACGGGCCTCGCCATTCCTAATGAGCAGCGGGAAGCTTCGGGTCTCATTCATCGCACCTACGATTCCACGGAACGCCAGGACGTGGTTCACGCGCTGCTTTCTGCGGTCGCTGCGCAGGCGCCGGTCCAGCGGATTCAAACGAAACTTGGACTCTTCGAGGCTCACCGTCAGCAGATCGAAACCGCATTGGTGGCCGATCTGAAAATCGCGAAGGCTTCGCGGATCTCAGAAGACTGGAAGACTCGTGGGGTTGAGCAGGCAGAAACGGAAACGTTCATGCCCGCGAAGAGCCTGTCGTATTCCGTTAAATTGAGTTTGATAAAATCGCAGCCGACGCAAACCGAAACCGAGCACTGATTATTGTGGTGTGGCCGCTGGGCTCGCATCCAGAATCGGAATCGGTGCAGAGTCTTCCTCACGGCCATTGCCGTCTTGGATCGCCACGGATTGGCACTGTTCCTGGAAGCGGCCGGATTTTACAGCATCGCGAACAACTCTCTTGTAATTTTTCCAGCGTCCAAGGAACGGACGTGAGAGCAGTTTGTTTTCTGGGCAAAATGCCCCTTCATCCATCAGCTCTTTGAGCATCGCCTGTAAATTTTTGTAGTTGTCCTTCGGAAGCATGCAATCTTCATCGAGGTCCTTGCGGAACATTTCGAGGATTTCTTTCTGCGGGTCTTCTTGATTACCGAACGTAATCATGAGCGGTCCGTAGTCGATGGAGCGCTGGAGGTCTTCGGCCCAGTTATCGATGTTGGCGTCGACGGTGATGCCGGGCCAATAGCCGATCTGGCCGTTGAGGATGTAGACTTGCCCACCGACACTTTCCTCGTAGCCATCACGCTCGTTGATCTTTTGTGCTTCGGCTTTCAAAAGTGGCCAGCAGCCCTCATCGGCGAAGGCGCCAAAAGATGCCATAGAGATCATGATAAGAAGAAGCTTCATGCCGAGCTTATCGGCAACTGATCCTAAAACTTGAGCGCTTCGCTCGGGAAATTTTTGAGACGGTAGCCTAAGAAAAAACCACCCCCCCCGGCACCACAGAGCTTCATGGCGTACTGGCGGGTTTCGAGCCCATGGGCCCAGATCGCTTTAATATTCGGTGGGATCATCTCTTCAAAGGCGGCAAACTGCAGGTGCGAGAGCGCTTCCATGGTGACACCCATCATGGCCTCGTCCAAGTGCTCAAAGGCCTCGATGCCTTCACCGACCAGCGCCTCCATGTACTCGAGTGCCGCCTTATAGTCGGTGTTCTCCGTCTTCTGTTTGAACACCGCGACCAGCGGTGCGGAGTGACGAGCGACGCCAGAATCGAGCAAGAACCAGCGATCGAGTTCGCGCCAGGTATCGGTGGGCATGGACACAACTTGCGGGCCCTGCTGGCCTTCGATCAGCAGTGGTTTCCCGACCCACGACACGAGCGGATCAACGCCCGAGCTTTGACCATGGTAACAGGCCTCGAGACCCGCGAGCCGCGCGTGCGCCTCACTCAACGTCCATTCTTTCTGCGGGCCATAGGCCGCCAGCAATCCCGCCACCAAGGCCCCGGAGCTTCCGAGGCCTTTACCTTGCGGGATGCTCGAACGAAAGCCGCCGCCGCGCTCGATATCCTGCTCCAAGCGCTTCACATCGATCTCGAGCTCCGGATGTCCTAAAAGAAAACGGATCAAGGGATTCCAGTCCACCTTCGCCACGGGTTCCGTGGTCCACTCGCCAGAAAAAACGGGATACGGGAGTGCGAGCGCCTTTCCACCTTGGATCACGGTGTACTCGCCGAAGAGGAGAATTTTCGCGTTGAACTGGCGACTCATGGGAGAGTGCCCATGCCGTCCCAGACCACGCCAGTGCCGTTTTCCGTCAGACGCAAGAGTTCATGGCGCACGAACGCTTCCACTTTGGCATGCGCTTCGTGGGGATAGATGAGATGCATGTTCGGGCCCGCGTCGATGGTGAAATACACCGGCACGCCGGACTCCGCGCGGAAGAGGCGCACCAGGCGCATGATTTCCAGCGAGCCCGGTTCGAGCAAAACGAACCCAGGTCGCGACGTCATCATCAACGCGTGCAAGCTCAAAGCATCGGCTTCCATCACATCACCGGCCTTCTGCCAGTCCCCTGTCACCAGCGCACTCCACATCTCTGCCATGTGAGCGTTCGCCTGAGCGAAGCGTGCCTGCGCGAAGGGATGGGCCGACATTTGTCCGTGGCCCGCGCGCGAAGAAACAGTTTTTTCTTTTGAAGACACGATCAAGATGCAGTCTTTGGCGCCGTGGAACGCGGCATGCACCTGAGGCGTGACGTTGGTCGCATGGAGATCGCTCGAGCCCTTGATGAGCGGAGTCTCTCCCCACGTCACAAAACCGGGAAAGAGCGAGCGGCACGCCGAGCCCGAGCCGAGGCGCGCGAGACTACCGACGGCATTCAAGTCTGAAAACGTTCCGCTCACGTGTGCGAGCAACTCGCCGAGTGCCAGAGCAAGGGCGGCCTGCGACGACGCGCTCGAGGCGATGCCGCTTGAGTGTGGAAACGTATTACGTGATGTGATCTTGTAGTGTGCGTGGCCCAGGGCCGGAAGTTCGGCGGCGAGGCCCGCTAAGAACGCCAGCGTTTTTTTCTCGAAGGCCTCGGAGCGCTGACCTTGGAACCAGAGTTCGAGCTGAAGATCGCTGGCCGGCTTGGCCTGCAACGTGGTGTGAGTGCGGCTCTCGGTGAGCGTTAAACTCAAAGATGGATTGGCGGGCAGCTGCGGGCCTTTCTTGCCCCAGTACTTAACCCAAGCGATGTTCGCCGGAGCGGTGGTCTCTGTTTGAAACTCGGCTGCGAGTCGTCCTGCTTTCCACGCATCAGAAAACATTGAGCAGATCCTCCGAGGGACCGCAGATGATCTCTCTGAACGGAATGAAGGTGCTGAGGCCTTTGTTGGCAAAGTAATCGCGGGTCTCTTCGGTGGAGCGCATGGAGGTCACCAGGGCGAAGTCCCCGCCCCACGCCCCGAGGGATTTCACTTCACCCCAGTAGTCACTGAAGAGTTCTTCTTTGATCGGCTTCACGCCCAAGGCGGATCCGACTAAAGCTTCATGCTCGCGGATGACGCGCTCGAAGTGACGAAGATCGGCGGCCACGGTGATCTCGCGCGTGAGTGAGCTGATCATCTCCACCGGAGCTTTGCGTGCCTCGGGCGGCAGCGCCTTGAAACTCTCGACCGCGCTGCGCGTGTCGCGCTTGGTGCCAAGGTAAACCAAGAAGAGCTGATCTTGGAACGCCGGTGCAAAGGCCACAGGCTGCCATTTGGGTAATTTGTCATTGAGCTGGTAATGGATCGGGCCCATGGATTGCGCGCAGGCGATGTCGTAGCCCGAGCCGCCGAAGCTCTTCATGGCGAGTTCGAAGGGACTCACGTAGGCCCATTGAGCGATGTTATACAACAGTGACGAGGATGAGCCGAGGCCCCACTCCCGCGGGAACTCGAGCTTGGTTTCCACGAACACGTCGACGTCGTCGCGCAAGAAGTGCGGGTTCTGCCGGCGCACCTGCTGGAGGATCGTCTGCAAGTCGCGCGCGACCTCTTCGTTGTTGGACTTCATCGCCTCGAAGTGCCAGAACTCCATCTCGCTTTCAAACCAGGGCTTGCCGCCGTGATCGAGAGCGGTCCACGTGAGCTTCGGCTGGTGTGAGTGGCGGTAGCGAACTTTGAGACTCTGCCCCACGGTGGTCGGCAGTGCGAGGGCCAGTGCCCCCTCGAGCACGAAGTACTCACCGGTGAGGAGGATCTTTCCGTGACCGTAGAATTGCACTTCTTGCATATTATTTTTTCGCCTCAGAATAGTCCTGCAGAAGCTGGCGTACAGCACTGAAAGAAACGACTTTATCGGCGAAGTGGGCCTTGGCTTTTTCTTTGTCTTTATCCGTCGCTCCCAGTTGGTGGAGGATATTCAGGAGATGAAGTTTCATGTGGCCTTTCTGGATACCGGTGGTCACCAGAGAGCGAACGGCGCCGAAGTTCTGAGCGAGACCGGTGGCCGCTGCCACCTGCATGAGCTCCATGGCACTCGGGTGGCCGAGGATGCCGAGCGAAACGCGCGCCAGTGGATGCAGCGTCGTGAGGCCCCCGACAGTGCCCAGCGCCAATGGCAGGCGCATGGAGAAATGGAACGTGTCGTTGGTGAGCTTGCAAATCGAAAGACTGCGGTACTGGCCGTCTTGCGCGGCCCAGGCATGGGCGCAGGCCTCAACGGCACGGAAGTCGTTGCCGGTGGCGAGGATGACCGCATCGACGCCGTTCATGATGCCCTTATTGTGAGTCACGGCGCGGGAGCGATCGATGCGCGCGATCTCGACGGCGGTATGGAAGCGACGAGCGAACGTGCGCGCGTCCATGCTGTTGCTGAAGGTGCCGAGCTTGTCGATGGGACACTCGACGAAAACTTCGACCGCACAATCGGGCGTGAAGTTCGAAAGGATGCACATGATGATTTCCGCGGCCGGAAGCTCGTGCGCCTTGATGAGCGCCTGGAACTGGCGTGAGGCCTCTTCCAGAATCGAGTTGATGAAGTTCGCGCCCATGGCATCACAGGTCTCGAATTCCATCTTGAGCTGCCAGTAGTGCTCGAGGTCGCGGCCCAGATCTAGCAGCGCGATGCTGCTGATGCCACCGCCACGCTTGATCATGTTTTCTGCGAGCGAGCTGACACTCTCGAGGAGTGTGGCGTGGTTTTCTTCGAAGAAATCTTTGAGGACCTTCTTATCACCCTGCCAAAGGAAGTGGACCTGGCCCACTTTTTTTGTGGAGACGACGCGGGTATGGAATCCACCGCGCTCTTGCCAGAATTTTGCGCCCAGAGATGCGGCGGCGACCACCGAGCTCTCCTCGATCACCATCGGTACCGTGTACGGCTTGCCGTTGATGATGAAGTTCGGTGCGACCCCGAACGGCAGGTAGTAGTTTGTCAGTGTGTTTTCGGCGAACTCGTCGAAGCGATTCTGCTCCGCTGCGTCCGGATGCCAGAAGCGATCCATGGACAGCACTTCCTCGGCGGTCTTGCCTTGGAACTGCGACGCGAGCCAGTTGATCTTCTCGGTCTTCGACATCTTTGAAAAGCCAGAGACGGTTTTCATGGCCGATCTCCTACTGGCCGCAAGTACGCTTGCGCCATGGCGTACTGAGAGATTTCTTTCTGCAGGAACTCGCGAAGCGCGACTTCCCCGTGCTGAGCTTCGCGCAGCACACTGTTGGCCATGCCAAAGAGGGCCATGCCGGGAAGTTGGGACGTGAGGTGGTAGCCTTGCAGAGAATTCTGCAATCCACCGGAGATGATGAAGTTTTCGCAGCGGAACTTTTCTTTGGTCGTGAGGATCTCTTTCACGAACGCCACCATCTCCGGGGCGGTGTGACCGACGTTCACTAAACCTTCCGACTTGGCACCCGGCGCTCGACGAGATTCGAGGATCGAAAAATTCGTACCGCCGTAGGCACCAAACTCGATGGCCGCCAGTGGCAGACGCATCAGCGCCTTGAGAGACTCGGGCCCCATACCATGGCCCACTTCTTTCACCATGACAGGATAAGGTGCGCTCTCTACGAACCGCGTGATGGTTTCCAGAGGAGTCACTTCCAAGAGGTCCCCTTCGGGCTGAAACCATTCCTGCAGCGGATTGACGTGAATGATCAAACCATCGGCACGCAGATCATCGACCAACGCGTGGACGCGATCAGTCTCTTTTTTTCCCTGAAGCTTTTCAATTTGTGCGATCCCAAGATTCGCGAAGAGCGGGCGGCCCGGCATCAAGTCGCGCACATCGAAGTCGGCGCGCGACTGGCGATCTTCTAAGAGCGGGCGGCACGACCCCAGGCCCATGCCGAGTTCAAACTCTGCGCAGGCGCGGGCCATGTTGGCGTTCAGGGCGCGAGCGTGGGCCGCGCCGCCAGTCATGCTGGAAATCCATAGTGGAAATTTAAATTTAAAACCGGCGAAGTTGAGTGCTTGAGGAGCTTTGGGATGGGCCGCCAGCAGTGGCTCGTAGATGAATCGAGTGTCACGGCTCGACTCTCCCGTCTGGGAGTCCTGCGCCATGGAAAGATGGTCCTCTTTCCGTAGGGTTAGTGCGTTCTTGCGCGGCGGCATTTGAGGGGCCATAAGAGGGATTTCTAACACGGGTTTGGACTAAAAGAAACGCTGAAAGAGCTCTGGTCTATGAAAATCTGGCCGTGGCTCAGGATTGGGGTTGAGGGCATAGAAATCCCGTTCTCCAGAACCTAGACATGCGAAGAGCCCACCCCAAAGATCCCCTTCCGGAAACTCGCTTGGAAGCTCCAACTCGACCCTGGTTTTCCAAAGGCCTGCGACCACGGTGTTCTGCGGATGCCACACGAGAGTGAGTGGCGTGTAGTACGCCTTCCGCGGCTCCAAGATGACCAAGGCAAGGCCCTGTTTAAGAGGAGAAATCTGCACTTCTAAATACGGCGCCCGCACATCGCCGTCGTGCGTGCGGAGCTGGAAGAAAGCTTCCACCACGTCAAAATTCCACAGCTCCCAGTTCTTGCGAACGTCACTGCCGAAGCGCTCTTCTGTGGTCCACGGCCGCTCGGCGGGCCCGCGGACTTCCATGGACCACACCACCAGACGGCCCGCGCGATGGACAGATCCACTGACCTCCCATTGAGGACGTGTGATACTTTGGTGAGGGCGAAGGACAAATTGCATGTCCCAATGATAGCCTGTCCCCCACATGCGCGCATCCCAACCTTGGTGTTTTTTTTGTGTCATCACTCCCGGACTCGAAGAGCTCGCCCTCGCTGAGCTGCTGGAGAAACGCGCGCTCTTAGGCAGCGACGTTGATCCGGTGGCACTGCCCGGTGGCTTTGAGATCACCCTTCCCTGGGAGCAGGGCCGCGCACTCACCGCCATTCTTAAAATTCCCACGCGCGTAATGGTTCGTCTCACCACGCTAACCGCTAGGGACTTCCCCAAGCTCTTTCAAAAAACCAGTGATCTTCCGTGGACACAGTGGCTCTCCCACCCGACGCCTCACTGGAAAGTCAGCATCCACCAATGCCGCTTGATGCATTCTGGACGAGTCGAAGAGACGCTCATCGACGCCATGACGAAGGCGCACGAAAAGAAACCGTTCTCTAATCGTTGGCAGAAAGAAAATCTTCCGGCCGAAACCATCTACGTGCGCGGCGTGGATGACAACTGGACCTTCTCGCTGGATATCACCGGTCTGGCACTTTACAAACGGGGCGTCTCCGAAATTAAAGGTGAAGCTCCTCTGCGAGAAACACTCGCGGCGGCCTGCTTGCGTTTTCTCTTTCGCGAACCGCCGGCGGAGCCGATCCATCTCTGGGATCCGATGTGTGGCTCGGGCACGTTTCTCTTCGAGGCCCTGCACCACCAACTCCCCACGGAGCGCGAGTTCTCGTATCAAACGAGCCTCTTGAATCTCGGCGTGGCGCCGTGGAAACCGAAAGCAGTCTTACAGGCATGGCCTATCGAAGGCTGCACCGGTTGTGACCTCAAGCCGGAACTGGTCACACGACTGGCGGCCACTGCCAACATTTCTTGGGGTATCCATGATGTCCTTACAGCACCGAAGCTCCCCTCCACCAGCGCGCCCCTTTGGATCATCAGTAATCCACCCTATGGGGAGCGCTTAGCACTGCCTGAAGGGGTCCCGGGATTCGCTCGAAAACTGAGTGAATCACTCTCGAACTTCTCCGCAGAACGGGTCCTCTTGCTGGTCCCGGCCAACTGGCCAAGTTTCAAAATCAAGGACCGCAAACCGCAAGAAATTTTGCGGTTCACCCACGGGGGTCTCGCCGTCGAGGCCCGCCTCTGGAAACTCTAGCAGGCAAAACCCTCCTATTACACACTGACATTAGGGAGAAAAGCCGTTCCTCGTTATAATTGGGGCATGAAAACGGTGATGCGCTGGGGAGCGCTGTTTTTCCTCACAACTTCTGTTTATGCCGCCTGCGAGGACATGTCGCGGGTGTACTGGAAAGTGAACACTGAACAGAAAAAAGTTGAGCAGCTCAAAGTATCCCAAAAGCTTGAAAAGTTCTGCGAACCGCTGGTGGAAGATTCCGCGGCCAATGTCTTACTCACATTTAAGGCAGGCGCAAAAACTTTCCAGCGCCGCTTGCTTGTTCCTCTCGACACCATCCACGAACAACTCACTTCGAAAAAAGATTTGAAGCCCACCGTGGTGGAATCCCAGGACCTCTACCTCGACTCACCCATCCCCGTCTGGGCACGAAAAGCGGAGCTAAAAATTACCGAGATCAGTTCCGGAAAACTCTTAGGTTCAGGAGCAAAAAATTGAAGTACCTCCTCCTTACCCTTTTGCCTCTGACGGCACTGGCGCAAGACCCGTACCGTCTCGTTTTAGTGACCGATCCTGAGAGCCGCACACGCGCAGAAGATTACAAAAACTACATGCTCGCCCGAGCGCCGTTCAACCAGCTGGGCAACCAGCTCGAGATCGTCATCACCGAAATGAGTGATGCCGACATGTCATGCTCGAACGACATGCCTTCTTCCCCGCGGATCATCAGCTGTAGCACGAGCAAACTCAACCAGCGTAAGCAGCAACTCGACGGGCACCACGTGGCCGCATTCACCGACAACGCCACCGGCGGCGCGGGTGGGCAGACCGCGATCGCGTCGAAAGACTATCCGCTCAACACCATGATGCACGAGATGATGCACATGTATGGCCTCGCCGATGAGTACTGCTACGAGAACAGCGAAGTCGAAGTGTACTGCAATCCTCCGCGCCGCGGGCCGAACGTCGCTATGATCCAACCGAATCCGCCCTACGCCGACAAGGGTGTCGCTCTCTCGAAGCATGGGGAGAAGATTGGTTGGAGCAGTGAGATCCACGCTCCCACTCCGCTCACGCAAGGCACGACCGTGCTGGGCACTCCCGACGGTAACTACGGTGAAAGCGCCGGACTCTTCGAAGGCGGCCACTGCTCGAACAAGGCAGGCCTCGCGGAGAAGGTCTACCGTCCCTACGCCAACTCGATCATGAAATCCCTGAGCGTCGACACCATTCAGCCCTTCTATCAAGCGCGCATCCTGGAAGCCATGGAATCGGCCCGCGGCCGTCGCTTTGAAACTGTTCGTCCAGTGCAAACCACCGTCGCCTGGCCGCAGATGCTCTCCGAGCCGGAGCCGTCTGAAGTCGAGGTCGATGGAACGCCTGTGCAGACCGAGGAAATCATCTGCCCTCCGACCCTGGGCCCTGTGTCAGGCGATGGGACAAATGCGGCGACCTTGAAAGAAGAGATCGATCACATCTACCAACACATCCTCTACCCCAAAACTAAACACGAGAGACCGAATGGCCAATAAGCGCACCATCCAAAAAGACGAAATGCTGATTCGCGAAGGCGAACACAGCGGCAACATGTTTTGGCTTCAAACCGGTCAGCTGGTTGTGCTGAAACGCAAGGGCCTGGAAGAAATCCAGCTGGGCCACATCTACGCCGGTGAACTGGTGGGCGAGATGAGTTTTCTCGACGGTGAGCCCCGCAGCGCTTCGGTGAAGGCGATTACAGAATGCGAGCTCGTAGAGATTCCCCGGGAAACCTTCGACAAGGTCTTCAGTGGTCAGCCGACGTGGTTCCAGGGTTTAGTGAAGACGCTCACAGAACGTTTGCGTAAAACAAACGCGAAGGTCAAAGTCTAGTTCAGATGTAACTTACTGCGCGAGGGAGCGCCGGAACTCCAGGGGATGAACCCCACCTGCCCCTCGCTCAAACTCTCCACCGCATTAAACGCATCATCCTTGAGCCAAGAAATTTTGAGATTTCTCTCTTCGCCCTTCGGGTTGATGACTCGCACATCTTTTCCAAGAAGCAGCCCCGGACCACGCACGCGGATCGCCAGCCACGACTCGCGCTTGCCCTCGAGGACTTCACCGCACAGACGCTCATCATGACCGAGGTGCTGGTTCTTGAGTTTGTTGAACAGCACGTCTGACTTGTTCACGTCCCAGTAGCCGCGCATCCATTCGGTGTTCCATGCCTGCTTGAGCGCTTCGCGATTTTCAGCGTCGGGCGTCACCGTGAAGTTCGCCACTAACGGGGCGACAGATGACTGCAAGCGATGGTCGATGCGAGCGTAGTCAATCCCGGCCGCTTGCATGTCATCCCAGCGCTCGAGAAGACCCAGGTCTTTGGGATGAAACATCAGTGTGCCGTGAGCATTTTCCTGCAGCGGAAAACCCTTGTGGGGCGACTCTTCGCTGGCCCCGGTCGCTTTCCATTCCGTGCCTTCTGGAGCACTGGCAAGGCTTGAAAGCAGCGGGCGCGGAGAATGAAAAAGCAGCAGCGGACCGAGCGCCATGACTTCGAGAGGAACACCCAGTAGCTGGCGCCACTGGCGAATGACAGAGAGAGGTAATTCCGGAGAGAGCGCAGTTCGTGTCAGCCGCGCCCCGAGACGTTGCTTCCAAGACTCGATCGCCATTTGATTATGATGGCCGGCCTCTAAAAGCAGATGAATATCGCAAGTGAGGTTTTCCCGTGCCCACCACGCTGCTCCGGCATCACGCACACGGATGGCATCAAAGACCGCCGGAAAGTTTTTAAGTTTGCGCGTGAGGTCGCGAAAGCGCGGCTCCTCCATCAAAGCGTCCCACTCAAAAAAGACGTTCAACCCTTTAGCTTTCGCAGCATGAGCGAGGGTAATTCCGCTCTCCCAGTCAAGCGTCCCGCGACGAGAAAAATCTTTGACCGCAATGATGCAATCAACGTGGCCCCAAAGGGCCAGTTCCTCGTGCGAGATTAAGTAAACGACGCCCTTCATACGGACTTTCCGAGCCGCACCACTTGGCCCGCGGCGAGGCCCGGCGTCCAAGGAAAGCGCACCAGGCTCGAAGGTTTTGAGCGAGTAAGCGCTGAATAATCTGGCGCGAGCATTTCGCGTGCAGAGAGAGCGATGGCATCGCCCGCGAAGGTCAGCGCCTCCAGACGAGCGTCTTGCTCAAAGGATTGTTTGCATTCTAACAGAATGCCGCGCTCGGGGCCCGCGGCGAGCACCACGCCGGCCATGCCCCAGAGGCTATCGACGTGCTCGCGCTCATCAAAGATTGAGTCTGCCCCGGCCGGCCCTACGAGAGAAGCTTCCGTCGCGTCACGGTGAGGCAGGCGACGGAGTTCCTCCTGCCACTCATTCCAAGGAGCGTTGTCCCAGTGGCCGTGCTCTTTCCAGAAATCGAGCGCGCGACGGTACACACGGGTGGTGGTGGCAGCGTAGAGCGGACTCTTCATGCGGCCTTCAACTTTCAGCGAGACGATGCCTTCTTGCACGAAGCGCGGAAGCACGCTCAACCCTTCGAGGTCTTTCGAACTCATGAAAAACGCACTTTCGTTTTTCCCGTCGTCAAATTTTATGTCATAGCTGAAGCGGCAGCTGTGGGCGCAGCCGCCACGGTTAGAGTCACGGCCTTGGGTAAAATTCGAAATCACGCAGTGGCCCGAGTACGCCATGCACATCGCCCCGTGGATAAACATCTCCATCTCCACGCCGCTTAAGCGCTGCAGGCCCCCGGCATCATGCACGCCGACTTCCCGACCAAGCACCACGCGGGTGGCACCGAGCTCCTGCCACGCCTTCACGCCGGCAAGGTTCAACACCGAGGCCTGGGTGGACACGTGCAAGGGAATCGGCCCGTGCTCTCGCACCAAGAGTGCGACGCCCGGATCGGAGACGATGACCGCATCGACATTGAGGGATTTCAAGTAACGAATGAAGTCCGGCAGCTCGGTGAGATCTTCATCGTGCAAAAAGCCATTAAGCACCACGTAGACTTTGGCGCCCCGGTCATGGGCGAAGGCCACACCCACGGCGAGCTCCTCGCGGGTGAAATTGTCCGCGGCCGCGCGCAAACCGTAGTCCTGGCCCGCACAATAGACGGCATCGGCCCCGTAGAGCACGGCGGTTTTCAGCTTATCGAGGTTTCCCGCAGGCGCGAGGAGTTCCGGAGTAAAACGTTCCATTGGGCTTTCATTTACCAAAATGCAGTCGTTTGTTAAACTCATTCCAAGATGCTGAAAAAACTCCTTATCTTTTTGCCCCTCGGGACCCTCGCCGCCGTCGGTTTTCTGGCCTGGCAGAGGGTTCAGTCGAACCCCGACGGTGTGATTCCCTTGCCCTACACCCTTCCGGCGGTAGGCGAGAAGATTGCGGTGGATGCGCCTTTGCTCATCGTGGGCGATCGCATGGCGGCGCGCTTCGGCCTCTTCAAAGAGACGCTCTCACTGGACATCTCCACTGGCCTTTCAAAACCGCTTAAAACCGGTGTGCTGGCGGGTGAACGCAATGGCCTTCACCGCACGCTGCGAGTGCTGGAAAACCTCGAGAAATGGCCCAAGATCATGATCTACACCGGCGGTTCGGAAGAGCTCGTCGAAGAGAAGTTTTTAACCCGCGAGATCCCCACGATTCGTAGGAACTTTGAGCGCTACGCCGACGATCGCTGGCGCACACTTCTCATGCTGTGGTCCGACTCCGCTCGCCTGCTCTATGACCCGCTCGTGCGCCAGGTGCTGCCGGACCAGGTGAGTGTCGAAGCGGCGCGGGAGATGTCGGAAGCCGAGCACCAGGTGCGCTTGGAACTCTCCTACCGAATCTTTGAGATCGAGCTTGAGCGCATGGTGGAACTTTCCCGCACCCAAGATGTGGTGCTGATTTTCATGACCGTCCCGGTGAACTTGGATATTCCGCCCAAGAAAACCTGCACGGTCGCGGTCACCAATGAAGCGACCCGGGAGATGGCGGCCATCCGTGAATTGATTCGCCAGCAAGACTACAAGGCCGCCTACCCGCGAGCCCGCGAGCTGGCAGAGAACACCATCGCCAACGCCGAAGTCTTCTTCCTCTATGGTCAGGTCGCTCAGCGCATCGGCCGGGGCGACGAGGCCAAGGGCGCCCTCCGCAAAGCTGCCGCTTTTGACTGCCGCAGCTGGCGCGCCAACGAAGTCACCAACAGCATCATCCGCAAAGTGGCGCGGGATCACCGTGTCGCGCTCTTCGACTTCGCAGACCTGGTCGACGACGACTGGCGCCAGAACACGACGTTCTTTGATGAAATTTACCCGCAAGATCTTTATTATGAAAAGGCCAGCAAGGCCCTATCCGTAGTTTTAAGACGAATGCTTAAACTTTGAGGTCACTATGCAAACCTATGACGTCGAACTGAAAAAAAACGAAGTCCTCTGCCGCGAAGGTGACGTGGAGACCGATCTCTACATCGTGCAATCGGGCGAGCTCCTCGTATGCGTGCGCAAGGGAACCCAGGTCACCGCGGTGGCCAAGCTGGGCGTCGGCGAATACATCGGCGAACTCTCCTTTTTCGACAACAAGCCCCGCGGCGCCGATATCATCGCCGCGAGCGACTGCAAGCTCGTGAAGATCCCCGCCGTTGAGATCCGCGAGAGTTTCCCCTCGTGGCTCACCACCGTTGGAAAAATGCTCGCCCTCAAACTGCGCCTGCATGATGATGTCATTCGCAGTAAGGGGATTAAAAAATCCAACGTCGAAACCATCAAGCCTCTTTCGATGGACGATCAGCGGTTGTATTTCCAACTCCTGAGTAAATAAATCCTGTATGGGTCCATCTTTGGCCCCATGCGTCCCGAAAAGGCACCGCTTTCAGGGCGCATGTGGCCCCCGCGCCCCACTTTAAAAGCACTCTGACTTGGCACGAGTCTTGAAATACCCTCTGGCAACAGGGAGTCCAAGGATACGGACTCCCCAGAGCACGAAGCTCTGGAGCCCACACAAGGAGGATCCCCATGAAAGCATTTATCTTCGTTCTGATGACCATCGTTCTCGGGGCCTGCGCAACCCCAGCTCGTCACCCCATTGAAGAAGGCGGAAATCTCGGCGATTCCAAAGGCCAGAACAGCGGCCCCAATCGCTTCCACGCCGGCTACTACGACACCGGCAGTACACGCTACTAACGGCCCTTGTCATTCACGCAGGTCTTACTTATAAAGTCGGCATACATTTGTGTGCCGACTTTATGACGAGGAGACCTCTCTTTGAAGCCCAACTACTCCCAAGCTAACACGCGTTTTCAAAACGTCGACTCGTTCAAAGAATGGACGACCGAAGCGGCCGATGAAGTTTACCAGATCTCGCGCTGGGGTGAAGGCTACTTCGCCATCAACCAGACCGGCGACATGTGCGTCCTTCCACAAAAAATCCTACCGGCCCTCGCATCAACATGATGGAAGTCATCGAGGAAATGAAGGCCAAGAAGCTTCCGTTCCCTGCGGTGATCCGCTTCCACGACATCCTTCGCTCGCAGGTCGTGAACATCAATAAAACGTTCCGCGCCGTAATCGAAGAAGCTCGCTTCAACGGCCAGTACACCGGCGTGTACCCGATCAAGGTGAACCAGATGCGCGAAGTGGTCGACGAGATCGTCGACGCCGGCGCTCCGTTTAACTACGGCCTCGAAGCGGGGTCGAAGCCCGAGTTGATCGCCGCCTTGGCGATGAACACCAACCAAAACTCCCTCACCATCCTGAACGGCTACAAAGACGAAGATTTCTTGCGTCTCGCGCTCTTGGGCAACCAGCTCGGCCGCAAGGTCATCGTGGTGGTGGAAAAGTACTCGGAACTCCTCCAGCTCCTAGAACTCGCTCAGAAAACGGGCGTCGAGCCGATGATCGGTTTGCGCGCGAAGCTCGCCACGAAGTCCACCGGCAAGTGGGCCGGATCAAGTGGCGACTACGCCAAGTTCGGCCTGACGATCCCTGAAATTCTCCAAGCGGTTCGCTACTGCAAGTCCATCGGTAAAGAGCACTGCTTGAAGCTCTTCCACTTCCACATCGGCTCGCAGATCCCCGACATTCGCACCATTAAAGATTCCATCACAGAAGCGGCACGCATCTTCTGCAAGCTCGTCCAAGAGGGCGCCAAGCTCGAGTACTTCGATGTGGGCGGCGGGGTCGGTGTGAACTACGACGGCACGGGCTCGATCAACTACTCGCTTAAAGACTACGTCGGCGACGTGGTTTACATCCTCAAGCAAACCTGTGATCTGGAAGATATTCCCCACCCCAACATCGTCTCTGAGTCAGGCCGCTTGGTCACCGCTCACCATTCGTGTGTGATCACGAACGTGTTCGGTGCCATCGAGATCGGAAAGTCCGACTTGCCGACTGATAAAAAGATGAATGAGCACGTGCTCGTGGCCAACATCCGCGACATCTCGGGTGACATCACCGAGAAAAACTACAAAGACGTCTACGCTGACGCTCTGAAAATCAAAGAAGACACGGAGAGCGCGTTTAAGCTCGGTGTCTTGAACCTCGAAGAGCGCGCGAAAGTGGAAACGCTCTTCTGGAAGATTTCGCGCGCCGTGATCGAACACTCAAAAAAAGACGAGTACGCACCGGACGAGATTCTCATGCTGAGAAATCAGATGGCGCAGCAGTACCTCTCGAACTTCTCGGTGTTCCAATCGGCGCCCGATACCTGGGGCATCGGCCAGATCCTTCCGGTCTTACCGATCCACCGCTTGAACCAGCGGCCCGAAGTCCTCGCCAGCATCGCTGACATCACCTGCGACAGTGACGGCAAGATCGATTGCTTCCTCTCGCCCGACGGCCCGTCGCAGACAGTTCCCATGCACAAACTCATCGAAGGTGAAGAGTACTACATCGGGCTCTTCATGACGGGTGCCTACCAAGACATCATGGGCGACATGCATAACTGTTTCGGGCGCCTGAACGAAGTCCACGTGTTCTGTGATGATGATGATCCAACGGACTTCTACATCGAAGAGATCATCCCCGGAAATCGCGCGGACCAGGTCTTGAAGACGCTGCAGTACAACCCGGAGACCATGGCGCAAACCATGAAGTCGAACATCGACCAGCAAGTGAAGCGCGGAAAGATCAGACCGCGGGATGGTGTGGATCTCACTGATTTTTATGAGAACTGCCTGAAAAGCTATACTTACCTTCGAAAATAGCCCTTTGCGCACCCCTCCGGGGGTGCGCTTTGTCTCCAAATCTTCACAATTCCCTGAAAATTCGTTCACTCCCCCTGGCATGCTTCGTGAAGTATAGTCGCTCAACTGGCCCTGGATGGGCCCAAAGAGGGAGGATCCCATGAAGTCGTTTATGTTGATCGTTTTGAGTTTGCTGTTTGTTTCCTGCGCCAGCACTCGCGCGAATCTCGAGAAGGCCCAGACCCCAGAGCGCGGGATCGCTAACACCCCGAACTTAGGCCAACTCGGTCAATTCAACATGGGTGTGATCGGCCACTAAGCCTAAAAAAAATACCAACTCCGCTCACATTCACTCAAGCGACGCTAGCATGAAAAGATGAAACTTCTTTTCACTCTTCTTTTCGCTGTCTCACTCACCCCCGCTTGGGCCAAACCCGTCATGCCAGATGAGATCGCTGATGAGCTCGCAGAACTCTTGCTCAACGGGCAAGAAGTTCAACAAGAAATCGAAACCACTCCGGAACCAACGGAAGACCAGAATCTTGGTCAACGTGCTTGGAGCTGGCTGCGTCGTCAAGCGGACCGTGCGGAAGACGCCTTGGAGCGTCGTCAGGCCGCCTCGGGATCACAGCTCTCGATCATGACGGAAAAACGTGTGGAAGAAATCCTCGCGCAGTATTCGTTGGGCACGGGTTGGTCAGAAGACACTCTTAAAAAACTCACGCCGTTCATGGGAGTAAAAACCTTCGAGAGCTTTGATGCCCTCCCGCTCGAGGTGCGCGAAGTGGCCCTGAACGAAGTCATGGACATCTACTCGCGACTCCCCGTCGAACTTCTCATCACTCTTCGCAAGCGCAACCGCGGCATTGATCTGGTCGCAGACAACGTCACCACTCATCCGGCCATGGAGTCCTACAGCGACGTTCGCCCTCGTGGATGGGCGGAAGGTCGCACGTGGAGTGAGGTTCCAGGCGCCGGCGCCACTGGCCGTCACGGCACGATTATCGCCGGCAATTCGCTTCACCGCGGACACGGCTCGGTGGATTTGATCTTGCACGAAGTTGGCCATACGGTGGATCGCTATTTCAAAGACCGCGACGGGTCGATGGATTTTTCCAATACGCGCCTCTTCTCAGAAGTCAACGGCACGACTCCGTTTGAAAATCTCTACGGCCCCTCGGCCGGTTATCAGAGTTCAAACGAAGAAGAGAATTTCGCGGAGATGTTCGCACTGTACTTCGCCTCACCAGAAACTCGCCAGCACTTGAGCGAGACGTTTCCGGCGGGACACAGCTATTTTGAAAGTGCGTTCTAGGCTTCCATCTCAAGATACTGATTCTTGTATCCGAGGTAGCTCTTGTAGTGGTTTCCGTATTTGTTAAGTTCCTGGGGCGTGAGCGGTCGGGTGACCTGCGCCGGGCGGCCCATGATCATGCTTCCCGGTGGAAATGTTTTTCCCGGTGGCACCAAGGTGCCAGCTGCAACGACAGAGTTCTCGCCGATGATGGCACCGTCTAAAATAATCGCCCCCATGCCAATCAAACACGAATCACCGACAGTGCAGCCGTGCATGACGACGCTGTGGCCAATGCTGACGTTTTTTCCGATGGTGAGGCCGTCTTTTTCCGTCACGTGCAGCATGCTTAAGTCTTGCACATTAGTATTTTCACCAATGCGAATAAAATTCACGTCAGCGCGAACCACACAGTTATGCCATACCGACACGTTGTCTCCGAACACCACGCGGCCCACGATCTGGGCTCCCGGCGCGATGTAGACACCACTGCCGAAGCTATGCGTCCATTGCAAATAGCGGTGAATGGGCATGCAACTCTCCTCGTAGTACGCCTAACATCTTAATCCCATCGGGGAACAATTGCTCTGGTACCAACTGCACCTTGCCTCCCTCACGAATCACGGTGGCAGCGAGTTCTGTTTCTGGAGTCAAAGGCGCTGGAGCACGCATCAAAAGTAGACGGGAGATGCCTCCCTCTTGAGCAGCGCGAGCGAGTTCAAGCGAATCACTGAGGACGCGCCCGGCACGCATCTGCGTACGTAGCCGTTCTTGAAAGTGTGACACATACACTTCGCGCACCTTCACGCGAAAGCTCTCCGCGCTCAGGAGGATCTGCGGACAAGTGAGTAGGGTGAGGTCACTTGAGGTGTGTACAATCACACCGTACGGATGCTGGAAAAATTTGACGAAAGCATTCACGAGATTCTCTTCGCCACCCACCACCACCGGCAAGCGTGCTAAGCGAGGCACTTGCAATAAATGAAGTGCAAAGCGCTTGAGCTCCATCAGTGGACGGTGGGCCACCACTTGTCGTTGAGGATGAGAGTCCATCACCACGTCGCGCGCCTCGATCAATTCAAGTTGTACATTGTCACCAATGTAGAACCGTAGCTCGGAGGGTGTGAGGATGATGAGCGCGTACTCAGGATTGCTGAAAAAATCGATAGGCTTCAAATAAACATCAGTGTTCTACGAGCGGGCCTCATGCCACGCCGTCTCGACTTTCAGTATAAACTATCGCATGCTGATTTTGCAGGGAAACTGTTTACCAATGCGAGTCACTCAACTATGCCGCTGGCCGCTCCGAACATTCCAACAGACTGGGGACTCGACCCCACGGCTCCTCACAGTAAGCAACTTAACGAACAGCTAGGTGCGCTGGCGCGACGCTTAGTGAAAACCTTCCATGAAACTTCGGGCGATAAAGAAGCACGCCGCCAGGCGGTTTCGCGTTACTATAGGAAGTTCTACACCATGACGCTTTGTAAGAGCTGCGTCGCCGCGGGGGTCAATAGCTCACCGGCGCGCGATCGAATCTTGGATTTTCCCTGGTGGGAATTGGAAGAGGATCGCTTCATGTGTCTTAAAGTTTGGGAGAAGATCAATCCATGAATCTCGTACTCGCCAGCACTTCCCCTTATCGTCGCGTCCTGCTTGAACGCCTGGGCTATCCCTTCACTTGCGAAAAACCCAACGTCGACGAAGACCGATACAAAACTGAAGGCCGCCCACCGCAGGCACTCGCCGCCTTGCTCGCTCGTGAGAAAGCGCGTGAGGTCTCGTTGCGCAAACCGGGCGCGCTGGTGATTGGCGGAGATCAAGTGGCGGCGATCGGGACCAGCATTCTTGGAAAACCTGGCAGTATTGATATGGCCGTCGCGCAACTTTTGCGTCTACAAAATCAGACGCACCAGCTCTACACGGCCGTGCATCTTATGGGGCCAGGGATCGATGTGCCCATCATGGAAGTCACCCATCTCACCATGCGTGCTTTGAATTTCCAGCAGGCGCGCCATTACGTCATGAAAGACCAGCCGCTGGATTGTGCGGGTTCGTACAAGTTGGAAGTCACCGGCGTGAAACTTTTCGCAAAGATCGAGGGCGCCGATCACGACGCCATCGTCGGATTACCGCTCATCAGCTTGCAGACGCAGCTGCTAGCTCTTGGTTTTAGTTTTTTTGATGAGGCTCGCTAGCTCGATGATCTGTCGGTTTTCGCGCACAAAGAGTCCCTCGTCACCTCTCAGCGCGTCCGTCAGCATGGCGCGCGCCACCTGATCGGCCTGCACCGGTGCGCGGCCCGGCAAGTAGCGCTGAAGAATGCCCACCACAGGCCCCATGGTTTTCTGTGCCACCAACTCCTTCATGCGCAACTCAGAACGAGCGGCTAGCAAGAGCGAGGGACGGTAAATGAAGAAAGCTTGGAACAAATGATCTTTGAGAATTTTTTCGACTTCGGCTTTCACGCGAAGATAAGCGAACATCGAGTGCGGGTCGACGCCCTGAGCGCTCACTAAGTAGAAGCGACGAACACCCGTTTGCTTCGCCACAACGAGAGCTTGGTGAGCTGTGTGGAGTTCGAGCTCGCGGAATTTTTCCGGGTCTCCGGCTTTCTTTAGCGTCGAGCCGAAGCAGTAGAAAAAATCACTGATGTTCGAGTCGAGCTGCCAGGGACGAAAAAATTCTGTGTAGTCGTGGGTGACAATTTTTTTGTGTTCCATGTGCAACGTTTTACGCACAGGCGCATGCACTTTATGGAATTTGTCAGAATCCACTAAATGGCGCAAAAGCTGTTGTCCGACGGCCCCCGTGCCCCCTAAAATGAATGCGTGCCGCTTACCTGCTGATGACATGTTCGAAAACCTCCGACTTGAGGAATATTGTATGACGAGCTTTATGAAAAGATTAGCGATAGTTTTAGGCTTCGTCGGGGCGGCCCTTCCAGCACTCGCCCAACCCAAGTTTCTTCCCGTCGCCCCCAAGGGTTTCAAAGTTTCGCTCTTCGCCACGGCCTCCAATGCCCGCCAAATGGCACTCTCACCAAGAGGGCCCGTGTACGTTGGAAGCATGGAAGCGGGCACCGTGCACGTCATCCAGAACGGCCAATCAAAGCCACTCCTCACTGACCTCACCTACCCGAGTGGACTCTTGTGGCACAAAGACGATCTCTACGTGGCCGAGATCTCTCGCCTCTCGGTGATCCGCGACGTGGATACCGTAGCGGCGAAAGGCAGCAAGCCCACTCTCGTTCCGCTCAAAACTGATTTTCCTAAAGACCTCAGTCACGGCTGGAAAACTTTGGCGCTGGGGCCCGACGAAAAAATCTACATACCTGTCGGGGCACCCTGCAACATCTGTCCGCCGGATGCACCCTACGCCTCACTGCACCGGTTGAGCTTGGATGGGAAAAAAATGGAAACGGTCGCGCGCGGGATCCGAAACAGCGTGGGCATGACGTTTCACCCACAAACGAAAGAGCTGTGGTTCACAGAAATGGGCCGCGACTTGATGGGCGACGACATGCCACCGGACGAAATTAACATTCTCAAAGTTGGTGCCCATTACGGCTTTCCTTACCTGCATGCAAAAAAAGTCAAAGACCCCCTCTACTTCGGGCAGTTGCCACCGAAGCTGGTGACGACGTCACCTGTGATCGAGATCCCCGCTCACGCCGCTCCTATTGGGATCTTGTTCACCCACAAGTCGCCGAGCTTCGCGAAGGCCTACCCGGGCTGTTTCCTAGTCGCCCTTCACGGATCTTGGAATCGTTCGAAGAAAAATGGTTACGAGGTCTCCATCGGCTGTCCGGATAAGCAGAATCAAATCTCCGCCCTCAAACCTTTCCTGACTGGCTTCTTAAAATCGCCCGCAGTGTTGGGTCGCCCCGTGGATCTTCAGTGGGACAAGAACGGCGCCCTCTTGGTTTCCGATGATCACGCTGGTGCCGTCTGGCGTGTGGAGAAGACCCAATGAAATTTCTTTTCGTTCTTTTTTTTCTCGCCGCTTGTGCTCACTCACCCGGTGTGCCCCACAAAGAGGGCGCGAGTATTTTGCAGCTGGCGACCAACGAGACGTCAGTGGAGTTCAACGTCCTCCTTAACCGTGGTGATGCGGCCGAATTTATCGTCATCAAGCCCAACGGGGAAACGGTCATCCCTACCATCCAGAAAACCGCCGAGCGCGCGAGTTCAGACTGGGTCATGCATCAAGTGCAGTTCACGGCCTTGGCGCCGGCCACTGAGGATTTCCAGCTCATCGTAAAATCTCGTGGCCGTGTGCTGGATCAACGGATCTTTCGGCTGTTCTCAAACCAAGGCGAACGTCTGCGGTTCGTGGTCGGTGCCTGCTCGGACGTTCGTCAAAGTGAGCACCAAGCAAAAATGTGGGCCAGTGTCGCGGCCCAGAACCCGGAGTGGGTTTTCTTGATCGGTGACAACGTCTATGCGACGCAAACTGAAAAAGAAATTACGGATCCGGGGCAGCTGTGGCAGCGCTACGTGGACCATCGCCGCTCGCTGGATCTTTACCACTGGAAAAAACTTATACCAGTCCATAGCATCTGGGACGACAATGACTACGGTCAAAAAGACGGCGGACTCAGTTTCGCCCTCAAAGATGAAGCCCAGGCCATCTTCAAGTCTTTCTTCCAACCGGCCTTTCCTGTCGACAATCTCATTCCCGGGCCCGGCGTCGCCGGACGCCTACAGTTGCGCGGCATGCACTTTACGTTCCTCGATAATCGCAGCTTCCGCGACGACAAGAGTGCCGACGGTGAACACTTCGGTGTGGACCAAGAGGCCTGGATGCTCACGGCCCTTAAGTCCTCGCAGTTGCCGACCTGGCTCATCTCGGGAGACCAGTTTTTTGGTGGGTACCACAAATACGAATCCTACGAGGGACGCCATCCGCGCGCCTTTGAAAACTTCCTGAAGCAGTTGAAGGATGTCCCCACCCCGTTCGTCTTCGTCTCTGGTGACCGCCACATGACAGAGATCATGCAGTTTCCTCGTGCGCTCCTCGGGCAGCTCAGCTTCGAGCTCACGACGAGCCCGCTCCATGGCAAGCTCTTCCCTGGCAGCGGCTCTGGCGATCCGAACCCCTGGCGCGTGGTCGCCAATGATACGAGCCTCAACTTCATGGCCGTGGAAACGTGGTTGGAAGAATCCAGCTGGAACGTGCACGTGGTGTCACGCAACGAGCTAGGAACGGAATTGTTTCGGCGGGAGTTGTCGCTGACGACCGAGGCACTCAAAGATTTCACGATCGAGAAGCGGCAGAAGAGAAGAAAATACCGGCGGGCACGCTGGCGCCGCCGGTAGTCTCATAGCTATTGGTTGAAGATCTTTTTGATTTCTTCTTTCTCTGGGTCTTGTTCTTCTTTTTTCACGGGCTTTTCTGCGCCCTTGGTTTTCAAGAGAACACGATCCAGGTTACGCATGTAGGCCTTCGAAACCTTCTCGAACAACGAATCATTCTCCGAGCCGGCCAGACCCCCATTGCGGTTCTTGTCAGCGGAGTCGAGCATGTTTTTGAGATCGCCTTCTTTCATACCTGTTCGACGAGCAGCATCTCCTAATCCATCTTTACCGCCAGCGCCACCGTTGGCACCGCTGTCGACGCCGCTGCCGTCCGCGCCTGCGCCGTTCAAGCTGTCGAGTCCAGCACCATAGTTGTCGCCGGAGCCGGAGCCTGAGCCAGAACCTGACCCAGAACCACTGAAAGATGAACCTCCGCCGGCGCCTGCCCCATTAGGGTTAGCGACTGCGCCGAATTTTTGCTCCGTCGGCTTTTCTTTGTTTGCCGCCGAACCGGACGCCCCCCCGTTCAAGGAGTCAAGCTTGCCGCCGATCCCGGAATAAGAAGAGTTGTCTCCTGGGCGGGCAAGACCCGACACACTGGAGAGCGGTGAGTTCAAGTTCCCAAAGAACTTCTTCGCCGACGCCAGGCGCGCCGCCGAGGCCGCGTTGCCCTTCGTACGATTCTGGAAGTTCAGGTTCGCTTTGTTATCCTTCGCCACACGCTCTGCTGTACGGCGAGCGGCGTTCAACACGCGCAACTCGAAGCCGTCCGTCAAACCGGCGTTGGTCGCCGTTCCCTGGCCAGTGGCATTGCCACTGCGTGGGAGACCGCCGCCTGCTGGAAGGCCCGTGAACTCTGCTGAGAGTGGGAAGCCCAATGAGCGGAAGCTCCGGAAGACGTTGTTGGTTCTTTCGCGACCTTCTAAGTTATCACCCATGCCAAGGCCATACTGATCGCCGGTCACTTGGTAGCGGCCGCGACGAATTGCCAAGTCTTCTGCGTAGCGCTGGAAGGCATCGTCCAGCTCGATCCCGCGACGGATCGAGAGTGTGGTGAGCAAGCGGATGTTGTGCAAGAGAGAGAGGTAGTAGTTTTCCAAGTACGCCAACGGATACCCGATCCCCGACTGGCCCGACATGTGGCGCCAGTTGAAGTGCAGCTGGTAGACGTAGTTCGCAAAGAGTTCGGCGTTCTTCTGGCTTTCCACAGAGCACGGCTTGGAAATATCGGCCGGGCAGAAGATGTCGCCGTGGCCCCACGGGTTCTGATTAATGCCGTCGTAGTTCAGAGCGCCGCACTCGCGCAGGTCGCGGCAAAGAGCGTACTTCTTCACGGCCTGCTTGTACTTATCAATGCGCTCTTGTGTGAACTGGAACTGCGGCTTGAAGTTCGCTTGCGCGTCGATGTACTTATCGAAGTCTGGGAAGAACTTCGCTTTGTCTGAAGCGACGGCTTTTTTCTTGCCCAAGGACTGCGCCCAGGCACAGCCTTTCTTAAAGCCAGCGTTCACTTCGGCGACCCACTTGTAGTCGAGGTTCAGATCTTCTTCAAAGAATTCCGGTAAGACGGGATCCATCAAAGTCTTGTCCGCCATGACTTCTTTCCAAGGTTGGAAGTCGGCCTTGTTCGCGATCGCCGCGTCTGGCAGTGGGCGGTAGAAGCTGCGTGCGCACATGGTGCCTTTGAACGGGCCTGAGCATGGGTTCGGCTGCATGCCCGGGAAGCCCACCGCCGCAGCGTGGGTGGCGTCGCAGTTGCGCTCTTCTCTCTTCTTCCAAGGGAAGACTTGTTCGATGCCCGGATTGTTACTGAACGCTGGCCAGTGGAGGATGCGGTAGAACGTCTTACAGTAGAAGAGTTTCAAGAATCCACAGCTCTTCTTCTCGACGAGGCGGTCTTCAATGATAACGTTTGGGAAGTCCTTACTAAAGGACTCGATCACGTTAAAGCCGCCGGTCGGATTGCCCTGTAGGCCGGTGACGATCAACCCCACTCCAAGGACACCGCCGGCGATACCACCTGCTAACGCCAAGCTGATCATCGGCAAGGCGGCAAGGGCAACCACGAGGAGAGCGAGGATGAGGAACAAGAGGAATTTAAAAGTCTTCTTAGTCCACGAGTGGACCTTACTCTCCGTGTGCACGTAGCCGCGGTACCACGAGTCCTTGCTCTTATCGTCATCGAAGAGCTTCACGATGGCCTTATCGACTCCACCAGATTTCATCTGTGAGAGACGCGCGCTCCAGTAACTCGTTAAACGCGCCACTGGTTTTTTAGCACGGTTGATGTCTTCGGCGATGGTCTGCAGCTCGGTCTCCACCTTCTCGGTGTCCATGAACACGTCGATCTGGTTGCACGAGCGCAAACGCAACCAACGCACGAGCACTTCTTCGTGGTTAATACCCGCCGCGCCTGAATCGATGTTGTCGACGTCGTCGACGCCCTGGCGACCTTGGCCCGCCATCTTCTCGAGTTTCTGGAGATACATGGCCACATAGTTCGGGAACTCCACGCCATCGCGGTAGGGCTGCTCGGCCGAGTCCGCCAGTTTGAGGGCGTCGCGCATCTCACCGTCGCGGCAGATCTTATTTTCCGGCTGGCCGGTGCACTGTGAGTAGAAGAAGGCCTGCTTCTCCGCTGAGAATTTTTCTGGGCCGAAGGTGTACACGCACTGGCACGACACCAAAAGATCGAGGTACTTCAGCTGCTCGCGGGTCGAGTAACGGTTGTCGCGGATCTCGTTCATCAAGTCTTTGGTGCGGGTGTAGAGGTTTTTAGGGTTGGCCTTGCCACTGGCATCAAGCAGGTGCCACATGTCCTGAGTACCGCGACCTGAGTAGCTGGTCTCAAACGAACGGACGAAGAGATCGGCGTTACGAAGTAAGTTCGAGGAGTCGAGCCAGTTGTCCTTCGCGGTATCGAACTCACACATCTCGACGTTCGAACGCTCCTTCGGCGTGATCGCTGGGATGTTGTAGCGCTTGACGTACTCTTCTTGCGTGAAGACCTTGCCGATCTTTTTGCCGGCCTTGATGGCCGCGGCGTTGTCGCCCGCCATTTTCTTACGAATGGCGTAGACCTTCAGGAGCTCGGCTTTGCGTTTCGCCGCGTCCTTGATGTTCATGACTTTTTTGACTTCGGCTTCGATGAGGTCGAGCTGCGCCACAGACAGCGCTTCGTCGTTTACCCACGTGCCTTGTGATGTGTTCGGGCCATTGCTCACGGGGACTTCGAGTTCCTGGGCGTGCGCAGAGAATGAGAACAGGTTGCTCGCCACTTGTTGCCACAAGCTTTTTGCTTCAACTGAAGCTTGCGGAGCTGGCAAGATGAATGGAGGCATTTCAAGGGTACACATGCCATCGATACCGATGATGAAGCCACGGCAGCACTGTTTGTTACCGGTAGGCTTCACGCCTTCCTCTAAGCACATCTCGCAGATGTACTTGTCTTGGCATTTCCCGCTGGTGCATTTGCCGGAGCAGCACTCGTCGGCCGAAGAGCATGCGGCTTCTTCGACCTTGCAGCTCACGCCCTCGAGGCCCAGGTCCTGCAGACGGCAGACGCCCGCCTGGCAGTTCGGATTTTCGGGACTGCACTCACCGCCCAATGGAATGGTCGGGAAGCAACCCATGACGGGAGCGCAAACTCCCGCGGCTTCTTCGATCGGTTTGGTACAAACCTTCGAAGCACACTGAGAGTGATCGTTGCAGGCTTCGTTCGGTTTCTTACCTGGCGCCGAAGCTTCGAGAGTCGCTGACACACCGGTCACCAGACCGCCGCAACACTCAGAACCGGCGAGCACCGTACCAACATTTGTACAGGCGGGTTGCGCGGCTTGCAGGCCGCTGAAATTCACGGCGGCACTGCACTTCGATGACCGCATATTAAGGAGCACGTTACTTGGATCACTGCCCGCGAGCAGCACGGCTTTGTGCGCATCGAGACACGCATCAACTTCCGCCACTTTGCCGTTGTGCTGAGCGAGGCTGATGTAGCCTGACATGTAGAAGTCATTGCTGGCGTTCACAAGCGTGGTACGGAACTCGGCCTGCGTGAGTTTTTCCGGATCGTTGGCGTAGAGATCTGTCGTCAGCCTCGTGCCTTGCCCTTGAATCTGCGAGAATGCTTGTGCGCGCGTGAACTCCTGAACGGGAGAATCATCCACCGGTCCTTCGTCATCTTGCGCGATGGCGAGTTGGGGTGAAACAAGGAGAACGAGCATGAGCAAAAGAGTTAATGACTTCATATGACAACCTCTGGATTATTCATCTATGATTATAAGTCTCTAAGGACTTAGCGAACAAGCGCACTGCCACAACTTAGGGTTTTTTGGTCCAGACCCCCTTTCGGGCATGGCCAGTTTTGGTGGCACTTAGTTAAAGGACACCTCTTTGAGCGAGACCATGACCCCCTGGGGCGGCCCCACCCAGTTTTTTTACTCCCTGACACCTGATGTGATTGATCAGGCGATGCGCGCCCACGGACTGCGCCCCTTGGGCCGCGTGATGGCCCTCAACAGTCTTGAAAACCGTGTGTATGACGTGGAAGTCGCCCCTATAGAAGTCCCCGAAGGGCCCTTTGCCCCTGACGCGGTGGTCGTGAAGTTCTATCGCCCGGGCCGTTGGAACGAAGCCACGCTGCGCGAAGAACACAATTTCCTGGCCGAGCTGAACGAGTACGAAATCCCGGTGGTCTCGCCGCTGCAGAAAAACGGCGAAACTCTTTTTAAGCACGAAGAAACGGGACTGCTCTACACCGTCTTTCCAAAAGTCCGCGGACGCCTGAAAGACGAGCTCAATAAAGAAGAGTCGCGCCAGATCGGCCGGCTTATTGCTCGCCTGCATAACATCGGAAACCTGAACGCCTTCAAGGCGCGCCCGACCCTCAACACCAACGACTGGTTGCTCGGCAATCTTTCTGCGGTGGAGGCGATGGAGTTCATCGATCCCGACCTCAAGAAGAGCTTCGCCTTCATGGTGCAACAACTGCATGGGCTCATAACACCCATGATCCAAAGCCTTCCCTTGCAGCGAGTGCACGGTGACTTTCACCGCGGCAACGTGCTGTGGACCAATCAAGGCGCCTGGATCACAGACTTAGATGACTGCGTGATGGGGCCGCGCCAGCAGGATCTCTGGCTTCTCTTCCCGGGCCGCGACGAATGGTCACTGGAAATGCGCGGAGAATTCATGGAAGGCTATCAAGAGATGGCGCGCGAACCACTGGGCCTCTCCCCGCTTTTGATCGAGGCCCTGCGCACCATGCGTCTGATCCATTTCAACGGCTGGATCAGCAAACGTTGGGCCGATCCGGTCTTTCAGAATATGTTCCAGAGCTTTTCCACGCGTAACTACTGGGAGCAGCAGGTGCTCGACCTCAAGGAGCAGGTTTCGCTGCTGCAAGATTTCAATTACTAAAACTTCGGCACGGGTCTTGTATCTAATCTCCTCATAAAACTCGTTGAAGACCATGTTCCGGCCACTTGATGGTACCGGTGATGTGTAAACTTTTGACGGCCATCTGGAGGTTATACATGAAAGTCCTACTTGCCGCGCTGATGCTGTTCTCGTTTACCGCGAGCGCAGAAACCAAAGAAGCCAAAGACAAAAAGGCAGATATGGTCGACCGTGCGCTGGATCTGCGCCTCGTCGCCGAGACGGCCGAAGAACTCTTTAGAGAGGAAGAATACAAAGACGCCTGCGCCAGCGTAGACGAGCTTTTCCGCGGCCTCCCGGCGCATTTAACAGGTATTCTCTCGAGCATGGACTTGTTCGATAAGAAAGTGAAGAGGATGCAGAGCGAAGCCCTGGTGCTCTTGCGCAATACCCACGCACTCGATAACCGCTGCAAGAACGGAGAAGACCACCAGTACGTCGATGCGAAGAAAGCGCGTAAGCAGATGAAGGATGCCGCGAAGAAACTCAAGCGCCACGCGAACGTGATTGAGGACAAGTCGACCGGCTTCAGCAACTCGTACCGCTACAACTACGAATTCTGATTTTTGGGAACCTCGTCCACGAACCGGATGCCGACTTTCCAGCCGACATCTTCGGGGGCGAGGTCTCTGACCGACATGACCTCGCCGAACAGCGCTTGATCAAGCACCTGCCCTTCCAGCGCGGTAATCTCCACGAACTGGCCGCGTTGAAACAATCCGTCCACCACGATCTTAAACCCGAGGCCTCCACGGGAGAGATCGAACAATAAAAAATTCTGGGACATCTCAGGCTCGCCCGCCCGCTGGCAGGTGATGATCTTGTCTTCTTTGGGCCTGAGCCTCGGCGCTTCTCGCTTATCCGCGAAGATCTTGTCTTCTTGAGTGGTGGTGATCTTGGCGAGCTGGTCATCGAACAGATCTTGGTCGCGCTGACTCTTTTGCAACTTGCCCCGCATGTACCCATCTCGCAGGTCGATGCCGAGGGTGGTTTTGATAATCTTCAAATCGGGTTCTTCTAAGAAACAAAGAGAGCCGGGCATATGCAGACTCAATTCGCGGTCGTTTTTCCCCCGGGAGCGCGTTTTAAAAATTACGGCTTCGCGTTTGGCGTAGCAGAAGATTTCGCCGTCGTTAAGATGAACCGCCATTCCGGTCTGATCACTAAAATTCAGGATGCCGGCCTCGTACTTGTAGCTGGTGAGAATGCAGTTATGAATGTCCCGGGAACCATCGGGCAAGAGCTGCCAGAGCACCACGGGGACCTCTTGCTTCACCAGGTCAGCGAAGAACTTTTGAAAGACGATATAACCGTCCTGTGGGGTGACATTTTTCATGAGTAAGACATCGACAAGTCCATGAACAAAATTCTAGCATAAGCCATAGCTTACAAAAGATTTCTCGCAGTCCCAGACTGTTACGCTCAAGGATGAGTCATGAAGATGCTGGCCCTCTTATTATTGATGAGTGGTGTGGCCCAGGCCCACGAGCTGGCGACGCGCTATCAGTACTGGTGGTTACGTGGCCCTGACGTGAAATCTTGGCGCCATGACATCATGGCAACCATCCACACTCGCGGTGCTCACAATCTTTTAGCGCGCGTGACTCACTACGAGCGCTTCAGAGAAGAGGACCAGCAGATCATGCTAGGCTGGCGGCATAAAAATTCCCAAGGCTACTGGGAGCTCACCCACGCTGACGGTGGCGATAACAAAGTTTTAGCGATTCGCGATACCCAAGTGACCCATGGCCGTCCGATGGGCAACGGCTTTGATGTCTGGGCGAACGCCAAAGCTCAGGGCTACCACACCAATGATCTGCACATGCTCGCGGCGGGTGTAGGTAAAGAATGGAGCAAAGGCCTGTACGCGGTCACGAGCTTTGGTGGGGGGCGCGCCACCTACGGACAACCGGCCGACACGCAAGACGTGTGGGGCGCGAGTTTGCGCTTAGGAAAATACCGCGAAGATCTGTGGAAAGCATGGCTCTTAGTCGCTCAAGGCGAAGAGGCCCAGGCGATCGTGGCCCTGGGCCAAACCCGCGCGCTGCGCTTCGTGACCTACGGCCTCGGCGCCGAGAAAAATTTCGCCGTAGCATGGCGGGCCGGCATTGAGCTCGAGCGATCCTACTATCCAACCGTCAACACCCGCCTTGAAAGTGTCGCGGCCAATCTCGCGTGGAACTGGGGCGCACCATGATTCTTCTCTGGGACGAACACTACGTTCGCATCACCCTTAGCCTGCTCGGGACCTACTTCCTCATCATCTCGGTGATGCAAGTGCTACTACAGGCGTTGTCTTATCGTCGCCATCAGCGTCGTTTGCGTGTGAACAACGAGGAACTTCCCTCGCTCACTCTGCTCGTGCCCGCACGCAATGAAGAGCATGTTGTGGTGGAGGCCCTCTCACGTTCATTGCAACTGCCACTCAAAAAATTTGATGTCATCGTGGTAGAGAATGCGTCGACGGATAAAACCTATGAGCTCTTGCATGAAATGTTCCAGCTCCGCTTAGAAAATGGCGTCTACCGCTCTATCACGCATCCCCACTTGCGCATGGTGCGCTCAAAGATCCCGGGCAAGGCCCTGGCGCTGAACGTCGCTCTTCCCCACGTGACGACGGAGATCGTGGCCACCATGGATGCCGATACCATTCCAGAGATTCATGGGATTGAAGCCCTCTTGCGTGAATTCAAGGCCCGCCCTGAAGTGCAAGGCCTGGGCGGCATCGTGCGCGTGATGAATCCGGAAAAACCAGACGAGCGTCGCGCCTATCCACCGCGCAAGCATGAGTACGCCATTCAATCTCTTGAGTACCTGCGTGCCTTCAGTGGTGAGCGTTTGGGCTGGGGCCTATTGAAAGCGAATATCTACATGTCCGGCGCCTGTGCACTTTTCCGCACCAGTACCTTGCGTGAGCGCGGTGGCTTCCAGATCGACACCGTGACGGAAGATCTCGAGACTTCGCTGGACCTCATCTCTTGCGCGGATAAGGATCAACACCCGATCGATATTCTTCCCGCAGTCGTGGCGTGGACCCAAGTCCCCCACACTCTCAGTGGTCTCTTCCAGCAGCGTCGTCGCTGGCAGGCGGGCCTCTTGCAGTGTCTGTGGAAATTCCGCGGGCTCTTTCTATCGACCAAGCGTGGGGTCACCGGCATTCTCGCCGTGCCCTACATTCTCTTCACGGAAGGCCTTGGGCCGGTGATGGAGTTCGTCGCCTACATCATGATCGCCGTGGCACTTTACTGCGAGTTCCTGGAGCCGATGCCGGTGTTGATCGTCGCGGGCCTGGGTCTCACGCTCAGTGGGTTGCTGACGGTATGGGCGGCTTCGGTAGAGAATCGGTATATTAAGAATGATTCGGCCTGGCCGTTGATCAAAGTCTTCTTTCTCAGCTTGCCGCTGAACTTGATCCATCGCCCGCTCGTGAACCTCGTGCGTGTGGAGGCCTGTCTGCGTTTTCCGTGGATTCGATCGTGGGGAGTGATTCAACGCTCACAACTAACGACCACAACAGAAACTAGCCGCCAGCAAGCTTAACGCTGAAGCCGAGCTTTTCTAGGTAAGCTTTGATCTTGTCGCGATGATCGCCTTGCACTTCGATGGTGGTGACTTTAAAAGCACCACCCGAACCGCAGTGAGTTTTCAACTTGCCGGCGAGGTCTTTAAAGTAGGCTTCGTTCTCCGGCAGTTCAAACACCACCGTCACGGCCTTGCCACCCCGCCCATTGGTTTCGCGGCGAATCTTCAGGGTGTGCTCACTCGGTACCAGCGCGCCGGCCTTGGGACATTTGCACGGGTGCTGGCCACATTTCTGGCACTGCAACTTGTGGGAACCATCGGAAGAATAGAGAATGCGCGGCCGGTCGCTCATGCTAGGATAGTAATGTGAAAAATCCGGATTCGCCACTTCGCTATTTTATTTTCCACAAACCCTATGGGGTTCTGAGCCAATTCACGCCAGAAGATGGCGCACGCTCGCTCGCGGAGTTTGGTTTTCCACCGGATGTTTATCCAGCTGGCCGCTTAGACAAAGACTCCGAAGGTCTGCTGCTACTGACAAATGATGGCCCCTTGATTCAAAGACTGCTTGAACCGCGCTTTGATAAAGAAAAAACTTACTGGGTGCAGATTGAGCGCATCCCTAGTCCGGAAGCCTTGGCCAAGTTAGCAGCGGGTGTAAAAATCCAGGACTACCAAACCCTTCCCTGCAAGGCCTTGTTGATCGATGATCCAGGTTTTCCCCCGCGTGATCCACCGATTCGCGTGCGCCAGACAGTACCGGATTGTTGGTTGGAGATTCGTCTCAGAGAGGGAAAGAATCGTCAGGTGCGTCGCATGACCGCGGCTATCGGCCATCCATGCCTGCGCCTCGTGCGTGTGGCGACAGGTAAACTTACTTTGGGTGATTTACCACCCGGCGAGTGGCGCGAGATTTCACGGGATGATGTGCTCTGATTTTTTGCGATCTTTCCACGTGCGATCGGCACTGAGCTGCCCTTCCGTGACACCGTATTTCTCATGGGTGCCGACCTGGCGAATGGCCTCACTCAAACTGACGTGACCGGCAAGAAGATTGAGGTAGCCACCGATCTTGGCGCGCAATTCATCTCCGCGTTCGTTCAAGGCCTCGCAGCGCCACACACCAGGGCCCTGCGGCCATTTCTCAATCAAGAACGCCGCTGACTGAGCACTGCCACGATAGAGCGTATTGCGGCACTCTTGGTCGGCCTTGAGAAAGTGCATGTTGCCGTAGGCATCTTTCAATTCTACTTTGTGCTTTTCGCAGGGCTTGCCGCAGTCCTTGAAGCTCGAGCCTTTCGACATGAACGCTGCAAACACACAGTGCTCCATGTGGAACTCAGGCATGTACTGATGGAGCGTGACTTCCAATTTTTCGCGCGGAACGTTTTGCAAAAGAGCTTCTAATTGCGTTTGGTTCAGATCATAGGACGCGCAGACACTCTCCAGGCCTTTATCCAGCAGATACTGGGCGGTGAGATGATTGGACACGTTCAGAGAAAAATCCCCGTGGAGTGCGATCCCCTTGTCTTTCAAGTATCCCAGAGCGCCGAGGTTGCGCACGAGGATGGCATCCGGATTCGCGCGCAAAATGATATTGAGATTGTAATACTCGCGGGGCTTTAAGATGCGTGTGGTGGCAATACCCGCTTTCACACCTGCTGTTTTCAACATTTCTACTGAGCTGGCGTAGTCTTTGCCGAACTCGTAATCCAGAAAGACCACGCCCAGACGTGAGAGATCCCAGGCCTTGAGGCCTTGGATAAAATCTTCGACTTGCGCTTTTTCTCTCAGCACGACATTGAGTTTGGCCTTTGTGTTTGTCTGAGTGAGTGTTGGCTTGAAAGCTGGGATCGTGACAACAGTATTCGCAACGGCCAAGCGCGCTTGGGTGATCTTCTCCACCGCTTCACGACGGAGAATCTTCAAATCTTTTTGCGAGATGTAAACGCCGCGGCCGTTGATGAATTTTTTCTCCAAACGATAAGCTGTCGTACCGAGGGCACCGAGTTCGTCCCATAACGCTTCAGGGGCGATATCTTTTTGAGATTCGACACCTACAGGGCCCGTCACCGAGACACTACGCCCTTCCGGGTCTGTGACCTTCAGTTCGATCGGTGCATCAAGCTTAAGATGAAGCTCCATCTGCAAAGGCACCCGCCGCATGTGCTGACGATCGGTGGTGAGCTTTTTGACTTCACCCTCTAGACGGTCATCGGAATTAATCCACGTGCGCATGCCGGTTTTTATTTTTGTGTACTCAAAGGGTGCAAGTAAGGTGATCTGCATTTTATCGGCAGACAAGCGTTGAGCGCGGAAGACCTTCGCACCGACTTCTTGCTCGCCGCGGGCGAAGAGCAACCCATGCCCTGCGGCCACGTCCTCACGCGTGACGACGATCACCGCATCTTTCAAAACCTTGTCCACCACGCCGATCTCAAAACCTCGGTGGGCCGAGAAGCTGCCCTCCACAAGTTTTTGGTGATCCACGCCATGCAGCCAGCCGCTGAAGAAACCACGGCCAAAGCTCACCGCCATGTCGCGCGTGCTTGGGATATGCCCATGGATTGCAGACTGATAGCTTTTGCCGGCGGTGGCGACGTAATCCGGGCCCTTCAAGCGGCCTTCGACTTTAAACGAATCCACTCCGGCATCAATGAGCGCAGGCACTTCTTCGATGCCACACAGGTCCTGCGGGCTCACGAGGTATTTCTTGTCGCCTAGGTCGCGCTTCTCACCGTCAACGTACATCTCATAGCCCAAACGACAGCTCTGCGCGCATTGGCCACGGTTCGCCGAGCGGCCGCCGAGAGACTCGGAGGTGAAGCACTGTCCGGAGTAGGCCACGCAGAGGGCCCCGTGGACGAAGACTTCGATCTCGCGCGTGGTGCCTTTGCGAATGGTTTTGATTTCTTCCAGGCTATTTTCGCGACCGAGCACGAAGCGCTGGATGTTGAGGTCGTCCACTAACCGAATGGCTTCGTCGTTGGTGACGGTCATCTGCGTGGAGCCGTGGATGCGGACGTGCGGCGCCATCTGACGGATCAACTGCACGAGCCCTAAGTCCTGCACAATGAACGCGTCGGGACCCAGCGGGAGGATTTCTTTGAGCACCTCTGCGGCGATTTCCAATTCGGGTTCGAAAATCAAAACATTGAATGCCAGATGCACCTTCACACCATAGAGATGGCACAGATCTATCAACTCTTTGAGTTCGGTAATAGAAAAATCATGGGTGCGTCCGCGGGCATTGAAGCCGGGAACGCCGACATAAATCGCGTCCGCGCCGCCATGAATGGCCGCTAAGGCCATGGGCATATTTCCGACGGGAAGGAGCAGTTCAGGAAACTTCATTGGTCGGTTTTAACGCGCCTTCAGGCAGGCGGCAAGCTCATCGCAAGCTCACCTGAAGCAGACTGAACCCTAACTGGGCATTTTTTTCACGATCGCTCACCATTCAAGAGAAAGGTTCATCCGGACGGGCCTTTTTACGAAAAGGGAAACCTATGAAAATCCTCCTGCTGACAATGGTTTTATTAGGTTTTCCCCTTTTCGCCCATGCGGTGAAAGTGCAGATCCTCCACACCAACGACCTCCACTCCTACTTCGAGGGAACTCGTACCGGTAAGGGTGGCTACGCCCGCTTGAAGAAACTCGCCGACCATCTCAAGGCCGAGGCCCGCGCGCAGGGAATAAAAACTATTTTCGTCGACGGCGGCGACTTCGGTGAAGGCACTTCGTATTTCATGTCCAACAACGGCGTGGATGCGTTCAAGATGCTGGACGCTTTAGGCATCGACGTCACCGTGCTCGGGAACCACGATTACATGCAAGGCGGGAAAGTGCTTGCCGAGCAAATTGACGGCGCGCAGTTACGCACAAAAATCGTCTCCGCCAATCTCAAGGCCAAGCGCGAGAGCGGACTCAGCAACAAGATCTTCGACATGGTTCGCATCGAAATCGATGGCGTGAAGATTGGGATTTTTGGACTCTCGACTTCGGAGATGCACTACCAGTATCCCATGGTCGGCTCCGGCATGGTGCTCCCCCCGACGCGCTTCGTGAAGCCGATGGAAGAGCGCGCCCAGATGAACAAGATCGACTACCTGATCGCGCTCACTCACGTGGGTCTCTCTAAAGACATCGCCGTGGTGAAAAAGTCCCAGCACATCGATCTCGTGGTGGGTGGCCACTCGCACACGCGTCTTGAAGAACCTCGTCTGGCGCCGAATAAGAAGGGCCGCCAGATTCCCATCGTGCAAACCGGCGCGAACTCCATGGCGCTCGGATCCATCATCGTGGACATCGATCCCACCACCGGCAAACATGAAATGCTGAGCTATCAGTTGCACGACATCGACCACTCCATGCCCGAAGACGAGGTCGTCGTTGAGCTCGTCGAGCAGGCCAAGGTGGACCGCGACTATTACTTTGGTCGCCCCTTCGCAGAAGTCATTGGTGAGAGTTCCTTTGAATTGAGCGGATCAAAAGATGGGATTAACAATCCCAAGGCGAGCTGCTGGGGCGGGCACCTGGCTTACATGACCCTGAACTCCGTGCGCGCTGACGTGGGCCTGCACATCGCCGCCTTTGACGGTGAGGCCATTCCCGCTGGGCCGATTCGTTTCGGTGACATGATCGATAACTTTCCGCGTTTCAGGCAATTTGGCGATGGAGGTTGGGAAATCTCCACAATCAAGATCAACGGTCTCCTTCTGCGGGAAGTCCTCGAAGTCATCATTCGCAAACCTGGCCAGTTCGGCATCAATGTGGCGGGTGTGGAACCGGTGCGCAATGCCAGCGGGAAGGTGACATCACTACGAATCAACGGCAAAAAATTTAATCCGCTCAGAATGTACGAGTTGGCGATTCCCGCCGAGCTTCCCTACGCTTTGGAAAAAACCGTTCCGTGGTTACGAAAATTTCTATATCGTAATCGTGTCTACACAGGTGTGCGCTACTGGTATCAGCTGGAGAGCTACATCCGCTCGAACTCGCCCTTGAACTGCGAGCAGATGACTAAAACTGCTTGGTTCTAAGCATCACCAGGGTGCAGCCCTCGACGACGTCGACGCCTTGAGCACGCAGCATGCTCTCGAGGCGCGGGTTCTCGGAGCCGGGATTAAAAATCACGCGTTGGGGCCTGAGCGCCAGCAGGGCCTCTGCCATTTTGTCGGAGAGCGCCGGGTTCACGTACATGGTCACAGTGTGGATGCGCTGGCCTTGCAAAGCGTCGAGATTGGGAAGTACCGCAACGCCGTCCACCAGCGTTTCGCGGGGGTGAACGGGTATCCGCGTCCAGCCATTTTCTCGCAGGTTAACCATCGCCATGTGCGAATATCTAGATTCGTCGCTCGACGCCCCTAAAACCACCACTGGACCCATAGACCGTCTCCTTGCTAAAATACCCACATGCTAAACACTAAATCATTCTCCACCGTCGCTGATCTCCAGGCCCACTTGAAAGGCCATGCCCCGACATTTTACCACTCTTCTCGCACCTCGACAGTCATTCCCTATGACAAGCTCGAAGGTGAGCTCAAGGGCCCGGTGCTTGTTGGCGATTTGTCCAAGATCCCGGCCGAGATGCGCATGCATGGTGAGAACTTGATTATTCGTGGAGCAGTGAACTGGCAGGACGCGGATCAATTCCTCAAGGCCCATGGCCGTGCCATCATGACATCTCCTACGGAGCAGCTCGCTTTAGTCTTGGCAGGCATAGCCACGTCTTGCACCGGTGAACGCTGTTTTGCTTTCGGGAATATGCGCCAACAAACCGTGCGCTTAAAATACCTTGATCACAACGGTGTGGAGCATGAGCTCTTTGCGGATCGCCCGTTCCCACCGACCGATGGATTGGATGCGTATCAAGAGGCCTTTGCCGGCTACGCTCACTACAAGAACGCGCCCTACCCGCGCTTTGAAAAAGAAACCGATCTGTTAATCGGCACTGAAGGTCAGTTGGGAATCGTGACGGAGCTCGAACTCAAAACCACCGCGCATGATGATGTCACTCACTTGTTTTTGTTGCTGCCTCGCTGGGAGCAAGACTTTGAGCCGCACTTAGAAATCTACCAGGCGGTGCAAAACTTCCGTGGTTCGGTGATCTCCTGCGAACTCCTCGACTCGAACTGCATGAGCTATCTCAAGCCCGACGAGCGCTTGGGCGACGGCTCGCAGGACGTGGTCTTCCTGGAAATCCTCTCGCGGGACTTCGAGCAGGTCTACGGCGAACTCATCGGCGAGCTGCGCCTCACGTCGCCAGAAAATATTTTTGAAATCAGCTCGGCGAAGTTTCACACGGTGCGCGCCGGCGTGCCCCGTGCGGTGTTTGAAGAAAATTCCAAGATGGGCGTGAAGAAGATGGGAACTGACTGCCAAGTTTCCCAAGAACACTTTGCGGACTTGCTGGGCTTCTACCGCGAGATTTCAAAACTCGGCGTGCGCTACAACCTCTTCGGCCACTTCGGTGATGCGCACTTGCACTACAACTACATGCCGCGACCGGAAGACTCCGCTCGCTGCCAAGCGGAGTTCGAGAAACTCTACGGCAAGGTCCTGCAGTGGCACGGCTCACCCTTTGCGGAACACGGCATTGGGCTTTTGAAGCAAAAATTCATCAAGGCTTTCTTGAGCGATACTCAGCGCGTGGTCTTTCGTGCTCTGAAGAAACGCCATGACCCGCACTCGCAGTTCTTCCCGCAAGGATTCATGACGTCTGTTTAGAAAATGAAATAGTACGATAACGCGAAGTTTAATCGCAGCGGCGGTAGATTACTTCAAAGCGACGAGCACGACTTCTTGATGGTTCGACGGCAAGAGACGCGTGTAGGTGCGACGGTAGCCCCACTCGCGCACGCGCTGCTGGTGCTCGGGAACTTCGGCGGCGACGTAAGGTTTGCCAATTTTCAATGTGATGATCAGGCCCTTCGGCTTTTCTACTTCCCGTAGCAAGCGGCCCAAGTGCGAGAGCACCGAGCCCGGGGCAAGATTTAAATCGGACAGCCACCAATCCACGCCTTGAATCTCATCGAAATCCAATTCTTGGAATGGCTTTTTGATGTGGCGATAGCTCGTGAACACATCAAGAGATGGATCCATCACCGCGGGGTCAACGGCGCGCACATGGAGTCCGCGTTTGAGGAGCGAGTATACAGCGCCACCGGGGGCCGAGCCGACTTCCAGTGCGGTCTCACCACTTTTTAATGGAAGATCAAAAAGTGAGATTGCTTCTTCAATTTTCATCCACGCTCGGGAGGGAGCTTCGGGAGGAAGCTCCACATTAGAGAGTTGCAGCGGATTTTTCCAGAGTGGCTCAGGAGTTTGCACATGCACGCTCCACACACCGGCCGGGCCAAAATCAATGGTCGTGCAGCCGGGCATCTCGCCTTTGCCCACACATTCGCCCCACAGGCGAGCCAGCACCGGTACAGGCCAGGCGCCTTCACCCTTAAAGGTGATGAAGCCCGGCGCAGAAAACGCCAGACGCCATTTAGGAAAACGATCCTGCATCTCTGCTTTGAGAGCTTTTTCCAGTCCAACATTCGTGAGGCAAAAGAAGAAGGCCATGACCGAGATTCGCGGAGGCCCTTTTCTTCGTCAAGGGAATAGGCCAAGAATACGGCATGGACCTCGAAGTTCTTTGCCAGCAGATTGATGAGTTCTACCAAAGCCTGAGTGCCGAATTCGGGGCCGCTCAGAAAGCGTCCGGGCTCCACTGTCCACCAGACTGTGGGCAATGCTGTACCGTCCCTACGGTGGAAGCCTCTGAGATGGAGATGCTTCCGATGGCCCTCGAATTGTGGAAGCAAGGGCGGGCGGAGGCCATTCTCGATGAAATGGCGAAGCGCGACCTCTCTACTTGCGTGATGTTTGCTGGTCGCTGCACCATGTACGCACAACGCCCGAGTGTGTGCCGCATGTTTGGTGTGGCGTCTCGCCTGCGTAAAGATAACGAACGGGAGCTTTCCCTGTGTCGTGAACTGCGCACTCTGCATGAGCAAGAAATCGCTAAAATCAACGTGTCCCTGCTCCCCGACATGAGTGAGTGGAGCTTTAGAAGTCTTCAGATTCATCCCGATTTTTTGCAAGAGCGTCGACCTATTAGCATGGCGCTTAGCGACGCATTAGAGAAAGTATTGTTTTACAAGTCCCTGGCACAATCTTAACCATAAGTTATTACAGGGGAAATTAAAGTTCTCACACCTCGAAGATAAGGCATGACAACGGAAGTCGTCTTTCTTATATTTTTCCGGCATCTCTACAGTCAAAGGATCGTTCATGACCCGTTTCCTGTTGCTCTTGCTGGTTGTTCTCACTACTTCGGTCTTTGCGAACCCTAATCAAACCTTAAGCAACGGAAACCTTGCCTACTACGGCGAAGATTTCAGCCCGAACATGGGTGGCGATCTGAAGGTCGCACTTTCGAAAATTCTTGCAGCACGCCACTGCTCAAAGCCAGGCAAGTTCGACACCATCGGATCTTGCAGCGGCGGAACTTCTTACCAGCACACGGCCACGGGCTACTCGCGCGCGCGCATCATCATGTTCGGCGAGCTCGACGTGAAGAAAGACGGCAAGGGCACTTTTGTCACTGAAGTCTATTGCCGCCAAGACATCTACTTCCGCGACCCAAGCCAGATCAGCAACATGAACGCCATCGTCAATATCGAGCACACCTGGCCTCAAAGTAAGTTCAATCCGCAGTTCAACAAAGAGCTTCAGAAGAGCGACATGCACCACCTCTACCCTTCGAACTCGAAGGCGAATTCAGTGAGGGCCAACCACGTCTTCGGCGAAGCCAACGGCGATGCGAACGGCCAACTCTGCGATCCAAGTCACATCGACGGTAACCAGGGTCGCTTTGTGTTCATGCCCCCAGTTGAGCACCGTGGGAATGTCGCCCGCGCCCTTTTCTACTTCTCAACTCGCTACAACCTGCCGATCACTCAAGGCGAAGAACGCGTTCTGCGCGACTGGCACGAAGCTGATCCGATTGATGAATCTGAAGTTGAGCGCAATAACTTGATCGCCAAACACCAGTCTAACAGAAATCCATTCATCGATTTCCCAGAGTTGGTTGACCGCATCCAAGACTTTTAGATTTCGTCGTGGTAGTTTGCCTCACTCAGTGAGGTAAACTATGCAAGGCTTCAATAAAGTCGTCTCCAATTACGATCAGGCCATGAACGGACTACAAGACAACATGCTCTTGATGGTCGGCGGTTTTGGTCTCTGTGGCATTCCCGAAGGTCTCATCAAATGGATCTACGACCACGGCCAGAAGGGTCTCACTTGCATCTCGAACAACGCTGGTGTCGATGGTTTCGGACTGGGTCTCTTGCTCGAGAAAAAACAAATCAAGAAAATGATTTCGAGCTACGTCGGCGAGAACGCGCTCTTTGAGAAACAAGTTCTCTCCAACGAACTCGAGATCGAACTCACCCCGCAAGGCACGCTCGCTGAAAAGATTCGCGCCACGGGCGCAGGCATTCCGGCTTTCTTCACGGCAACGGGCTACGGCACGCTGATCGGCGAAGGCAAAGACTCGAAAGTCATCAACGGCCGCTCGTACATTCTCGAGCACGCCTACCCGAAAGCGGACTTCGCCTTGGTGCGCGCGTGGAAAGCCGACACCTACGGCAACCTGATCTTCCGCAAGACGGCCATGAACTTCAATCCGATGATCGCCATGGCCGGAAAGATCACCGTGGCGGAAGTCGAAGAGATCGTCGAACCCGGTGAACTTGATCCGAACTTCATTCACGTTCCTGGCATCTACGTGAACCGCGTGATCAAGGGCCACTTTGAAAAACGCATCGAACAGCGCACGGTGAGGAAATAACTATGGCACTTTCTAGAGAGCAAATCGCGCAGCGGATCGCTCGCGAAATTAAAGACGGCTACTACGTGAACTTAGGCATCGGCATCCCAACGCTCGTCGCGAACTACGTGCCGAAAGGCATGAGTGTCATGCTGCAGTCCGAGAATGGCATCCTCGGCATGGGCGAATTCCCCACCGAACAAACCATCGATGCCGACTTGATCAACGCCGGCAAACAAACCGTCACCACCATTCCTGGTGCGGCGTTTTTCTCCTCAGCAGATTCGTTTGCCATGATTCGCGGTGGTCACGTGGATCTCACCGTGCTCGGTGCGTTTGAAGTGGATGCAACGGGAGCGCTGGCTTCGTGGATGATTCCGGGCAAGCTCATCAAAGGCATGGGCGGCGCTATGGATCTCGTGGCGGGCGCAGAAAACATCATCGTGGCGATGTCCCACGCTTCGAAAGATGGCGCTTCAAAAATTCTCAAAAAATGCTCACTTCCACTCACGGGCGTGAACTGCGTGAAGCTCGTCGTGACGGATCTTGCGGTCTTAAAGCTCGAGAACGGAATCTTCCATTTGCTCGAGCGGGCCCCCGGCGTGTCCGTGGAAGAGATCAAGACCAAGACTGAGGCCAACATGGTCATTCCTGCCCATGTGCCAGAAATGCATGTCTTCTAGACAATAGGCAGGGCCTTGGGCCCTGTCACGCCCTCCCCAACCCCTCAAAATCACGCTGGCTTTGGTTTTAATTAAGAGCTTCTTAATACCTGACCGATAATACAGCATTGCCCTCATCTTAAAAGTTTGGGTCTTCTTAAATAATGACCTAATTTGTGAGTAAAATAATGATCTTATGAGGCCCCTACGATCAACGCCTCTATTCACCTTTTTGATTATCTCCCTTCTTGGGTTGCTGTCGTCATGTAACGGCGGTGGTGGAGAAAGCGGCGCAAGCGTAACTACGGGAACACCGGGCGAAGTGACGGTCGTTACTCAAGCGACGATCACGGGCAACGGCCCGATCCAGGCCGACGGCTCATCTCCAGCGACCATCACAATTTTCCTTCAAAACAGCCGAGGCCAGGGTGTCGCGGGTATCGTCCCGACTTTCACGGCGACCGACACCGGCAGCACTAATTCTTATGGCGCTTGCACGATGAGCGTCACCACGGGTATGTCTCGCTGTGACCTGACGTCGACGACGGCGGAATCGAAGACGCTTCGTCTGACGTCGCCGATATTGGTGAACGGCGGCATGGTAGTGTTCCACCCGGGCCCAGTCGCCGCGGCGAACTCCAACATTATCGGCACTTCACCGACCGACGCCGACGGGGTCTCGACGTCGAACATCACCATCACGCTGCGAGATGCGGCGAATAACCCCGCCCCGGGGCAAACGCCGGTCTTCAGTGCGAGCGGCACGGGTAACAATGCGTCGATCTGCTCGGTCACGAACGCGAGCGGCGTTTCGAGCTGTACCCTCACCTCCACCGTCGCCGAAGTTAAAACTCTCTCGATTACTGCGCCCATCAATAAAGCAGATGGGAACGTAACCTTCATTGCCGGCGCTCCATCGGCCGCGACTTCGACGATCACCGGCACGACATCTATTCTCGCCGACGGCGTGGCGACCAGCACCGTCACTGTTACGCTTCGAGACTCGGGGAACAATCCGGTGCCGAACCAGACGCCGACCTTCAGCGCTACGGGATCGGCCAATACTGTGTCATCTTGTTCCATGGGTAACGCAAGCGGTGTCTCCACGTGTACGCTCGCATCGACAAAAGCGGAAACCAAGACGTTGGCGATTGTCACTCCCGTAGCGAAGTCCGACGGCAACGTTGTCTTCATCGCCGGTGCACCTGATGCGACCCACGCCGCTATCACCGGCAGTGGGCCAGTGGTCGCCAATGGGCTCTCAACCAGCACTGTGAGTGTTTACGTCGCCGACGTTTTCAATAACCCGGTGGCAGGACTCACACCGACCTTCAGCAGCTCGGGCACTAACAACACTTTGGGATCCTGTGGCGTGACCAACGCCAGCGGTAACGCCACCTGCACACTCGCTTCCACGAAGGCAGAAACGAAAGGGCTCGCGATCGTCACTCCCATCGCAAAAGCGGGCGGCAGCGTCGTCTTCACGGCGGGCGCAGCGGTCGCGGCGAATTCAACCATCAGCGGCACGGGCCCGGTCATCGCGGATAACGTGGCCCTCTCTACAGTCACAATCACCCTCGCCGATGCCTTCAACAATCTGGTCGCAGGCATCGTTCCGACCTTCACCACAAGTGGAACCGGCAACACCCAGGCGACCTGCAGCGCCACAAATGCCAGTGGCGTGGCGACGTGCACCGTACGCTCGACAGTGGCCGAAACAAAAACTTTATCCATCGCCACCCCGGTTGTTAAGGTTGGGGGCACCGTCGTGTTCGACCCAGGTCCTCCCGTTGCAGCGACATCATCGATCAGTGGCACCAGCAACATTATCGCCGATGGCGTCGCTACCAGCACAGTCACGGTGACCTTGAGAGATGCCGGCGGTAACCCGGCGCCTGGATTCACGCCTACGTTTAGCGCTAGCGGCACGAACAACTCGCTCTCGGCGTGTTCAGTCGGTAACGCAAGCGGTGCTTCGACGTGCACCCTCTCTTCCACGAAAGCCGAAAGTAAAACTCTCGCGATCGTCACCCCAGTGACGAAGTCAGATGGGACAGTTCTCTTCGTGGCGGGACCTGTCGCCGCAGCGAGCTCAACCATAACAGGCACAAGTCCTGTGGCCGCTAACGGTGTGGCCACCTCGTTCATCACCATCACCTTGCTCGACGCGTTCAGCAACCCGGTCTCTGGCGTGAACCCGCTCTTCTTAGCTACCGACACAGGTGGCAACAACACGAACGGTGCCTGCAGTGCCACGAACGCGACGGGTGTCTCGAACTGCACACTTTCGTCGCTCACCGCTGAGGTCAAAACTCTCACGATCACCTCACCAGTGAATAAGTCCGACGGCACCGTGACCTTCACCGCCGGTGCGCCGATCGCCGCCAACTCGAACATCACGGGAACAAGCTCTGTGGTGGCCAATGGAGTCGCAACCTCGACCGTCACCATCACCTTACGGGACGCGGCCAACAACCCCGTCGCTGGCCAGACACCGACCTTCAGTGCCGATGGCAGCGCGAACTCGTACGGCAGCTGCTCCGTCACCAACTCGAGCGGTATCGCTACCTGTACGTTGACTTCAACTAAAGCCGAAACAAAAATTCTCACCATTGATACACCTGTCATTAGAGCCGATGGCTCCGTGACTTTCGTCGCTGGCGCAGTGGCGGTGGCCACGTCCACCATCACGGGGACGAGTCCTGTCGTCGCCGACGGGATCGCCACCTCAGACGTGACGATCACGTTGCAAGATGCCTTCAGCAACCCCGTGAGTAGCGTCACCCCGACGTTCAGCGCCAGCGGCACTAGCAACACACCATCTGTGTGCTCAATCACCGACGCGAACGGTGTCGCGACTTGTACGCTCGTGTCTACCAAAGCTGAAAGTAAAACTCTCTCGATCACGGCCCCGATCACAAAAGCTGATGGCGTAGTGGTCTTCACCGCAGGCACACCGATCGCGGCGAACTCGAGCATCACCGGCACTGGCCCTGTGGTGGCCGATGGCGTGGCGACCTCAACCGTCACCGTGACGTTGAACGATGCGAATAACAATCCGGTGGAAGGCCTCACGCCGACCTTTGGGGCGACAGGAACAAATAATACGGTAGCGGCCTGCTCTGCGACGGATGTGACCGGCGTTTCGACTTGTACCCTCGCTTCCACCACAGCAGAGACAAAGACGCTTTCGATCCTCACGCCAGTCTCTAAGTCAGATGGCACCGTCCTCTTCGAGCCGGGCGCCCCGGTCGCAGCGAATTCAAACATCACCGGTACGAGCACAGTGACGGCCGATGGCGTAGCGACTTCAACTGTCACCATTACACTTCGTGATGGTGCCAACAATCCGGTTCCCGCGTTGACTCCGACGTTCACCGCCAGCGGTACGGCGAACACTTACAATGCGTGTTCTGTGACCAATGCGTCCGGTGTGTCGACCTGTACGATGACGTCGACGAAGGCAGAAACAAAAACGCTCTCGATCGCCACACCGGTGATCAAAGCCGATGGCACTGTGACCTTCGTGGCTGGTGCCATTGCTGCCGCCACTTCAACGATTACTGGTACAGGGCCCGTGATCGCTGATGACACGGCCACATCAACCGTAACGATCACTTTGCTCGATGCTTTCAGTAACCCCGTAAGCGGCAGCACACCAACGTTCAGTTTGAGCGGCACCGGAAACACTCTCACGGCGTGTTCTGCGGGTAATGCGAGTGGTGTGTCGACTTGTACGGCGAAGTCTACGGACTCAGGTGTGAAGACTTTAGCGATCGTGACTCCGGTTGCGAAGACAGATGGCACCATTACATTCACGGCCGGCACTCCGATCGCTGCGAATTCAAGCATCTCCGGCACGGGCCCCGTGGTAGCAAACGGCTCGGCGACCTCGACGGTGACAGTTACTTTGCGAGACGCCACCAATAATCCAGTTGCAGGGCTCACCCCTACTTTTGGTTCTTCAGGCACCAACAACACGGCTTCGGCGTGTTCAGTCACCAATGCCTCAGGTGAAGCAACATGTACGTTGTCTTCCACTAAAGCTGAGATCAAAACACTTTCGATTCTTACGCCGGTTGCAAAAACCGACGGGACTGTGACTTTCACAGCTGACGCCGCATCGATAGCCAACTCGAGCATCATCGGCTCAGGTCCAGTCGTGGCCGATAACAGCGCCACGTCGACGGTCACAATCACATTGTTGGATAGTAACAACAACGCCGTCGTGGGAACCACTCCTACATTCACCGCAACAAGTTCAGGCAACACCTACAGCGCCTGTTCGGCAACGGATTCCAGCGGTATCTCGTCTTGTACGTTCACTTCGACTAAAGCCGAAGTGAAAACACTTTCTATTGCGACACCGATTGTAAAAGCTGACGGCACCGTCACCTTCACCGCTGGCGCTCCAGCGGCGGCACCTTCGACGATCACGGGTACCGGTCCAGTGGTGGCCGATGGTTCGGCGACATCTACCGTGACCATCACGATCTTGGATCAGTTCAGTAACCCAGTCAGTGGATCAACACCGACCTTCTCTGCGACGGGTACGGGCAACACGCTGTCGGCGTGTTCCGCAACGGATGCCAGCGGTATCGCGACCTGTACTTTGAGTTCGACCGTCTCGGGTGTGAAGACGCTGGCGATCGTTACTCCGGTTGCAAAGACCGATGGCTCAGTCACGTTCAGCGCCGGCACTCCGATTGCGGCCAACTCAAATATCACAGGTACCGGTCCGGTCATTGCAAACGGCAGTGCCACTTCAGCAGTAACCGTGACCTTGCGTGATGCCAGCAACAACCCAGTACCAGGCATCACTCCGACCTTCTCTGCTTCAGGCACCAACAACACGGCTTCGGCGTGTTCAGTCACCAATGCCTCTGGCGAAGCGACTTGTACGCTGGCCTCGACCAAAGCCGAGATCAAAACACTTTCGATTCTTACGCCGGTTGCAAAAACCGACGGTACGGTGACTTTTACAGCTGACGCTGCTTCGATCGCCAACTCGAGCATCACCGGTACAAGTCCCGTAGTGGCCGACGGTGTGGCCACCTCAACGGTGACCATCACCTTGCTGGACAGCAACAACAATCCACTGGTGGGCACCACGCCGACGTTCTCAGCTAGCGGCACGGCGAACACCACAAGCGCCTGCTCAGCCTCGAACGCGAGCGGTGAATCGACATGTACGTTGACTTCCACAAAAGCTGAAATCAAAACGCTTTCGATCGCAACTCCGATTATTAAAGCGGATGGTACCGTTACGTTCACCGCTGGCGCCGCTGCTGTGGCGACTTCAACAATCACCGGTTCAGGTCCTGTGGTCGCCAACGGTGTGGCGACCTCTACTGTCACTGTGACGCTCTTGGATGCCAACAGCAACCCTGTGAGTGGTGAGACTCCTACTTTCAGCACTACAGGCACCAACAATTCTCAGACGGCCTGTGGATCTACCAATGCGAGCGGTGTGACGACATGTACGCTGGCATCAACGACTGCAGAAACAAAAACACTTTCCATCACCGCGCCGATTTCCAAGACAGGTGGCACGGTTGTGTTCGAAGCGGGATCTCCTATTGCCGCGAACTCAAGCATCACAGGAACAACGCCTGTGGTGGCCGATGATACGGCGACCTCAACAATCACAATCACACTGCGGGACGCCAGCAATAACCCTGTGGCAGGCCTCACGCCGACCTTCACGACGTCGGGCACGGGCAATACGCAAACCGCTTGTAGCGCAACGGATGCTTCGGGTGCATCAACCTGTACCCTTAAATCAACTAAAGCTGAGATCAAAACCTTGGCGATTGCGACTCCTGTCGTGAAAACCGGCGACGACGTCACGTTCATCGCCGGTGCAGCAACGATTGCGAATTCAAACATCACCGGCACCGGTCCTGTCACCGCAGATGGGGTCGCGACGTCTGCAGTAACCATAACGTTGAGAGACGCCAACAATAACGCCGTGGTTGGAACCACCCCGGTCTTCACTGCTTCTGGAACTGGCAACACTCCTTCAGCTTGTAGCGCGACTAATGCAAGTGGCGCCTCCACGTGCTCGCTTGTCTCTACCGTGGCGGAAATTAAAACTCTCTCGATCACCTCGCCGATCTCCAAAGCCGATGGCACAGTCACCTTCACGGCAGGCGCCGCCATCGCCGCCAACTCCACCATCATCGGTTCGGGCCCCGTAATCGCGAACGATGTGGCCACTTCTAGCATTACGGTGACTTTGCGAGACGCAAGTAATAACCCTGTTCCCGGCCAAACACCGACATTCAGCACCACGGGTACCGGGAACACGCAGACGGCGTGTGGCGTGACTAATGCTTCCGGGCAAGCGAGCTGCACGTTGAAATCCACCAAGGCCGAAGTGAAGACTCTCGCCATCACCGCTCCGGTGACGAAAACAGACGGCACAGTCACATTCATCGCGGGAGCGGCCTCGAGCACGACGACGACCATCGCCGGCACCGGGCCTGTGACCGCCAACGGCGTGGCGACCTCGTTCATCACGATCACGATACTGGATGCCTTTAGCAACCCGATCACTGGCATCACCCCGATCTTCAACGCCACCAACACAGGCTCAACCAACTCACAGGGTGCTTGCTCAGCGTCGAATGCCTCAGGTGTTTCCAGCTGTACTCTGGCATCTTTGGTCGCCGAAACGAAGACACTCCAACTCACCTCACCCACCGCCGTCACTGGTGGTACGGTGGTGTTCACGGCGGCTGCGCCGAGTGCTACCAACTCGACCATCGCCGGCACGGGTCCGGTCACCGCAGATGGCGCGTCGACCTCGACCGTTACGATTACACTCAAAGACGCGAACAACAACTCTGTGCCAGGGCAGACGCCGACCTTCAGCGCGACCAACACGGGAACCACCAACGTCTACGGTGGCTGTACAATGGGCGACACCAACGGCGTCTCGAGCTGCACCTTGACCAGCACGAAAGCGGAAGTGAAGACCCTCAGCATCGCGACTCCAGTGATTAAAGCTGGTGGCACCGTGACGTTTGTTGCTGGTGCTCCGGGCTCACAATCGACCATCACAGGTAGCGGTCCCGTGCTCGCTGATGGCACTGCAGATTCAACGATCACCATCACGATAAGAGATGACTTCGGCAACATCGTAGCAGGAGTGACTCCAGATTTCCAAGCAACTGGCACAGGGAACAGTTACGACGTTTGTAGTGTTGGCAACGCCAGCGGTGCCTCCACTTGTACGATGCAATCAACCACAGCCGAAATTAAAACTCTGAGTATCATAGACCCGATAATTGTGACGGGTGGAACAGTCACCTTTACTTCTGGTGCCGCAGTTGCTGCGAACTCGACGATCGTTGGTAGTGGGCCTGTGGTTGCGAATAACGTCGCCACCTCGACTGTCACGGTGACTTTACGTGATACGAATAACAATGCGGTGGCCGGTCAAACCCCGACCTTCACAACCACCGGTACGGGCAACACACAGACTGCCTGTGGAGTCACCAACGCGTCGGGTGTCTCGACCTGTACTGTGAGATCCACAAAATCTGAAGTGAAAACACTCGCGATTGCGACCCCGGTGGTGAAAACCGGTGGCACCGTCACATTCACGCCGGGTGCTGCTGATGCGACGAATTCACTCATCACCGGCAACGGACCAATCGCTGCCGATGGTACTTCGACCTCAACCATCACCATCACATTGCGAGACGCCTTTAGTAACAACATCAGCGCGGTTGTTCCGACGTTCTCTGCAACCGGAACCGGTAACACGCTGACCGCCTGTTCGTCATCAAATGCAAGTGGTGTATCCACCTGTACCCTCGCCTCAAGTGTGGCGGAAACGAAAACCTTGGCCATCGTCACTCCGGTCGCCAAAACTGGCGGCACCGTGGTGTTCCAATCGGGCGGCGCTTCGGCCCTCAACTCAACCATCGCCGGAACGGGCCCCGTCATCGCCAACGGCGTGGCGACCTCTACCGTGACAATTACGCTTAAAGACAGTCTCAACAACTCGGTAGTGGGCGTGGTCCCGACCTTCACGGCCACCGACACCGGTGTGACCAACGTCAACGGTGCCTGCTCGGCTTCGAATGCCAGCGGTGTTTCAACCTGTACGCTATCTTCGACGAAAGCCGAAGTGAAGGCGTTGGCGATCGAGACACCCGTTTCGAAATTGGGTGGTAACGTCACCTTCACGGCAGGGCCAGTCTCAGCGGTGACCTCAACGATCGCAGGAACTTCTCCGACCCTCGCTGATGGTATCGACGTTGCTGGCATCACGATTACTTTGCTCGATGCCTTTAACAACCCAATCGTTGCGACGGTCCCAACCTTCAGTGCGACGGGTACATTGAACACTCCAACCGCTTGTACGAGTTCCGACGCTTCAGGAGTCTCGACCTGCACACTCAGATCGACGAAGGCGGAAGGCAAGGCGCTCGCCATCGTATCTCCGATAGCGGTCGCCGGCCCGACCATCGACTTCAATCCGAATGGCATTAACATTCAGGTACCGATCGAGATGCTGGGACGCGGTCTACTCTCGACGACAGCAGCTCGTATCTTTGAGCGCTCACGCACTTCACTTAACACGGACGACTATGTTGCCCAGTCGAACACGTTCTACTTTGAGATCAACGCGCAAAACACGAACACGACGACCGCCTATAGTGTGAGCCTTTACGACAACGCTGGCCTGGAGATCCCCGACTCCGTGATCTCTGTACCGGCCAACACCACCAATCCAACTCGCCTACGGGTGCAATTCTCACCTAACGGTGGTGCGGATAACTATCGCATTCGGTTACCTCTGACGGCCACAGCAAGTCAGCTTCGCATCAACTCGGCACGGATCATCGTGGAACAACAAGCCGCCACCGATACCAAAATTTATATCCCGTTGGTAAACTTTGACGACGCAAGTGATAACGCCACAGATGCCGGCACGAACGGTCAGATCCTGAGCGTCGCTTCTACGACGATCACCACCAGCGCGACGTACATGACCTACTGGCAGCGTGCCGATGCTCAGTACGACGCGATTCCGCCAGGAAACTCGTGGACCTTTGAAGCCGTGGGCTCGACTAGTACCACAGCTTCAACTGGCCATATTCGCCTCTACAATCGCAACACGACTACGCAGGTAGCGCAGGTGAACTTCACCGGCTCGACGGCCATCCTCCTTGGTAGCACTTCGTTTGCCTCCAATGCCACTAACTTTGCCGATGGCGCACTCTATGATGTGCGCTACTCGAACAGCACAACAAGTACCACTCGTCTCTATAAGGCAGGCCTTTGGGTGAAGCTCAAGTACCTTAAGAAAGCCGAGATCCCGTGGCGTCTATCGATGCGCCGTTCGGCGACGACTGGTACGACGGCTACATTTATGCGTGATGCCCGTGTACTGTACGAATCTGCAGCTTGGACTAATCCTCAGGCTTTCTTCCGCACCGTCGCCGGTGCGACTACACAGACGCTTGTACTGCAAACAGGCTCTAATGTGGACAACTCGGCCACAGGCACCAACGTCGCCAGTAGCTCGATTACGCCACCTGCGACTCAGGGGATTTCGACCTCAGGAGCTCTCACCCTCGTGGACGGTGACCGATATCACATGACCCATACTCGAGCGTCGGGAACGGCTTTAATGGTGGGTAGCTTCCTCATCATAAGAGCAAGTGAATAGCTCGGATTCATCCGGCAAGTTTTCGTCGGATTTAAAAATTTAAATTTTGGCTATAATAAGGGCAACAACAAAGGGGCCCTTATGAAATTCCTCGCTCTCCTCGCACTGGCGCTACCACTCTCCGCTTGGTCAGTGGACTACAGCCGCTGCAATTTTCCGTTCGAAGTTCAGGTTGATCCGGAAGGAAAAGTGACGCCGAGTCTTTGGATGGAAGCGTCCAATATTTCCACCGAAGGCAATCGCACCACCATGACCGTACGCCCGAAGCAGCAATCGGGCGGCATCATCGTCGGTAGCAACGAACCCAAGCGCATCGTCATCGAGCGCGACGACCAGGGCCGCATCACATCGATCACCAGCGGTGGCGAGCGTCCGAGTGACGCCACTCTTCGCCAGTACCGTCAGATGCAGTCGAATCCTTACGGAGGCTACGTCGCAGGCTCACAAGGCGGCGTGGGTCTCGCAGGCGGCTACGGCGGCGGTGCAGGTTACAGCACGGGCTTCAACATCGGCAGCGTGGGCCTGGGCTTCCTCGTCCCGCTTCGCCGCAATGGCACGACCGAGATGGTGAAGGCCGAGCAGCTCAACGACACCGATCTCACACAGATTGGCATCCGGGGCATCAAAGCAGCGGAGCTTCGCACTGGTGCGAAGGAGTGGTCACGCAATGGCAAAACGCAGGCGGCGCTTCGCCAGATCCAGACCTACGCGCAGACCAACTACCCGTTCAGCATTCCGGTCGGCACAAGTCATCAATATACATTCGTTGATGGCGCTTGCATGCCCGACAAGCTCTCGACCATGAGCTATTCATCAGCAACCGATCGCGTAGAATCGCAGACGTACTATGACCGTGAAGACTGCCAGCACGTGAAGACGGGCTGGGAGCGCCATAGCGCCAAGGTCAACGAGTGCCGCGCCTACGACAACAATCAAATCTCCGTGGAGTACAACCGGCTGGTGGCGGACGGCCATATTCAACCGACACAGGGTGGATATGTGGGCGGCATGGTCGGTGGCATGCAAGGCGGCTACGTAGGCGGTGGAATCGTCGCTGGCGGCAACGGGGGCGCTGAGTCCTCGGCGTCTGGCGCAGGCTTCGGCGGCGGCTACAGTCCGTACATGGGCGGCGTGTGGGGCGGCTCACCTCGTGAGAACCTCGAGCGCAACTACCAGATGTGCCAGATCTACGAGCGTAGCTGGAACCAAAGCTTCCAGGGCGGCAGCGTTGGCACAAGTTTCGGGGGCGGCTCAGCTATTGGTTACTAAGCTTTCACAGGGGTGAAGACTTTGCGCTTCACCCCCCTTTCTTTCTTACACACTCCTAACAGACAAATCAGCACGGTTCGGTTATAACGCGCTCCTAACTAAGGAGCCCCCATGAAATCACTCTTGATTGCTTTGCTATTTTCAACGAGCGTCTACGCTAACTGCCAGCGTGAAGTTCAGTTCATCGGTACCGTAAAGAACGTTACTTACGTCCAAAACGAAGCAGGCCAGATTGAAAGCACCCGCTTTCAAGTCAAGGCCGGTCGCTGGTTTCAACCCAGCGGTGTCTGTCCGATGGAAATGGATGAGTTCGAAGCGGCCGTGATCGAGCTTGCTGGTGAGGTCGACATGCACGCGGGCGCCGAAATCTCAGGCATTATGGTCTACGACGTGAACAACGATAGCTACTACATCGACTAAAAAAAAGAGGGCCCCTTTCGGGGCCCTTTTCATTTGAACTAGTAAACCGTCTGATCGATGACCTTCATCACTTCGTTACAAACCTCGCTAGCATTTCTCCACCAGCTGTAGGTCGACAGGCGGCGGCTGTAACCGTTGTTCACTGACAAGTTGATCTCGTCCACGCTGCTCAAGCGAGACATACGGTACGCATCAGCACACTGAGCAAGGGCCTCTGCTTTCGAGTACGCACGGATGCTGAAAGGCTGTCTTTCCATGTCGCCGTAGACGTCGATCAGGCCGCGGATGCTGCGTGAGTACGTATCGAGGTTACGAGCTACTTCGCCGCAAATTTCGCGAGCATCTCTCCACCAGCTGTAGGTCGTCAAATGACGAACGTTGCTGTTGTTCGTGACGAGAGTCATCTTGTCGAATGAGCCAAACGGAGCTTGGCGCATACACTGAGAATTGATGTCGGCGACACTGTAGCCGCGCAACTGCATGACACTGTTCTCGAGGATCACGGTCACGTCGAGATCAGTCGTCGGCGGGTATGGGTTTGGATTCGGGCGTGGATCTGGGCGAGGGTTCGGATAAGGATTCGGGTTCGGGCGTGGATTCGGGCGAACGCGGCTCTCGATGCACGAAACACGTGTACGCACACCTTGCGCGGCCTGGTTGCAGTCACGGAGAGCATCACGGCAGATGCCGTTGCCGTCGAGCTGGCCAGAAAACGTATCGAGCACACGGCCCGTACTGTCGACCATCTGCACTTCGCACAAAGGACGACGTTGCGCGAACGACTCCTGAGCTGAGAGCACCAAAAAAGCGGTAGCGATAAGTAACTTCATCGAGATCCTCCGGTTGAGAGATAAGCGGAGGGGTTTTACCATGAATCGGGATTTGGATAGGTGGGCGTGTAAAATCTACTCGCCTAGCAACTGAGCGAGGCGCTGCACGGACTTGTTCACCTCAACCCAGATGCTGTCTTCCAGGGAGGTCTTGAGACCCTCGAACTTAAAGGCGAGCTTCACTCGGCCCGTGTTCTCATTCTTATTATCGATCACGTTCACCAGTACCACTTTCGGTATGACGAACTTCTTCACGTTGTACTTGAGCTCCACCAGCTCGAACACGGTCCCCTTCTCCATGGTGCCGTACTTGTTGCTGTCCACCATCGCTGAGAAGCCACCGGAGGAGATGTCGAACACGCTGAACGAATGGCCCGCCATGGAGACCTGGATCCGATCGGTCGTGGAAACGACGTAACGACAGGCCGCCCGTTTGGTGGTGACGAAGTAGGCGCCGTCGATGCGAATGACGAACTTACTCTCGGCCTCACTCCAGTCCACCACACCGGAGGTGAAGTACTGCAGTTCGGCGTCGAACTTGAACTTTAAGAAGATGGGCACCTGACGAAAGGTTTCTTTAAAAATTTCGAGGTAGTTGCGATCAACTTCAATAGGCAGATCTTTAAAGCCACTTTTCTCAAAGGGCGCGTAGAGGGCCTTCACCGCATAGGGCTCGACCTGGCCCTGTCTCCAGATAAAGAGTTCCCCGCCTTTCTTCAGCCGCGGCCACAGGTCTTTAGTGAGCTCGTCGGCGTCCATTTGGCGAAGGTAGGTTTTGCTATTGTCATTAAGGCCCATGAGGTATTTTAACCCCACACGGCGTTTCTCACCAGCGCTCCTTGTCTGACTAAAGCCGTCAAAAAAACTTCTTTCTGCCAACCCCAAAGGATTCATTTAGAATAGGCCCATGGGACAACGTATTGTGGTGAAAATCGGCTCCTTGGGTGTGAGCTCTGCTCAGGGCGGAGTCGAGATGGCCAAGGTCGAAGCGCTAATCAATGATCTCGTGGCACTCAAGCAGCAGGGCCATGAGTTGGTGCTCGTGAGCTCCGGTGCCATCAATGCTGGGCGGCCGCATGTCAAAAAGCCCGATGAAAAGCAGCTCTCCTTAGCGTGGCAGCAGGCCTGCGCTGCCATGGGCATGCCGCTTTTGATGAGTGCCTATCAACGCGCTTTGGCCGGCTACCAACTTCATCCCGCGCAAGTCCTCGTCACGCACGATGATTTTAAAGCGCGGCCGCGCTTTCTCAATGTGCGCAACACACTGCTCACCCTGCTGGCCAGCGGGGCGCTGCCGGTGGTGAACGAAAACGATACCGTCTCAACAAAAGAGATCACCGTCGGAGACAACGATCAGCTGGCCGCCATGGTTGCTGAAGCCATCGGGGCCGATCGTTTAATTCTACTCACGGATGCAGATGGACTTTATGACCGCGACCCCAAAGATCCGGATGCCAAGCACTTCCCTATTATTGATTTCAGTGAAGATTTCGCGGGCATTAAGCTTACGACGAAAACGTCTGTGGGCCGCGGTGGTATGGCGACGAAGCTTCAGGCCGTACGCCGCCTCACGCCGGTGGGTCTCGATGTCACCATTGCGAGTTTCAATCAACCACGACCGGTGACACGGGCCTTGAGTGGCGGCGGAACGCTGTTTAAAGGTAACCCGCGCGAGAAAGTAAAAAAACGCATGTCGTGGATTGCCACCGTGGTGCGACCGTCGTGCGCCATTGTCGTTGATGAAGGGGCCGCGAACGCACTCAAGGCCGGCAAGGCGTCTCTTCTCCCCATCGGCATCAAGAAAGTTTTGGGTAGCTTCAAGCGCGGTGACGTCATCGCCGTGAAGTTTCAGCAAAAGACGGTCGCGCTGGGAATTGTCGAGTACGACTCCAAAGAAGTGGTGCGTGTCATGGGCAAAAAAAGTGCGGAGCTCAAGGAGCTTTTCGAAGTCGTTCCCTCCCATGTCGTGATCCATCGAGATAATTTGTTTTTGCCGAAGGATTAGTTATGTCGACGCTCGAACTAGCGAAGAAGGCGAAAGCCGCCGCCCTCCAACTCCCCGCTTGCTCTGAAGCTCAACGCCAAAAAGCTTTGCGTGCCATTGCGGCCAATTTGCGTGCCGGTACTGATGAGTTGATGGCGGAGAACTTTAAAGATGTCACCGCAGCTCGTGCCGCGAATCTTGGCAGCGCCCTGATTGATCGACTGGCCCTCGGTGTGAAACAGATCGAAGCCATGGCGCGCGCCTGTGAAGAAATCGCTGCTGCTCCGGCCGTCGTCGGGATGATCGTTGAATCACAGACGCGCCCGGATGGACTCATCATCCAAAAACAGCGCATCCCTCTGGGGGTCATCGGCATGATCTTTGAGTCGCGCCCCAATGTGGTAATCGACGGCGCCGCTCTCGCCATTAAATCTGGCAACGCGATCATTCTCAAAGGCGGCAAAGAAGCGCAGTTCTCCAATGCGTGGTTGGCGAAGGCCGTTGTCGCGAGCCTTAAGGGAATTCTTCCGGAGAACGGTGTCACGCTGATTGAAACCCGCGATGAAGTCACTGAGCTTCTGAAACTCCGCCAATACATCGATCTGATGGTTCCACGCGGTGGAGAAAAGCTCATTCGATACGTGAGGGAGAATGCCACCATGCCGGTGGTGGCCCATGACCGAGGCCTGTGTCATCTCTACATCCATAGTGATGCGGACGTGGATCAGGTGGAGAGCATCGTCTTGAACGCCAAGGTTCAGCGCCCGAGTGCCTGCAATGCCATGGAGACGCTACTCGTGCATAAAGACTTTCCACAATCGGCACTGATCACAACGCTAACAGCGTTGCGCCAGCAAAACGTCGAAATTCATGCGTGTCCCCGCTCTCAAACGCTGATCGCTGGAATCCAATCGGCCGTGGAGGCCGATTACAATACAGAGTGGCTGGATTATAAGATGTCGCTGAAGATCGTCGACAGTGCAGATGAGGCGCTCAAGCATATCCAAGAGCACGGCACGCAACATACCGAGGCCGTGTTGACCAAAAATTCAAAGGTCATTGAGCAGTTTTTGAATGGAATCGACGCCTCGTGCCTCGCCATTAACGCGTCTACCCGCTTTAATGACGGCGGTGAGTTGGGACTCGGCGCTGAGCTCGGGATTTCCACCTCGAAGCTCCACGCCTACGGGCCCATGGGCGCAAAAGAAATGACCACCACCCGCTTCATCGTACGCGGGGACGGACACGTAAGGATTTAAGTCATGCCAAGTTTTGATCTCGTCTCTCGCATGGACTCGATGGAGCTGCAGAACGCGCTTCTCACCACGGAGAAAACCATTCTCGGGCGCTTTGATTTTAAGGGCTCTGAGGCCACAGCTGAGTACAAAGAAAAAGACAAGATCATCGAGATCCGCGCGGAAGATGAAACCAAAGTAAAAGCCGTGCGCGATATTCTCATGACCAACATGGGTAAACGCGGTCTCGGTTTGAAGGGCCTCGAAGAATCTCCGATCGAGCCCACCGGCATGAAGATGAAGAAGATGACCATCAAGATGGTCAGCGGCATCGACAAAGAGAAGGCGAAGATCATCAACAAGCTTCTGAAAGAAAACGGCAGCAAGGTGAAGTCGGCGTACATGGACGAGAAGTTTCGTCTTGAATCGAAAAACATCGACGAGCTGCAAGCGGCGTTTCACATGCTCAGAACGAGCAAAGAATTAAACATCGATCTCCAGATGGAGAACATGAAACGATAAACAACATAAGGCCAATAAGCATCGAGCAGATGCAAGGAGCTAACGAGTGATCTTCTGAGGCGTATGCCTAATACGTCGAAGAAGGAGCGAGGAAGGCGACGACGCAGATGACGATGATCATTGGCCGTGCGAGGTAACATGACACTACAAGAGCAGATCAATCACGATATGAAAGAAGCCATGAAGTCGAAGGACTCTGTGAAGCTTGCGGCGATTCGCATGCTCAAGGCCGCGTTCATTCACAACAACACAGCTGCGAAGCCGACGGATGACATGTCGGTCGCCATCGCCCACGTGAAGAAGCTCCAGGACTCTCTCGAGATGTTCCCTGCCGGATCACCGCAGCGCCTGGAAACCGAGGCCGAAATCAACGCGCTCAAAGGCTACTTGCCGGCAGCGATGTCGGAAGCCGACGTTGTGGCCTTGATCAATGACATCAAAGCCAAAGGTGCCAAAGACATGGGTGCTTTGATGAAAGAGATTCAGCCGCAGATCAAGGGACGCTTTGATGGCAAGCGCGCTAGCGACCTCGTGAAAGCCGCTCTTACCTAAACAATTCAGCTAAAAAATCTCATAACGCACCGCACTCTGAGCGGTGTGTATAATTTACATTCCATTTTCCTCACTGTAGAGATGCGTCAAACACTCTCTAAAGGTGATCATCATGCGAACGCTCCTCGTTGGCCCTCTGCTTCTTTTATCATTATCTGCTTTTGCTCAAACCCGAGCAGTGCAAGTTTTTGATCCAAGCGAATTCGTACCGGGTCACGTCACCGCTTTCCTCGATTCCGGCGAGATCATCCACGTTCCCGTAGAAAAAAATGAGACCGTCGACCAACTCAAGCGCTCACTTCACCTCGGTGAGACCATGAGTTTTGCGGCCGACGCCGTCGGCGACCAAGCTCCCGTGGTCAACGAGATCGAATCACAACCGGCGCAGAGAGCAGGCGAAGATAAAGAGATGTTTGATCCGGCCCGCTTCCGCAGCATCCAGTGGAGTGGATTCGATCCCCTCGAGAAGGCGAACCTTTCAAGTGTGGCCACCTACGAAGCAGCTCAGGCCGTGATGGATGGCATGAACGGCGAAACCGACGACGATTCACAGTGCTACAACCGCGCGCACATGTGGAACTACGAGGCGCTGGTCAATCAACGCGTGAACCTCGGGAAACTCTGGATCTTCTTCACACGCAAGTACATCCGCGAGTTCCGCTACAAGTGGTGGTTCCACGTTTCTCCCTACACGGAAGTGGGCACCGAGCGCTTCCGCTACGTCCTCGATCGCGGCTTCACCATGATTCCCTACACCGTCGAGAACTGGAAAAACCTCTTCATTCAAAACCAGGCGAACTGCCCGGTAGTAACAGACTACCGTCAATACGAAGGTCGCCAGGAAGAAGCCCACTGCTACCTGATCTACTCCTCTCAGTACTACTGGCAGCCGTGGCAACTTAAGAAGGTGGCCGTCGAAGGCCAGCATTTCTACGGCTACAAGAACTCAGAACTCGAGATCGCCTACAAAGACGCGCTTGCCACTCGCCGTGTCTCCATTCCGGTTTTGAGAAACCCGATTCCGAATCCGGACATCGACACGAATCCTAATCCGAACCCAAACCCAAATCCGAACCCAAATCCAAACCCGAATCCCCGTCCGGAGCCGCGTCCGATTCCACAACCAGATCCTGACTACTCAGGAACTCTAAGAAACGGTGACAGCGTCGTGCTGCAGAACGATCTCTACCGCCCTGCGCGCGTGATCTCATTGGCGGGCAACGAGCTCTACGACATCCAGTTCCAAGACGGGCGCAGAGAAGTCATCCGCAGCGTCGCTCGTAAGTACATCGCAGGGATGAGTGGCTGCGTGAGCAACATCTGTGTCGGTCATCGCGTGTTGAACACAGGCCTTACTCAGGAAATCGTTTACAACAAAGTCATCGCCGTCACACACGATGGCCTCTTTGTGGTGCAGTTTGAAGAAGGCCGCGCCACCAATAGCAGAAGCTGGGGCTGGCACGAATCGTACCTCGCGCAAACCACCGCCTGTCATCGCAACGGTAACGGCTGGTGTATCGGAGACCGTGCCTTCAGTCGCGTGCTCAACGCGGAAGTCCGGGTGATCGGTCACCAGGACCTGGGCCTCGTGCTCGAGATCACCACGGGCCGCGAGCGCGGCTGGCGCGTGAAGCACTACCGTGATCAGCTCACTCGACTCTAAAAAAGAAAAGGCCCCGAAAGGGGCCTTTTTTATTGCTGACCTTGGTCGATCTCAAAATCGATCGTGATGAACTGCTCCCCCACATCTAAGAATCCGTAGTCGTGAAAACGCACGCCATTGGCCTCAGGGTCGTAGACCCACTTGCCGCCCAGGGAGCGCGGACCGACGGGAAGCTCCACGCCTTTGTAGAGAACTTTTAACGAGCGTGCCAGCGGGCGCTTGTTCAAGAGCACCACCGGAGACGAAACAATAGAGACGATCTGGTTGCCGAGCTTCGCGAGCTCCGCACCAAACTGCGGAGAGCAGGTGCCGAAGACGCTGCCCTTGGTGGCATTGATGACCGCTTCGTAGGGACTGCCGGCGTACTCGTTCCACCCGCTGCAACCGAGGTCCTTCGCCGAGATGGCACCGTAGGCGCGAATCATGCCGAGGCGGCCGGCCTTGCGAGCAACGAGATCGTTGAGGAAGCCTCCGGCCGTGATGTTGGATTGCTCTTCTTCGTCGGTCACGTAGATCATCACGAGAAAAGCGTTCGATCGCAGGAAGTTCGGATGGGCGTTGAGCTGCTTGATGATCGGATCAAAGGAGCGCTCGGTGGCGTCACCGTCGATGCCTAAGCGGCGGACCGCTTGGCTAAACTCACTCACGGGATCGGGATGGTTGTAGTCAAAAATAGTCGGCATGCCAAGGTACGGTGCCTCGCCGACGTCGGTGGAAAGCAGCGCCATCCGCCAGTCGAGGCCACGGATCTTCGTGAACTCCTCGATGAAAAGGTTGGCGTTTTGAATTACGCTCTGCTGGATGCTCGACATGGAGCCCGAGTTGTCGATGACCCAGACGATGTCCACTTTGCCTTCTTCGGAGAGCTGGTAGCGCTCAGAAACCAGCAGTGGGTCGAGGCGTTCGGTCTTGTACAAGTAGTCGCTCTTCTTTCCGCAGGCGACGGCGAGCAAGAGGATCAAAAATAATTTCATAGCGACTTCCCTCCGCAGCGTGTGGCCGCGGTAGCATGGAGCTTGAAGAGTTCGTCGGGCCAGTAGACCGAGTCAACCGGATAGACCTGAATGCCCTTCTCCCGTGAAGAGTCGATGCGACGGGCAATGTCCGTCACTTCTGAGCTTGGCGGATTTGCCTGGGCCATGCGCACCTGGCTCAGGGCCTCGATGCGAACGAACTTCATTTTACGGATGGCTTCTTTCAAAACCACTTCGCGGTTTTTCCAGAAGCGGGTCTTTTGTTTGAGGAGCTCCGTGCGAGTGGCGTCGATGTGCGTTTGTAGCGCGGCTTTGGCATTGCCGTCTTTAAACGCCATTCTCTCAAGGCGCTCGAGCTCGACTTCGCGGGCAGCGAGCGCGAGGGTGATCTCGAGGATGCGCTCGTCCGGGACGTCGATCTTCGCCGTGGCTGGATTTTGCTGCGCCTCTTCGATGCGCTTCGCCCACACTTTGTGAGTCTCGATGAACACCTCAAAATCTTTCACGACTTCGTCGAAGCGGCAGAGTTTGAGGTTACTCACCGAGCGCACGAGACCAACTTCCGGAAGAAAACGATTAGTGAATACCTCATGCGATAGGCTCGTGAGTTCACCGCGCAACTCGCTCACACGCTTCAAGCGCAACAGTGACCAGGTCCGTTCTGTGCGCGCCGGAATGTACTCGGCCACACCGCGAGGAACCTTGGCGTAGAAAGCTTCTGAAGCCTCGTAAGCGCCGGCCTGATACAAGAGGCGGCCCAAAGTGAGATAGTGGCGTGCTAACTGATGGACGGCCTTGGTCTGCTCCATCTCCGGCTCAACTCGGCGCTTGAGGAGCTTGCCGGCTTCGCCGATCTCATTCTTGCGAGACCAGTTCAGCACCGCTGTAGCGGCGAGTGTGAAGCTCTGGGGATGGCCCATGGGAAGAAGCGTGAGGACGCGAGCAGCGTGCTCAGAGTTATAGCGAGCGGCAAACGCCAGGAGCTCGAGCTCGAGCCCAACGGGGGCCGTGAGTGCTAAGAGATGATTCACTTGCGATTCGCTCAAGGCCGGGCGCTGTTCAGCGACCCACGCCGCCTTCACGTTGGCATCGATGACTTGGTCGAGGGCAAAGCGCAGGCGTTCATTGCCGGCAGCTTGCATGCGACTGGCGAGATACGCATCCACAAAGGTCTGCGGAAGATTGAGCTTCCACGTAAGATAGATCCAGGTTTGCCGCGTGAGTGACGAGGAGTCTTGCAGCTCGGCCCACTGGCCCGCGGCGGTGGTGAGTTTTCCGGCAAGCACGAGCTGCAACCAGGCGTCGACTTGCGGAGAGAGGCCCTTCGCCTGACGCCACTCCATGAAGAGGGTCTGAAGGTAAGCGTCGGTGAGCTTGAAATCGCCGGCTTCAGGAATCTGCGTCGTCGGATCGGACTTCGCGTCCGTGCCCGTCGACTTCAGCAAGACCTCCGCTCCGTGCTGGGCCAGGGCCGCAGACGACAAGAGGAGAGTGAGGAGAAAAATCTTCACTTGCTTCCTCCCAACAGGACGCCGAGAGAAAGATAGCCGACCATGTTGTGGACGTTGTTTTCGCCCTTCAAGTTCTGCTCTTTGTAGAAGTCGTTCTTGAGACCGATCCGCGCCGACATCATCTTACCCATCCAGAAAGCAAAACCCGCATCGACGACCATGGCGGTGGTGTTGCCACGGCCGAGTTCCACTTGGCCCACGCCGAAGTTCCAGAACTGGTCGAAGTAGACGACCTGATCGAGGTCCAGGCGCATCTTGCCGTAGAAAAGATTGTACTCACCGACGAGATCCGTCTGCGCCTTGATGTAGTCGCGGTCCGGCACGACGTTCTGTTCATTCACGAGTTTTTTGCCCGCGGTGCTCAGCTCGTTGTTCATGCGGAAGTGGTTCAGACCAATCCCCCACTTGCCGTTGATGTGGTAGCGGTAGAGGCCACCCCACTGGGTGGAATCAATGCTGCCGTCTTGGTTTAAATTCTTCCCACCGATGAAGCCGAGCTCGTGGCGATTCGTGAGCGGAGAGAGCCGCGCCTGAATGCTGTAGAGCTTATCGTTGGCGGTAGAAACCATCGCCTTGTCGATCGGCACCGCGAGAGCGTTGAGTTCCGCTTCCAACGGAGATGTGGAGGTGGCCGCGTGCGCGCCCAATGAGATCAGAGCGATGGTGACGATTAATAGTTGTTTCATAGTTACTCCCAAATCCGCTCGAACCATTGTTTCACTAACGCTGCATCCGCATCGGCCAGATTCAAATCAGACCATTCGAAGCCGAGGATCACGATCTGGCGACCTCCCGACAGTGGGCACGAGGCGCCGATCACGTACTGCTCCGTCACCTCACCCGGCTTGAGCAAGCCGAAGAGTTCTTTGCACTCTGGGCTCGTGAGCGAGATTTCCAGGAACGCGGGATTCGCCGATTCTTTCGTCGTGAGGCCCTTGAGCCCCGCTCTCTTAGAGGGCACACCGAGTTCGCTCACCACTTCCAGTTGGTAGTCGGCAAGCTTGAAGCCTGGGACACTGGTGGCACGGCTACCGAGGTAGAGGCCTTTGGCCTTGAGCTCTTCCAAGATGTCGGCCGGCAACGCTGCCAGCATCGGCGTCGTGATTAAAATCTTTTTGACGTTCTTCGCAAAGAAGCTCAGGTCCGTGCCGATCTCCGGCATGCCCATGCTCTGCGTGCCAACTGTGACCGACTTGCGGAACAGGAGGGCACGGGCGTTGAGGTTGTGGCCACCGAGATACACGCGGCCAGCTTTGCCCCAGAGTCTTTCGAGCTCGTTAAACTCGGGAGCGTTGGTGAACGGAGCGATGATGACGTTTTCGGCCCAAGTCGACGGCAGGACTTCGTAGAGGAACACGGCGTTCGCCACTCCCCCGACTGAGTTCATGACAGTGACCGATAACGTTTTGAGGCCAGGGTTTTGAGAGGACACGCGCACTTGGTTGCCGTTGAGTGTGACCTGGTCACGGGCGTCGGACGAGGCGATCGCCGACGAACGGATGCGTAGGCCGGAGTTTCCGGCCGAGATAGAAATAGTGTGGTCGAGAGATTTTCCGAACTGAAGGTACTTGATGTTTTCCTGGCCCCAGTCCCCACGGCCGATCGTTGGACTCGCGATCGTGCGCTCTTCCACAGAGAGCTTCATGCGATGAGAGCGGCAGCGGTTGGTGTTGGTTGCAAAGCCGTAGTTCGAGTTGCAGATGCTCAGCTCGATCTCATAGACCTGGCCTGTGGCATCGGCGGGAATGTCAGTCCAACTCAAGACGTAGGTTGATTCCGGGGCGGTTGAACTTACTTGGCGAAGATCGAAGATCCCCACTGGCGGCGTGCTGACGAGGGTCACTTTCGGAGCGACCTCTTTGTTGGCATCACTCACGGTGAAAGCTTGCGACATGTCGCCCTTCACCACGAGCTCAGTGGCGAGAGAGGTGCGGGTTTCTTGGCGCACGTCCGAGAGATTGATGCGGAAGTCTTGGGTCTGCTGACGGCCATCGGGGCCAGTCAAGATCACAGTGTTCTCAAGCGCCGATGAGCAGCTGCCGCTGCTGCGACATTCGGTGCCCACGCGCAACTGCTCGACGCTGTATTCAGCGGTGAGGGACCACTCGGCTCTCGAACCAGAGCGCACCAGTTTCATGCCGATGGAGGTGTCCTTGAGTTCGGCGCGCACGTCCGCGGCGGCGTAGTCCTCAGCCACGACGGAGAATGAGCCCAAGGTTTTCGACTCGCCTTCTCTCATCGAGTAGGCCGCGTTGAGATTTTGCACCACCATCAACCGAGGCGTATCTTTCACCTGCAAAAGAATGGACTTGCGAACCGCCTGGGTCATGTCCATGCTGCTGTAGAGAATCACCGTGATGGGATATTCGCGGGTCTTGATGTTGTAGTTGTTCGGATCGTTGGCCTGCGTGAAATCCGGGGTCCAAGTGATGGCACCTTTGGTGGCATCCCACGTGGCGCCCTTGGGAAGTCCCTCGAACTCGAGCACGGCTTCGCCGGCCGGCACGACGGACTTGATTTCGTATTCGGCGTTCCGCCCCTCATCAAAAATCATGAGGCCCGGAGCATCGATCCCGAGGGCCGGAACAACTTCTCTTCTGATGGGCGCAGGATCCACGGAGGCGTCGACCCCTTTGAACGGGTTGGCGTTACAGCCTGCGAGAACCGCGAGGATCAGGAGGGGAAGAAGTTTCATATGGTTTCTCATTGTTGCCCTACCGGACGAAGGGTGAACGGATAGTTAACTTTGACGTTGACGCCACCGCGAGGTTTCGGGAATTCCCAGTTCATCATGCGTTTGGCGACGCAGCCGCCGACCTGCGGGTCTGCGAGCGTTGAAGATTTTACTTTCGAGAAGTTCATGCGCCCGGTGCCGCCGATTTCGAAATCCATGACGAGTGTGCCGGCGAGGTTTGCATTGTGGCGCAAGCGCTCTTCGTAGCACGCGCGCACTTGGCTCAGGTACTTCGCGATGGTGGCCTGGATCACATGGCGATCAAGACCGCCATCCACGCCGACGCCGTTGCCAATGCCAATCGCCGAAATACCACGGCCGTTGCCAGAAGCAATCGCCACGTCACCATAACCACCTAAACCGCCGCCCTTGCCTTTGGTTCCGACGCCGCCCAGACCTTGGACTCCTGAGTTGCCCACCGTTGTGGCACGCACACCACGACCGAGGCCCGCGAGCATTTCGCCGCCGCTGCCGGCGTTGCCACCGCGGCCAGCACCGGCAGACGCGTTCAGGTTTACTTGCGCTCCACCGACGGCTTTTGAATTGTCTTTCTTGCCCACGAGACCCAGGAAGCCGAGTTCTTGCGGAACCGCGCGGGCACTCTTGGGTGCCACGACCTGCGGATTATTCGCCATCACATTTGTGACGGTGACAGTTCTGATGGGCTTGATCACAACTGTGAGCTGTTCTTCGATTTCTTCAGGCGGTGCTATGATTGGAGCGGGAGACCACAAGCTCAACAAGCTGACCGCCACCACGAACAGGGCGAAGGCCAGCCACATCAACATTTTGATTTGTTTGTCGTCGTTTTGAACTTCGGCCGTAGCAGTAGAGAGGCCCGCGGCACTGGTTGAGAGCTGCCACGTGTGGAGTGGTGATTGGATGGTCCAACCGGCGAGGTCACGGCTGATCTTGCAGCCTTCCACCGGAGTCAGGGTTTCGCCTTGAATCTTAAAGCGGCACACCCACTCATCCTCGCGAACCAAGACGCCCTTGCGTTTGCTAGCATTCGTGCGGGCCTCGGTAACGTCGGCGCGGATCAAACCGAATTTCTTATGCCAGCCATAGATGCGCTCGCCTTCCATCACGGGAAACGCTTTCACGAATTGGCCATCACTCGATGCGATGAGATTGTTCATGGGATCACCTCTCCGTGGTCGGCGGCCATGAGATCAGTGAAGCCCTCGCGCAAGCGCAACAATCCATCACTGTCTTCCTCACCGTTACCGGTGATCATGGAAAGATCGGGCCGCTGGACCTGGCCCTGAATCAGGAGACTTTCGAACTGGATGTTCCGCACATCTTTGCCTTGCTCCCCTTCGGCCCAGGCCATCGTACTGATGAGACACATGCATACTGCAAAGTATTTCATAACTGCTCCAAGGCCCCGAGGCGGCCACTAAAATAAGCTGCTGCAGCGACGTCGCCGCGATTATTAAAATCAGATTTTAAGGTCTCAAGCGCTTTGCGTGAGTTCGGATCACGCGAGAGCTCCATGAGAGCGGCGGTGCGCTCTTCGACCGGAAGCCCTGTGGCCACAACCGTGCGACGAGACGTCTCCTCAGCTTGCAACTTGGCGACGACGGCTTCGGCGCCCAACGCAAGACTCTCTTGCCATTGAGCTGCTTCAGCAAAACCAGCGAGCTGGTCTGCGGAGAGCTTCGCGTAGCTTTCTCCTTCAGCACGAAGGGGCGAGGCCAAAGACTCCATGGCTTCTTTCGCGCCCGCGAGCTGCTCTTCGGTCATGCCTGCGGGCATGGGTGTGTTCAAAATCTCAAGGTCTAAGTCGGCGTAGGCACGGGCGAGATCGTTCAACAACACCACTCGTACCGGGACACTGGCGCCAGGCAAAACAGCTTTCACTTCCTCGGCGTACTTACCCAAGAGGCGCAAGCGCAACTGGTAGAGGTAGCGGCTATCACCTTTGTAGAAACTCACGCGGCGATGTTTTTGATCGGCAAGTTTCACGCGCTCGAATACGCCCTTGGCCCACGTGGCACCCAGGTCTTCTTTTGCACTCATGACTAATTTTTGGGTTTGAGCGTCGCCCAGACCTTCAGACTCAAGATCAGCTGCAAGGCGAATCTTGTCGGCCGCACTCCAGGGAAGGCCGAGGAGTTCAGCCGTTTTGATCTCTGAGCCGTGATAAGCGGCGCGTACCGTCCCGGCGAGTTCCGCCGACATCTTCTTCTGGGACTTGAGACGCGCCGAGAGTTTGCGAAGCACACGGGCACGCGAGGATTCATCTCCGGCGATCTGATACAACACACTGATCTTGATCCACTCGACTTCCGCATCTTTTGCGGTCATGCGCGCCTCGAGGATCTTGGCGGCATCCGAGAAGCGCCCCATGCGCTCGTACTCGACGACGAGAGCCTCTTTGTCACCTTGGCGCTCGAGCACTTGCACGAGTGTCGCCTGGTCTTGGAGTTTGATGGCGAGGACTTTCGCGTTGGTGCACGATTTCTCCGCGAACTCACCGTTCTGGCAGAAACGGTTAAACTCCGCGAGCGCGGCCGGTGTTTCACCCAACGTGGCCGCGTGCTCGAAGCTCGCCTCAAGGCCTGCGCGCTTCATTTCCGCGAGATCCGCTTTGTAGCTCGAAGCTTCGAGAGCTGGGACACTGGTCCACAGCGCCGCCTGTGTGGCGAGGTCTTGGAAGCGTTTTTGTTTGTTCAAGATATCCAATGCTAAATGCTGAGACTGCACCGCCCATTTGTCGGGCGAGTCTGTCTTCTGTGCGAGTTTTTGGAACACGCCGAGGGCGTACGTATCTTCACCCATGTCCAAGGCCGCTTTGCCTTCGACATAGCTCCACTCACGTGACTCCGCTTCATTTGAACTTGCGGCCAAAGCACGGGCCTCTTCACGGATCACAACGTTGTTTTTAAGTTTAGCACCTAGGGCGGCGCGCTCTTGGCGGTAGCTGCGCGCAAGGATGGGGTCTTTCTGCAGTTGAATCCAGACCGCGAGACGCTGGATTTTGATTTCTTCGTTGGTTTCCGCTGCGAGCCAGCCTGAGCGCATCTTTTCTACCACGTCGCTCTGTGGAAAAAGGGCCAAGTGGGTATCCACGGCCTGCACGAGCTCTGGACCGAACTGACCTGGATTGGATTTTCTCTGACCATCGAGCTGCACGACGAGGCGGCGCAGGACTTGGTCAACGAACTCGCTCTTCTTGGGTTCGAGCTTTGCGATGCTGGTGGATTGTGTCTGCAGATAAGCGAGCATCGCTTTCATGTCATCGAACCGCTTGAAGCCGTAGTACTCTTCCGACAAGCGAGCGGCGCGAACAGCGTCCGGGCGTTCGGTCTGAATGCGCGTCATGACAAACACACCGGCGACATTGTTGCCGGCCGAGAAGTAGGCTTCGCCTAAGTGCTCAAGAAACTCCGGACGCTTTTCTTTGGTCGCGATGGCGTCGATTTTCTCGAGGGCCACGGCCCCTGTGTCCTGGGGAGTGGCCGCCAAGAACTGGATGTAATCCAGCATGGCCTGCTCTTTAAGATTATTTTGCGAGTCATAGAGCGCGTTCGCCATTTCCGACTGGGCAAGTGCTAATTGATCTTTACGGAAGTAGGCCCAAGCTAAACGGAAACGAATGTAGCTGATGCCGTCGACATCTTTGGCGTGCGGAAGTGCCCTCAGATAAGAAGTTTGTGCCTGTGTCCACTGGCCTTCTTCGTCGTAGATCTCGGCGATGCTGAGCATCGATTCGCGCAAAATTTCTGCGCTAATCCCGGTGGTCGCCGTCAACTTTCCAAAGGCCGTGAGCGCCTTGGTGTTTTGTCCCTGCATGCGCATGAGCCGCGCGAGTTGGTATTCGATCTTATGCTTAAGTTCGGTGCTCGCCTGGGGCAAGGCCTCGTTGTAATAGCCAACTGCTTTTACACGAAGGGCGTCGACTTCGGCGGCACTCCCCGTTCCGTTTGCGATCAGGTCTTTGTCGTCTTTAACGGCTTTCTGAAAGCACACGTCGGCCAAGCGGCGCGTGAGCACCGGACGAGCAGGATCGTTGTCGGGCAATGAATTGCGCAAGATCTCCATCTCGCGGATCAACACCGCATCGTTCGCAAAAACGGTCGGGATCAGAAGGAGTGAGAGCAGTAACGGTTTGAAAAAAGTCATCACTACTGAACTCCCATGACCGCCAGTTGAATCACTTCGAATTGCTGACTGTTCAAGATTCCCATGAGGCGCGCCACGTCGGTGCTCGCCATGTCCCGGTCGGCCTGGAGGTTGATTTCACCTGGGAACGGCTTACCCGGATTGTCCTTCGTCCACCTGGACTTAAGAGTTGTGAGTGCTTTCACGAACGGGGCCGGTGTTTTAAAGATTTGATCAACGGTTCCGAGGCCCACTTTGTCGAGGTAGAGGCCCGTCTTCGCCACCGACAGGACCGGCGCGACTTTCACTTCCGCGCCGCTCACGGAGTCCGCGAGCTTAACGTCTTTGGCGACGAAGATTTCCGGCGACGACGAGAAGGTTTGCAGCAAGAAGCAGACGAGCATGCTGAACATATCTACAAGAGATGTGAGCATGAGGCCTACGAGCAGCGCTTTTTTGGTACGGCCGATCTTCTGTTTACGAGTCAGCAGGTGGTGCTCGAAGCGGCCCGTGTGGAGCGCGTTGGCTGAGATACCCATACTACTTCTCCCCGGCACTCGGCTTCACGCCGATGTTGCTGATGCCGTTTAAGCGGAAGCCGTCTAAGACTTTCACCATGTCGCCGTGAACCACGTCCGCGTGCGGGGCGACCAGCACGCTTTCGATGTTTCCGTTCTTCATGGCCGGAAGATTCTTGTAGGCGATGATTTTCTTTTGCAGCTCGAGCACGAGCTCAGGCGTTGAAGCGGCTTTGATCTCAGAGCGATTGAGTGTGCGCGTGCCCATTTTCAGGATCACAGTCGCGACACCCGGCTTTCCGAGCACCACATCCACAGCAGCTTTTTCCGTGGGCGCCCCTCCATCAGTGCCATGAGACTGCTTCAAATCCATCGACGCCACCTGAAGCCAGACAGCGGAGATCAAGAGGAAGCAGACCAGGGTCGACAGAAGGTCGATGAACGGCGTGAGGTTAAGATCGCTGTTAAGCTCTCTTTTGGCCTTGAGGCTCACGACTAGTTCCCTTGTGTGAAGCTAGGTGCAACAGTGTCACGACCTTTCACGGCAGCAGCTTTCGAGCTCGACGCTTGCGATTCTGAGCGGAACAAAAGATCGTGGAAGATTTTTGAACTCTCTTCCGTCAACTGGCCAACCACGCGATCCGTGCGGTTTTGGAAAATGGCGTAAGCGACCAGAGTAGGAATCGCCACCATCAAGCCAAACGCGGTGGTGTTCAACGCTTCAGCGATACCTTGTCCGAGCATGAGGGAGCGCTCAGCGGGGTTGGCACTAGAGACCGAGGTGAAGGAGGCGATCAAACCCGTCACGGTACCCAAGAGACCCAAGAGAGTGGCGACGTTACCGTACACGGCCAAGAAGCCTGTACGACGATCGATGGTGCCGATTTCCTGCGTGAGGGCTTCGTCCATGCGCGCTTGCACTTCTTCGTCTCCGCCGCCCGCTTGGCGAACTGTGATGCCTGCAGTGACCACACGGCCCATCGCCGTGTTCGGTGCCGCCATCTCAACGTAAGACTTGGCTTCGTTGAATTGGCCGAGAGAAATGAAGGTCAAAAGCTTGTTGCGAAGATCCGCTGGAGCTTGACGGTAGTTTTTGTAAAGAGCTAGCCCACGCTCAATCACGATGCCGGTAGCGATGAAGCCCACCAACAAGATGAAGTGCATGAAAAATCCGCCGGCCTGGTATGCATTGATTATAGACATCTGTATTCCCTCCGTAGAAACACCGAAAAATAATTTGACTGGGAGATTCTTTCGAAAGCGAAACGCTTTTGACAGGAAAAAATAACTTACAATTCCCCTCTGGGATTACCCGAGTGGAACACTCGCTCAAGAATGTGATAAGGGATTAGCGCTGGCCAGATGCCGGAATTCGCTCTGTACGAAGGTCAGTGTCGTTGTCGGTAGGGGCAAGTTCCCACTCTCCGAGCCAGACCTTTCCATTGCTCTTCACGCTCAAAAGATAATCCAAAGGACGCCCCGGAGCTTCGATCTGCAGTAAAACTTCCCCGTCGCTGGTGAGCAAAGTGTACGAACCGTTGCTCGCGACACCAAGCAAAGTGTGACCGTGATACGCAGTGGCTTCAAAGGATAAGAGCGTACGCGACATCGGCACTTGCACGCTGTGACGGATCTTGTGCTGCTGATCCACCACCCGCAACACGCCCTCTTCGTCGAGCGCCACCCACACACCTTGCGGGGTCAACACGGGAGCCGTCGTGATGGCACTGTGACCCACTTTCACGGACACGAACTCTCCGCTCCGTTGCACGTGATAGAGCCGGCCTTCTTCGTTGCCCACCCACACGCTATCGCTTGTGACGGTCATGGGACCCAAGGCCGATCCAGGCGAAAGCCGCCACAAGTGCGTTGGTTGCAGCTGGTGATCGAGCTCGAGCAGGAAGCCCGCATCCGTCGCGACGAGGATGCTCGCACCGTGCACGCTCATTTCGGCTTCGTGCCGAGCTTCGCTGATGACCTGTTCCTTAAGAGTTTTCAACTCGGCGTTGAGCATGAGCACGCGCACGTCTTGATGGCGCACGCTCAGCACGACGAGTTCGCCGTCCAGGACAGAGATGTCTTTGAACCATGTGTTGTCTTGGAACTGGCGAGATCTTTTCACATTGCCCTTGGCATCGAGCCCGAGCACGCGCCCGTCTTGCGTTCCCACCCACACCAGTCCGCCCCACTCGATCCAGGTGCTTTGCGCCGACACGCTCTTCGCCAGGGCGAGACGATCCGTGGACGGGATCACCTGCTCGGAGAGCAAGCTGCGGTCGTCGTTGAAAATACTGAGACTGCCGTGGGCGCCGCCATCACAGAAGGCCCACCAAGATCCAGAAACAGTCTGGCGAGGTGTGGCACAACGGGCCTCGTGTTCGGGATTGGCCTTGGCCACCCAGTTCTTCGGAAGGTTTCGATAGGCTGACGTCGCAGGTCCGCGGGGTGCGGTTGAACACCCTACCAACAGGACAAATATGAGAGTGACAAAAAATCTCTCTTTCCTCATAGTCAGCTTATCGGTGAAGAGCGTCCGGAATTGACCGGGCCAGACAGTCGGGAGTTCCTTGTGAGTCGTCCGGAAGAACAGGTCAGCGAAGCCTTCAATCTCAAGACTTATCTCGAGGCCCGGGACCTCACTCGCCAGATCGTCGAGGAGCTTGCTCACAGCCTCGCCCCCGGCATGGACGAAGTCGAGGCCCAGCAGCTGTGCAAAGAGATCTTCGCCCGCCATGGCATCAGCAAGCTCTGGCACCCCAGTAAAATCCGCTTCGGTAAAAACACCCTGTGCAGCTTCAGCGAGGTTTCGGAGCCCGGCGTGCGCCTCGGCATGGGTGAATTGTATTACGTAGATCTCGGTCCAGTGGTGAAGGGCCATGAAGGTGATTACGGTGAGACCTATCGCTGTGGTGGTGGCTCCGATCCGTTGATTGCCGCGAGCCGAGACATTTTCAAACTCACGGAGAAGGCCTGGCGTGAAAAGGGTCTCACCGGCGAGGGCCTCTACCAAGTGGCTTCGGCAGCTGCCAAAGAGCGCGGCTTCAAGCTCGACCTACGAAGCGATGGCCATCGCTGTGGCGATTTTCCGCACGCCGTTTTTCATAAGGGTGGCCTGGGCGAGTTCAACACGCATCCCGTGCCAGGATTATGGATTCTAGAAATTCATTTGGTGGATGAGGCGCGGGAGCGGGCGGCGTTTTTTGAGGATGTGTTAGGGTTGGAGGACTTGAAAGTTTAATGTTCCAAATCCTCCGGGGGGACGGGTTTTTTCTTTTTAGTCTTGGCGCGATCTAACGGTAACTGACCTCTTTTGGTAGAGGTAGGGAACCAAAAGGTTCACCAGAAGCAGTGCCGAGAGAATGAAAAACAGTGTGGTTTCTTGTGCGATCATGGGGACATCTCCTTACATCCGTTAAGCATCCTGCCAGTTATTAAAAGGGTGGTTCCTCCTTGAACCGAGAAGCGTATTTCCTTTTCCGCTTCCACTCTACTTCCGTGAGACTTAACAAATTCTTGAGTACGTCTGAAACATCCTGTTTCGTGTCGGAGGTCTCTCATCCTAAGAGGCCCTCACCGTTCTCAGGATTAGGTAAAGCAGGAACCGTGCCAAGTGCGGTCCGAGGGTTAAGTCCTTAAAGACTGGTCGGGGCGAGGATGAACTGGTCCCAAAAAGGTGGTGCCGGAATGGTCCGGGGCCGGGGCCATTGAGTATTATATAAAGAGATAACTCCGAGTCTTTCGGTCGCTCTGGAGTTGGCCTCAAAAATGCTTACACCCACTTGTCACAACGGCCCGGCCTATGTGACCCTTAATTAAGCACAAACGAAGGATATCGATTGTGCGCCAACCACCAGGAGGGTGAACCATGGGCAAACCGCACTACTACCTTATGAAAAATAAGAAGATTCTTCGTCTAGAAGCCTCTGATCGCTGGGACGATTTGTCGTGGATCATGCGCTCTCATATTCTTGATGCAAACTCAAAAAAGATGAACCAAGAAGAGGCCAACTGGCGCGTCGCCATCTTCCGCGATGAAATCATGGAAGTCGGCGAATACGTCGATTACCTCCACTCTCCCCAGGCGATCGTCGATGCAGAAATGTGGGCGGAAGCGGTCTAGTTCAAAATTATATGCTCTGAACTCAAAAGGGTCCTTTCGGGGACTCTTTTTTTTGGCACGCACACCTCAGAACACTTTCGTCTGCGCGCACTCCTCACCCGTGAGTTCTAAGCACAGCTCTCGCATAAGAGAGGCATGAGCGAGGTCTTCGGTGGCGGTGGAAATGGATTCGAGCAACTTGTAGTAGCGGGCGTCCCTCACCCCAGAACTGAGCACACGATCGAGCGCCGCTCGCGCTCCCTCGAAGTCCTTCGATTGATAGCGCGCGAGTGCCAGCAGGTAGTAGACCTCGTCGCCCTCTCGCAGTGTCACTTCGCGCGACAGGAGCACGAGGGCCTCGCCAGCGTCTGCGGGTTTCTGTCGGAGCAGAAGGACCTTCGCGAGTTCCGTGCTGTGATCGAAGATGTTCTGCTGCAGTTCCGCGCGGATGTTTTTTTCCACCTGGGCCCAGAGCTCGTCGGCGACGGCGAGTTGCTTGCGGTGGAAGCTCAGATCCGCGAGCTGGCGCAGAAATTCCACCTGGCCCGAAAGCAGGTAGGCTTTTTCCAAGAGGCCGCGCGCCTCTTCAAACGCTCCATCGTCCAGCTTCAAGCGCGCGAGCAGACTGAGAGCGAAGCCATTGCTCGGTGCGATTCGCAGCGCCTCGCTCAGCAGAAACTCCGCCTCGGACTTGCGATTTCTTTGCAAGTAGTGGCGCGCCAGGATGGAGCGGGCCCAGCTCGAATCGGCTAACTCTCCGACGTCCTCGATCTGCAGAGCTTTGCGCAGAGAGAAGTCGCCTTCGCGCTCGCGGCCGCTATTCAAATGGATGAGGCCCAGGAGTGCGTACGTACTGGTGCGCGGATAAATGCGACTCAGTTTGTGGGCCGCTTGCGTAGCGGTTTTCTTATCGCCGATGGCCAAGGATGATGTGGCGAGGATTTTGAGCGACTTGCGCGACTGCGGATCCGTACGCAGGACCTCCGTGGCGATGGCGATGGCTTCGCTGAACTGATGGTTATACTCGAGGTGCTCTGCCACCAAGAGCTGGGCCTTCACATAATAAGGCGCTCCGAACTTCTTAGCGAGCGCTTCCGCCAAGAGCTCACGAAGTTCTGCGATCTTCAAACGCGGTCCCGTGGAGGAGCGACCCATTTGATTTTCAACGTAGCTAAATTTTTCATCCAGCGAAGCCTGCGGGGAGGGCATCTCTTGTGGGGGCACTTTCTCGCTTATAAGAGGGAGCTTGTAAGCGAACTCTTGATCGGTGTTTTTAAATCTGTCCACGCAGGCGCTCAACACCAAGCAGCACAAAATAATTCTATAAAACATCATTCTTCATCTCCGATGGCCAAGCCTCTATTTTTTCTAGAGGGACATTCCGTTTTTATGTTTTTCCAAGCGCTGTAACTTTCTCGAAAGCGCTTTCGTAATAGTACTTGAGCCAGGTCTTTTTAAAAGGAGTTTTAAAGTGAAAAAAATTTGTTCTTTATTATTGATGGTCGCCGCTTTGAGCACGGCCAGCGCGATCGCATCCGATCACGACGATGGCGAGGCGGACTTGAAAGGGCGCTCACTCAGTCTCACGGACGTGTACGCGTTCCGCGAAGACAAAGAGATCGTGTCAGGCAGCGATCAACACATCGTCTTTATTATCAACACGAATCCGCGCTCGCTTCCGCGCCAACAGTACTACTTCAGCACGCAAGCCCGCTACGATCTGCACGTTGGCCGCGTCGGGACGAGTCCGGATGTAGCAGCGAAAACCACCGACGACGTAGTGCTTCGCCTTGAGTTCGGAGCTCCGAACTCGACTGGCGAACAGACCATCAAACTCACATCTATTAAAGGTCGCCGGAGCCAGTCATTCATCGCCAAAGATGGCGGCGGTTCGATCCTCACAACGCCCCTCACCGATGCTGCCTCTCCAGTAAATTCTGACGTGACCATCGATGGCCAAGTTTTGACTGCGTTCGCAGGATTGAGAAAAGACCCGTTCTTCTTCGACGTGACTGCCTTCTTCCAATTCCGTGCAGCGGCCGCAGGCAACGGTGGCGCAGTACCAGTTCCAGGGTTTGCCGCGTTTCCAACCTACACACCAGACGGCGTGACGGCCCTCGACTTCACTCGGGAATACAACGTGAACACGATCGCGCTGCGGGTGCCTATCGCGTTTCTGCAGGCCTCCGGCGAAACCGTCTTCGACACCTGGGCTTCGGTATCAGTTCCGAGATAGTGCGCGTAACTAAAATTTTTACTTAAGAGGTACCCATGAAAAACTTAATCGCTACGTGCGTTGTCCTCGCGACACTCGCCAGCTGTAACCAGGACACCGGCTCATCGTCGAAAGGTGTGTCCTACGTCCAGATCGAGCGCCTTGGCCGCCCGGCCATCAACGAGGGGCTCGTACTCTCGAACGCGAACCTCAATGCCTTCAACAGCATCACGCCAGCGTCGGACCTTAACAGTTCTATCCCGGCGGTGTCGGCCGTGCTCACGGAAGCCGCAGCGGTGCTCGGCGTGGTGAACTCGCTGGGATCAAACGCGGGCCTCGCGCCACCAGCGGTGAACGACGTGGTGTCGCAGTTCTTGCCGGACATCCTTCGCATCAGCGTGGACGACGCCCACTACGGCACGCTCCATGACTTGAATCCGAATGCCAACCGGACCTCGAACTCGGTGCAAAACGAAGTCGCTTACACCGCGTGTGTCAGCCTCACGAGTGGCGCCCCGCTGTTGTGCGGAGGCCGCAAGATTCGTGACGACGTCATCGACATCACACTTTCTTACCTCGCCAATGGTGCAGCGTCTGCGGCCCCTAACGGTGCGGCCGGCACCAACAACCCGACCGCGGTTCCAACGTACCCCGTGTCGGATGCGATCAACTACACGACGACGCACTCGGCGCCGCTCTTGTCGAGCTTTCCGTTCCTGGCTGCCCCGCTCTAGAGTTCTCCTCTTCCCTGCCACGCAAGTGGCAGGGAATTTTCTGAGAGACAATCATGAAAGGCTTGCTGTTCTTCCTCTTCTTTTTCGTTGCGATCCAGGGTGCCCAGGCGCACCCACTCAACGTCGGTCTCATGGAAATCACCCAGGAGCGCAATCGCTACGAGTTCCAACTTAAGATCCACGCCGAGGACTTCCCCGCCATCACGGCGCACGGGAGCTTCTTCGCAGAGACGCTCGAAAAGATCGTCGTCATTCCCCGTATCGCCTGCCGCTGGACGCAGTCCCAAGAACTCAGAGACGAGACGCTGGTCAACGTCGTCATCATCACTGCCACGCTAGAATGCGTGGAGCTCACCCCGACGTTGGACCTCGAGCTGGTGTTCCTCGAGAGGATGCCCGCGAGTTTTAATCTGCTCACGCGCTTCAGGGCCGGAGACGACGAGAAAGCTTTTTCGAACTCGAGCACCTCGACGCGGCTGCAGGTTTCCGGGGGCACAGCGACCCGCGGGTCGTTCATGGATTTCTTTAAACTCGGAGCGGCCCACGTCGGGCTGAGCCATCACGAGTGGATCGAAGACGGTAAACTGAAAATTCCCGAGGGCGTCGACCACCTTCTCTTTTTGCTCACGCTCATCCTCGCGAGCACGGGGCTGGTCTCAACGATCAAGCTCGTGACGGGCTTCACGGTGGGACACTCTCTCTCGGTCGGACTCTCCATGGCGGGTTTTAAACTTTTGCCCCCGCCGGTCGTCGAGCCCATCATCGCGCTCACGATCGCCCTCATGGCCCTCGACTTCCTCATCACGATCTCGCCCACCAAGAAATGGCTCTTGGTTCTCGTCGTGGGGTTCATTCACGGGTTCGCTTTTGCAACCGCGATCGACGACGCCCATCTCTCGGGCAGCGCCTTCGTCAGCACCTTGACGGGATTTAATCTCGGCATCGAGTTTGCTCAAGTTTCGTTCATCGCCCTCGCGCTTCTCGTGGGCCGAGGCCTCAAGAGCTGTGGACTCCCGCTCGGCAAAGCCACCAGGCCTGCCTCTGTCATGATTGCCCTCATCGGGCTCTACTGGTTCATCGAAAGAATTCTCTAGCTCTTAGCTGATCTCTTCAGTGCGGTATCTCGCTGGGATTGCGCATCACTGCGCTTGCACATTCCCGGTGACGTGAGATTATTCCACCACGTACGAAAATCTCGTTACCCCTAAAAGGCGCCACCGCATGAGCAGCATGGACAACCCCATTCAATTCGCCGTAGTCCGTGAAGACCCGTTGATCGAAAAAGAACTCGTCGAAGCCTACAAGCCCAAGCACGCCCTCCTCGTCGGCGGCGGCGGCTGCACGGCCTACACTCTCGCGACGCTTTTTCCGGAACTCAAACTCACGCTGGTGGATCCCAATCCGGCGCAGCTGCAGTTGATCGAACGCAAGGCCCAGGCACTCCAACGCCTCGGCATGGATCCGAGCATCGTCAACATCGGCAGTGAAACTCCGCAAGGGCTCAACGCCTGCGGAAATTTCGAAACGCTCTTTCGTTGCCTGCGGGATTTCTGGCGCGCGCTGATCCTGCGCGGAGAAGAGCTCGAGCATATGTTCGACTCTGAAAAACGCTTACTCGCAGTGACGGAAACGCTCACCACCCATCGCTACTGGCCAGTGTCGTTTGATCTGTTCTTCAGTGACGAACTGCTCACCACGATGTTTGGCCCAGCGGCCGTGCAGCACGCCCCGAAGGGCTCCTACCCCGACTACTTCCGCGGCATGATTGAAAAGGGACTGAAGAGTCCCGGCGCTCTCGAGAACCCGTTCCTCCATCACACCATGCTGGGCCACTATCTTGAAACCAAGCGCGACGCTTGGCCGCTGTACCTGCAGCGTCCGCCGCGCGAGTTCCAGGCCGAGATGCTCAATTCTGCTCTGCAAGACGTCGCGAGTTTTGCTGCTTACGATTTCGTGAACCTCTCTAATATTTTTGATTGGTCGCCCACTGAGGTCGTAAAAAAGATCGCCGCCCGCCTGGATGCGGAACTGCCCACGGGTGCGATCGTCATGTGGCGCCAGCTCAACAACGACGTGGCCTTTGAAAAAAACTTCAAAGCGGTGACCTTCGACGCCGCCCGCGGCCGTGAGCTCCTGGCGAAAGATCGCAGCCTCTTTTCAACAGGGCTAAAACTCGGGATCAAGGCCTAGACACACACATCCTGGGCGTCCATCGTCTTAAGGCGTGCTTAGCACGCCTAGCTAAGTTGTCGTATTTTGATGGCTAAACTTTCCCTACTAGAATGCCGTCATGCCGCGCTTGAAAAAATCCGCACTCAGTTCCCAGGAAGTCGAAGAGTTCGTCCCGACCGTGCGGTACTGGGCGCGCCACTACGCTCATCGGGCGCACCAAATCCTCGACGTGGAAGACCTCTTCGTCGTCGGCATGATGGGACTGATGGACGCCGCTCGCCGCTACAATCCTCAGCGCGACGTCTTGTTTAAAACCTACGCCGAGTTTCGCATCCGCGGAGAGATCATCGATGAACTGCGCCGCCAGGATTGGCTGAGTCGCTCCGAGCGTCGCAAACAAAAAATCTACCGCAAGGCCCACCACAGCCTGGAGCAAAATCTTGGCCGCGATCCCACGCGCCAGGAAGTCGCCAAGGTCTTGCCGTTCAAGAGCCTCGACCTCGACCGCATTCGCCAGTACGAAGACCACGATACACTCAGGGCCTACAACGAAGGTGAATCGCAGGACCTGAGCGACGGCGTCGCCGACAAGATCGCCCAGCGCGACGAGGTGGTGGAACTCATGACCGTGCTGCCGGCCCTGCATCGCCTGGTGGTCGAGCGGCGCTACTTTGAGGATGCGCCCCTCTCAACGATCGCTCGTGAGGTCGGGCTCTCCGAGGGCCGGGTGTCCCAGCTTCACGGCGAAGCCATTGAAATGCTTAAGAAAGAAGCTGAGGAAGACAAGGCGGCCTAGATCGCTCAAGTTTTTTTCTCGCCTGCCGATACGGGGGTCATGAAAAATTCAAAACGCTTTCTTCTCGTCGCTCTCTTTACTCTCTTCAGTTCGGCGACCCACGCCCAGGTCTCGCGCCGCGAGCTCTTGTGTGACCTCGAAGAGAAGCTCTCCATCAAAGAAAGCCGTGTCTACCGCGAGAGTCTTCGTTGGGGAACAACCGTCGATAACTACGCCAACATCAAAGACCGTGTGGATCCTCTTCAGGTCCAGGCCCGTGCGCTCGTGAAGGCGAACTGTCTGCAAGGTAAGCCGAGCAGCGCCGTCAGTGCGCAGCTTACAAGCTTATGGAGCGAGGGCTGTGCGCCCATCGTGAACCCGACGCTCAATCCGGTTTGTATGCGCTTTCTCTCGCTCAACGATGGGATGAACGTTTCAAGACTCGGCCAGGAGATTCCATCGCTGCGTGCCCTCATCGACTCCGAGGAAAGTGGGGATTGCTCACCCGGTGTCTCGGATTCCTCGGTCATCAAAGACTTGAATCGCACCCCTGGGCAAATCATCGAGAATACTGCGGGTCGTCGCTAGTTTTTTTAGCTCCCTTGTAACTTTTTAAACTTCTCCAACGTAGGTCTTCCCAAAGGAAGACTTATGCCTATTTTCATCCTCGCGCTGATCTTTGCCCTCTTTCAATCCGACGCCTTCGCGGCGTGCGAACCGCGCCTACAAACTCTCAGTGGAGTGAAGGCCAAAACCTACGCACCGGCCGCCCTTGCCGGAAAAAAAGCCTCGGCGATTTTGATCCTTCCGACCATTCTCGGGGAAACGCGCGTTGAGCGCGGCTTCGCGACGAGTCTGTGTCGTGCGGGCTTCAGAGCGCTGATCTTGGACGTGACAAAAGACACCACCCCTGAGTACGAAATCGAGAACCTCACCACGCATGACGAGTCCTTCGCCTTCGCGTTGACCAGCGTGCAAGCGGTGCTCGCCGTGCTCAAAACTGACACGACACTCTCCGGAAAGTTCGGCCTCATGGGCGCAAGCCAGGGCGGCCTCTTCTCGACGTATGTCGCGGGCTCAGAACCCGCCATCAGTGCTAGCGTGATCATCGTCGGCGCTGGAAACCTACCCGGCGTGCTGACCTACTCGGACCAGAAAGGCGTCAAAGCGATCCGCGATGCACGCAAGGCACGCTTGAACATTCGCACCAGTGTGGAATACGAAGGCGTGTTGAAGCAGGCCATTACGCTGGATCCGTTGAGCGCCGCTCGCAACATTGCACCGGACGCGGCCTACTTGTTCGTGGCCACGCGGGACACCACCGTGCCCTCGCGCTACCAGCTCGAGCTCGCGGAAACCGTCGCTGGCGCACGGGTTCGCAAGATGGACACGAACCACGTCAACGGCATCATCCGCGCGGGCAAGACCTACGGGAAAGACATCACGAATTATTTTAAGGAAAAGCTCTAGGGCCGCGACGCCGGAGCGCGTGCGCCCTCACTCCAATGGAGGCTTTGTGTTAATGGATGGATCTCTTTTGCGACGGCTGCTCGATAAAGATCTGGCGACTGCTTCTGCCAGAGCCCCAGGAGCACCAGCTGATGGAGAGGGCCTCGACCCGCAAGTTCTCCAGCTGCTTTTGGCCGCCATTTCTGATGCACCAAGTGGCGCTCGAAACTTTTTGCCTGCCAAGAAGCCGACGCGGGATTTCGTGCGTGAAGTTCAGTGAAGAGCTTATCTAAGTGCTGCCAGACCAGCGGCTGATCCAGCCAGACTAAGCGAGGCGCTGGCAGCGCCTTCACGAGGCGCAAGGCCACACTCAATTCTTTAGCATCCATCACCCATTTCTGTAGCTGCTGATCGGTGATCTGAGTTTTGAAGCGCGGCTCATCCAGCATGTCCATGATGAAACTTGGATTTTGGACTTTGTTGGCGAGACTACTGAACTCTGCAGGCGAAAGTTTAGGAGCAAGACCACCCATGAAGCCGTACTCGGTCAAACGGGCCTCGGCGGATTCATGGAAGTGAAAGCGCTGGTAAGACACGTGCCACACACCCAAAGTGAGCGCGACCACCGCAAGGCCGCCGGTGAGCTGGCCCTTGAAGTAGTGGCGCGGATGGAAAAGCGTGAAGGCGCGGTTGAACATCCACACCACGTAACAAACTTCCGTCACGAGTATGAAGCTCAAGAGCGGAATCAGCCACTGGTTCGGGTTCATGTACACCAGCCACGCGGAGAACGCGAGGCCCACGGCCCAAGTCATCATCTGCTTGTTCTTATCAGTTTTGCCTTTGCGCTCTTCGAGCTGGCGCAGATAATCTTTCAGCGCCACCGGCGAGTACATGGTGATCAAGAAGAACAGCAGCACCACCGCCAGCACCATCTGCTCTTTCGTGCCGGCGAGCGGTGACATACCCTTTGTGAGCAGCATCCCCGCGCCTTTGCTCGCTCCCATTTCCGGCAACACCTGGTCGCTCGATTCCGGGGCGACGAGAATCATGACAACGAAAAAGCTCACCAGCACCACGGTGCTACAGATCGCTTGGCACAGGATCACCAAGGTCTGCGCAAACAAATGATAACGGACCAACGTGCGCTTATTAAAGGTGGCGAGCATCCACGGGATGTTCTCTTTGAACTGGTGGCGATTCATGGTGGTGTAGAGCGCGAACATGTACACCATCGGTGCGAGCACCATGACTTCCGGAATCCGCAAGAGGAAGATCAGCCCCATCACCGGCAAGGCGTAGAGATGGAACTTCCCGAGGAAGCGCAGGTAAGGAACAAAAAAGAGACTAAGCAGCGTGCGCATCGGCTGCCTCCTCTGCATCGGTGTAGTGGTAGATGAAAATGTCCTCTAATGTGATTTCTCTTCGATCAATCAAGTTTTCATCGACCGAGAGCTGGTCGGCGGTTTCTTTTTTCAAAAGGAAGTTCTCCGAGCCATCGCCGTTCACACCTGCCCAGCGAAGGTCGGTGCGTGAGAGCAAGGGATGGGTGGAGCCGTGGGGAAAGCGCAGCTTCACGAAGCCCCCGCGCACTTCATCGAGTCTTCCTTGGAGTTTCATCTTGCCGTTTTGCAAGAGCAGCAAGTGCGACGTGTAGTACTGCAGCTCAGAAATAATATTCGTCGTCATGACCACCGTCTGGCCCGACTGGCAGAAGCGATGCAAGAGTCCCAGGAAATAGCGGCGCGCGTAGACGTCCATCACCGAGGTGATCTCATCGAGCAGCAGCACTTCCGGCTTGGCCGCCAGCGCCAGCATCAAGTTGAACTGCATCTTCTGTCCCCGCGAGTACTGGTGGTAGTGGGCGTTCATGTCGAGGCGGCGATCTTTCACCATCTGCAGGAAAAACTCGTGGTGCCAGCGCGGAAAGAACTTGCGGAATTTTTCCACGAACTCGCCCATGGTGAGGCTCGATTCGATCTGGATGTTTTCGTTGATGTAGAACATGTCGCGCTTGTGCGGGATCTCCCAGCTCTGCGCCAGGGTGTCTTTGAAATACACCTCGCCGGAATCCGGAAACTCCGCGCCGGAGATCAAGCGCAGGAGCGTGCTCTTGCCCGAGCCGTTGGCCCCGAGCAGAGTGGTGAATGTTCCGGGTTGGATAGAAAAACTCGGGCCCGCGAGGATCGTGCGGCCCTGGTATTTTTTCTGGATGTTTTGGATGCGGATGAGGGGCTTTGTCATGGACCACTTATCGGCGCTGCAATCGAGAATTCGAGCCCAAAGCTTTTTAGTCGGAAACTAGAACTTTTCCCGGCGAGATCGCTTCTTATCACTGTCTTTCTTCTTCGAATTCAGCCGCTTAACGACAGAGCTGTAGGTCGGCTTGGTGGCCTTGCGCTTCTTCGGCGCCCGCCAGACGTTCTCCAGCATGCGTTCTAACCGGTCGAAGCAGTCTTCGACGTTGTCTTTCTGCGTGCGGTTTTCTTGCGACGTGATCTGCAGCTCGTTTTCCTGCGTGATGAAGCCGCCGTAGCGTGCGCGCAGGCGCTCCAGGACATCGGCCGGAAGAGTGGCGGTGTTGAGATCCCAGTGCAAGGTCGCTTTGGAATTAACCTTGTTAACGTTCTGTCCGCCCGCGCCCGAGCTGCGAGAAAAAGAAAAGCGACACTGCTCGCGGGGGACGCGCTTCATTCGCCCAGCTCCAGCTCGTCGTGGAAGCGGTTGCGCGAATGCAGCACGGATTTCACAAAAATGCGGAAGAACGCCATGAGTTCGTCGCGCACGTGCTCCCCTTCCAGGACACCCAAGGCATGGGCAACGGCTTCGTAAGTCGACACGTAGTGAGGCTGCGGCGCTCGTCGCAGTTGGTACTCGCCGAGGATGCCCGCGGGAATCTTCACGGTGGGGATCGGGCTCAGGAGTGGTTCGCGCTGATGAACTTTGCGGGCCTGATGCCAGTTTCCATCGGGCACGATGAGGTGGTAGGGCCCTGGGTGGCGCGCCTTAAAGTCTTCGTTGAGCTCCACGGCATTTTCATCGGGGTAGAGAAAGAAAGGTTGCCCGGGGCGCTCAAGAATTGGCGCGATCTGCAGGGGCTCGTTCATTCGACCCCGCACGTCAAAATGCGTCGTGGCCGGCATCATTTCCTTGAGAAACGCTGCGGTGTTACTGGTGAGCTTCAGTTCGCGCACATGCACAATCAAAGAGAGCGTGGACTGCACGGTGGTGGGTTTAATGTGCACACAAAAACAGTACATCTGATGAATGCGGCAGCGCGGGCAGCGACGGGGACGTGAGTTTCGACGAGTGCTCATGGGCCAATCTATCACATTGCCGTTTTTAGCGTCCAGGAGCATCCTTATTGAGCAATTCAAAGGAGCAACCCCATGGCCAGTGCCCACGATTTTTCAGCGAAAAACTTGCAGGGACAAGATGTGTCTCTGGGACAATTTAAAGGCAAATATATGCTGGTGGTGAACGTCGCCAGCAAGTGCGGCTTCACGCCGCAGTATACGGGCCTCGAAAAAATGTACGAGGAACTGAAGTCAAGCGTAGAAGTGTTAGGTTTTCCTTGCAATCAATTCGGGGCCCAAGAGCCCGGCGATGAAAACGAGATTAAAAATTTTTGTTCTCTCACCTACAGCGTCACCTTTCCGATGTTCGCCAAGGTGGATGTCAACGGTGACAACGCCCATCCGTTTTATAAGTTTCTCAAGGGTGAAAAACCCGGCATTCTCGGGACGGAAGCGATCAAGTGGAACTTTACCAAATTCCTTGTCGATCCCCAAGGCCAGGTTATTAAACGTTATGCCCCGACTGACACTCCGGAGAAGATCAAGAACGACCTCAAGGCCCTGCTCTAAATTAAGGTAGATGGCCGGAGATATTAAGATAGCTTGTGCAAGGGATTAGTGCAGAATAGCTAGTATGATATTTCCCTCATCTAGTTCTTTGACGAAGGCGCTCCTCGACCAGATGAGCGACGTTGCTTTCATCAAGGATCGAAGTCACCGCTATCTCTACGGCAACAATGCCCTCGCCGTCCTGCTGGGAAAGCCCCTAACTGAGATCATTGGGTTCGATGACACCTCGCTCTTTCCAGCAGAATTCAGTCAGAAGTTTTGGATCATGGACGATCACGTGCTCGATACCGGTGAGCAGATCACCTTCGAAGAAGACGTCATGAACGCCAAGGGCGAGGTGGCCCAGCTGCTGACGAAAAAAATGCGCCTCGAAATCGATGGCACGCACTACCTTCTGGGCATCACTCGCGACATCACCCAATATAACAAATCGGCTCAACTCAATCACATGAGCAAGCTCTCGAGCGGTCTCGCCCACGAGTTGCTAACGCCGCTCACTGTGATGGATTTCAACATCCAAAAAAGTAAAGACCTCCTCGCGAAGAACGCCTTCGACCAAGCCAGCGCCGAGAATTTTCTCGCCAAAATGCAGCTGGTGCAGAAGCGCCTCACCGACACCGTTCAGTCTGTGCAATTGTTTGCGGTGCAGGCCCGTCTCCAGGCGCCGCAGAAAACAAACCTGCCGCTGTTGTGCGAGGAAGTCCGCGAAATGGTCGCTCCGCGTATCAATCTCCGGAAAAGCAAACTGATGGATTTCACCGCCCCACCGGTGGAGCTCTTTTCACGTGGAACGCAAATCTCCCAAGTGTTGGTGAATCTCATTCACAATGCCGCTGATGCCGTGGCCGTCTTGGACGAGCGCTGGGTCCAGCTGGAATTTAAACGACTCGCGCAGTCGGTAGAAATTCGCGTGATTGATTCGGGTAAGGGGATTCCAGCAGAAGTTGCTGACAAACTCATGGAACCGTTTTTCACCACCAAAAGCGGCGGCGAAGGCACTGGCCTGGGTCTTTCGTTAGCCTCCCGCATCGTGGCCGATCACCACGGCGAACTTTTCTACGATGCTGCTGCTCCCCATACAACTTTTGTCTTACGTTTGCCGCTCGTCGCCTAGGACAAGCGTTCCGCTCAACATTTTTCTCCCTGAATCAACTCACAAGCTGAGGTACAATTCTTGCGACACTCACTTAAGGAGAACGCATGCTGTACCAAGGACAGGCCTTCCGGGTTGAAATGCTCAATGAGGGCATCGTCAACGTCGTGTTTGATCTCAAGGATCAATCCGCCAACATCTTCAACGCTCTGGCGTTGAAAGAATTGCAAGACTCGCTCGACGTCGTCAAAAAACAATCCGCCGTGAAGGGACTCTTGTTCTCTTCCGGTAAAGATGGATTTGTGTTCGGCGCCGACATCACGGAATTCCTCGGTCACTTCAAAAAGACCGAAGAAGAAATGCGCGCGTGGCTTCTCATCATTAATTCGACTTTCTCAGGGTTTGAAGATCTGCCCTACCCCACTGTCGCCGCCATCAACGGCTTCGCACTGGGTGGCGGATTTGAAATTGCGCTGGCCATGGACTACCGCATCGTCGGCACCAAAGCGCAAGTGGGTTTACCCGAGACTAAACTCGGCATCATTCCTGGTTGGGGCGGTACTGTGCGTTTACCGCGCTTGATCGGTCCGGATCATGCGATTGAATGGGTGACCAGTGGGAAGTACTACAAGGCCGATGAGGCGCTGAAGTTCCAAGCGGTCGACGGCGTGGTCGCTGACGCCAACACGCGTGACGCTGCCATCACGTTCCTCCAGCGCGCCATCGCGGGCACCATTGATTGGAAAGCACGTCGCGCACAAAAAACATCTCCTCTTCGCTTAGATAAGATCGAAAGCATGATGAGCTTCGAAGGCTCGAAAGCATTTGTGGCCGGCATGGCGGGCCCGCACTACCCGGCCCCCGTTGCGGCGGTCGAGAGCATGCAACAAGGCGCGCGCAAGACGCGCGACGAAGCACTCGTCATCGAAGGCGGCCTCTTCGCCAAAATGGCAAAAACACCGACGGCAGAATGTTTGGTGCAAGTGTTCTTGGGCGATCAGTACTTGAAGAAAGTCGCCAAGAAGGCCACCAAAGACACAGCTCCGACGAAACACGCAGCTGTCTTGGGCGCCGGCATCATGGGCGGCGGTATTGCTTACCAGTCAGCGTCAAGTGGTGTTGGTGTTCACATGAAGGACATCAAGACCGAGCAGCTCGACTTGGGCATGAATGAAGCTTCGAAGCTCCTGAACAAGATGGTGGAAATCAAGAAGATGACACCAGAAAAAATGGCGAAGGTGATTTCTCAAATTACGCCGACACTTTCTTACGCGGATTTCAAGTCTTGTGATTTCGTGGTGGAAGCTGTTGTCGAGAACGAGAAAGTAAAAAAAGCCGTTCTCGCTGAAGCGGAGGCCGCTTTGCCAGAAGGCGCGGTCTTGGCATCGAACACGTCTACGATTTCTATTACCAAACTCGCGGAAGGCGTGAAGCATCCGGAGAATTTCATCGGCATGCACTTCTTCAACCCGGTTCACCGCATGCCGTTGGTGGAAATTATCCGCGGTAAACAATCATCGGACGCAGCGGTCGCTCGCGGTGTGCAGTACGCGACACAAATGGGTAAAACGCCGATCGTGGTGAATGACTGCCCGGGCTTCCTCGTGAACCGTGTCTTGTTCCCGTACTTCAACGGTTTCCTCTTCCTCTTGGAAGACGGCGCTGACTTCCAGAAAGTCGACAAGGTCATGGAGAAATGGGGCTGGCCCATGGGCCCGGCTTACCTCTTGGACGTGGTCGGCATTGATACCGGCCATCACGCATCGGCCATCATGGCCGCAGAATTCCCTGATCGCATGGGCTTCAAAGGCACCAACGCTTTGCAGTCGATGTACGAGCAGAAACGCTTCGGCCAAAAAAACAACAAAGGCTTCTACGAGTACGAGCTCGACAAGAAAGGCAAACCGAAAAAAGTCGTCACGGATGTCGCTTACGGTTTGATCAAGCCGTTGGTCAAACAAACCGTCACTGTGACTGATGAAGACATCGTCATGCGCATGATGCTGCCGATGCTGATCGAATCAGCACGCTGCTTAGAGGAAAAAATCGTCGCCTCGCCGGTAGAAGTCGACATGGGTCTGCTGTTGGGTCTTGGCTTCCCTCCGTTTCGTGCCGGTGTGTTCAAGTGGGCGGACATGGTGGGCCTTACCAAGCTCGCGGAAGAAGCAAAAAAACTTCAGCACTTGGGCAAACTCTACGAGTTCACCCCGACCATGCTAGAGATGGCGAAAAACAATCAGAAATATCATGCTGGAGGTGCCCAATGAAAACTGTCGTCATCGTCGATGCCGTAAGAACTCCCATGGGGAAATCGAAAAACGGCGTGTTCCGCAATGTGCGCGCGGAAGAATTGTCGGCCGCACTTATGCGCGCGCTGATGGCACGCAATCCTGCGGTGAAGGCCGTGGAGATCGAAGACATCATCTGGGGCTGCGTTCAGCAAACGCTCGAGCAGGGCTACAACGTCGCTCGCAACGCGCAACTCTTGACCGACATTCCTAAAACCGTTTCGGCGCAAACCGTGAATCGTCTGTGTGGCTCGAGCATGACCGCGCTCCACATGGCCGCGCAAGGGATCATGGCGGGCCAGGGCGAGATCTATCTCGTCGGTGGCGTAGAGCACATGGGCCACGTGCCCATGACTCACGGAGTGGATTTTAATCCCCAACTCGCCCACACCGTCGCCAAAGGTGCCGGTGCCATGGGATTGACTGCGGAGCTCTTAGGCCGCAGTCACGGGATCACTCGTCAGCAACAGGACGAGTTCGCTAAAGAGTCTCATCGCAAAGCGGCCGACGCCCAATCCAAAGGATTGTTCAACGACGAGATCGTGCCCGTCATGGGCCATGATGAAAATGGCATCCCGATGCTGATCACCTCTGACGAAGTCGTGCGTCCGGAAACCACCACCGAAACACTTGGCAAGCTCCCAGCGGTGTTTGATCCGAAGAATGGCACCGTCACCGCTGGTAATTCGTCGGCGCTCTCTGATGGCGCCTCAGCGCTCTTGGTGATGAGCGAAGAGAAGGCGAAAGCTTTGGGTCTCAAACCACTAGCACGTGTTCTCGGTATGGCGGCCACAGGTTGTGAACCTTCGATCATGGGCTATGGCCCGGTCGCTGCTTCTCGCAAAGCGCTCGCGCTCGCTGGTCTTAAAATGGAAGACATGGGCGTGATTGAATTGAACGAAGCCTTCGCCGCGCAGTCGTTGCCGGTGTTGAAAGACCTGGGCCTCATGGACTCACTAAGCAAGGTGAACCGTTATGGCGGTGCCATCGCTCTCGGGCATCCGTTGGGTTGCTCAGGGGCACGCATCACCGGCACACTCGCCCATCAGCTGAAGCACACGAAATCGAAGTATGGACTAGCAACCATGTGTATCGGTCTGGGCCAGGGCGTGGCCACCGTGATTGAGAACTTACAGTCCTAAATCTGAAGGGCCCCCTAAGGGGCCCTTTTTGTGCCACTCATCTGAGTCAGCTAACCTTTAGATAACTTGAGCCAGCCTTCGCTAACCGCTGATTTTGCCTCACAATTAAGAAGTAATAAATGCCATATGTTCTTAATAATTAAGAGGTGTCTTATAATTTGAGCATGTTCAAGGTGAGCCTCCTCGTCACATTTATCGCCCTCCTCGCAAGCCTTCCAGCGGCGCGTGCTGAGCATCCGTTCCCTGAGTCTGAGATGAGAATGTGCCTCAATTACGCGCTCACTAGTAAGTCAGTCGAGTTCCTAAAAGACACTATTTACAACGAGCGAGGAGATCTCACTCTCCGGCAAGATCCTTCACGGTGGAGAAGTCTTTGCAACGGAGCCATCGGCAACCGGCTTGAGAGCATACGCCAGCTAGCTTTGTCTGGCTTCAATAGAGAAAGAATACGATGGGCCAGAACTCGAAACCCACAGCAATCCGAATATATGCACACATGCACCAGCGGACTCGCGCAAGGAACCAGCGGACTTTACACCAGACAGAGTCTTCGTCCCCTCGCACATACTGAAACCAGCTGCAACCAATTAGTGCACCTGCAGGTTATCGACGGGATGAGAAATGTCCTGCTGGAAATCGATCCGAACAGATACAGCGGTACGGCCTTCTGTGAAAAAATCGTAGAAAGTTATATGATTATCGACCCGCTCACGTCTCCATCGCGACGCGCTTGCGCAGGAATAGATTCTTCAGCCGAGGCTCCTCGCCCACGTCCTGAACCGGTAGCGGTCGTTGGTGGCGATGATAGTGGTTCTAGAGGTGGAGCTGAAGCCGCTGCTGAACCGCGAGTCGAAGCTGCTGTCGTCGTGACCCCGACTGGTGGAAACGAAGAGTGTCGCACCAAGCTCGACGAAGCGCTTAAGACGTTGCTGAAAGACGACACCAAGAACGTGCTCGGCTTACAGTACGAACTCACGGCCCTGAAGCTCGCGCGCATCGCTCAGAAAGAGAGCACGCGCACCCTCGAAGACCTCGTCAAAAAGAAGAAAGACCTGCTCACGCAGATCGACGACGGCACTCGCACCAAGCTGCGCGACGCCTACCGTAAGTACGGCAAGATCGAAGACGAAGCCACCATCGATCAAAAAATAACCGAGCTCGCGGGGAAAGCGGAAGCGGCCAACTACAAGCAAGGTGCCCGTCGCTTCTTCGGCGAAGAGACTTCCTCGTTCCTCCTGGCGCTGCAGGCCTCCGATCCGGACAGCGGACTCGAGGAATCAGACGTCGCCATCAGCTGGCTCATGAAACAGGTGCAGGATCGCATGGTGGAAACCAGCGGTCGTTTTTCTGCCAACCACAACCTCGTGAACCTCTCGAGCCAAGTGGCCGCACTCACGGGCTACATCGATCCGGCCAAGGGACTCAACAGCGGGGCCCTGGAGGCGCGCCTGGAAGAAAGAAGCACAGAACTGCAGTCCATCCTCGCGGCGTTTTCTGAGAGCTTTAAAGCGGCGAATCCGCAGTGCTTCAGCAACGGCCGCTTCTCTGGGACGAATAGCTGTTGGTCTGTGACCGACACGGTGGTGCCGGCCCTCATCGAAACGATGTCTGTGGTGGCCGAGGAAATGCGCGTCGCTGATAGAACCAACATCGAAATGCGCCGCGGTCTTGGCCCGCGCATCGCCAACTACGGCGTCTTCTTCAATCGCCTGGCGCTGGCCCCTTAGGACCTAGTCGCGCGCGGCGAGGTTCTTGCCTTCCATCCCTGTCCACTCACCCATCACGAAGTTTTCCAGATCCGTCGAATTGGTCAGGCCCGACCAAGTGAACATCACCATGTCATTGGGTGGATTGTAGTTGCGCTTCGATTCCGTGCCGTAGCAGGCGGCGACGATGAACTGGTACAGCGACTTCGCCTTGTTCACGAACAGGTCGTAGCCCACGCGGGTGCTGTTGTAGTCGTAGAAGCCGCTGGTATTCCCGTGGCCCGAGTACAGCACCACCGACGTGCCTTCTGTCTCGACGGCTTCTTTGACGTCACCGGCGTCCGCGCGCACGTTCATGATCACGCGGAACCCTAGCGTTGAGAGGTAACCCATGATGCGCCAGAGCCGGGTGTACTCATCTTTCGCCATGTTGGTGTCGGACTCGTTGCTGCCGATGCCCCAGAGGATCGCGAAGTCGCCCGCCGGATACTGCGCGCTCTTCTCGCCGGAGGTGAAAGCAAAGGTATTTTCTGTGCGCACGAACGAGCTTTCCATCAGCTCCTGCACCAGTGCTGCGCCTTCGCTCTCCGACTGGGGCAACACGACTTCTTGGGCGTCGTAGGCGGAAATGTTGAGGGAAAGCAAAAGGACGGATAGAGCAATGAGGTGTTTCATGGGGGCTCCTGAGTTGGAGGCCTAGCTTACACCAAACTTCGCTCAGCAGATGACGGTGGGTAATCTTTTCAGACGGCGTGGCGGCCCGGTTTCCGCTTGAAGATCGCTCGAAACGCCGCCTCGATCTGCGGCCGGTAGGGCTTGAGCTCGCGGTCGAGGAAGCGGTCTAGTTGCGGATTGGCCGCTTGCACGACTTGGTGGCAGAAGAGATCGCTGGCGCTGACGATCTCACCGACGAGGTTAGTGGCGTGGCCTTCGAGGTTAGTTTTTTTATCGTGATGCTGCGCCACCGCCTGGATCACCACCTCATCGAAGATGCCCATCTCGGCCAGGATCTTCGCTCCGTCGCGTGCGTGGCCATTGAAGAGTTCGAGGTCCGCACCCGTCAGCATCAATGGCAGCTCGGCCGGAAACTCCTTGCGGTCCTTGTAGATCGCCACGTCGTGCAGAAGCGCGGCGAGGCCCACCACCTTCACGGCCTTGGTGGATTCGAAGCCGAGGTGACTGGCGAGCAGTCCCGCGATCACCGAGACCGCCGCACAGTGTTCGCTGTTAGCGAGGTCGTCGAGCATTTTAGTGAAGCCGTTGCCCTCCAGGCGCTGCTGGCGCAGGAAGCCCACGGAATGTTCGAGGAAGCGATCGGCGTAGAGCAGGTTATCATCAGAAAGCCCGACGCGCGTGAGGGCTTGGCTGACGTTGTCGCCCAGGTGCGCGATCCGGCGGCCCACGTCTGCGCTTTGGCGCTTGAGGCCCGAGGACGCGTTCTTCTCGCTGAGGTTGGTGTACTGCTGGTGTTCGGATTTCTTTACCCACAGCGACTCGAATTTCTGCGCGTTGTACTTTTCCGCGAAGTCGCGATCGAACGGATCACCGGCGTTCAAGATCTTCACGAATTTGTTAGCGTTCAAACGCACGAAGACGTTGAAGAAACATTTGTCGGTTTGCAAAAAGTCTTGAGTGGCGATGGGCAAAAAGTCTTGGTCTGAGAGTTCGAGCTCACTCTCCTTGGCCTCTTGGCTCGCCTCGATGCCGTCCCACTTGTGCTTATCGGGAAACAGCTGCTGGAGCTGCTTTACCAACGGGCCCATGTCTATGGGTTGCTCGAGCTGCGCCGAGAAACCGAAGTCCTGCAGCTTCGCCCCACTCATGTTGGTGCGGGCGTTGTGCGAAATCGCCACCAAGGGTACCTTGCGCTCGAGGGCGTGGTACTGATTCACGAACTCGTTGATCTCGACCTGCGTGAAGCTTAGAGAAATGAACACCCGCGGATGCGATTCTGGGGCTTCCTGAGAAGGTTGAGCCCCTCGCGCGTGGTCTTCGAGATCAGGACATGATCTTTGAGCGCCCCGTCTCGATGCAAGACATCGAGAAAGATGTTGTCGCGCTCAATGACCAAGACATTTTCAAAAAAAGAGGACACGGGACTAGAGGTTCTGCTGCAGGCGCTTACGAACGAGCTCTTCCATCTTCGAGCCGAGGCCATAAGGCACAGTCCAGGGACGATTCTTCGTGCTCGACACGTGGCCGTAGCCGAGCTTGTGCGTCCACTCGTGGAACAGGTTTCTCGAGATCGCCGCCGTGTCGTACTTGCTGTAGAACTTCGAGTTCACCCAGATGCGTGGAGAGTTCGCGTAGGTGTAGCCCACCGTGCTTCTCCAGCTGTAGTACCAGGTGATGTCGAGGTCCATGGTGCGATCCGGTGTCGGGCGAAGCTTCTCCGCGCCCTCGAGGATCTGCTCGTAGATTTCTTCGTTCGTGTAGCCGTTGTTTTCGAGGAACGCCGTTTTCCCCTTGTTGTCTTTGAAGTTTAAGACGACGTCACGGAACTCGGCCGATTCCACCACCGCCACGATCTGGTCGAGGGCCTTGATGACTTTAGCTTTGTTGGTTTCGTTAAAATCGCGGAAAACCACGTTGTGATCGAAGCTCTGGGTGGCATCCTGGGCGACGGCCTGGAATGCGATAAAGGCGAAAATCGCCGCAAAAAGTGTTTTCATAAACCCTCCGGTCTAGTGAGTTACTAGACTGATCGGTAGGGGCGCAGAGACTCTTATTAGCGAAGATTTAAAGGGAAAGAGTTGCCGTTTGAAACCGCAGCTTCAAACGGCAAGAGTGAATCTAGGGGTCGTTGGCCATGTTCAAGTAACGTTGACGGCGCGACTCGGATTGGACGAACTGGAGCAGGTACTCGGTCATCTGCCGCTTCTTGATGGCATCCGGCGTCTGCGCTCCCGCCGGTGGCATCCGGCGTGCCGGCATGGTGTCCGGATTCAGAAGAGCGTTCAACGCCATCTCCGCGGTCGCCGAGGTTAATCCCGTCTGGCCGGTGGCCGGATTGTACGCCCGCGTGTTGGCACTGCCGTCGGCCATGTTCATGAACGCGAGGCCCCCCTTCGCATCTTGCGTCGAATGGCAGCCGCCGCACTGGCGGTTAAATGTTTGCTGAGGTGTATCTTGCTGGACCTCGGCGACGGTGACTTCCGTCTCCGCGCGACTTCCCGCCGTCCACGGCTGAGGACAGTACGACTGGAGTTGCTCTTTGCTCATGCCCAGAAGATCGGCGCTGTAGAGATCCGCCGGCCTTCCAGCCGCAGACACGGACCCCTCGTAGCCCGGGCCCTGCCGCGTGAGTTCGTCGCGGCTCAAGGGAGCGGCGATGAAGCGCGCGCGGAGCTGGTCCCATTTTTGATCCACGAGCTGCAAGCAGGCGTCGCGGTTGAGCCACGGCGTGAGTCGCAACGAATCACGCATGCGCAGAGGAGCGCCCTGGCCACAGATGTCCTGCCAGAGATAGGCGATCGCCAAGGCCGCAAACGAGCTGGCGGCGTCGGGTGTGCAGCCGAAAGAAGGGTCGAGCAAGCGGACCTGATCGGCCGTGAGCGTCTTACCGTTGTCCGGATCAAAAACGTCGATGGAGTAGCGGCCGTTAGTCGCGTCCGTGATGGCGATGATGGTGCCGTCGCGACGGAAGCGTGGGTAGTAGGTTCCCGTCTGTTCGTCGCTGTTCACGCCCAGACGCTGGATGCCGCTCATCTGCCAGTTCTCGTTGGCCTGGCCGGCGTTCTGTACGTCGAGCTCCATCACGTAGGTATCTTTGGCGATCCCGCCGCTGATGTCGGAGAACCAGCCGACGTTGGTGCCAGATTGGTCGACGTGAAACGCGAGACGCCGCGGATTGGTTCCGAAGTCGAAGCTCACTTTTCCTGTGGGAACCTCGAGGTCCGAGACCAACTGACAGGGCCCGCCGTTGAGTTCGACGCGGTAAACCTGCGTCGAGCGCGTCGCCGGGTTCAGCACCGAGAGGTACTGCCCATCGCTCGAGATCATCGGCGTGTGCGCCTCGCCAATGTTGTTACAGAGAGTGCCCTGCTTCACCGTCTTCATGGTTTTCGTTTGGTGATCGACTTCCGTCACGAAGTACGACAGGTCGGCGTTCGGGGCGTCCTGCATGGCATCGGAGATGTAGAGGTAGCTCGACTTCTGCGGACTCTCCTTGAGCGTGCCTACGGACTGGTAGGCAGAGCTCGCCCCCAATCCTAAGCCGATGTGGTTTTGATTTTCGTTGCTCATGTTCTTCACGCCGCGGGCGAGGCCCTCGCGGTAGGCGTCGGCGTCGTAGAAGTCACCAGGTGGCACCGTGACGTAGCGGCCATCGGGTGTGAAGACCGGATCGTACTGGCCGGGGACCTGCACGGACTTCGGCGGCGAACCGGAGTGCATGTCGTAGATGAAGTTTCCGTTTCCGATCACGCCGACGTAGCGGCCATTGGGATCCGCACTGATGAAGAAGTTCGGCGCCTGATCGAGGCCGAAGCTCTGGGTCGGCCGGTTGGCGTCGACTTGGCAGAGGTCCTGCTGCGACCACGCGGCGGTGGAAACCAACAGCAGCGCGAAACTGAGAGTCCGCTTCATAGCGACTCCTTCTTGAGCCACTGTTCGAAGCGCGCGGCGTGCTCATGGCCTGGCCTTGCCCAGCGCTGAAGCTGGCCATTCTTCCACACCAAGAGTGAGGGATCGTGGAGAGACATCCCCCGCATGACGAGTTCCACGGAACTGTGCATCTGCGTATCGGAGGCCTTCACTTTCCCACTTTGAACGAGTTCGCTGATCGATTGCTTCGTCGCCCGCGGGCTCACGAGCACCGTCAGGGGGATGTTCATTTTTTTGGCGACCGCTTTGATCTCAGCGATCCCTTCGATGGACCAGCGCATGTTGGGCGACCAGGTGTAGATCATGCCTTTCTGCTGATGGACTTTGAGTTTTGTCAGGAGGTCTTTGTCCGTGAAGCGGTCTTTGAAGATCGCCGGGTTCGGATGCGAGCTCACGGTGAGCGAGGGTTTACAGGCCTGGTCAAATGTCACTTCTCCGAAGGAGAGTGCCTGCAGAAGTGCAAGACGAGGTTCGGTCCCTTTCACTTCGACGCGGATCCATTGAGCGAACTTCATCGTCGGTGTTTCCAAACTAACTTGATCGTTTCCACCGGAGGCCTGCTTCACCCACTCCCCGGTCATCTGCCAGTCGCTCAATTGCTTTTGCAGCTGCGGCTTGCAGCGCACGTTCTCGAGGATCTGCCGCGGTGATTGCTTCAGCAACGGTTCGGGAGTGGCCGCCTGGGCCTGGCCCAACACCAGACAGGCGCAACCAAAAATAAATTTATTGTTGAGTCGCACTGCTGCCTCCTGAAGGGGTTACCGGAATCGTTGGCAATTCGTCGCTGCTCTCGCCGTCAACGACTTGCGGCGCGGGAACGGCACGCGGCGTAGGGACATCACAGTCTTGCATGAGCCACTCCCGCGTTTCTTCGCTGGACGCGCGGCCCGGAGTGAGCGCCGGATTGTTGGCGGCCACTTCGAGGTTTTCTAACCGCATTTCGCTCAGGGCCGTGAGGTAGCGCGTGTGATCTTCCGTTGATAAATAAGGTGAGCCGTTAAGGGCGATGTTGTCGCGCAACCAATCGAGCGTGCGACGACTGTGATCGAAGGTGGATCCACTGGAACCGCCGTAGACCGCCATCATCATCTTCTGGCGCGCGTCTTCGGGGATCATGAGGGGAATGTTCTTCAGATACTGGAGCGCATCGTCGCGCGACGAGAGCGTGGTCGGAGTCATGCTCATGTCGTCGACCAGTTTGTGGCGAAAGTTACTGGCGGCGGTCATGACCGTGAGGGCCCCTCTGCTGATGGCCGGGTCACCGGTGTACCCATTGTGACAGCGAACACAGCCGTCGGTCTGGCCGAGCGCGGGCCCGTAGGCATCGACGTCAAGGCCCTGCCAGTTGAGTCGTTTGTAGGCCTGCATGGACGCGTTCATGGCCTCGATCACGGGTGCATCTTTGGCGGTGTAAGAGCCTGGTGCGGGAGTAATTTCGCGCATCCCGTTCGGGTGGCAGGTGATGCAGCTATCCATGTTGCCGCCGCTGCCGTGGGCGCCACTGGCGCGCGGCTGCGGATCCGTGCCACTGGTGTTGCGCCAGAATTGGTTAAAAGAAAGTTCCTTGGTCTGCGTGTTCACCGCGATGGCGTCGATCAACTGCTCGGGCAGGCTCGGATTGTCCAATTCTCCGATGGTGAACTGGATCCAGCGCTCGTAGGGATTGCCCGGAATCTTAAACAGCACGCGCATGTACGAGCGGCCCGGGCCCGGGTTGCCCACCGTGCGCGACCGGTAGGACACCGCTTGCCAGCCTTTCGATGCGGCGAGCTCGCGCCAGTTCGCCGGAAGTCCGTTGGCAAGTTCGGGCGGGAGCGTTTGCAGAACCGCGGGAAGCTTCGCTTGGTAGTCGAGATCGGTGGCTTCCATCCCTTGGGTTGCGCGGCCGCTGATGGCGCGTCGACGAGCGTTCATTTCTGCCAGACGCGTGGCCGTCGCAAAGCACGCGGACATGCCGGTGAGTTGAATGGTTGCTTTGCATTTTTCAACGACGCTGCGGAACGTGGCGAGCTGCTCGTTGGCAGCGCCGTTAGCACCCATCGCCAGTTCTCTGCTGAAGGCGGGAAAGCCGGTGGAAAATTCCTGCATGTAGTTGAGCATGCTCTCTCGCGAACCCAAGGAGCAGCTTTCAGCCAGCACGCTGCTCGACCCCACAAGAGAACTCGTCAGTAGAAGACCGAACAATATTTTGCGCATAGGTACTCTCCCCTCGTAAATTATAGATGAGGAGATGCCCGACCAGCGGTGTAGGAAAAAACTGCCCTAGAACGATGAGCGGGGCTTAATCAGGATATTTCCGACAAAAACACCAATCACTAAAGAGAACGCCAAGGTCAGGGTGCTAAACGCGGTATCCAGCCCCATGACCACGTCCCGGCCATAGAGGTAAGAGAGCCCGCGGTAACCCATGG
>Ga0115549_1000015_pt1 | contig 212837 bp, 187 predicted proteins | sample COGITO_mtgs_1004_2_FD_87176 | JGI IMG/M metagenome (GOLD analysis project Ga0115549, IMG submission 87176) | Pelagic marine microbial communities from North Sea - COGITO_mtgs_100430 | ecosystem: Environmental > Aquatic > Marine > Epipelagic | place: Germany:Helgoland, sampling site Kabeltonne...
AGTTTTGTAAGTAATCCTGATTACTACACGACCATAGCCTTGCCAAAGTTTGAATTTACCAGTACCAGTACTGTAGCAACAGGGCAAATAGTTGATTATCATTGGGACTTTGGTAATGGGTTTTCCGACTCTACTGCCAATGCGGTCCACCGCTATGGTGACGACACCGCTGAGTACGTTATTACCCATACGGTAATCACAGACAAAGGTTGTGTTGATGATACCACCAAAACTATAAAAATTGGTCCAGACATTACAGTGTTTATTCCATCAGCATTTAGTCCAGATGGAGCAGGACCATACAGAAATAACAAGTTCTTTGTAGTAGCTCAAGGCTATATTGGATATAACCTTAAGATATACAACCGCTGGGGAGAAATGTTATTTGAAAGCCATGACCCTGAAAAGGAACCGTGGGATGGAACCTATAATGGCCAACCCGCACAACAAGATGTATACATGTATGTTGCCAAGGTAATCGCATTTGATACCAAGGAATACAGCTATACTGGAACTGTAACTTTGCTGAGATAAAAAATTATGACTTCAAACCATGCAACCTTTTGTAAAATACTTGTCTAATAAATATAATAAACTATTCTATAACATTATGAAAAAAAATCTACAATTTAAAACCTGCTTATTAGTCTTTGTTTTACCATTTTTTATTTTATTGCAAAATGATTGTTTTGGTCTAAGCGTTGCAGGTTCCAACGTAACGTATGAATATGTTAGTGGAAAAAAATACAAAGTTATTTTATCCCTTATTCAAGATTGTAGAGGAATCAAATTTGCCGATAGTCAAACTATGACTATGTTCACGGATGCTTCATGCATTAGTAATATAAATTTTGTTGTAAAAAGAACATCCGTTAAAAATGTAACACTACAATGTGCATCTGGAACAAGTTGTGTGGGTTCCACTGCTGGATTTGAGGAGAACATCTATTCCAAAATTATAGACTTTGATAGCCTACCTTATAAAAATGCAATAACCAATAGCTGTTGCAAGGTTTATTTTTCATGGTCTAGTTGTTGTAGGACAGGTGGAATTAATACTTTTTCCGCAAACGGTATGTATAATTATGCAATGTTGGATGTTTGTTTAGGTGCAGGGAATTCTGGTGCTGTATATACGAATAAGCCGGTTTTTCAAGCATATTGTAACACGGAGTTTTTTTATAATCCGGGAGTAATAGATACCAATGGAGACTCTTTGGTATATAGCTTGGACAGCCCATTGGGAAACTCGAGAACTGACACAGTTACTTATAACTCACCTTTGCATTCCAAAATACCCATTAGCCCAACCTGCTTATCGTCAAGTGTAACTTGCCCACCTGCCTATTTCGGAACTGTTGTTTTAGGCTTGGGTTTCAACACTAATAATGGAGATTTGCGTTTAACACCCTCCGTTTGCGGTGAAGCAACTGCCTTTGTAATTAGAACAGATGAATATAAAAAGGACACCAACGGTGTATATCAATTGGCAGGTATTACTAGAAGAGATCATTACTTTTCTACAGCAAATGGAGGAAATAATTTTCCACCATCCATTCCTGATATGACTTGTAATTATGCTTGTGCTGGTAAATTATTTTCAATGACCATCAACTCTATGGATCCTAAGCCCACAGTTGGAAGCAATGATACTACCTTTTTGTCATGGAACAATGGAATACCTAATGCAACTTTTTCAATATTAGATAGTAGCGCCAAAGAAAAATCTGCCTTGCTAACTTGGAAACCTAGCCGAAGTGATATTAGAGAAAGGCCGTACTATTTCAATATTTCCGTAACCGAAAGTAGCTGTGTACAACCAATGCAAGTCTCAAAAGCAGGCTGTATTATTGTAGTTGATACTTTAAAAGCAACTTATACTATAACCGATAAGCAAAACGGCACATTGCTTGTTAATGCCAATGGTTCTGGTGGTTTGCCAAGTTTGCCATTTACTTACAAATGGGCAGTAGACACCAATATTAATTTTGCCAATGCTAAGACTTTATTAAATAAAAATGAATCCATGCAAAGGCTGAATCCGGGCAAATATTATGTACAGTTATTTGTAGAAAATGGTAGTAATTGCGCTAAAATTTACTTGGACTCCATAAATATTAGCCCCTATTTTAGGTTTAATTTTAATGGAATTAATAACATTTCATGTCATAAACAAAGCCTATTTATTAAACCTAATATTCTAGATAGCAAAAGACCCATTTCTTATGAGTGGTATGTTTCAGGAAGTGCTTCAAAATTATCTACTGATAGTTTTTTAAACTATATTGTTACCAAGGATGAAACCTTGTTTTTGTCGGCTACAGATGCCAATAATGAAAATTACTCTTTGGAATTTAATGTTAACCATATTGCTGGGCCTGACTTTATATCAGTAAAAAATCCTCAAACAAAGTGCACAAACGATGGTAAATTTGATTTGTTGGCCTCATTTCCTATCGGTATAGACATTAATCCATCTGAAATTGATAGCAATGCAATTTGGTTTACCATGATTGATAGAAAAAGAGATACAATGTTAAAATCAGGAATTGGTGCTCCATATTACTATTATGCTGATAGATTTTACAATGCCAATATGAATGGCGGTATTATACCACCAAATGGCGTGGACAAAGTTACAATTCATGCAAGACACCACAGAACTGGATGCGAAGACTCAACCATATTTGATGTTAAAGTAAATAAAAACCCTCAAATTACCTTGACAAATTCTACTACTTGTCAAAGCATAGGAAGCATAAAAATGAATACATATATTATTGCACCAGGCTTAACTCAATTGAATAATGGATCTTATACATGGAAAATTGATTCAGCACCCAATGCCGTTACCACCTTTGACATGAGTCAAATTTTGGTTAACGATGGAAGTGTAACAAACCCTGATTATGTTTTCTACCCTTTAAACAGTGCTTTTGCAACAAATGACCCTGAAAACACCAAGCGTGTAGGAAAATACAAAATGAAGTTTTGTTTTCAAGATGGGACAACCGCTTGCTCGTCCTGCGACAGTATGTATATAACAGTGGTTATCCCTCCTGCCATTAATTTTAGCGCATTTGGCAAAATTTGTTATAGTGCAGATACTGTTAAACTTAATAACTATGTTAGTTTGAGTAAGGGAAAATGGGAACTAATTAGTTTTAATGGCCAAAAGGGTGGAATTGATTACAATAATGCTTTGTCAAGGATGTATGATTCTACAAACATTATTGTCACTAATTTACCAGGAGAGTATTATTGGAGATACGTTAATGCATCTCAAACTTGTATAGCAAGAGATTCTGTAAAATTGAATGTGATTCCTGAACCTTTGGTTAAGATAACTTCTGAACTAGGAGACAAACTCTATTTGAATGAAATTACAACTTTAAGGGCAAATCCTACGAAAAATATACTTTGGGAAAATAGCAGTATTGATTCTGTAAGAAGTATCAGAGAATTTGCCTATTCTGCCGGAATCCATTCATTTTCCATTAGGTACATTGACCCTGCTACTAATTGTGTTGGTAGAGATACGATAGAAATTTTAGTAATAAAAGATAAAAGACCTGTTTCTGTTCAAACCATTCTAGAAAAGGGATTAACATTCTATCCTAATCCAGCTAAAAATATGGTTGAAATTATTGCCAAAAATAGTTTTAACAGCTTAAAATTGATCGACCTTCAGGGTAAATTAATGGAATCTCAAAAATTAGGAAATGTATTAAGCTATAAACTAGATTTAGAAAATATACCTAGTGGAGTTTACTTTATTCAATTGGACGGAGAAAATGGCAGTGCCAAATTAAGATTAGAAGTAACTAAATAGGGTTATAAAACCAAATAAAACTATTGAAAAAATAGAATAGTTACTACCTTTGCTGCAATATAAAAATTCATGTTTTTAAGCGGTTTAGAACCATTACACCTTACGAAAGAGAGCAATTTTATAAACATTGGAGAAAGAACCAATGTTACAGGCAGTTCCGTATTTTCAAAGCTTATTTTAAATGATGATTATGAGAAAGCAGTTGCGGTTGCAAGACAGCAAGTAGAAAATGGTGCGCAAATAATAGATGTTAACTTTGATGAAGGAATGTTGGATGGCAAGAAGGCCATGGTGACATTTTTAAATCTAATTGCTGCCGAGCCTGATATTTGTAAAGTTCCTGTGATGGTAGACAGCAGCAAATGGGAAATTATTGAGGCTGGATTGCAATGTTTGCAAGGAAAAGGGATTGTCAATTCTATAAGTTTAAAAAATGGAGAATCAGAATTTTTACACCAAGCTAAACTGATAAAACGCTATGGTGCCGCAGCCGTTATAATGGCTTTTGATGAAACCGGTCAGGCAGATACCTATGAAAAGAAAATAAAAATCTGCAAACGCAGTTATGATTTGTTGTTATCTATCAATTTTAATCCAGCTGATATTATTTTCGACCCTAATATTTTGACCGTTGCTACGGGCATGGAAGAGCATAACAATTATGCAGTTGATTTTATAAAAGCAACACAATGGATCAAAGAAAATCTTCCTCATGCAAGGGTAAGCGGTGGAATAAGTAATATTTCTTTTTCTTATAGAGGCAATAATATAGTAAGAGAAGCTATGCATAGTGCCTTTCTCTATCATGCCATTAAGGCTGGTTTAGATATGGGTATTGTTAATGCTGGTATGATAGCCGTTTATGATGAAATACCCTTAGAACTTCTAGAAAAAGTAGAGGATGTATTGCTAAACCGAAAAAATGACGCAACTGAAACTTTGGTCAATTATGCTGAAACCTTAAATACTGATGTAAAAAGAGAAATAAAAACTTTGGAGTGGCGTCAATGGAATATTGAAAAAAGGCTGCAACATGCTTTGGTAAATGGCATTACTAATTTTATAGAAGAAGATACAGAAGAAGCATTTCAGCTTTTAGGAAGACCTATCGAAGTTATAGAAGGTCCATTGATGGCAGGAATGAATGTTGTAGGTGACTTGTTTGGAAGTGGCAAGATGTTCTTACCTCAAGTAGTTAAAAGTGCTCGTGTAATGAAAAAATCGGTTGCTTATTTAGAGCCTTATTTACTTGAGGAAAAACGAAAGACAGGGACCGTAGGCAGCAAACAACCTACCGTACTGCTTGCCACAGTAAAAGGCGATGTGCACGATATAGGTAAGAATATTGTTGGTGTAGTACTGGCATGTAACAATTATCATATAGTTGATTTAGGTGTTATGGTCCCTGCTCAAAAGATATTGGATGAGGCAATAGCCAATGATGTGGCAATTATTGGTTTAAGTGGATTAATTACTCCAAGTTTGGATGAAATGGTAAATGTTGCATCAGAAATGGAACGCAGAAATTTTAAAATACCACTGCTTATTGGCGGTGCCACTACATCAAGAATTCATACTGCGGTAAAGGTAAAACCCGCTTATAGCGGCACAGTAATTCATGTTTTGGATGCAAGTAAATCTGTCGCGGTTGCCAGTAGCTTACTTCAGATAAATAATACCGAATTTACAAAGAATATAGAAGACGAATATGCACTTTTAGCAAAGAAACATGCCGAAAGACAATTGGATAAAAATCTTATAAACTATAACGATGCTCTAAAAAATAGGTTTACCCCATCTTTTTCGACTGTTAAAAAACCCAACAAGCTAGGCATAACTGTACTCAATAATTTCCCATTAACGGAATTGGTTGAAACTATTGATTGGACACCGTTTTTTCAAACGTGGGAACTAAGAGGACAATACCCGGATATATTAAAAGACAGCGTTGTTGGTGAAGCTGCCACCAAGCTTTTTGTTGATGCGCAAAAAATGCTTTCTCAAATTGTTGAAAACAAATGGCTTACGGCTAATGGTGTTTTTGGTTTGTTTGCTGCCAATTCAGTTAATGATGATATTGAGGTATATAATGAAGACGGGGCACTTGCAACCACATTTAATATGTTAAGACAGCAAACCTTAAAATCAAACGGATTGCCTAATCTATCGCTGTCGGATTATATCACACCAAAAAATAAGGGTGAACAAGATTATATGGGCTGCTTTGCTGTAACAGCTGGTTTGGGTATTGAAAAACAGCTGTTGGTTTTTGAAAAAGATTTGGATGATTATAGTGCTATTATGCTCAAATCATTGGCAGACCGACTTGCCGAGGCTTTTGCGGAGAAGTTACATCAATTGGTTAGAACCAAATATTGGGGATATGCCGAAAATGAAAACTTGAGCAATGAAGAGTTAATTACAGAAAAATATCAAGGCATTAGACCTGCACCAGGTTATCCAGCTTGTCCAGATCATTTAGAAAAAAATACTATTTTTGAATTGTTGAATGCAACAGCAAATACAGGCATTTTATTAACGGAGAGTTTAGCAATGTTTCCTGCTGCTGCGGTAAGTGGTTATTATTTTGCCAATGAAGAAAGTAAATATTTTGGTCTGGGTAAAATAAAAGAAGACCAATTACAAGATTATGCCATTAGAAAAAACATGGATATAGATGAGGTTCGCAAATGGCTAAGACCAATTTTGGTTGAATAAAAATGTCTTATACCCCGAAAATAACTGTTGTTACCGTAATTTACAACGCGGAAAATACAATTGCTAACTGCCTAAAATCTGTTTCAGCACAAACCTACACCAATGTAGAGCATATTATTATTGATGGTGTCAGCAATGATAAAAGTTTGGCAATTATTGAGGCAAACAAGGCAGTCAATGTAAAAGTATTTTCTGAGCCAGATACGGGCATTTATAACGCAATGAATAAAGGAATTGAAAAGGCTACTGGAGAATATATAATTTTTTTGAACGCAGATGATTGTTATGCCAGTCCAACTGTTTTGAACAATATGGTGGACTTTTTGCTTTTACATCAATTGGATGCAGTATCTGCTGGTGTAAAAATATATAAAACAGGGAATAAAAAACCATATCGAATTTATAAAGCCACCCATTTTAAAAAGTGGATGTTTATTTTAGGACATCAACCACCGCATCCGGGTTTTTTGTGCAGCAAAAAGGCAATTGTTAATAATGCCGCATTTAAAGATGAATTTTTTAATGAGCAGTTTAAAATAGCAGGTGATTTTGATTTGATGTTGCGCTTAATTTATAAGGCGAAAGTAAAATGGAAAACCATGCCAATTTTTGCTGTTAATATGCTGTACGGTGGAGCGAGCAGCGGCTCAATATCAAAAACAAAATTACTGAACAAAGAGGTATTGCAATCATTAAAAAACAACCATCTTTTATCAAGTAAGTTTTTGGTTTATTGCAAATATTTTTTCAAGGTTTTTCAATTGCGAGGGTGATTCATTAAAAATTCATACGTTGAGCCTCTTTAGGTCTAATGACTGGATCCTTTGGAATAAAAGTAATATCCATCTGTTCTATTTTACCATTGGGGTTAATTTTTAAAATAACTGATTGATAGGGTTTAAATTCAACCGTTACTTGCAACAGTTTACCATTCGCAAAAATCTTAAACTCATTTTTTTGAGATTTATCCATAAAGGATTGCCCTGAATAAACAGGATAAACCAAATTTTTAGAACCCCATTGCGCTAAAAACAAATAGGTTGTTCCATCATTCTCTTTGCGACACCAATATGCAGGTAAACTATCTCCTTGCATTAAAGGTGGGTTTTTGACGATAATATTCAAGTCTCGACTAACATTTTTCAATGAGCCTAATTGATTAAGCATAGTTTGAAACTCAGATGATTTTGCCTTTCCGGGTTGCGCTGGATTTTGTTTTAAACAGATTGGCACACCATCCTTTGCCAATGCTAAAACCCTTTTCAAGGCACGAATATCCATAAATTTAACATCAATGTAAAGCGAAGAAAACTCAGCATCACCCACTGTCAATTTATTTCTTTTGCATTTTGCGGTTTCCAAGAAACCTCTGTTTATCCATATAGGATGCCTGCCTTCTAATTCTTTCGGCATATCAATATACCGCATTTCATATTCGCCCCAAACCCATACTCTTTGTCGCTCTGGTGGGTAAGCCCCTTTCATCACTCCATCCTCAAAAGGAATATAAACGGCTACATCACTGTATGTTTTACCTTTTTGCATTATAGCAGAAACCTTTTCTACATAGGAATTAAATGCAGGCAATTCTGGCGTTAAACTTCCATTTGGACCAAAATATGTAGTGGCAAAAAACTCTAAACTGTCAGAACCCTTTGGGTTATAAGGCATTCCGTGATAAATTAATTTATTTATTCCTTGAGCAAATAATGCATCGGCAATTAACTTAACATCAGCCGTTTGTTCTTTTCTCAAATACGTTCCAGGAAAACCATACATACAGGTGAAACTTTCACAAGAAGTTACTTTCTTTGAAGATAAACATGCGGCAGAACTTACAATTTTAGAATAATTAGGATTGTTTAGCATTGCTTCGCTTTCAGGTATATCTACCAAACCATACGTTGACATTACATCTGTTGGCGCTCCTAGGCATTGAACTCTAGACCACGCACCCAACTCTTTACACTTATTAACAAAAGGAATATAAAACCCATTGGTAACATATTCATCAACTAACAGCATGTAATCATAGCGAACATCTGGAAAAGAATCAAGTCCTGCATCCATAAACGGAATGATATCATATCCAAATTTTTTCACAAAAGCTTTATCAAAACCGGGAGTCCAAAGTTTATTTTTGCTATTCATTTTAATCTCCCAAGAATCCACGAACAAAGCAGATTTTGAGCCTTTCAATACATCCTGCATGGCACTTTCCATGGGTTTTGAGTAAATTTCAAATGCCTTGAAATCCATGTGGTTGATAACCGTCATATTCTTAGGCCAAGCCCAAGAAAAATTTAATTGTTGGATAAAAGATGTGTCGCCATAAATTTGAGTTCCATGTGCTTTATCAATATTAAGACCTGCAACAATCCAAGCACTACCATAGGTAAAATCACAGGAAAGGCCTATTGAATCTGCATACCTTTTGGTATAGGCAACAATTGACGTCCATTCCGGACTCAACCATTTTTGGGCACTTGTGTCCTTAGGGTAAAAGCGATTATAGCTTCTTGCATACATATCTTGATAACGATAAAGTGGATAAATCCAAGAAACCTCTACCCCACCAAAATTCATAGATTTAGCCCAATCTAACTGATATTTAACATCTTCTTGCTTTATTTCAGTGGCAAACCACCACCACCTTGCCATTGGTTTTGAAGATGAATAAAAATCATTGGATTCTTTTTCTATATTAATAATATTGAAACTACTACTGACAAATAATATAGTTATTAAAACCACTACTAAATCAGTGAGTTTGCATGTTTTCATCAGGCAAAAATAATGATTTTTAAAAGAGGAATACTATTTATTAAAAATCAAACTAAAAAATCCATCTTATGGTTTTGATATTTATATTTACATTTGCCAATACGTAACATCAACAAAAACAAACCAAAAATATATGCGTAAAGGCCTTTTTCGTTTGATTATTCTCTTACTAGTTTTTATTGTTGCCTGGACATTCGGTTATATGAAATTGCCTTACCTGGAAAGTGATTATACTTTTTGGATTGGGTTTGTTTCTTGCCTCGCCCTCGTTTTTTCATATATTTTACTTAGTCCAAAAAACAGAAATTTTGCAACTAAAAACAACGAAGATGAAGTTAAAATAAAAAAAAATACCGAGCAACCTAAAAATAGTTGGATTCTTATTATAGCAGCGGTATCTTTAGGATTTGGGCTATTTACCTTTCTCAACAACCGTAATTTAAAAGCAAATTTAGAAAAAAAGAACAGGGAATTATATACTGCAAAACACTGCTTAGAACTAAGCCAACAAAGTCAAAAACTAAGACTAGTTCTTACGTTAATTAACCAATTAGATAGTAGTGCGACAGCATCTTCCAAGGAACATCTTATTCAAAGAATTGTTACCTTGAGTTCATCCTTTAGAACTTTCCAAGCATTTGACACCACCAATCCTCTAGCCAAAAATTACAGTATGGAAAGAGGACAATTATTACTGGCACTGGTTCATACCAAAATGGATTCAGTTTCTTACCGCAAACTAAAAGAAAATGTAAGTTTTTGGGGTGCTGAGTTAGCCAAAGTAGACTTGCAAGGTTTGGATTTAAGCGGAATAGACCTTCGGTTTGCTAATTTACAAGGAGCTAATTTACAAGGTATTACCATGAGCAACGCCAACTTAACAGGAGCAAATTTAATGGGTTGTAATTTGAATGAATCTGTTTTAAATGGAATAAATTTGCAGTGGGCAAATCTTAGTTGGGTAAAAATAAATAATGCAGAACTACAAAATTCGACTCTTGATAGTGCTGATTTTAGTAATTCTATAATACAAAAGTCAAATTTAAGTCACTCAACTATGGTTTGGACTATTTTCAACAATGCATTGCTATTAAATTCAAATTTAAGCAATTCTAGTCTTCATGAAGCTCAATTTTCAAAAACGAATTTAAGCTTTGCAGATATTAGCAACATCGAACTGGGAACAATAAACTTTAATAATGCCCTATTAGACAATGTGATAGTAGATAAAAATTGGCTAATGCAGTTCAACTCCTTGTACCAAGATAGACCAAACTTTATTAAAAATAAATACATTACAATGGATTATAAAACAACAATATCTGATACAATTATTTATTATTTAAAACGAGTATATGTTAATAAATAAAAAGACTTTTATTTATTTTTGATGCATAATGCAATTCAATTTTGATGTAAAATTTATAATCTCCTCATCTTTTGAATAAAATTTATCTAATCCAATATTTAAGGCCCAACCATAATAACTCTGTAAGTCATTCATATATGAAGTTAACAATACTGGCGTGCAAATAGTATTTTCATTTATACCATATTTTGTCTTAAGCAACAGTCCTATTTCTTGACCAATTTCATTATTTGCAATATCTACATAGTTATCTAATGGATTATTTATTGAGTCCATTAATTGATATTTATTAAAAACTCCATTTGTCAGTTCAGGCATGCTTTTACGTTCATGTAAGTCAGAAATAAAATCAGCTAAATCTTCAGAAAAAAAAGATGTTATTATTGCCTGAGCTGTCACATGATTAAAAGTATTAACAAATCCCCTCTCTGTATAATCACCTTTCTGTCTGAAAGACAATTCTGGAGTATTTATATGTTCCACCAAAGCCTCTGCCAAATCATAAAACGCAACATCCCCGAGCCCAAAAATCAACGGTCTTCTTCTAGCAATCAAATTCACTTTACTTAATTCCTTCCTCAACCTCATTGGAAAAGGGTTTGTTAAAGCAAAGCCTGCTTTGCCAAAGTAATTAGATTCATATGCCTTAACTACATCAATCTGACTTACCCCTGAACTCATAGAACGCTTAATCAACTCACCATTACTTAAATAAATCAAAGTAACGGTAGATTGCCCATAATCAGCAGAGTCTAGTTGGGAGTAATCTTTATCGTAGGTTATTTTAACTACTTTTTTAAGATCATCTAAATCCTTAAAGCGAGAGGTGAGCAATACTTTTGCTCTTACATTAGCAAGTGCATCTGTATTAGCCCAATTATATGCTATAGCGTTTTCGCAAAACTCGCTATTTTTATTGGAGCCTAAAAAGCGCAATATAAAAAAGACGGTTAACACCAAACAAATAAATCCAATGACAATTCTCATTTCTTATAGCACAAATGTATCCTGAATTTACAGAACTGGCAAATATTAAAAAAACTATTGTTGCCGCAATTTTCTTTGAATCCTATTACATTTGTAAATCATTCGAACCCATTTAAAGTTGTATATGTTGCATTTATATTATATTCTTATTTTTTTTAATCTAATTACTAAACCCATACCAAATGAATACAATATCATTGCCTTTGGAGCCAAAGAGGATGCAATAACTTTAAACACCCAATTTATTCAAAATGCTATTGACAAAGCCTATAAAAATGGCGGTGGAAAAGTGATAATTCCCAAGGGAAAATTTTTAACGGGTAGCATTGTTTTAAAGTCAGGCGTAGAATTGCATTTGCAAAAGAAAGCCGTTCTTTTAGGAAGCACCAATATTGAAGACTACATATCCATACACATTTGGAAAGCTTTAATTTTAGCGGATAGTGCTACAAATATTAGCATAACGGGTGATGGAACTATAGACGGACAGGGAGCAGAATTAGCATTAAATATTGATAGTCTTTTCCATATTGGAGAAATAGACAGCATGTATTATGAAATGAAAGAAAAAAGACCCTATGCCACTTTAAGACCCCATATTATCCAGTTTCAAAACTGTAAAAACATATCCATCAAAAATGTAACGTTAAAAAATTCAGCCTGTTGGGTGCAAACTTATGAGCGTTGTAAAAATCTGATGATTGACGGAGTAAATGTGGATAGTGATGCCTATTGGAACAGTGATGGAATTGATGTGATTGATTGTAAAAATGTTCGCATTACCAATTGCTTCATCAACTCATCTGATGACGGAATTTGTTTGAAATCAGAAGACTTTAGTTTAAACCATTATAGTGACAGTATCTATATAGCTAACTGCACTGTTAGGTCCAGTGCCAGTGCGGTTAAGTTTGGAACTTCCTTGGTTAGTGGCATTAAAAATGTTGTCATTAAAAATATTAAAGTGTTCAACACCTTTCGCTCTGCTATTGCCATTGAGTGTACTCAAGGTGGATATATTGAGAATGTACTGATTGATAACATAGTCGCTAAAAATACAGGAAATGCAATTTTTATAAGAATAGGAAAAATAAGAGGTGCTAATAAAGCAGGTCCATTAAGGAATGTCATTATTAAGAATGTAAAGGTTACTGTTCCTTTCGATAATCCGGATATCAAATACAACATAAGGGGTCCTGAATTGCCTTTTTTTCACAATGTTTTTCCCTCTTCAATAACTGGAAACCCAGGTGTTTTTGTAGAAAATGTAATACTCGAAAATATTGAAATTATCTATCCGGGTAGAGGAAACAAGGCATTTTCATACATCCCGCTATACCGTCTTGATGATATCCCAGAAAATGAAACCCACTATCCTGAATTCTCCATGTTTGGTGAGTTACCTGCATGGGGGTTTTACATTCGACATGTCAAAGGATTAACGTTGCGCAATGTAATGTTATCAATCAAAAAACCAGACTACCGACCTGCGATTGTATTTGATGATGCGCATGCCGTAAGAATAGAAAAACTTAAAATAAAGGGTGATGATAAAAAACAAATTTTCTTTTTTAAGGATACTTCTGACTTTAAGTTTCTAAACTATAAAAAGTGAAAAGGTATTTTTTATACAAAAGTGCCATAGTTGCATCATTATCAGGATTTCTTTTTGGTTTTGACACTGTCGTTATTTCTGGTGCTGAGCAATCCATTCAGCAGGTTTGGAATTTAAGCAATACCATGCACGGATTAGCAATAAGCATTGCACTTTGGGGTACTGTTTTGGGTGCTTTGATTGGTAAACTGCCAACTGAAAATTTGGGTCGAAAAAAAACTTTAATGTTAGTTGGTTTACTTTATACTACATCCGCTATTGGTTCCGCTTTTGCACCTGAAGTATTTTCATTTATATTGTTTAGATTTATTGGTGGCTTAGGTATTGGGATTTCGACAATTGTGGCTCCCATATATATATCAGAAATAGCACCCTCTGAAAAAAGGGGGAGGCTAACTGGTTTGTTTCAGTTCAATATCGTTTTTGGTATTTTGGTAGCTTATATTTCTAATGCACTACTTAGCAGCTCAATAGACGACTCTTGGAGATGGATGTTAGGTATTGAAACCTTGCCAGCAATTGTATTTCTGCTACTCTGCTTTAGCTTAGCTGAAAGTCCACGATGGTTAATTGTTAAAAGTGATGATACTGCCAATGCTCAAAAAATATTTTTATTGATTAACCCACATATGGAAAAATTAGCGCTGAGGCAACTGATGGATGATATCATTCATTCCGCTTCTAAAAAGAAAGTAGAAACTCCTTTTTTTAGTAAAGCATTATCAAAGCCAATTTTACTTGGATTCTTTATTGCCTTCTTCAATCAGCTTTCTGGAATAAATGCAATACTTTATTTCGCTCCAAGGATATTTGCAATGTCAGGGCTAGAAGAACAGTCGGCTTTACTTCAATCTGTCGGAATTGGTCTTACCAATATCATTTTTACATTCATAGGGTTGAAATTTATTGATAAACTAGGCAGAAAAAAGTTGTTATACATCGGCTGCGCTGGTTATATACTTTCTTTAGGTTCCTGTTCTTGGGCTTTCTATTCAGGTCAAGAAGCTATTGTACCCTATTGCATTTTTTCTTTTATTGCTTCCCATGCCATCGGACAAGGGGCAGTGATATGGGTATTTATTAGTGAAATATTTCCAAATAAGCACAGGGATAGTGGGCAAACATTAGGCAGCTTTACACATTGGTTTTTTGCAGCCTCCCTAACACTACTTTTTCCAATGATGGTGGAACATTTTAGCCCCTCGTTAATTTTTGGTTTCTTTTGTACGATGATGGTCATACAAGCATTTTGGATTAATTTTTATGTTCCTGAAACCAAGGGAAAAGCCTTAGAAGAAATTGAAGTTTAGCACTGCATTCATCACTTAGAGAGCGCTAAAAGGGTTAACAAATGGATAGCTTTTATTATACCAAATATTTTTACTAATTCTCCTTACACCTACCTTTTCAACTTGTTTTGTATAGGCATAAATTTCAAATTGCCTTTACCCAAATCCTTAGACGTTGCCACTGCAATTCCTCTTTGTTCCAGTTCATTTACAGCACAATAAAAATGATAAACCACACCATTCCATTTTACAACACAGGGCTTGTGAGCAAATTTGCTATCATAGGGTTCTGAACTTTTAATCAAATCTTCTCCTGTCCAATCTGTCCAATTAATTAAATCATAGGAACAAGCAAATTTATTAAATGCATCTTTTCTATTATTAGGCCAAAAAATACCAAAATAAAACATCACATATAAGTTTTCAATTTTCTGAATGTAAGCATCGCCACTAATTCCAACACGATGGTCAATCATGGGGTTGTTAGGATGTCTTTCCCAGTGCAGCATATCGTTAGAGGTTGCCATTCCGATTCTTTCAACCCATTTTTTGGGTACAGCTGTATCTCCAGAAGCATTGTAATACATCACAAAACGTTTGCCTGTCAAAAGCAAAGAGTCTTCAAAAACTGTACTTTTAAACAAGAGGTCTTTCTCCCAATAGCCAGCATTTTTATCTTTAGAACTCATAATCGGAGTTTTAGAATGTTGCCATAAATGAGGTATCCAAGGTTTTTGCTTAGTACATGCCATCCCAATAGAAAGCAATCCCTTTTCATACCCAACAGCATTTCCGCCTAAATAGGACATCCAATATTTGTTTTTATAAGAATTTATGGCATAATCTCCACCCCAATTGTAATTAATTAATGAAGCATATCCGGCAGATTGACTAGCATCCCAACTCCCTACTTTCCCAAATGTAAGAATACTATCTAGCGGAACCCAATCTAACAAATTAGTGCTTTTCGCCAACCAAGTTTCATACCCCTTTCCGCTATACACCAAATAAGTCATATACCATGTACTGTCTTTTCTAAATATGGTAGGACTGTCCACCATGCCAGCCGTATCTGGATGCACCATCACCAATCCGTATTTGTAAGGAGTTTTTACTTCATCATAAATGCGTTGCATTTCCATTTGTGAAACACTATCTACTTTTATCCCTCCCTTAAGACTTACTCCGGACCCAAAACATCCTAAAAGTGTTACGTACATGATAATTCTTGTTTTTGACAAATACATAGGTACTTTAAATATAAATCTGGCTGCAATATAGTTTTTTACCTTGTTATTTTTAAGGCCTAACCGACCTTTTGTTAAGCCATAAATCAATCTGGTATAAATCCCCTTTTTAAAGTTTAAAATAAACAATAGATTTGCAAAAAATGAAAAATAAGCTTTTAGCTACTGTTTTTACGGTAATATCCCTTTCTATTTTTGCGCAAGAAAATGAACCTGACACCTTGCCTACAATTTATAATGACATCACGGAAGTTGTTTTAACAGCCAACAAAAAAAATGAATCTGGTGAGGATATTCCACAAAGCATTCAAATCATTAGACGCAAAAGCATTCAGCAGTTAATGCCACAAACTGTCGCAGATGCGTTGATACAAAATGGTAATGTATTTGTTCAAAAATCTCAAATGGGTGGAGGAAGCCCTGTGATTAGAGGGTTTGAAGCCAACTCTGTTTTGTTGGTGGTGGATGGAGTTCGCATGAACAATGCTATTTATAGAGGGGGTCATTTACAGAATGTTATTTCTGTAGATCCCAATGCACTAGAAAGAATGGAAGTATTTGCTGGACCTGGTTCTATTTTATATGGTAGTGACGCTTTAGGTGGGGTAATTCATATGTATACCATTAGACCAAATTTTAGTCTTGGAGATAGTTTTACAACCCATGCCAATGCCTTTGCTCGTTACTCCACCGCTAACAATGAAAACACCTTGCATACGGATGTGCACTATAGTAACAATAAATGGGCAATGGTTTCTTCTTTTACTTTTGCTGGTTATGGAGATGTGCGTATGGGGTCTAACAACAGTATTTACAGAGATTCTGCCTTCGGGAATAAGTCGTTTGTAGCAACACGTATTAACAATAAGGATACCATGCAAACCAACTCCAATGCGCTAAGACAAGTAAGCACAGGGTACAGCCAAGTTGATTTGTTACAAAAGGTGATGTATTATCAAAATGAAAAAACCAATCATTTGGTGAATATTCAATATTCAAAGTCATCTGATATTCCTCGTTACGATCGGTTATCTGAATTATCTAAAGGGTTACCTGCTTATGCGGAGTGGTATTATGGTCCACAACAACGGTTTTTAGCCGCCTACAGCTTAATAAAAAAGGGATATAAATGGTTTGACAATAGCAACAGCACCTTGAGTTATCAAAACGTTAAAGAAAGTCGTTTTCAGAGAAGGTTTGCCAAAAACGACTTAAAATCTTCACAAGAAACTGTTCATGTTGTAGGACTAAATTTAGATTTTGACAAGGAACTAAAAGACCGTCACGAGCTGCGTTATGGTGCAGAAGTAACTTTCAATTTGGTGCAAAGCATAGGGCAATCAGAAGATATTTCAAATGGAATAAAACAAACCATTGTTTCGCGTTATCCAGATGGTTCTAATACCTTTAATGCAGCAGCCTATTTAAGCTACCGCTGGGAAATGAGTAAAAAAATAATTTTATCCGCGGGTTCGCGCATCAATCATTATCAGTTAAATGCTACTTTTAATCCTGCCTTTTACAATTTTGGCAATAATATCATTAAACAAAGTAACACTGTTGCCAATGGACATTTGGGCTTAGTTTATAAACCAACCAAACGCTTTAGATTAATTGGTCAGATTTCAACGGGTTATAGAAATCCAAATATTGATGATGTAGGAAAAACTTTTGAGCGCACAGATAACAGCATTGTATTGCCAAACCCAAATTTGAAACCCGAGCAGGTTTTTACGCAAGAGGTGGGTGTAGATTATTACATTACCAAAAAAACGTGGTTTGATGTAAGGGCCTACAACACTAATTTTACCAATGCTATTGCACCAAGAGTCGTACCTTTTCAAGGTATGGACAGTATTTTAGTAGATGGCAAAAACCTGTTGGCTTTGTCGAATGTCAATATTAATAAAGCCACCATCCAAGGGGTGAGTGCTAGTTTAAATGCAAGACTTGCTAGATTTTTTTCTTTGAAAGCGAACATAGAATATACATACGGACAAGACATAACCAATAACGTTGCTTTAAGTCATATTCCACCAATTTTTGCCAGTCTTTATTTGGGCTATGACAAACCAAAATACAGCGCTTTATTTTATGTTTTGTATAATGGCAAAAAAGATATCAGTCGCTATGCACCTGCTGGAGAAGACAATCAAAATTATGCCCCAAGCTATGGTACCCCAGCTTGGTACACTTTAAACATTAAAGGAAGGTATAATTTTAATGACCGATTGAGAATTCAAGGAGCCATAGAAAATATTATGGATTTAAACTACCGTTACTTTGCCTCAGGCATAAGTGCTGCTGGTATCAATGGAATTGTTTCTGTCAACTATAGTTTTTAGTAGATTCTAAAAAGTTTTGAGACTCAGTGTAAATGGCATTTTGGTTATTTGATTGGATAATATAATAGTCTGTTCAGAATTAAGAAATGAACGGTAAAAACAACAAGTCCAGACCAAAAATCATTTTCAAAAAAATATTTTTTCTTACCCCTCGCAACATTTTCTCGTTTTTTGCGTCTTGTTAATAAAGTCAAACCATACACTTGTAAATTAGGACTTTATAATTACAATGCTTTGATTTATTTTTACCATTTGTTATGATACTCTCAGAAAAAAGCAAAATATTTTTTTTACTAATAACATGTTGTCTTTACCTATCTGCTTTTAGTTTAGCTTATGGCAAAGAGAAGCCCAAGGTATACAAGAAACTTGCCCCTGGATTTTATGTTAATGCCTTGTTCAATAGATCAGTTTACAATCAGCCCGATTTTTATTTAAACTATAAAACCAGAAATCCGATTCAACCTGCATTGGGCATAAATGCATCAAAAGGCATCAACTCTTTTATCATTGCCAATGCCTCTTTTGGCGTATCCAAAGTAAATTACACTTTCAAGTTTGCCAATGTAAATGGAGAACCGAGAATAGTAAGCAATGAAACAGGTTTTATAGAATCAAAAATAGACTTTAATTTTATTTTAAACCGCAATGCTTTTGCCAATTTTTTCTACGTTGGGGCAGGTGCACAAGGTCTATATAGGTTATATAGTCATAAAGTTTATGTAAACGAAGAAATTGCAAATTCCAATTGGCCACTAATGAGCTTAATGCCTATTCTCAGTTTTGGCACACGCAATTATTTCAATTCTAAAAGTTATATTCAACCCAGTTTAACTTTTAGGTTTCAGCCTTTAAAAACATCCATTTTTGACCGAACACTCAACCAAGTTTCCATAGGTGTAATTGTTGGAGGAAGCCTTTCAAACTTATTCAAGGCAGATAAAAAACCAGCGAAAAATGAAAACGAAATAAAAAGAAAACTCTAATGAAAAATATAAGATTTACACTAAAACTGATGGTCTTCATTGCGCTTATTTTTGCCGCTTGTAAAAAAAATCAAACAATTATTGAAAAAGAAGTACGCGTGGTTCAATACGCAGACCCAATAAGTGACTGGGAGCAATTTTCATCAAAAAAGCAGCTGTTCACAATTGATGCAGGGAAAAATCAAACTATTACAACTGCACATGGTGCACTGTTCAAATTTAAGGCAAATGCCCTAAAAGATGCTATGGATATTCCTGTTACAGGTAATGTTTCCATTGAAATTATTGAGTATAATACCATCGCTGATATGCTGTTTTCAGGAATAACTGTAACCGCAGGAAACGAGCTTCTAGAGTCTGGCGGAATGTTTTCCATAGTGGCAAAACAAGGTAATAAAATCTTGGTAATAAAAGACAGCGCAGGTTTAATCATTGAGTTTCCCAAAACGAATAAAGGAGATGAGGAAATGAAATTTTGGAAGGGCGAGAAAAACAAAAATGACTCTTTTAACAGGGTTAATTGGGTAAAAGAAGACTCGGTGAAAGTGATTCGCGAGCAAGATACCAATCAACAATGGTCACCAAACTATAGTTTAAATTTTAATTATTTCCAGTTTGGTTATTGTAATATTGATAGAGAGGCATTTAATGGATTCTCTAAGGTCAATAAATTTAGCATAAAATTACCCGCTGGTTGCGTAGATTCTAATAGTACTGCCTTATTAATGTTTAAAGATTACAATGCCTGTGCCTGGTGCTATTGGATTAAAGATGTCCATGAAATGAGCACTCTATACAATCTACCCGTTGGCAAATCAGTGAAAGTACTTATCTACAAAAAAACTGGGAAAAATGATAATGACATTTCTTACGCTATCAAAGAAGTTACACTTACATCTAATACCAATATTACATTTGAGTCCATTACCCCCACAACAAAAATTGGTTTAGCTGCCATAATTAAAAGTCTTTAAAAAAGAAGTCTCTTAACCCAGTTGCACTTCCTTTTTCATTAACGGACAGACCTTATATCTACTTTCAAGCGTGTCTTTATAAACTGCTAAAAGGGTTTTGTAAACATTTTTAATGCCAATTTCACTGGCCCATTCAAAAGGGCCTTTTGGATAATTTGTTCCTAATTTCATCCCAATGTCAATATCCTCTTTACTAGCAGTCCCTTCTTGTACTGTGTAATAAGCCTCGTTGATAATCATACAAATAACCCTTGGTGTAACCATGCCCACACGATTGTCAACCCACTGTATTTGCCAACCCAGTTTTTCTAGACAAACGACTTCTATTTTTGTGCTGTTGCCGTTAATTTCTGCCATTGGGCGATTAATAAATGTTGGTAAAAGGTTCATGCCTACGGTATTTTGCGTATCAACTTTTTTTACTTTCAATGCAGCTGGTGACATTGTCACCGCATTATAAACAAACAATGTTTTTGGAAAAACACCCTCTGCTTTTCTCAACAAATCAACTGGAACCTTTAAGTCTAGCAAAAAAACCACATCAACTTCTTCTTTCTGCATTTCATTTATCAGTGTATCTTTGGCGACCAAGCTTACATTGCCCAATGAATCAATTTTATTTTTCAACTCGTCAAATAATTTATTGTCTTTCGATACTACTAGTACTCTCATTTGGCTGTAAATTTGTGCACGAAAATACTGATAAAATGGAAAAGAACATCGTTATTACTGAAAATGCACCAAAACCAATTGGTCCGTATAGCCAAGCAGTGTGGGCGGGCAATACACTTTATTTAAGTGGTCAAATTGCATTAAACCCCAAAAGCAATGAACTTGTTATGGACAGTATTGAAGCAGAAACAAGACAGATTATGGAGAATATTGGGGCTGTTTTAAGTTCGCAAAAACTAAACTTTGATAATATTGTTAAAACCAGTATATTCTTAAAAGACATGGGAGATTTTGCTCGAGTGAATGCAATATATGGGACTTATTTTGAGGCTGACTTTCCTGCAAGAGAAACCATACAGGTTGCTGGTTTACCCCTCAACGTAAATGTTGAAATAAGTATAATTGCCGTTAAATGATAGGAAAAACTATTCTTTTTGTTTTAATTATATTACTGCTTTCCTGCCAAGATAAAAAGGGATTTCAGGAAGACAATTTTAGCGGATTTACAAAAAGTAATGATTCCATTTTTCCATTTGGAACCTATACAAGAAATGCTTACCAATCAGCATTTCAAAAGGCTGTTTTTTTTGTAGATAGCACCCAGTTTAAACTATCTTTCATAGATAGTTCTGGTACACGGAAAGATTTTAGTGGTGAATGGTCACTGAAAAGTGTCGACACCCAATTTTTTGATTTGCCAAAACCTTTTGCTATGGCTTATTTTGGACATAATAATATTGCATTTATGGACAGTACAATTTTGATAGAAATGGAAAAAATTTCAGACACCATGGTTAAAAAAAGGTTCAAAGAACTAGACAACTAAATAATGTGTGGGATTGCTGGTATAATTAATTTGAAAGGGATTGCTCCAACAGCAAGTTTGGTGGAAGCAATGTGTAAAACAATGCAACACAGAGGTCCAGATAATGGTACTGTTTTAAGCGAAAACAACATTTGTTTTGGGCATCAACGTTTGAGCATAATTGATTTGAGTATTCAAGCCAATCAACCTATGTTTAGCACAGATAAAAGTATTTTATTAGTGTTTAATGGAGAGCTATATAATTTTAAATCGTTAAAAGATCAATTAAAAGATTACCCTTTTAAAACACAGTCTGATACTGAAGTTTTTATTGCCGCATATCAAAAATGGGGCATCTCAATGCTCGGGTATTGTGAAGGCATGTTTGCCTTTGCTTTAGCAGACCTTAAAGAAAATTGTGTTTATTTGGGCAGAGATCGTTTTGGTAAAAAACCCCTTTACTGGGTTCAAAAGGATAATCAGATTTCCTTTTCCTCAGAAATTAGACCTTTAATTAACACTAAAATAAGTAATGGTAAAATTAACCGCACGGTTTTAGCCGATTACCTCAAATTTCAAACGGTACATTATCCAAATACCATGGTTGCTGACATTGCCATACTGCGTCCTGCAACCTATTTAAAAATCGAAAACGGGAAGGTATTGGAAACCGAATATTGGAATAAAAAAAATATTCATACAAAAACGGTTTTTGAGGCAGACAAACTAAAACAACTTTTCTACAGTGCCGTTGAAAAGCGCCTCGTAAGTGATGTTCCTTTGGCCGTTCTTTTAAGTGCGGGGATAGATAGCAATCTTATTTTAGCTGCTGCAAGTAAAATACAACCTATAAATACTTTTACCATTGGTTTTGAAGAAAAGGATTTTGACGAGTCAGAATTAGCAGCTAAAGCCGCCAAACATTTTGGCTCAAAGCATCATGAGGTTAAATTATCCGCAGATGATTTAATGAATAAATTACCCCAAGTATTGGATGCTATGGATCATCCCAGTGGAGACGGACCCAACACCTATCTTATTTCAGAAATGATAAAGAAACAAGGCTTTACAGTGGCTTTATCTGGCTTAGGTGGTGATGAACTATTTTTTGGGTATCCCCATTATGCCCTTTTTGAGCGGTTAAAAAAGAGTTGGGCTTACCAAAACACCCCTGCTCTTGCGTTAAATATTTTTGCTACGCTTGCAGGCAACAATAAGTTTAGTAAATTAGCAAACATCAAACATCATCTGCGTCAACCTGCATCTGCCATGGCAGATTTTCGGGCAAATTACAGTGATACATTTTTGCAAAAATATTTTGGGGTTACTTCAATTTCACAGAATTTCAGCGTTTATAAAGACTTGGATCAATTCAATGCAATTTCTATGATGGAGATGGAAAATTATATGTGCGATGTTCTTTTGAGAGATGCAGATCAAATGTCTATGGCACATAGCTTAGAGCTGAGAAATCCCTTTTTAGATCATACCCTAGCAGAATACGTATGGTCAGTTGACCCACAATACAAAGGCTTTTTGCCCGCTAAAAAAATGCTGTTGGAGGCTTTGGGTAATGATATTCCCAATTTTATTTTGAATAAAAAGAAAACGGGATTTACATTCCCTTGGGATCAATGGATGCGGACTTCACTCAATGACTTCTGTGAGCTGCAAATGCAAAGTTTGGAGCAAAGTGGGTTATTTAAAAAAAATAGCATTATCAACGCTTGGAAAGCGTTTAACAAACATTCCAAAATATATACTTGGAGCCGGATTTGGCCCCTGGTAACTTTGGCATATTGGATTAAAAAACAAAACATTGACACTGCATAAAATTTTAATCTTTACGGATTGGTATGTCCCTGCCTATAAAGCTGGTGGCCCTGTAACTTCTATCAAAAATTTAGTGAAATTATTGCGTAAAGATTTTGATTTTTTTGTTGTTTGTGGTGACAGAGACTTAGGTGATACTAAACCTTATGCCGATTTAGGTATCAATGAATGGCAAAAGGGAATAAATGGAGAGCAAATTTTGTACCTAGCACCCAATAATTGCACAAAAAAGATATACAATAATATTATAGAAGTAATCAAACCTAATACCATATATTACAATAGTTTATTCTCTAAAAACTTTACGCTAAAACCAATTTTATATTATAGCAATACAGGCATAAAATCCTTTCTTTCACCAAGGGGAATGTTACATCCTGCTGCATTTAAAATAAAAAAAATAAAAAAACTATTTTTCATCAATGTTGTAAAGCGACTACCTCTTTTTAAGAAAGTAATATTTTTGGCAACAGATGAAACAGAAAAAAAACATATCCTTCGCCATGGATTCAAAAACTCAATAAAAATTTTACAAAACATCCCTGATTTAGATTTAATAGAAATACCCTTAAAATCAAAAACCATTTTCAATAAAGCCATTACAGTTTCTAGAATTGCTCCTGAAAAAAATAGCTTACTTGCCTTAGAAGCTATTGGTAAAATTAAAAACCCCATAAGCTACACTTGGATTGGAGACAGTAAGGATAAGGTATATTTTGATGTCTTTATGAAGAAAGCAAAGACACTGCCTTCCAATATTACCTTTAATTATTTAGGTGCACTGCCAAAAGCATTGATAACAGAAAACCTGTTCAAAAATGATATTTTTTTTCTGCCAACTTTGGGAGAAAATTTTGGCCATGCTATTTATGAGGCTTTGGCCCTTGGTTTACCCTGTGTCATCAGCAACAAAACACCGTTCCAAAGCATTGAAAAATCGTTGGCTGGTTTTATTTGTGAACCTAATGACATGGAAGGTTTTATAACCAGTTTAAATAAATTATTTAAGCTTCAAGACGAAGCATCAATAAATCTTTACCAAACCAATGCTCGAAATATTGCTCAGGACAGTTTTGACGCAGAAAATGCTGCATTGCAATACAAGGAAGTTTGGTAGTCAACAACTGTGCCCTTGAATGCTAAAAAAACAGAACCCTCAATATTTAAGGAGGCGCCTTGAGGATGGAAAAAATCTGAAAAAGGGTATGAATCGTCTTTTTTTAACTGTTCAACCAATAACTTAGTTTTATGGTTAATGCCCTATTTTTTACATTTAAGTAGGGAAAATTAGGGTTTCCAAATAGTGTTGTAGTATTTGGTAAGTAGTTGTCGCTGAAAACAATAAATAAATCACTCATGGGAGCAAAACGCCATTGGACTCGTGCATTTACATTCATGTTTTCGCTTTGCGTATTATACTGAATAAACAGCGTGGTAAACAGCTTTTTACTAAAAGCCCATTCAACTTTGGGGCCAATAAGTGACAAGTTCGTTTTTTTATAAGGGAAAGGCATATTGATTTGTTCTCTTCTGTAATCAATAGAAATTATTCCGTTTGGTTGTAGCCTGTAGTTTAAAGACCCGCTATAAGTCTGTTTATTACCAATATAAAAACTCCCAATAGCTGTACCAATTTCAAAATTGAATGGTTTACGGTTATTGCTTGTAAAGTAAATGCTCATATCTTGGTAGTGATACCTCCCAGCCGCTAAGTTGCTATCCTTTCCAGAAATATCGATGGGGTAATAAAGCAAAGTATTATAAAATTTTGTTCCAAATGTTAACGTTGAGGAATTCTGAAAAACCGCATACACATATGGATTATTAACCATATCATTAATTTGATAGCTGCTATCGGTGTAAGTGCTGTTATACCAGCTAATATCTATCCTGTTTATAATTTTTGATCTGGGATAAAATCTTCTTCTAAGCTCTGGTTCAAGTCGCCAATAGCTCTGCTTGTGCGTCACCTTTTTTTCTCCATCAAATATAAAAAGTCTCGGTGTAAAACCAACCCGTGCGTTAAACTCCTTTCCAACATACTCATGGTTCCACATAGCAGACCAATTTTGCACATTATAATAAATCCAAGAAGCATGTGCTACGGAAGCCGCATTTGTTTTACCATTGTCAAAACTGCGGTGGTAAAATAGTTTACCGCGCCATTTATTGTCTTGGCTTATTAAGTTATAATCTAAGCCTAACAGCGTATTGGTATAGCTAGGTATCGTGTCCATTTGTGGAATAAATTGATTGACTAAAATACCAGCAATATTGCTGCTTTTAAATATACTGCGCTGAAATGCTGCGACACTATAATTGGTAGTATTTTGTTTCCCTTCTATTGCTGCCGTTTGCATACTCATAGCGCCAACCCTCCACTTTGTCCCCAGTTTTCCGCTTAACCTAAAACCGCCTAAAATGGGTGTTATTTTTCCATTGTCTAGTCCAATTCTTCTTGAAAAGAATGGTCTAATTTGTCTAAATCCAAAATTGGCAAACAAATCGCTGTTCTCAATAAAAAACTGTCTGCGCTCAGGGAAAAATAAGCTGAAGCGTGTTAAATTTATTTGCTGTACATCCACCTCTACTTGAGAGAAGTCCGGGTTTACAGTTAAATCTAAGTTTAAGCTAGATGTAAGTACTATTTTCGCATCAAAACCTGTATTAAACTTAAATCCTGTATTGGTTCCCGCGTTGTAATCTTTTGCTACTGCCTGTGAAACGTAAGGGATAAAGGCGGCATTGATACCATTCTTTTTTGGTGTACTAGCCCCAAATTTTAAAACTCCCATATGAGAAAGAACTGCAATATTTAAAACTCGGGGTACTGGAAACCAAGTACTATTTTCATTAATTTTAAGGTTGTTTCTTGCAAAATTAACTCTCCATGAGTCCAATTTTTCATTGAAGCGAATACTTTTTAGTGGTATTTGAAACTCAGCTGTCCACCCACTATCTGTTCTGTTTGTGGATGCAAACCATTTGTTGTCCCATGCCGTTGTGACACCTCCTCCACCACCTACTTCAATTAATCCTTCTCTTTGTGCTCCATATGGATTAACACCAAAAGAAAACCCATTGTTAAAATCATTAAATGGCTCAATGCTCACAACAAAGGCATCGCTTCTAGGATAGCTCCAGTCTCTTTTTAAAGATTGAATTACATAATTTTTGGTGCTGGTATCATAACACTGCGCAAATACAAATAAATTGTTTTTATTGTAAGCCATTTTAACCACTGTTTTACTTTTGGCATAGGCTGTGTCATAAGGAAAATTTTGATAAAAATTTTCTGCTACATTTAATTGATTCTTCCAAACCAATTCATCATCAAAGCCATCTATGGTAATTTTTTCATCCGTATATTGAGCAGTAATACTATACGGTGTTATAGTTTTGATTTGCGATAATAAACCATTGCATGAGAAAAGTAATAGTATAAAAAAGTATATGTAAACAAGTGGTAATTTCAAATCAGCTTAATCCTTTTTTCTCAATCTCGCTTTTTGTGAAGCACTCATGGTATTAATATTACTATACTGACCATATTTATTGGCAGCAACCATAAACTTTAACCTTTGTCCCTTCATTATTGTTGAACTTCGTAAGTTATTCCAACTCTTAATATTATTGACATAGGTATCAAAGCAATCGGCTAGTAACCCTAAATTATCTCCACTTTTAACTGTGTAATAAACCCATCTGTTACCACCATTATCGCTTTCTATAGTATTACCATTGTTAAACGGTTTGTCAACATCTATTACATTACCCATAGAGTCAATTACAGAAAGTAACCCGTTTAAAACAATAATTTGGTATTGAGAAGTATCTGGTCTAAACTTTTCTACCAATAGTTTTACCCTTTCCATTGAGTCATCAATGCGTTTATTTTCATCCAATTGATCCATATAAATTAAATATCGCTTAAAACTATCCTTGTTTTTTTTTGGCATTGTGATGGGATGGGGAGCAGGGAAATTAGGAACAATTCCATTTTTGTATTGGTAGTTGTATTTTTTTAATTGTGAAACAGGCAAATTGCTTCCCAATGCAATTTTATCGAAGGTAAAAGTTCTTGGAGTATATACTGTATCCAAATCTATGTGCTTAGCGATGGGTATTTTGATATTATGCAGCATGTAAAAATTTACTACATATAAGCTAGCCATATATCTGCTAAAAGACTTTCTATAGGTATAATCCATATATGGCTCCACCACGAAATAGTCTAATGAATTGCTAGCCAGCCGTATAGCCTTATTCATTTCTACTGGCCCGCTTCTAAAAGCAGCAATTGTAAAATACCAATCTCTATAAATATGAAAAACATCTGCCAAAGATTTAGCAGCAGCTTCGGTTGCCATAAAGAGGTTTTTGCGTTCATCAACAAATGAATTTACCTTAAGTTGATATTTCTTAGCAATATAATAGGAAAGTGGCCACATTCCAGACTCACCTGTCGATGCCAGGTAATCTTCTTTCATATAAGTATTAGCAAAAGCCACCAATTGCAACTCCGTTGGCAAGCCATATTTCTTGAAAATTGCACTTATACTATCTTTATGAGCATGGTAAACAGCCAATGATTCTGCAATTTTTGGATTATGCAACATTTCCCTAATTTCTTGCTCTATTTGCTCATCAAAAAATGGCTTTATAACTGTAGGGATTTGTTGCATTCTTTTCCAATAAACATTGTGCTGAAAAATTGTATCAACATCATATTTTTGAGCAAAGCCAACATTTGCAGCTATTGCAAATACAAACAAAATTAATCCTTTTAAAACTACCCTTTGCATTCCTCTTCTAATAAGCATGCAAAGTCAAACATTTTTTTCTCTTGATGGTGTTCAGCAATAACCTGAATACCAAATGGCATTTGATTATCTGGGTGTTTGGCCAAAGGAATGGATATGGCCGGATTACCAGACAAATTTGCTTGAACTGTAAACAAATCTGCCAAATACATGGCAATAGGATTGTTGCTCTTTTCTCCAATTTTAAACGCTGGAGTACTGGTAGTTGGCAAAATAATAAAGTCGTATTTTTGAAGTATTGCTTCCGTTTTTTCTTTTATAATTCTCCTAACCTTTTGTGCTTTGGTGTAATAGGCATCATAGTGATTGCTACTTAAAACAAAAGTTCCCAACATAATTCTTCTTTTCACTTCTGCACCAAATCCTTCTGTTCTTGATTTTTTAAAGGTAGACTCTAAATCTATGCTATTTGGGCTTCTGTAGCCAAAAGTTAATCCACTGTATCTCGCCAAGTTACTGCTTGCCTCAGCAGTTGTAAGCACATAATAGCAAGGAACCATATAATCCAAATATGAAAAGGCAATCTCGTCAACCTCATTTCCTTGCGCTTTTAGTTTATCAATCATTGCTAGGGTTGCACTTTTTACTGCGGGATCAATCCCCTCATGGTGCAGACAGTCTGCAATATAGGCAATTTTCAGTTTGCCTTTGCTCCTTTCTAAAGGCGTATAATTTGCTACTTCAATCTTAGAAGAGGTTGCATCTTGGTGATCATAACCTGCCATTATTTCTGTTAGCAAGGCATTGTCTTCAACGGTATGGGTTAGTGCACCAATTTGGTCAAAGGAAGATGCATAAGACAATAGGCCCCATCTAGAAATTTTACCATAAGTGGGCTTGCTACCAACCAGCCCGCAAAAAGAGGCTGGTTGTCTAATACTTCCACCAGTATCACTCCCTAAACTGGCAAAGCACATATCTGCCTGCACCGCCACAGCACTTCCTCCAGAGGAACCTCCAGGTACATAGTCTGTGTTGGCGGCATTGCGCACCAAACCCTTTGATGAGTTTTCATTACTGGCTCCCATGGCAAACTCATCACAATTCAACCTCCCAATGATTATAACATCCTCATCCAAAAGTTTTTGAACAGCTGTTGCCGTAAACTGAGATACAAAACCATCTAAAATTTTAGATGAGGCTCCTACAGGATGATTACTATAACACAAGTTATCCTTGATTCCTATAACCATTCCTGCCAACCTGCCAACATCACTCTTTTTTGCTAATTTTTCATCGATCGCTTTAGCCTTCTCTATTGCCTCTTCAGCATAAACGTCTAAGTAGGCGTTCAGCACCCCGTTTTTTTGGGCAATATTTTCAAGGTAATGTTCAACTATTTTTTGAACACTGGTCTCATTTTTTGCTAACGCCTGTTGTACGTTTTTAAATTGTGTAAAAAGCACTGTTAATATTTAGCGGAAGTAATGACTTTATTGTTCAGTGTTATCTTTTTTTACCTCTGATTTACTATCAGTTGACCTTGGTTCTTTCATGCCCTCTTCAATTTGGTCTTTAACACTTTTTTTTGCATCATTAAATTCTCTAATTCCACCACCAATGCCACGCATTAATTCTGGAATTTTTTTACCTCCAAAAAGCAATAAAATAACGCCAATAATCACGATCCATTCCGGCATCCCAATTCCAAAAAATATAATATTTGCTGACATAGTATTTAGGTTGTTTATTACTGCAAAAGTAAGTATTTAATTATGAATTAAAAATAGCCAATGGACAGCATCAAGGATTTAATCGCAGGTCTGTATAATTTGAGACTATGCGGAAAGTTGCGGTTCAGGAATTCTTCATAATTGTTTCAAAAATCTGCTCCAACATTGAATAGCCAATCCAATATTGATAAATTTTCCATAAACCCGTGTTTCTCAATAAATACCTGTTCATAGGGCAATATTTTTGTTTGTTCAATAGCATTAAAAGCATTGGGCAAGGCGTGGGTTGTATCAATGGTAATGCTGGTTCTAAGAAGTTTAAAGCAAATTTCAAGCAACTTGATGTTATACTGCCACAAATAAACCGGTTGGTCCATAAAAATAGGTTTCAATTGATAACCATAATATTCAAAAAAAGGAGAATTGTGATAGGCAGTTTCTAATGCTTGCCAATGTTTCCTCTGCCACGGTTCTGCATAACTAATTTTTACTTCGTCCATCCTGCATTTAGATTTTCCTTTTTGCAGTGGAACAGACAAAACCTGCCGTTGATTAGGACTCATGATTTCAAATCGGCTACGAAGACTCTGCTTTTCGAAAGGCTCACTTAAAGAAACGCGCACCGTTTCGAAACCCATCATACATTGTACAACATTGAATGGGGGCAAATGGTACAATGGAAATACTAATTCTTCCATAATGCAACTTCTAGCGTATCTGGACATTCAGCAAGCAATGTTTCAATAGACTTTTTGAAAACAGGATGTTCCCATTCAGGACAAATTGCAGCGGCAGGCTGCAAAACAAACTTTCGCAAATGCGCACTGGCATGAGGTATGGTTAACATTGTTGATGTCAGTACAAGTGCGTCATACAAGATAATATCAATATCTATTTCTCTTGGACCCCAATGCTCTGAACTGCTCCGCATAAGCAAAGCTTCAATGGCCTTAATTTTTTCAAAAACTGCCTTTGGTTGAAGGGTTGTTTCTATGCAAATACAGGTATTCAAAAAAGCACTTTGGTTGGCATTGCCCCAGGCTGCTGTTTCATAGATGGGCGCTTTTTTTAACAATTTCCCTAGGTGTTGGGTGCAATAGTCGGTAGCTTTTGCCAAATATAGAGCCCTATCGCCTTTATTGCTCCCTAAACTTAACAGTAATTTTGACAAGTTTCTTAATAGTTTTTATACCCTTTTTTTTCTAGGGTTTCAGCTTTTCCCAGCACTTCATTTTCCATATCCTGTTTAAACGCGATAAGTCTATTCGCTAAATCCTGATCATCATTAGCCAGAATACTTGCAGCCATAATACCTGCATTTTTTGCTCCATTAATAGCCATACATGCCACCGGAATTCCTGGAGGCATTTGCACAATAGAGTATAAACTGTCTATGCCACTCATGTTACTTGATTTTACAGGTACTCCAATAACGGGGATATGTGTATGTGAGGCAATCATGCCCGGTAAATGTGCGGCACCTCCTGCGCCCGCTATAATTACTTTATAACCCTTAGCCGCAGCCTCTTTAGAGAAACTAACCAAGCGGTCTGGGGTTCTATGCGCTGAAACAACACTTATAAAGTAAGGAACATCCAAGCTTTCTAAAAACTTGGCAGCCTCTTGCATTACTGGCAAATCACTGTCTGAACCCATTACAATGGCTACTTTTTCTATCATGCTGGTATAATTTTTATATGCTTCTTAATAATTTCTGCCTTTTCTAGGAGTATTTCTAAAGTGTCCGCAAGCACTGTAATGTGTCCTAGTTTACGGTGTGGTTTACTGGCTTGTTTGTTATACAAATGTACATAAACCCCTGGAGTTTTTAACAGATACGTCAAATTATCCAATTGAAAAGGCCCAGAAAAATTTGTGGGACCGGTAATATTGAGCATAGCCGCAGGTTTAATGATTGCTGGGTCACCCAATGGATAACCTGCCAATATTCTATTTAACTGCTCGTATTGCGAAGTGTAAAAAGCCTCAATGCTATGGTGACCACTATTATGGGGGCGCGGTGCAGTTTCGTTAACCCAAACTTCATTGTTTTCATCAATAAATAACTCAATGGCAAAAAGTCCGGCAGCATTAAAACTTTCAACCACTTTTAATGCTAAGGCTTTCGCTTTGGCAATGATATCTTCATTAAAACGAGATGGTGAAAACAAAAATTCCACCAAATTACTTGTTGGGTTAAAGAACATTTCTACCTCGGGAAATACTTTGATACCGCCCATTTGATCTCTTGCAACAATGATGGCCAATTCTCGAACATTGGGTATGTACATCTCTACCATGCAAGGTTCATCAAAGGGAAAAATTCCATTTGCTAAATCTTGTCTGTCGCAAAGTGCAATTCCCTTGCCATCATAACCTCCTTTGCAGAGTTTTACGGCCAATTTATCTCCTTTTATGAGGCCCAAACAGGTTGACCAATCTTCTGTTTTGTTGACTATAAAGTAGGGAGCGGTTTTAATTTTATGATTCACATAAAAGTGTTTTTGTAAACCCTTGTCTTGTATTATTTGCAGCACTTTGGGCGAGGGAATAATTTTCATCCCTTGTGCCTCTAGGTCTAACAAAGTATCCGTGTTAATATGCTCTATTTCATAGGTTAGCACATCTACAGATTTTGCCAGCTCCCTGATTTTGGCATCATCCGTAAGTTTACCAACTACGACTTTCTCTGCCAAATGGGCAGCAGGACAATTGGCATCGTTTTCCAAAATGTGGTACTTAAAATTATAAGGGCTGGATGCTTCAATAAGCATTTTGCCTAACTGACCTCCGCCTATAATTCCGATAATTTGTTTGTGTGGTAAGGTTGCCAAAATATGGCTGCAAATTTAATAAAATGCATGAAACAAGCAGCACTATTTTAAAAAGGTGCGTAAAATGCTGCCTATGGCAAATAAAAAAGTGGCAGAAAGTGGAGTAAGAATAGTAAGTGTTTGGTGAAGGAACAACAACCAAGGGAGAAAAGTAAATAAATTGAAATTAGCATGAAGTGTTTTTATAATTACTAATATTCTTTACTTTGCGCAGTATTTGGCTAAATAGTTCTCCCGAAATCCCGAAGTACTTCGGGAGGATAGAATAGACGTTTCCTAAACCCCGCTTGACTGACTTCAGTCGGGCAGGATTTGATCTAGGGGTTTGTACAATTATGATTAAAGTATATGTTTGGCAGAGTTTAAAAAATGGCACTTTCTATACAGGAATGTCAAAGGGTTTGGAACGCAGATTAGAAGAACATAATAACGGAAATAGTAGATATACCAAAGCCTATTTGCCATGGAAAATTATTTATTTTGAGGAGCATAAGGACTGGGAAGAATCACGTAAACGTGAAAAATACTTAAAATCTGCTGCTGGCAAAAAATGGTTAACCAAAAAACTAGAATTACACCTATAAATCTGTTAATTTTGCGCAAACTTTGGCTGCATAGTTCTCCCGAAATCCCGAAGTACTTCGGGACGGGAGGATAGCATAGTCTTATGGCTGCATAGTTCAATGGATAGAATAGATGTTTCCTAAACATTTGATCTAGGTTCGATTCCTAGTGCGGCTACAAAAAAGAGTTCAACCAAGTTGGGCTCTTTTTTTTATAAGTCGCATTAGGATGAGAAGCCTGTCCTGAACGAAGCGCAGCAAAGTTGAAGGGATTCCTAGTGCGGCTACTAGGCAAAACCCACAGGGTTATGCCAAAATCAAGGCTTAATTTATTGAATTATCTTTTTAATGTAATAAAAGTAAAATTAAGCGTTCAGTCCAAAGTTCTATTTAAGTATTGGTATATCTTTGTCACAATTAAGGCATATAAAATAGCATGTTCAATTTATTCAAAAAAAAATCAGCCATAGAGCAACTTGATGAGCAGTATCAAAAACTTTTGAAAGAAGCCTATATTTTGTCCACAAGCAATAGAAAGCTCAGTGACCTTAAAACAGCAGAAGCAAATGAAGTTTTAAAACGCATTGAATTACTAAAAGACAAAAAATAAACATGGGATTTTATCAGTTTAAACGCAAACAATATTTCAATAACACTGTAGATGAATTATGGGAATTTATATCCAATCCCAATAATTTGAAAAAAATTACCCCAGACTATATGGGCTTTGATATTACTTCAGACAATTCAACAGATAAAATGTATGAAGGGATGATGATTTGTTACAAGGTTTCTCCTGTATTAGGGATTAAAACTACTTGGGTAACAGAGATTACCCATATTAAAGACAAAGAGTATTTCGTGGATGAACAAAGGGTGGGACCCTATAATATATGGCATCATGAGCATTTTCTTGAAGCTACATCCCAAGGCACTTTAATGAAAGATATCATCAGTTATGCTCCTCCCTTTGGCTTGTTGGGAAACATTGCCAACAGCCTGATTATTAAACAAAAACTTAATGAAATATTTGATTACCGCACGGAGGCATTGAATCAAATATTCGAAGGATCTATATTTGTAAGATGACCCAATCAATATCCTTTTAATGAAGATATTACTGACAGGAGCAACTGGTTATATTGGTAAGCGCTTACTTCCAGTATTGGTTGAAGCTGGACATGAAGTTGTTTGTTGTGTAAGAGATATTAATAGGTTTGACCCTCCTGATTCTTTAAAAAAGAGCATTAAAATTATTGAAATAGACCTTTTAGATGAAGCTACGCTCGCAAACATACCGTATGACATAGACGGAGCATATTATCTTGTGCACTCTATGTCTTCTTCCTCTGATTATCAATCATTGGAGCACCAATCTGCTGTTAATTTCCGCAAAGCATTAGCAAAAACACAAATTCAACATGTAGTTTATTTAAGTGGTATTGTAAATGAAGACAATTTGTCTGCACATTTGACATCTCGCAAAAATGTAGAGGAAGAACTTGGAAATGGACTATACAAATTTACCGCTTTAAGAGCAGGCATTATTATTGGATCTGGCAGTGCATCTTTTGAAATAATAAGAGACATAGTAGAGAAATTACCGGTTATGGTTGCCCCTAGGTGGCTCAATACAAAATGTCAACCCATAGGAATTTCTGATGTAATTTCCTTTTTGTCTAAAACCATGTTTAATCCAGCCACATTCAATCATAACTTTGATATTGGAGGCCCAGATATCCTAACATATAAAGCAATGCTTTTAGGCTTTGGACGCGCTAGAAAATTAAAACGTAAAATATATATTCTGCCCGTAATGACACCAAGACTATCTTCATATTGGTTGTACTTTGTAACTTCCACATCTTATAAATTGGCGGTATCTTTAGTAAACAGCATGAAAGTTGAAGTAATATGTAGAAATACCAACCTTAATGAAATACTTGATATTGAACCCATGGGATATCAAGAAGCGTTGTCTAAAGCATTTAGCAGAATTGAAAACAATGAAATTATTTCTAGTTGGAAAGATGCTTACGTCAGCAGCGGTATGAATATAAATATTTCAGACTTTTTGCAGGTCCCAACTTTTGGATGCTACAAAGATGAACGCAAAATGACTTACCAAAGTCGGGAAAATTGTATTCAAAAAATTTGGGTTATTGGTGGCAATAATGGTTGGTATTATGGCAATTGGTTATGGAAAGTTAGAGGCATTTTGGATAAATTTTTTGGTGGTGTAGGGTTAAGAAGAGGCCGAACCAATATGAATACTATTCATGCAGGAGATTCTTTAGATTTTTGGAGAGTACTTTATGCAAACAAGGCAGAAGGAAGACTGCTACTTTTTGCGGAAATGAAGCTGCCTGGAGAGGCTTGGCTTGAATTTAGAGTTGACGCAGGTTCACTTATACAAACCGCCACCTTTAGACCGCTTGGGTTAATAGGCAGATCCTATTGGTATGCGGTGCTGCCGTTTCATGGTTTTATTTTTAACGGCATGTTAAAAAAATTAACCCATTAATAGTTAAAAGCGAATTAGTTCATGGAAAAAATTTCGATTTTTTGGTTTAGAAGAGACTTGAGGTTGTTAGACAACACTGCATTGAACCAAGCCCTTGCAGAAAATAACAATGTATTGCCCATTTTTATTTTTGACGAAGAAATTTTAAATGAGTTACCGCAAGATGACCCTCGCATAAATTTTATTTATGACAACTTATATGCCATTGACCAAACGCTGAAAACACATCATGCTTCCATTATTTGCCTTAAAGGAAACCCATTGGAGGTTTGGAAAAAGCTGATTGAAGAATACCCTATTCATTGTGTTTATGTTAACAAAGATTATGAGCCTTATGCAAAAAATAGAGATGCAAAAATTGCCGAACTATTGCACTCAAAAGGAATTGAATTTAAATCCTTTAAAGACCAAGTAATTCATGAGGAAAATGAGGTAATGAAAATAGATGGTACCCCCTATACCGTTTTTACCCCCTATAAAAATCAATGGTTGGCAATATATAAGCCCCAACCACCAGCAGAAAGTGTTGCCTATAAAAATTTTTGTCAAAAGGTGATTCCATTTCCAACATTGGCATCTTTGGGTTTCACAAAATCATCTATACAAGTTGTAAACTATACCTTGTCTCAAATTGAAAATTATCCATCAACCAGAAACTTCCCTGATATGGATTCCACCAGTTATTTAAGTCCGCATTTGCGATTTGGCACCGTTAGTATCCGTTCCATTATCTCAAAACTTAAAGCAACAGACCATGTTTTTATGAGTGAATTAATTTGGCGTGAATTTTTTATGCAGATACTTTTTCATTTTCCGCATGTGGTTACTCAAAACTTTAAATCCAAATACGATGGAATAGCCTGGTTGAATGATGAAAATGACTTTAAAAAATGGTGTGAGGGAAATACTGGATACCCTATGGTGGATGCTGGAATGCGACAATTAAATGAAACAGGGTATATGCACAACAGGGTGAGAATGATAGTTGCTGGTTTTTTATGCAAACACTTACTGATAGATTGGCGTTTTGGAGAAGCCTATTTTTCTAAAAAACTATTGGATTATGAATTGGCCTCTAACAATGGCAATTGGCAATGGGCGGCTGGATCGGGCTGCGATGCAGCACCGTATTTCAGAATATTTAACCCTATTGAACAATTGAAAAAATTTGACAGTAACGAAAGTTATGTCAAAAAGTGGATTCCAGAATTAGGGACAAAAGCTTATTGTAAGCCCATTATAGAACATCCCTATGCCAGAAATAGAGCATTGGAAACCTATAAAATAGGAATTAACAATTAAATTTTTTTCTGCGTAGTATTTTACCTCGCATCCACTTAATGAATTACATATCACCATTGCAATATAGGTTGACACTTTAAACGCAATTATCATTTATCTCCCTTGAAAGTTTTATATAAAACTAAGCAGCCGAATTTGTGCAAATTAAAAAGGGTTTCAAACTTTAATTGCTTGAAACCCTTTGTTTTAAAGCGGTCCGGACGGGGCTCGAACCCGCGACCCCCTGCGTGACAGGCAGGTATTCTAACCAACTGAACTACCGAACCATTTTTGTTCTTAGCTCCAGTTATCATACGATATTCTGTATTCTAACCTCCCGTCCCGAAGTACTTCGGGAATTCAGGATGAACTAACGAACCGTTCATGCTCACCTATTTGATGAGGGCTGCAAATATAAGTAAAGCTCAATCATTTATCAAAATGATATTTTTAAATTTTTTTTAATGTAAAATATGGTAGGCAATTGCTCTCAAACAATATGCACATCTTCATCCTCAATTGTTGCGTTTAGCTGAAGCCGTGCCAACAGTCTAGCGGTAGTGGCCACGTCCTTTTTGCAATAGTTGGCAATGCGCTGCAAATCATTTTCCTCCCAATAAACGCTGCGCACCATACTCCCGTCAATATCATCTTTTGGGGTGGGGATATTGAAAAGATTTGCCAGTAAGTTTAGTGAAGTAAAATTTTTGTAGTCTCCAAACTTCCATAACTCCATGGTATCAAGATGCTGTATTTCCCAAGGTTTCTTATTGCCAATTTGCAATATTGCTGGCAAAAGCAACCCATTTACCAATATTCTGCGGCACAGATACGGAAAGTCAAATTCCTTACCGTTGTGGGCGCACAACAAATGATTGGTGCCATTGTAATGCATTTTTAAAAAATTGATAAATGCTTTGAGCAGCTCTTTTTCATCGTCATTTTCAAAAGATTTAACTTTAATTTTAAGTTTGCTATTTTCTTTATAATAAATACCCGCACCAATGCAGATAACCTTACCAAACTCAGCATAAATACCTGCACGTTCATACCAATTGGCAGCAGATTTGCCTTCGTCCCTGTCCAGTATTTTTGCTTTTTTTGCCCATAACGACTGCCATATAGGATCCAGCTCTTCATAAGCGGATTTGAGGGGTACGGTTTCAATGTCTATCACTAGTACATCTTCAAGATTGAGTTTATTCATAGACCAAAATTAATAAAAAAAGCCTGCAATAAAAAAATTGCCGGCTTGAAAGTAACATGATTTTGTTACAATTTTTATAAACTTAAGCGTATACGCTTTCTTTTTTAAACTTTTTAACCAATAAATAGTAAAACATGGCTCTGTACTTATTTTTGTTGGATTTACCCAACGTTTCTACAACTTCGGCAATGGCTTCATCCAACTTATCTTTGGCAGAAAGCCCAAGTTTTTTTATTAAAAAGTTTTCTTTTACCGTGTCAATCTCGGCTGCTTGTGTACCAGCAACAGTTGATGCGTCTCTATTATAAATAGAAGGGCCACAACCTTTGGTCACTTTTGTCAAAAGCTCCAAATCATAAGGGATTCCCATTTTTTTAAATTCCGATACATACGTGTCAATACATTCTTTAAAAGTAGCCATATTTTTGTTTTTTAATTGTCGTATTGGCAAATATACAGCAATCATATGACAGTTACAAGTTTAACACCAGAGCTCGGCTCTTCTGAATATGCTAGATTTTCATCTAAATCAATTGGGGCGCATCTTATGTGTTGGTCTGTTTTGCTATTACTAGTTACTGCAAGACATTCTAACAGATTAGAAAGAAAATTTTTTCCTTTTTCATCTCTAAACAAGTCATTTTTCAACAACAATGATTTGCAGTAAGTCACTCGCTGCATCTGCTTTCAGCATTGCCTAGGGGGGTAATAGGTTTATTAAAAATGAATATCAAACTGCATTCTGTATATCAACTGATTGCCAGTATTGGCAATGTTTTGATAAGACAAATCCGATTGAATTTTAAGCTTGTGACCAACAATGTATCTTGAAAAACCCAATGTATATTCCGTTATGGCTTTTTGGTTTATGTTTGCATTGGGCTGAATATTGGTATATCGCAATGCAAACTCAAAATTCCTTTTAAACAAATAGCCCGATTGAACCACAAAACCTTGCCCAGCATAAAAGTATCCAACAGATTTGCCAAACTTGCTAATTGCATTGATGTTGGTTCCCTTAGTATTGGCGTATTCTATACTTAAAGAGTATCCTTTGTATTTAAAAACCGCATCTAAAAAAATTGTGGTTAAATTACTTAATACATATGCCCCTGTACTGTCTTTGTTAAAACTACCCAACTGGCCTCTTTGCCTAGAAGCTCCATCGTTAAAATCATAGCTAGCCGCTAGAGAAAGTTTTGGTTTCTTCTCCCTTTCTAAATCTGAGCCTATATAGTCACCGTCTTTTGTAAATGCTCCAAAAGGTAATACCTCTAAGCGACCTGTGTAATCATAACCCCCAATATTAGGAACCGTAATATTTCTTCCTTCTCCTTGTGATAGCGAAGCTATCTCCCTAACAACTATTTTGCCTAGCTTGTGCTCATGATGCAATTGGAAACCGACATCTCTGTCAATATTAAATCTTCCATTTACTAAACTTCTATCTACAAACTGCATGTTTCCGCTAGAAATGACACGCTCTCTATTGCCTGGTAGCTTGGTTTGTCCTGCCCACAATGTGAAACCCTTATGGAAATTCCATTTTAAAACCGCATCCAAAAATATTCGTGAAGTACTGCCTGTTTCAGGCACAATACTTCCGATATCTCTGTTAGAAAGCCCTAACTCCAACTTATAAACTAACTTAGGGTTTACCGCAAATCCATCAAATTTTAATCTTGCCCTTCTAATTAAAAACTCTGAAGTTCTGGCGGGTGAGTTTAACCTATCTGCTGGTGCAGTAAAAGTATATAAAGATTGAAACCGCGCTGCAAATTTTAGACTAAAGGATGAATCTGATGCGATAAAAGAAACTCCTGAACCGAATGTTTTGCTGGGACTACTTTGTGATAATAAGATGGATGGAAAAATAAAACCACCCAATGCTAAAAACCCTACTCTTTTAATAAATTTTAAACTTTTGCTCAAACCAATGTTAAATTAATGTTACCGCAATATTAAGCCCGCCTATGTTAAGGAATTGTTAAGACAGTGTTAAGAAAAGGCTATTCTTTTAATTATAAACAGCTAACCTACAGCTATTAAATGTGTTAGCCCCAATTAAAAAGACCTGCCATGTTTTTCTTCATACAACCTTTCTTGCGGTAGTTTTCTAAAATAATCATAGGTGATGGACAAGCCCTGTGAGCGGCTGATTTTGGGCTCCCAACTTAATATTTTTCTAGCTTTGCTAATATCCGGTTGCCTTTGTTTAGGATCATCCGTTGGTAGGTCTTTATAGATAACACGTTGTTTTGTGCCGGTTAATTTAACTATCTCTTCCGCAAAATGACTGATGGTAATTTCATCGGGGTTTCCTAAATTAACAGGTGTTATGCAATCGCTAAAAAGCAATCTGTAAATACCCTCTACCAAATCATCCACATAGCAAAATGCCCTGGTCTGGCTTCCATCTCCAAAAACAGTCAAGTCTTCTCCTCGCAAAGCTTGACCTATAAAAGCTGGCAAAACCCTGCCATCGTTCAAGCGCATTCTGGGGCCATAGGTATTAAATATTCTTGCTATTCTAGTTTCTAAACCATGATAAGTATGGTATGCCATGGTAATGGCCTCTTGAAAACGTTTGGCTTCATCATACACCCCTCTTGGGCCTACTGGATTTACATTGCCCCAGTATTCTTCGGTTTGCGGATGCACCAAGGGATCGCCATAAACCTCACTGGTACTTGCTATCAATATTCTAGCCTTTTTATTTTTGGCCAAGCCCAAAAGATTATGAACGCCCAAGCTACCTACCTTTAGGGTTTGAATAGGGATTTTTAAATAGTCAATTGGGCTGGCAGGACTGGCAAAATGGAGTATATAATCCAAGTTTCCAGGTATATGCACAAACTTAGAAACGTCATGGTGATAAAACTCAAAATTAGGCTTCCCAAATAAATGCTCAATATTGCGAATATCCCCTGTAATCAAATTGTCCATTCCACAAACATGGAAATCTTCTGCTACAAAACGCTCACACAAATGCGACCCTAAAAAACCTGCTGCCCCTGTTATTAAAACTTTTTTACCTTTCATATCCCAGCGGCAAATTTAATTTTATCTTGTCATTTATTTCATAAATAAGCACTTTTAACGAAATCCATTTGAAAGCTTCACCATATAAGCCTTATTTTTGGCCTCTAATTCGGTACCATGAAATGGTTAAAAAATAATCTAGCAAACCTTTTTACTTTAGGCAATTTGGCTTCTGGCTTTTTCGGCATTATTGCTGTTATGCACGGAGACGGGGATTTAGCGATAAAAGCAATTTTTATTTCCTTAATTTTAGATTTTTTTGATGGATTTGTTGCCCGTCTTACAAAGACTACTAGCATTATAGGCAAAGACCTCGACTCACTAGCTGATGCTATTAGCTTTGGTGTTTTACCAGGTGTTATGGTATTCAAAATTTTGCCAGAAAACTTAGCATGGGTGGCAGTTTTGGTTCCTGTTTTTAGTGTTTGGCGATTAGCAAAGTTTAACCATGATACCCGCATTAGCACTTATTTTTATGGCTTGCCAACACCAGCAAATGCCCTATGTATTACAGGCTTTTATTTTGATAAACAATTTGACGGAACCACATTTACCAAACAAATTGAAAATTTTGAATGGTGGGTTATCATATATGTGGTGCTATCTTCACTCTTATTGATATCCAATGTAAAGATGCTTTCGAATAAAATATCCAACTTTAGTTTTAAAAAATACTTTCCTCACATTTTGGTATTAATCTTAGCGATACCTTCACTTTATTTCTTTTGGTCTTTTGGATTAAGTCTTTCAATAATTTCTTATGTGCTTATCTCAATAATTATTACCTTTGTCCACTCAAAAAAATCATCTTTATGAAATTTAAAGCTTCCATAAACATTTTACCCCACGACAACTTGCTAGACCCTCAAGGAAAGGCAGTAACACAAGGGCTTGTTGGATTAGGGTTGAGCACTGTAAACAATGTACGTGTGGGCAAACACATTACGCTTGAAATTGAAGCCGATAATGAACAGGAAGCGCATGATAAAGTGAGTACTGCTTGCAAAAAATTATTGGTTAATGCGGTGATGGAAAACTGTACTGTTCAATTACAAACAGTTTATTAACACAAGTAATAATTATTTCAAAAAATAAAATTACCTTTGCAGTCCCATTTTAAAAAATAGGGGTGATTACCGTGGATAAGTTCAGCGACTTTAATATCGTCTTTGTTAAGCTTTCAAACGGCAGCCATCATTATGAGTACAAACTGGGAAACGCGTTCTTTCAAGCTTTTGAAAACTCTCTTATCACAGAAGCAGATATTTATGCCAATGTTACCTTACACAAAGAGCAGCCCAATACCTTTGATATTGATTTTGATATCAAAGGGAAAGTAATGGTTAGTTGCGACAGGTGTTTGGATAATTTTGCCTTGCCTATTTCCAATTCCTTTAATTTATTGGTTAAATTAACGGAAAAAATAAAGGAAAATGAGCATGACATTACGTATTTGTCATTCAGTGATTATCAAATCAATGTTGCTAGTTATCTTTATGAAATCTGCACCTTAGCATTACCCATGAAAATGGAGTGTAAAGACAGTGGCATAAAACAATGCAATGAAGAAGTAGAGCAAAAATTAGAAGAACTTGACAGAGCCAAAGAAAACAATACAGACCAAGACCCACGTTGGGATGCATTAAAAAATTTAGTTGAAAAAAAAGATTAACAATACATATTTAAAAACACACAGATATGCCACATCCTAAAAGAAAAACCTCCAAATCCAGAAGAGACAAAAGAAGAACGCATCATGGTGTAACTACCAAACCAATGATTGCTGACCCAATATCTGGAGAATTTACCCAATACCACCGTGTTAACCTTGAAACAGGAATGTACAGAGGTGTTAAGGTAATGAAGGGTAAAAACGAAGCATAATGCGATTAGGCTTAGACGCCATGGGTGGTGATTACGCTCCACTTGAAGTTGTAAAAGGTGCTATAAATTACGTAAACGCGTTTGAGAAGCACACGATTGTCCTTTTTGGAGATGAAACTGTTGTGCAAAAAACCTTAGATGAACTTGGTTATGTCGGAAACAACATTGTTATAGTTCATTGTGCAGAGCATATTGCCATGCATGAGCATGGTGCACGTGCTGTTGCTTCTAAAAAAGAATCCAGTATCAATATCGGCATGGCACAGCATAAGGCTGGCTTGGTAGACTGTTTTATAAGTGCAGGAAATACAGGTGCTATGTTAGCAGCCTCCTTATTTATTTTAAAAGCGATAGAAGGAATTAACAGACCAACCATTAACTCTCCTTTGCCTAGACCAAATGGTCCTGATGGACTTATGCTTGATGTGGGCTTTAATGCAGATTGTAAACCAGAAACATTGCGTCAATTTGGACTTTTAGGAAGCATTTATGCCAAGGAAATTGCAGGCATCGACAATCCGAGAGTAGCCCTTTTAAACATTGGCGAAGAAAAAGAAAAAGGAAATATTGCAGCGCAGCAGGCTTATACCCTTTTAGAAGAAGATAAAAGTATAAATTTTGTCGGAAACATTGAAGGAAGAGACCTTTTCAATAGCAAAGTAGCAGACGTAGTTGTTTGCGATGGATTCACCGGTAACATTGTTTTGAAAACAGCAGAAGGTTTATTTTATGAAATAAGTAAAAGTGGCGCTAAAAGCGAGTTTTTGAGCAAAATTAATTTTGAAAATTATGCAGGAATCCCTGTGCTTGGCGTAGATGGAAATGCCATGATTGGTCATGGAATATCAAAGGCAGACACGTTTTATAAAATGCTTCAACTTGCAGCCAGCGTTATAAACCATAATATTGTAGGTAAAATTAAATCTGCTTTGTAATTTTTTATTACCTTAGCAGCCATTTTAGTGGAAAATAAACATAAAATAACAGCCGCAATCACAGGTGTAAGTAGCTACGTACCTGACACTGTGCTTACCAACAAAGACCTGGAAAAAATGGTTGACACAACCGATGAATGGATAACCAGTAGAACGGGAATCAAGCAAAGACACATATTAAGAGAACCAGGTAAGGCTACCAGTGATATGGCTGCCGCAGCAGTTGAAAAACTATTGGCCAAAAAGCAGATAGCGAAAGAGGAAATAGAACTGGTTATTTGCTGTTCTGTAACGCCTGATTTAATTTTTCCTGCTACGTCCAACATTATTTGTGACAAAGTGGGATTAACAAATGCTTGGGGTTATGATTTAGCTGCAGCATGCAGTGGTTTTTTATTTGGATTAGAAACCGCTTCAAAATTTATTGAAACTGGCAAACACAAAAAAGTAATAGTTTGCGGATTTGACAAAATGAGTTCAATCATTGATTATACAGATAGAAACACCTGTATAATTTTTGGCGATGGTGGAGGTGCAGTTTTATTGGAGCCCAATACTGAAGGTTTGGGCTTACTGGACTCCATTTGTAAAGTAGATGGTTCTGGAAGAGAATTTTTGCACCAAAAAGCAGGGGGTTCTCTAAAACCACCAACGCATGAAACAATTGATGCACGTGAACATTTTGTTTACCAAGAGGGTAAAACTGTGTTTAAATTTGCTACCACTAATATGGCAGATGCATCTGCAGCAATAATGGAGCGCAATAATTTAACAGCGGACGATGTAAACTGGTTGGTTGCACACCAAGCTAACAAAAGAATTATAGACTATACTGCACAAAGAATGGGCTTACCTTCAGAAAAAGTGCTTATGAATATAGAAAAATATGGCAATACCACCAATGGTACATTGCCCCTATTGCTTGCTGATTATGAAAAAATTCTCAAAAAAGGTGATACTTTAATTTTTGCTACTTTTGGAGGTGGCTTTACCTGGGGTGCGCTTTATTTAAAGTGGGCTTACGACAGTAATTAATTATTTAAAAATCAAATAAAAAAAATCAAAATAATGGATTTAAAAGAAATACAAACCCTGATTAAATTTGTTGCCAGTCAAGGAGTTGACGAGGTAAACATTGAAAGAAAAGATTTTAAACTTTCCATCAAAAAAGCAGATAGATCTTCTGCTCAAATTGTTCATTCCATAGCGGCACCTCCGGCATCGCCAGCTTCTATTCAGGCACCTATTGCGCAAACCGCGCCAATTGCTGTTGAAAATAAACCAGCTGAAACCGCGGTGGCTTCCAACCTAATTGAGATAAAATCTCCAATGATTGGCACTTTTTATAGATCTGCCACTCCAGAATCGGAGGTTTTTGTTAATGTTGGTGACGAGGTAGGTGTAGGAAAGGTAGTTTGTATCATTGAGGCTATGAAACTTTTTAATGAGATTGAATCCGAAGTAAGTGGAAGAATTGTAAAGGTTTTGGTAGAAAATGCAACACCTGTAGAATATGACCAACCTTTGTTCCTTGTAGAACCTAATTAATTTATACAAAAAGCAGAAAAATTATGCTTAAAAAAATACTCATTGCCAATAGAGGAGAAATCGCCATGCGCATTATACGTACGTGCAAGGAAATGGGCATAAAAACTGTTGCCGTTTACTCTCAGGCTGATAAAGACAGCTTGCATTTGCGCTTTGCAGATGAAGCAGTTTGCATAGGGCCTCCTCCAAGTATAGACTCCTATTTAAAAATTTCTCACATTATTGCCGCGGCCGAAATTACCAATGCTGACGCTATTCATCCAGGCTATGGATTTTTAAGTGAAAGTGCTAAATTTTCTGAGGTGTGTAGAGACCATGGTATCAAATTTATAGGTGCCACACCAGAACAAATAGTTGGTATGGGCGATAAGGCTAATGCCAAAGCCACCATGATAAAAGCGGGCGTTCCAACCATTCCTGGTTCTAAAGGATTGTTAAAAGACTTTAAAGAAGGGATAAAAATTGCCAATGAAATAGGTTATCCTGTTATCATTAAAGCTACTGCAGGTGGTGGTGGAAGGGGCATGCGTGTTATTTGGAAAGATGCTGAATTTGAACCTGCATGGAACAGTGCAAGACAAGAAGCTGGTGCTGCGTTTGGAAATGATGGCATATACTTAGAAAAATACATTGAAGAACCACGCCATATTGAAATACAAATAGCCGGAGATCAATTTGGAAAAGTTTGTCATCTAAGTGAAAGAGATTGTTCTATTCAAAGAAGACATCAAAAATTATTGGAGGAATCTCCATCTCCTTTTATGACTCCTCAATTGAGAAAAAAGATGGGAGAAGCTGCAAAAAAAGCTGCGGAAAGCATTGGATATGAGGGTGTTGGTACTGTTGAGTTTTTAGTGGATAAATACAGAAATTTCTATTTCATGGAAATGAATACCCGTATCCAAGTAGAGCATCCTGTAACGGAAGAAGTAATCAATTATGATTTGGTAAAAGAACAAATTTTAATCGCTGCTGGTGCCACTATCTCTGGAAAGGACTATATCCCAACCAAACATGCCATTGAGTGCAGAATTAATGCAGAAGACCCTTTTAATAACTTTAGACCTTGTCCTGGCACAATCACTACCTTTCACAGTCCAGGTGGACATGGAGTACGGGTTGACACACATGCCTATGCTGGGTATAAAATTCCGTCCAACTACGATAGCATGATTGCGAAACTCATTGTTTCTCATCAAACCAGAGAAGAAGCCATTGTAAAAATGGAACGTGCCTTGTCTGAGTTTGTTATTGAAGGTGTCCAAACCACTATCCCTTTGCATTTGCGTATTATGCAGCATCCAGAATTTAGAAAAGGCAATTTTACAACTGCCTTTATGAATGATTTTGATTTAAGACCTTAATATAAAAAACTATGGCCACCAATAATATCACCTACTTTGACTTTGAAAAACCGATTCAAGAACTTGTTGAACAGTTAGAAAAGGCAGCGGAAACGCATGCAAAAGGCAAAACCAATATGCAGGACAATATTGATAGCCTAGTTCAAAAAATTCAAGAGACAAAGGAAGACGTTTACAAAAAATTATCTGGTTGGAATCGGGTACAAATAAGCAGGCACCCAGAGCGCCCTTATACCAAAGATTATATTGAAAATATTTGTGAGGACTTTATTGAACTTCATGGCGACAGAAATGTGAAGGATGACAAAGCCATTATTGGTGGTTTCGCAAAAATTGACGGTATTCCGTTAATGATTATAGGCCATCAAAAGGGTAGAAACACCAAACAGAGGCAGTTAAGAAACTTTGGAATGGCCAATCCTGAAGGTTACAGAAAAGCTTTGCGGCTGATGAAATTAGCGGAAAAATTTAACAGACCTGTAGTTACTTTGATTGACACACCAGGTGCCTCACCAGGCTTAGAAGCAGAGGAAAGGGGTCAAGGAGAAGCTATTGCACGAAACCTGTTGGAAATGTCTGTTTTGAAGGTGCCTATTGTATGTATTGTTATTGGAGAAGGAGCCAGTGGAGGGGCCTTAGGAATAGGTATTGGAGATAAAGTAATGATGATGGAACATACTTGGTACAGTGTCATTTCACCTGAATCCTGTTCTTCTATTCTTTGGCGCAGCTGGGATTTTAAAGAAAAAGCCGCAGAAGCCTTGAAACTAACCAGCAAAGACATGCTTAAAAATAAGTTAATTGATGGTATTATAAAAGAGCCATTGGGCGGTGCTCACAATGACATCCCAGCAACTTATGAAACCGTAAAAGCAGAAATTTCCAAGCACCTCAAAAAACTAATGAAGATTGATACCGAAACACTCATCAATGAACGCATAGAAAAGTTTAGTGCTATGGGTGTTTATGAGGAAGAAGTGCTTTAATACTTTTTAATTATTATATTTACTGTTGTGATATTTTGAGTGGTTAGCCAACTGGCGGACTGTAACTAAGTCCTTAGTTACGAAACAAAATCCAACGCCTAAATGCTATAAATGATAGTGCTAAACTGTGGTACGAATATCCGCTTCGATACACGTTTCTCGTAAACTCGAAACATACTCAGCAGGACATTCTTGATGCACCTTACGGCCTATTTCCCAAAATCTTTCTTAGATAACTTTTGTATCAACTCCCAGTTTTCCTCACTTCCAAAAAGCGCCTCTTTTTTTTCTTTACCAGCCTTAATTTGTTTTTCAAAGGCTATTGCATTTGTTGGGTCATTAAAAAGCCCAAGTATTTAAGAGTTATTGGTAGTCTGGATGCAGTATAGCTTTTAGGGCCAGTGGCATTGCTACTTTCCCAAAGTCTACGCACTATATTATTTGTTACACCCGTATAGTAAGAAAGGTCTGCACATTCTACAATATTGACATACAATGTTTTCAGCAAAGGCATAATACAAATATAGCAGAAGTTTCAGGGTATTATAATTTCAATATACTAAGAAATTGATACTATACTGAAATCGATTTGAAACTATGCTGCAAATATCCACTTCGATACACGTTTCTCGTTAACTCGAAACGCACTCAGCGTGACATTCTTGAGGAAATCCTGCGGTCTTGAATTAAGGATACTTATTTTAAACCTCTTTGTCCAAAGTATTAGAAACAACATAATATCTTGGGTCGTCAATAGACGTTTCTATGATTTCCTTAAAATTTTCATTGGCCTTCAAAAGCAGCAATTGACATTCCGGACTGAGGTGGGTAAATTTAATCGCTTTGTCCAAATCTAAATATTTGTTAGCCAAGTTTTTTAACGCTTCAATACCACTATGGTCGGCAACCTTGGATTCCATAAAGTCAATTTCAATGCATTTGGGATCATTGTTAGCATCAAATTTTGAATTAAAGTTTTGAATAGAACCAAAAAACAATGGACCCCAAATTTCATAAACTTTTGTCCCGTCTGGTTTTATACTTTTTCTTGCCCTAATCATGGTTGCATTTTTCCAAGCAAAAACCAATGCCGACATAATTACACCCGAGATTACGGCAACTGCTAAATCTTGCCAAACGGTGATGGCAGAAACCGCTATGAGCACAATGGCATCTGAAAGCGGTATTTTGTTCAATATCCTAAAACTACTCCATGCAAAGGTACCAATAACCACCATAAACATGACACCTACTAAAGCTGCAATGGGTATTTGCTCAATCAATGGTGCGGCAAACAAAATAAAGCACAACAGTGCAAGGGCAGCAACAATACCTGAAAGCCTTCCTCTACCGCCAGAATTTACATTGATAATGGACTGTCCAATCATGGCACAACCTCCCATTCCACCAAAAAGGCCATTTAAAATATTGGCACCTCCTTGAGCAACACATTCTCTGTTACCACTACCCCTTGTATCCGTCATTTCATCAATTAAATTCAAAGTCATCAACGATTCTATAAGACCAACTGCCGCCAAAATAACTGCTGTTGAAATAATCAAACCCCAGTGTCCATTGAGTGTTTCAAAAAGGCTAAATATTTGCAATTGAAAAGTAGGTAAAGACCCCTCCAGTCCAGAGCCACCTCCATTGCGGATAAAGGAACCAACAGTACTTACTTCAATATTTCCAAAAATAGTAATGCTCGCTACCACTAAAATAGCTACCAAGGCTGAAGGAATTTTCTTGGTCAATTTTGGTAATCCGAACATGATGGCCATGGTTAACGCCACCAAAGCTAGCATTATCAGCAAATCATTTCCCTGCAACCACGTTGCTTTACCCGCTATTTGCTCTTTGAATAAGCCTAGCTGAGACAAAAATATGACGATAGCCAAACCATTGACAAAACCCATCATTACCGGATGCGGTATGAGTCTTACAAACTTTCCTAGCTTTAAAACACCAGCCATTATTTGAATTGCGCCCACCAATAGTAAAGTAATAAAAAGCCACTGTAAGCCCAAATTATCCATGGGTGTAGCCAAAGTCTCGCCTATTTCATTCCCTTTCTGAATCAAATGAACCATAACAACGGCCATTGCCCCTGTGGCTCCAGAAATCATTCCAGGTCTTCCACCAAACATAGCTGTTATTAAGCCCATCATAAAAGCGCCATACAATCCTACCAAAGGGTCTATCCCTGCTACAAAAGCAAAGGCAACTGCTTCTGGCACCAAAGCCAAAGCCACCGTTAAACCCGAAAGGATATCATTTTTAGGATTGAACGTAAAATTTTTAAACAGTCTTGTCATTCAAGAAAGGGTTTAATGCGAAATGTTTTGTGAGAATTTTTTAATCAAACGGTATTTGCACCTAAGGCCTTTAACAATCTTATGTGCGATTTAAAAGCATCAAAAAAAGTAGGATAATCATAGTAAGGTACATTGTGCTCCTTGGCTGATTTTTCGATAATTTTTGATATTTGAGGATAGTGAACGTGGCTAACTGTTGGAAATAAATGATGCTCTATTTGAAAATTTAAGCCTCCTGTTAAAAAAGCGGTTAACCAACTTTTACGCCCAAAATTCGCAGTGGTGTGCATTTGAAAAACTGCCCAGTTTTGGTCAATCAAACCATCTGGGTCTGGTATCGGAAATTGTGCTTTTTCTACCACATGCGCCAACATAAAAATAATGGCAATGGCAAAACCTTCAAACAAATGCCCTAAAACAAAGCCACCAAATACAACATACCATGGCATGTCTATCATCATGATGGGGATGGCTATAAAGATAAAATAGTACAATAGTTTAAAGAAAAATAAGTAGAAATACTCTCGTTTTGGATGGTGTGCATTGTTGTAATTGCCTATTTTTTTCTGAAAAAATTTGACATAATCCTTTTTAAAAACCCATGCCAGTGTACCCAATGGATACAACAAAAGCAACCATATGTATTGGTATTTTTGAATGGGTAACCATTTTTGAGAAGGAGATAATCTAGCAAAAGGAACTGATTCTATATCCTCATCATGCCCGTCTATATTGGTATAGGTATGGTGCACAATGTTGTGTGTTTTACTCCATATATAAGGGTTTGCACCCACTATACTGAATGAATGACCCATCAATTTATTAACCCACTTTCTTTTAGAATAGGAACCATGAATGGCATCGTGCCCGACATTAACGGCAGTAAAAACAGAGGCTAAACCGATGACGATCCACAACAAATTGTTTACCCATAAACTAAAGCCTCCTAAAATTAATAATAAATAAGCAGTGGTCAGCACTCCCAAATAGAAAAATGACTTAAAATACATAAAGCCATTGGCCTTGTCTGAAATGGCATTGGTTTGAAAATATTCTCTAACATTCTTAAGGATATCTTGATGGAAGAGTTTGTTATCTTTTTGAAAATGGATGTTTACACTCATGTTTTTGGAATTTCGCAAAATCAATCACGAAGCGTGCAAATATAACATATTTTATTTGCTAATAAGGCAATTGAAAGCTTAATGCGAGCATTTACACGCTTAAAAGCGGATGGTTACCAAATAAGTACTCTTGCACTATCGGGTCTATACATTTTTCCACTAGCGCAATTGGTAAAAGCATCATAAAAGGGCTGAAAATTGGACAATGGTCCGAGCACTCTGTATTCTCCAGGCGAATGATAGTCTGTTAATAGTCTATTTTTCAATTCTTCTTGTGTGATGTTACCTTTCCATACATTTGCCCAACCAAAAAAGAAACGTTGTTGCCAAGTGTATCCATTTATTGGGGCAGGTTCTTTGCCCTTTAGTTCTTTTTGCAATGCCGCATACGATAAAGTAATACCTCCTAAATCTGCAATATTTTCTCCCAAGGTCAATTTGCCGTTCACATGCAGTCCTTCAATAGGGCTGTATACATCAAATTGATTGGCTAATTTTGAGGCTAATTTGTCAAATGCGTTTCTGTCATCTGCTGTCCACCAATTGGATAAGTTTCCATCCCAATCATACTTACTCCCTTGATCGTCAAAACCATGAGAAAACTCATGACCAATTACCGCTCCAATACCACCATAGTTAATAGCCGCATCAAAACTTGGATGAAAAAATGGTGGTTGTAAAATACCAGCAGGAAAAACAATTTCATTACCGCTCTGGTTGTAATAGGCGTTTACGGTTTGAGGCGTCATAAACCATTCGTCCTTATCTACTGGCTTGCCAAATTTATCGATCATTTTTTGGTGCGCAAATTGATTGGCGTTGATAATATTTTTTACGTAATTATTGGGTGTAATTACTAAGCTGCTGTAGTCTTCCCATTTATTGGGGTAGCCTATTTTATAGGTAAATGAGGCTAATTTTTTAAGTGCTTTTACCTTCGTTTCAGGACTCATCCAAGTCAAATTTTCTATGCGCTCTTTGTAGGCATCGCGCAGGTTTTCAATCATTTTACCCATGTATGCCTTTGACTCTTCTGGAAAATATTGTTTTACAAAAAGCTTGCCCAAAGGCTCACCCAATGCACCATCTATAACGGTTAAAACGCGTTCCTTTCTGGTTTTCATTTTGGCCGTTCCGCGCAGTTCTGTGTTAAAAAATGTAAAATCTTCTTTTTCAAATTCATCGCCCAAAAATGGAGCAAATGCACTTACCGTTTTCCATTTCAAAAATGTTTTCCAATCTTCTAGCGGAATAGATTGCAACAAGCCATCCAATTTTTCATAAAACACAGGCTGCCCAACATTGATGGTATCTGCCTTGCCTAAACCAATTCCAGCGGTAATATCTATCACGTCCAAATTTTTAAGCCCTGCAGCCCAAATCTTTTTGTCTTTCATGTTGTAATTTGCATCTGGGTCTCTTAGCATTTCTCTTGGCACATGGATTTTTGCCAGTTCCGTTTCTAAAGCCAAAACGGCTTTCCCAGCTTCTTGCTGAGATATATTGGCAAGGCTAAACATTTTGTTGATGTGTGCTGCAAAGGCCGTTCTAATGGCCACTGATTTTTCATCCGTTTTAGAATAAAAATCACGGTCTGGCAAGCTGATGCCAGTTTGAGAAGCATTGACGATATATCTTTTGCTATTTTTATCATCAACCCCTACATAAAATCCAACAGGTGTTCCTATACCCAATCTTGTTAGAAGCGCAAATGCCTTGCTCAAATCTTTTACATTTTGAATGGCATCAATCTGCTTTATCAAAGGACTAATTTCGACCATACTGTTGGCTTCATTGTTGACGGTATCCATAGCAGAAAGGTATAAATCTCTTATCAACTGTTCTTCTGAACCCTTTTTTGCATTTTTATTCTGCGCTACTTGCTCTAAAATACCTGCCAGTTTTTGTTTATTTTCTTCGGCCAGAATATTGAAAGCCATCCACCTGCTTTCTGTTTCGGGCACAGGATTGTTTTTCATCCAATTGCCTACTGCAAACTTGTAAAAATTGTCGCAGGGGTTGATGGTGCTGTCAATAAATGCATTGTCAAAAGCAACTACTTCATTGTTTTTCATATCTTTATCGGTGTTACAAGCAAAAATACTGAGCATTATTGCCAACATAAAAAAGGGCTTATTCATAAGGGCAAATATAGAAAAATATGGCTTTTAAACCACAGGTAAACGTGTGCATGGGATTAATAAATTTGACCTATAAGAAGCTGCGATATGATTGTTCCAAAAAATGTTAAAAAGCATTATGTTTGTTTTTTGAAAGTAAAATGTGTTTTTATGCCCTTTCAAAGGAGGGTAATTTTAAACAATTTTTATAACAAAAAACAGTGATTTTGACAAAAAACAGCATTATTTAGGATGTTTTCAAACCATTATATAGCAAAGAAAGGGGGCTGTTTTCATTACACTACGTTTGGTAGTGTAATGAACCAGCGCACTTACACCGCTCCTAGCAAGGATTACAAGTACGGTTTTAATGGAAAAGAGAAGGACAATGAAGGAATGGGTGGTGGTGGCTCAACGTATGATTATGGCTTTAGAATTTACAATCCAAGTTTAGGTAGATTTTTGAGTGTGGATCCGCTGACTAGCACATACCCCCACTACACCCCTTACCAATTTTCTGGTAATAAACCTATTTGGGCAGTTGATATAGATGGGCTTGAGGAGGCCACAACGAATAGTGGCACTGGCACTAAGATAGGAGCATCAAGTGACCCTAACTCTATACATGTATCAACTGTTGCAACAGTGGTTCTTAGACCAAAACTTACAGGATGGCAAAAGTTTGAAACTTTTGGAAGTAATTTTCTAGTTTCTGCTATTATTTCTGCAACTGCAGCTGTCGTAGTCACTACTATAGCTGCGGCAGCTGCGGTCCTTATTGCCCCAGTTGCTGGTACAATAATATTGGCAACCGCAGCTGTTGTAGGCGTGGCAATGCTAGCTAACGCTGCTAAAGGAGCTGTTACAGGCAAAGATTTTGTGGGAAATGTGTACGATGAAGAAGATAGGTGGGCTTTGGCAGGAGGTGCCGTTGGAGGAGTCGTTGGAGGCTTAGGGTCTTCGCGATTTTCAATGAGATTGTATAGAGGAACTAAGCTGAAAATTAAGCAAAATCAAGCAGCAAAAAGTGCTAAAGGTAAACAAATGGAGGAAGCCACCACAAATACTGAAACAGACAATGGCACTTCTCAACAAGAAGGATTAACTTCTCAGGAAAAACGGTTAAAAGTCTATCAAGAAAATAGCCCCAATTGGGCTAAAGGAAGTCTTAATACGGCATTAAATAAATTTGCAAAAGGAATAGAAGGGGTTAAGTCCACAGACGGGGTTAAAACGAGATATTATAATTCTGAGACAAAAATTGAAGTTATTGTTGACAATGAAAATGGTTACTTTAGAATATTTAATCACAATACTAATCAATACTTGAATATTAATGGAGAATTACCCTCTACTGCTTCTTTAAAGGGAAAAGCTGCGCAAGATGCGGTGCAACAACAAACGCATATAAATAATACTGATTAAAATATGAACTCAAGATTAACCCCAATATTCTCTCCAAAAATCGATGATAAGGTTTTTGATTATCACGATGTAATTACATGGGGAACCAATAATTTGCACGATGAGAATGTAATACCTTTAACCATTGATGACATTTATCTCCTACAAAGAGATTCTAAGTTAATTGATATAATAAATGAGGAGATTGACGGTTATGTTGAACCATACGAGAACTATGTTATATATGACAAAAAAGTTAAATTAAGTTTACAACTTAATTTAAAAAATTACAAATTGGAATTATTAGATGGATTTATTAAAAAAACTTGTATTCAAATGATAGCAGTTCTTGAATATTCCATTGAAAATGATAGAGGATTTTATATATATTTTTAAAAACGGAAATTTGTAGTGTGTTGTAAGCTCCCCTTATCCCTGCGTGGTGTTCTTCACCGCGCAGAGCAGAATGCTTCCCATTCTCAGGTCTTGGTTCAAGTGAAATCCGAAGAGTCTATCAATGTATTAATAATTGATTTATTTTTGTTCATACAAAAGCATGCTAAACGGAACCCAAAATATTTCTGAGAGAAACTGTACGTTTGGTAGTGTAATGAATGAGCGTACCTATACCGCTCCCAGCACTGATTATAAGTATGGTTTTAATGGTATGGAGAGAGATGATGAGGTGAGCGGGGAAAGCAACACTTATGGAGCAGAATTCAGAATGTTCGATTCAAGAATAGGGAGATGGCAATCTGTTGATTTAGCAACAGGTTGGTTTCCTCAACTTTCCCCATACAATGGGTTAAACAACAATCCTCTAGTATGGATAGACCCAGAGGGTTTATGGCATAGGGAGAAGAGAGGAAAAGGGTCTAACAAATCTGAACATTTGGTTGCCGATAAAGGAGACAATCTTGAATCATTAGACAATTACCTAGGGAAGCGTGGAAACAAAAAAAGATATACTGATATACAGAAAAGCGAGATTAGGGATGAGGTAAAAAAGTATGGTGAGGCACACACTACATACAACACATCTCCAAGAACTTTTGAAACAGAAACGCATACATCTTACGATGGTTTTGATTTAAGCCTTACTGAGAAATTTAATGCAAAAGTCAAGATTTATGTTAGTATGAATAGTGGAGAAGGCAATACTTTTTATGAAAAATTTGGAGGTCATGTTGGAATTCAAGTCGGGGGAAAATTTTATCATTATTACTATAAAAATTCAGAAAACTACAGAACGACAATGAATGAAGACGGTGATAATATTCGTGGTCAAATTAGATTCGCATTTAAAACTTTCCCTGGAGAAGTAAGAATTCATGATAATATAAATGACTTCTGGAGAAGTGGGGGTACTCATCATAGTGATGTTTACTTCACTAAACCAATTTCGTTGAAGCAATTAAATAGCCTTAACAGGACGTTATCAGCATACGAGGAAAATCCTTCGGCATGTCCTAACTATGGATTCTTTAGTAAAAGATGCACTTCAATGGCGAATAACTTTTTGTCAAAGAGTGGAATACGCTTGTCAACATTTAACTTTATTATGAAACGTATATATACGCTTCATCCAGGTGCTATGTACAATCATTTAAAAAGAAAAGGATATGAAGAAACTAACGCAAGGTAGATTTATCTATTTATTGGGGTGTTGGCTTTTATTAACTATTAATATTTTTTGTGGTTTGAAAAAGAAAAGCAGTTTTGAAAAACAGTTAAGTTGCAATTATGCAGTGCATCCAAAACTATTAAATAACAGTTGGCAGATTGTTGAAGTAAAGGATATTTCAAATAAGTCTTATAATCTATCAAACAGATCATTTTTTATTCGTTTTGATTCAATTGGGGCATTTATGCTGATTGAAGAAGAAAATGTTATTTATAAGGGTAGGTCTGTGAAATGCAAATCCATACCTTATAAATTTTTTATTGTTCCCACTGCGGAGAAAATTGATGGATTACTGCAAGTACAGGAAATTTGGGATGAAGAGGATTGGAAGTTTAATATAAAGAATAATGAAAAATCATCAACTGAAATGTCACAATTAGTATTTATTTTAAATCATGCTTCTCAAATAGTGCATTCGAAGGATTCTGTTAATATAGCAATGTTGAATAAGCAGCAAGTTATCATGAAAATCCAAAACAACAGGCATTAGGGTCACCGAGCAGAGTAAGGCAACCGTAATCCACCTATGTCCGTAATAACAATCAAAAGTTAGTTTTTATAAAAATTATTAAAACATTATATTTGAAAAACTAAATGGGATGTTTAAAGCTACATAATTTACAATTTTCAGGGAATAAAAACACCTCAAAATGGGCTGTAATAAAGCCAAAAAATTACTATGCGTTTGGTAGTGTAATGAACCAGCGCACTTACACCGCTCCCAGCACGGATTATAAGTATGGGTTTAATGGGCAGGAGAGGGATGATGAGGTTAGTGGCGAAGGGAATTCTTATACCGCTGAGTTCTGGCAGTATGATAGTAGACTGGGGAGAAGGTTTAATCTTGACCCAGAACCAAGATTTTGGGAAAGCTATTATGTTTGTTTTTCCAATAACCCTTTTTTGTTTAATGATGTAAGAGGTAATACACCAAACCCAACCACAAATAATGCAAAAGGTAATAGAAGTGCCAATAAATACGGAAGGAAATTTAATAGGTTAACTTCAGGAAAAGATGCAATGTCGGATGAGGCTGCACATGATAAACTGGAAAAGAATTTTAAGTATAAAAAGTGGTATTGGATTATGAAAAAGCCTAGTGATAATAATGATGGCATATTAAGTGTTACACAAACTCATCATACCTATTTTACGGCTCAAGATCTCTATAAAGAAAAAAAATCAAAGGAAACAAAAATATCAACTACAAATAGAATACCACTAACTCCAGATCGAATAGAACTAGCCCCAGGAAGCAAAGTTGAAGGTGCATGGTTTCAGTATTTTTATAATATAGGCACGGAAAAGGGTAAATTTAATTTTAAACTGGAATCTTTTGGAGGAGATTGGACATACTTTATATTTCAGACAAACGAAGCGGGTACAAGAAGCACAGAAATTCTAGGTGAAACTGTTATTGTTGATGGAGATCATCTCGATTACAGCCGAGACATAAAACCTCATGATGGTAATATTTTAATAATTTTAGTTCTGTCTCCAAGTCCAACTTCGGAAGGGGCAGAAAGTGGTCATGGATTTGACCCTAACTCCCTCGTTTCCAGACTTGAAACATCATATATAACTGTTCCATTTAAACCTAGAGAACATTACACAGTTATGGGAAATAATTCAAGTAGAAGTGGTGCGACTGGAAAAGTGAAAAGAAGAAGAAAAGGTGGTCGTTTGACCGATGAAGAGGTTGATAATATGATATTGAGCCGAAAGGATAAAAAATAATTTTGCTATGAAAAGAAGTATATTATTATTAATTGCGTTAATACCATGTTTTTTGTGTGGTCAACTTCATGATCCAAGAGTAAAATTGTGTCATGATAAGACTGAATATTTAAAATCTTTTAATGACTCTATATGCACTTTACTATTTGACAAATCCGCTCCAATCTTATACTTCTCAGGCAATTTAATTTATCGTTTTAATACTCAAGAATTATTAATTAAATCTGGATATCGGGACTCGGTAGATATAGTGCTATCCTCGGTTAATAATAAATTAACCCTGGGTTATTTAGATACAACTGATATTTTAGATAGTGCTAAAATGTTTTATAGTAAATGGGAACACCCAATTAAAGATTATTCTGGTATTTTAACAGCAAATACGAAAATAGGAAATACAAATTTTACTATAGTATGGGACGGCTATTTTTTAAGAAGCGTTATCATCAATAATAAAACCCTTAAACTATCCATTAATTATGAATGGAATACTGATTTGAAAAAGTATTCCATTCATAATATTGTTGATACCTCCCAAAGTACACGATATGATATTGGGTTTCAAAATTATCAATTTAGATACTTTAGGTCATTTGACAACATTAGAAATATTGGTGTTTTTATGTGGTCTAAGCGCAGTTGTAGAGGGAATAGAGTGAGAACAATTAAAGATGAATTATTTAGTTTTGAAGATGAAAAATATTATGTAAATAAATCCACTGTTTATGAGTACAAGAAAAACGGTAAGATTTTAAAGAACAAATCCGCTCCATTTAAAATCTGTGAATAACACTCTTAGTGTAGCCAACGTGCTGGCATCCATTTAAAAATCAACAGTAAACTGAACGATTTAGAAACAAGGTGTTGTTATATCAGGCTTGAAAAAAATAAAAAATATTTATACATTTGACAAAGAAGTTGAATGTATTACAGCAAGCAAATATTAGGGCAAAATTGGGCTAGTTGTTTCCCTACGTTTGGTAGTGTAATGAACCAGCGCACTTACACCGCTCCCAGCACGGATTACAAGTATGGATTTAATGGTCAAGAAAAGGATGATGAGGTTAGTGGTGAAGGGAATTCATACGTATTTATATATAGAATGCATGATTCAAGATTGGGAAGATTCTTTTCTGTAGACCCTCTGTTCAGGGAATATTGTTGGAATAGTCCATACGCGTTCGCTGAAAATCAAGTTATAATGGCAGTTGATTTGGAGGGTGCAGAAAGGTATGTGGTAATTTATAATAATAAGGGTAAGCCGATAAGGACGGTGGATTTTTATGAGGTAATGACTGGAGCTAGTGGTTCCTTAGGCTATGGAACTGTTCACTTTCATGCAGATGGAACAATAATTTATGAAGAGACTGATGGCACAAAAAGCGTAAAAACCAAATCACTAGTTAGAAAAGACGGAGATGAATTTATAGAGTATACAAAATTCGTTATAAAATGGAGTTCAACGTTGCCTGCTCAGTTGGCGCGTAAATCTCTTTTATCTCAAGGTTATCAACCCGCTGAAGCATATGTGCTCTCTCGAAACTTGATAAATGCATACAAAGCCCAAGATCCAAAGATTATCTCAGAAAATATAACATATAACAGTTCAAAGAAAACAGTTCATAATATAATAGGAGGAGCGCACAATGGTGGAGCAGATGCAATTCGACATGCTTTGTGGCATGCACTTACTGCGAAAGAAACGGGAGAGAAGTTTGCGAAACAACTAGGACAGGCACACGAAGAAGACCGACCTGATCAACCTAAAGGAGAGAAAGTAATGGACATGAATAACAATCGTGTGGGTTTGCAAGTTTATTCTAAAAACAAAAATGCTTCTAGGCAGCAGCTTTATGAAGCCGTTATCGATGCAGCAGCAAATGGCAAGTTAAAAGTTTATGATGAAAAAACTGGAAAGGTAAGTCGTTTGAGATTATCAAAGGAACAAGTAAATGAACTTAAGCAGCTTAAAGTCTCTGACTATGAATAATTTAAAAATCACTTTAGGCATCATTATTAGCTTTCATATTTCCTGTTTATCAAATGAGAAAGTTGAAAAGCCCATGAATATCAGTAATATTATACTAACGGATTTGGAAATGAAGTGTGGTGAAGATAGTTGGTTTAATTTTAGGTCACTTTATAACTTTGATTCATTATTTATTTACCCCCCTTATACAAAACCATCTGATGTTAGGTTTATGAATAAACTTCCCCAAGATATTGGAGTTAAATTTGATGATACTAAGTGTTTGGTAATTTTAAAGAAAGGTAATAAGGTAAGCTACGGTTTGGTATCCAGAATGTATGATTTAACTGCGTTAGCAGGAGAATATGACTGGAAGGAACTTGATAGTGCCTCCATTATTAAGTCTACAGATTCCAAGAGGTTTATCTTTAGATGGAAAAAATCTCGGTAGTTCTTCTGGATAGCACGGCATAACTAATGAACTTTCCAAACCTTTATATTTTCATTTGTATAAAAATAGAAAAAGAAGAAGTACCTTGTCAAGATATTCCAGTGTGGTGTTCTTTACCGCGCAGACCAGAATGTTTCCCATTCTCAGGTCTTGGCTCAAGTGAAATCCGAAGAGTCTAACAATGTATTAATAATTGACTTATTTTTGTTCATACAAAAGCATGCTAAACGGAACCCAAAATATTTCTAAGAGTAACTATGCGTTTGGTAGTGTAATGAACCAGCGCACCTACACAGCACCTAGCACTGATTACAAGTACGGTTTTAATGGACAAGAGAAAGATGATGAGGTGGCTGGCGAAGGTAATTCATACACCGCTGAGTTTTGGCAATATGATGGAAGATTAGGAAGAAGGTGGAATCTAGACCCAAAACCAGCTGTGGATATGAGTCATTATGCATGTTTTGGCAATAATCCATTTTTATTCTGTGATCCATTGGGTGATATAATAAAACTAAGTGGGGATAAAAAAAATCAAAAGACTTTTTTAAAACAATTAAATGCGAGAACTGGCAATAATTATAAAGTGAAAAGTGACGGCACCCTTTATAACAAGAATAAAAATAGTAATCAAGAAACAAATAGTAAAAAATCAAAAGAGCTTTCGGACATTGTGGAAGGTTATATTAAAAATGGCAAAACAGTTACTTTAGATCTGGTGAAAAATGACGCTGATGTATTATTTGATTCATATAAGACTGGTAAGGTGGATGTAGGTGATTTAGCAAAGGCAGACCCTGCCTATCAAGCAGGGCAAATAGCTCATTTTTTAACAGAAAGATTTGAAAATAAAGGTGATTATAGTGAAGTAAAGAACAGAACACGTGAAAATTTTACTGAAGCACATGAGATCGCTAAAGAGGCAGAATCAAAGGTTGTTACGGGAATGTTGGGTATTCCATACTCCTTAGTTGTTCAACCTACGTCAACAATTCAACCTATTATTTTTGAGGATGAAACATTATATATATTAAACCATACTTCAACCTATGGAAATACAGTCTATACATATAAAACAAATGCCACTGACGTAAAAAAAGATTCAAAGGGTGGATTTACATATACTCCTGGAGGTACAATATACACTAAACGAATAAAACCCAAAAAATAATATTAATTGAATAATGAAGTCAAAAATTATATTAGGGTTAATATCTTTAGTAGTACTTTTAAGTTGTGCTCAGTTCAAAAAAAAGGGAATAATAAAAGAAGGAGAACAATATGATCTTTCAGTAAGAGAGGGTTGGGTTTTTATAAAAATTGATACCCCTTTTGTTATGCGAGTAGTAAGTTTTTTTCCAACACTTTATGACTGCGGAGGCTTTGCATCAGCCGCTAATTGTATAGGAATAACTAAACATAATGACACCATAAGAATATTATCTTTATGTGATAACCAAAAGGATATTAATACAGATGAATGGGTTTTGGTAAAAGCAGCAACTCAACCTAAATTTACCGTAACTATAAATTATTATTATGTAGATTCTTTGACGGGGAATTTATTTATTCCAGAAATTCAAAGAACTACTCTTAAAACAGCATATGGTGAATTAGAGCGTATAAAATAGGAATTCAAGCCATACTAGAATCAGTTTAAAACAGGTGACTCTATTCCTCCTATCGAAAAATACCCTAAAATATGCATATATTTGACAAAGAAGTTGAGTGTATTACAGTTGGCAAATATTAGTTCAAAATTGGGTTAGTTGTTCCCCTACGTTTGGTAGTGTAATGAATGAGCGTACTTACACCGCTCCTAGCAACGATTATAAGTATGGCTTTAATGGAATGGAGAGGGATGATGAGGTTAGTGGCGAAGGGAATTCTTATACTGCTGAGTATTGGCAATATGATCCAAGATTGGGTAGAAGATTTAATGTGGATCCCGTGGTGAAAATATATTTATCTCCATATGCAGTTTTACATAACTGCCCTATACTGTTTATGGATCCTTTAGGCGATGATGATTTCTTTGACAGTAAAGGGACTTATTTAGGAACCACAGGTAATGGCAAGGGCTCTGTGATTAGGATTGTTAATGAAGGAGTGACTTTAGAAGTTGCTAAAACAGATTTGACTAAAACTAAAACGTTATCAGAGTTAGATGTATCAAAATCTGAAATAGGAATTAAAAATAGAGTATTAGTAACAACAATTGTATTGTACTATACTGGCCCAATTGATATAAAAAAAATAGGAACTTTTGATACAGAAAATGAAGGGAAATTAGCTCAATACAATCGGGGCACTGGCGAAATTGAAATTGCAATTAGCCCTAAGGGCATTAATAAGACTCTTGATGATGTCAATAATTTAAAAACTACTTTGATACATGAAAATGAGCATTTCAAAGATAAATCAACATCTCGACAGCTATATCATTATAAGGCCATAGTTGCAGAATTTAAAAGTGAGAGTTGGGAAAATACTTCTGAGGCCTATAAAAATGGTGCTATAGGTTATGCTATGTCAATGTTCAAAGATGCAGCTACTATGAAAAATGAAGGTGAATATATTTACACCAGTGAACAGATTCAAAGCGAAATTAACGTTTTTAATGGGGCTATGAAAGCTGCTGGATTTGATTATAAGTTAGAATATAATCAGGAAACTAGGGTAATTACCGCTGTTGCTCTTAAAGTTGATAAAAAAGAGAAAAAGGATGAAAAATAAAATAACGATATATATAAAAATCAAGACTTTTGCTTTGCTCTTGTGTTTAACGTTAAATTTAAGTTTTACGGAATCCGACAAAAATTCAGTTGACTATAACCTCAACGGTTTCTGGGAAATGAAAACTCAAGATACAGGACTAACGGGAGGAGTTCTTTTTTTGGAAGATAAATATTTGTTTACATATAAATATTTTGGAAGTCAAAGAAAAAATATTACGCCTAAAATTTATGATATTACGCCTTCTTTATTAAATTTTACATATCAAATTGTTAATGATTCAATTATCGCTGGAGACGAATTTATTTATAATTGGAGACTTCACTCGATTAAAAAAGGGTATATATGCATAATTAATAATTATGGTGAAAAACACAAATATATTCGTTCAAAAGATCAGCATTCGCCATTATACATAGAACAGTTAGATACTACTATTTACTATCAAAATTAGTTTACCGCTTCGGGGGGTATTGTATAAAATAGGCAATGTGTTAAAAGAGGAGTTATTTGCTAAGTGAGTTGCTAATTATCCCTGCCTTTAGATTTGCATTTGTAAAAAATAGATAAAGTATTACCTTTATCAAGTTAAGAAAAATGGAGTGAACTTTTTTATTACCTTTGACTATTACAATGGGCTGCTACAAAATAAACACTTTTTACAGTTTAAATTACCCTGCGTTTGGTAGTGTAATGAACCAGCGCACTTACACCGCTCCCAGCACGGATTATAAGTATGGGTTTAATGGAATGGAAAAGGATAATGAAACCTATGGCTCTGGAAATGCCTTAGATTTTGGAGCACGGATTTATGATAGTAGATTGGGGAGGTGGATGAGCGTGGATGCAATGACAAGTAGTAAATCGGGAAAGAGTCCATACATCGGAATTGGAAATGCTCCTATCATTTATGTTGACCCAGATGGCAAAGATGAGTACATTACATTTACTATTATTGACAAACGAACTGGTAAAACAACAATACAAATTAGTGAGCCTATATCCGATAATTTTAGCAAACAAGAGGAATTTGCTGAAGGAAGTGATGGCTTTCATTACGCTTTTTATAATACTTTTACTAATGTAGAGATTACAATTGAAAAGGATGGCTCAAAGGCATATAGGAATACTGGAACTGTTCTTGGAAAAGAACCCGTTTACACAAGGCATCCAATAGTCCAAGGGGTAGGGCAAATACCGGTTATTGAAGAAGGAAGCGGTGATGCTGCACTGCCGGGCGGGGTTCATCTAAGCTCTGAAAATGGCGGTGTGAGTCCGACAAAAACTAAAACCAAGGATCCTCAAGCTGACATAACAGAGGCAGATTTACTTTTGGCTGCAGCAGGAGGTGTAAAAGGAGGAAAAGCTCCTGCAAATATGAATGCAGTAAATAAAGCTTCAGGCCTTGCAGAGGTAGTTGCTGAAGAAGTAAATAATGTCTCGGATGAAAATGCAAAGAAGAAAAAGGAAGAAGAAATTCAAGAGGCCAATAAGAAGAAGAAAGAAAAAGTAGAGACAGATGATAAATGTAATTGTGACAACTGCAAAAAAAAGGATGGCACTTCTGGTACATAATAAGGAAAAGCGTTCGGAATCATAAAACGATGGCAAATAATGCACTATATCTTATTTTAATAATCGTCTGTTTTTCGTGCCATGAATGTGGCATAAAGAAAGAACCTAGTATTATTGATCAACTCAATGATAAAAGAAAAAACAGACCTCCAGAGTGGATTTTTGAAAAAGAATATAATAAAGATAGTCAGCTTATTTTGGTTCGAAAATATGATAAGAATCACAAACGTTATCTTTTTGAAGATTATTATTACCCTAATGGACAGTTAAAATTATCAGGTACCTCTTTACTATATCTCCCACACTTTACCGGCCCTGTTGTTTCTTATGATTCAGTGGGAAAAGTTACGTCTTATAAGGAGGTGGACTTTGATGATAATACATTTTATCACATTATATATAACGAGAATGAGGGAATAAGCGAGGTTCATGGCAAGGCACTGAGCAAATCTGTGCTGTTAGACAATGATAGCGATACCATCTCTATGAACCATTCAACCGGGATAAGTTTTGTCTATGCTGAACCACCGGGGTACATTGCTAAAATTGAATCAACATTAAATGATAAGAAATGCGAATACCCTGTTAGACAGGATTTTCTAAAGCATCATATTGTTTTAATAACGATTCCCTATGTGGATTCTGCTCAAAGTATGACAATAAATGTCAAAAATACACTTTATAATAAACTCGGAACTCCTGTATTACAGGATTCAATATCTTATACCATATATAGGAAATAGGGTCGTAACATATCTTTTTCCTTACCTTTAGATTTGCATTTGTAAAAAATGGATAAAGTATTACCTTTATCAAGTTAAGAAGAATGGAGTGAACTTTTTTATTACCTTTGAATAATGCAATGGGCTGCTACAAAATAAACACTTTTTACAGTTTAAATTACCCTGCGTTTGGTAGTGTAATGAATGAGCGTACTTACACCGCTCCTAGCAACGATTATAAGTATGGCTTTAATGGGCAGGAAAAGGATGATGAGGTTAGTGGTGAAGGGAATTCTTATACCGCTGAGTTCTGGCAGTATGATCCAAGATTGGGCAGGAGGTTTAATGTTGATCCCGTAGTAAAATTAAGTTTTAGTGTTTATTCAACATTTAGAGATAATCCGATAATTTTTATTGACCCACAAGGAAACACTGATTATTATAATACAGATGGCATTTGGATTGGTAGTAATGGTGTTACTGATGGTGATAAGAAAATGGTTAACTCTTCTGATGTTGTTAAGGCTATTACCAAAGCTTCTAAAAAAGGGAATGTTTACGTTACAGAAATTCCTAATGCATCTTTAACAGAATTACCTTCTAAGACAGTAGCTACTGCAATAGTTAATACTTACTCAGCATCTCTGCTACCGACTCCTACAGATATAGAAGGAGGCAGGCATGAGACTGCTACATTTATAAATGCTGATGGAAAATCAAGTGGAATTTTGCATGGAACGGATATACTAGATGAAAACGATGTACAAAATAAATATGTTGTAGTTCATGTCGAAGGGCCAATTGTACCTAAAGATTTTCAATCAGGACAAGTTTCTATTCACACTCATCCAACTAATATTCCAGAAACCATAAACGATGGAGTTGCGAATAAACAATATGTTTTCAGCGATGCTGGCAAACCTTCTGCGAACGATTTGAATACATTTAAAGGCTTTACAACAAACATAATTATAGGTAAATCAGGAGAAATAAAATCGGAAAAAGTATCTGATTTTCAGCGCGATGCTTCTGGGAATATTATTTCTTCATATACATATACCAAAATTGTAGATAATAGAGGAGATGAAAGAGCATTTTTCTATAATAGTAACAGTGAACCTATAAAATCTATTAAAATTAGGGCACTAAAAAATATTTTTAGTAATGAAGGAGCGGGTTCCAAATCTGACAATAAAATATGGAAGAAACTTGAGAAGAAATCTGAGAAGAAAAATAAGAAGAAAGAGAATAAAAAGTAAATAAATATGAAATTGAATTTTGAAAAACTGGTTTTTTGTAGAATTGTATTATGCTCATTATTATATTGCTTGTCAAATAATCTGATTGCAAATAATGATACATTTGATATAGATATTTACTTTAATAATAAGCTGATTGTCAAAAAAGGAAAGGTATTGGATACAAAAACAATGAATATTCAAACAGCTAATGCACCACATAATTCTAGTTTTTTGATTAAGAACTCAAAGGATAGCTTTACTGTTTTAATTTTGCAATATAAAAAACACAAATTTTCATTAAATTTAGGAAATGAAATAACAAACTATAGGGTTTTTGAATTCAAAAAGCAAAAACTTGCACAGATGAATTTTGGCGATAAAGAATTTTCGAAGTTTAGATTAAAAATGACAGACTTTTTTTGTTATATGGGTTTAAATTTTGTTGCAAGATATACAAAAGACATAAATAGCAGAAGCAGTTATTTTTTTACTTATATAATACCAAACCCTAAACACAAAAAAAATGATAAATATGGGTTAGAAGGCTTTTGGCCAGTTCACCCAATTCTATGAAATAGTCAACAAAATGTTAGGGTAATGAAAACAGAATTGTGATGGATTTAAAGATAACTTAAATTCATTTTTCTCTCCACAAATTATTGATAAGCTACCGATTGTAATTCCTTCTTCGTTTTTTTATGGATAATACTATCTTAACAAAAATTATAACAACTATGAGACCTCCTATTGACAACCCTAAGTTTAATATATTTTGACTATTTGACCAGTGTAAAATTTTTAATAACCCTCCTACAACAACCAATGCTGTGGACAGAACTAATAGTAATAGATAATACTTTATTCTCATATCTTTTTTTCTGTTTTTATAATATTTAGATAGCCAAAATCTTCACCTAAATCTAAACCAACAAACCAACTATTAATAAGACCATCTATAGATGACGGGGTCTCTTGTCTCAATTCCTTTTTTAACTTTTTAATTAAATTAGCATTCATTTTGAGGACATTGTAATCCAATTTTGTGACCCAAGTAGTGCAAGCAGCATATAAATCATTAGCTTCATTTTGACTAATAAATGTCCCACCTTGGTATAAAAAAATAAAAGTATAAAGACTCATACTGTTAGTTACTTCCCTTAGCTTTTTGGCTATGATTCTCTCCTGTTTCATCCATTTTTTTCTTAAAATGATCTCGTTTTCGCTTATACGATGCCAAGTCTTTATTATCCTGTTGTGTTTTATTTGCCTTTGATTTTAAGTCATTATACTTTGTATTATATGTCTCGTACTGCTTTTTTGCAGCATCTCGTGCATTCTGATTCTTATGCTGGCTATTTTTTGTACTACCCTTTTTCGCACCAGTCTTTGATGATGTTGTTCCTGTTTTAGGAACATTTGGCAGTATTTTCGGAAGAATCACATCTAGAACCTCCAAACTTTCTATTGTCTCACGATTATCAGGAGCATTTACATCTCTTACTACAATTTCTCCAAACCTCCCAATAAAAGTTGAAGACTCGTCACTCTCACCGAACCATATAAAATGGGAATCATCAGACCCCTTTCCTTCAATAACATTTTGGGTATAATCATACTGGGCTGATGGCATAATACCATTATCTGTTATTTCTTCATATATGCTCTCTCCTGCATAAGTAACTCCATCAATTATATAATATACATCTGTTGTTGCATATTTCTTGTCACCTATTGTTACAGTAATATCTTGCTTTATCTGAACATCGGTCTTAGTGACAAGATATGAACCATCTTTTTGTTTACTTAATGTCTGTGTTACGATCTTTTCCTCCAATCCATCTAGATCGATAGCCCAAATTGGTTTATTGCCAGCAAACTGATATGGAGTATACCAAGGGTAAGATTTAGTTAATGGATCCACGGACAAAAACTTTCCAAGATTTGGATTATAAATTCTAAATCCATAATCATAAGTAGAACCTCCTCCACCCATTCCCTCATCATCCTTGTCTAATTCTTTCCCATTAAATCCATACTTATAATCAGTGCTAGGCGCAGTGTAGGTGCGTTGGTTCATTACACTACCAAACGGATAGTAATTAATAGTTGCTCTATGTCTTGTATTGGTTGCCAAAGCTTTAGGTCAAAGATAAGGTAAAAAGTTATAGATTGTGGTTTTTAAAGGCATCAAATTAGCACCTTGGAAGAGAAATTCCCACTCACCTCAAAACCGCCTCCCCCAATCCAAACCGATTAATTTCCTTTCTTAATTTGGGTTCTTTGAGATAATACAAATTACCCCTGCCATAGATATTTAAACCCAAAGCATTGTCGGCTTGTATAAAACTGTTTGCCAAACTGTAGTGATAAAAATACGCATCGGAAGAGGTAAAATAGGTGCCATCAAAAATAGCAGTTTGTTCTACGGTACCCGCCAAAATTCCGCAACTGCCCACCGCTGTAATATTGCCCACATTGGCGCACCTAAAGGTAAACCAATCGCAATTTATTATGAGGTTTACATTCCCTGTTCCGCTGTGGTTAATATTTACTCGGTTTCCTACTAATGTATCTCTATTGCTAAGGGTAGCTGCACCATAGATTTCAAAATTATCAATGGCTGCACAATGTACTTTGATAGAGAAACGCTGCCCTAATTTGCGCACCCAATTAAATTTATTGTTGTTTTTAAGCACCAAGGTATTGTTTACCACGGTTGCTTCTAGTTGGGGCAGTAGGTTTTTGCCTGCTGTTATTTCTACAAAAAACTGGCTGTCTTGTATCATGACAATATCAAATTCGTCCCACACTTCAATATTTTTAAACGGTGCAAGTTTTCTACTAATTGCTGTTTGCACACCCGTGGTTTTTAAAATACCAGGTGCATTTTCTTTGTTGCATGCCAAGCAAAATAACAAAATAAATAAAATGATGTAAAATCTATTTTGCATACAGTTGATAGCCTAAACCCCATGAAATATAATCTGCCACTGCCAAATGTGTTTTAAGTTTTACAAATAAATTGAGGTAATAGGTGGGATAATACATTACACCCACCGAAAAATAATACCTGCGCTTGGTATTTTGGGGTCTGTAAGTATAAAAACCAATATCTGCAAAGGCACCCCATTTCCCCGCTCGCCACTCATAACCTCCTCTTATACCATGTTCTAAAACCTGAGCAATTGCGATGGTATCATACTTTACCGGCTGAAATTTTTGGTAGGGGTAAGAGCGGTCTATAAAAAAATCTGTTCCTAACCTAAAAAAATGTCCAGCCTTTTGCAATTTAACGTAATCCAAAGCCAAGGTGTAAATGCCCACTCTTTTGGGGTCGTCAATGTCTATTTGTTTATTGGCAATGGCTGCACTTGCAATAAAACGAGATATAAAATGAACACTTATTGGCATTTTCAAGTATTTACCCAAATTGCTTTTTGGCGTATAATGAATGCCCAAAGCCAAATGCGGCATATTGATGCCCAAATTGGGTTTTTTGAAATTGGCATTAGAAAAATGGGTCATTCCCAAACCTGTATATAAAGAATATTGAGGGCTTATTTTATAATTGTACCCCAACATCAATTGCATGCTTCCGTTTAAATGGGTTCCGATGGCCTTGTTTTGAATATTTTTAGGATAGCTAAATGGTTTGGTTACATATCCAACACCCACACCAAAGCGCAAACGCCACTGATGCCTTAGGCTTTTGTATAAATTGGCCTCAAAATGCGGTATGGCTGCAATTACACTTCCGTTTATATTGGGTTTACCTAGCCACAAATAAAAAGCAGAAACACCAATATTGGCTCCTTTAAAGGCAGGGTTGCTGCTATCTACCAGCCATTGTTTGCAAACTTCAAACCCAGCAACATGGGCTTCCATGTTTTGCATTTGAGGGTGATGGCTGATTAAATAACCCCCCAATAAATTGGCTCCAACCGTATTTTGAGCAAACAGACTTGGCAAAAAACCCAGGGTTATAATGATGACCATGATACACTTTTTTATAACCCAACGCATTGCAGGTACAAATTAATTGAAAAATTGTAGCTTTGTCAATAAACTTATTGTCAAATAAATGCTTGAAATTAAGCTTGTAAAAAAGGAAGCGATTGACACCGTAATTCCGTTGGTATCATTGCTACACAATGCCCCAAAACCTGAAGTTTTAAAAGAACGTTTTGCGGAAATGATAACCCAAAATTATGAATGCGTGGGCGTATATTTAGACAAAAAATTGATTGGATGTGCAGGATTATGGATACAAACAAGGCATTATTCAGGCCGATGTTTAGAGCCAGACCATGTTATTGTGCACCCAGATTACCAATCACAACAAATAGGAGAAAAACTGGTGCAATTCTTTTTTGCGTATGCCAAAGCGAAGGGCTGTATTGTTACAGAATTGAATTGTTACATCCCCAACACCAAAGCACAAGCCTTTTGGGAACGCATGGGATACAAAAAAATTGGGTATCATTATATTTTGAGGGATTGGGAATGAAGTGGTTGTTAAAAACTATTAGCAAATTGAATCCCTCTTAAGAGCAGTCCACCATAACGAAGTACTTCGTTAGCGGAGACCCAGACATTTAATAAAGTAAATGACGGATAACTTGTTCAGTTCAGTCCTTTTAAACAGACATATATACAATAATGATTTTGATGAAATGCAAAAACAAATGAAGAAATTGTTTTAATTAACTCAGTAACATATAGATTGTACGTGATGTTTTAAATTTTAATTTACATTTGTAGCTAGTATTAAAACATTCTAGTGCATGAAATTAAAACTATTACATATCAGCATAATTCTTTTTGTCGTACTACTTATTACGGGTTGCAAACAAGAAAAGCCCTGGGATCCTTTTGCAGATGGTAAAATAAAATTTGTAAATGTTAAGGTGAACGACTCAACTTACACAATTTTAGACTATGGAATTTACCTAAATAATTTATACTATTCACCCTCCTTATCTGAGAGCGAGTTGGGTTTTAGTTGTAGGGTTGCTGAAGGTAATTTAGAATTTCAAATTTCTAATGGCAGTTGGCAAACAAATGCAAAGAGAGATTATATTATTCCTCAAATTTATGATGTTAAAAAAAATGGGGGAAATGCGAGATGTTCATTATCCCTGTGTGATTTAGCAAATGCAAGTTTTAAAACCAAAGGAAAAGAATATAAAACCCGAGATATTGATGAAGGCAATGTTACCATTACATCTTTTACAAGTTTAGAAGATTACACCTATGAGGTTTCTGGGTCTTTTAATTTTACAGTTTATGATGAATTACAAACAGACTCTATTCAGATAACTGGAGACTTTGACAAACTTATAAATAAAAGGCTTTAACAAAATGGATTATGAAAAAAATATTCAATAATAAATATATTCAACTTTTGCTGCTATTTGGGATAGCTAATGCAATTTATAGTCAAGAGAAACCAGAGGTTCTTTCTACAGACCCAAAGGATATAAAGAAAAACTATATTTTTTACATGGTTCCGATAATGAATGCGATTATAGATGGTGAACAATCTACCTTTGTTCATGGGCTATACTTTTTTAGAAACTGGGACAACAAATTGTCAACGCGTATCAATTTTAATCAGCTGCTACTTGGTAATGGTAGTAGGTATGAATTGCGCGATTTAAAACCCCCATTATATTATCAATTTCAAGGTTTAGCAACGTATAGTTTTCTAAGTAAAGAAAAAGCTGTTACGGATGATGTGCCAATTAAATCAGTATTAAATGGCTATACAAAAACGGTAACTTGGATGCTTTATGATGGTATAGTAACCAAAAAACTAGGGGTTAATTTGGGGTTTGCAAAGCAACACTCCTACACAGGCGAAACAGGCAAGGAAGGAGCACCCGTTTATGCCAATAATATAAAATTTTACAGAAATCTTATGTCAGTAAATACAACAAAAGCAATAATTGGTCTTAACTATTCTAGGCAGATGTATGTTAAAGCCAAATATGAAGGGGTAATAAGGGATAAAAATTTAGATTGGAGAATCTATGCAGATATTATGCCTTTAATAAACCGAAAAAAAACGTATGGTGAAGTAATTGTTGGAATTCCAGGGTATCCTAGTGATTTGGTAAATACGTGGACTTTAAATGATTTAGATATAGAAACTGTTAAAATGGGATATCGGTTTGGTTGGGAAAGAATTTACAATGGTTTTGGACAAGGTTTAGCAATCATTTTTGGTGCAGAAATAGGACGAACTAACATTTTTAATGCAAGTGGAATTTCTTTTAGTGCTAAAATTGGTTTAGGTTTTTAATTCCAAGGTAATTTACCATTCTTTTCCATTGTTAGCGGTTTCTCAACTTGTTATCAAAAATTTGTTTTGAATTAACCAAATAAATTTATCGCTTTTTAATATATTTGCTTTATCTAAATCCAAAAAACTATGTTCGGAATAATCCTTATTTACTTCATCGGAAAATACTTTTACAAGCTTGCGGAAAAATATAATAGAAGCAAATGGGGCTTTGCAGTGATTGGGGTAGTGGTATATTATGCCGGTATTCTTATTAGCGGAATCATTATAGCTTTTGCCTTAGATACCTTTGGTTTTATGGCTATAGACGATATCAACGATGTTGCCCTTGGCCTAGCGGGTCTTCCTTTCGGACTATTGGCCTGTTGGGGACTGTATAAAATTTTAGAACGAAACTGGAGCAATAAAAACAACAACCCTTACGACATTGATATTTTAGATGCGGGGATGGTGGGCAAAGATTTTTGATTGTGAGTCAACATAAATAAAAGTTCTAAGGTTTAGCACACCATAACGAAATACTTTGTTAGTGGAGACCCTGAAGACCACCTTTCTCTTCTGAGTATTCTGCCAATAAAAAATTTAAGATTGACATGACAATTGTTTTTAAACACAAGTTTTTAAAAACATATCTTTGCATGCCAATTATTACAATGAAAAGAGACCAAATAGTTTTTGAACTGATTCAAAAGGAACTGCACCGTCAAGAAAGAGGGATAGAGTTAATTGCATCAGAAAATTTTGTAAGCCCACAAGTTTTAGAAGCTGCAGGAAGCATCTTAACCAATAAGTATGCCGAAGGTTTGCCCTTTAAAAGATACTATGGTGGCTGCGAGGTGGTAGATCAAATAGAGCAATTGGCTATTGAGCGGGTGAAACAACTCTTTGGTGCTGCTTGGGCAAATGTGCAACCACACAGTGGAGCGCAAGCCAACGCTGCTGTTATGTTAGGTGTTTTAAAACCAGGTGACAAAATATTGGGTTTTGATTTATCGCATGGTGGTCATCTAACGCATGGTTCGCCTGTTAATTTTTCTGGTCAGCTTTATACTCCATCTTTTTATGGGGTTGATAAAGCAACTGGACTGATAGATTTTGATAAAGTTAGGACAACGGCTATCAAAGAGCAACCCAAACTGATTATTTGTGGAGCATCTTCTTATTCCAGAGATTGGGATTATAAAACACTGAGAAGTATTGCAGATGAAGTAGGTGCATTATTGTTAGCAGATATTTCTCACCCTTCTGGATTAATTGCAACCGGTTTGTTAAACAATCCTATACCACATTGCCATATCATTACCAGTACAACCCATAAAACCTTGCGTGGTCCAAGAGGTGGTATCATCATGATGGGAGAAGATTTTGTAAACCCAATGGGATATAAAAACCTGAAAGGAGCACCAAAAATGATGAGTGCCGTATTGGACGGAGCCGTTTTTCCAGGTACCCAAGGTGGACCTTTAGAACATATTATTGCTGCCAAAGCCATTGCTTTTGGCGAAGCTTTGACTGACGAATACAAAATCTACATGCAGCAGGTAAAAACCAATGCTCATGCCTTGGCCAATGCAATGGTAGCATTGGGTTATGCTATTATCAGTGGCGGAACAGACAACCATTTAATGCTGATTGATTTAAGACCAAAGCACCCAGAGCTAACCGGAAAATTAGCAGAAGATACTTTGGGTTTATGTGATATTACCATCAATAAAAATGCGGTACCCTTTGAAACCCGCTCTCCTTTTGTAACCTCAGGCATAAGACTAGGAACTCCTGCCATAACCACAAGAGGGCTTACCGAAAATGAAATGCCAGAAATTGCGCAATTAATTGACGATGCCTTGACAAACCCAGACAACGAAATAGTGATTGCAAACGTTAAAGCTAGGGTGCACTTGTTAATGAAAAAATTTCCGCTGTACCCAAACCTTTAAATAATGTGCCTTAAGAAAATAATCTTTGCTTCCTTCTTTGCAACGATTTTGTTATTCAATACAAAGTTGCCAGCACAGACCGTAAAACCGATTGGCAAAGATTCCTTTCTAGCTATTTTATATAAGCCAAATTTTAGCAAACCCGTAATTTTTAATTTCTGGGCTACATGGTGCAAACCTTGTATTGAAGAATTGCCTTATTTTATGCAACTCGATTCTGTTTTTGGAAAAGACTCTTTTGCTTTGGTTTTTTTATCATTTGACAGCCCATCTAACCCTGAAAAGGTCCAAAAATTTGTGCAAAGTAAAAATATTAAAGGTACGCATTACCTCATAAACGATGTAGACTTAGATGCATTTATTACTGCCGTTAACCCTAATTGGGAAGGCAATATACCTTACACCATTCTTTTTAACAGCAATGGCAGGCAAGACCATGGAGTGGCTTTTAACAGCCTTTCGGAATTGATAAACTTTTTAAAAAATAAATAACAAAAAATATGAACAACAAAAACATTTTCAGCATTTTAGGAGTAGCACTAATGATGGCCGTACTCTTTGCCTTTACCTTAAAAAACGAAGGGTATGAGCCAGAAGACGTGGCAACCGATTTTAGTCTTAAAAACATTGATAACAGCATGGTAAGTTTAAAAAATTACAAAGACGCCAAAGGCTTTATTGTGGTTTTTACTTGCAACCACTGCCCCTTTGCTATTAAGTATGAAAATAGGTTAATCGCCTTGGACACAAAGTATAAAGATTTGGGTTATCCTGTTATTGCTATCAACCCCAACGATACCGTTCAGTATCCTGATGATGCTTTCTCAGCAATGAAAGTTAGGGCCCAAGAAAAGGGTTTTACTTTCCCTTATTTAATTGATGAAACACAAGCAATTGCCAAAACCTATGGTGCTTTAAAAACACCACATGTATATATTTTACAAAAAGAAAACAAGAAATTGGTTGTAAAGTATGTGGGCGCTATTGATGACAATTATGATGATGAGAGCAAGGTAACTCAAAAATATGCAGCCAATGCTTTGGATGAGTTGATTAGCGGAAAAGAAGTTGCTGTAAAAACAACTAAAGCCATCGGTTGCAGTATTAAATGGAAGAAGGAGTAAATTGCTCTGGCTGGTAAAGAAACAACTACCTGAGAGAAAACATTGTTGTAACTAATACAACACTTTTCGAAAATTATACCATTAATAGTTTCTATCTTTGACGGATTAAACAACTAACTGCACATGAATTTAAAACGCATTTTTGGAGCCATACTAACCGTTCTTGGTATTGCTGGACTTATTTATACTGCCATACTTTTTGTAAATTCTCCTAACAATGCATTAAATATAAAAGCACTCATAACCTATGGCCTAAACATAAATCTATGACTTGAGAAGTGTTGGTGTTTTTCATTCCCTCCAAAATCAACGGAGTGATAGGTTGATAAAACTGAACAAGAGTAACCAAGTAACGCAAGTAATCAGTCATGCCATCCCGAATGGTGTTTGGGAACCATAAAAGATCTTCAAATTCGAAAAGGTATTGACGTAATTTCATGTATGTGTTTTTTGATTTTTAGTTTACCTACTTTCCATTGAGTTATTTCCTCCCGGCAAATGTAAGTGTTTACGAAAAAACAATTTTTAACTGAGGGTGTTTCAAAAAAATATGATTTCCTTTTGTGGCAACAGAAGGGGGGAATGACCTTGGTAAAATGCGTTTTCAAATCATTGGTCTAATTAAGACTAAGAAATTATAACCCATAAAATCCTCTGAAAAGAAACCATGCAGACTTTGGACATGTGTGCTTGGCTCTTAACTAGGGCTAAAAAGTCGAAGTAGTTTTCTTCTATGTTTGCTATTCCGCCACCATCAAACCTCCCACTGCCAAAACCCTCCAAACTTGTACTATTTATGTAATAAAATTCGCACTATTCATTGCAGGCTAGATTTACTTGTTTTAATAAAATCATTAGCCTACTTTCGTCTTTGGCTTTAAAACCTCATAAACACCATGCTCAAAAAACTATTGTTTTTAGCATTTCTATTCAAACTTTTAACTCCGCTATCCTTAGTTGGTCAGTGCAGCGCTAGTTTCACCAACACGGCAAATTACTGCCAAGGCGACTCTATACAGTTTAGCTTTACGGGCACTGGTTCTAGTGTAGAATGGAACTTTGGTGACACTTTTTCTGGTATCTACAACCTAGATACCAACAAAATAGTAAAACACAAATTTTCTGACACGGGTTTTTACACCATACAATTAATAGCCAACGATACAGGTTGCGCTGATACGGTTTATAACACCATAAGAATTGTAAAAAAAACGATTCCTAATTTTAGTTGGACCAATCCATGCTCAGGGCAATTAACTGCTTTTAACAATACCACCCTCAAAGATGCGGCAGATAGTTTTAAAACTTTTGCCTGGCAATTTGGCGATAGCAGCTTTAGTGGTTCACAAAACCCAAATCATACTTACCAAAGCTATGGCAATAAAACCGTTAAATTTATCATTACCACCCTACAAGGTTGCCAAGACTCTATTACCAAAACCGTGAGTGTTAAAGCACCTTTGCGCTATAGTGCATCTTTAGACTCTGCTTGTCTGTTTTCTAAAGCAAACTTTACCAGCACTTATGGCAGCACGGTTCCCACGGCTTGGCAATGGAATTTTGGCGATGGCGGTAGCGCTAGCGCATCAGAGCCAGATTATGCTTATAGCACCGCTGGAATGTTTCATTTTAATTTAACTACAACCTATGCTGATGGCAGCACCTGCAAAGCCAATTATGACAGCATTTGGATAATAAGTCCTCCTGATGCGGACTTTAGTATTTTGACAGATACCGTACAATGTTTTAAAGGAAACCAAACCTGTATCAAATTTAATAAAAACCCTCAATCCATTGCTGTTAGAAATATTTTATGGGATGATGGCAGCACCTCTACCCCAAGTGCCAACGACACTCAGGTTTGCTATAGTTATAACAATGATGCTGGTGGACAATATAGAATTACCAGTGAACTGGTGGATGCATATGGCTGCGCCAATAGAGTAAAAGATAGTACTTACATCAAAGTACTAAAGGACCCAAAGGCCAAATTGGCCTTAAATTATAGCGGTGGTTGCTTCAAAACATTTTTAAGCGCTAATAACATTAGCAACATGCAACCACCGCTCATTAAAAGATTTATTTGGGATTTTGGAGATGGCAGTTTAGACAGTGTCAATTGGAATGCGGTGTCGCATACTTACATCAACGATGGGATTTTTACTGTTAAACTTTTTATTGAGGATACCTTTGGTTGCACCGATTTATATACAGACTCTGGCAGCATTCAAAACATCAACTATGTTATAGACCCACAAGTAACACGTTTGCAAAAATGCAGGTTAGATAACAGTTTTAAATTTACCCAAACACCTATCCCTAATGGAAGCATTACTTGGTATTTTGGAGATGTAGGGTATAATGCAGGTAATTATGGAGATGCAGATACTGCTATAACCTTTACCGCAACAAAGCATTATTGGAACATTGGTGCTTATATAACTGGCGTAAAATTAAGCAAATATGGTTGTGATAGTTTTTTACGGCTGGATACCTCCATTGTGCATGGACCCCTTGCGCTATCAAGCATTCAAAACAGGTATCAATGTCAAATACAAGACACCGTTTATTTTAACAACGTTTCTACAACCTTTAGAAATGCATCCGTACAAACAAAATGGAAAGTTTGGGACCCGTTTGCCAATAATTGTGAAATAGACACAAAAAATGGTATCAATATAGATAGCAATTGCAACAATTCCGTTGACTCACTCACTTTTAAACATTGGTTTACAAAAGGAAAAGAGGGTTGTTACTCCATGCTCATCATTCAAACAGACACCACCGTTGGTTGCGCTGATAGTACCTATTATTCCTTACCTTTAATGCCTCCCAAAGCAGATAGTGGTATGTTTTTGTCCTATGCATCTGGTCCCTGCATAGGCCCAGAACGATCCAAAGAAGTATTTTTAAACCTTGGTACAACTCAGCCCAATTGTGGAAGAGAAAGCTGGCAAGTAATGTGGGATTCTACCTGCGCAAGTGAATCTGGCAATTTTAATAGTAACTGGGTATTAAATGACTACCGCCATAACTACGATTATAACAATTTACCCTGCGATACCAACGGATATGTTACCATTGGTTTAATTATTCGGAACGGCAGAGACACCAACGGACAAGTTTGTTATGACACTGGTTTTTATCATCACATTATTAAACTTGGCAAATTAAGCCCAATTATAACCACAAATTATAACCCGAATCAAACCTATTGCAACTATACCCCATTTACCTTTTCTTTCAGGGATAGTTTGCACGATAGCATGTCACTGATTGTTTGGGATTTTGGCGATGGCACAAAAAAGGATACCGTTAGCAATCTTTCCTCTCAAACGCACATTTATACCAAACCCGGAACCTACACCATAAAAACCTTCCTAAGACATATCAATGGTTGCGAAGGAAATGACTCTTTTAGCATAAAAGTGGGCATCAATAAATTGTATAATTTCCCTAAAAATGAAATGTGCTTGGGTGATTCAGTCCCCATTCAAAATATCAGTCGATATTGGAAAATGGGCTCTTCCTATTTTGCGGACTCAGCAAGAGAGCGTATGGGTAAAGAAACCACCCGATGGGATATTGGTGATGGCAATGGTTTTAGCAAAACAGGCAGTTCGGTTTATTTGAAATATGACAAGATAGGCGACTATACCTTGAAAATGGAAACCAAGGACAGTGTCGGATGCTTAGACACCCTCACTATTCCTGTTAAAGCCCGAGTTTTTTCTGTAAAATCAAATATTAAAACGCTTCTTGACACCCTTATCTGTGCACAAACAGTGCAGCTGTTTAGCTCTTCATACGTGTATGACAGCATCAATAATTTTGTACATGCAGATGACAGTGTTTTTAGATATGTTTGGACTTTTAGTGACAGTTCTGGAGCCAGCGTGGTTAAAAACCCAACCAAGTTTTTTGGCAAAGGAAATCAAACCATAAAACTGGTATCGGAAAACACAAGAGGCTGTAGGGATTCTAGTGAAGCCACAATTCTGGTCCTTACACCCATTGCCAACTTTTCTGTGCTTTCTGACACATCAGGATGCCAACCATTTTTAGCCAATTTTAAAAATAATTCTCAAAATGCCAATAACTATAAGTGGTTGTATAAAAACGCGGCTAACAATACTTTCAACACGGCAAGCGCTGCAGATGTAACCTTTAACTATACACAATATGGCACCTTTTACCCTCAGCTTATAGCCATAAGAAATGCTGTCAACAACGGCATCCCCATTTCCTGTTCCGATACTTTTCCCGCACCCAATACCACTGAACCAAAGGTGGTAATCAATGTTTTTGAAAAACCAGTTGTCAGGTTTACTTACAGCACCAATTGCGATTTATATACCACGGCTTTCCAAAATACCACTGTTATTAATACAGATACAGCGGTTAGCTATCTTTGGACTTTTGGCAATGGAGATAGCAGCACTTTACAAAACCCAACGCAAGTATTTGCGGATACTGGAAGTTATCGTATTGTATTAAGAATAAGCGTTAGCCGTGGTTGCATAGATTCTTTTGTGCAAACAATCATTATGTCCCCTCGGCCCAGTGCTGACTTTAACTTTACCGAAGTTTGCCGTGGCGTAGGCACCAAGTTCACTGATGTTTCGGAAGCTTATAATGACAATATTTATATTTGGAATTGGTCTTTTGGCGATGGCGCAACGTCCAACCTTAAAAACCCAACCAGAACTTATAATACAGATAGTACTTATAAGGTGTTTTTGCGGGTTACCAACAGAGCAGGTTGTATAGACACCATCACAAAATTTGTTGATGTGTTTGTGCAGCCTACACCCCAATTCAATTTTTTGAATGCTTGCAAAAACGATGCACTCATATTTGACAACACCAGTACCGCTAAAAATGATGCGCTTCAGTTTAATTGGAGTTTTGGAGATGGAACAAGTACTACCCAAAAAAACCCCACAAAAATTTACGCAGACACCGGGAATTATTCCGTTAAGATGGTTGTAAATACGATTAAAGGGTGTACGGACTCTATTGCCAAAATGGTGCGCACCTACCCCTTGCCAAAAGCTGATTTTAGCATTGCTAATTCCGATCAATGTCTTAATGGCAATCAGTTTAATTTTACCAACCTTTCTACCATTGCTGTTGACTCTATTAGCTATAATTATTGGAAGGCTTCCGATGGTGGAAGTGGTTTCAATAAAGACTACCAAACGGTTTTTACACAAGCCGACAGTTTTTCTATAACCCTTATTAATCTTACGAATAGAGGATGCAGAGACACCATCCAAAAAAGTATTTTGGTACGAGCATCTCCCAGTGCAAAAATTAGCTTAGACAAACAAAGTCAGTGTGTGTTTACAGGCCCTATCAATTTTGTAGATACAAGTCTTCCGAAAGGCCTTATCACAAGCAGAATTTGGGATATTAACAACCAATTCACCAAAACCGATTCTTCATTTTATTATGAATTTTTAACGGATGGGACAAAGAACATCAAGCTTATTGTAACACATGAAAGCGGATGTCAAGATAGTATGCAAACCAATATTATCATTCACCCCAAACCCAAAGCCGTTTTAAAGGTGGACTACAAACAGCTTTGCTTAAACGGAAATACCTTCTTTTTGTCTGATAGCAGCTGGGTTAAATCCGGAACAGCGGTTAATAATACCATCTATATAAGCAATGGGGACAGTCTTTTGAGCAATCAGTACAGTTATTCCTTTAACAAAGCTGATACCTATTTCTTGGAGAATAGGGTTTCCAGTAATTTTGGCTGTTTGGATACGGCAAAAGAAACGCTCATTGTCCATCCGCACCCCTTAGCAAAATTTATTATTGACACCGCCAATTTATGCTTGCGAAGCAATGTCTTTACTTTCAATAATCGAAGTACTGTAAAAGGTACTAAACAAGGGTTTACATGGGTTTTTGATGACAATACCACCCAAAGTGATACCCATGTTACAAAATCTTTTGCTAGCTATGGTGTTAAACAGATAAAAATGATAGCCACCAGTACCTTTGGTTGCAAAGACTCTTTGACAAAAAGTGTTGAAGTCTATCCAATGCCCATCGCAAAAGTATATATCAATGATACCGCACAATGTTTTAATACCCAAAACTTTATTTTTAAAGATACCAGTACCATTGCATATCATCAACTAGCGCGTTTATGGATATGGAACGACCAACTAACAGACACTAGCAAAACAATCAAAAAAGTATTCAATTCAGATACCCTTTATCAGCATCAGCTTATCAGCATCTCTGAAAAAAGCTGTGCAGATACCCTACAATTTACACAAAGGGTTTTACCACTCCCTAAGCCCAACTTTGTAATAAACAATGCTGGCCAATGCATTAACAATCAAAATTTTGTTTTTTCAAACACCAGTACCTCAAAACAAAGTATCAGTAATTATTATTGGGATTTTGGAGATGGCAATAGTTCTCAAAACACTTCGCCCAGTCACGTTTTTGGAAATACAGGAATTTATCAAATACAATTGGTGGCAAAAACTAACCGCAACTGTCTTGATACCATTGTTAAATCTATTGAGGTTTACCATAAGCCAAACGCTGTGCTAACTGTAAACAATGCAGCACAATGTTTCAATACGCAAAATTTTGTCTTTACAGGAAATAGTTCAATAATATCAGGCAGTATTGATCAGTACGAATGGGATACGAGTAATCAATCATTTTTTGGATCAAAAGATACCGTTTTAACATTTCCAACCCCTGGCAAATATACCATAACCTATGTTCCGATTAGCAATCAGCAATGCCGAGATACTGCTTACTTGCCAATTGTTGTAAACCCTAATCCTGTGGCGGATTTTAGTATCAATGATACGCTACAATGCGCTAATTCAAATAATTTTATTTTTCTACAAAACGCCAGCATCATTTATGGAAACTTGGACTATAATTGGTATTTGGACAATTTATTTGAAGCCCAAGGAAGTGGCTTTAACAAAACCTTTGCGCAAGCAGATACCATCTTGACTAAATTGGTAGTTAACAGTGATAAGGGCTGTGTTGACAGTTCCATAAAAACAATTTATATATCACCCATTCCCAAAACAGATTTTGCCATAAACAATGAAGGGCAATGTTTGTATGTCAACCTTTTTAAATTTAGTAATTTAAGTAATATAGCAGATGGGACCTTGAAGTACATTTGGGACTTTGGAGACCAATTTCAAGACACCAACAAAAATACAAGCCACCAATACGCGCAGCATGGAGGTTTTGATGTTACCCTAAAGGCAACCAGCAATTGGGGCTGCGTTTTTAGCCAAACAAAATCTGTAAATATACACCCTGAACCAACGGCCAGCTTCAGCATAAATGACCCTGGACAGTGCTTGGATGGCAATATTTTTAAGCCCACCAACAGCAGCAGCATTGATAGCACTTCTTTTGATTTTGAGTGGCACTGGGGCGATGGCACAAGTAATGTGAATACAAATCCAAATCATACCTATGCAGTGGATAGTACGTACCTCATTAAATTACGTGTTTGGTCAACCTACAATTGCATGGACTCTATGGAAAGCTTGGTAAGCGTAAATCCAATGCCTAAACCCGCAATACTCATTAACTCAAGAGATCAGTGTATCAATACACAGCAGTATGTTTTCACCAATAACTCGACCATAAAAAAAGGAAAAATAGCTACGTTTCAATGGCGTATTGAAGGCAATATTTATGACGATATAGGTGCTTTGAACTATTATTTTAACAATTCAGGTCCAAGAACAATAAGTTTAACCAATTGGTCTGATAGTGGTTGTTTGGCATCTATTGAAGAGGCTATAAGAATTTGGCCAAAACCGATGGCAGAAATCATCGTCAACGATTCCGTACAGTGCTTGCGCGGCAATAACTTCATTTTCGAAAATACTTCCTTTGACTCCTTTGGGCATAAGGGTACCGTTTGGATCAATGCAAATCAAACAATTGGCAGAAAAGACAGCTTACACCTTTCTTACCCCAGTTCTGGAAACAAAACCCTAGCAATGATAACCACTTCTGTTAACAATTGTTCTGATACCGCTTCCATTAGCGTAAGGGTAAAACCCATGCCAAATCCAAACTTTGAAATACTGAACCAACACTATTGTGAAGACAATTTACCTATTTCACTAATTCCTGAGCAGATGGGTGGTTATTTTAGTGGTAAAAACATCATCAATCAACAATATGTGCCTAGAATTTTATGGAAAGATACCGTTAAATATACCATTTCTCAAGAGGGTTGTTTAGACAGCAGTATTCAATATACAGAAGTTTTGCCACTGCCAAAAGCCTTTTTAGGCAATGATACCACTGTTTGTAAACATGAAACTATATTACTTCATCCTGTTTCTTGGAACAGTACTTTTACTTGGCAAGATGGTAGTAAAGATTCTGTTTACCGCGCCATAAAACCCGGTATTTATACCGTAACTGCAACAAATATTTGTGGCGAAGACCAAGCTTCCATCATTGTTTCTATCAGAGATTACAATTGCAGAATTTATATTCCTACAGCATTTACCCCCAATAGAAACGGAATCAATGACTATTATAGACCCATTACCTTTGAAATGGACAATATGCATTACACAATCTTTAATCGATGGGGTGAAAAGATATATGAAGGAGATAACAATGGTTTAGGCTGGGACGGCAGTTATATGGATAAAATGTCACCTGAAGGCTATTATGTTGTTGTGGTTAATTACAACTATACAACAGAACTTAGAACCGTTAAGGAGACTGTGCACGAAGTTTTCTACTTATTGAAATAAGTTTTATTAGTTCCAAAAGCAAAGCGTGGTTGAAAAAGCTGTTGGTTTTATCAATACAATCGTTTAATTCCAAACAGCTGTTAAAGGGTCTTGTTTCATGAATTAGTTGTCTTTTAATGTTCAGGTGTCAAAAGCCTGAGCTCGTTTCACAAAAAAAGCTGATTTCCTTGAGAAATCAGCTTTTTTAATAACTATTTATACTAAAGTTGCGCTATTAGCTTTTCTTTCCTTTACAACAGGTGCGCTCTCCTTTGGCGCACTCCTTTTTTTCTTCAACTGCTGTACCATTGTTTGTGGTAGCCTCAGTTGTTTCGGTCTTTTTGGCTTTGCAACATGCTTTGTCTTTGCTGCATTTGCTTTTGTCACAGGTTTTTTTACTGTCTTCAGTCGTTGTTTCCGTTGTGGTAGCTCCTGTATTATCAGTAGTTTCTGCTTTGGTTACGGTCGGTTTAGCATCTTCTTTTTTTGCAGGTGTGGTTTGAGCAGCGCTGTAACTTGCAAAACCCAAAGCCAAAATGGCCATTACTAATATCTTTTTCATATTTTTTCTTTTATATTATACAAAACTAAACAAATTCTGCAATAACTGTTTCACCCCCACGCACATTATCGCCAATTTTTACATTTATTTTTACATTTTCTGGACAAATAACATCCACACGGCTGCCAAACTTGATAAAACCCATTTGTGCCCCTTGCTTAACCTCTTGACCCTCTTTCACATAAAACCGTATTCTTCTGGCAACTGCGCCAGCAATCTGTCTGAACAATATACTGCCATAACTATTCTTAATAACAATCGTTGTTCTTTCATTCTCTGTTGAGGCCTTTGGATGCCATGCTACAAGGTATTTGCCTGGATGGTATTTTGCATATGCCACCGTTCCTGATATTGGATTCCTATTTACATGCACATTCAAAGGCGACATAAAAATGCTGATTTGCTTGCGCTTATCTTTTAAAAACTCTCCCTCTTCTATGTCCTCAATCACCACAACTTTGCCATCCGCTGGCGCGATGATATGATCTTCATTCACAGCAGTATATCTAGCAGGGTCTCTAAAAAACTGGATAACCAGTACTAAAAATACAATAGCTGCCAAAGATAAAATCTGTGCAATCCACACGGGTTTTATAAACTGCATAAATAGCAATGCCAGACCTATACATATAATGCTGGCAATAAATATGATGATAAAACCTTCTTTGTGAATTCTCATGACAGTAATGTTAATAAACCCCTCTTAATCTTTGTGTGCTAGCTACCTTATCAATGGCAACTACGTAAGAGGCCACCCTCCAACTGCACTTGTATTTTTGTGCTGCTGCATACACATCATTAAACGCTTGTTTCATTACTCGGTCTGCCCTTCTATTGACGCGTTCTTCTGTCCAAGAATAACCCAAGCGGTTTTGTACCCATTCAAAATATGAAACGGTAACACCGCCCGCATTGGCCAAAATATCTGGAACTACTTTTATTCCCTTTTGGTCAATAATAGCATCTGCATCGCTGCTTGTTGGACCATTTGCCCCTTCTACAATAAGCTTCGCCTTGATATCATTGGCATTGTATTTTGTAATCTGATCTTCCATTGCTGCAGGAACCAAAATATCAGCATCTAAGGTCAATAACTCTTCATTACTGATTAAGGTTGCATTTTTTAGCCCCTCTAACATTCCTCCATTTGCATCACGATAAGCTATTGTTTTTTCAATATCAAACCCATCTGGGTTATAGTAGCCCCCTGAAACATCAGAAATACCTACAATTTTAACTCCCATCATGGCAATTAGTTTAGCGGAAATACTGCCTACATTACCAAACCCTTGCACAACACAAGTAGATTCTTGAGGATTCATTTTTAATTTAGCCATTGCCGACCTACAAGTAACCATAACTCCACGTCCTGTAGCCTCTACCCTACCCAAAGAACCACCCATTGTTAAAGGTTTACCCGTAATAACCGCTGGCGTATAAGCACCTTTAAGTTTAGAATACTCATCTACAATCCAAGCCATTTCTCTTGGACCCGTGTTCATATCAGGTGCTGGAATATCCTTGTCAGGACCAATAACATCAGCCATAGCAGCTGCATAGGCACGGGTCATTCTTTCAAGCTCTCCTCTGCTCATTCCTCTTGGTTCGCATTTTATGCCACCCTTTCCACCGCCATAGGGCATCCCTACAACAGCGCATTTCCAGGTCATCCAAGCCGCCAAGGCCTTTACTTCATCTAAAGTTACACCCATGCTATAGCGAATACCGCCTTTGCTTGGGCCTAATGTTTGTGAATGTTGAACACGGTGTCCCTCAAATACTTTGACTGTTCCATCATCCATTTGAATGGGTAGGTTAACAGTAACAACTCTTGCAGGGTTGATTAGAACATTGTAGATAGAATCATCTAACTTCAATATTTTTGCAGCCTCGTCAAAACGAGACATCATGGATTCTAATGGATTGTAAACAGCTCCATTTTTTGTGATGACAGACATATTAAGGAAATGTTATCTAATTAAGGCGCAAACGTAACTAATTTTAGGGTTATCTAAAATTTTTTATGTCAGTTTTTGTACGCAATGTTAATATAAGTACATTTTATTGTGCATTTGGGTATGTTTTTTAAAGTGGGACTCCATTGATGAGGCTACTTTCCTAATTGAATTCCTCTGCTTTGTTGCCCTTTTTTACCAACTCAAAACGCATTTGTAATCACAATTACCTTGGCGCTAAAACCATACAAAAAACGTAAAATACTTGCCATCGGTATATGTATAGCAATTATAACTCTTGTATCTATTTCTAATTCTAAACGAAAAAATTATGAATAAATGCCCAAAATGCAATGGTAAATGGAGCGGCTAATAATTGGGAGTCAATGCGATCTAAAATTCCACCATGACCTGGAATAAGCTTACCGCTATCTTTTAACCCTAAACTTCTTTTCCATAAAGACTGAAACAAATCACCAAATGTACTCACTATACTGAGTAAAAAACCATAGATGACCGCATCGTACCACAATGCTACATCATTATAATAGGTAAGAAAAAGCAATTCAAAAATTGCAGTCAGTAACATTCCACCCACCAGCCCTTCCCAAGTTTTATTGGGAGAAATTGGAGTCATCTTGTTTTTACCGAAAAACTTTCCAAAAATATAGGCAAAGGTATCACTGACCCAAACACCAGCAAGGCAAGCAAAAGCAAAAATTAGGCTTTGAGACTGTTCTTTAACAATGAGCACATCATGCCTCAGAAATGCTAGGGATAAAAAACCCATTCCTAAATAAATTAAAGCAAAAATATACACTTGGGCATTGCCAAACTTGGCTTCCGCACCTTTTGATATTTCTATCACCACCAACAAAAATACTAAAGGAATCAGCAGCAAAAAATAGGCGAAATAGCCTAAAGGTAAAGCCAAAAAATGACTGTCAGAAAAAACACCTTGAGCGTAATAATGATAGGTGGCAATCGCTAAAAACCAAATAAAAATTAAACCGCATTTTACAGTTCTTTCCATCGAATTTCGGTCTATGGCCAAAGGCTTAAAAAATTCATATAATGCTATCAAAAGGAAAATTGACATCAATCCCAGCCAATAAAAACTCCCCAAATAAAGACAAATGGAGACTACGATGACATATACTGCACCAGCAATGGCTCTTTTAAGCAAATTGGACATTTTTGTTCGAATTTTTTGACCCCACAATAAAAAATAAATAAACCCCAATAAGCAATAAGCCTGTTCCAATAGCATATTGCAAAACACTCAGTCCAGCATCGGTATCTAAATATTTTGCCCAGGCTGTTTTATCCCTATAGAAAACTACCAATACGGCACCTGCATTGTTCAAAAAATGTACAAGCATTCCATATAGTAGGTTTCCAGAATACGCTGCCATATATCCAAAAACTACACCTATTCCCATGATGGGTAATATTTGTGTGGCGTTGAAATGAATAAGCGCAAAAATGAATCCTTGTACGATTACCGCAACATGTATATTGTTAAACGATTTTATAAAAAGCGTTTGTAGTGCCCCTCTAAAAAATAACTCTTCAACAAATGCGGGTAAAGCAGCCACAACCAACAAGCTGATGATGAGGTCAAAAATGCTATTTCCATTGATAAAAATGGCTTGCATTTCTAAATTTGCCGCCTCTCTGGCCATAATTACATCGCTGAATGGAATAAGCTTATTGATACTGGACAAAAAATTTATTAGAACTTGAAGCCCCAAGAATAAAAAGGGTACAGCAGCAATAAACAAAATGGGTTTTAACTTTTTTAATGGTGCCAATATCTGCAAACTGGCATCTTCAAAAATGTTTGCAATAAAAATTACAGGTAAGAAAAACCCACCAATACTGCTAACGGTTTGGACAATCATCAAAAAATGTTTCTTGTCCTTGGTCATGTCAACCAGTAAGTTTTGCGCATCTGCTAAGCCCAAATGTGGGTAAATTAAGTGTGCCAAAAAAGCCCCCAACAAGCCAAATACCAAGGCGCTAATAAGTGCCAGCCCCAGTAAAATCAGTATGACAGAAGCTGGGCGCATGTTTATTTTTTGCATATAAAAATGTTTAGATTGAATTAATTTACCTTTGCAAAGTAAACACTATTTACCTGATGGTAAAAATAGGAAAGATAGAATTACCAGATTTTCCGTTGCTTTTGGCTCCCATGGAGGATGTTAGCGATCCTCCTTTTAGATACGTGTGCAAAAAATTTGGGGCAGATTTAATGTATACAGAGTTTATTAGCAGCGAAGGATTAATTAGGGATGCCATGAAGTCTATGCAAAAACTGGACATTTTTGACTATGAGCGCCCCATTGGCATACAAATTTTTGGCGGAGATGAAGAGGCGATGGCATTGGCTGCCAAAATAGTGGCAGCTACGGAACCCGATCTGGTGGATATTAATTTTGGATGTCCCGTTAAAAAGGTGGTTTGCAAAGGAGCTGGTGCTGCGGTGTTAAAAGATATTGATTTAATGGTGCGGCTAACAGCAGCTGTTGTAAAATCGACTTCTCTCCCTGTAACTGTAAAAACCCGCTTAGGGTGGGACGACAACTCAAAAAACATTGTAGAAGTGGCAGAGCGATTGCAGGACGTTGGCATACAAGCATTGGCAGTTCATGGCAGAACGAGGGCACAATTATACAAAGGTGATGCCGATTGGAGCTTGATTGCAGCTGTTAAAAACAATCCCAGGATGCACATTCCTATATTTGGCAATGGTGATATTGATAGTCCTGAAAAAGCCCAAGAATATAAAAATCGTTATGGTTTAGATGGCATCATGATTGGTAGGGCAAGTATTGGACATCCCTGGATATTTAGGGAAATAAAGCACTATCTAGCAACGGGGCAAAAGCTACCAGAACCAACCTTTATTGAGCGGTGGGAAGCTTGCAAGGTGCATTTAGAGAAAAGCTTAGATTGGAAAAGAGAGATTTTAGCGATAAACGAAATGAAACGCCATTATGCACCTTATTTTAAAGGAATTGAGGGTATAAAGCCATACCGCACACGTCTGGTGATGGCACAAAGTGCGGCAGAGGTTAAGGATGTAATGGATGCTTTAAAAGAAGATTTTGTTGCAGGATGTATGGTAGACTAATACAAGTTGTGTACACTTCAACTCGCTTTTAAATCTCTATCCCTTCGCATAAAAACACTGATACTGGGCTTTCTATCAATTTTTTGCTCAAACCCTTTTAAATATTTCTTGTTGCTGGGTATCTTATCTACGGGATACAAATGTGCCTTTGGTTGTTTATAAAACACTATTTTTTTAACAACTTGGCTATCCAGTTTAATACGCATTTGTTCACAGGCAATAACATTGATTCCAGTATAAGCGGTATCACTTTCTTTGGCATAATACACACTTTCCGCATTGGGAAAAACCAATACCTCTTTCAGTTTGTTCAGCACAAAATAATTGTACATGGTATCTCCTTTAATCTGATTATAGTGTCCAACCGCTTCTTCCTGAACAATCCATGCATTTTCAAAAATATCCATTTGATTGATACTGTTGTCTACCAAGTGAATTTGAATATACTCACCAGAAATCTCATCATTATCTGTCCAAAGTACTGGTTTGTAAAACATCTTTATAATGGAATCTTGGACAGAGTAAATCATGGAGTCACAAACCCCAACCATATCCTTTGTTAAAATTTTGGCATTCCTATAGGCAGATAAATCTCGGATAGAGTCTGTGGAATAATAATTAAAAGTATCTGCAATCAAACGCATGCTATCACCATCCTCCATTGCCTTTTTAGCTAAAGGGTTTCCGTATATAGTCGTAAGACTTCCATTGCGATAGTGAATACCCCTTTCACCAAAAATAATTACCTTTTCTAGTGAGTCTATCATCCTGATATTGCCAAAGGCTCGGCCGATAGCAATTTTTCTATCGTATAGTAAGCTATCGGCAGTGATGGTATTCTGTGATGAAAGTATAGTAGCTCCTTTGGTAAACAAAGATTGCTCCGTTTCTGTATTATACCAACCATATCTGCACAGTATTACATTGTTTTCTGCTGTAATGGTAGTTGGGCCATAAAAAAAAGCAGTGCTTGTTGGAATATGATACTGCATGGTATCAGAGAGCATGACATACTCTGGATTTACGAGTTTTACATTTTTTCTAAAGCCATACATTTTTGTATTGCCAGAATAAGAACCAAACTGACTGGTTAATGTATTTTCTTTGCTTACAATAGTTGCTCCATTGCCATAATAACCATACTTGGTAGTGGTATTGTAGTGCAAGGAGTTTGTTGTTAAGGTACTTTCCCCGTCATTTAGCACTACATTGTTGGTTAAAATTGCTTCGTGTGTGTTGCCATAATAATACAAATTGCCACCTGTAATGGTTGTGCCTGGTTGCGTAATATAAACGTTGCCAACCGCCTCCACCTCATTGACATCATCATACAAATAAGCTTGATTGCATGTAAGGGTGACATCTCCTTGAGAAAAGGAAACATTGCCATTGCAAACCTTTGCTTTACGCCCATTTTTATAGCCTAGACTCAATTCATCCACATTGTTTATGGTAATTTTATCTTGGGCATTTACTTGAACAGCTAATAACAAACAGAAAATGAGTATAATGCGCATGAAGAATAAATTCTATGCAAAATTAGTGCAAATTTTGTCGTAGGTGCTTACTTTGCAAAAAATTAAAGTGGAAACACAGTTTAAGAAAGTCATTGAGCCCTATTTAAAAAAGGATTGTAAACTATTGCTGGCGTGCAGCGGTGGTGCAGATTCTGTTGCTCTTTTTTACTTGCTAAAAAATGCAGGTGTCAACTTTGAATTAGCCCATGTTAATTATCAATTAAGGGGTGAAGAAAGTAACAAAGATGCTTTATTTGTCAAAAATTTATGTGAAAACTTTGCTGTTCCATTTCATTTAAAAGAGGTTGAAATTAAAACACAAACCAAATCTATACAGGAGGAAGCCCGGAATATACGGTACCATTTTTTTGAAACGCTAAAAACACAGCATGGCTTTGATTATATCGTTACTGCCCATCACGCAGGAGATAAAATAGAAAATATTTTATTTCGATTTTTTAGAGGAACGGGTTTAAAAGGGTTATTGAGCTTAAATATTTTAGATAACAATATTTTTCGACCCCTCATTGCCTTTAACAAGGAAGATATATTAGCATTCCTGAAAAAACACAACTACACCTTTAGAGAAGATGCCAGCAATGCTGCCAATAAATATACCCGTAACAAAATTCGAAATACTGTTATCCCAATTTTGGAAAAGGACTTACCGCAATTAGAAAAGCGCATTGCGCATACAGCCGCAATGTTGCAAAATGATTATTCTCTGATCAAAACTTTGCTACAAAATGACCAAAGGCTTTTAGAAAAATCGGGGTCTTTTAACTTTACTTGCAGCCAAACAAAGTTTCACGAACCTGCATATTGGTTCTATTTGTTAAGTGACTTTAACATTACTCCTGAGGAGGCAAAAAACATTGCTTTCGCTTGCCAATCAAACAGCAATGGGTTTCAGTTGGTCCTTGATGCTCGCACTATTTCAATTATCAAAAACAAGGTTATTATTCATACCAATGCTACAAATAATTTTGTTCTTGTTGAAGCAATTAACGCTACAACTACCCAAGTTGACTTGGGTACAGTAACACTTTGGTTATCCTATGTAGACGGCAATAAAATTATTAGAAGACACAATACCTTATGTCTGAATGCAGACCAATTGCATTTTCCTTTGAGCCTTAGGCATCCGCAAAAGGGCGATAAGTTCAGTCCATTGGGTTTGGAGGGGAACAAACTGTTGAGCGATTTTTACAATGAATTAGGCATTGTCGCTTCACAGAAATCAAAACAATGGCTTTTATTGGATGCACATAAAAAAATTATCGCTTCAATTCCTCATAGAATAGACAATGCGGTAAAGGTTTACAAGGAAACCAAACGAATTTTGGTCATCAGCATGGAGGTAAAATAAAAAACTAATTATTCATACCGCCCATCAATTCCCTCTTTCTTGTCTTTAACCGTTTCTACTTTTTTTTCAAGGGCTTGTTTTCCACCATCCAACAAGCTTTCCAGTTTATCCGTCAACGCATTGTCTATGTGCAGTGTTTCTTTTATGAATTGGCTCCACAACTCTTCTTTACCCTTACTTTTTAGACAAACCTTGGCATCATCCTTTATCTTCCCTAAACTTTTTTGAAAAATATAAGCCGAATTAATCCGGTCTTGTTTTAAAGAATCTATTTCTGCATTGCTAAAACGTTTTTCAATATCCTTTGCCAAGGGCTGCACAATGCATTCACAAATCTCTGGGTTCTGCCCTCTACAATATTTATCTTTAAGCACAGCTATATGTGTTACGTTTTTTTCAAAAGGCCCGATTTTAAAGTAGTACAAACCAAAAATTGCCAGTGCTATGATTAGAGCAAACATTAAAACCTTGTAAAAAACTTTGCGCGCAAACCTAAAAAGTAGATAAAACACAAAACCAGCAGCAAGGATGTACAAAAAACCGTTCATTTATGGATTAAAGAAATACTTTTATTTAAAATCTGTGGCTTCCTGCATTATTTTGGCAAAAATTAAATCCTGGATTTCCATAATCAAGGGTTCGTTGTTTTTAATGCCCCAGTATTTATCGATTTCATAGTTTAAGGGGTTTCCATTATCGTCATAAGCACTATAGGTATTTACTTGAATTGGTTTTTTGTACAGCCGTAAGCTGGTTTGCTTTCCGCTTTTTTCCGTAACTGTTATTTTATAAAACCAAGGTGCTGAGGCAATACTATCAGCCCTTGTAGGACTAAAGTTTTTATGAAATCCTTCACAGGCCAAATTGTTGTTTTCATAAACCGTAAATATATTTAAAAATGCCTTAACTTTTAATTCATTGACATCCGATAGATTTTCTCCTTTGGCATTTTGCATTTTGATATTTCCTTCAGATTGAACGATGGAAAAAGATGCATACGGTTTTTCAGCCCACTCTACCTTTACCTCCTTTATAGTTTCTGCGGGTATGTTAAAGATGTTTTTATTTCTCCATTCAACACTATCCGTAAAGTAACTGGGTGTTTGATAACCATTGAATCCTGGAATATGCACAACATAGGGTTTATTACTTCCCTCCTCAACAATATAAGTAGACATCATATCAACCGTTGGGTTACCTACAAAATAACTTTTTACCAGCTCCCCATTGCTGTAAAACATGGTTTTCATGCCTGTTGCTGCCAACTGTTTCATTATTTCAGCTCTAACATCTTCATCCACTTCATACTTTATTTCCAAATCACGGGCAGTTTCTAACAAACGTTGAAGTCTTACTTCATTAACAATCCAATTGTCATTTACACGCCAAACATTGTCAGCGCCCTTGGCAACAGTTGCATGCTCTTTAGTGGCGGAATTTGAAATAAAAATCTTGTCTATTTTTTCAACATTTTTTATCGCAAAGTAATTTTTATCCTTGGCAACATTGGAATTTATATTTCTTTTTAATACAAAATAAGCCAAAGGCAATGCAATAAGTACAAGTAGGAGTATAAGGTTCTTTTTCGTCATTTTTAAGAAATACAAAGGTATAAATTTAAACCTTATTTGCCATTGCCATTATTTTTATTTCAATTTGTGCTTTCAATGCATCAACTAAAAGAACAGCTATACACCATCATATTTGGCACCGATACCAAAGCTGGCAAACGCTTTGATGTGTTTTTACTATGGCTTATTATTTTATCTGTATTCATAGTTGTAATAGAGTCTGTTCCTGAAATTGGCGGAAAGTATGCCACTTTATTCAACACAATAGAGTGGGTGCTCACCATTATTTTTAGTTTAGAATATTTATTGCGCATTTGGGTTAGCACAAAGACAAAATCTTATGTCTTCAGCCTTTGGGGTATAGTTGACTTCTTATCTGTAGTACCAACTTATTTAAGTTTGCTTTTAGTAGGAGTTCATTACTTAGTCATTGTCAGAAGTTTACGGCTTTTAAGGGTTTTTAGGATTCTGAAGCTTACCCAATTTAGTAGTGAGGCTTCTGTTTTGGCTACTGCATTAAGACACAGCCGTCATAAAATTTCTGTTTTCTTGTTATTTGTGGTGCTCACTGTTTTTGTTATGGGCACCATGATGTATGTGGTTGAGGGAGAAACCAATGGTTTTAAAAGTATTCCTGAAAGCATATACTGGAGTATTGTTACCATCACAACGGTTGGTTATGGGGATATTGTTCCGAAAACATTTTTGGGAAAATTTATTTCCTCTGTAATGATGATTATTGGCTATGCAATAATTGCAATTCCCACAGGAATCGTATCAATGGAAATGAACAAAGCGGGCAAAGAAAGTAAACTTAAAAAATGTGTTAAATGTGCTCATTCATTGGATGATGATGCACAATACTGTAGTCAATGTGGAGAAAAAGTTGGCGTTTAAATACTGGTTTTATCAGCCACCAGTTGGCGATCTATAATGGTGGATACCGCTGCATCACCTGTTACATTAACTACCGTTCTGCACATATCCAATAACCTGTCTATTGGGAATACTAACGCTATCCATGCAGGATTCAAACCTACTGACTCTAAAACCATAATCAACATTACCAAGCCAGCACTGGGAACGGCCGGTGCACCAATACTTGCTATAGTAGACATTCCTATAACCATTATTTGCTGGCCAAATGATAATTCGACTCCAAAAAACTGCGCTAAAAAAACAACGGTCACTCCTTGATAAAGGCTGGTCCCATCCATATTTATAGTTGCCCCAATAGGCAAAACGAAACTCGTTGTTTTCTCTGAAACCCCTAAATTTTCGTGAACGCACTGCATTGTCACTGGCAAAGTTGCAGCACTACTGCTTGAAGAAAAAGCCAAGGCCTGCGCTGCGCCTATGCCTTTTAAAAATTTCCCTGGACTTCTTTTAGCAAAAACCTTCACCAATAATGGGTAAACAATCAAAGCCATGATACCTAAACCTATCAATACAGTCATAGAAAACCAACCCAAACCTTTAAATATTTCGAGAGCTACTTGAATGTTATCACCTGCCATGTCTGCAATGGTTCCTGCCATCAAAGCAAAAACAAAAATGGGTGCCCCTTTCATGATCATCATCATCATTTTTAATATAACACTGTCCATTCCGTCAATAAAAGTTCTCAGTCCGGCAGTATGCTCAAAGGGTACCTGTGTTATTGCTATACCAAACAGCACAGCAAAAAAGATAATATGCAACATTAACTTGTCGTTGGTTAACGAATAAAAGAAATTAGAAGGTACTATCAGGTCTATGGCATATTCCAATACATTAACATCTTTTATTTTTTGGGCTTCTTCATTTTTTTCTGCAATCTTACTGGCATCCTTGCTGCTTAATTTTCCTGATTCTGTCTGAATAATTTGCTTGCTTTCTTCCGTTAATCTTTTTCCTGGCTCAATAGTATTTACCAAAATTAAGCCTATGGAAACCGCTAACAAGGTGGTGCAGACATAAAAAAACATGGTAGAAAGTCCTATTTTACCCAATTGCTTTATGTCAGTAAGGCTTGAAACACCTTTAATAACTGAAAACAGTACCAGTGGCACTGCTATTAGCTTTAATAATTTGATAAATAAATCGCCAATAGGTTTAATCCAATCTACTGTAAAGGCTCCTATTCCTAAACTAACGGATAAAATGGCCCATAAAGCACCAGCGGCTAAGCCAATAAGTATTTTCCAATGCAAAGACATTGCTCAATATTAGTGATTCGAATTGTTCTAACCAAATTTTTAATTGGCAGAAAGAACTAATCCTACTCATTGCAACCTAAGTAACTTATTTTACTTTAAAGTTTTCTTAAATATAATGCACCTTTCTCCAAACTAAAGCATCATATCCTTAACTTTGGATTATTTCTTCTTCGGCTTGTTTATAACATTCCTGGTTGGTTTTGGGTGTTTAGATTTTCTCTCTGTAATCGGTTTATCGTTATCCGCACGGCCTCTCCCTTCTCCATATTTTTTGCTTGCATAAGGTTTCTTATCCGTTGGTGGCTTCTTTTTATCAAATTTTTTGTCACCGCCATATGTTTTGCGCTCACCATAGGCCGGTTTATCATTGGCGCTTTTTCTGTCAAAAGGCTTTTTGCTCCCATATTCCTTTTTTGAATCATAGGTTTTTGCCTCATACCTTTTTTTAGGGACACCCTCAGCAGGATTGGATTGAGATTTTTGTGCTTTTAAACGCTCCACCAAATGAAGTTCCTTATCATTCAAAAAGCGAAACTCTCCTGGTTTTAATTTTGTTTTGGTAAATGGCCCAAAAGCCGTTCTATCCAGCCTTTTAACATCATGTCCTAGGCTTTCAAACATTCTTCTGATAATGCGGTTCTTTCCACTGTGAATTTCAACACCAATCACCGTTTTGGATTCGTCCAAGAAAGCAATGGCATCTGCCTTTGCCATTCCATCTTCAAGGCTTACCCCTTCTAATAATTGCTCTAGGTCTGACAAGCTGGCTTTCTCTTCTAAAGTTACTTTATAAACCTTATGAATATTGAATCGCGGGTGCGTGATTTTCTCCATAAAATCTCCATCATTGGTCATTAATAACACCCCTGTTGTATTCCTGTCCAAACGTCCTACAGGATATACACGATATGGTGTTGCAGATTCCACAATGTCAACCACCGTTTTTCTATCTTCTGGATCACTGGTTGTTGTAATAAAGCCCTTGGGTTTGTTCAATAAAATGTAAACGCGCTCCTCGGCACTTAGCAATTGGTCATTGTATTTAACGCGGTCAGAAGGTTTTACCCTGAAACTAAAATCCGTAACTTCTTTTCCATTTACGGTAATCAAACCCATGGTAATCAACTCATCTGCTTCTCTTCTGCTGCAAACTCCCGCATTGGCAATAAATTTATTCAACCTGACTTCCGTATTGTCAAAAACCTTGATACTGCTCTTTTTGTCACTTTCCTTTGGATTAAAGCCAGGCTGCCCAATCCTTGTACTATTCTCTAAAGAATTTTCATCCAAGAAAAGCACCTTTTTCTTCTCTGTTACTTTTGGAGAAAATTTTTCCGTTTTGTTATAGTGTGGTTTACTTCGCTTATCCTCTCTTTTTTCAAAATCCTTTTTTATACCATCTCTATATGGTGCTTTGCTTCTTTCATTGCGCTCCCCTCTTCCATCTTTAGGCTTTTTGCCATCGGTTGGTTTTCCAAATTTCTTCATGCTGCAAAAATACGTCCATTTTTTTTGTTATTTAAATCAATAATTTGAGCTACTGCTTTAAAATAAGCCTCGATAAATTGTCAACCATAATAAAACAAAATAGCCATTGATAATGCTTATTTTTGCACTGTGATTGAATTTGAAACATTTACATTGGATAACGGACTGCGTGTTATCCATCATTATGATTCGCTAAAGTCTTCCGCGGTACTAAACATCTTGTATAATGTTGGCGCTAGGGATGAAAGCAAAGATAAAACAGGCTTTGCTCATCTATTTGAGCATTTAATGTTTGGTGGTTCTGAAAATATTCCAGAATATGACGGACCTCTTCAGGAGGCTGGTGGACAAAACAATGCGTTTACCACAAATGATTTGACCAACTATTACATACAAGTACCTGTTGAAAACATTGAAACTGCATTTTGGTTGGAAAGCGACCGAATGAAAAAGCTCAACTTTTCTCAAAAATCTTTAGACGTTCAAATTGGCGTTGTAATTGAAGAGTTTAAGCAACGCTATCTGAATCAACCTTATGGACAGGCTTTTATGCATATCCGCTCAAATGCATACAAAAAACACCCCTACCAATGGCCCACTATAGGAAAGGAAATAGCTCATATTGAAGAAGCCAAGTTAGCAGACGTAGTTGGTTTTTTTGCAAAGTTTTATGTTCCAAACAATGCGATTGCCTGTGTTGCAGGAAATGTGAGCCTAGAAAGAACCAAAGAATTATTTAACAAATGGTTTTCTGACATTAGTGCTGGTGGCGTTAATAAAAATAAATATCCTCAAGAAGAAAAACAAACGCAACCAAGACGTTTTATTGCACCTCAAGCCAACTCGCAAAAAGCCATCTATTTGGCTTTTCACAGTTGTAGTAGAAAAGACAAAGCATTTTATACATTGGATCTAATTTCTGATATTTTGAGCAATGGAAAAAATAGCGTTTTTTATAGAAAACTGGTAGATGAAGAAAATATATTTACCAATATTGATGCATATGTGGGTGAAGAGTTAGACCCAAGTTTGTTTTATATAAGTGGAAAAATAGCTGCAAATATTACGGTTGAAAAAGCGGAAAGTTCCTTGTGGAACGTTATTGAAACATTTAAAAGTACTGCTCCTTCGGAAAGTGACTTAGCAAGAAGAAAGAATAAATTAATCACCGCAAGAAAATACCAAGAAACCGATTTGCTCAATAAAGCAATGGCATTGTGCATGGCAGAAAACATGGGTAATATTAATCTGGTCAACACTGAAGCTGACTATTATAATTTAGTTTCAGTAGATGACATTAAAGCACAATCTAATAATATTTTAACAAAAGAAAATTGTACCACAGTAGTTTATGATAAAGTCACTCAATAGAAGCATAGCCCCTCCGCAACAAACAATTAGTTTACCTAATTTTAAAGTTCATCCAGTGATTAAAACTTTTGGGGTTGACACTTTGCATGTACCCTTGTTAGACGATGTAGCACGATTTGATATTGTTTTCAAAACTGGTGTTCTAGAACAACCATTCATTGGCGCATTAGAGTGCATACAAGCTTTATTTTTGGCAGGAACAGAAAACAAAAAGGAAGAAGATATTTTGGATGAATTGGATATGCTTGGGGCTTATTATGGCTGCGACTTTAATTTGAACACAACAACTTTTACCCTTTACAGCACACCTCAACTAATTTACAAGGCGGCTCCAATATTCATTGATGCCATTCTTAACGCCACGTTTCCTGAGGAGAAATTAAAACTATTTAAGGATAGAAAAAAGGCGTCATTGCAATCAAACCTTGAGAAAACAACTTACTTGGCAAAAACCAAATGCAATAACCTTTTTTATAAAACCCCTATTTTAAAAGAACAGCTCTCTTCCCAGAATTATGATAATATTTCGAGAGAGGCATTGCTCAATTACCACCAAAACCATTTGAAACAAAATGTAAGTATTTACTATTCAGGTAATTATAAAGGTTTTTCTGATGATGTTATTGGTGAGTTATCAAAAATTAGCTGCAATACAACCAATGCTACGCTACTTCCTCAAATCGAAAAACTTAGGCCAAATAACCATGAACACTTGAACAAGGCTGATGCCATTCAAACAAGTATTCGAGCAAAGTCCGTTGGACTAGGGAGAAAGCACATTGATTATCCCAAACTTCAGTTATCCAATGCTGTATTTGGCGGTTTCTTTGGTTCTCTATTAATGAAAAATATAAGAGAAGACAAAGGTCTGACCTATGGAATCAGCAGTTCTCTAAGTGCTGAAGAATTGTTTGGAACCATAAATATTCAAGGAGATATAAAGAGCAATTACATTGATATTGTTTTTGAATCAATAAGCACTGAACTAAAGGCGCTGCACAATGGAACATTTGAAAAGGGCTTGTTTGAAAAAGCCAAAAATTACCTGCTGGGTAATATTGCCAAATCTTTTGATGAGACCTTTGCCATACTTGACAAATCAAAATTGGTGTATTTGCAAAACCTATCGGAAACCTATCATCATGCGTATTTCGAAGCGATTAAAGCTTGTAGCCTTCATGAAATGATTGAAACGGCACAAGCATACCTGAACTTTGAAAGTTTTATTTTTGTAACTTGTGGCCCAGAAACGTAATATTAGACAACTTTTTTCGTTCTAAAAGGGTCTATACTTTAGCTTGAGATCTCCAACATCATACCGTTTTGTGCATACATTTTTAAGGATTTGCCTGGTTGTATGTTTTATTGGTGTCACATCTATAGGCATGGCCTATGATGGGCCCATAAAAATAAGACGCATTTGCCTCGATTTGACCGACTCCAGTATAAATTTATTTTTTTCAGACCTTGGTAACCCCTGCGGGACTTTTACAAAGATTGAAGTTTATGAACGCCTTAGCGTTGCCGACCCCTTTACATTAAAGTATACCAGCAATACAATGCCGCTGAATACAATTGGCTTTAAACAACCTGACTACAAAAAACGTCAGTACTTTATTGCATATTACACGCAGTGTGATGGTGTTTCCACGTTGTATTCTGATACTGTTTTTACAGACTTGGATCCTCCTTTTGCACAACCCCTAGATTCCGTAAGTGTTGATCTAGTCAGTCAAAAGGTTTTGATTGGATGGCAACAAAACCCTAGTCCAGACTACAAAGGTTATGCTATTTTTGAACAAAAAGGTGGCAATAACATCAAAATTTCAGATCAAAGAACAGAAGGGTTTACAGACCCAAATGGAAATCCTCAAACTGGTCCTCTTTCCTATTCCTTTAATACGTATGATAGTTGTGGTATTTCAAGCATAATTTCTAGCCCTCACGTAACAATGCATCTAACGCCAAAACTCAATTACTGTGAAAGAAGTATTGACCTCAACTGGTCGCCTTATATTGGTTGGGCCACAGGCAAATATTACATCTACACCAGTGAAAATGGTTCGCTTTTTAATGTAATAGATAGCACAACAACAAATAGTTATAAAATTAAAGATATCAAAGACGGAACAAATTATTGTTTTTTTATTCGCTCCAAAAAAAGCGGTAGTGCATTTACCAGTTCTTCTAACAGGGTTTGTGTTTTGGTTAAACCCTTTGTATATCCAATCAACACAGAAATAATAAGTTTGGCCGTTGACAATGAACAGACAATTAGGGTAAAATGGAACTGCAACCAGAGCCAAATGGTTAAAGCAGCCAAAATATTTAGAGGAAAAAACTCCCTTCAGTTGATAAATGTTGGAACTACACCTGTTTCTGAGGGTGTTAACTATTATGTAGACAATATTAATACCAATGAGCAAAGCTACTTCTATAAAATAGTTTTGATAGACTCTTGTGATCGCAGCATTGATAGCAGCACAATAACCCAAAGTGTTTTTCTAACCAACTCGAATGATAAAAAACTGCTTTTCAACCCATTTGTGTTCAATGTAGGAACAAATCAAAGCAATGTACTTCAGCTTTATCGTTCCACGTGGAACGATAAAGCTGACGAAAACCCAGATACAGACAGCTTTATTTTGGAAATAGATCCAAATGATACTTCCATTTGTTACAGAGTTATCAGCCTCAATGAATTTGGAGACACCTCTATTTCCAATGTGGTTTGCATAAACCTACCCTTGGTTTTCTATATTCCCAACGGGCTTAAGCTAAGTGGTTCAAGCTTTACGCAAGGGGCTAGTAAATTTGGGGTGTATGGTACAGGTATAGATTGGGCAAAATCATCCGTATCAATTTTCAATAGATGGGGGGAAAAAGTTGCTGAAATTAATAACAATAGCAGAGAATGGGATGGAAAATATAAGATGACTGATGTACTTCCTGGCGTATACATATACTATGGAGAAATTTTTGGTAAGAAAAACACCAAAGAAAGTGTAAGTGGCAAATTGATAATTATAGAATGATTGCGATTTCACATATTGATGTTCCTATAAAAAAGGTGTTTCATCCACTCGTAAGGGCTTGTGTAAATGCTGTGCTAAAACACAGGAAAAAGGAGATATCTATTGTTGCTTGTTCCGATGAATATATTTTACAAATGAATAAGCAATCCTTAAACCATGATTACTATACTGACATCATTACTTACCATTATGAAAACACGCCCAATAACTTGGAGGCGGAGTTGCTGATTTCTGTTGAGAGAATTGCAGAAAATGCAATAACCAATAAAATTCCATTTGAACATGAACTTGCCCGAATTATTATTCATGGCTGTCTTCACTTAAATGGATATGACGACAAAACGCCCAAACTAAAAAAGGAAATGACAAACCAAGAAGACAAATATTTGACTGAAGTATCTAACCTCCTAAACAAATAGTCCCTTTTTAGTTCCACGTGGAACCCTATCATTAAAAATAAAGCCTTATTTTTGCACTGTGTATTTTAATAATTACGATGTCATTGTTGTAGGCGCGGGTCATGCCGGTTGCGAGGCTGCTTATGCCGCAGCTAAAATGGGGAGTCGCGTACTTATGGTTACCATGAATATGGAGACCATTGCCAAAATGAGTTGTAATCCGGCAATGGGAGGCGTAGCCAAAGGGCAAATAGTGCGAGAAATAGATGCTCTTGGCGGAATGAGCGGAATAATAACAGACAAGACCATGATTCAATTCAGGATGCTTAATATGTCCAAAGGAGCCGCTATGTGGAGTCCACGCGCTCAAAGTGACCGTTTTAGATTTTCAGAGGAGTGGAGATTGACACTGGAAGGAAATAAGAATGTTTCTTTTTGGCAAGATGCAGTAGATAGTTTAATTATTGATAAACAACAAGTCAAAGGGGTTGTTACAAAAATGGGGCACACCATCAATGCAACAAGTGTTATTCTTACCACAGGTACCTTCATGAATGGCAATATGCATATTGGTAAAAACAGTATGACTGGAGGGAGAATGGGAGAAGCAGCCTCTAAAAGTTTTGCTGAACAGTTATCCTCAGAAGGCTTTACGCATGCCCGAATGAAAACAGGCACGCCACCAAGGGTGGACGGTAGAACAATAGATTTTGCTATTCTTGACGAACAAAAAGGAGATGAAAACCCAGGCAAGTTCTCGTATAGCTCAACACCAAAACTTAAAGAACAAAGAAGTTGCCATATTACCTATACCAATAACAATGTCCATGAAGTTTTGCGTGAAGGTTTTGAAGACTCTCCAATGTTCAATGGCACTATTCAAGGTATTGGCCCACGCTACTGCCCAAGCATTGAAGACAAAATTAATCGTTTTGCCGAAAGAGATAGACATCAAATTTTTGTTGAGCCAGAAGGTTGGAACACCGTAGAGTACTATATAAATGGTTTTTCTACAAGTCTTCCTGCCCATATTCAGCAAAAAGCTTTGGCGCAAATCAAAGGCTTTGAAAATGCAAAAATGTTCCGGCCGGGCTATGCCATAGAATATGACTTCTTTCATCCAACACAGTTAAAGCTGACACTAGAAACCAAAGGGATAGAGAATCTTTATTTTGCAGGACAAATAAATGGAACTACTGGATATGAAGAAGCCGCATGTCAAGGATTGATTGCTGGAATTAACGCCCACTCCAAAAACAACAATCTGTCGGAGTTTATTCTTAATAGATCCGAGGCATACATTGGTGTTTTAATTGATGACCTTATCAATAAAGGTACCGATGAACCCTATAGAATGTTTACTTCCAGAGCAGAATACCGATTACTTCTAAGACAAGACAATGCAGATGAAAGATTGACCCCAAAAGGTTATCAAATAGGTCTTGCGGATTCCAGCAGAATGAAAGATTTAGAAAAAAAACAGGTGCATATTCAGGAAATAAATTCTTGGTTCAAAAACAGAAGCGTTCTACCAGATGAGATAAACAGCATTCTAGCCGAAAAGGAAACACCTCCAATACCACAAAACACGGCTGCACATAAAATTATACTTAGACCACAATTAAAACTTACTGACTTTTCTGCACTCATTGATTTAACAAAATACACCGATGAAGAAATTTTGGGAGCCGAAATACTAATGAAATATGCTTCTTATCTTATCAAAGAAAATGAACTAGCAGAAAAACTCAAAAATTCTGACAATCTTAAAATTAATCCTGATTTTGATTATAGCGCAATAAGCGCCCTGTCTTCTGAGGCAAGGGAGAAGCTAAGACAAATAAAACCCTCTTCCCTAGGACAAGCATCGCGTATATCTGGGGTTTCTCCAGCAGACATCAGTGTACTTTTAATCAATATTTCAAAATAGGTATGTCTCTTTTCAAAACAATACTTTCTGCTCTGCTTCTATCCATTTTATGCTCATCCTGTTTAACGGGAGATAAATCTATTTCTGGCGGCCCAAAAGATGAGCAGCCTCCAAAGCTTGAACGCATTGAAAAAAATCGCAATAAAATCATTCTTTCCTTTGATGAAAACGTTTCACTTAACAATACAAGTGATATTGTTTCAAATATTTATCCTAAGCCAGATATACAATACAATAGAAATAAAATAATTATAAAACTAGAAAACGAAAACAATGCTAAACAAATAATTGACTTCAGAAATAGTATTCAAGACTTGAACGAAGGGATTGTCCTACCCAATTTTATTTATGCAGATAATTATGGCGCTGACACCTTTAACTTGAGCGGGAGGATAAACTACCTGTTTCAAGATCAAAAGGTTTTTGATAATACCTACGTGGTTTTATATTTTGATAATTTTATACTAAACAATCAAAGTGATATTTATAACTATAACTTTACCAAAACCAATACTGAAGGTTATTTTAACCTTCAGTATATCCCTGAATATCAAACTGGACAACTGTTAATTTTTTCAGATAAAAACAATAACCAAATATTAGACATATCTGATTTTGCAGCTATTTCATCACCTTTTAAGCCAGAGATTAAAAAGGATTCTATTTACTATTTATCATTTTTAGGCAATAACTTTTTAAGAACTGAAAAGAATGACTATTTCACTACCAGTTTATATAAAAATTTAAACCTTTATAGGCTCAACCATTTTAATCCTTCCAAAGAAAAAATTATTAAGGACACTATTTATGATTTTACACTATCTGATAGCATTGTGCTAAGTCAGACAAAAAATCTGGTTTCTGGACAAAAAATATTTCAACTTAATAATTCTCAAAATAAAATTTTACTAGATACCCATTTCTTTAAAGCCATCACAACTAAAGAATGGTTGATAAAACCTATAGAAAAGGATACCACCATAGCTATAACTGATATTGCTGGTGATACATTATACACTTGTAATTTAATAAGTGATTTGCGAAAAAGTACTATTAATTTCAGACAAAGTACCATTAATAGGCTAAACTATAAAGGCATTCTTTTCAATGATAATTATTTTAAAAAAATAGACCCTTCTGAAAAAGACAGTATAAATCTATTTCAAGGGTCCTATTTCTTTATTATGTACGAAGACGCTAACAATAATGGATTTTATGACCCTGCGGATGCGATAAGTGGAAAGATTGGCGAAAACATAGTGTATAACCTTAAAGTTATAGACATTGGTAGTGCAATGGATGTTGAAATAATGATTGAATGATAAAATTTATGTGGATGAATGAATAATAATAGTAGTGAAAAATAATAATGTGGATTGCTGTGGATTAAATGTATGGTTTTAAACATAGTTACAAACGTTTAAAACTATAGTTAACATTTGTATAATAAATGTTAACTATTTAATAACTATTTAATAATCAATTAGTTAAATAATAACATACCCACATTAAATTCTAACATCAGCGGTATAATATCAATCATCCACATATCAACACAGTATAATAATAAGTACTATTCTTTTTAAATTATAGTAATACTTATGCTTTGTTGATGACAAAGCTTAGGATTAACAATTGTACAATCTTTTGTAAGTTTGTGCCCCGAAGAAAAAGTTCATGCAAAAAGAGTTAGAAGAAATTTTAGAAAAAGCTAAAGGTTATCAAATTAAAACCAAAGAGGAATTAGAGATTTTTAGAATAAAATTTCTTTCAAAAAAATCTGCATTTCAAAAAATTGTGGATGCCTTCAAAAATTTTAGTGTTGAAGATAAAAAAACATTGGGAAGAAAACTGAATGAAGTAAAGCAACATTTAGAAAAAATTTTTGAGGATCATAAGTTTTTATATGAGGAGCGTGTTAACCAATCTTCAGTAGATTTTTCCTTACCGGTTAATGCCATTCAAATTGGAAGTCAGCACCCTATTAGTATTATCCAAAATGAAATAATTGAAATTTTTAGTCAATTGGGGTTTGTAGTTTCTGAGGGGCCTGAAATAGAAGATGATTGGCATAACTTTAGTGCTTTGAATTTTCCTGAAGATCATCCCGCTAGAGATATGCAAGACACATTTTTTGTAGATAAGGAATGTGCCTTACGCACGCATACAAGCTCTGTGCAAGTGAGGGTAATGGAAAATAATAAACCACCAATAAGAATTATTGCCCCTGGAAGAGTTTATAGGAATGAAGCTGTAAGTGCGCGCTCGAATAGTTTTTTTCATCAGATAGAAGGTTTGGTGATAGATGAGGAGAGTACATTTGCAGATATGAAACAAACCTTATATCATTTTGTGTCTAAGCTATTTGGTGAACGAGAAATACGTTTTAGAGCTTCATACTTTCCTTTTACTGAACCTAGCGCAGAAATGGATATTTATCTGGGAACAGCAACAGAAAGTGATTATAGACTAACTAAAGGAACGGGATGGTTAGAAGTTTTGGGTTGCGGAATGTTAGATCCAAATGTATTGAATAACTGTGGTATTGACCCAGACAAATATACGGGCTATGCTTTTGGTTTAGGGATAGATAGACTTGCTATGTTGAGGTATGGAATCAAAGATATTAGGCAAATGTTTCAGAATGATGTGCGCTTTTTGCAGCAATTTAAAGGTCTTTAATAAATAATGATAAAAGGAAAACAAAAAGGAAAAGTGGACAAGGAAACATTACTTAAAGCTTTTAGATTGATGAGTCGTGCCAGGGCAATGGCAGCAATTTATGAAGAAAACAGACCTATTACTAAATATGTTCACAGCACAAGTAAAGGTCATGAGGCGATACAATTAGCTATGGGAATGCAACTACTTCCGCAAGATTTTGCATATCCTTATTACAGAGACGAGAGTATTTTACTTGCTATAGGATTGGAGCCCTACGAGTTAATGTGTCAACTACTTGCAAAGGCTGATGATCCGTTTTCAGGTGGAAGAACTTACTATGCTCATCCCAGCTTAAACAGAGAAAACATGCCTAAAATGCCTCATCAAAGTAGTGCTACAGGGATGCAAACTATACCTGCAACGGGAGCAGCACATGGAATTAAATATAAAGAGTCACAAGACTTAATATCGGAAATTCCCTTGCCTATAGTTTTGTGTTCATTGGGTGATGGATCTGTAACGGAAGGAGAAGTTGCTGAAGCCTTTCAAATGGCTGTTTTGCATGACTTGCCAATACTCTATTTGATACAAGACAACGATTGGGGAATATCTGCCTCGGGAGATGAAATGCGGGCCATGGATGCTTACGAATATGCCGCAGGTTTTAAAGGTTTAAAAAGAGCCAAAACGGAAGGAAACGATTTTGTAAAATCCTTTGAAGATGTGGCCAAGGCCATTGAATATGTTCGCAACAACAGAAAGCCAATGCTTTTGCACGCGAAAGTGCCATTGTTAGGACACCATACCAGCGGTGTGCGCTCAGAATGGTATAGAGACGATCTAGAAAAACACCTTGAAGAAGACCCATTGCCAATTTTAAAAAGCTATTTGCTGGATTTGGGAGAAAGTGAAAAAAGTTTGCAAGATATTGAAGACGAGGAAGTTGTTTTTGTAAAGGAGGAATTTGATAAAACAGGGGCATCTGCTGACCCTGAGCCAGAAAGCATTTATTTGCATGAGTTTGCCCCAACGCCCATAACAGAAGAAAAAGGAGTGCGCGCACCAGAAGGCAAAGAACCAATTGTAATGGTTGATGCTGCCTTATTTGCCATGGATGAGATACTAAAAAAGCATCCAGAAGCATTGTTATATGGTCAGGATGTAGGAATTAGACTAGGTGGTGTTTTTAGAGAAGCTGCCACATTGGCGTCTAAATATGGAAAAGATAGGGTTTTTAATACACCTATTCAAGAGGCCTATATTGTAGGTTCAACGCAAGGAATGAGTGCTGTGGGGTGTAAACCCGTAGTAGAAATTCAGTTTGCCGACTATATTTGGCCGGGCATAAATCAGCTGGTTACGGAGCTCTCTAAGAGTTGCTACCTTACCATGGGTAAATTCCCTATACAATCATTGATTAGGGTCCCAACAGGTGCTTATGGTGGCGGTGGGCCTTACCATAGTGGAACTGTAGAAAGCAGTATTTTGCAGATTAAAGGGATAAAAGTAGTTTACCCGAGTAATGCTGCAGATATGAAAGGTTTAATGAAAGCGGCTTTTTATGACCCTAATCCTGTTGTAATGTTTGAGCATAAAGGTTTGTATTGGAGTAAAGTACCTGGAACAGAACTAGCTAAAACACCAGAGCCCGATGAAGATTATGTAATTCCATTAGGAAAAGCCAGAGTGGTGCAAGCTGCTGATGATGCGCAGGTTGAAGACGGCAACAGTGTTGCAGTAATAACATATGGAATGGGCGTTTATTGGGCTTTAACAGCGGCCAAAAGCTTGAAGGGTTCGGTAGAAATTTTGGATTTACGCACGTTGAATCCCCTTGATGAAGAAGCAATTTATGCCCAAACCAAAAAGCATGGAAAGGTTTTGGTTTTAACAGAAGAAACCTTGCGTAACAGTTTTGCAGAAGCCATTGCAGGCAGAATATCACAAAATTGCTTTGAGTATTTAGATGCACCTGTCCAAACTATGGGCGCTGCAAATTTACCAGCTATTCCCTTAAACATGAGCCTAGAAAAAGAAATGCTACCCAATGCTGATAAGGTTTTAGAAAGGTTAGAGGAGCTTTTGGGGTATTAGGGTTTGGTTGAGGTTGGTTTACTGGTTGCTTATTATTCCCTTTTTTAAAGAAATCAAAAAATTCAATTACCAATACTAGCTTTGTATATTTCACATTGTTGCGCTTTGTGTCTTCGCTAACAAAGAACTTTGTTATTTGCGAGCCATTATTTCACGCCAGGGCGCAAGGACGCAAAGTTTTTGATACACTAAAATATGGGCTTCCTTTTGCATTTCATAGAAGCGTTGAGTTTTACCAAAAGTGTAAAATATCTCCCCAAAATTTTCGTTGGTATAAAATGATGAATAGAATAACTATCACTTTAGACAGAATAACTTACTTTTTATTTTGAATCGTCCATCAATACAAGAGAAAATAATTATTTTCGCAATTGATGAAAATACTTACATACAATGTCAATGGAATTCGTGCAGCATTAAAAAAAGATTTATTGGTTTTTTTGGAAAGAGAAAACCCAGATGTTGTTTGTTTGCAAGAAATTAAAGCAGATGCTGCCCAAATACCTGTTGCAGATTTTGAGGCATTGGGCTATTACTGCTCTTGGTATTCTGCCAAAAAGAAGGGCTACAGTGGTGTTGCCATACTAAGCAAAACTAAACCAACCAACATCGTTCATGGTTGTGGACATCCTTTATTTGATGATGAAGGCAGAATATTAATGGCAACAATTGATGGAGTGAATATTGTTTCGGCATACTTTCCCAGTGGCACAACAGGGGATGTTAGACAAGAAATTAAATATCAATTTTTGGATTACTTTTATGATTTTGCGCATCAATTATTAAAGCAAAACCCAAAGCTGGTTGTTTGTGGTGATTACAATATTTGTCATAAGGCTATAGACATTCATAACCCTATCAGCAATAAAGATAGCAGCGGTTTTTTGCCTGAAGAAAGGGCATGGATGGACAAATGGTTTGAGAGTGGATTTACAGATTCTTTTAGGTGTTTAAATGCTGACGCTCATCATTATACTTGGTGGAGCTATAGAGCCAATGCCAGGGCGAATAACAAAGGTTGGAGAATTGATTATATAAGTACAAGTCCAGCTTTAGAAGTAAAATTTTCAGGTATCTTGCCTGTAGATAACCACAGCGACCATTGTGCTAGCTGGTGTGTAATTGATTAGTTAACAATTTCTTAATATTAAATTGTTTATTTGTGAAAATTTAAGACCAAATTTGCAGTCAAAGAGAACCCAATGAATATAATGATAAAAAACATTTGGCTTGTTGTTTTAGTCCTAGTATTTAAGCCATTTTTAAGCAGTGCATCAGACTCTATGGGTGTAACACCAGCTCCTAAACTTTCGGAAGAAATATTCCAAAACCTGAATGGAAAAGGTGCCGAAGGAAGTGCAAAATTAACATGGAATATTAAGTATGAAGATCTTGATAAGGTTGGTAATTTAGTTATTAGGTATCAAAAAAAGATTGAAAAAGGCAAGCCTTGGAAATACACCAACTTTATAGATAAGGACCAAATAAAGGTTGAAATCAAAGATTTAGCAGAGGCAGAAAAATATATATGGCAAATTGGTGCTATGGTAGACGGAAATAAGTTTACTAGCAGTGCAGATATAGAGACACTTAAAGACAAAATCATTTGGTCTGACAAGGGAAAGTTTGAAACGGAACGTTCATGGGGTCTATTTAAGTTTTTAGTGCTTTTTGGTTCATTGGGCTTATTCATTTTTGGCATGAAAATGATGAGTGAGGGGCTACAGCAAACGGCAGGCAGCGGCTTAAGAAAAATACTAAGCGGCATGACTTCCAATCGATACTTAGGAGTTATTAGTGGGTTTTTAATTACAGCATTGGTTCAGTCTAGTTCTGCCACAACTGTGATGACCGTGAGTTTTGTAAATGCCGGCCTGCTTACTTTGGTAGAGTCCGCAGGGGTTATGATGGGTGCAAATATTGGAACAACCATTACCGGGTGGCTCGTTTCTTTGTTTGGGTTTAAAATCAGTGTATCAGACTATTCATTGATATTCTTGGCGATAGGTGCACCTTTGATGTTTATCAACAGGAACAGAACAAAAGGTTGGGGTACTGCACTCATTGGTTTTGCATTGTTGTTTATGGGTTTAGGTTTGCTGAAGGATGCCGTTCCAACATTAGATGCCGACTCTTGGTTGATACAGTTTTTTGTTCGTTTCTCCGATTATGGATTTGCAGGCAGGGTAATGTTTGTGTTGATGGGCACATTGGTTACGATAGTTGTTCAGTCATCAAGTGCTGCCATGGCATTAACATTGACCTTGGTGCTGAAAGGAATTATACCAATGGATGTTGCGGCTGCAATTATCTTAGGAGAAAATATTGGTACTACGATTACTGCAGAGCTGGCTTCAATTGTGGGAAATGTACATGCAAAAAGATCGGCAAGAATACACTCACTTTTTAATATCATTGGTGTGGGTTGGATGATTTTTCTCCTACCCTTTTTCCTACATAGTATTGCTCATGTAATGCGTACTAAATTTGATATTGATCCTTACCAAAGTGATGAAGGCGCAACTTTAGCGCTATCTGCCTTTCATACGGTATTTAATCTAAGCAATGTGTTGTTGCTAATTTGGTTTGTTCCTTTGTTGGTTAAAATGGCGACTAAATCGGTTTCTTCAAAAGGAGAAGAGGACGAAGTATTCAAATTGGAATATATTTCAACAGGCCTTATGAGCACTCCAGAATTGTCTGTTTATGAAGCAAAAAAGGAAGTTGTAAAATTTGGTCTACTAACCAAGAAAATGCTTTCTAAAACTAAGGACATGCTCAATGAAACAGATGGCAAAAAGCTGAATAAATTGATTAAAAAGATGTCCAAGTATGAAGAAATTACGGATAGATTGGAGATAGAAATACATAATTACTTATCTCAAATTGCCATAAGTGAATTGACGGACAATACCACATCTGATTTAAGAGCAATGCTTAGCATTACTAATGACTTGGAAAGAATAGGTGATATTTTCTTTGAAATTTCTAAGCTGGTTGATAAGAAGAAGGAAGACAAAATATGGTTTGATCAAAATCAAAGAGACGGCTTATTAGAATTAATTTCGGCAATTGATAAAGCATTTAATACCATGATTAAAAACCTTGAAGGAAATTATATTCAAACGGCAATTGATGAAGCAATATCGCATGAAAATGCCATCAATGAAATAAGAGATGCTTTAAGAAATAAGCATTTAAAAAGTATAGAAAGCGGAGAGTATAATGCCAAGGCAGGATTGATATACAGCAATATGTTTGCTTCACTAGAAAGGGTAGGAGACCATATTATCAATGTTTCAGAAGCTGCAAAAGGCGAAAACCTTAACTAGTTTTATCATGGTTTTGATGTGCACTTTCTTTTAGCGACAATTTATAGTCTTTGATAAAGCTAGTAAGTTCCATCAATGGGATACAATGGGCTTCTACACATGTTTCATTTTCTTTTGCAACCTGTAAAATACTGATGTCCTTGGCCAAGGACTTCTCACCTATTACAGTTTCAACTAAAGTATAGATAGCAGAGCTAAAATAAGGGTCTTCAGAAAGCTTATTGACATCCTTAATAAATAGTTTTATTCCTAGCCTTCCTGGGTTGTCATCTCTTGACAAAGGCTCTGCCAGTACAGCGGAGCTTTCTATTTTTCCGGTTTCTAAATCAAGGGTAAATGGCTCAGAATTAGGTTGCTTAAGTGCCTGTATCTCCCATCCGTCTATCTCTGGAGCAGAATCTGCCAATATTTCTGCCGCTTCTATAAAGCCCTCCATACCATTGGCTGTTATGGTTAGAATATGTTTGTCTGTTTCGGAGTCATTATCGAACTCTATATACAATTCGGGGTTATACTCATTCAAATAACCTAAAACCTCAACTAACAATTCTTGCTGCTCATTTTCGTCTTCTACAAAAACAATGTTTCTATAACGCTTTTCATTTTTAGAAAACCATTTCCAAAAAGTTTCTATGCTTGGATGATCATGTTTACTCATAAAACTTTAATTTATTTGCCACTTACTTTTAAACTTTACCAATCCATTTATCCATACAAATGGATAAGGATTATTTTTATCCAAAGGAATAGATTCCACTTTAAAATCAATAATATTTTCCAAATGGTGGTAACAGTCACCTGAAGGTTTTGCAATAGCCACGGATATGCTATAATTTCCTGGTAAAAGATTATTTTCCATGGTGCAAGTTAATTTATTCAACCCCTTTTTTAATGCAATGGCCCTTTGGTCAAAAACGTTGTTGGTGTTCCCAATGACGTAATTATCGGCACTGTGTAACACAAACTCAATGTTTACAGAATCAATGATTTCTTTTGATTGAATATCCATTTCTATGGAAATGTTTTCACCATACAGTATTTGGTTTTTGTTATGTGCACTAGAACCTTGTAAAATTATTTTTTCTACAACTGCCTCGTTGGTATTAATAGTACCACTTCCTGCTTTAATATAGCCATTATCATCGCTCTTTTCTTGTTTGCTTAAATAATGTTGGATAGCAGCATCAATACCTCCATCAAAAGTAACGCTGCCTTTATCTAGCACAATACCTCGCTGGCATAGCGCCTTTACACTAGCCATGTTGTGACTAACAAATAGCACTGTTTTGCCATGGCCAGCATAATCTTTCATTTTTTTTATGCATTGGTCTTGAAACTCTTGGTCGCCTACGGCTAAAACTTCGTCAATAACCAATATTTCAGGTTCAAGATGTGCAGCAACAGCAAACCCTAACCTAACAGTCATTCCTGAAGAATAACGTTTTACAGGCGTATCTAGGTATTTGGCACAACCACTGAAAGCTACAATTTCTTGCAGTTTTTCTTCAATTTCACTTTTGGTCATTCCCAGAATAGCGCCATTCAAAAAAATGTTTTCTCTACCAGTTAAGTCAGGTTGGAAACCTGTGCCTACCTCTAATAGGGCCCCGATCCTTCCATTGATATAAATGTCTCCAGTGGTAGGTGAAGTAACCCTCGACAAAAGTTTTAAAAGGGTTGATTTACCAGCGCCATTCTTACCAATAACACCAACAACTTCTCCTTTTTTAATGGTTATATCAACGTTGTTAAGTGCATATACCTTTCCTTTTGTTTTGGCTTGGGCTCTGTCGTTGAGTTCAATAGTCTCTTTCTTACGCGTGAACAGTTTTTTTAGCTCATCAGCAAAAGTTTTACTGCTGTACTCACCAAGCTGATATGCTTTAGAAATATGGTCAATGTGTATGGCTATATCTGTCATATCCTATCAATAAAATCTTTTTGAGTCTTATTAAATACAAAGATACCTAATATCAGCACGGCAAAAGCAAAAAAGATGCTGTAACCGAGCCAAAAAACGTTAAAGTATCCTTCGCCCAACAAACCCAACTTTAGTGCCTCAATGATGTGAGTAAGGGGGTTGAATTTTAATAAAATGAGGTAATTGCCCTTCACCATACTCAATGGATAGGCAATTGATGTAAGCCACATAATTAATTGAACGCCAAATTGCAAAAGAAATTTTAAATCGCGGTATTTGGTAGTCAATGAAGTGAAAATTAAACCTAAGCCCATTCCTAAAGAAGCCATTATAATTAACAATAAAGGTAAAAGAAGCACGTAAATGCTAGGGGCGGCCAATTTGGTAAAAAAGTAATGGTAAAAACAAACACCGACTAGAAGGATAAACTGAACTAAAAACTTAATAAGTCCTGATGATATAATTCCAATAGGAACAATCAACCTTGGAAAGTACACTTTGCCAAACAGGTTTTGATTAGTAAAAAAGGTATCACTGGTCTTTATAAAACAATCAGAAAAGTAGTTCCAAATAACCAAACCAGAAAGATAAAAAGCAAATTTTGGCAGTCCATCAGTGTCTAAATTAGCAATATTTCCAAAAACAAAAGTAAAAATTACAGCAGTTAAAATAGGCTGTAATACAAACCAAACAGGTCCTAAAACAGTCTGCTTGTAAACAATTACAACATCTCTTTTCACCAACATTTTAAGAAGGTCTCTATAGCGCCATAGCTCTGCAAGATTTATTTTATACCAAGCAGATTTGGAAGAAATATGTATATGAGATGATGTCGCTGTATTTACTAGTTTATTCAAGGATAATTTATTTGAAAATGTTATATCTAAGTATACAATAGATGGCCCTAAACCCATCCTTCCAGCTTATTTTTTTGCCTTCTTCATAAGTTCTTCCATAATAGCTTATTCCAATTTCATATATTCTAACGCCCTTAATTCTTGAAACCTTGGCTGTTACCTCAGGCTCAAAGCCAAATCGATTCTCTTTTAAATCTAAACTTTTTATTAATGGCGCTCGGAACATTTTATAGCAAGTTTCCATGTCCGTAAGGTTTAAATTCGTAAACATATTGCTTAAAAAAGTAAGAAATTTATTGCCAATAGTATGCCAAAAAAACAATATTCGATGAGGGTTACCCCCAATAAAACGGGAGCCGTAGACAACATCTGCCTGTTTGTTTAATATCGGTTTTAACAAAAGGTTAAACTCATTGGGATCGTACTCTAAATCTGCGTCTTGTACTATGATAAAATCGCCTGTAGCTTTTTTAATTCCTGTATGCAATGCTGCACCTTTACCTTTATTTACACTATGTGCTTCGTAAATAATTTTTCGAGCTGGGTTTTGGCTAATATATTCCTTAATAATTTTGTGTGTATTATCTTTACTGCAATCATTCACAATTACAACTTGAATTTCCATGTCATTAATAAGGGTAACATTAAAAATGTTATCCAAAATATTGGCTATTGTAGCTTGCTCATTATATGCTGGAACGATTACACTTAATACAGCCATTATTTTTCTCTGTGTGGGTTTTGTTCGTAAATTCTTTCGATAATATCTACCACTTTCATTCCTTCTAAAGCATTGGTGGTAGCCGGTTTACCATAGAGCAACACATCAACAACATTTTCAAAAATATAATTGTGGTTAGCCGCAGAACCTTTGTATTGTCCATAGTCGTTTGCTGGATTGGCAGGCGGCAATTCTGGCATTTGATAACCCTCAATGTTGCAAAGTTCAACTTCGTTCATATATTGTCCACCTATTTTTACAGTTCCTTTTTCACCAATCACCGTCAGGCTACTCTCAAAGTTACTTTCCCATAAACTGGTTGAGTAATTAATAGATCCCATTCCTCCATCAACAAAGTTGAAATTAACAAAACCCGAATCTTCAAATTCTATTGTATTGGGGTGGTTGAAGTTATTAAATTTAGATTGAATGTCTTTTATATCACCAAACAGCCAATACATAATGTCTAAAAAGTGTGAAAACTGAGTAAAAAGTGTTCCCCCGTCCAAATCTCTTTTGCCTTTCCAGCCAGCTTTCTTATAATATCTTTCATCTCTATTCCAATAGCAGTTTATTTGTACCATAAATATTTCGCCCAAACGCTTTTCTTGCAATAACTCTTTTATCCACTGAGATGGAGGAGAATAACGGTTTTGCATTACACAAAAAACATGTTTGCCAACCTGCATTGCTCTAAAAATAATTCTTTCACAATCTGCCTTGGTTAATGCCATTGGTTTTTCAACGACAACATGCTTGTAGGCTTTTAATCCCATCAATGCATGTTCTGCATGCAAACCATTCGGTGTAGCAACACATAGTATGTCAAAATCTTCTTTGCTTAACATTTCCTCAGGGTTGTTATAGAAAGGAACTGTATAATTCTCTATGCCTAGTTCTTCTTTAGTTCTGGTATCGCAAATGGCAACCAATTGACAATCGTCATTTCTTTCAATCATTTCACAATGGCGTTTTCCAATGTGTCCTGCACCAATAACAGCAAATTTTATGGGCTTATTATTCATTTTTTCGTGTTCTTTTAATATTATCTTTAATCTTGTTTATTCATTCATTTTTCAACCAAATTGCCATCTTTTAAAATATATACTTTGTCGCAGAAACTAAGTATGTTTTTTCGATGTGCAATAATAATGATGCTGACGCTATTTTTTGCTAATTTACAAAGGGTTTTACCAATTAGAGATTCCATTTGTTCGTCTAAGGCGCTGGTAGCCTCATCAAGGATTAAAATTTTGCTCTTTTTGTATACCACACGTGCCAATGCTAACCGTTGTTTCTGACCCTCGCTTAATTTGATACCGTTTTCACCCACTTCATATGCTAAACCCTCCTTACTAGCATATTTTTCGAGTCCGCATAACATAAGATTTTCTATAATTAACTGCTCATCACATTCTTCCTCCTCTCCTAAAGCAACATTTTCTTTAATATTGCCATTTAGAATATAGGGTGTTTGTCCTACATAGCCAATTAGTTGCTGCCAGGTTAATTCATTTGCTTCTGAAACCTTTAAACCATCTACCAAAATATTGCCCTCATTTTGTTTTATAAGTTGAAGCATTATTTTTACTAAGGTACTTTTACCCTCTCCAGAGTTTCCAGTAATTCCTATTAAATTTCCTTTTCCTAAGGTAAATGAAACATTATTTACAAGAGGATAATCTGATCCAGGGTAGGTATATGATATCTTCTGCAGTGCGATTTCTTTTTCAAAACTAATTGGACTTGAATGGGAGGTATTATATTCCGCAGACTTGAGTAGTTCATCTGCTGTATATTTATATATTTTTATATGCATTAATGAAACCATAATGCGGTTAATTGCAGGGATAAGCCTAAATATACTAATAACAAACAATGCCCCTAAAATTCTCACCTCACTGGGATTTTGACTAAAAAAATATCCGTAAAGGACCAATATTATTACCGCAATAAGGGCCACAATTTCTAGCACTCTAAAAGGCACATTCTGAAAGGTTAATGAGCGCATCTCATTTCTTGCATAGGCATACTGCTTTTTTACAAAACGTTCAATAAAATACGGAGCAACACGATTAATTTTTATTTCAGTAATGCCGTTTAAGCCCAGATTTAATTCGTTCAAAGTTTCCTCTCTTAAGTGACCACTCACTATTCCCAAATTAACAATTTTTGATTTAATTGATTTATTGATTAGATAAACTGCTGGAGCTAGTATAACGGTTAAAATTATAAATACCAATGGATTGTAAAATGCAAAAAGAGAAAAAAGCACAATGATTAAAAGTTCAGAACAAAGATTAATAAAAGGTAAAATCATACCTGTTGCATAGTGATATGGTATATTCATTACCAAGTTTATAAAATCTGGTGTTCCTTTTGACACAATATCCTGATACTCTTTTTGTATAAAATGACGATATTTTATGCGTGTGGCATGTGCCACAACATTGGCCGCATTTTTTTTAATATAAGACTGTAACCAAATGGCATAAACATTCTTGATAAGAAAGAAAAGGAGCATTATCAATATCAAAGAAATAAAAAAGGCATCTTCACTACCTATCTTAGTCCAGCGATAAACGCTGCGAAGTTTAGCACTTTTCTCCAAGAAGTCACCATCTATAGCTAACATTAAAACGGGTACAATAGTTGCCAAACCAATAACATCGGCAATTGATTGTATAGCGCTTAAAATCAAAATTTTAAGCGCCTTTTTTTGATGTATTTTTAAGGTTATAACCTTAAAGCTTTTTATGAAGTATAAGAGAAGTCGCAAGTATGGTTATAGGTAAGTAAAAATAAACGCGGCAGCTTTTTAAAAAGCTGCCGCGTTTATTCTAGTTTTTTTGAACTCGTGTAGTATACAACTCGCCTTCGATTTCCAAAATCAGTTGATATATGCCAGAGGCTTGATTTTTAAGTGAAACAAAGTTTGTGTTTTCGTTTGAATTTTCGATTTCCAATCCATTCATATTATAAATTTTGACAGATGAAATTATTTTTTTGGTCTCCAAATAAATCATGCCATTAGAAGGGTTTGGATACACTTTTACCAAAGAGGGATTAAGTGTTTTTATACCTGTTTCATTGTCAGAGATAGTAATGGTAAGTATGCTATCTGTTCCTATCAAAACGCCATAACCCGGGTTTCTAAGCACCAAGATAATGGTTTTATCACCATCTTTATCAGCATCATCACTCAAGTTAACTTGAAAAGAATAGCTTGATACTGATGGCAGAAAACTTAACGAAATAGGGGTAAATGTAAAATCTAAAGGAACCCTTGCAGTGCCAGTATTACTATCAATTTTAAAACTCACATTTTGAAACCCACTGTTAGCAATATTTACCTGAATTGCTGGTGTGGAATCAGAGGTTTCAACAACAGTTAATGTTGATATGGCAAAGCTCAACTTTGGAGAATTAATAACTGCAACATCACTTAATTTGCTAGGGTCAATATAGTAATTAGACAGATAAGGGGTTGTATTGTCATTTTGACTGCCAATACCAGTAATTTTATAGTATAAAGCCTTGCTAGGAGCAGGCGTTCCATTCAAAGGCCCCTCAGCATCTATACGAATAATTAAGGAGTCATTTGTGCTGTTTACTGCTTTTGCAAAAGCTTCTCCATTAGCGCTCAAAGCAGCTGTTGGCCAAGCAGAGACATCTGTAAATCGTACATTGTTGACAACAACTATTTCTTGTTCGGAATTTTCGTCAAACTTTGTTACGGCAGCTGGACTATAGGTAGCCAAACCGGTTTTGTGTAATACAATGGTATCCAAGCTACTTAATTGCGCAACACCCAAAGCTTGAGAAACGATCCCCTGCACACTAATGCTATCACCTTCTTTAACAGTGTAGCTGAATGTTTTTAAAGCAGAAGATATTTGAATGCCACCTGTTGCGTCTATTACAGTAAACTGCATCCCTGTTGCTGCCCTGTTATATCCATGAACAATACCAGAGACAATCACTTTATCACCTGCCCTAGTAATAACACCAGTTGTTATATTAATCGCACTTGCGGCACTAATTGTTAGCTTTTCAGCATCATCACTATTAATGGTAATTCTGAAAGTATCTGGTTTTAAAGTTGTGTTATTAACGGTTCCTTCCACAGCAAAAACAGCAACTTCGTCCATTTCAAAGTTGGTGTCATCAATAATTGGAATGTTAATAGTCATGGTGTCAGAACCGGTTAAACCAAAAGTAAAAATCTGAGAAGTAGGGTTAAAGGTTAAGTCTGAACCTTCGGTTGTGGTAGACCTAGAACCAATATATTTTAAAGAAAAGTCGCTTGGGTTGTTATTTCTGTTTAAAATTTCAACCTGAACTTTTGCATTGCCAATATTTTCATTAACGGTTAGTGAAGAACCAATAAAACGAACTCCAGGAGGCGCGTCATCATCCTTAACAATGATCATCAAAACAGAGTCAGCACCTATAGTTGCCGTTCCAGAAGGGTTTCTTAAAACAATATAAATGGTATCGGGCGCATCAATAACGGCATCGTCTACTATAAAACCCATCATTTTAAAAGTGTCTTTGGATAAACCATTGCTAAAACGGACTAAGGTATCGTTGGGGTCGTTGATACTTAAATAAAATTCGCCTGGAATACTTGTTAAAGCACTTTTTGATTGAACTGCTGCGTGAATTGATGTTACAGAAGCAGTTCCATTTTCGATAGCAATTCTACCAATAACATTGCCCAAACCTTCTCGGGTAACAATTACCTTATCAACAAATTTTATAATTGGCACATCATTATCGACAATCGTTAAACTTAAGGTAGGACTAGCTCCAATGGTTGTATTTACTGGGTCAATCAGTTTTAAAGTAACAACTTCATCACCTTCCGTTAACAAATCATCAATAATGTTAAATTTGAAAGAATCTGACCTCAGCGCTCCAGGCGCAAATGTAAGTACTTGGTTGCCTGGAAAATTAAAATCTAAGCCATCTGTTGCCGTTCCACCAACAAGGCTTACCGTAATTTTCGCAGTATCTTCAGTACTGTATTTTCGTTGAACGATAACAGTGAACGAATCTTGTGATTCATTAATTGTAACAAATGGAGTAACAAAATTAACCTCTGTCGGCACAAGAGCCGCCTCATCAACGGTTAGCTTTATTGGAGTTGATGAGCCACCGCTAGGGTTTTTAGTATCTATAGTAAACCAAACACCATTGGTGTCTCTTTGAGAGTGAAGTAAACTATGATCATCAAATTTTCTCCTGTCAATTCTTCTAATGCCTTTGGCTAATGTATTGGGAATTATTGTTCCCCATGCCCCAGCCTTACCATCTACATTGTTGTTATAAAAGGTAGGTGCATTGTGTCCACTAGAAGCAAACATGTCATCTTCAATCATAGCTATACTCAATGGATGTTTATCCCCCAATGCTGAATCATACAAAAGCACCATTTCTTGAAAACTTCCTTTTGAAAGGCCATAAATTCCTGTTCCATTGTTCGCTCCAGCACTTGTATTAAAGTCCAGCACTTTTATGGAGTCGTTTAATGCAAACCGCACTGAAAAGGAGGAACCAAGGCTTGCACTCTTTATACTTATCATTGGGTAAATGTAGTTTCCAGCGGTGTACCTAGAATCAGTATTGTTAACAAATCCAAACCATTGAGAAAAGAAAGGTCCTGAAACCGTAAATGAGTCATAACTCCCAGCAGTATTAAAATCTGGAGTTGCGGCATACTTTGTTGCACTATCCATATTGTAAAATAAACTTCCGCCAGCTCCTGCATAAACAGTATTTATATCAGAAGCAACTACTCCTGTAACAAAATAATAATAAGTTTCTCCTGGATTAAGGCCATTGATAAACGCCTTAAAGTTTGTAGCCATTCTTGTTGAGTTTCCAGAACTCATAAATTTTGGAGAGTATTCAGCATTAAAATTAGTTTTTAAAACTTTTTGTGCGTTTAAAAGTGTTCCTAAACCAAGGGTTAATGTTAAAAGGAAAGTTTTTAATTTCATAAATTTTTGAAAATGTCTATTTGCAAAAATAACACTAAGTTATGGTAATTTAAAACAGTTTATAAAGTAATGAAGAAAAAATTACGCTTAGGTTTTAAATGCCAATGCATATACATAAACTTCCTTCGGATCGTATTTTAATATTGCTGTACAAAGTGAATCTATTGTTGCCCCTGTTGTTATTACGTCATCAACAATTAGAATGGTCTTGTTTTTAATTTTTTCCGGACAAATAACTTCGAAAATGCCCATTACATTTCTCACCCTTTGAGTTCTTGTTTTTTTGGTTTGTGAATTTGTATTAACAATCCGCTTTACACATGTATTATCTATATTAGTCTGCCATGCCATTGCCATGCCATTGGCAATAAAGTCACTTTGGTTAAATCCACGTTTTAATAATTTACTTTGATGCATCGGAACAGGAATAATTAGATCGGGTTTAAAATCAGGAGTATTTAAAAGTGTACTATTTGAAGCCAATTTACCCATTAATAAAGCAAGCTCTGTGCGGCTTTGGTATTTAATTGCATGAACTATTTTTTGAGTTTTACCCGCATCTATAAAACTTAGAAATGCATTGGCTCCTTTTATATCAACCCTGTTATAAAATAATTGTTCAATTGGGTTACCATCGCCAAACTTATACGGTAAAACAGGTAAAGCAGATTCACACAACAAACAAATATCTGCTTCAGATCTCTTTAAGAGGTTAGAACAAACCACACAAACCTGTGGAAAAAAGAAGGAATGTAGTGCTAAAACCCAATTCATCATTATTCCTTTTTTAAATAGGTTAGGAGTTCACTTATCTTAATATCAAAACTCAATTTTTTATAGGCAAGTTCTTTCATTTCCTCAGCATGATTGGGGCGGTTTTCATATAATTTACAAATCCATTTTATGATGTCAGGCAAATTAATGATGCTTTCATCATTGGGTATTTTATAGGCGTACTTGTTTAAATCAGAATTTTCTATATCCGAATCATTTCCTGCATAGGCTAATGGCAATCCTCTTGAAATGTATTCTCGTGACTTAAGGGCACTGATATCTTTTATTCCAGACCTGTGGGTTGAAAATTTACCAGAACCAAAATGAACACTGTTAAAAAGATTGGTAAGCTTTTCTCCATTTAAATAGCCCAATTCTTTGATAAAAGGCAAACTGGCATATTCGTTTTTATCACTACAAATCCATACTTCAAGGTTGTTTTCCAACTTATGGTGCCGAATACTTTTTATTAGGCGATCCATACCTTGCCATGGAGCATCAGTACTTGTTCCGTCCAAAATGAGCATTATTATTTTAGATTTAGAAATACTCGGAGAAATTCTTGTTGCGTAAAGTGAAACATCAATTCCATTGGGTATGGCTATGCCATCCGATTTCTTTGTTTTGTAAAACTCAACCAACTCTGATGTAACACCAACAATAAGTTTAGCCTGATTTACAATGCTAGTCATCAGGAGCCAGTCATAGAAAATTGGAATTTGGATATCCTGCAATTTGGATAGAACACCTGAAATATATCCATCATAATGCTTATTTTTACTATGACTTCTTGTTTCTGAAGACGAGATTGAATTGAACTCAATGATTACTTTTTTTGGATACTGCTTAAGGATAGAAAGCAGTTTAGGATGACTGAAAGGAAAACGAAGATAGACATAATCAAAACTTTCTTTCTTCAGCAGGGTTTCCAGCGAATTAAGGTAATTTGTTTGCTGCTGCAACTGAGGAAAATATTTACGAAGTGATTTTTTAACAGGAACAAAATCTATATTTTCACTATAGGCTTGTTGTTTGCTTACTTCGGTAGACAAGAAGTAACCCTTACAATCCACACCATTATTTGCAAAAGCGTTAACCTGCCCTTGAATTTTCTTGTAAATAGAGCTTACTTTTAAAGAGCCTCCAATATTTATGTAAATGATTCTCATTAAAGTTTAATAAGTTGTAGGTTTAAGTATTTCCATAGCTCGCTTTTATCTTCATTGGTGTTGGCTAAAATCTCTTTGGGTATAAGATGCTTGTGAGGACCTTCCTGTAAAATCTCATCATACTTCGATTTATTTGCTAGCCACTGGTTTATAGGAGCACCAATGCCAATTTTGTATGTTCGTTCTAAAGTTACCCTTGGCATTATACTTTTTAGTTCGTCTTTAACAATCCATTTGGTATGCCCTTTATTTATCTTCATTTCTAAAGGCAAATTTTGGCACATTTCAACTAAACGGTAGTCCATAAACGGCATTCTTACCTCAACACCGCTATACATACTTGCCTTGTCAAAGTTTTTTAACAATCCTGGTAAAGGGTCAACTAAAAAGTTTTGGTATGTCAATTCTTTATCAAAGTCATTGGTTTGGAGGGTATTTTTTATAATTCTCTTAAAGTAATTTCGCGTTTTATAGGCTGCTTTAATTAATGTATTCAAGCGTTTTTTTACTTCCTTACGTTGTTCAGGGTGGTACATATTTAACAAAGCCACACCAATTTGCAAGGTGGTCTTTTTACCATTTAATTGTAAAGAATTATAAAAAACATCATTAACCATGTTTCGATACCCAAAAAGATACTCATCAGCACCATGTCCATCCAGTGAGACACTGTAACCATTTGCTTTCATTGAGGCATAAATACCGGTAATACTGCTTAATGGAGCGCCAATTATATCATCGAAATAGGTCGTTTCCAATCTTATTTTATCAAAAATATCTTCCTCTGCTACTTCAATAAATTCTGCGTTCCAGCCCATTTCTTGCAAAGCTGCTCTGGCATAAGGACCATCATTGTTTTCGGAACCATTAAACTCCATACAAAATGCCTTTTGCCAAGATTCTGGAAGCCTCTGTGCCAACTGATTTTTAGCGATATGGTGCACCATGCTAAAAACAGCTGTGCTATCTAATCCCCCACTAAAAGCTGTTGCAATAGGAACATCACTGCGTAATCTTAGTTTAACAGCATCTTCAAAAAGATTAAAAAAATCACCTTCATGGAATTCAATATCAGATTTTTCCGCACACGCTTTATTGAAATTATAATACTGTTGTTTTTGGCATACACCACTTGCATCAATTTTAATTATTGTCGCTGGAGGTACTTGCTCAATTCCATCAAAAATGCTGCTATTAATACTAGCCGCATAATTAGGGTTAATAAGACTTTTCATGAGCACATCATGGTTGAAACTTCTCGGATGGTCTTTTAACTTAGCAAAACAATTTGTTTCGCTGGCAAATGCAAAGAAGCTGCCATAGTGTTTGTAATAAAGAGGCTTTATTCCAAACCTATCTCTGGAAAGCAGGATGGTTTTGTCATTATCATCATAAATGGCAATTGCCCACATACCATTAAACTTATTAAAACAATTTATTCCCCAGTAATCATAGGCAGCTAAAATAACTTCGGTATCTGTATTGGTATTAAATTGGTATTGTTTGGATACAAGTATATTTCTTAGTTCTAAGAAATTATAAATTTCTCCATTAAAGCTTATGCTGAACCGGTTGTTTGCATATTGCATTGGTTGTTTCCCAGCAATTGATATATCCAAAATAGACAGTCTTTTGTGAGCAAGGCCAACCCTTTGTTCGCTATACATTTCAAAACCCTCACCATCTGGGCCTCTGTGGTTTAATGGAGATGCAAACTCCTTAAGGTCCAATAAATTAAACTTAAAGCCCTTAAACCCATAAAATCCAGCTATACCACACATTATACTTTTGCAAAAATGCTGCTTTATTTTAAATATAAAAAGGAAGAAAAATAATTGAACTGAATTTTTTCCATAAGAAAAGCCTTTGTCATCTAACAAAGGCTTTTCTTATGGAATTATATTCTACCAATCATCATCTTCTGACAACGCCATTGGTTTATCATTAAGTGCAATTTTCATTTTATCCACCCAATTATTTACTTTTTTATCTATTGCTTTTAAATAACTATTATTTGATTCAGAGTTGCGCTTAGACTCTTGATAATATTCAAAATAGACCATTTGTGCTTCTGTCTGCGTACCAGTAGGTGGTACCTCATGTACAAAGTTTGTAAACAAATATTTGTAGCGGTATGGCTGAAACCACATTGTGAAAGACACATTGGCACTTCCAACTTGGTTCAAGGTATACTTATTATTTTCAACCATTAATGGAACTTTTACCCTCATGGTAATTTTTTGAAATTTCTGATCCAGTCCAATAGCCTTTTTGTCTTTAAAAATTTTAGCGCCAAATTCCTTTTCTGCCCAAATTTTAAAACGGTAGTACAAACTATCTTCAGTACAGAATTCACATTCTTCTAACTCCTGAACACCAGTATAAACAATTAGTTTTCTAACAGAGTCATACGGTAAGAATACCCTGTCTTCTTTAATATACATAGGTTTTGAGGCCTTTTGCTTTTCGTAACTACTTCCACCTCCACTACTTCCCCAAGCACTACCGCCACCCCAATCGGAATTGCTTTCCTCTTCAGTCCCCCACTCACCATAGCCATCTGGCTCTGCTGCTGGTTTTGCAGTATCTGCTTTGGTTACTTTAGTTTCATTATTTTTCTTTTCCTCCTTCTTAGGTTTAGTATCTTCTGTATCCCCCCAAGAACCCCACTGACCAAAAGCAAATATGCCTGTTGTAGTCAATGCAATTGTTAAAATTAGTTTTTTCATTTTTTTATATTCAATATAACTTAGTGCAAATTGCTTACCAAAGTTTTATTGTAGGTTTGCAAAAGTATTTTTTTTTATCAATTAAACAACATCAATGCACAAATATTATTTTAAGTTAAACGCGGCCATTTCCATTTTATTGTGCACATGTATTGTTTTATTTTCATGGTGCAATGCTAAACAAAAAAACTATAAAATGAAAAAAAACATTAAAATATCAAATCATTCCTTCAGTAATTATCAACAAATTTCCCTTATTCATTTGGATTTGGACTTAAAAGTTTCATTTGAAAAACAGAAAATTTATGGAAAGGCAACCTGTAAATTGGACAGAAAAACACAATCTAATATCCTAATTTTAGATACAAAAGGCCTTAAAATTAAAAAAGTAAGTGCAGTTAATGATACACAATTGGAATTTGAAATGGGCGCCTATGACTCAATTCTTGGTTCTGCTTTAATTATTGCCTTACCAGCTGACATTAATGCTGTAACCATTGAATATGAAACTACGGAAAATTCTGAGGCATTGCAATGGCTATCACCAGCACAAACCTTTTCTAAGAAAAGTCCATTCCTTTTCACACAGAGCCAAGCAATATTGGCTAGGACATGGATACCATTGCAAGACTGCCCTGCTGTGAGATTTACATATAATGCCAAGGTGCAGGTGGATATGGATTTGCTGCCTTTAATGAGTGCATCTAACCCTCAAAAGAGGAATGTAGAAAGAACCTATAGCTATAATATGCCACAACCTATACCTAGTTATTTAATGGCATTGTGTGTTGGAGATTTAGAGTTCAAATCTCTTGGAGATAGTTGTGGGGTATACGCTGACCCAGAACAGCTTAATGATGCTGCAACAGAATTTTCAGACTTAAGAACGATGATAGACAGTGCTTCCCAGCTCTATGGGAGCTATCAATGGGGCAGGTATGATGTAGTTGTATTGCCACCTAGTTTTCCATTTGGAGGAATGGAAAACCCTAGACTTACTTTTGCCACCCCAACGATTATTGCAGGAGATAAAAGCTTGGTAGCATTAATTGCACATGAGCTAGCGCATAGTTGGAGTGGTAATTTAGTAACAAATCAAAGTTGGGAAGATTTTTGGCTCAACGAGGGCTTTACGGTCTACTTTGAAAACCGTATCATGGAAAAAATTTATGGAAAACCCTATGCTGATATGCTTGCAGTATTAGGAATGGGTGAACTAAATTCAACGCTCACGGAATTGTTGGATGAATATCCTAATGATACCAAATTATTTTTAAACCTTGACGGAAGAAACCCAGATGATGGTGTAACAGATATTGCCTATGAAAAAGGAAGGTTCTTTCTTTTAATGATTGAAAACATTGTTGGCCGTGAAAACTTTGATGTATTTTTGAATAATTACTTTAAAAAGAAGGCGTTTAAAACAGTTAATACAGCAGAATTTATTGAGATTTTAAATAACGACTTACTTAGTAAAAACCCAGTATGGAAAGAAAAAGTTAATTACAACGAGTGGATTTTTGAGAGAGGATTGCCGTCAAATTGTCCTGAACCAACTTCTACAGAATTTGATAAAGTAGCTACAGATGTTAAGGCTTTTAATGATAATGGTACATTGCCAAATGTTAAAAACTATACTACGCATCATTGGCTTCAATTTTTAAGAGCGCTCCCAGAGCAGATGAAAACAGAACAAATGGATGCCTTAGACAGCGCATTTAAGCTTACACATTCTGGAAATGCAGAAATTTCATGTGATTGGTTTAAGCACGCCATCACAAGTAAGTATGAAAAGGCTTATCCAGCCATGGAAGCCTTTTTAATGAAAGTAGGAAGAAGGAAGTTTTTAACACCTTTATACGACAGGATGGTTGATAGTGATCAAACAGTTTTAGCCAAGAGTATTTATGAAAGAGCAAAATCTGGTTATCACGCTGTAAGCAATAATACAATTTCAGCGCTGCTTTATGCAAAATAAATGGTTCGATGAGGGTCGCAGTACAGAAGAGTTATTAGAGGATGGTGTCAACCAAATTTGGATAAAACGTGATGATTTAATTCACCCAATAGTTTCTGGCAACAAATGGCGCAAACTAAAATATTTAATTGCACATTGTCAAGAAAATAACATCTACCAAATTATAACATATGGTGGGGCATACAGCAATCACAGTATCGCAACAGCATGTGTATGCAGTTTATACAACATCAAATGTTCTATCATTATTAGAGGAGAAAAACCAGCAATTGATAACCACTATACACTGTTATTAAAAGCTTTTGAGGCTGAGCTGACTTATGTATCTAGAGAGCTGTACAAGCATAAAGAGGATGCCTTAAAGCTTTTGCATTGTAATGAACAGGAAACTTTAGTATTGCCCGAAGGTGGTGAACACCCGCTGTCAGAGCAGGGTTGTGCAGAATTGATAAACGGTTTAAATAACCAATATGATGCGATTTTTGTAGCAAGTGGGACCGGGACAACAGCCTTGGCTTTGTTAAAAGCATTGAACGCTCAATCATCAGCATGTCATTTATACATAGTACCGGTATTAAAAAATGAAGAGGAAATACAGAAAAAGTTAGTGGGTTGTTTTAATTATACGGTTGTAAAAAACGCTCATTTGGGAGGTTATGCCAAAACTAACCCACAAGTTTTTAAAACCATAAATATATTTTTAATGCAGCATGGTGTTATGCTAGATCCCGTTTACACGGCCAAATGCTATATGGCAATGCAGCAAAAAATAGCTGAAAGTGAAATGCAAAATCAAAAGATTCTGTTAATTCATACTGGTGGGCAATTGGGTTTATTTTCTAATGAAATGTTGAAGAAATGGGCTTCAGAAGAATGACTATATCGCAAACAAATCGTTAATTATACCGCAGAAGTTAGTACTTTTGAAGTCATGAAAAGACTTAAATCAATGATCTACTTCTTTGGAACGGTTTTACCCATGCTATTGTTTTCTTGCAATGGTAGAAAAACACATATGAAAACAAGTGCAGCAGTAGTTCCAATAGTTAAAATTGCTTTTTACGATATCAGCCTTAATACTTTAATAGGAACCAAGGCCATTAAAATGTCGGATTTTAAAGGCAAGAAGGTTTTGATTGTAAATGTTGCCAGTAAATGTGGTTATACCGGGCAGTACAAAGACTTAGAAGAATTGAGCAAAAAGTATGCTGATAAATTGGTTGTTATCGGTTGCCCCTGCAATCAATTTATGGGTCAAGAGCCAGGGTCTGCAGAAGAAATTGCTCAATTCTGTTCTTCTACTTATAATGTTTCGTTTCCGTTAACCGAAAAGATTGAAGTTTTAGGTGATAACCAACATCCTTTGTATAAATGGCTAACGCACAAAGAGCAAAATGAAAAAGGTGATTATACAGTAACATGGAATTTTAACAAATTTTTGGTAGATGAAAACGGTAAACTAATTGCTTATTTTGGCTCAAAAACCAATCCGATGAGTGATGCTATCATTAGTTTATTGTAGCATGATTCTAATCAACCAGTTGGATAGAATACGAACTTCTTCGTATGGCATTGGTGGGTTTTTTATTGTTTCTTTGAACCTCAATGATTAGAATAGCAATTGCAGAAGATATTGGGCGTTTGGCCGAAACACTAAAAAATAAAATCGAACTATTACCAGATTTTAAGGTTTCTTTTATCGCGGTAAATGGCAAAGATTTAATCGGTTTATTGAAGGAAAACCACAACATTGATGTTATATTTATGGACATTAACATGCCATTAATGAATGGAATAGAAGCCACTGATTTTGTTTGTAACCGATACCCAAAAATTAAAGTTGTTATCTCTTCAGTATATGATGATGAGGACAATATTTTTGATGCTATCATTGCAGGAGCAACCGGTTATTTGTTAAAGGATGACAAGCCTGAAGAAATACATCGCGCAATCTATCAAGTGCTGGATGGAGGAGTGCCAATGAGTGCAGCCATAGCACGCAAATCTTTAAATTTAATTAAAAATGGTAGACCTAATCAAAAAAAGGAAGTGGATCATGGGTTAACTACCAGAGAAATAGAAATTTTAGAGCACCTGAGTAAAGGTTTGCAATATGATCAAATTGCTGATAATTTGTTTATTAGCAAGGGAACTGTTAGAAAGCATGTAGAAAACATTTACCGAAAACTTCAGGTGAACAACAAGGTGGAAGCTATAAAAAAATATAATCCGTAAAATTCGGTAATTTTGCCCTTATGGGTAAATGTGGTTTTTTCTTTTTGTTATTTTTTCAAGTGGGTATATTGCTTGGTTTGAATCTTGACAGCACAGTTACTTTTGCTTTTCATGCTGACGTTTATTATGGGTTTGATTTTAATAAACCAACGACCAATAAAAGGTTGCCGTTTTTGTTCAATCATAACAGACACAATGAGTTTAACTTAAACCTAGCCTTACTATCAATAAAATACCAGGATGAAAAGGTGCGTAGTAGCTTTGGATTGCAAGCGGGCACCTATGCCATAGATAATTATGCGGATGAAAAAAGTGCGTGGCGCAACATCAACGAAGCCAATGTTGGCATTGCATTGGATAAAAGGAAAAAGTTATGGTTAGATGCGGGCTTGTTGCCCAGTTATTTGGGTGCTGAAACTGCGGTTTCATCAAAAAATTTAACTTTAAGCCGCTCATTATGCGCTGAAAACTCACCGTATTATTTAACGGGTGCACAACTGTCCTGGCAAGCAAATAAAAAGTGGTTGTTTAGACTTAACATCAATAACGGTTGGCAACGCATATCCAAAAAAAACAAATCAGATTTGCCAGCTGTGGGCTTTCAAACACAATATGAAAATAAAAATTTGCTCATTAATTATGGTAATTACCTAGGCTCTGAACAGTATTTTTTCTTTGCCAAAACAAGGTTTTTCAACAACTTTTATATTCAAGGGCAGCATAAAAAGTTAAAATACTTGATAGGGGTTGATGCTGGGTTTGAGCAAGAGCATTCTAGTTTTTATGCGTATACCAGTTCTTGGTATACAGCCTATGGAATTTTAGCTTACCAGCTTACAAAAAAGGATGCAATTGCTGCAAGGGTTGAACAGTTTAGTGATATCAATAATGTTATTGTTGCCACTTCAAATAATATGTCGTTTGAGGTATGGGGATGCTCTATTAATTATGACAAACAGTTTGACCAAAAGGTTTTATTGCGCTTGGAAGCAAAGTATTTTAAGGCAACCAATCCTATATTTTTTGCTGGCAATACTTTATTGACCAATAATAATTTTTCACTTTTGGCATCCATGGCATTTACATTGAACTAATACCATTAAATTAACTGCAATTAAACTTTATATTTTAATGCTTTATCCTTAGGTTTGTGAGGTGGAGAAAGCACTTATTTTTTCAGCACCTTCAGGCTCTGGCAAAACAACCGTAGTTAACTACCTCCTGAACAGGATTCCAGACAAATTGGCGTTTTCAGTTTCTGCAACTACACGCAAGCCAAGGCCAAATGAAACTGATGGCAAAGAGTACTATTTTTTGGATGAGGAGGTTTTCAAACAAAAAATTGAGAACAATGAGTTCGTGGAGCATGAAATGGTTTACAAAGGACTGTATTATGGAACTTTGAAATCAGAAGTTCAGAGAATATGGAGTGCTAATAAATGTGTGGTTTTTGATGTGGATGTTGTGGGAGGATTAAACTTGAAAAAGCAATTTGGCAAAAGTGCTAAATCCATTTTTTTAAAACCGCCCAGCGTGGATATTTTGATGGACAGGCTTACAAAGCGAAGCACAGAGGTGGAACACATGCTAAAAGAGCGCATTGCCAAAGCAAAAGAGGAATTGAGCTATGAGGCAAAATATGATGTGGTTTTAGTGAATGATATTTTGGCAGAAACCTTAGTAGAGGCAGAGCAATTAGTTAATATATTTTTGAATGAAAAATAGATTTTTTAAAACAGTTTGCATAATTAATATGCTCTTCATTGTTGTATTCAGAGGAAATGCAACCCAATATGAAATAGGCTTATACCGTAATTTTATTGTTTATGGAGGTGAGGGTGGTTCTGGATTTAATAGTGTTGGGTTAAATTTGGGGAAATCTTTTAACTTTCATAAAAATAGACGACATCAATTTATTATAGAACCAAGAGTATTTGCAGGAATGTTTTATGAGTCTCATTCTAATGGGGAATCATATACTAATTACCGCTATGAAAATAAAATATTGTCTTATGGGGCTTGCATTAGCTTTAATTACGGATTACAAGCAAAAAGAAGTAAGTTTTTATTCGGTCTAAATGCAGGTTGGAATGAAGTTATTGGTGCATTTGGACCGCATATAGGCTATTTCCGAAAAATTTCTGAAAAATGGGCTTTGGGAGTTAATATTATGGCATCAACTTACCCTGGTTCTTATTCTGAAAGTTATATGATTTTTAATCTTGGATTGAGCAGAAACTTATTTAAACAATGAAAATAGGTTTGTTTTTTGGCTCTTTCAACCCAATTCATATTGGCCATCTAATTATTGCCGAACAAATTAGAGAAGCGGCTAATTTGGACGAAGTTTGGATTATCGTCAGCCCGTATAATCCTTTGAAAGACCAAAAGAACTTAGCAATGGCGGATTTAAGATTGCAGTGGGTTAAACAATCTATTTCCAACAATAAGTATCTTAAAGCATCAGATATAGAATTTACTTTACCACAACCTTCATATACTTTTCAAACCTTAGAAGTATTAAAAAAACAATCACATCAGTTTCACTTAATTATGGGCTCAGACACTTTTTTGTCTTTACCAAAATGGAAAAATGCTGCCGACTTTATAAATGACTATCCCATAGAAATTTATAAAAGATCCGATGTTTTGGCTTCAGATTTAGACGCATTTCCAAATGCAACGGTTCATAGTTTTCCAATTTTATCAATAAGTGCAACTACCATTAGAGAAAATATTAGAACAGGAAAGAGCGCCAAGTATTTGGTTAGAGATGAAATACTAGGAGACATAATAAAATACTATAAGTAAACGCGCTAAGCGTTATGCATACCGCATTGCAAAGTTTTCAATAATAACTTTTGCCCCGCATATAACTGGAATATTTAATTTTTCATGCCCGCAAGGCATTCCATAAAAAACGGGAATCTTGTATTTTTTACCATAATGCTGCACAATTTCTTCTGCATCTGCACCAAACGGAATCGTATTGTCATGCATGTCTTTAAAAGATCCCACAAGCAATGCTTTCAAAGCGCTTAGTTTTCCCGCTCTAGAAAAGGCATTCATCATACGGTCTATATGATACAAATATTCATCCAAATCTTCTAAGAATAGAATCTTGTTGTCCCAGTTCATTTCAGAGTTGCTTCCCATTAAGCTATATAAAACAGATAAGTTACCACCCACAATTTCGCCTTTTATAGGTTTATGTTCTTCCATATCTGACTCCAAGTAATATTCAATTGACTCACCCTTCAGTGCCTCAATCATCGCATGAAATGACAAAATAGATTCTTCATCTGTTTCTGCTAAGTGTATAGGCATGGTAGCATGCAAAGTTTGAACTCCCAAGTTGTTGGCATGTTGATGAATGGCAGTTACATCACTGTAACCTACCAACCATTTAGGCTGTTGCGTAAGCAACTCCCAATTAACTAAATCTATAATTTTTGCTGCGCCATAGCCTCCTCTAAAAAACACGATGGCTTTAACTTCTTCATTCTCCAATGCCCAATTTAAGTCTTGCGCACGTTCTTGGTCCGTTCCCGCAAATTGATGGTTTTTACTTAAAATGTGAGGGCCACAAATGACTTGAAAATTAAACTGCTTGAAAAAGGTAACCGCTCTTTCCAGCATATTTTGTTCAATAAATCGAGAGGCAGCAATTAAGGCAATGGTATCACCTTCTTTAAGGTATGCAGGTGCTATCACTAAATTTATTTAAAGTTTGGGTACGTAATTGTAGTCCGCTTTGATTTCAGTCATCGTTTTTTGCAATACTTTTACCTGCATTTTTATGTCTGTATAAGGTCTATCGTTGGTATTTTTGGGCTGCTTCACAATTGAGTCAATTACATTCAATCCTTTCATTATCATCCCAAATACAGTGTAATTGTTGTTTAGATTTGCGGTCCCGCTAGTACTGTGGCAAATATAAAACTGACTTCCGCTGCTCGCTTTCGTTGGATTATTGTTTCTTGCAGCACCCAAAGCACCACGTTCATGTTTGATTGTGTCCCTTATTTCTGCTGGAATGGTATATCCTGGACCACCATTGCCATCATTGTTTGGGTCATTGTCTTTGCTGTTAGGATCTCCACCTTGAATCATAAAATCAACAATAATTCTGTGGAAAGTAGTATTGTCATAATATTCTTCCTTTGCCAATTTAAGAAAGTTGTCTCTATGAAGAGGTGTTGCCTTATAAAGCCAAACATACATATCCCCATAAGTGGTGCTAATTTGCACAATATCTTCTTTGGCTACAAGAGGAGCCTCTTCCTTTTTTTCATCTTTTGGTGCATCATCTTTTTTCTTGCAGGCTACAGCAATCACCGTTAAGCAAATTAAATACAAATAGATTTTCTTCATTTTACAAAAATAAGTAATTTTTGCGCTTAACTGCACAGGGCGTTTATTATTTCTTTTTGCTACTTTTTGCCAAGGGGTTAAAACCAATGCAAAGGTCTATCCAATAGCGCAAATCTTCATCCGTATCAAAACCTGCGGCTGAGACAAAAACATAGCCTTTCATGGGTCGTCCTGTAAAATCCATAGGCTTACACCCCTTTTTTTGCATCGCCTCAGTTTGGGCATCTTCGCCTATCCGTGCCATCAACAATTCCATACCGTGCTTTTTGTTAAACATCAAACCACAAAGCATTTTGTCATTCATCATATAACACAAACCACCCATCATGCTTTTGGTGAAAAACTGGATACGCTGTTCGTCTAAAATGCGGTTTATGCGCTCTGCTAAGTATTGATCATACGCCATAGTTTGTCAAAAGTAGGATTTTATTTTGGGGGTAAAAAACTTAGCATGCTTAAATCTTTTAACAACCAAGTTTGGGGTAAGGACAATTTTTCCCAAAATTGTTGTACTTAATTTTTGAAATGGTATAATTTATGCATGGTTTTAATCGTTAATTAAGCAATACAACCATGATAAGAATAGCATTAGCCATCATCTTTATAGCCCTCATCTTTAGCGCCTGTGGAAATCAAAAAAAATGCAATGGTAAAAAAGGAACCAGGGTTGAAATGGGTAGAATGTGAGAACAGTTTTTAGGTTGTTCGTTATTTGTTCGAAAACTCTTGGAATAGCGCTATTCAAATGTCTCGCTTCTCCCATTGATGCTTCGCTAAGAAACTAAGCACCTTAGGCTCCTGTGGCTTTCATTCTCTCCGTATTTTCTGCTATCTGTAGTTTCTCTAATATTTCTTCTAAAGCACCATTTAAAACTTCAGGTAAATTATAAACGGTTAATCCAATTCGATGATCAGTAATTCGACTTTGAGGGTAATTATAGGTTCTGATTTTGGCAGACCTATCTCCTGTGCTTACCATCGTTTTTCTGTGAGCGGCAATTTCAGCTTCTTGTTCACGCACTTTTTCCTCATACAGCATTGTGCGCAAAGTTTTCATGGCAGATTCTCTGTTGGCCAACTGTGAGCGCCCTGCTTGACACTCTACCACTGTTCCTGTCGGAATATGCGTGAGTCTCACCTTGGTTTCCACTTTGTTTACATTCTGTCCTCCAGCACCACCACTTCGAGCAGTTTCCATTTTTACATCACTTTCTTTTAACTCAAAATCAATTTCTTCTGCCTCGGGCAAAACAGCCACAGAAACAGCAGAAGTATGCACCCTGCCTTGAGATTCTGTTTCTGGCACACGCTGTACCCTGTGAACGCCAGATTCATATTTAAGCACCCCATAAACATCATCTCCTTGAATTTCAAGGGTGCACCTGCTGAAACCTCCTACGGTTCCTTCAATCATATCAATGGCTTCTACTTTCCAGCCCCTATTTTCACAAAACTTCATATACATGCGGTATAAATCTCCAACAAAAATAGAAGCTTCGTCTCCACCCGCACCGGGTCTTATTTCAAGTACAGCGTTTTTTTCATCTTGAGGGTCTTTTGGGATTAATAACAGTTTTATCTCTTCTTCCAATGCCTCTATTTGTGGCCTCAACACTTCCATTTCTTCTTTTGCCATTTCTTTTAAGTCTGCATCTTTTTCATTATCAAGCAGCTGCTTGGCACCATTGAAATCTTCCGTAAACTTCTTATAGTTAAGGTATGCATTAGAAATTTTCTCTAAGCTTCTATATTCTTTGTTTAATGCAGTGAAACGCTGTCTATCATTAACCACTTCTGGGCTTCCCAAAAGGGTTTCTATTTCTATAAATCTGGCGTGGACACCTTCTAGTTTATCTAACATAATATTATTAAAAGGACTGCAAAAATAGGCTATCTGCTTTTAATACTAATTTACCTCCCTCAAAATACTTGACATTTTCGTTTTGGCTTATCTTTTTGTAGGGTACAAGGCTATCATTATCCACCAGTTTTGGCAGTATGTATAGTGTTTTGTCGCTGTTAAACCACAAACTATCCTTTCTTATGCTTGCAGCATTTAAATTGCTTTTACTATGCAATACTTTTTCAAATTGCCCATAAATGGATAAAACAATAACATGTGTTGAATCTACTAAATAAACGTGAGGAGGGTTTTCAATTATTTGCTGAGGATTGTGTTTTAATTTGGTAAATGCCGTAATAGAAGCACTTTCCAATATGGGTTTAGCAGACTCATCTATCTTTATTAGCTTTTGACTAATGATATCAAAAACCCAAATATTGTTGTCAAAACTTCGGCAAGCTGCTGATATTTGTTTGTCTGCCAACTCCTCTGTTGCATTAAAGTCTATTTTATTTCTAACATTCAGTAAATTGTCAGTAAAAACAAGCGTATTGATATTTTGGTAAAACAGCAATAAATTAAAAGCATTCTGTCCGTCAATACTGGTAACATCACCCTCTATTTTTAAATTTCTACTGATTAAACTTTTACCTTTTATATCGTATTTTGAAATGGTGTTATCTAAACTTAAAACGTAAATTTGATTGAGTTTGTCACTGGTAGCATACTTTACATTTTCAGCAATAAAAACCATTTTATCTGAGGCCATTGACCAAAACGTCAATACCATAACAATAAATGCCAAATAATTAAACTTTCTGCCCATTATTGTATTTCAGTTCAATGTCTGTGCCATTCATGGCTGCATAACTAAAATGCTCAAACCAATCCCCCGTATTGATATATTTTCCGCCAGAGGGCAAAGTTTTTTCCATTGGTAAATGGCGGTGCCCACATAAATAAAAATCTGCTTTTAGGCTAGCATCAAGCTCATTGATGTATTGCCAAAGACTTTCCTTTTCATCACCTTGATAGGGTAAAATTACACCATTGGCCAATCGGCTTTTATTTGAAAAGTAATTGGCGATGGATAAGCCAAAATTGGGATGCAGCCTAGCAAATAACCATTGACATGTGCGCGATCTAAAAAACCATTTTAACACCTTATAACTCCTATCTCCAGGACCTAAACCATCTCCATGGTGCATAAAAACCTTTTTCCCATTGATACTTATTAATAATTCATTGCTAACAATGGATGCTCCAAACTCTTTTTCAAAATAGTCAAACATCCACATATCATGGTTGCCCTTAAAAAATGTTAACTTTACTCCTTTATCAGCCAGAGTCGCCAATTTTCCTAACAAACGCGTATAACCTTTGGGAATAGCAGTTTTGTATTCAAACCAAAAGTCGAATACATCCCCCAAAAAATAAATTGCCTCTAATTGAGATTCATATTTGTTGAGCCATTCAATCACAGTACGCTCACGCTGTTTGCTGTCTTCATAACTAGGTATACCTAGGTGAAAATCAGATGCAAACAGTATTGTTTTCTCGGTCTTAATGGATTGCATTGTTGTGGTTTGGTATTTGAAATTCAAAAGTGGTTTGTTTGGATGTTGATGAGGCCTTAATCCTTCCACCTAGTGAATTGATAGCCTCTTTGGCAATGTATAAACCCAACCCACTACCTTCTGATCTGGTATTGAAAACAGTAAACATGTCAAATATGCTTTCTAGGGCATCTTTTTTTATTGAATCACCATTGTTAACGATGGATACCAATATATTTTTGCTGTTTACAGTAATAGAAATAATTACCTTAGGTTTTTTATCTGTCTGGGAAAAGAAAATGGCATTTTCTAAAAGGTTTTGCATGACAATTCCAAACCGCATTAAATCCGTACTAAACTTTTTTTGACCACTGGTATCAAAAGAGAAAGCTACATTTTGTTTGCTATTAAGTCGTTCAAATTGATTATTAATATATTCCCTTAGGTCTTTAATATTGATGTCGACATATTGCAGCGGAATCCTTAAGTTCTTGGCATAGTCTCCAATTTCTGAAACGGCATTGTGCAATTTGTTAACGAGTTTTTCAAATTTTGGCAGTATTTCTTGGGCGGTGTGTTTTTCAAATTTGAACATGCTTAATAATCCCTGCATATTCATGATTGGGGCTCGTAGGTCATGAAAAGTGGCATAGACAAAGCTATCTATTTCCTTATTAATTTTAGAAAGCTCAATGTTTTGTTTTTGCTCTCTAATAAGGTTTTGTTCTAATTCTTCTAAAAACTCTGCCCGCTGCATGAAAAAACCCAGCTTTTTAGCAAATGAAGAAAGAATCTCTTTTTCTGTATCCAGCCAATAATGCGGTTGATTGGTATTGTCAAAACCCAAGAATCCAAAGAATTTTTTTTCTATATGGATGGGAATTATGAGTGTTGAAACTACCCCGAGTTTTTCTAAAAAACTCTTTTCTTTAGGCGATATTTTGCCCACTCCAGAGTCAAGTATTTTGCCTTGCCTTAACCTGTTATGCCATTTTTCTAAGCCTTCTTTGGCAGCATTGTGCCTTTTTTCAGGTCTGTTATCAAGGGATGCGAAGTTACTGTGTACTGAAAGGGTATAATCGCCATTTAGTCCATCATTTTTATAAATATAAACGTAAGATGTTCCAGTTTGCGTTGCCAGATACTTACAACACTTTTGCAATACCTTATAAGGATTACCTTCAGCAATTAGAAACTGTTGTGCTTCATTAACTATTTCAATAATTCTGTGATTTCTTCGGTTTTGTTCCTTTTCTTGGTATAAATCTGTTACGTCTTGAACGGTCCCGAAAAACTTCGTTAGTCCTTGGTCATCTTTCTTATAAGAACCCTTTTTCTTCAACCATTTAAGATTGCCCTTGTTGGTGATTACTCTGTGGGTAATATTGTAATCCTTTTTGTCTTTATTGACTAAAGTATATTGCTTTTCTAAAGCTTCTTTGTCATCGGGGTGACAAACAGACATAATAAAATCATCTTCTGGAACTTTTGAGTTTTCTTTTAAATCGTAGATTTTAAACATTTGTTTGCTCCACCATTTTTGTGGTGTATCAATAATATATTCAAAACATCCAAGATTTGCAGCACCTTCAGCATTAATTAATCTTTCTGCCAAAATTGCTGACTCTCTTTGTTTATTGAAAGTATCGGTTACATCTCTTATGATGTTGAAAACAGCATTGGGTTTACCCCTGTTGTACAGTAAATTTGCACTAATTTCTACATGTTTTGCTTCTTTTTTTCCTCGAATAGTTGCTTCAAATTTATGCAATTCTCCTTCTTTCAACAATTTTTTGAAAATTGTTGAAATGGTATTTTGACTGTGCTCCTCAAAAAGTTTTGGAAAATTGATACCAAAAAGTTTATTGGTTTTTCCTTCAAAAAGTTTTTGAGCAGCTAGGTTATATTTAACAATATAGCCATCTAAATCAACCTCCACATAGCCATCGCTTAACTGTTGAATTACAATATCGGTATCAATACTTTGTGCAGAAGACATTAACGCCAAAGTTATATAATTGTTCTAAATAAAAAAGTGATTATTTTATACAGTCATTTAATATTTGGCTAAAAGTGTTTTTGCTCACTTCTTTTGCACCAAACTGTTTTAAATGATCTGTTAGATATTGTGTATCAATTACTAAGAAATTATTTTCTTGCAAAGTTTCGATTAGATAAGCCATCGCTACTTTTGAGGCGTTGGTCTTTTTGTGAAACATACTTTCTCCAAAAAAAATTCTGTGCAGTGCCACACCGTACAATCCACCAACTAATTCGCCATTATACCAAGTTTCAAAACTGTGTGCGTATCCCATTTTGTGTAGCTCGCAATATATTTCAATAAGTTCTTCAGAAATCCAAGTTTCCTCTCGTTCTGCACAGCAACGCATCACCTTTTCAAAGCAAGTGTCTAACTTGCATTCAAAAACATTAGACTTGAAAAGTTTATTAACGGATTTGGGAATGTTGCAATTGTCAAGTTCAATTATTCCGCGAAACTTAGGTTCATACCATTCTATTTGATGATTGTTGTCTGGGTCTGCCATTGGAAATATACCTTTGGTATAACCATAAATAACGTGATGTGCAGTTATCAAAGCAACTATTTTTTTTCTATTTTTTCCTTAAAGTTTTTTTGAAACTTTTCTACTTTTGGGCGCACCACCATTTGGCAATAAGGATTGTCTCCGTTTTGATTGTAATAATCTTGATGATAATCCTCTGCAACATAAAAAACACTGTAAGCCGTAACTTCGGTAACAATTTTGTTATCAAATACAGCACTTTGATTTAGCTGCTTGATATAAGCCTCGGCTTCTTCTTTTTGTTTTGGGTTGTGGTAAAATATAGCGCTGCGGTATTGCGTTCCTACGTCCGCTCCTTGTTGATTTAAAGTTGTAGGGTTATGCACCGAAAATAGCACTTCTAATAAATCTGTATAAGCAATAATACTGCTATCAAAAGTAATTTGCACCGCTTCTGCATGGCCTGTTGTTCCATCGCAAACCTCCTTGTATGAAGGGTTTTTGACATGACCCCCACTGTAACCACTCAATACCGTATCTACTCCCTTTAATTGTGCAAATATGGTTTCTACGCACCAAAAACAGCCTGCGCCAAATGTAGCTGTATCTGTAATGTTTATTTTATTTTTTGTCTCCATCTTTTTTTCTGATTCTGTTGAGGCATCCCTGCTAGACTTGCTAACCGCATTGCAGGCAAAAAATGCTACCAATGCAAGTACTGTTATCGGAATGATTTTCTTTATCATTGTTGATTTTTGGAATAAGTGTCCTTAAGGTTTAATAACATATCCGCAGTCATTTTGTTCAAATCATACCCCAGCTTCCAATCCCAATCTTGCTGTGCTACCATGTCATTAATACTTTGCGGCCAACTATCGGCAATTTGCTGTCTAGAATCGGGCTTATAGGTAATAGAAAATTCAGGTATATGTTGTTGTATAGCTGCGGTTATCTCTTTTGGAGAAAAACTGATTCCTGCCAAATTATAGCTGCTTCTAATTTTAACATTGCTAGCATCAGTGTGCATTAATTCAAGCGTTGCTCTAATAGCGTCAGGCATATACAACATCGGTAAATAGGTGTTTTCTGACAAGAAACATTCAAATGTTTTTGCTTTTAATGCTTCATGGTAAATACTTACAGCATAATCCGTAGTGCCTCCTCCTGGCATGGACTTATAGCCAATCAATCCCGGATAACGCAAACTTCTTACGTCAACACCATATTTTTGAAAATAGTATTCGCAATAACGCTCACCCGCTTGTTTGCTAATTCCATAAATGGTATTAGGATCCATAATACAATGCTGGGGGGTATTTTGTCTAGGCGTATTTGGTCCAAATACTGCGATAGATGAAGGCCAATAAACACGTTTTATAAAATCATTTTCTTTAGCAGCATCAAGGACATGAAAAAGTCCATCCATATTCAATGTCCATCCCAATTTTGGATTTTTTTCTGCGGTTGCAGATAACAAAGCTGCTAAATGGTAAATATGTGTAGGTTTAAAAGACTGAATAATATCCTTAAAGGCGGCAAGATCTAAAATATCCAGTTTTTTGTATGGGCCAACCCCTGCGCTGCTATCCTTTAAATCTGTGGCTAAAACTTCTGCTTCTCCATAAATATTTCTAAGCTCTTCAACCAACTCTGTGCCCAATTGCCCTTCTGAGCCTATCACTAAAATGCGTTCTTTCATAGGTGTTTATTGTGGCCCCAAAATTAGCAAATTCATAGTGATTTATTGTCATATTGGTAAAGGCAATTTGTTTAAGTGAGGGTTTTTTAAATTGTTTCGTACTTTTGAAAACTATTTAAATGTTTTCAATACTCATCCCAACATGGAATAATTTAGCCTATTTGCAGTTGTGCATTGCTTCTATAGAGGAACACAGTGCATACAATCATCAAATTTTGGTGCATGTAAATGAGGGAACAGATGCCACAATAGAATTTTTGATTGAGCAGGGTATAACATACACACACAGTACAGAAAATATTGGCATTTGCAAAGCGCTAAACCTTTTAGCTGAAAAGGCAACACACAATTATTTGGTTTATATGAATGACGATATGTATGCTTTGCCTAAATGGGATACAGCATTGTTGGACAGCATTAAACACATTGGACATGACAATTTTTATTTAAGTGCAACAATGATAGAGCCTACCCAAAGTGTTCATACCTGTATGATAACACCCCATGACTTTGGAGATATTGAAAAGGGGTTTAAACAAAAGGAGTTGTTGCAAAATTTTGAGTCTATAACATTTGCTGATTGGAACGGAGCATCATGGCCACCGTCTTTGGTACATAAAAAACATTGGCAAAAGGTGGGCGGATATAGTGAGGAATTTAGCCCGGGCTTGTATTCTGACCCCGACTTTTCAATGAAACTATGGCAATTGGGCATTCGGGTTTTTAAGGGAGTAGCTCAAAGCAGAGTTTATCACTTTCAATCAAAATCCTTGCGCAGAGTAAAACTGAACAATGGGCGCAAACAATTTAAACAAAAATGGGGTATAAGCGCTGCTTACTTTTACAAAAACTATTTGAAACTAGGAACAAAATATAAAGGAGCACTGCCCGAAATAAGCAAAGATCTTTCTTATTATTGGGCAAAACTAAAAGCAAAAGCTAGCTCATTGTAAGGCAGCTAAAATATCAGTAGGCTCTGCTCTATTTCTGTAGTCAGCATCTAAAAAAGCATACTTAATTTTACCATCTGTTCCTATAATATAAGTTGCAGCCAAAGGCAATTCATTGCTTTCATCTCCGTTGTATTGATAGAGCCCAAAACCGTCTTGATACTTTTTAGCCACTTCTGGAATGAGCGTAAATACAACACCATAGTCTTTTGCTACCTTGTTGTGCAAATCGCTTAAAACCTCAAATTGCAAATTATTTTTTTCCATTGTTGATAACGAACTATCCGGCAATTCAGGGGTTAAGGCAATTAATTGTGCTCCAGCAGCCTTAAATTTACCCAAATTGTCCTGCATACTCTTCAATGTTAGATTACAGTATGGACACCAACCACCCCTGTACCACAATAAAATAACAGGTCCTTTTTTTAATTCAGTTTTTAAGTCAACTATTTGTCCTTTTGCATTTTTGAGAGCAAAATTAGGTGCAATATCACCTACATTTTTTGCTTTGTTCAAAATGCCAGCATCTATCACTGCTTGAATTCCTTTATTGTAAATTATTTTTTTTTCTTCATCCGCAGTGGCCTCAAAATGGGCTTTTTTTTCATCCAATTGATTTTTTAAGCTAAGGGCATTTTTTGGCTGATCTTCATCCATTGTTTCTATAGCTTTTGTATTGTTATTGCAACTAATTATTACTGAAAAAAGGGCAGTTGCCAAAAAGGGAGTTTTTAATTTTAACATTGTTTTGCAAAGAAAGTTTATTAAGTTGCTAATGGTGTCAAAATGCAGTCAAAATATGTACTTCTAAGTGGCATAATCGGTATCTGTTATAATTGACTAAAAATATTACCTTTGCCGTTTAATTTTTAGCTCTATGAAACCTATACAAATGGCAGATTTAGTGGGTCAATATCATCATATTAAGGATGAAGTAAATGATGCTTGGCAGGAAGTGTTAGAAAATGCCTCATTTATCAATGGCCCACAGGTTAAATCTTTTTGTGACAACTTAGCAAATTATTTGGGTGTAAAACATGTTATTCCCTGCGCCAATGGCACGGACGCTTTAGAAATTGCACTGATGGCATTGGATTTGCCAAAAGGTTCAGAGATAATTACACCTTCTTTTTCCTATGCAGCTTTGACCGAGGTAATTATGCATTTAGGATTTAAGCCAGTTTTTGTTGAAGTGGACCCCCATACTTTTACCATGGACATTGAGGCCATGAAGGCTGCTATAACGCCTAACACGAAAGTTTTGGCCCCAGTACATTTATATGGGCAATGTGCAAACATGAACAAAATTATGGAAGTGGCCAAAAAGCATGGATTGTGTGTGATAGAAGATACTGCTCAGTCCATTGGAGCCAATTACAAATTGACCAATGGCAATTTTATAAAAGCAGGCACTATTGGCGACATTGGTACTACTTCTTTTTTCCCCTCAAAAAATTTAGGTTGTTATGGAGATGGGGGTGCAATTTTTACGAATAATGATGAATTGGCGGTACTTTTACGAATGATTGTTAACCACGGTCAGGAAAAAAAGTATGTCCATAAAGTAATTGGGATGAATAGCCGTTTGGACTCTCTTCAGGCGGCAGTTTTAGATATAAAATTAAAATACCTTGATCAATATGCAGCTGCTCGTAATGAAGTTGCAAACTATTATGATCGAGCCTTTGCAGGTCATCCTAATATAAAAATACCAGCAAGACAAATTAATAGCGAGCATGTTTTTCATCAATACACCCTTACACTTTGTGGGGTTGATAGAGACGATTTAAAACAATTTTTGGCAGACAACAATATTCCAAGTATGATTTATTATCCGATACCTTTACACAAGCAAGAAGCTTATGCGCAAAATATTGATATGCCGCTAACGGAGCAATTGACAAAAAATGTAATATCATTGCCCATAAGTACGGAAATGGAGGAAGAGCAATTGGCATACATTGCAAAAACAATTTTAAGCTATCCAAGCTTTGAAAAAGAAGGAATGTTACTAGAAAAAATAAATAATTAATGAAAATAGCGGTAGTAGGAACAGGATATGTTGGTTTGGTGACAGGCGCTTGCCTAGCAGAAGTAGGTACAGATGTAACTTGCATTGATATTGATAAGCAGAAAATAGAAAATTTAGGAAAGGGAATAATACCAATTTATGAACCTGGATTAGATGCTATTGTTAAAAGGAATGTCGAGAAAGGAAGACTCCATTTCAGTACCTCAACGGAAGAGGGAATAAAAGGAGCAGATGTTGCTTTTATTGCTGTAGGAACGCCTCCTGGTGAGGACGGGAGTGCAGATTTAAAATATGTTTTAGAAGTTGCCAGAGAGATTGGTATGCACATGAATAGTTACGGAGTAATTGTTACTAAAAGCACTGTACCCGTTGGGACGGCTAAAAAGGTTAAAGCGGCTATTCAACAGTCTTTGGATGAAAGAGGTATATCACAAGAATTTGACGTTGCCAGTAACCCTGAGTTTTTAAAAGAAGGTGCTGCCGTCAATGATTTTTTAAAACCCGACAGAATTGTGGTAGGTGTAGAGTCTAAAAAGGCAGAGGAAACCATGAAAAGGCTATATGCGCCTTTTGTAATGAATGGGCATCCCATAATTTTTATGGATATTCCTAGTGCTGAGATGACAAAATATGCCGCCAATGCAATGTTGGCCACAAAAATTAGTTTTATGAATGATATTGCCAATTTGTGTGAAATAATTGGGGCAGATGTAAATTGGGTAAGAAAAGGAATAGGCAGCGACCCACGTATTGGAAACAAATTTATATATCCTGGAGCCGGGTATGGAGGTTCTTGCTTTCCAAAAGATGTAAAGGCATTGATAAAAACAGCTAACCAAAACAATTACCAAATGGAAGTTTTGCAAGCTGTCGAAAATGTAAATGACCGACAAAAGTTTGTCGTTTACAATAAATTAAAAAACCATTTTGGAGAGCTAAAAGGCTTAAAAATTGCTCTTTGGGGCTTGTCCTTTAAGCCCAATACGGATGATATGAGAGAGGCACCCAGTTTGGTTTTGATTGACCAATTGCTCAAAGATGGTGCAACCGTTTCCGCTTATGACCCTGTAGCCACCCATGAAGCTAAAAAAATGATTGGAGATACTATTCATTATGCTAAAAATCCTTATGAGGCTGTAGAAAATGCTGATTGCTTAGTTATTATTACAGAATGGGCAGAATTTAGACTTCCTGATTTTGAAGTAGTAAAGGAAAAACTAAAAAACAAAGTGATTGTGGATGGGCGTAATATTTATGATGAGCTAGAGGTAAGAAAGCTAGGTTTTACTTATTACGGAATTGGCATACAATAGCAATCCGGCTAAAACCCGCTTACATTTATACCTTTTTATTGTTACGCTTATTTATGCTGCCACTTTTACGCTGGCAAAATGGGTCATGCCTACTTATATAGGAGCATTTGGCTTTATACTGTTAAGAGTTGCTACGGCTGCATTGTTGCTTACTGCAACTCAATCTTGGTTCACAAAAAAGAAGATTCCATGGCGCAAGGAGTGGAAACCTTTGGTTATCTGTGCTATTTTTGGTGTAGCTGCCAATATGCTGATGTTTTTTAAAGGACTCAGTATTACCCATGAAATAAATGCAGCGGTAATGATGCTTTTTGCACCCATCTTTGTTTTTATATTCAGTTTTATTTTAAAGACAGAAAAGCTTTATTGGTGGAATGTACTTGGGGTACTCACGGCATCTGTAGGTGCAATGCTATTTTTAGGTGGTGCACAGTTTCATTTTGATAAAAGTACTTTCATTGGAGATATTTTTATCATACTGAATGCCATTTCTTATGCTTTTTATTTGGTTTTCGTGCGCAGACTTTTAAAAAAATATCACCCAATAAGTGTTACCAGAATCTGCTTTATTATTGGTTTTATCATCGTTTTTCCTTTTGGAATACAAGAGCTTTTGGAAGCAAAATTAACTTTAATGAATGGGCAACAATGGTTTGCCCTATTGTTTGTTTTGATTATGGCAACGTATGTAACCTATGCTTTAAATGCTGTTGCCGTAAAAAAAGGGGGTGCAGGCATTGTAGGGAGTTACATTTATTTACAACCGGTGCTAGCAGCACTTATTGCTCAATATTTGGGTAGTGATAACATAACTTTAATCAAAGCCATTTATGCTGCAATTATATTTTTTGGAGTATATTTGGTGAGTATAAAAAAGTATGCAACAAATTAAATCAATGACAGGATATGGAAGCGCTCAGGCGACCATAGAAAATTGGATTATAAAAATTGAAATAGCATCTGTAAATGGAAAATATGCTGATTTGAAATTTAGACTTCCTAAAGAATTGCAAGAGAAAGAGTATGAATGGCGTAATTTGCTCATCAAAGGGATTGTACGTGGGTCTGTTCAAGTTAGTGTTACACTCGAAGAAATTGCTGGGATAAATCAAAGACCAAAGGCTTTAATAAACAAAGAAGTTTTTAACTCATACACCTCTCAGATTAGGTCGTTGATGAAGGACCATGATTTAGACCCTTCTCATTTACTACCCTTTATTGTCAGTCTGCCAGGTGTTCAATTGGGTGCAGATGAAAAAGTGCTTACAGAACTGCACGAACAAATTAGCAATTGCTTAATGAATGCATTGGCGCAATTTGACAAGCACCGTTTGGCAGAAGGAGCAGCGCTAGGGTTGCAAATGAGCCAGAACATAGCAACCATTAAGATACACCTTCAGCAAGTGCAGGAGTTGGAATTGCAGAGAAATGAAGCCGTAAAAGAAAGACTTCATAATCAAGTGAAAAAATGGAGTGAGGACATTAAAATTGAAGAAGAACGATTGGCATCAGAAATTTTATTTTATTTGGATAGGATGGATATTACGGAGGAGAAAACACGCCTAAACCAACATTGCAGTTTTTTTATGGATAGCTTAAATGAAGTAAATGGGGGTAAAAAGTTAGGATTTATATGTCAAGAAATGGGTAGAGAAATCAACACCTTAGGTAACAAAGCTAACTTCTTTGAAATGCAAAAACTTTGTGTTGAGATGAAAGAGGAGTTGGAAAAAATTAAAGAACAGGTATTAAATATTTTATAATCATACAACTTCTTGGGCAATGTCTTCGTTAATAATAATTAGTGCAAGTTAAAATATCTTATCTCCTTTTTGTAGGTCTTTTGTTTTTGCGTTTAGAAACATTAGCACAGCGCATTACACCTATTGCAGTAAGTAATTATGGAACTGCTCAGAGTCTTTTCATCAGTCCTTCTTTAAACGGTTATTCAGACTATGCTTGGCATGTGAATTTAGCAGGTGCTTGGGTAAATGTAAACAACAATGCAGTAACTTTAAAATTACCCTTTTCTGCCTATAGAATTCCAAATAGAATACCTAACCAATATAAGGAATGGGATAACAGTTGGCTGCAAGAAAGGTTGAATGGAAGGGGCAAAAAAGCGGATGTGGCCGGAGACATATATGGCCCCTCTGCCTCTGTTAAAATAAAAAATTTTAGGGTAGGTTTAATCACACAAGCCAGTGTAGGAGGGCGCGTGCAGTGCCTGTCAGAAAACTTAAGCCACGCAATTGTTAATGAGTTTGACAGTGCTCAAGGGGCATTTGATTTGTTTAATAAATTTGCCTCTGGCAAAAGCAACAGTTTTGACAAACTAACTATTGCAGCCAATACTAGAATGCAAGTTGGGGGCAATGTAAGTTATAATATTCCCTTAGATTGGAACAGACGTCTAATTATTGGTGCTAGTATCAAACGTGCTTGGGGTTTTTATGGTCAGTATCTTCAAACGGAAAAAATGACCTTGCGCCCAGTTACTGAAGACAGTGTGGTTTTTTCTCCCACCAGTATGGAATACATTAATTTTGGAGAAGGTGAAACGGGTAAAGGTTGGGGGTATGATTTAGGATTAACCTATGTTTTTCATAAAAAGGACTTTAAAAGACCTGGTGGTTATGATGATAATCAAACACGCTACCACACTAAAATAAGTGCAGCAATTATGGATATTGGAAATATTAAATACAAAAATGCAGCATACAGATCGGTAATTATCAATAGAGAGCTGGGTATAAATACAAGTAATCTTGAAAGCTATGCCAATGGCAGCAGCAATTACATCGGTGTTTTGGATAGCTTTATCAATACGGTAGGTTCTTCTTCTCAATACAATGATAGAGTGGTAATTGGTTTGCCTACGCGCCTAGTTTTGAGTGTGGATAGGCAAATTAAAAGGCACCTATTTATGAATGCAACGGTAAGCCATAGCCTAAGAAAAAGACATTCAAGACATGCGCGTTACCAAAGCGCACTGATGCTCGCACCTCGATTGGAATACCATTATTTTGAGTTTTCATTGCCACTATTAATGGAATATGACTACCGCTCTTTTAGATTAGGGGCAAGTATGCGTTTAGGGCCTTTGTATATAGGCACTAATAGTTTGGCAAGCTTACTATACACCCGCTCTGTAAATGATGCAGATTTTTTTATTGGTATTGCTTTTGGCAACTTGTCTAACTTTGGTTTCAGAAAATTATGGGATGAAAAGGCGGAACGCAGAAAAAAACGCAAAGAGGATTGTTCCAAAATGTAGGGACAATTTTTTTATGCTTGCATTAATATTTAGCCTTCCCTTTTAATAGAAATACTGTTTAGCAAATCACTTTGTTATTCCCAACAAAAAAGGCAATATTTGAGCCTTAAATAAGATTCAATATGCGTCAAAAATTTGGGTTGGCAATTCATGGAGGGGCAGGTACCATTCTGCAATCAGCAATGAATGGAGAAAAAGAATTGGCCTATAAGACTGCCTTGACTGATGCGCTTAGGGCAGGCTACGATGCTTTGTCTAAAGGTCAATCTTCTTTAGATGCTGTTGAATTGGCGGTGAATAGTTTAGAAAACTGTCCATTATTCAATGCGGGAAAAGGTGCTGTTTTTACCGCTAATGGAAAGTTTGAGCTGGATGCTTCAATAATGTGTGGCAAAGAATTAAAAGCTGGTGCTGTTTCTGGAATTAGCAACATTGCAAATCCAATTTCTTTGGCTAGAAAGGTTTTTGAAAAAACACCGCATGTTTTTATGGCTGGGGAAGGAGCTATGGAGTTTGCAAAATCATTGGGAATTCCATTAGAGTCGGATGCATATTTTTTTACCCAACAACGGTATGATCAGTGGCAGGCCCTCAAAGGCACTTCGGAAATAAGCCTTGACCACGCAGCAAAACCCATTGGAACAGTGGGTGCGGTGGCGTATGATATGCAAGGAAACATAGCTGCAGCAACCAGTACAGGTGGTATGACCAACAAGCAGTTTGGAAGGGTCGGTGATACGCCCATGGTAGGTGCTGGTACTTATGCTAATAACAAAACTTGTGCAGTTTCTGCCACAGGGCATGGAGAATATTTTATCCGGGCTGTAGTGGCATATGATGTTTCATGTTTAATGGAATACGCAGGATTAACTTTAGCAGATGCATGCAATAAAGTGGTAAAAGATAAACTGGTAAAAATGGGGGGAGAAGGCGGAATTATTGGCCTCAATGCAGCCGGAGAAATATGTTTAAGCTTTAATTCAGAGGGTATGTACAGAGGAACGGTTAGAGAAGATGGGGACTTTTTTACGGCTATTTATAAGTAAATGCTACTCATCTGATTCAAATAGAGGTTCATAAACAGCAGCTACAAATTTTCTTGTAGAAATGGTGTATTTATCTCCCTTTGCCAAGGCATGAACAACCATATGTTCAATACTTATTGGAGCACCTTCGGGTAAATCACTGATATTGTTATGTTTGATGTAATGTCCATCAAAAATAAGCACTAAACCTGAACCAATTATTTCAAAATTATCACCCTCGGTTACCAAGATGCCTGTATCTTCTCCAAGTCCAATGCCTATACAAGATGGATTGCTGGCAACAGCTTGAGTCAACCTACCAAATCTACCACGTGTTATAAAATGAGAATCAATAATTACATCATGCAACAATCCAAAACCAGTTGTAATTTTTACCTCACCTTTAAACAATGCTTTTTGACTGCTGCCTTGGTATATCATCGTATTAGACATGGCCATCGCTCCCGCACTCGTACCTGCTATAATTAATCCGTCATTTTGGTAACGCTTTTTGGCAAGCTTTAAAAATTCAGTTCCTCCAAAAGTAGTAGTCAGTCGATATTGGTTTCCACCAGAAAACATAATGCCATTGGCATTTCTTAAGCGCTCAATATATTCCTCTTTTTGTGCATCTTCGCGGTCTCTGATATGCATAAAACCAACATTAATACAACCAATTTTAGTAAAAGCATGTTTATAGCTTTCACCAATTTCAAGGGGAATACTTGATGCCGTAGTAATAACCTCAATCTTTGCGTTAATGCCACCACTTTCAGACACAAACCTTTCTAAAATATGTAAATCAAAAAAGTCTTTATCCAATCTACTTACAGCTTCCATTTCATCCTCGTCCTTATATTTGAACTCGTTCCCCCCAATTGATATAAGTTTTCCTATTGGCATTTTATTTTTTAATTATCTGGCTGCAAAACTAATATAAACCCCATCATTTTAAACTATTTCCTTAACAAAAGAACCATAGTTTTTTTAGGGTTCTAAAAAAATATTATGTCAGACGGCAATTATTTAAAAAATGTGGCTATCTTGTTGCCTTGTTCAATCGCTTAAAAGGGAATTTATGAAAATCAATGAAATTAGAATAATGAGAGGGCCTAATTATTGGTCCATTAGAAGGCATAAATTAATCGTAATGGTTTTAGACATTGAGGAACTGGAAGAAAAGCCTACAAATGAAATTGATGGTTTTTTGGAGCGTTTACAAGCCATGTTTCCAAGTATGCATGAGCACCGTTGTTCAGTTGGAAAAGCAGGTGGTTTCTTTGAAAGGGTGAAAGAAGGTACTTGGATGGGGCATGTAATAGAACATATTGCTCTTGAAGTACAAACATTGGCTGGAATGGATACTGGTTTTGGAAGGACAAGGGGAACTGGAAACAAGGGAGAATACAATGTTGTTTTTTCATATTTGGAAGAAAAGGCTGGAGTTTATGCAGCAAAAATGGCAGTTAGAATTGCAGAAGCACTTATTGAAAACAAAGCCTATAATTTAGAAGAAGATATTCAAGAAATGCGCGAAATTAGAGAAGCCGAAAGACTAGGACCTAGCACGGGTTCAATAGTTGAAGAAGCTGCTAGTAGAGGAATCCCGTGGTTAAGATTGAACCGAAATAGTCTAGTTCAGTTGGGTTATGGTGCAAATCAAAAACGAATCCAAGCAACTGTAGCAAGCACTACAGGGAGTATTGCGGTTGAAATAGCTTGCGATAAAGAAGACACAAAAGATTTATTAGAAGCCAACGGTATTCCAGTTCCAAGCGGAAGAATTGTGAGATCGGAAGAAGGATTATTTGAGGCCATTGATGTCATTGGTTATCCGGTGGTAACAAAACCCATTAATGGCAACCACGGAAGAGGGGCAACTACCAATATTAGAAATAAAGCGGATGCTGTTGTTGCATTTGAAGCAGCCAAAGAGCACAGCAGGTCTGTAATCGTAGAAAAATTTGTTACAGGCAATGATTACAGGTTGTTAGTAATTAACTATCAGTTTGTTGCAGCCGCAATACGCACCCCTGCCAGTATAGTGGGGGATGGAAAATTAAATATTCAAGAATTAATCAACGAGGTAAATAAAGATCCTAGACGTGGATATGGACATGAGAAGGTATTAACCGCAATTAAAATTGACCATCAAACGGAGTTAATTTTAAAGGAACTGAACCTTTCTTTGGAAAGTGTAATTCCAAGTGGAGAAAAACTGTTGTTAAAACCAACGGCAAACTTAAGTACTGGAGGCACCGCAGAAGATATAACGGATATTGTGCATCCCTATAATATTTTTATGGCAGAAAGGATTGCTAAAATTATAGGGTTGGATATTTGTGGTATAGATATCATTGCTCCAAACCTTACAGAGCCAATTGATGAAAATGGAGGAGCCGTAATTGAGGTAAATGCGGGTCCTGGATTTAGAATGCACCTAGCACCTACCTCGGGAATACCCAGGAATGTTGCTGGGAATGTCGTGGATATGCTTTTCCCTTTAGGTGAACCCTTTAAAATACCAATTATTGCCATTACCGGAACCAATGGTAAAACAACCACGACACGTTTAATGGCTCATATTGTAAGAAATATGGGATATAAGGTTGGGTTCACTACTTCAGACGGAATTTATATTCAAAATAGGATGCTGCAAAAGGGCGATTGTACCGGACCTGTTAGCGCTGAGTTTGTGCTACGCGACCCTACCGTAAATTTTGCAGTTTTAGAAACAGCAAGAGGCGGAATTTTGCGTTCAGGGTTAGGGTTCTTTAACTGTGATATCGCTATAATTACCAATGTTGCAGAAGACCATTTAGGACTTAAAGGAATAAACACCTTAGAGGATTTGGCTAGAGTGAAAGGCATTGTTGCTGAAAGCGTTTTGCCAAATGGTCACGTTATTTTAAATGCAGATGATGATTTGGTCTATGAAATGCGTAAAAACGTATCCTGTAATGTTGGATTGTTTAGTTTAGAAGAGCACAATCCACGAATTGTTGAGCATTGTAAAAATGGTGGTTTAGCGGCAGTTTATGAAAATGGATTTATAACGGTATGCAAGGGGGATTGGAAAATCAGAATTGAAAAAGTGGTAAATATACCTATTACTTTTAGAGGCAAAGCATTGTTCAACATACAGAATACCTTGCCCACTGTTTTGGCTAGTTTCATTAGAGGCTTTAAAATTGCAGATATCAAATTGGCATTAGAAACTTTTATTCCTTCACCGGCCCAAACACCTGGAAGAATGAATATGTTTCGATTTAAGAATTTTGACGTAATGCTAGATTATGCCCATAACCCGGCAGGCTTTAGAGCAATTGCCAACTTCTTGGAACAAATTGAGGCAACGGAAAAAATAGGTATTATTGCAGGTGTGGGTGACAGAAGAGATGAGGATATCATAGAACTAGGCCAATTGTCTGCTAAAATGTTTGACAAAATAATTATTAGACAAGATAAAAACCTAAGAGGTAGAACAGATGCAGAGTTGATTGAATTAATGAAGCAAGGGATTTTGAAAGTTGATCCCAATAAGTCTATTGAAATTATTCCCAAAGAAAGCGAAGCCATACGGTATGCTGTTGCCAATGCAAAAAAGGATTCATTTATTGTAATTTGTAGTGATGTTGTTCCAGATGCATTAGAATTAGTGCGATCCTTGCATGAGGAAGAAGATAAGATAAACCTTAATTTAGGCTCGCAGTAGCTAATGCAGTGCCATAATAATTGTATATTATTAAGAAGCAAGGCACATTTTCATTAACAAAGCTCTACAGTTGAAGTTTACAATGGCTAAAAATCATTAGTTAGCGATTGGCGGTTTTGTGCTCTTGTGTGAAATCTTTCAATAACAGATTTTTTCTCGCCAAGGCGCAAGGACGCCAAGCGTTGTAAATGAAAACATTAAAAAATCAATATCAAAAGCTTTGCGACTTTGCGAGAAATTATTCTTTAGACCAAGCCATTTATATCATTACAGATTATTTACAACTCTTCTAATTCCGTCTTTTACATAATCCTCATTAAAGTTGATTAAAAGACCTAATTTTTTGTTCGTGAGTTTTAAATAGGTTAATAGCTGTTTGTAATGGACAGCCTGTATTTCTGAAACGGACTTTAATTCTAATATGACCTTTTCATTGATTATTAAATCTGCACAAAAAGCACTAGGTAGAATATGATTTTTCCATAATATTGAAACTGCTTGCTGACGTTTAACTTTTAATCCCGCCTCAATAAGTTCATGGAATAGAATCTCTTCATACACCTTTTCTAAGAGTCCGGGACCCGTTTGCCTATGAATTTCAATACAAATATTTACGACTATCCTGGCAATTTCATTTTCTGTCATAATATTAATGTTTATTTGTCGCTTTTTTATCTCGCCAAGGCACAAGTGCGAAAAGTTTTATAGTTAAAGTTTTTTTGGCTAAAAATAATTAGTTAGCGCTTGGCGGCTTTGCGCCCTTGCGAGAATTTTTTCTAGTAGTAGACGTATTAATCTCTCCAAGACACAAGGACGCAAAGCGCAGTAAATGAATTGTATTTTACAACCTCATGAACCAAAGCTTTGCGTCTCTATGCCTTTGCGAGAAATTTCTCTAATTACTGTGTGCAACTAAAAAGGCAAATCTGCTTTTTCTTTTTTAGCTTGCTTAGTTTTGTTTTCAACTACATCTGCATTGGCAGGCTTGTTACCGCCTAACATGTTAAAATCATTGACTACAATTTCTGTAAAATAACGCTTGTTGCCATCCTTGTCAGTATATTCTCTGTTAGACAAACGTCCTTCCACGGATAGTTTATCACCTTTTTGAATGTACTTTTGAATTACATCGGCACGCTTACCCCAAATTACGAGGTTGTGCCATGTGGTAAGTTCCTGAAAATCGCCATTGGCATCTTTTCTGCGTTCGCTGGTTGCCAAGCTAACTTTCGCTACTTGATTTCCATTGTCAAATGTTAAAATTTCTGGGTTCATGCCTACATTTCCTGTTAGACGTACTGAGTTGTTTAGTGAATACATAATTTTTTGTTTTTAAAGATTAATATTTATTTAAATTTTTGCTGAACTGATTTTTTGTTTTCTCAAATTCAACACTGCAAAGATGGGAGCACTCCAAATAAACAGTCGGTTTAGAAACAATTAATTTCGTTTGTAAGTGTTTGTAATCGTTTGTACGCATTAAGTTTTTATAAAAAATATGAATAAACAAAAGGCTTACCTTTGCATGTACTGTTTTTATAAAAAGAATCAATAAAAAATAAAAATTTGTGAAAAGGGAAATTATAACATTAGCAGATATTAAAATTTTGGTAGATTCCTTTTATGAAAAAATCAGGGAAGATGATTTGCTTAAAGATATTTTCAATGAAATTATTAAAGACAATTGGGCTATTCATTTAGAGAAGATGTATCGCTTTTGGCAAACTGTACTTTTAGGTGAACATACCTATGTAGGCAGTCCATTTGCTCCACATGCCAATTTACCGATTACAAAGGTCCATTTTGAGCAATGGTTACGACTATTTTACCAAACCGTGGAAGAGCATTTTAAAGGAGAAAAAGCAACGGAGGCAAAATGGCGTGCAGAAAAGATGGCAGTAATGTTTCTTTCAAAAATACAATTGTATAAAGGTGGAAATCATAAACCAATTAAGTAAAAGGGTTCTTGCTTAAATTATTCCTTGGATGTTAACGGAAGTACCTTTACCTATTTCAGAAACTATTTTTAGCTTACTTTCTATTTCTTCTGCCCTTTCTTGCATGTTTAACAGACCGTACCCCATTTTTACACTTGCCATATCAAACCCTTTTCCATTATCTCTAATTTCAATGGAAAATTGTTGTTCTTCCGCATTAATTTCGACTACAATTTTAGTGCAATTGGCATATTTTACAGCATTGTTAATGCTTTCTTGACATATCCTAAGCAACACAATAACCTTGGAAGGAGGCAAGGCATAGTTTTCACCACTAATATTTACTTTTAGTTGAATATTTCCAACTTCAGCATATTTTTTACTGGTGGAGCGTACTTTTTCGGCAAAATTTTCCAATGTAATTTCACCAGTTTGTATGGCCCAAATTGTTTCGCGCATTTGTCTCATTGCATGTCTGCTTGATGAACTAATCAGTTCCAGATCAGCTTTCTTTTCAGGGTCGTTGATTAAGTATGCCTTTTGGTCTATAATGCTTGAAATATAGGTAAGTTCAGCCCCTAAATTATCATGTAGGTCGCGTGAAATGCGTTGCTTCTCATTGTTCACCTCATTGAGTATTTTCATTTCTTGTAAATGTTCCTTTAGTTTTCTTTGAGATAGAAACCTTATGAAAAGAACAGCCAAAGTGGATAGTATAATAAAAACGATAACAATAAACCACCAAGCTCTATAAAAAGGAGGATGAACCACAATTTTAAGTGTTGCATATTTTTTGTTCCAAATGCCACTTTGATTGGTTACATTTACTAAGAAACTGTATGTTCCGGCAGGGAGTGATGTATATGTTGCAAATGGATTGCCTGTAACAATCCAGTTTTTATTATATCCTTTGAGTTTATATTTATATTTGATTTTGGGAGAGCTGCTGTAATTTAATCCCGCAAAACGCAAAGTCAAAGCTTGGTCTTCTGGAAATAAGTGAAGTGAATTATTTGTTACCCTATCATTGGCAGACTTATAATTTATAGTTATATCGTTAATAAAAAGAGCGGGTTCAAAATTGGATGGAAGTATGGCACTGGGGTTAAAAATTACTAAACCCGCTGGTGTTCCAAAAAACAACTCACCTACCTCATTTTTAAACGTAGAAGCCAATCCAAAATCTGTAAAATAAAGTCCATCTGGTTTACCATAATTGGTAAATTGTTCTGTTTTTGTTTCAAATTTACTGATGCCTTTGTTTGTGCTTAACCATAAATTTCCGCTGGAATCTGTGAGTAATCCGTTGACAACGTTGTTATTAAGACCTTTATCTAAACTAAAGTGAGTAAAATTTTCTGTTTGCTTGTTCATTTTAGACAATCCACCACCATAGGTAGACATCCATAAATTGCCGTCTCCAAAGTCAGCAAATTGAGAAACAAAATTAAATCCAGGTGATTTTTTCTGATTTTCTTTAATATAAGGATAATTTTTAAAGTAACCCTTCTGCTCAATAAAATGATGTATGCCTTTATTAGAGCCAAGCCAAATGTTGTTTTCTATGTCCTCAAAAATGGTAATGTAGAATGTAGTATTTAACCCATTAGCATCAGGGGGATAATGTTTCACTACCTTATAGTGTTTGTCAAGTATATAAATTCCTGCGCTGGTAACAATCCAAAGGTTATTATTTTGCCTCATCAATAACTTATAAATATGCAACCCATCTGGCAGTGATTCGGATTTTATCAATGCTTTTTTAAGCGTTAAATCTTCAGACAATAGCCACAATCCTTTTGTTTCAGTGCCTATCAAAACATCATTATTGTATCCTATGTTCATAGTGGTAATTTCTGATGGGAGAAAGTTTTTAAATTGCAATGCCTTTACTGCTTTTACAGAAGACTGAGCAAACTTTTTATTGCACAATGAAGGTGCATTCAAATGCAAAAGGTACGTATTACTGCCATAAACAAAAAGTCGGTTTTTGCTGTCTTGAACCATTCCCTTTATACTATTTTTATCACCAAAAGTTTCGATAGCAAGGTATTTAAAATTGTCTTTTTGAGGCTTATAAACTGAAATGCCCTGCTCAGCTGTTCCAATCCATACTTTACCTGATTTGTCATAAAATCCACCTGTGGTTATTGAAGATGGTAAACCCTGTTTCTCTATTTCAGATTTGGTAATATGGTACTGCAAAGCGCCTTTAACAAAGATATAAATACCATTGTTGGTATTTACCCATAATTCATCCTTAACGGTAAAAATGTAAAAAATAAAATCGTTCTTAAAGTCAAAATCATGGGTAAAAATAGCACTGTTTAATTTATTTAAGTAAAACAATTGTTTGCCATTGGTAAACCATATTTTTCCAAAACCGTAAATTGATGCAAGGTGGAAATAAGAGTCTATTGGGTCGAGATTTTTTTTTATGGTAGTTTTTGTTACAAAATTAAAAACCCCTTTGCTTCCTATAAATAGAAGCTGACCAGATTTAGGGTCCTCAATCATTGAATAAGGGTTGTTAGGGATGTCTATTTTTTTGTCAATGCCCAGTATATTGGTTTGTTTTGGATACTTATTGGCAACAGCTATTGTAAAAACCTCAGCATTAATGATGGCATAAACAAAACCTTTAAAGATTACCAACGCCATACTTTGGTCGGTGCCTGATAAATTGGTAAAAAACCACGTGACCTTGCCAGTTTTTTTGTCAATGCGGTTAATTCCATTTCTAGAACAGCACCAAATATAACCCAAAGAGTCTTCCGCTAAACCCCATAGGAAATTGTCAGATAATGAATATGCCGTATTATTGGAAACGCTATAATTGGTGAAGCGGTAACCATCATACATGCTAACTCCATCTTGAGTGGCAAACCACATATAGCCCTGTTTATCTTGGTATATATCATTTACAGCATTCTCTACAAGTCCATCTTCTGTTGTAAGATAACTAAATCGATGCTGTGCAGAAGCATAGTTGATAAGTAAAGTATAGGCTATTAGAAGCGTTATTCTCATCTAGTCACAAAACAACATGTTTTTTTTCATTTAATGGATACGCAATTAAATAGTTTATCCAACATGTTTTTGGAAAAGAGGAATCAAGCTTAATTCAGCAAAGCCAGTTCTTGGTCAATTTTATTTTGGGTAACTGGCAATAAACTAATTTGTGGCTTGTTTTTATCCAATGGGTTTAGCACCGTCTTGTACAGATAAGGCTGTTTGTTATCATCTATTGAGATAACGATCAATGTAGCCCTTTTATCTTTAGGAATACCAGAAAAGCTAATACTAGCTCCATTTGCAGTGCCCATTAAAACACCTCTAACATCAGTATAAACTAAGTAATATTGGGCTGGAATTGTATCAGCAGCAATTGAATAAAGCATAGTTGGTTGGTCATAAAACTTATCACAGTTGATTAAACCTAAATCAAAAATCTTCAGTTTGCTTTCCATTAAATTGCTGCTTGCCGCCAACGTTTCTGCTTTAGCTTTAATGGATGCTCTTTCTGCTTTTTTCTTTTCTTCTTCAACCAAAAGGGCCTTTTTATGGGCCTCCCATTCCTCTTTAGAATTGAACACCTTTTTACTTACAATATTGCCTTCACCGTCCTTGATGGTTTCCGTCATTTGCCATGTTTCTTTAACAATGTACCGCGGTGCTGAGCGGCCAAGCCAGTTTAGTTTTTCAGGATAACGAGGGTCTTTGGTAAAAATAGACATTGTTGCATCAGTCTTACCCAAAGTAAAATCTATATCTACTCCAATGGCTTTGTTTATACCTACTTTTTTGTTTGGATTTGCCTTTTCTGTTGCATCGATAAAAATTGTTCCTCCTGTTTCAAGCATTCTTCCATTTGAGGTGGATGGCAGCGCATTTTTTACGTAGTCACTGAGGCTGTAGAATTCCTTTAAAGCAATATTTACACTGTCTTTGCAAAGCAGGCTATTGGCTTTAAAAAACAATTTGGTTCCCTCATTCCCGATAATAGCAGTGTCCTTGTTGGGATTGATAACAAAAATTTGTGAGGGCTTTTCTTTAAAAAGTGGGCGCAAAGGATTCTCTAAAGCATCTAATTCATTAAGTGTAGCAGGGGTAATTTTTTGAGGGGCCGGTATTTGTAGCACAACAGAAACGCTCCAGCCAAGATAGGAATTAGGAAAATTTTGAGGTCTCCCTAAATATTCGTAGCCAATGCTTTCAGCATATGCTTTTATTGCATCTGCTTGATATTGCGAGTTGGTTCCAAAGCGCAAACGGTTTCTGGCGCTGTCATAAACAAGGGGTAATACGGTTACTCTGTTAGTGGTTGCAAAGTTTTTTGACAAGCCATTGAGTTGTTCCTTTTGCTGTTCATTCAGTGTTTTTTGTTCTGGCGAAAATATAAGATTGACTCTTTCACCTTGACCAAATGATTGTAGGTAAATTACAGCGAGAACAAGCAGTGCGATTGATTTTAGTTTCATGGCATGGATATTTACAGTTTGTAACGACTTGAAATAGCGGTTTATTTTATTTGTGGAGAAATGGGTAGTAAACTTCATTAAAAAAAAAGAAATATGCTACCTACATTTGTGCTGAAACACCGGAACCTGTTTTACTTTATAAATTATGAAAAAATTTGTCATTTCCTTTTTGCTCCTCACCTTTTTGTTTACTGTGGGGTTTATACTTATAAGCAGCTATACTTATAGTGAAGGTCACAGAGACGGGTATTTAATGAAATTTTCTAAAAAGGGATTTCTGTTTAAAACGTATGAAGGCACCCTTAATTTGGACTTCATAAACACATCAGGAGGTAGGCTGAGTAGCAATACTTGGGACTTTTCTGTAAACAAAGATAATAAACAAGTAATAGAAAGCCTTAATAATATTGGCGAGGATAAAATACGTTTCTTTTATAAACAAAAGGTTAGAGCACTCCCATGGAATGGTGACACAAAGTATTTTGTTTACAAATTAGAGGTTGTCAAAGATAGCCGTTCCAACAGAATCCAGTTTTAACAAAAAAGTCTGCCCTGTTAATTTGAGCAGACTTTTATTAAAATAAAGTGAAGGTTATTTTATAAATAACAATTCTCTATACTTAGGAATAGGCCAGTACTCGTCACTGATAATCTGCTCCAATTTATCACTGTTGTACTTGATGTCATCAAATTTTTCTTTAATGCTGTGATAAGCCGAGGCTCTTTTATTCAAATCTTCAATTTTATTGGCTTTCTTCCTTTTTTCAATCATTTCATTGGTTAATATGTACAATTTATTTACATGATCTCCAATTTTTTCGATTATTTCGTTTTGGACTAAAAACTTATCCTTTTTAATACCAATACTAATTAATTGTGTTAGGTTTTTTCCAATTTGCTTTTGATATTTAATAGCGGCAGGTAATACTTGCGTTAGTATCATGTCTCCCAATACCCTAGATTCTATTTGAATTTGTTTAACATAATTTTCAAATCTAATTTCCATTCTTGCTTCCAATTCCTTTTCAGAAAAAATACCATTGGTAGTAAATAGTTTCTTAGATTTAGGGGTTAGGTACGACAACAATGCTTCTGGTGTGTTCTTAATATTTTTTAACCCGCGTTTTGTTGCCTCTTTTACCCATTCATCGCTATATCCATTTCCGCCAAAAATGATTTTTTCGCAATCCTTCATGTACGTTAATAAAACATTTTTAATAGCGTCCTCTGTTTTTCTTCTTCCTTTTCTTTCTACTTCAACAGCATCTTTAAAATCTTTCAACTGGTTGGCTACAATGGTATTCAACACAATCATTGCATTAGAGCAATTGTCGGCAGAACCTACGGCCCTGAATTCAAATTTATTTCCAGTAAATGCAAAAGGACTTGTTCTATTTCTATCTGTATTATCCAATAAAATCTCAGGCAGGTTTACGATGCTTAGTTTATTAACTTCTTGCTTGGTTGGTCTGCCTCTTCTAGGTTTTTTATCTTCCATAAACTCATTGAGTACACGTTCTAATAGTGTACCAACAAAAACGGACATGATGGCAGGCGGAGCTTCATTTGCACCCAAACGATGGTCGTTTCCGGCAGAGGCTATACTTGCTCTTAATAAATCTCCATGGTCATGCACGGCTTTGATAGTATTGATAAAAAAAGTTAAAAACTGCAAGTTTTGTTCTGGTGTGTTACCGGGTTTTAAAACATTTACGCCTGTATTGGTTACAATACTCCAGTTATTGTGTTTGCCTGAACCATTTACTCCATGAAAAGGTTTTTCATGCAAAAGTACTTTTAAGCCATGGTGTGAGGCTACATTTTGCATCAAATCTGTTAAGAGTGTGTTGTGATCAACCGCCAGGTTTACTTCTTCAAACATAGGGGCACACTCATACTGACCAGGTGCTACTTCATTGTGTCTTGTTTTCAAAGGTATTCCTAATTTCAAGGCTTGGGTTTCAAAATCCGTCATAAAATCATATACACGTTCTGGGATTGAGCCAAAATAATGATCTTCCATTTGTTGACCTTTGGCAGGAGCATTGCCCAAAAGTGTTCTACCCGTAAATTGTAAATCCTGTCTATTGTAATAGAGTGACTCATCTACCAAAAAGTATTCTTGCTCCACACCCAAAGAAACGGAGCAGGTTTTTACATTCGTGTCAAAATATTGTGCAACATCCGTGGCCGCCTTTCTTATAAAGTTTAAAGATTTTAGCAAAGGCACCTTATAGTCTAAAGCCTCACCAGTATATGAAACAAAAACGGTTGGGATACTCAAAGTTTTTCCGCTTGCTTTTTCTATAATAAAAACTGGAGAAGTAGGATCCCATGCACTATAACCCCTTGCTTCAAAAGTGTTTCGAATTCCACCATTTGGAAAACTTGAAGCATCTGGCTCTTGCTGTATCAAATTAGTTCCAGTAAAAATTTCAATACCTTTACCCATTTCAGTAGGTTCAAAAAAGCTATCGTGTTTTTCTGCCGTACTTCCGCCTCTTAAAGGCTGAAACCAATGCGTATAATGTGTTGCACCTTGGCTAATAGCCCAATTCTTCATTCCCTCTGCAATTTCGTCTGCTGCTTCTCTATCCAACATGTGTTCACCTGCAATGGCTTTTTTGAGTTGGGTATATGCTCCTTTGGACAAATATTTTTTCATCGTTTTGTAGCTGAAAACGTTTTCTGCATACAAATCAGATATCTTTTGTGGTTTGTTTAAATTGCTTTTGGCCTCACGTTGACCAATTGTTTCCAATGCTTTTTGTCTTGCTGGTTCCATTTTTAATTATTTGCTGCAAAAATAGGTTAAAGCTGTATTTAATCATAGTTTTTGCTATTAAAAGTTGAATTAAATCGTAATATAAGCGTAATAAGTGGTAATTATTTACTATTTTGTGTGTTTTTGAACAAATAAATATATGCTCTGTGTAAGTTCCGAGACTTTATTAAAAGGAATTAAATGGCCGTCATTTTCCCAAACTGCTGCTTCAAGCACTGCTGAATCAAAAACATGTTTTGAATAGGCTAAGTTTACAAAAGGAACCAGTTTGTCCTTGTTTCCATGGATGTGCATTATCGGTGTTTTCAAGTTTCCCCAATCTGGCTCAATAGATTTTAAAGATGCTTCATGGTTATATTTCTCATCAGCACTAATTTGTAGTGCCTTAGAAACAAGCCACCTGGTACTTTTCCATTTGCCTAGTTTCCCAAACCAAAAGTATTTTTCATTTTCAGGGTCTAAGGCTGGAGCAATCATTATGGTTCCGTTAATAGCAGTGTCTAACAGAACAGCGGCCCTGGCAACAATAGAGCCTCCAAAGGAATGACCTATTAAAAAAACTGGGTTTTGCTTAAAGTTTTTAAGTACTAGACTTTTTATCCATTCAGCTTGTTTTTCCAACGATAAATAATGCCCATAATCTGAGTAACCATACCCAGGTCGATCTAAAATAACCATGTTGTAATGATTTGTTAGTGTTGTATCTTCAAAATAAGCGGTAAATGCTGTTGCAGAGCCCGGAGCACCATGCACAAAAATAATGGTAGGGGCTTCAGGAAATGTATTCATTTCTAAATACCGGTACAATTTATTTTCAAAGCTGTCATACTTTATGCTGTAGTGTAAATGTTTTTTTTGCATTTCTTTTTTTAAGGCTTTGTCACTTTTTCTAAATGTCAAACAGCCTATTAGCAAAAAGAAAGCACAGGTGATAATAGCTAAGGTGATTATGGATATTTTCATGAATTTTTTAGCGAAGAGCATGTACAATTCAAAATTAAGACTTAGTTTTTAACATTTGCATGCTTTTTTCGTTTATATCACTTTTTTATAAGATGTTTGTAAATTCCCTTTTATGAAAACAAAACGGATAAAAAAAACGATTGGAAGGTTTGAAGCCATTTCCTTTCCAGACTTTGAGTTAGGATTGGTTAATGCAAAGATTGATACTGGTGCGGACTCTTGTGCCATACATTGTTCCCAGATTAAACTAATAGAAAAAAATGGTGTGGAGCAATTGGCGGTCAAATTATTGGACAAAAGGCACAAAGAGTTTACCAATAAATTTATTTATTTCAGTGATTTTAAAGAAAGAAGCGTTAAAAACTCTTTTGGGCATATTGAAATTAGATATGGTATCAAAACTAATATTAAAGTAGGTGACGATGTGATCTTTACTGATATTACCTTTGCGGCTAGAAGCCTTATGAATTACGAGGTTTTGTTGGGCAGAAAGTTTTTAAAAGGAAATTTTGTGGTAGATGTTGCCAGGCGCTACGTTTTAACACATCATATCAAAGAAGATTAAAACTTTGGCATTTATATTGTTTCCTTAATAATGAACGTTATTTATTAGATGAGACTTTTATCTGTCATATGGATTTTATTGGTTTGTTGCTTCGCAACTTTCAACACGCAGCATGCTAAATTATTGATGCTCGCCAAAACAGAAAAATATGTGCAACAAAATGACCATGAAAATGCCAGTAGTGCCTTTCATGAATACATTACAACTTACGGTGTAGATACTGAAATAAAAGCGCTTCAAAAAAAGTGGATTCCCAAAATGGTTAAAACCTATTTAGAGCCATCTTTGATTAAACAAAGAGCGGTTAAATGGAAAGTTAAACCATCCAAGAGTAATTGCGCTGCTGGTGTTTTAGATACCTTTGAATACCTCAGCTTTGAAAGTAATTTGAATTTAATTAGGCTGTTAGCGGGTGTTCCAAAGGTAAATGATATCGATGCAACATTCAGTTTGGCTTGCCAACAAGCCGCTTGGGTAATGCATGTAAACGATGACATCAAGCACAAAATACCAAAAAATTGGAAATGTTATTCTGTTAATGCGGATTTAGCCGCTTCTAGTTCAAACCTTTCTTATGGGTACAGTGCTGGGCAAGCCTTGTTAGGAATGATGCGCGATGAGGAAGAAAACAATACTGCCGCAGGGCATCGCAGATGGTTGCTTAATCCAGCACTAACCTTTCCTGGTTACGGACTTACAGAGAACACAGCTGTTATATGGGTAATTGGGCAAAAGGCTAATTTTAGAGAGGTTTATCAAGATTTATCCTATTATGATACCCATCCTATTGCCTGGCCCATTGCTGGGGTAAACCCCATAATGTTAGTGACTTCCAGGTTTTCTGTCACAATCAGAAAAGCTGATTTTTCCTCAGCCAAGGTCGCTGTTACAAAAAATGGTAGGGCGTTGTCAGTAAAAAAATATACTCCAAATGGTAATTATGGCAATCCTACCTTGGTTTTTGATTTACCTTCAACCCCAAAGGTTGGTGAAACCTATGTCATCAGTATTACCAATATCAAAGATGCCAATGGCAAAATGGTGAAGTATAATTATGAGACAAGTTTTATGGATTAGGGAATCAGTATTGCAGCTATTTTTCTATATTTAAGCAACCAACTTCAACTTTTTCCTTATTGCCTCAAAACCCAAAGCCAAACAAATAGCCCAAAGAGGTGTTGCAAAGGCTAACATCCTAGCCGCCTCACCACTTAAAAAAGCATGGAATATAAAAATAGGCAACAACCACAATACATAATTGGGGATTTGATTGCGCAATGTTTTTTTAACAACAACCCAAATTACAACAAAAGTGAAAATGCCCAATACGGTAAAGAGTTCTCCCAACCCTCTAACAGAGGCTAGCTTTTTAAAGGTATAGATGAAATCGTAAAAATGTCCTGAGTATTCTTCAATGCTTTTGGTAGCCGTAATACCCACCTTTAAATCTATCCAATAACGCACACCAAAGACCAACAGACCACTTAACAACCAAAATGGAAGTTGTTTCCACTTGTGTGCACCAAAGAAAAATAGCAGGGGTGCTACAAACAAATAACTTTCCTTAGCCCAAGGGCCTATAAAAATACAAAACAATATCCAACACCAATTTTTGGTGTAAATGGCAAGACAGGTTGCAATAATAATTAAGACATACAGACTATCTGTTAATGGTAAGCCTGCCATGTAATTATACCAGCGACCGGATATAATGGCTGTGCAAGCAATTAAGGCAAGCCAAATGCTAAAGCCTTGTTTAGTGAGCCAGTAAAAAAGTAAAAACATGGCAAAGGCCAAAATAAATGCGTTCACCAAATAAAATGCCATTTGTAAAGGCCAAGTACTTTCTGCTCTGTGCGGCCACAGGTTTTTGTAGACAGCAGCAATGGGCAAACTTACCACCTTGGCGATAAACGGAACAATAACACGATAACGATGGGTTATGGTTGCATCAGTAAAATTGCCATTGGCAACGTTTAAATAGGCCTTACAATCTATACTGGTATGCGAAAAATCATAATGAACATAGGTATTATAAGCTGGGCCAATAATTATTGCTAAGAAAAATAGGAATATAACTATCTGATTTTTAAATCCTTGCATTTTATTGAATTATTATGACACTTGAAAGATACTTTTTTTGCTTTTGAAACGTCTATAGTATAAAGATTATCAATTTGGTAGTTTTTTCATTGTTTAAATTTGGTTGACGGTCTCAATGTTGAAAAAAACATTGGGGCCGTTTTTTTATGTTTTTCTTGCACTGTACCATTTAGCGTCCAAGTGTTCCTCACTTTTAGTTGTAAGTGGTTTGTGTTTTTTACCAACCAATGCATCCAAAGCAGCAGCAGCCAATGCCAATTCCTCCTCACGACTTAAAATTACTTGTTGTTTTGGGTCAAAATATTTGCCAATAAATCCCGTGTCAAAATCACCACTTATAAATGCTTCGTGCTCCATCACAAATTTACCAAATCCCAAAGTAGTTTCTATTCCTCTAATTTGATACTCATCTATAGCCCGGTTCATCCGCTCAATGGCTTGTGTTCTATCTACTCCATAACAAATCAATTTAGCAATCATGTTGTCATAGTAAATAGGAATTTCCATTCCTTCCTCAACACAATCATCTACCCTAACACCTATCCCTTTGGGAATCCTATACCTTTTTAAGGTACCAATGTCTGGTAAAAAATTATTGTATGGATCCTCTGCACAAATGCGCAATTCAATGGCATGACCTTGAATTTTTAAATCTTCTTGACTGAACGAAAGCTTGTTGCCAAAGGCCACGTTCAACTGTTCTTTTACTAAATCTACACCTGAAATAAACTCTGTTACTGGGTGCTCCACTTGCAAACGGGTATTCATTTCTAAGAAGTAGAATTTTAAATCTGCATCTAATAAAAATTCAACGGTACCCGCACCACTATAATTACATGCTTTGGCAACATTGACCGCAGCTTCACCCATTTCTTTTCTTAAAGAAGGTGTTAAAACCGCACTGGGAGCTTCTTCTACTAATTTTTGATGCCTTCTTTGTATACTGCATTCACGTTCAAATAGATAAACGGTGTTGCCATAATTATCTGCCATCAATTGAATTTCAATATGGCGTGGTTTAGTCACAAATTTTTCAATAAAAACGGCCTCATCTCCAAAACTAGAAACAGCTTCACTGCGTGCAGTTTTCAGCGCACTATCAAACTCTGAAATATTTTCCACCAAGCGCATTCCTTTACCACCACCACCAGCAGAGGCTTTTATAAGAATGGGAAACCCTATTTCTTGGGCAATTTTTTTAGCTTCGTCAATATCATCAATGGCCTTGTTAACGCCAGGAACCATGGGTACATTGTATTGAGCCACCGCTTCTTTGGCAGCTAATTTACTACCCATCACTTCCATGCTGGCAGCAGAGGGACCGATTAAGACAATATTATTTTCCTTTAGCTTTCTGGCAAAATTTGCGTTTTCAGACAGGAAACCATAACCTGGATGAACTGCCTGCGCTCCAGTCTTTTTACACAGTTCAATGATTTTATCCATTTGCAGGTATGAGTCTGCCGAAGCTGGTCCTCCAACACAATAGGCTTCATCTGCCATGGCAACATGCAAGGCGTTTCTATCTGCAGTAGAAAAAATACCAACGGTTTTTATGCCCATGTCTTTACAGGTACGCATAACCCTAATGGCAATTTCACCGCGATTGGCTATAAGGACTTTTGTGAACATCCTATACCTCTTGTGGTTTTTCTGGTTTGTGTATCATTGGCAAGTCTACCAACTCCTCTTCTTTGTAATGAATATGTCCCATGCCCCAAAAACCTCCATCAACGTTGGCAATTAGGTGAGATATTTGACGAATACTCTTGTAATATTTACTGGTGAACTCATACCTCAATTTAGGAAAAATAGTATTCAAACCTGCCAACTTTTGGGTTAAATAAGCATTGCGTTCTTTGATGTCCTTTGGTAAAGAAATCATCAAATCTACTAAAACCTCTTTGGCGTTGTCATGGTCCAATATTTGGTATATTTCTCTTAAATCTTCATGTTTTTCCGAAAAAGTTTTGATGTGAATCAGCTCTGCTGCTTTTTTTATTTCATCATCAGAGAACTCTCCATCTGCTCCTGCAATCAATGCTGCTACTAAGTTTGGAGCAATAATTAATAAATCTTTTTCTTCGTCTGTAAGTTGGGATAAATGCGATAACATAAATTAAATAATAATATTTCTAACTTTGCGAAGTTAAAACTAATTATGTTTTGCTAAAAGAAATAATTTCAGTAATTAAAAAAGATGTCGCTTTGGAGTGGCGAAACAAATTTTCCGTAGCTGGAATTTTGGTGCAAGTACTTACTTCTGTTTTCATTATTTATTTGGCCATACCCGTCATGAATGAAGCCACACAGAACAGTTTGTTTTGGATAGTGGTCATATTCTCATCACTCAACCCGTTGGCAAAAGGTTTTATTGGAGAAAGTTCAGAAACTGCATTTTACTACAAACAATTAATTCCAATACAAACGACAATACTATCCAAATTGATATATAATTTTGTGTTGATTATCTTTATTGTTTGCTTTATTTGGCTTGGTTTTCAATTGTTGCTTGAACCATTTAAAGGGAATTCTTTAGCCTATTTTTTAACTATTTTATTAGCAGGATTGGGTATTTCGTCTACATTTACGTTGATGTCTTCCTTAATTACCAAGGTTAAAAATGCCTTTTTAATTTTGCCTGTAATTAGTTTACCTATTATTATACCCATTTTATTGATTGGGATAAAGGCAGCTAAAAAAGCAGTTGACGATATGCCCACCAATTTGTTTTATAAAGATTGGCTATTGCTGGGGGTGTTGGTCATATTTAGTTGTATTATGACCGTAATTTTTTATACTGTCTTGGAAAAAAACTAAAAGTGCAGTTTTAATATTGTATCTAATTCATTTTAATTGCAGTTTTTATTTGATTGATTTACATTAGCTTTGCATGGCAACTATAAGTATAAGCACGGTTTTCATGTTCCATCTGTTTGTGTATTATACCCCAATTGATCGGATATACATATTGTGCAGAAGGGGATAAATGACATGCGAATATTTGGGCGTTATAGAACATAATTAAGCAAATGATAACAGGCTAAATATTATTTACATTTTAACAATCTATAACAAAACAACGCATATAATTAAAACTCAACATGATTATTTCAGCAATTCTGTTTTTTCTAGTTCAATTAAACCATCCGACACTTTGGAGAGGGCTTTGACTAGCCATTATATGGTTTGCAACTACCGAATTCAAAAAAAAGATACATTATACTATTATTATGCTGGCACATCAAATTCTTGTTTTGGGTAAAGATGACGCCCTTCTAATAGCTGCAGGCCGTTACCACTAAAAACAATTACAACCGTGCAACGATTAATCCGACTATTCATTGCACAATATGCAACGAATAATTTTGATTTGCAACGAATAAGTCTTATTTTCGTAGCAAAATTTGCAACGAATGAAAGCATATATTCACCAAAAAGACGACTGGCCCATATTCTCATGGAAAAGTGATGAATTTGTAAGTTTACTGAGTGAGGCTAGAAACCTACAAGGAAGATTGATAGGACAAATGGGAACATTGGGCTTTGATTTAAGAAATGAAGCCTTACTTGATACCTTGACTTTGGATGTTATAAAATCTTCAGAAATTGAAGGAGAAATTCTAAATCCAGACCAAGTACGTTCCTCAATCGCTAGAAGATTGGGCATGGAAATAGCAGGCTCCGTAGCATCAGACAGGAATGTGGAAGGCGTTGTTGAAATGATGCTGGATGCAACCCAAAACTGTTTTAAACCATTAACAGCAAATAGATTGTTTGACTGGCATGCTGCCCTATTCCCAACAGGCAGAGCGGGAATGTATAAAATTACCATTGCTGATTGGAGAAAAGATACAACAGGTCCTATGCAGGTTATTTCTGGAGCAATGGGAAAGGAAAAAGTACACTTTCAAGCTCCAGATGCTATTTTAATAGAAAAAGAAATGACCCGTTTTATAGATTGGTTTAACGATAGCACAACATCAGATTTAGTAATTAAGGCTGCAATTGCTCATTTGTGGTTTGTAACAATACATCCTTTTGAAGATGGAAATGGTAGAATAACCAGAGCATTAACGGATATGCTTCTCGCTCAATCAGATAAAAGTAATCAGCGCTTTTACAGTATGTCTGCACAAATAAGACTTGAGAGAAAACAGTACTATGAAATGCTAGAAAAAACACAGCAGGGCAGTTTGGATATAACCAATTGGATTGTTTGGTTTTTAAGATGCTTAATCCATGCGCTAAAATCAACAGACTTAGTATTAGCTAAAGTATTATCTAAAGCAGAATTTTGGAAAAAACATACGCATACCCCAATAAATGAGCGTCAGAAAAAAATGTTAAATAAGCTATTAGATGGACTTGATGGTAAACTTTCGTCATCAAAGTGGGCAAAGATTGCAAAGTGTTCTAAAGATTCTGCTATTAGAGATATTAATGATTTAATAGAAAAGTCAATATTACAAAAAGAAACAGCAGGAGGCAGAAGCACTAACTATGAATTGATGGAGCCATTAGTAAATGGCAATAGGTAAATTTCTATATACGCATAACTACAATTGTTTTTACTGACTATAATTCAACCTAAAATCAGATTATCATTTTAGATTTGACATATATAACTATACCTTTGCTTGATGCATTTAGTGGCAGATAGCGGAAGCAGTAAAACCGATTGGAAGATTATTGGAAAACATACGCCAGGTTTTCAAACCGTAGGATTTAATCCAATGACGCAAACTGGGGATTGGATTGCCCAGCAACTTGAACAAACCGAAATTTTAAAATTAGCAAATATCATAACAAAGCTTGATTTTTTTGGTGCTGGGTGCGCGCAGTATGAGGCGTGTGAAAAGATGAAAAATCTACTTCAAAAACAATTTCCAAATGCTACAGTGAATGTTGAAAGCGATTTAAAAGCAGCCGCCATTGCATTGTTTGGAGACCAAGACGGAATCGTTTGTATTTTGGGCACTGGCAGCAATGCGGCATTGTATCAAAAAGGCAAACTGATACAAAAAGTGCTTTCTTTAGGACATCTTTTGGGAGATGATGGGGGTGGTTATGCGATTGGAAAATCGTTTTTAAGAAAATACTTATATGGACAAGATCAATGGGCATATGCTATCGAAAACCTTGGCTTAGAAACGGATAAAAAGACCATTATTAAAGAAATGTACAACTCGCCAAGACCCAATGGTTTTGTGGCACAATACGCACAGGTGGTAATAGCAAATCAGCAGGATGGGTTTTTTAGCAATATTATTCAGGAAGAGATTACAAATTTTTTTAAGCACTTGGTTGCACCCTATAAAAATGATTCAATACATATAGGTTTTGTTGGTTCTGTAGCATTCCATTGCCAATTAATTGTCGCAGCAATAGCAAAGGAAAATGGCTTTCAAGTCCATAAAATAATACAACAGCCTATCGAAGAATTGAGCGATTTCCTTGGTCAAAGTTCAAATCAATAACGTATATTTGCGCTTCTAAAATAGCTATGGCAAAAAAGGAAAAAAACAACAAGGATTTAATTGTTCAGCATATTGTAAAGGGTATGCAAGAGAAAAAGGCCCTAGATATTACCGTACTTAACCTTGAAGCCATCGGAACCAGTATTGCTGATTTTTTTGTAATTTGTCATGGAAGCAATGCCAGACAAGTAGATGCCATAGCCGAAAGCATTGAAGAAGTAGTGCATAAAGCTTTAAAAGAATGGCCTTGGCACGTAGAAGGAAAAGAAAATAAAGAGTGGATATTGCTTGATTATATCAATGTTGTTGCCCACGTTTTTGAGCAAGACAAAAGAGATTTTTACGGATTAGAAGAGCTATGGGGCGATGCAGAAATTACTCGTTTTGAGTAATCTACCTCAAATTTCAATTCTCATTCCAGCCAAAAATGCGGCTGCCACCATTCATATTGCTATTGAAGATGCCATAAAACAAACCTTGGTTGATTGGCATATTATTATTGCCAATGATGGCAGTACGGATGAAACCCAGACAGTTATTGAATCTTATCAGCAGTACACCGATAAAATTACGGTTTTACAAATACCCCAGCCAGGTGGAATTGTTGCTGGAAGAAATGCGCTACTCAAAGCAGTCCAAACACCGTATTTGGCATGGCTAGACGCAGATGATGGCTGGCCAAGAGCTGATAAATTAATAAAACAAATAGCATTTTTAGAAAAGCACAAGGACCATGCTTTGGTGGGAGATGGCAAGGTAAATGGGGTGTTTTTAGAAAACTTAAAACAAAAAACTTTTAGTTTTCCTTTATTAAACGAGGATGTACAATTGCGCTTGCTCTTCAAGAATGCCTTTATCATGTCTTCTTTAGTGGCTAGAACAGCGATGGTAAAGGACATTGGTTTTGATGAGAAAATGGAATATTTGGAAGACTATGTATGGGTGCAAACCGTTGCCAGTAAATATAAAGTAGCGAATATGGTATTAAAAGGCACTTTGCACTTTATCAGCACACCAAAAAAACAACAAGAAAAGGATACCCATTACCAAGTGTATGAAAAAGAGGCATTGTTGTTAGCAAACGCTTTGAAAACCTATGGAATTGACATAAAAAAAGAGGAGGCAAAGTTGCTTTCCTATTTTGTTAGGCGCAACAAAAAATTAAATGTTCAAGACTACAGTTTATTAAAAGCAACCCTTTTTTCCATCAAAGAATCCTTGATAAACAAAGGATTTAAGAAAGCAGTACTGGAAGGTTTTTTCTTTGATATTCAATGGCGTGCATGGCGGTGTCGTTATTTGTATTTTTAGACTAAACTTAAAAAAATATCAAAAACTTAAAGTTTCTTTGTTAGTAGTTTTGCTTATGCAATGATGAAAAACAGTAGTTTAAGAAATTTTCCATATATAACAATATTCCTTGCGGTTTTCTGTTTTCAATCAGTTAATGGTCAAGACACTAAAAATGGCATTCCCGTGGGGGGAAATTACAGCAGCTTGGTGGGCAACTATAGTGGCAATACTATTAATAATAACCCAAATTAGGGCTTAATTTAGGTACTTTTACTCAGCAAAAATTAAGCAAGAAAAGTAGTTTACGTTTAGGAGTAAATTATAGCAACTTAGGAACAAAATTTATGTTCAATGTTTCTGATTCTGTTGCAGACTATAAGGTTTCTCAAAAGCACAATTTTAACTATATAATGTTTCCTATTATTTTTTCTTTTCATATAGATAAAAGTTTAAGCTTAGAGATTGGTAGTCAAATGGGTTTTATGATTATAGGCAATTCTAAATCTAATTTTGAACCTTATTTATATCCTACAAATACAAAACACCCAAACAAAGAGTTTAAATCGTTGACTACAGATGCAGGCAGCTATTATTTTATATCCGAACAATATGCACCCAATGAAATATTTACAAAAACATGAGCAGCACTGCATTTAGGAATTAATGTTAAGTTAAACAAAAATGTTTCTTTGCAATTGGCTTATGCTAGAGATTTTACAGGCTTGGTTAGTTTTGAGAATAAGGATATTTTTAAACGAAACATTAAAATGAACAATGAAGCTATTCAAGCTGCCATGTATTTTAGTTTTATGCCGTCTGAGAAAGAGTGGTCGTTTAATAATACTACGATTATTTTAATTATCTAGCTTTGCGTCATTGCGCCTTTGCGTGCTATAAATTCTCTCTCGCAAAGACGCGAAGTCGCAAGATGTAAATCCTTCATTTTTTTTATTTGACCACATAAGACTATAAATACAATACATTATTCAAGTTAAAACTCATACGCCCCAATATCAGGTTTTGCATCTCTACTTTTGCCAGTAATGTCAAGCAAAACACCTGTACCAGTAAGTCCAGCATCTATAGCAGGGGAAATGGCAGTAAGACTAAAATCTCGGTTATTGATATCTTTTAAAATGGGGTCTATATTGACTAAATTATTGGCAGGATTATAATTCTCAGGTTTTTTTACTTTTATCAGGTTGTTTTGAAATACAGAAAGATTTGAAGGAGGTTTAGATGCTACAAATGATAAACCCACTTCATTTTCTAAAGTTCCGTATAAAATATTATTGACCAAAACATATTTTATGTCAAAGGTTCTAATTACGTTTCCATTGCCATCGGTTAAAAAATTGTTGAGTGCGAAAATGGGTTCAGCATGATTGTTGTCTTGGTTGGAATAGCCATAGAAAGTGCAATGCCTAATGTCATAATCGCCACCAAAAAACCCTACAAAACTCTGAAAACCACAACTGTGAATCAAACAATTATTGGCAACAATCGTTGCAGTTTGTCCAGCAATACCATAGTTGGTCATGTTTCTGATAATGGTATTGGTAACCACCAAATTGGGATTGGCATTTTCTGGAATGGAATCTACCTGAATACCGATGCTACCATTCTTAATAATGGCATAGTTTACAATATTGTTTACACTACCTCTTATTAGGTGAATACCACCCCATTGCCCCGGTCTTTCTTTATAAGCATGTTGCAATCTATCTCCTTCAAAAATTACCTCTTTGTCTTTTTCTCCATTGATAACAATGGTTCCGAGCACAAATATTTTAGAGTTGGGGCTCGCATATACATGCACCCCTTTTTGAATGGTTAATTGACAATTTTTATCTACAGCAACAGAATTGATAATTACATAGGGCTTGTCCGTTTTATCCCAAACAGTGTTACAGGGCAATATGCTGTCATTAAAATAGTAGGCATCCCAGCCATAGGCTGCCAATTTTACATCCTGTCTTTTCCCTTGGGTATTAAACAAAATTGAATCCACTACAATGGCAGGGTTCAGCAAATTGTTGGCTTCTAAAATGCACTCTACAAATATAAAAATGCTATCTCCACCTCTTATTTCATAGTCATTTACCTCATTGGCAGCAATGCCATCGATATTTAATCTAAAAGCAGATGCACTGCCACTTGCCAACTTGATGCTGGTTTTAATGGTTTTACTTTCCTTATTGCGCACCACCAACTGCATATTTCTGCTCCGCGGCTCTTTGGTTCCAGGAATTCTGGTAAAAACGGTGTCAAAAAAAACAGTATCTCGGTCAAAAGACAAGGTAGACTCTCCCTTAAAAAAACGCTCTTTTCTGCATGACTGTCCTATTAAAACAAATAGAAAAATAGCTGATATAAAATATAAGGTTCGCAAATGTTATGGTATACTAATGGCAAAAGAACGCAATTAAAGGTAAAACATTGTTAAAGGAGGGTAAGATTTAGTTAATTTTTCGAGAATTTGCATATTTACAGCGGTCTAAAATTTATCCATTAAAAATTGTATTTTTGCCAACTTAATTAAAATTATCAAAATAAAATGCGTTTAAAATCTGTATTACTTTCCATCTTTTGTTTGCAAGCCCTATTTATTTTAGGTCAAGAAAAGGGAGAAGACCCAGTAATTTTTTGTTACGGTAAAAACAAGGTGTATCAAAGTGAGTTAGAAAGAGGCTATTTGAGAAACAAAGACTTAGCTAAAAACAAACCCACCGTTGCTGATATTGATGAGTACCTAAAATTATATCAAAACTTTAAATTAAAAGTACAAGATGCCAAAGATCGTAAAATGGATACCTTGCCTGAGTACATTAAGGAATTGGCTGACTATAGACGCCAATTGTCAAAAAAATATTTGAGCGATTCTGCCATGACAGAGGAGTTAACAAGAGAGGCGTATGACCGCATGAAATACATGGTTAATGCAAGCCATATCTTGATCCTTTCTTCTTATGGTGATAGCCCAGCAGATACGTTGGCAGCCTACAACAAATTGCAAGATATTCTCAACAAAATTCAGAAAAATGAAATAAGCTTTCAACAGGCGGCTATCTCCTACTCAGAAGACCCTTCTGCGAAAAGAGAGGGTTCATTGGGATACAAAGGAGACTTAGGTTGGTTTAGTGCGTTTCAGATGTTGTATGAGTTTGAAAACATGGCTTTTATTACCCCTGTAGGCAGCGTTTCAGAAATTTTCAGAACGCGTTTTGGCTATCACATTGTAAAAACCAATGAAAAAAAAGAGTCAAGAGGCGAACGCAAAATATCTCAAATTGTTATCAGACGCTTACCAAATGAAACCAAAGAAGACAGTTTAAAGGTGACCCAAAGAATACAAGCCGTGCATAAATTACTAGTTAATGGTGCTGGTTGGGATTCTACGCTACTGAAATATTCAGAAGATCAAAATGCCAGATACAATACAGGTATTGTTGATTGGTTTACGGAAACCACGGATAAAGTTCCTGATGAGGTTGTTAATGAAGCTTTTTCAATGACCGTAAAAGGCCAAATATCTCAACCCATTGCATCCAAATACGCTTGGCATATTGTTATGCTCATGGATAGCAGACCCTTTCCAACCTATGCCGAGAAAGATGTTGAGATTAGAAATAAAGTTTCTCAAGATAGCCGTATTTATAAAAGCACAGAAGCCACTATTGAGCGTATAAAAAGACAAAGTAACTTTAAAGAAAACACCAACGTACTCAATGCGTTTATTCAGCAAGCAGAAACAGATTTTATTAACAGTGCTTGGAGTACAAGTAGTTTGAAAAATCCAGATGCAGTATTGTTTACCTTGGGTACAACCAATTATAAATTATCCAGTTTCAGTGATTTTGTTGCATCAAATCAAAACTTTCAGCAAAAACCAAAATCAGGAGCTGCAATGCTGAATACGTACTATAAATCTTATTTGGATAACACCGTTATGACTTATGAAGATGAGCATCTAGAGACAAAATACCCTGAATTTGGATTAATTTATCAAGATTTTAAAGATGGTATATTGTTTTTTAACATTAATAGTATTGAGGTATGGAATAAGCCAATGACAGATACCGCAGGGTTAAGAAATTATTATAACCAAAATAGGGATAGCTTTATTTGGAAAGAGCGTGTTGTAGCGTTAAACATCAGTGCAGCTTCTCATGATGTCATGCATCAAGCTGAAAGGATGGTAAAAGATGGAGTGAACAAAGACAGTGTGATGAACCGTTTAAACAATAACAATCCGTTAAATGTTTACATTGAAAGGGGTGTTTACCAAGTAGGAATGAATCCTAATGCAGATGCTTTGTTAGCAAAAAAATCAGCATGGGCGGCAAGTGGAAATCCATATTTTATGGAACTCCCAAATCAAAATGGTGTTTATAAAGGGATTGTGGCAGTAGAGTTGTTGCCATCTGCTCCAAAAAGTTTTGAAGAAGCCAGAGGACAAGTAAGTAGCCTATTTCAGAATCAGGAAGAACAAAAATGGTTAAACGGCCTGAGGTCTAAATATAAAATTAAAGTAAAGAAAAAGGCATACCAAGCCTTTAAGGAAAAGATGCTCAGCTTATAATTATTAACAAAAAACATTTGAAAAATTGGAATTTTTTATATCTTACTTTATTTACTGCTCTTCTGATAATGGGTTGCAGCAGGTTGCGGAATAAGAAGAAAAATGCCTTAGCCAAATATCAAGATGAGTATTTATACTTAGAGGATGTTCAAGATCAGCTAAAAAGTTTTGTATCGCCAGAAGACTCCATTAACCAAGTAAAAAACATCATTAATACCTGGTTAAAGTATCAAACTTTACTGGGTGCCGCAGATAAAAACCTGGGCGACTCTGCACCTTATTTCAATCAATTGCTGGAGGACTATAAAAACTCTTTATATATTTATCATTATGAGTCTCAGCAAATTGCTAAAAATTTAGATACGGTTGTTACCGACAGCTTGATTAAAAAATACTATGACCTTAATGCAGGTAATTTTGAACTGAAACGCAATATCGTAAAAATTTGGTATGCCAAGTTCCCAAAGGCCTTTGTTCAAGTAAAAGAAGTGCTTCCGTATTTTAAAAATGCGAACCCGAATAGTTTGGGGTATGTCAATGAATTTTGCACGCAATATGCTAGCAATCATTTTGTATCCAATACAGAGTGGCTTTATTTTGACGAAATAGGTAAGGAAATTCCCTTGGATCCACTGTATGACCAATTAAAATTTATTCAAAACAATAAATACAAGGAATTTACCGATGATAATTATTTATATGTGCTAAGTATTATAGACTATAAAGTAAAAAATAACGTTAGTCCATTAGAAATGGTCTATCCTCAAATAAAACAAATGATTATCAATGAACGCAAAGTATCTTTGCTTAATAAAAATCAAGGAGATTTACTTAAAAAAGCAATAGAAAAAGGAGATGCAAAAATTTTATAAAACAATTATTTTAATCTGTTTTGTGCCAATATTAATGAAGGCACAACCCAAAGTTGTTGATGAAGTGATAACGGTTGTGGGCAGTAATATTATTAGCCGAAGTGAACTGGACTTTGAAATAACCCAGGCAGAAGCACAGTATGGAACCTTAGCAAAAAAGGACAAATGTGAGATGTTGGAAAACATGATGGTAAAAAAACTATTGCTTAACCAAGCCAAACTAGACAGTGTGGTTGTTACGGATTCTGATATTGAAGCCGATCTTGACAATAAAATTAGATATTTTGCTGGGCAGGTGGGTAGTATTGAAAAGCTAGAAGAGTACCTTGGAAAATCAATTTTGGAGTATAAAAATGAGATTAGACCTAAAATAGTAGAGCAACAGTTGATAAAAAAATTGGAGTCTAAACTTTTTGGGGATGTCAAAGTTTCGCATAGGGAGGTAAAAAATTACTTTGATAGCATTCCGATAGACAGCTTGCCAAGAATAGATGCTGAGTATGAGGTAGGTCAATTGGTGGTGCAACCAAGTTTTACAGAATATGCCAAATTGTACGCTTATAAAAAGGCACAAGATTTAAGAGAGCGCGTTGTCAATGGGGAAAGTTTTGAACTTTTAGCCCGTTCCTACTCAAGCGACCCTGGAAGTGCACAAAATGGGGGCTTATTGCCAGATTTTGGTAGAGGAGAGATGGTTGGTGAATTTGAAGCAGCCGCTTTTAAATTAAAAGCAGACAGTATTTCTCCAGTTTTTGAAACGGATTATGGATACCATTTTATTCAGTTGGTTAGCCGACTTGGTGATAGGATAAGCGCAAGACATATTTTGATAAAGCCTTTAGTAACGAAGACAGAGCAAGCAAAGTTGTCGTTAAAAATGGATAGCATTCATACAAAACTTGCCAATAAGTCAATCACTTTTTGTCAAGCTGTTTCAACGTTTAGCAATGTAGAAGCGTACCAGAACAATTGTGGCTTTTTGCAAGACCCATATACTGGTTTAAGCAAAATAAGTCTAAAAGCTTTAGATCCTCAAACAGCACAAGTTATTAGTAAAATGGTTCCAGGTGAGTTTTCTGAACCTGCATTGTTTTACATGCAAGATGGTTCTGTAGCATATAGAATAATCTATTTAAAATCAGAAACCAAGGCGCATGTTGCCAATCTCAATGATGACTATGCAAGAGTGCAAATTGCAGCGCAGGAGGCAAAAAAGAATGAGGAAATTTTAAAGTGGGTGGCAAAAACTAGAGAAAAAACTTTTGTCAAAATGAACACCGACTATTTGGGGTGTGATTTATCGGAGTGGATTAATTTTACAGAATAAGAAAAATGAGCGAAGTAGTAGCATTAGCGCAAGCTTTTCAAAACGATATAAAACGATTAAAAGCAGAAATTGGCAAAACGGTTATTGGTCAAGATGATGCAGTAAATGGCGTTTTGAACTGTATATTTAGCAATGGACATGCCTTGCTTTTGGGAGTTCCTGGATTGGCTAAAACCTTACTGATAAAGACCATTAGTACTGCTTTGGATTTAACCTATAACAGAATTCAGTTTACCCCAGACTTAATGCCTTCTGATATAACAGGAGCAGAGATATTGAACGAAGAACGAAAATTTAGTTTCATAAAAGGACCCATATTTGCGAATATTATTTTGGCGGATGAGATTAACAGAACACCACCAAAAACGCAGTCGGCTTTGCTAGAAGCGATGCAGGAAAAAATGGTAACCGTGGCAGGTAAAAACTTTAAATTGGATGAACCTTTTTTTGTTTTAGCAACTCAAAATCCTATAGAACAAGAGGGTACATACAATTTACCTGAAGCGCAACTTGACAGGTTTATGTTTAATATAGTCTTAGACTATCCTTCTATTGAAGAAGAAAAAGCAATTGTCAATTTAACCACTGGTAACCAGACCAGTTCTACTGAAATTATCTTGACAAAGGCGCAAATTATTGCGTATCAAAATGTCATTAGACAAATACCAGTAGCAGACAATGTTATTGATTATGCAGTAAAATTAGTAGCCAAAACAAGAATTGGCAGACCAGAAAGTGCACCGATAGTGAATGAATTGGTTGCGTATGGTGCTGGACCAAGGGCAAGTCAATATTTAATTTTTGGGGCAAAAACACGCGCATTGATGAATGGTAAACTGAGTCCTGATATTGAAGACGTTCAAGCAGTCGCTAAAATGGTATTAAGACACCGAATTGTAAAAAATTACCAAGCAGAGGCGGAGAATATTACTACCGACAGTATCATTGAAAAATTACTTTAATTTTCTTCAATTACATTGATTGAAAATAGCCATATTGAAATTGTTGAGTTGGAATCGTGTAGTTCTACGAATGATGCGATTGTGCCTTATATAAAAAAACAAAGCAATCAAAAGCCCGTTATAGTAATTAGCAAGGAGCAAACTGCTGGTAAAGGTCAGCGCGGTAAAAAGTGGCTTTCTCCAAACAATGCAGGATGGTATTTTTCACTTTATTTACCCTTTTTAAATTTACCTAGCCCAAGTGCGCATCTAATCAATTGGGTGGTTTTAAAAGCTGTAATAGAGCACCTCTATAATTGTGGATTGGAAAGTATCCAATTCAAATGGCCCAATGATATATATACTGACAATGGTAAGCTAGGGGGCATTTTAGTAGAAAATAATTTGCAAGGTAATACCATCAAATCAGCAATCATTGGGATAGGGATTAATCAAGAGCCTATTCGTGTAGATGGAAGCATTTTTGGAACTACTTCTCTAGCGGAAGAAGAGGTAAAGTTTTATGGAAAGCCTAAAGAAAATATTGTTGCTATTTGTGAGCAAATAATAGAAGCTTTTAATCAGCCTCTGATTAATTTAGAAGGTCTTCAGAATTATTTATGGCAATTTGCCTATGGGAAAAGCCGTTCTTTTAATTTTAATTTGAATGGCCAAATTATTGTCGGGCAAATAAAGCAAATGAAAGCAAATGGTTTTTTAGTTATTAATGATAGCAATACTGGCAAAGATATTCCCGTACAATCTGGCTCATTGGTTTGGTTAAATGAAATATAGTTTAGCTTTAGATATTGGCAATACATGGATAAAGGCAGCATTTTTTGATGCTAGCGGGGAATTGGTGCATCATTTTCAGCACAAAAGTTTCAGCAATAGTTTTTACAAAGAGTTAAATAATCCAAATTATGCTGCGGATAAAATTATTGTATCCAATGTAAGGCAGGCAGAACCAGCGTATTTTAATATTCAAGCACCTCAAAAAATAATTTTGAGTGCAGAAGTTCCTGTTCCATTTAAAAACCTCTACGCCACGCCAAAAACCTTGGGAATGGACAGGGTGGCTGCCATCAGTGGCGCTATGCTCGACTACCCCAAACAGGCAGTGTTAATCATTACAGCTGGCACATGTTTAACATACAACTTACTTACCGAGGACAATCAATTTTTGGGCGGAGCCATTTCTCCTGGACTTACCATGCGTTATAGAGCTTTAAGCAAGTTTACAGGCAAGTTACCCATGGTGCGCCATGCAGAATTTGATAACCTTATTGGGATGGATACCGAGGAAAGTATAAAAAGCGGTGTACAAAACGGATTGTTGGCAGAGGTGGACGAAATTATTAATAAATATCAATCATTATATCCCAATATTGTCACAGTGATGACCGGTGGAGCAACAGTTTTTTTTGAGAACAAACTTAAAAACAAGATATTTGCCGACCCATTGCTCATTTTTAAAGGGCTTTACCATATACTTCAATTCAATGCGAAATAAAATAATAATTCTTGTACTGCTTGTTCAGACGGGCTTTTTGCAAGGTCAAAACAATACTAAATCCATTTATTCATACTATGGGTTGGGTGAATTTCAACCCGCTAGTTCCATTGCTGTAAGAACTTTGGGAGGTAGCAATATGGGAATGATGCCAGGTAGCTATCCCAATTTGGCTAATCCAATTAGCATAGCAGGAAGAAAAATGGTAGATTTTGACATTGCTGTTGAAGCTAATACGAGACTTTTAAAAACACAGACAGCAGAAAGAACAGATTTGGCAGGAACGGTTAGCTATGTTTCATTGGCTTTTAACACTTGGCACAGGGATTATAAAAGGAGAGATTCAGCGGGCAATATTGTAAGAAAAATACCAGTTCGACACAATATGATGTTTGGTCTTTCCCCTTATTCGGCAATGAATTATGTGTTTGCTATAGAAGGAGACAGCAATACCAATAGAACACTTTTAAGTGCAGGAGGAAAGGGCTCTTTAAGCAGTCTACACATCAATCAGGCAATTCAAGTTTTGGATACACAGCTAACCTTTGGATTTTCCTATCAATATATTTTTGGGGGCTTTGTAGAAAGCAGGTTAAAAAATATATTGAATGACAGCAATTCCATTGGTTATGAGCAAAGCATTAATCAAAGAATATCTGGCCGAATATTTGGTGTTTCAGCAAATTATAGTGGAAATCTTTCCGCAAAAAAGGGATACAAACAGACAATGGGTATACAGTATCAATTTGCAAGTAGTCTTAACAACGATGTTTTAAATTTAACCCGAACAGTAGAAAACTTCTTTCAAGTGAAGGATACACTGCTGAATTTTCACGGTAAAGGGGAAATTACTATACCAAGTAAACTTAGTATTGGTTATGGCATACAAAACAAAAATCTTTGGGCTGTTAGTTTAGATTATACCAGTCAAAAAATGTCTGGCTATAGCAATCCTCTTAACCCTAGTACCCTTGTTGATATATCCAGGTATAGCCTAGGTTTTATGGTCAATCCAAAAAGAGCTGAAACCAGCGGAACCAGTCTTTCAAAAGTAAAAAGCATTGAATGGCGCACAGGATTTTTCTACCAAACAGGACCTTATGCGGTTAAAATTAACAATAGTTTAACAGCTATTTCTGAATATGGCATCAATTTTGGAGCAGGTATACCGATGGTCAAAAAATATGATAAACAAGCCTATACCTCTTATGTAAATATTGGAGTACAGTATTCGCAAAGAGGCAATACAAATAATGGTTTGGTAATGGAAAATGTTTTGAGACTGAATCTTTCTGTAAGTTTAAGTGATTTATGGTTTAGAAGATACAATTACAATTAATAATAACAATGAAACAAATAATGAAAAATACACTGGCATTTAGCTTAATAGGTTTCATAGGCATAACAGCTTGTGGTAGCAAAAAAGCAGCAACGTCAGCTACGTCTGAAAATACTTCTGTAGCAGAAACATCGGTAGTTGTTTTAGATAAAAAACCATGTGCAGAACCTTGGGGTCCTGCTGACCAGGTAACCACAAACAAAAGAAATTTTGCTTATATGTATGGCAATTTTAAAGAAAAAGATTATAAAACTGCACTCGAGTTTTGGTTGAAAGTAACCAAAGCTAGTCCTTGTGGGGATGAAAACATATACAAAATAGGCGAACAGTTGATTGACAATTTGTTGAAGGAAGAGCAAGACAGCATTGTAAGAAAAAAATACATCGCCTACATGAGTACCAATTTCAAATTGCGTCAAGAATATTTTGGCAATGAGCAGTATGTTACTCCTAGATGGGGATATTCTTTGTATGAGCAAAGCCCAACCGACTATGAGCAAATCATGACTTTGCTTGACAGAGCCATTGAGTTGAATGGTGATACAACAGAAACATTTGTAATGTTTGCTTATTTGAATACAGCTTTTAGGGCTTATAATGATGAAAAATTGAGCAATGATGAGATGTTTAGTACCTACAATAAATTAACGGATATCGTTGATCATAATGTTGACATTAATGCAGATGACTCTGCTGAATTGGGAAAATGGGTATCATTGCAAAAACAGCTTGACCAAATTATTGATAAAATAGGAACATGTGAAGATTTAATCAATCAGTACAAACTAAGAATGGCAGAAAATGGACAAGATGTTGCATTCTTAAATAAAGTTGAAAAGTCATTGCGCGCTAAAAGATGTACAAAAGACCCCTTATACATTGCTGTACTAGAAAAGTTATATGTCCTTGACCCCTCTTATGATGTAGCGCTTAGATTAGCCAATTATCATTACGGAAGTGGCAATAGCATTAGCAAGGGAAATAGCTATATGGAAAAAGTTATCAGTTTAGATAAAGATGTGGCAAAAAACTCAGACCGTTATGTAACCATGGCTAGTAAAGCTTTGAATGCAGGCAATGCTGCCGCAGCAAAAATGTATACCGACAGGGCCCTAGATTTAAACCCAAATAATGGGTATGCAATTTTGCAAAAAGGAAGTTTGGTTTACAGTTCTATAAGAGCATCATGTCCTGATAATTTTGATAAAAAAGCTGCTGCATGGGTGGCAATGGACTATTGCATTAGAGCAAAAAATGCGGATGGTAGAGTAACCTCTCAAGCCAACAGATATTACGCATCTTATGCAGCACGCACACCGAGCAATGAAGACAAATTTATGAGAAGTTTATCTCCTGGTTCTACATACACTATAAAATGTGCCGGTTATACTGCCACAGTAAGATAGCACATGTTTTCTTTTAAAGATTTTGTTAAAATACCAATAGCCCTGATGGTGCTATTGGTATTTTTTATGAGTGCATGTAATGATGAGCAGTTGCATAAAAATCAAGATGAATGGGCAGCAATTGATACTTTAAAAATTACGGAACGCACCCACAACGCCAAAGTAACCTATACGGACAGTGGTTTATTAAAGGCAATTTTAAGAGCACCGCTGATAGAAGGGCATAACAACGCTATAAAGCCTTTTGTTGAGTGCCCCAAAGGGCTAGAAACAGATTTTTACGATGGGGATAAAAATGTGGAGAGTAGTTTAAGTGCAGGTTATGGCATCATTTACAAGGACTCCAAACTTATTGAGGTACAAAAACAAGTGGTGGTTATCAATGTAAAGGGAGAGAAGTTAGAAACTGAACAGCTTTTTTGGGACCAAGCCGGAAAAGAAATCTATACGGATAAAACCGTTAAAATTACCACCAATTCAGAAGAACTGCATGGCACTGGTATGCGGGCAGCACAAGATTTTTCATCATGGAAAATAACCAAAGTAACAGGTGTGGTTACTCTAAAATAAGGGGTAATCTTACCTGTTAAAAAGCATGCGCTCACCCAGTTTACTTTCATTAAATCCGCCATTTTCATAAGCCAAATGGCCATTTACAAAGGTACTGTGAATGCTGTTTTTAAAGGTTGTTCCTTCAAATGGACTCCAGCCACATTTGTAAAACAAATTGCTTTTTTGTACCGTTTGAGGTAGGTTAGGGTTTACCAAAACTAAATCTGCTGCATAACCCTCTCTAACATAGCCCCTGTTTACAATACCAAACAAATCTGCCACTTGGTGGGCTGTAAAATGGGGGATGTCTTGCAAACTCAAATAGCCTTCATCTACTTTTTCTAACAAGGCTTGCAAGCTATGTTGAACCAGTGGTCCCCCACTGGGTGCATTCGCATATTTTTGGTTCTTTTCCTCTAATGTGTGTGGCGCATGGTCCGTTGCAATAACATCAATACGCCCATCTTTCAAGGCTTGCCATAGTGCTTCTCTATCAGTTGCTTTTTTTACAGCAGGGTTCCATTTGATAAAATTACCTTTTGATGTATAATCTTCTTCACTAAACCACAAATGATGGATACATGCTTCTGCCGTAATTTTTTTCTCTTTGAGGGGTAATTTATTGCTAAACAATGCCAACTCCTCGGCTGTACTGATGTGTAAAATATGGAGACGCGTTCCGTGTTTTTTTGCTAAATCAACAGCGAAACTGCTCGACTTATAACAAGCCTCTCTGCTCCGAATTATGGGGTGTTGTTCAACTGGAATATCATCGCCATATTTAAGTTTTGCAACCAATAGATTTTCGTTTATCCAAGGGTCATATTCACAGTGGACTGCAATTAATTTATCAATATTTGCAAATACATTGCTCAACATACCTTCATTATCCACCAGCATATCGCCTGTACTGCTGCCCATAAAAATTTTTACACCACATACTTTTTCCTTATCAATTTTGAGCAATTCTTCCATATTGTGGTTGGTAGTACCCATATAGAAACTGTAATTTGCCAAAGAAACTTGGCCTGCACGGGCATATTTTTCCTCCAAAAGGGCAATGGTAGTTGCACCGGGTTTGGTATTTGGCATTTCCATATAAGAGGTTATTCCTCCTGCAACCGCTGCCCTAGATTCTGTGAATAAATCTCCTTTTGCGGTCAAGCCAGGTTCTCTAAAGTGCACTTGGTCATCAATTAGCCCAGGAAATGCCAATAAATTTTCACCGTTAATTTCCTTATCTGCTTTGATGTCAATACTTTGCTCTGTCACTTTCGTGAAAATGCCATTTTCGATTAAAATATCAACATGTTTTGTACTATTTTCATTAATCAGCTTGACGTTTTTTATAAGCGTTTTCATGGTTGGCAAAAATTTATAGTGTTTTAAACTATTGCAAAAATGGCTAAAAATAAGACAAAATACACTATGAATGATTAAAAAAAAATTACATAAATATTAAAAATATATAATTAAATTTACATGTTTTTTAATCCACATTAACATGAATTACATAAAAGTACTATTTTTAGGAGTTTTTTTAAGCCTTTTTGGTTCAATTTTTGGTCAAGAAACCACTAGTAAAGGTAAGGACTTCTGGTTAGGTTTTATGGCGCATATCAATGGCACGGGATCTAATTCTGCTAATATGAGTTTATACATCACTTCTGACAGTGCCACGACAGGAACGGTTTCTATTCCTGGTCAATCTTGGAGTTTGAATTTCCCTGTAGGAAAAGATTCAGTTACTGTGGTTCCCATACCTAACACAACGGCTTATGTGGGGTGTACCGATTGTATCCAAAACAAGGGCATCCATGTAACTTCTGTTTTGCCTATTGCTATGTATGCGCATATTTATAGAGACTATCGGTCTGATGCAACATTGGTGCTTCCTACAGCAACAGCAGGTAAAGAATATAGGGTAATGACTTGGTCTCAGGAAACAAATAATGGTAGTGGTGACGTAGTTTCAAAAGCGGTATTCATGATTGTGGCTTCCAGTGACAATACCAAGGTAAGAATAACCCCTGCCAACTCTACCGTTCAGAAAGCTTCAGGTGTCTGGGCAGTCGGCACTCCTTATAACATTACTTTGAACAAAGGCGAAATTTATCAGGGGATGGCACCCAATCGCTATGATGATTTAACGGGTACCTTGATTGAAGTAATTGATACGGGTTCAACCGCTTCGTGTAAAAAGGTATCTGTTTTTTCTGGAAATACAGGTACTTCTTTGGGGAATTGTGGTGGATTGAATTCCAAGGATAATTTATATGAGCAGCTCTTTCCTGTAAACTCTTGGTCAACGGATTTTTTGACGGTTCCCTACTTAGGAAGAAGCAATGACCGATATAGGGTTTTAGCTACCAAAGACAATACGGTTGTTACCATCAATGGAACTTTGGCGGCTATATTACAGAAAGGAGAGTTTTATCAAACAGGCAACGTCAACAAACCGCAATATATCACCTCCAACAATCCAATTTCTGTTGCCCAGTTTATGAACTCTCAGGGTTGTGGTGGGTCTAGGGGAGACCCATCCATGACGATGCTTTCACCCATCCAGCAGACGCTTACCGATATTGTTGTTTATTCGTCACAGTATGAGAATATAGTTGACAACTATATTAACATTGTTATAAAAAGCAAAGATACCAACACCTTCACCATGAATGGGAGTAGAATTCCGTTTACAGCATTCTCAACACTGCCCGCATATTCATATGCGCAACGCAAAGTAAGTAGTGGAAATCAGAGGTTGTTAGCAACTGGTGGGTTTAATGCCACAGCCTACGGTTTGGGAAATTATGAATCCTATGGCTATTCTGCAGGTGCCAATGTTACCAACCTGGCAGCCTATATTTCCCTTGCAGACAAAAATAAAAAACCCAATAATCTCAACACCTTATGTTTGGGAGAAACAGCAGAATTTACGGGTAATGCCGATTACAAAGTAAAATCTTGGATATGGGACATGGGCGATGGTTCTAAGGACACGGGTGCAGTAATTAACCATAAATACAAAGATACGGGAGAGTATTTTATAAAAGTTATGGTAACCAAACTAACCTATGATGGATGTAGTTCCATAGACTCTGCCATGTTAACCGCAAAAGTAGTGAGTAGGCCTAGGGTAAATTTTTCATTTGACAATGCCTGCAATGGTAAAGAAGTAAAGTTTTATGATACCTGTGTGGTAGATCAGCCAGGAGCAATCGTTTTTAAGCTGTGGGATTTTGGAGATACCAAAAGAGAGTTTGGTGATAACCCGGTTCACTTATATGATACGGTAGGGAAATACACTGCCAATTTGTATCTACGGTCTACTTTTGATTGTTTTGATACCGCAACCCATGTTGTTGAAATGTATCCAGATCCAAAAGCAAAGTTTGCTGCTACTGGCTCTTGTTTTAAAGACAGTTTGATACTAACCGATAGTAGTTCAGTTCCATTAAGAAATATTGCAAAACGCTTTTGGGATTTTGGTGATGGTAATAATGACTCTTCTACCGCTAAAAGATTTGCGTATTTATATGACACTTCTGGAAATTTTAAGGTTACCTTAAAAGTTGTAGATGAGGTGGGCTGCTCTGCCACTACAGATACTATAATAACCAAACACAAGCAGTTTGTCTCAGGTTTTGCATTCAATGATGCATGTTTAAAAAGTCTCGTTCAATTTACAGATACCAGCAAAACAGGTGGTGTTGATCCAGCTGAGAAAATTTGGTATTTTGGAGATAACACTAATTCTAGTGCCGCAAATCCTGCGCATAAATATAATTCGGATGGAACCTATAATGCCAAGTTGGTGCTGAAACAAAATGCTGATTGTTCTGACAGTACCACCCAGGCAGTAAAAATATTCAAACAAGTACAGTCTTCAAGCACTGCGTTAAATTTGTGTTATGGTGACAGCGGTACCTTAACACATGCTTATGTTCCAGGTACAGAGACCTTATCTAAAATTGGATGGTATTTTAGCAGTGATAGTTTCTTTGGTAAAAATGTAAAGGTAATGTTCCCAGATTCTGGTAAATACACCTATAAGCTGATAACCACTACCAGCAATAATTGTAAAGACACCTTGGATTCAAATATCTATATTATTCCTAGACCAAAAGCTGATTTTACCAGCAATACCATTTGTTTAAATCAAAATGCGGTAATGACGGATGCGAGTAATTCTTATGGTTATGGCATTAACAATTATGCTTGGAAATCAAAAAATTCAAGTGCCGGCAATGTCAGTGTGTTTAGCTATCCAACATCTCAAAAAGGAATTGATAGTGTAAAGCTAATTGTTACATCTGGAGCAGGTTGTAGAGATAGTATAACCAAATCTGTATTTGTATGGAGTCTTCCCTTAATTGATATTTCAGGAACAAATGCCTGCTTGGGCAAACCTATTACCATTACAAATAATTCAACGATAGATACGGGTACTATAAATGCATGGGCTTGGACGGAAGGCAATGGCAATACAAGTGCTATGAAAACGCCAACCCCTACTTATGTTACAGATGGTATTAAAAAGTTGGTACTTACAGCTACATCAGATAAGGGTTGTGTAAAAAAGGATAGTATCAACATAGAAGTTTTCCCACTTCCAAAAATGGACTTTACCGTAACGGAGGATTGTGAAGGTTTACCTACTATATTTACCAATAATTCTACGGTTACAAAAGGGTCAATAGTTAATTTGGCATGGGATTTTGGAGATGGAAATTCAAGTACGATAAGCAATCCTCAAAATACCTATGCTGTTCCAAGTACTTACAATGTAAATCTATCGGGCACAACAGATAGCGGTTGTATAGGGGCAATTACTAAAACAGCGGTGGTGCATGAAATACCTGTAGTTGATTTTACGGCCAGTCCTTTGCAGGGTTGTATGCCGTTAAATGTTAATTTTACCAATACTTCAACCATCGGAACGGATGTTATGGCGGTTTTCAGCTGGAATGCTAATGGCATTGGCATTGGTACTACAGAAAATCTAAAACATACCTTTACTAACCCTGGAAAGTATAGTATAACGTATAGCGTTGAAAGTGATTTTGGCTGTTTTGATGAAATAACAGTTGATTCTCTTATTACAGTATTTGACAAACCGGTAGCAGATTTTTCTTACTTGCCAAAAGTTCCTACCATCATTGAATCGCTTGTAACTTTTACCGATCTATCGCAAAGGGCAGCTAGCTGGCAATGGAACTTTGGAGATGGAGGTACGGACAATATACCCAATCCTGTGCACAATTATAAGGATACCGGAACTTATATTATAAGTCTTATTGTTAGCAATAGCAATGGATGTCAAGATGAAAAGAAAAAATCAGTTTTTATAGAGCCTGCATTCTCTGTTTTTGTTCCATCTTCTTTCAGTCCCAATGGTGATGGATTGAATGAGGAATTCAAATTAGGGGGAGTGCTTCAAGGAGTGAAAGGTTATGAGCTTGAGATTTTTAACCGTTGGGGAGAAATTTTGTTCAGTACAAAGGATGTAAACAAGGGATGGGATGGAACCTATATGGGCAAGCCAGTACCTGAAGGACTATACCACTATAGAATGCGCTATACCGATTATTTTGTAAGCCAATGGGTAGTAAACAATAATTTTGTTTATTTGATAAGATAGACTAGATTTTTTGTGAGAGGTTCATTAGGATCTTCTTTGTCAATGATCAAAGAATAGTCAGTCTTTGATTGGCGTTAAAATTTTTGGGAATAAACTGTAGCAGAAAAAACCAATTACTCTACGGTAACAGACTTCGCTAAATTTCTAGGCTGATCAACATTACATCCTCGCATTACAGCAATGTGATAGGCTAATAACTGCAAGGGAATAGTAGCTACTAATGGGCTTAACTCCTCTGACGTTTCTGGTATTTCTATAATGTGGTCGGCAATTTCTTTTACTCTGGTATCACCTTCACTTACAATGGCAATTATTTTACCCCTTCTGGCTTTTACCTCCTGAATATTGCTGATTACTTTTTCATAAATACCCCTTTTTGGTGCAATTACTACAACGGGCATTTCCTCATCAATCAATGCAATAGGTCCATGTTTCATTTCGGCTGCCGGATAACCCTCTGCGTGAATGTAGGATATTTCCTTTAGTTTTAGTGCGCCTTCTAGCGCAACAGGAAAGTTAACTCCCCTTCCTAGGTACAAAAAGTTTTTCGCGTCTTTGTATTGTTTGGCAATTTCTACAATATGGTCATTGGCTAAAAGTGCTTTTTCTACTAGTTTCGGAATGGCCTCTAGTTCATTCAAATAAATACGTAAGCGTTCTTTTGTAATGGTTCCCCTAAGTTCGGCAACTGCCAGTGCTAAAAGTGCTAGCACAGATACTTGTGCTGTAAAAGCCTTTGTTGATGCGACCCCAATTTCTGGTCCAGCATGGGTATATGCACCTGCATCACTTAACCTTGGGATACTAGAGCCAACAACATTGCATACGCCAAAAACGGTTGCACCCTTTTCTTTTGCCAACTCCATGGCGGCCAAGGTATCGGCTGTTTCTCCACTTTGTGAAATGGCGATTACCATGTCATCCGCATAAATTATAGGGTTTCTATATCTAAATTCACTGGCATATTCTACCTCAACAGGCAAACGTGCAAATTCTTCAAAAAGATACTCGCCTACCATACCGGCATGCCAGCTTGTTCCGCAGCCAATAATAATTAAACGGTTAACATTTTTTAGTTTTTGCTCGTATTCTCTTATACTTTGCATGTGAAAAGTAGCCGTGCTTACATCCATACGCCCTCTTATAGAGTCAAAAATTGACTTTGGTTGCTCGTAAATTTCTTTAAGCATAAAATGCTCATAACCCCCTTTTTCTATTTGCTCTAAACTAATCTCTAGTTTCTCAATAAAAGGAGTTTTCTTTACGTTGTCAATGGTTGTTATTTCCATTTCATGGTCTCGGATATAGACTATCTCATTGTCATTTAGATAGGTTACATCTCTCGTAAATTCTAAAAATGGAGTAGCATCACTGGCAATAAAATATTCTTCATTGTCTTTGCCTATCCCAACAACCATTGGACTGCCTTTTCTGGCACCAATCATTTTTGTAGGCTCTCCTCGCACTAAAATAACGATGGCATAAGCACCAACTACTTGGCTTAAGGCGATACGCACCGCTACATCAATATCAACGTCTTCATGGTCTTGTATGTCTTCAATTAAGTGGATTAATACTTCCGTGTCTGTATCACTTTCAAAAACATGTCCCCGTTTAAGTAAAGCCTCTTTAATGGTAGCATAGTTCTCAATTATTCCATTGTGAATAACAGCCAGCTTACCGGATTGTGAAAGGTGAGGATGTGCATTTACATTATTGGGTTCTCCATGTGTTGCCCAACGGGTGTGACCCATACCTAGGTTTGCATTTGTATTTTTATTTTCACAAACTGCTTCTAGGTCAGAAACCTTGCCTTTTGTTTTATAAACATGCATATCATCGCTAACCAATGCTACACCAGCACTGTCATAACCACGATATTCTAAACGTTTTAAACCTTTAATAATGATTGGGTAAGCCTGTTGTTTACCTATATAAGCGACAATTCCACACATAAATTTTGTTTTGCGAGTAAAATGCAAAAATACAAAAATAATGTGTTAGTTAGGGGTTTGAGCTTTTCATTTAATCACAAAATCTTGTGTATTATATTTATTGCATCTTTACAACTATATTTGTGTTGCTTTAAATGTTATTCAGACAAAAAAATAAATGATGAAAGAAATATTTGAAATAAAAGAAATTTTTAAAGCCAAACGAGTGCGTATTTATCAAGCTTGGTTAGACAGCGAGGAACACACAAAAATGACTGGGGGTGTCGCTGAATGCTCAGCGAAAGTTGATGGTTATTTTAGTGCTTGGGATGGGTATATAGCTGGTAAAAATGTTCAACTTATAGAAAACAAAAAGATTGTTCAAAAATGGCGCACAACTGAATTTGCAGCAAATGATGAAGATTCTTTGGTTACTATTGTTTTAAAGGAAGTTGAAAACGGAACAGCGCTTGTTTTGACGCACAGCAATATTCCTGATGGTCAAACGCAATACAAACAAGGATGGAAAGACCATTATTTTGAACCCATGAAAATCTATTTTAACAATTTGTAACAAGCTTTTTTGCACATTGACTAGGGGAAAAGCAATATTCAAGTGGCTATCAAAAAATCTTATTTGGATAGTATTGTTCACTTTGCATTTGCCATTTATAGCAGCCGACCCTTTTATCCCATTTGATGATAGCAGAGCTGCATTTACAGATGAAGGACTCTATTTGTTTCAAATGGAAAATTTATGGGAAACGGGTTCTTTGGTAATTAATCAGACCGATGGATTTTTAAAAACACCTTTTTATAATCTGCTATTGTTTCCTTTACAGCCTTTTGGAAATTTGATGATTTTTAGAATGGTATGTCTTGTAATTGCTATGGTTGGCTTTGGTATTCTCTTCAATAGCCTGAAAGCAAAATCTTTTGTTTTTACTGCATTTGTTTTTTGTATAGCAATGCAATCCACTCTTTTCATGCACCTTCATTTGGCAATGGCAGAAATATTTGTTTTAAGTTTTGTTTGCTTGGCAATTGCCAGTATTACAAAAGAGCGATATTTTACATGGGCTTTTTGTTGTTTGTTGGCGGCAGTTATGTGCAAAATCCAATATGTATATTTGTTATTATTGGTCTTCCCAATCATCATTTATCAAATAAAAAATCAAACCGTTACACTCAAAAAATGGATACTACCCTTTGCATTGCTTATAATTTTTGTTGTGTTTTATTTTTCCCAAAGAACTGGGTATCAATATATTATCGAACATCAGCAGGTAGGTAAGTTTCAAAATTTTGGCAATTGGATTTTTAGGGCAAAAGTTAATCTAACCCATTTGATACAAGATCATTTTACTTTGGGGATGTTCATACTCTTTACTTTGGTGATTTTTTTTCTGGTTTACTATTACCTTAAAACAAAAATAGCCCCTTCATTTTTACTGATTTTTATAGTGCTTGCATGGTTGTTGGAAAGCCATAAGTTGCTTTATATTTATCTTCCACAGCGTTATTTAGTTTTGTGGTTTGCACTAATGGGCTTGATTATTTTATGCGGTGTTAGCATAGGGATAGCTTATTTAAAAATCAATAGAAAAGTGATGATACCCATAGGCTGTTTATTAATAGCAATTGGGTCTTTACAATACGTTCGGCTATACAAAAAACGCAGTTTTGAAATGTGCGCACTGCGTCACGAAATGATGTCTAAATTGCCTAAAAATGCCAGTGTTACTGGTCCTTGGGCACCAAGTTTATTTTTTGGATCCAAAGTAGTGGCAACCACGGCTTGGGGAAATTATTATGAAAACCAAGAGATATGGAATAAGTCAGGTGCATACATCGTTGCAGAAAAAAACCAAGCAGATGTGGACAGTCTTTTTTCAAAGCAACTTAAACCTCATTTACAACTGGTTCCCATAAGCAGCGGTAAGGTTAAAAAATGGGAAATAGGCCTCTGGAGGGTTGAGGAAAAATGATTGATTAAAGCGTTCAATAAAAAATCCAAAATGCTTTATTAACAAAGAGTTTAAGGACTATCATTGTAAAATTTTCCAATGTTGTTACCTTTGCAAAGGTATGTCCAAAATTAAAATTGATATAAAAAGCGGCTCTATTCAAAAAAAAGAGGTCATAGTTGGCATAGATTTGGGGACTACCAATAGCTTAGTAGCAGTTGTTGATGAGGAGGGTAATGCAAAAGTACTGGGAGATGCGAACCATTTATTGGTGCCTTCCTTAATCCATATCAACAATAAAGGGGAGTATACGGTTGGAGAAGAAGCGCGACCGTTTCTGACAAAAGACAGTGCAAACACCATTTACTCCGTAAAGCGTTTTTTAGGCAAGTCATATGAAGATATTACTGCTCAAAAGCAACAATTTAACTATTCAGTAATTGATGATGGCTCTGAAAATTTGGTTAAAATAAAAATTCACAATCAATACTATTCGCCAATTACACTTTCAGCGTTCATTTTAAAAGAACTAAAGCAAAGGGCAGAAAATTTGTTGGGTATGACCGTTGGTAGTGCGGTTATTACAGTACCCGCTTATTTCAATGATGCCCAAAGACAAGCCACAAGAGATGCAGGGAAGTTGGCAGGATTAAACGTCCTAAGAATTATCAATGAGCCCACAGCGGCAAGTTTGGCATATGGAATTGATATCAAAGGTTTAAATAAAACCATTGCTGTTTATGATTTGGGTGGAGGAACTTTTGATATATCCATTTTAAAAATTGAGGATGGTATTTTCGAAGTTTTAAGTACGCATGGAAATACGCATTTAGGGGGCGATGACTTTGATGAAGCCATTGTACAGCATTGGTTAAGTCAAGAAAATATAAAAGCATTCATTGCCAAGGAAAATCTCTTTGATAACTTAAGAAGTCATGCGCAAAGAGCGAAGGAAATGCTTTCTTCCACTGATAATTATTCCGAAAAAATTGTAATTGAAGAAAACAAACAGCTTACCATAACGCTTGATAAAACAACTTTTGAAAAATTAATTGATGCTAAAGTAGAAGAGACAATTACCGCCTGTAAATTGGCCGTAAAAGATGCAGAAGTGTCAATAGGAGATATTGAGGAAGTTGTAATGGTAGGTGGTTCAACAAGAGTTCCTTTGGTGCTAAATAAAGTGAAAAACTATTTTGACGGATGTAAGATCAACAATACGATTAATCCAGATGAGGTTGTGGCAAAAGGAGCGGCCATTGAAGCTGATATTTTGGCCGGAAACAGAAAGGATACGGTGTTGTTAGACGTAATTCCGTTATCTTTGGGCATAGAGATGGTTGGTGGACTAATGGATGTTATTATACCTAGAAACAGTAAAATACCAACCAAAGTTGCCAAAGAATATACCACGTCTGTGGATGGACAGATAAATTTAAAGGTAACTATTTTTCAAGGTGAAAGAGAATTGGTTAAGGACAATCGCAAACTGGCTTCCTTTGTGCTGAGCAATATTCCTGCAATGCCCGCAGGATTGCCCAAAATAAAAATAACGTTTATGGTCAATGCAGATGGCATTTTAAAGGTTTCTGCTTTAGAAGAAAGGTCAGGAACGGTGCAAGAAATAGCCGTTAAACCCAGTTATGGATTAACGGACAAAGAAGTAGAGAAAATGCTACTAGATAGTATTAAATTTGCAGAGGAAGATGTTGGTCAAAGAATGATTGAAGAGTCGCGTTCAGAAGCCAAGCAACTTTTATACACTGCCAAACGTTTTATAGAAAAGAACCAGGCGTTATTGTCACCCGCGGAACAAAAGGAAACCCAAAATAGAATGAATGATTTGCAAAAATTATTAGATAAAAATGATACTAAGGATGCAATTCTTAGTGCAATGGATTCGTTAAATGAGTATACCAATCCTTTTGCGGAAAGGTTGATGGATAAGGCTGTAAAAAATGCATTACATGGTAAAAAAATTATTGATTAGCATTTTGTATTTCGCATTCATTTTGAGCGGATTAAAAGCTCAAAGTGATGATGAAGACTTTTTGGGTTACAGCGCCAAATCAAAATTTGGTTTGCGAATGGGTCTTGGTGGAAGTAGTTTGAGAGGAGGAAACTTTCAAAACCCTACAACCTATTTGGGTTATGCAGCGGGCTTTTATCACCATGGTAGGATTAGAAATAGGAATTACTTTTACTATGAGGTGTGTGCTCGATTTAAAGGGAGTAATTTTTCTACCAATCCAGATAGTGTTACCTACTCTAAAATATCATTGTTTTATACGGAACTGCCCATTGCCTATATGTACCGATTGGGGAAAACAGAAAATAGACCTACTTTTTTAATGGTAGGTGGTGGAGCTTCATTACTCATTAAATCAAGCATGCTTTTAGGCCCCAATCCTTTGCCGGATTATTTTGATTTGCCCTTGAAAAAAACAGATTTTTTTGTAATGGCAGGCATTCATCAATATTATGGTGGAATAGGTTTGCAATTAAATGCAAAATGGGGTTTACGCAATATCAATAAAAACAATTGGTCAGGGTATGAAACAGTAAAGCCTAGTTTAGAGCGAGATTTGCCTATTAAAAATTGGAGTGTAGAATTTGCCTTAATTTTTTAAAATGGAGAAACAAGCTTATTTAGACAAACTCACCAAGTTATTGGTATATCCTAGGCCCATCCCATACCGAACAATGGAGGATGAAACGCCAAAGCAACTGATGGATGGTGGAGCGAAAAAGAACTTGTTTGAAAAGTTCATTAGCCAAATTGCCATGGAGCATGCGGTGGTGTGTTTTGAAGATTGTGCTGACTTGGTTTTGTCGCTTGTACAACTGGATGCAGAAAAATTCGCATTGAATGCAAGGCATGTAGATGAGCATTTGGACTTTTTCAATTTATCGAATTGTTTTCAGAATAAAGTGGTTTTACAACCCATTTTTGGGATAAATCATCATGGCGACTGGATATTAAATACCTTAAATAACCTTGAAAAAGATGCAATAAGCATTTGGGTTTTGCAAGAAAAAATTATCGACCAAAATCTATTGGATACTTTTGTGATCAATCAAAATGCCATTCCAAAAGGGAGTATTGTGGCCATTGAACTGCTGTAGTATTGGTTTTTTAGTCTTATTCAATTTAGTCAAACATAACATTTCGCTAATCATATTAAACCTTTGTGTTTTGCTGCTATCTAAAAAGCAAATAAAAGATAAAAAGCATGAAGACAAAATTGAAATTAATGTTGGTAGGGGTGTTGGGAATGATGTTTTTACATACCCAAGCACACAAAGATGGCGAAAACCACGGGAGAAAACACAAACATGCAAGAATGGATAGCATGGCATTGAGGTACAATTTAACCGAAAAGCAAAAAACAGACTTGAAGGTAAGATTTAAGTCGCTGAAAGGGAAAAAGGAAAAACCCGCAGCAGCTGCAACAAAAGCCGAGAAGCAGGCCATTCACAGACAAAAGAATGCACAAAGAGATTCAATTATAGAAACGGTATTTACAAGTACGCAATATGCACAATATCAAGCAGATTTAAAGCAGAGAAAAGCGTCTCACAAAGGGAAGAAACAAGGTGATAGAGCAGCACAATTGGCAGACAGCATGACAAGAAAGTATGCGCTGAATGCCACGCAAAGTGCAGCGGTAAAACAAGCCTACACTACTTTTTTTACCAATGTAAAAACCGCCAGAATGGCAAACGAAGACAATGCAGATAAAACTGCCATGAAAACAGCTGTTAAAGCAGAAAGAAAAAACTTAGATGCAAAGATGAAAGGGATTCTTTCTCATGCCAATTATAAAGATTGGAAGGCAGAGATGAAATCAAGAAAACGCAAAAAATAGTATAGAACGATTCAAGCGTAAAAATAACCCAAATCAAAAATTGGGTTATTTTTTTGCGCATACTTTTTTTGGTTGCATCTTTGCAATATGTTTCAAAATGCACAAAATACACCATTAAGCGGAATGTCTAAGGCAGCAGTACTGTCCAGTTTACAGCAAGCAGGAAAAAAAAAGGAATCCTCGGCTGCTGAAGGTGTTTTTTGGGGAAACGGCCATGCGCATGCATTGCTCACTTGGAACAACCATATCCATTTTGATCCCAGTTATACTCCTTGGAAGCATTTAGGATACAAAATTGCAGTAGCTGCCAATACCAAGTTGATTGCTGCTGGTTGTAAACCTGCAACCATGCAATTGTCTATTACATGTAGCTCGCTTTATAGTCTTGAGGCATTAGAAGAACTCTCATTGGGTTTTTATGCCTTTGCTGAAAAATATAAAATTGCCGCAACTATCATTGAAGTTTCAACAACCAAAGAAGGTATTTATTTGGCTTTGGCAGCGAGTAGCGAGAAAATTGGCATCAAAGAATTTAGCAAAGCAAAAAAGAACAGTATTGGCGATTTGGTCTGTGTTTCAGGTGATTTGGGAGGTGCTTATTTAGGCCTTTTATTATTGGAAAGAGAGAAGAAAATTTTCAAAGATGTACCAGATTTTCAACCAGATTTAGAAAATAAAGATTATATAGTGGGTAGACAGTTGGTGCCAGAATTGCGTCAAGATGTAATCGATCTTTTGCGCCAAAGTAAAGTGGAAGTTCTAAGTATGACTCCCGTAATTGAAGGGCTAGCGGTAAGTCTTCAAAAATTGAGTACGGACCAATTAGGCATTGTTATTTATGAAGATAAATTGCCAATAGACTCACAGACTCAAAGCCAATGTATTGATTTTACCATAGACCCAACGGTAGCTGCACTGAACGGAGGAGAAGATTATGAGTTGTGTTTTACGGTTGCTCAAAGCAGTTATGAAGCCATTAAGCAATTAATGGATGTAAGTGTAATCGGTTACATGACAGACCAAGTTTCTGGAGCAGAGATAATCTTGCGCTCTGGAAATACCCAAAAGATTGAGGCACTAAGGTTTAATTAGGCAAGTAAATTTTTAAAAAAATATTGCTGCTACTGTCTTGCAACAATAGGGGTAAAGTCTCTCGCGGCTTCACCAGTATAGATTTGACGGGGTCTACCAATAGGTTGGTTTTCTCCACGCATTTCTTTCCACTGTGCTATCCATCCTGGCAAACGACCTAAGGCAAATAATACAGTAAACATTTCTGTTGGGAATCCTAAAGCTCTATAAATAATCCCTGAGTAGAAATCTACATTCGGGTATAATTTGCGTTCTGCAAAGTATGGATCATTCAAGGCAGCTTCTTCTAGTTCTTTAGCGATATCCAAAACAGGGTCGTGGATACCTAATTTTGCCAATACCTCATCGCAAGATTTTTTGATAATTCTTGCTCTAGGGTCAAAGTTTTTATAAACACGGTGTCCAAAGCCCATCAAACGGAATGGGTCATTTTTGTCTTTTGCTTTGTCAATAAATTTTTGAACATTACCACCGTCAGCCTTAATACTTTCAAGCATTTCAATTACTTGTTGGTTTGCACCACCATGTAATGGTCCCCACAGAGCAGCAACACCTGCACCAATTGAGGAATATAAATTGGCTTGAGAACTTCCTACCAATCTTACTGTAGAAGCAGAACAATTTTGTTCATGGTCTGCATGCAAAATCAATAACTTGTTCATAGCATCTGCAACAATGGGGTCTACCTCGTAATTCATGGTCACTTGTCCAAAAGTCATGTTCAAGAAATTGCCTACATAATCCATGCTATTGTTAGGATATACCAATGGATGACCCCATTTCTTTTTGTATATCATGGCACATATAGTTGGCATTTTTGCCAATAAGCGGATAATTGTTTTTTGTTGTTTTTCTGGAGATGGGTTTGTGTCCAAGGACTCTGGATAAAAAGCTGATAATGATGAAATCAAACACATCAATTGTCCCATTGGATGAGCTCCTGTTGGGAAAGATTTAAAAATATTCTCTAAGTCAGTATTCACTAAAGTATGCATTCTGATATCTTCATCAAAATTTTCTAACTCAACTCTATTCGGTAATTTGCCATTAATCAGTAAGTACATCACTTCAACAAAAGATGCCTTACTTGCCAAATCCTCAATGCTGTAACCTCTGTGACGCAAAATGCCCTTTTCTCCATCCAAATAAGTAATAGAACTAGTTGTAGAACCTGTATTTTTAAAGCCAATATCCAAGGTTACAATGCCCGTGTCGGATCTTAAATTGCTAATATCAATGGCATGTTCGTTTTCAACACCTTTGATAATTGGAAATTCTGTTTGGGTTTCCCCGATGGTAAGGATGGCTTTTTCTGACATTTTAATCGAATGATATTTTTTGCGAAAGTAATATTTTTTAAATGAATATTTCAATAGGATTGTACATTTAACAGAAAAAAAATGTAAAAGTTTACAGAAAAGACATATTTACACAGATATAAAGGCTACTTTTGCAGCCCTTTATGCAAAACATCAGAAATATTGCCATCATTGCTCACGTTGATCATGGCAAAACTACCCTTGTTGACAAAATGATTTTGGTTGGAAAATTGTTCAAAGACCATGAACGACCTGGCGAACTTATTATGGACAGCAACGACTTAGAGCGTGAACGTGGTATTACTATATTGGCAAAAAATGTTTCTGTAAATTACAAGGATACCAAAATCAATATTATTGATACACCTGGTCACAGTGATTTTGGTGGTGAAGTAGAAAGAGTGTTGAACATGGCAGATGGAGTGCTTTTATTAGTAGATGCTTTTGAAGGCCCTATGCCTCAAACGCGCTTTGTATTAGAAAAAGCCATTCAGTTGGGTCTAAAGCCAATAGTGGTAATTAATAAAGTAGATAAAGCCAATTGTAAGCCAGATGAAGTGCATGACATGGTTTTTGACCTGATGTTTAATTTAGGAGGTACTGAAGATCAATTGGATTTTCCAGTAGTGTTTGGCTCTGCTAAGCAAGGTTGGATGAGCGAAGATTATAAAAAACCAACAGATAATATCAATGTATTGTTGGACTATATTGTTAAATACATTCCTGCCCCAAAAATAGGTGTAGGAACGGTGCAAATGCAAATTACCTCTTTGGATTACAGTACGTATATAGGTAGAGTTGCTATCGGTAGGTTAGAACGTGGTACTTTAAAAGTTAACATGCCTGTTGCCTTGGTAAAAAGAGATGGAAGCATTACAAAATCTAAAGTTAAAGAATTGTTAGTTTTTGATGGATTAAATAAGGTAAAAGTTGAGGAAGTATTGGCAGGAGAAATTTGCGCTGTGACAGGTATTGACGGTTTTGAAATTGGAGACACGATTGCAGATGCAGAAAATCCAGAAGGATTGACCCCCATGGCAATTGATGAGCCTACCATGAGTATGTTATTTACCATCAATGATTCTCCATTTTTTGGTCGTGAAGGAAAGTTTGTTACTTCAAGACATCTAAAAGACAGGTTATACAAGGAGTTGGAAAAAAACTTAGCATTGCGTGTAATGCCAACAGGATCGGCAGATTCTTTCATGGTTTTTGGTCGTGGTGTATTGCACTTGGCTGTTTTGATAGAAACGATGCGTAGAGAAGGTTATGAATTGCAAATTGGTCAACCACAAGTTATCTTAAAAGAAATTGATGGCGTTAAGTGTGAGCCAATTGAGGAATTAAACATTGACATTCCTGAAGAATTTGCTGGGAAAGCAATTGATGCCATTACCCAAAGAAAAGGAAACATGGTAAGCATGACGCCAAAAAATGATAGGATGTTACTTATTTTCCAAATGCCATCTCGTGGTATTATTGGATTGAGAGATTATATTTTAACCTCATCTCAAGGAGAGGCAGTAATGTCGCATCGCTTTTTAGAGTACCAACCACACAAAGGGGTAATTCCAGGTAGAATAAATGGGTCTTTAATAAGTATGGAAAACGGAAATGGAATTCCATACAGTATCAATGCATTGCAAGACAGGGGTAGATTCTTTATTCATCCCAATGTAGAGATTTATGAAGGACAAGTAATTGGTGAAAACAACCGTGAAGGAGATTTGGTAATCAACGTTACCAAAACTAAAAAACTAACCAACATGCGAAGCAGTGGAACGGATGATAAGGTAAGGATTATACCTGCCAAAGAGTTTAGCTTAGAAGAAGCATTGGAATATATCATGGTAGACGAGTATGTTGAGGTAACACCAGAAAGTATCCGTCTCAGAAAAATACATTTAAAGGAAACTGATAGAAAACGATTTAAAAATGCAGCGAATGTTGTAAATGGGTAAAACCAATGGTCAATAAAAGTTTGCTAAATCCATTTATTTTAACACCCCAAACGCCTTAATTTCACTGCCCCATTTGGCATAAAACTGAGCGACAGAAGGAATGCTCGAGCCCTCAAAATCAAGTAGCAATGTGCTGCCCGCATATTTTTTGATAAGGTAATCAATAAAATAATGGGTAATATTTACCGCTCGACCCAAATCTGTTGGTGCAGCAAAACTATAGTATATCCTTTTAGCATCCTTTAAAATTACTCCTTTAAATAAAATATTGCCCTCACTATTTATAATTGAATAGGCTTCTGCAGCATTATTTTTTGCAGCGGTGAGCATTAATTTTTTGATGGTTTCTGCTAATTTTTTGGAGATATTCTGCTTGTCGCCATATTGGCTTTTGTATATCTCAATAACCTCATTCATTTGTGCAACATCAATGGATTCTTCTACAATAGTTATGGGTAAGGGCTTTTTTAAATTTTTGCGAGCATCCTTTTTGTAATTTGCCCTTAATGTGTCGTAATTATGGTTTAAATCCAACACGTAATTCGCCCTTTTTTCTATGTTTTTAGGGTATAAAAACCCATCATTCAAATGAATGTTTGCACGAAAAAAATTGCGCTTTATTTTTTGCAGCAGCGTTAAATAATTATTTGAAGAACTTTTTGCAAAAACCCCCAACTGCTGACAAAGTAAGGGTTGATACCAAACAGGAATAAACCCAAATTTTAAATGAGCGGTAATAGGGATAAATGCCTCATTATCACCCACAATACAAGCCTTCCAGTTGGGTGAAACAATATCCAAAAACCAAGATTTGGCAAAAACTTTTGCATTAAAACATTGGTCAATATGCAAATCCCAATCAGCTTTGTTTATCTCAGAATTTTTGATTATTTTATAGTTCACTTACTTGCCAACAGTTTATAAAGTATTGCACCAAAATTTTGGTGTTTAAAATGGTTATTGTGAAAAATAGGGGTAAAGTTACCACCATATTTAACAAATTGTTCTCGGTAAAAATAGAATTCCTTTTCTATAGATTCTTCATCGGTATGTGCATTGAAAAGAAAATGGGCGTCCATCCATACAAAAGGATGTAGCCTCAAGGTACTTTCTTCGTTCGTTCTTAGGTTATAAAAGTTATGATTTTGAACAGTAGCAGCCCTATAGCCAGGTATTTGAGGCCATCCCATGCTATAATCATCGGTTATCCCAATTGCTGACAACAATTCATAACTTTCTGGAAGCAGCATTTTGATAAAGTGTTGCCTACTGGCCGAAATGTTTTTTTCGCTTAACTCCTGTAATTTTTGTTTTTCCAATGCAACTTCATCGCTTAAAAGATGTGATTGAAAAGATGGATGTAAACCAATGTTTTTAGGCGACAATGATTTTAAAAATGATTTAAACTGAGGGTTTTTTAAACCACAGCTTTTATCCAGTTTTCCATACTTGCCAACATGAATAAAAAACAGTATGTTTTGGTTTTTTAGCTTGTCAAAAATAAATGCGGGGTCTGGTTTTAAACGTAACAAGGTTATCGTGCGTTGCCAAATATTTCCCAATTCAAGGCTCTTTAAATCTTTTAAATATGCCCCTATCGTTCTTGGGAAAGAACGCCCTTTATAGTCAAAGGCCACATCAATATCCATTGTTGGAGTAAAGGTGCCTTTCTTTTTGGCAATTCTAAATGTTGGGTATACCGTTTGAATTTGAAGCAAGAGTTTGTCCAAGTACACGTCTACCAGCGGGGTATTTAAAGCCTTGTTTTTATAGGCAACACTGCATTTATAATCGAAGCGACCCAGACTATCCAAAGGTGTTGGCAAATACTCCTCGTATCTAGAAAGGTGAAAAAATATAGCCGAAAAATAATCGGGCTTGCCATCAATACAAAAATGTTCTAGGCATTGATTTTCCTTATTCCATTCTTGCTTCAGCGGATGAATATCATTTTCAAAAAGCAATTTACAACAAGGAATGTTGACGCCAGCTATGTTTTTTTCGTTTGGACCGTAATATATGACAACATCATTGCTTTTTATAGGTGCAGATTGAACCAATTTTACATCCATATTCCATGCCTCACCAATAAAATGGAGGATGTATGATAATCTTGGAGTAGACTGTTCAGAAACAATTAAAAGCATTACTTTTGCAGATTGAGCAAAGTAAGGACTTTTTTTGCGAATTAAGAATTAAAATACCAAGAAGTAAATGGATAATAAAGTAGCGTTGATAACGGGAATAACAGGACAAGATGGAGCCTATTTAGCAGAGTTTTTGTTGAAAAAAGGATATACTGTGCATGGATTAAAGCGCAGAAGCTCTTCCTTTAATACGGCTAGAATAGACCATTTGTATAATGACCCACATCAACAGGGCACAAAGTTTTTTCTGCATTATGGGGATTTAACAGACAGTACCAATTTAGTGCGTCTGGTGCAGCAGATACAACCCGATGAAATATATAACTTGGCTGCCCAAAGCCATGTGCAAGTGAGTTTTGAAACGCCAGAATATACTGCCAATGCAGATGCTATAGGTCCATTAAGGATTTTGGAAGCAATCAGAATCAATAAATTGGAGCAAAAAACAAGGTTTTATCAAGCCAGTACATCAGAAATGTTTGGTAAGGTGCAAGAAGTTCCTCAGACAGAAACTACGCCTTTTTATCCACGTTCGCCCTATGGTGTTGCCAAATTATATGCCTATTGGATTACCATAAATTATCGTGAGGCATACAATATGTATGCTTGCAACGGAATTTTGTTTAACCATGAGTCGCCTATTAGGGGAGAAACTTTTGTAACTAGAAAAATTACTCGGGCTGCAACACGCATCGCGCTGGGGCTTCAAAAAGATTTTTATATAGGTAATTTAGATGCACAAAGAGATTGGGGCCATGCCAAGGATTATGTAGAAGCCATGTATTTAATGTTGCAACAAGAAAAACCCGAAGATTTTGTTATTGCAACCAACCGAACAATCACCATCAGGTCTTTCGCGGAAATGGCATTTGCAGAAATAGGAATTTCTTTGACATTTTCTGGAAAAGGGGAGGAAGAAATTGCCACAGTAGCAGCCTTAGATGAAACGAAATTGCCCAAAGGGCAAAAGTTTGCTTGTCAAATAGGTGATATTTTGATGAAAGTTGACAAGCGCTATTACCGACCTACTGAGGTGGAGCTTTTGATTGGAGACAGCAGCAAAGCGCAACAAAGATTGGGATGGAAACCCAAATTTACAGTAGAAGAAATGTGTAGAGATATGATTGCATCTGATGTGAATGATGTATTAAAGGAATTGCACATTAAAGAGGGCGGTTTTGATATAAAAAATTATTACGAGTAGATGGAGTTGAATTCAAAAATTTATGTTGCGGGTCATAGAGGTTTGGCGGGTTCTGCAATTGTGCGCTGTTTAACAAAACAGGGCTATGGTAATTTATTGACCAAAACCTCCAAAGAACTGGATTTAAGAAACCAACAAGCAACCTTAGATTTTTTTGCAAAAGAAAAACCCGACTACGTTTTTTTAGCTGCTGCCAAAGTAGGTGGAATTCAAGCAAACAATACTTACAGGGCAGATTTTTTGTTTGAAAACTTGGCAATTGCCCAAAATGTAATTCATGCAGCGCACCTGCATAAAGTTAAAAAACTATTGTTCTTGGGAAGCTCTTGTATTTATCCTAAAATGGCAGCACAACCATTGAAAGAAGAAGCATTGTTAACGGGACTTTTGGAACCTACCAATGAACCCTATGCCATTGCAAAAATTGCAGGGATAAAATTGTGTGAAACGTATAAACAACAATATGGAGATAATTTTATCAGTGCTATGCCAACCAATTTGTATGGCCCCAATGATAATTACCATCCAACGGATAGCCACGTGCTACCGGCTTTGATTAGGCGCTTTCACGAAGCTAAAATGGCCAATGCACCAGAAGTAATGATTTGGGGAGACGGCTCACCCTTGCGTGAGTTTTTATACAGCGATGATTTGGCAACTGCTTTGGTATTGATGATGCAGGAGTATAATGAATTGCAGTTTTTGAACATTGGTTATGGCACGGATATAAGTATAGCAGATTTGGCAAAAACTATTGCCAAAACCGTTGGGTATGTGGGTCAATTAAAATTTGATACCTCCAAGCCCAATGGAACGCCAAAAAAACTAATGGATAACAGCAAAATAACCAATTTGGGTTGGAGACCAAAAATTGATTTAGCGCAAGGCATTCAGTTGGCGTATCAAGATTTTTTAAAAAATCAAAATCCGTAGTAATCCCCTGTGGTACTATTTGAAAAAAAGCCATAAACTGAGCTTTTGTTTTATTGTGTAAATACCTACATTTGCAGTCCGAAAATTCGGGTATATTTAACAACAATTTAAACCTAAAAAACATGACAAAAGTAGCAATTAATGGATTTGGACGTATTGGTAGATTGGCATTTAAAGTATTATTAGAAAAAGGGGCAGATGTAGTGGCCATCAATGATTTGACGGACAATAAAACATTGGCTCATTTGTTAAAATACGATTCTGTGCATGGAAAATTTAACGGTACAGTGGAGTATGATGACAATTCAATTACCGTAAACGGAAAGAGAATTCATGCTTTGGCAGAACCTAATCCAGAGAAATTGCCTTGGGGAGATTTAGGGGTGGATGTTGTATTAGAATCTACAGGAAGATTTACAGATAAAGAAAAAGTAATGGCTCACATTACAGCAGGAGCTAGAAAAGTGGTTATCTCTGCACCGGGAACAGGAGATTTAAAAACCATCGTTTTAGGGGTAAATGACAATGTGTTAGACGGAACAGAACAAGTGGTTTCAAATGCTTCATGTACCACCAACTGCTTGGCACCAATGGCTAAAATATTGGATGATAATTGGGGGATTGAAAATGGTTTTATGACTACCATTCACGCTTATACATCAGATCAAAATTTGCACGATGCACCGCACAAAGATTTGCGTAGAGCAAGAGCAGCAGCATACAGCATTGTTCCTACCAGTACAGGAGCAGCAAAGGCAGTAGGTTTGGTAATGCCACACTTACAGGGTAAATTAAACGGAAATGCGATGAGAGTGCCAATTCCTAACGGTTCTGTAACCGATTTTACGGTAAACCTTAAAAAACCAGCAACAGTGGCAGAGATTAATGCTAAGTTTAAAGAAGCAGCAAACGGAGCCATGAAAAATATTTTAGAATATACAGAAGACCCTATTGTATCTATTGATATTGTAGGAAATACGCACTCAAACATTTTTGATGCGCTTTCAACACAGGTTATTGGCAATACCGTAAAGGTTGTGGGCTGGTATGACAACGAAGCTGGATACTCTAACAGGGTTGCAGACTTGATGATGAAGATTGGATAAGACAATTTATAAGTATAATTTAAAAAACCCATTAGGCTTTGCTTGATGGGTTTTTTTGTGGGGAACGTCCGATGGGTTTAACGGTTTGGCGCTTGGCGAAGAAGCGGATTTCGAAGCACTAAACTGTCTGCCAGCACTGAACTTGATACGAAGCACAAAGTTTCATTTAAGCACTGAACCCGCTTTTTTGCCAAACGCCTGTTATAGCCAGTTTTTATTCGGTCAAAAAGCTTGTCCCACATTTTTCTTATAAATTAAGCAGAATGCTTCGTCAGCTTGGCCATATAGCTTTTCGTAGCCGTCTAAGTTATTGATATAGTCATTCAGTTGTTTATTTGTCAATGTTGTTGTGAACTGCAAGTCTGAAATTTTAAACGGAAAATGACTGTTGTTTGGATTAGGTGTGTGCAAGAATAATGCGTCACTGTAACTGTCATAGTCAAGTAATATGGCATAAAGTTGAAAGTCAGTTTTTAATTGCTTCGTTTTATTCACGAGGTAGTCAAAATGCCTGAACAACTTGTCTAAGTGTGGCTTTCGTCTTTTAAAACTGTCATTACCATAACCTTTCCAGTCGAAGTGCCAATGCCAATAATCAAACCATCCATTTGGGTCATTAAAGTCAATCTTCCATGTCGGTTTCTCAAAGTCAATAGTGGTCGCAAGATTTTTATAATAACGTTTAAGTCCTCTATGTTTTTTGATTTCGTTCATTTCGATTTGTTGCCTTCTTAAAATTGGCTATAATTTGGCGCTTGGCGAAGAAGCGGATTTCGAAGCACTAAACTGTCTGCAAGCACTGAACTTGATACAAAGCACAAGGTTTCATTTAAGCACTGAACCCGCTTTTTTGCCAAACGCCTGTTATAG